>JAESGF010000024.1_pt1 | contig 267789 bp, 253 predicted proteins | sample 9269621 | NCBI WGS metagenome assembly JAESGF01 (sample SAMN14515066, study PRJNA621663) | algae metagenome | isolation source: Tolypothrix carrinoi HA7290-LM1 and co-occurring heterotrophs from dry rock... | place: USA: Makauwahi cave, Kauai, Hawaii | collected 2011-01-06
GTGCACGGCCGGGAACGACGTGATCTTGACGCCGTTCTTGTCGTAGATCACCGCAACCTTCGCGTAATCGAATTCATGGACATCGACCTCGGACCCGACCAGCGGCAGCAATCCGTGGCGGGTATCGGCGTCCCAGCGCAGCGACTCGATCTGGTGCTTTACAAAATGCTTCATGCCGTGTTCGGGAATTTTTCCTGACGGCCCGTAGACCTGTAGCGGGTGCATCCGTCCGCCCGACCAGCCGCCCTGCCGGATCTGCATGAAATCGCCGACATGATCGGTGTGGAGATGCGTGGCGATGACCGCGGTGATGGCGTTGTAAGGAATCTCCAGCGACACGAAATTGCGCTGCGTGCCAAAGCCGAAATCGATCAGGAACTTGTCGCCATTGCCGAGTTCGACCAGCCAGCCGGTATTGACCTGATCCTTGCGCAGATAGGGCCGCCCGGTGCCGAGCGCGATGATGCGCATCTCGTCGGGCGCGAGCGGCTCGGTGTTGGGAAAATAATGGTCGCGGTATTCACGCATGGAACTGCATCTCCGGTCTCAGGCTGCCGATGTCCTGCCCTGCGGCAGGGTCGCGACGGGCTCGTAGGAATCGACAAGTTTCGTCAGCAGCCGCAGGAATTGCTGCTTCTCGCTCGCAGTAAACGCGCCGACCATCCGGTCGCGCTCTGCGGTGATCACCTCCAGCGCCGCCTCATACAGCGACTGGCCGAGTTTGGTCAGCGCAAGTTCGGTGATGCGCGCCTCGCCTGCCGGCTTGTGGCGCAGCATCACGCCCGAGCGCACGAAGCGGTCGATCATGCGGCTCAGGGTCGACGGGTCGGTGGCGATATAATCGGCGATGTCGGCGGGCCGGTTGAGCTGGGTGTTGGCGAGCGTCGCCAGCAGCCGCCAGTCGTGAATGGTCAGGCGTTTGTTGCGGAAAGCCTTCTCCAGCCGTCCGTTGAAGCGGCGGGTCAGCGAATTGATCATGAACGGCTCGAAGCGCTCGAGATCGAGCGCCTCGCTGCCGGCGCGCGCCGGCGCGGGCTTGCGCGGCATATCAGTTCGGCCGGCCGGTTTTCTTGATCAGAGCGCCGATGGTGTCGGCATCGCGTCCGACACGCGCCGCCAAGGCGTCGCCATCGAGATAGCGAACGTTGTGACGCGCCTTCTTCATCGCGTCGAGGGTCGCCTCCGACTTCACCGCGGATGCGCAGGCGGCGCGGAGCTTCGCCAGCACCTCCGGCGGCAGCCCCTTGGGCGCGAACAGCGCGTTCGGCGTACCGAAGCCGGTGCCGAGACCCATCTCCTTGGTCGTCGGCACATCGGGCATGGCCGGCAGGCGTTCGTCGCCGAACACCGCGAGCGTGCGCACATTCTTGCCGGTCACCGTGGCATCGGCCGACATCAGCACGTCGATATGGTTGCCGAGCAGCGCGTTGAAGCCGAGGGCGTCGCCGCGGAATGGCACCGCGGTCAGCTTCAGATCATTGTCGGTGGACATCTGCAGCATAAGGAGGTTCGGCACCGTGCCCGGTCCGGGATGGCCGTAGGTCACCTTTTCCGGGTTGGCGCGGATATAGGCGACCAGATCCTTGAAGCTTTTGTGCGGGCTTTCGTTGGACACCGAGGCGACCACGATCACGTCGGTCACCTGGCAGATGTAATCGAACGAGGCGGCGCTGTAGCGCAGGCCGTCGCGCAGATGCGGCTGCGCGGTCACCACGCCCATGGCGGAGAAGCCGAGCGTATAGCCGTCGGGCTGTGCCGCGGCGACTGCGCTGGTGCCGATGACGCCAGCGGCACCATCCTTGTTCGCCACCACCACCGGCTGCCCGAGCGCCTTCGACAGCGCATCAGCGAGCGGACGCGCGGCGAGGTCGCTGTTGGCGCCGGCAGGAAACGGCACGATCATTTCAATGCTGCGCGTCGGATAGGTTTGCGCCCACACGGCTGCGGGAACCACCGAAACGGCGGCCACGAGCAACGCTCGCATGATCAACAGCATCGGCAACCTCCGCGAACCACGATGTCGACATCAAAACCGGCGACGCCATTGCAGCCAATTGCATTTGCAATTGCAAGCAAAATTAGGCGGCAATGGCCGATGCGTCGGCACTCCACCGGCGCCAGCGAGACATCGATGGCGGCTTGTCAGGGCGCCAGCAGGCGGTCGGCAATCGCCGAGTCGAAGAACTGCGTGTAGGACGCCACCTTGCCGTCGCGGAATTCGATCAGGTCCAGCGATTCAGTCACGGCGGTCTTGCCGGTCGCCCGCGATCTCACGGTGAAGCGGATGCGGATCGCGGCCTTGGATCCTTCCACGACGGAATCGACAATCTTGAGATCCTTGAACTCGAACGCCTCGACGAGTTGGGACAAGGCCGCCCGCATGCCGCCACCTTCCGTCATCACCGAAACGGTCGGCTGCGGCGGCGACGCATTCAGCGTGAATTTCGCATCCGGCGTGAACACCGCAAGCACCTTGTCCACGTCGCCATTCACGCGGGCGATGTAGCCGTCGCCCATCACTTTCAGCATCTCGTCGCGCGTCATCTGAAGTCCTCCCAAGGAAGACACCATCATTGCGCGAGGGGTTTTGGCTGTCTACCGGGGCGCGAACCGCATGCGATAAAAAAGGCCGGCACCTGTGCCGGCCTTTCGAAAACACGACGACGTCATCGCCCTCCCCCTTCGAGACGGCTGCTTCGCAGCCTCCTCAGGATGGGGGCGGATGAAGATCAGTTCTTCGTCTTGTCCACCAATGCCCGCTGCTTGATCCACGGCATCATCTCGCGCAGCTTCTCGCCGACCTTCTCGATGTCGTGGGCGGCGAGCTTGGCGCGGGTTGCCTTGAACGAAGTCTGGTTGACCTTGTTCTCCAGCATCCAGTCGCGGGTGAACTTGCCGGACTGGATGTCGTTCAGCACCCGCTTCATCTCCGCCTTGGTCTCCGGCGTGATGATGCGCGGGCCGGTGACATACTCGCCGTATTCGGCGGTGTTGGAGATCGAGTAATTCATGTTGGCGATGCCGCCTTCGTAGATCAGGTCGACGATCAGCTTCACCTCGTGCAGGCATTCGAAATACGCCATTTCCGGCGCGTAGCCCGCCTCGACCAGCGTCTCGAAGCCGGCCTTGATCAGTTCGACGAGACCGCCGCAGAGAACGGTCTGCTCGCCGAACAGGTCGGTCTCGCATTCCTCCTTGAAGCTGGTCTCGATGATGCCGGCGCGGCCACCGCCGATCGCCGAGGCGTAGCTCAGGCCGAGGTCATGCGCATTGCCGGACGAGTCCTTGTGGATCGCGATCAGGCAGGGCACGCCGGCGCCGCGCTGATATTCGCCGCGCACGGTGTGGCCGGGGCCCTTCGGCGCGACCATCAGCACGTCGAGATCGGCGCGCGGCTCGATCAGGTTGAAATGCACGTTCAGGCCATGCGCGAACAGGAGCGCGGCGCCATTCTTCATGTTGCCGTGCAGGTGGTCGCGATAGATGTCGCCCTGCAATTCGTCAGGCGTCAGCATCATGATGACGTCGGCCCATTTGGCGGCCTCGGCCACTTCCATCACCTTGAAGCCCTCGCCCTCGGCCTTCTTGGCGGAGGCGGAACCCTTGCGCAGCGCGATCGCCACGTCCTTCACGCCGGAATCCCGCATGTTGAGGGCGTGGGCATGGCCCTGGCTGCCATAGCCGACGACGGCGACCTTCTTGCCCTTGATCAGGTTCAGGTCGGCATCCCGGTCGTAATAAACGCGCATTATAAACCCCGTGAAATGGCGGCTCCCGGCCGCAATCGCTGCAAGGCGCCGGAGGTGGTTCCGGCGCCGTTGGCAGGGTTTCTAGGGGGATGGGGGGCGCGCGGCAAGCCCTGTGGCCGACGCCTTTCTCAGGAGTTAACCACCCGCAGAAGCGGTTTCGGTGCGTATGGGGCGGATTCCACGGGAGTTGACCGACGTGGCGACGATTGCCCCGCCTCGGGGAACAGCTTCCAGCGGTTCGGCCTGAAGGCGATCCGGGCTCCCTGGGCCGCAGGATGTGCTGCCGGCACCTCGATCTCGACGCGGTGCTGCCCGCCGCCGATTTCCAGTTCGACGCGCTTGGTGCCCGCCACCCGGCGGCTGGCCGACACCGTCCCGGCAATGCAGCCGCCGCATCCGTCCACCAGTTCTACATCGTGCGGCCGAAAATAGAGCGCCGCCTGGCCATCATGCGCATCCTTGGCCGCCAGCCCGATTGCACGGTCATCGAGCCAGAGCTGGCCGCTCTCGACGCGCACTGGAAGCGAACTCGACTCTCCGATGAAGCCGAATACGAAGGGCGAATTGGGCGTGTCGTAAACCTCGTCCGCAGTGCCGACCTGCTCGATCTTGCCCTGGCTCATCACCACGACGCGATCGGCAAGCTCAAGCGCCTCCTCCTGGTCGTGGGTGACGAAGACTGTGGTGTGTCCGGTCCGGTCGTGGATCTCGCGCAGCCAGCGGCGCAGCTCCCGGCGGACCTGGGCATCGAGCGCGCCGAACGGCTCATCAAGCAGCAGCACGCGTGGCTCGATCGCGAGCGCGCGGGCGAGCGCGACGCGCTGGCGCTGGCCGCCCGAGAGCTGGTTCGGATAGCGTTTCTCCAGGCCCGACAGCTGGACAAGGTCCAGCAGTTCTGACGCACGGCGGCGGATCTCCGCCTTGGGCGGACGCGTCGCGGCCGGCCGGACCTTCAGTCCGAAGCCAATATTCTCCGCCACCGTCATGTGCCGGAACAGCGCATATTGCTGGAAAACGAAGCCGACATTCCGCTCCTGCACCGACTTGAAAGAGGCATCCTCGTTGCCGAAGAAAATCGAGCCCGCACTCGGGAAATCGAGTCCGGCAATCAGGCGCAGCAACGTGGTCTTGCCCGAGCCGGATGGTCCCAACAATGCGATCAGTTCGCCGGAGCGGATGTCGAGCGACACATCATGGAGCGCCGGGAATCGGTCGAACTGTTTCCGAACGTTTCTGATGGCCAGTTCCATGTTGTCCTCAATGTCCGCTTCGGGTTGCGGCGAGTTGGTCGGCGTAACGCCATTCCAGCCAGGTCTTGATCACCAGCGTCAACAACGCGAGCCCTGCAAGCACAGCCGCCATGCTGAAGGCGGAGACTTGGGCCAGCGCCCTGAACTCCTGATAATATAGCTCAATCTGCAGCGGCATGGTCACCGTTTCGCCCCTGAGCTTGCCGGAGATGACCGCCACCGCGCCGAATTCGCCCATGGCGCGGGCATTGCACAGCAGGACGCCGTAGAGCAGCGCCCATTTCACGTTCGGCAAGGTCACGTAGAAAAAAGTCTGCCAGCCGGACGCGCCGAGCGACAGCGCCGCCTCCTCGTCACCGGTGCCCTGATCCTGCATCAGCGGGATCAGTTCGCGCGCGATGAAGGGAAATGTCACGAAGATGGTCGCGAGAATAACGCCTGGAACGGCGAAGATGATGCGCACGCCGAAATCCTGCAGGAACCAGGCGCCGATCGGCGTGAACGGTCCGAGCAGCAAGACATAGACGAGGCCGGCGACGACGGGCGACACGGAGAATGGCAGGTCGATCAGCGAGATCAGCAGCGCCCGGCCCGGAAAACGATACTTGGCGATGCACCAGGCCGCCGCCACGCCGAATACGAGATTGCAGGGCACCGCGATCGCGGCCACCAGCAGCGTCAACTTGATCGCGGCGATCGCTTCCGGGTCGCCGAACGTCGCGAGCGCCGGACCAAGACCCATGCTGAGAGCCTGCACGAAGACAGTCAGCAACGGCGCGACGAGGAACACCGCCAGGAACAGGACGCTCAGCACGATCAGCACGACGCGGACCGGCCGCGTTTCCGTGACCGGAGAGCGGACGGAATGCATTTCGATGGCCCGCTCAGACATGACCGAACCTCCTGTAGCTCCAGAACTGAATGAGGTTGATGAGCAGGAGGATCGCGAACGAGATGGTGAGCATCACCGCGGCGATCGCGGCGGCGGCGGCGTAATCGCGCTCCTCAAGCCGGAACACGATCAGAAGCGGCAGGATTTCGGTCTGTCGCGGAATATTGCCGGCGATGAAGATCACCGAGCCATATTCGCCGACGGCGCGGGCAAAGGCGAGCGCGAAGCCGGTCAGGATCGCCGGAAACAACGGTGGCAATATGATGCGCAGGATCGTGGTCCGCCGTGGCGCGCCAAGTGTGGCGGCGGCTTCCTCGACCTCGTGGTTGAAGTCTTCGAGCACCGGCTGCACGGTGCGAACGACGAACGGCAAGCCGATAAAGACCAGTGCGATCCAGATACCGATCGGGGTATAGGCGATGGTGATGCCAAGCGGCGAAAACAACTGGCCGATCCAGCCCTGCGGAACATAAAGCGCGGTCAGCGCAATACCGGCAACGGCGGTCGGCAACGCAAAGGGCAGATCGACGATGGCGTCGAGAAGCCGCCGCGCGAAGAACCGGTAGCGGACCAGCACCCACGCAATCACGACACCGATCACCACGTTGAACAGCGCGGCGAGCAGCGACGCACCGAAGCTCAGCTTCAACGCCGCCATGAATCTTGGCCCGGTCACGATCGCGACAAAGCGGCTCCAGTCGAGCTCGAAGGTCTTGATGTAGAGGCCGATGATCGGAATCAGCACGATCAGCGACAGGTAAAAGATCGTGAAGCCGAACGTCAGCCGGAAGCCCGGAATAATGCTCGGCTCCCGAAACCGGAATCCCGCCATAGCCAATGTGCTCCGATGGTCTGAAAACCCTGCGGGTCGTAGGACGAGCAAGCGCCCCACGACCCGCCCGTTCGCTTGGACGAAAGCCCGTCAATCCTTGGAGTAGATTTTGTCGAAGATGCCGCCGTTATCGAAATGCGTCGGCTGAGCCTTGGCCCATCCACCGAAAACGTCGTCGATTTTCACCAGCTTGACTTTCGGGAAAGCCTTGAGGTCGGCGGGATCGGCATGCTCGGGCTTGCCGGGCCGGTAGAAATGCTTCGCGAAGATCTTCTGCGCTTCCGGCGAATAAAGCTGATCCAGAAACGCCTTGGCCAGTTCGCGCGTGCCCTTCCTGTCGACATTGCGGTCAACGATCGCAACTTTCACTTCGGCAAGGATCGAGACCGACGGTACGATGATCTCGTAATCCGCGCCGAACTCCTTGAGCGAGAGCAGCGCCTCGTTCTCCCACGCGATCAAGACGTCGCCGACCTTGTTCTGGACGAAGGTGTTGGTCGAACCGCGCGCTCCGGTGTCCAGCACCGGCACGTTCTTGTAGATGGCGCTTACGAAATCCTGCGCCTTCTTCTGGTCGCCGCCGGTGCGATCCAGTTCGTAGGCCCAGGCCGCAAGATAGTTCCAGCGCGCGCCGCCCGAGGTCTTCGGGTTGGGCGTGATGACCGAAATGCCTCGCTTCGCCAGATCGTTCCAGTCCTTGATGTTCTTCGGGTTGCCCTTGCGAACCAGGAAGACGATGGTCGAGGTGTATGGCGACGAAGCGTCCGGGAATTTGCTCTTCCAGTCAGGATTGATCAGGCCCTTCTGCTCGATGCCGAGGATATCGCCTTCGAGCGGGAATGTTACGACGTCGGCGGGCAAGCCATCGATCACTGACCGGACCTGGGCTCCGGAGCCGCCGTGGCTGTTGCTGATCTCGACCGAGCGGCCGGTTTTCTGTTTCCAGAACTTGGCGAAGTAATCGGCATAATCGCGATAGAGTTCGCGAGTCGGGTCGTAGGATACGTTGACCAGCTTGTCCTGGGCGGAAGCGCTACCGACGCTTCCGAATTGTGCCGTCACGGTCATCGCCGCGATCGCGACTGCCGAAGCCAGAAGACGCATCTGCCACCTCCATCGGCCGGACTTTCAACGTCCGGCAAGCGTTGTGGGTTCGCCGCCAATAGCGGACGATGCCCCGGGTTCGGTTCGGTGAGATGCGACAGCGCCCGGAAATGAAGGACGAACCTGCTCCAGTGCCCCCGCACGTCACAGGAATCGACGGGAAACCCGTTCAACCCCGGACACGATGGGAGCATCTAATTCCGACTAAATCAATCAGAATAGTATTATTTATACAGGGGTCCCGGGAGTAGATTTTTCTGCGGCGGCTTGCGCCAGTGTTGTTTTCTCAAGCACTTTCGCGGTCGCGTCGCGCGCCGCGATCAGTGCCGGCCGAAGCTGGCAGATGTGCAAATCGACGCAGTCCGGGCATTGCCGGAACGCCGTCTGGCTGGCGCAGGGCGCCAGTGCCAGCGGCCCGTCGATATGACGGATGATTTCGGCCAGATTGATGTCCTTGGGAGAGCGGCTGAGCAGGAAGCCGCCCTGGTTGCCGCGGGTCGAAACCAGCAGGTTGGATCGCTTCAGCTCGGAGAATATCTGCTCGAGGAACGGCCGCGGGATTTTCAGATCCTGCGAGATATCACGCACAGAGACGGGCGCGGCGCCTCTGTGGCCGGCGAGATAGATCATCGCCCGGAGGGCATATTTGGCGCGGCGCGAGAGCATGGATCAAGGATTACGCGGTTCCGGCGTACCGGCCAAGATGGATCACATCACCATCGGCACGATGCTGGCGACCAGCAGCAGCGCCATCGCGATGTTGAAGACGCGGGCATGTTTCGGATCGCTCAGCACCCGCCGCAAGGCCACGCCGAAGCCGGTCCAGGTCGCGACCGCGAAAACGGTCGCGAGCGCAAACACCGCGGCCAGCACCACGAAATCGGTCAGCCAATGTCCCGGCCGGACATAGATCGCAATTGCGGACAGCGCGATCACCACGGCCTTGGGGTTGACCCACTGAAACAGCGCCGCCTGCAGGAAGGTGATCGGCTGCGCGACGTGCTTGTCGTCGGCGGACGCCGGTGCCGCGGTCGCGATCTTCCAGGCCAGCCAGACGAGATAGAGCGAACCGATGATCTTCAGCGCGGTTTGAAGCGGCGGCCAAGCCGCCACGAGCGCGCCGAGGCCGGCGGCGCAGCCAACGAGCAACACGACAAAGCCGAAGGTGATGCCGAGAATATGCGGGATGGTTCGGGTGAATCCAAAATTCACGCCGGACGCCGTCACCATGATGTTGTTCGGCCCCGGAGTGAATGCCATCGCCGATGCAAACACGACCAGCGCCACGAACGTGTCGATCGGCATCGCCGACCCCTTCCAACAAAATGAACCGCTTTACGCCTTCACATCCGGGGGCTGTGTCGCGACCAGCGCCGACTCACCGCCAAGCACCCGCAGCGCATTGACGATGACCGCAACGTCGATCGCTTCCTGCAGGATCGCCCCCTGAACCGGCGGCAGATATCCCAGCGCGGCCACGATCATCGCAAGCCCCGACAAGCCTATTCCGGCTAACACGCTCTGCAGCGCAATGGAACGCGCGCGCTGCGCAATCCAGACCGCCGGATAGAGCCGGGCCAGATCGTCGACCAGGAGCACGATATCGGCGGCCTGCGCCGATGCCGCCGCGCCGCGCGCGCCCATCGCAAGGCCGACATCGGCCGCGGCCAGTGCGGGCGCATCGTTCACGCCATCGCCGACCATCATGACAGGACCGTTCTTGCGCTCGGACAAGACCACCAGCACCTTCTGGTCCGGCGATAACTCGGCGCGTACCGCATCGACCGCGAGGCCTTGGGTCACCGCATGCGCGACATCTTTGCGATCGCCGGTCGCAAGCACGATACGTTCGATGCCGAGATCGCGCAGGCGGGTCAACAGGTCGCCGGTGCCGTCCCGCAGCCGGTCGCTGAGAACGATGATCCCGGCGTGGACGCCATCGATGGCGACATGCACGGTGAGCGCGCCGTGCGACAGGCCTTCCCGGCGGACGAACGGCTTGCCGATGGCCGTTGAGACGAAGCGCCGCCCGCCGATCGCGACACGGTGGCCGTCGACATTGCCGGTAACGCCCTCGCCCGGCGTTTCGGACACGTCCGCCGGTATGGCAAGCATCAGCCCACGCCGCCGCGCGTCCGCCACGATCGCCGCCGCCACCACATGTTGCGAGGCCTGATCGAGCGAGGCCGCGAAGCGCAGCAGCGCGACCGGCTCGAGCGGTCCGGTCGGCAGGATTTGCGACACCTCCGGCCTACCAACGGTCAGCGTGCCGGTCTTGTCGATCACCAGCGAGCGAATACGCCCCAGCGTCTCCAGTGCAGCACCGCTTTTGATCAGGATGCCGCTGCGTGCGGCGCGCGACATACCGGACACGAGCGCGATCGGCACCGCCAGAATGAGCGGACACGGCGTCGCAACCACCAGGACCGCCACGGCACGGACGGGATCGCCGCTGCCGAACCAGGCGGCACAGGCAAGCGTCACGGTGACGCCGAGGAAGACCAGCGAATAACGATCCGCCAGCCGCGCCATTGGCGCCCGCGAGTGTTGCGCCTGCTCGACGAGCCGTACGATTGCGGCATAGGTACTTTCGCCGGCGGGGCGCGTCGCAATGAGGTCGAAGCTTTCGCCGGCATTGGTGGAGCCGCTCATGGCGTCGGCGCCCGCAGCGAGTTGCACCGGGACGGATTCGCCGGTCAGCGCCGATTGATCGAGAACCGCCACGCCCGCTGCCACCGTGCCGTCGACCGGCACGATGTCGCCGCGACGGATCAGCAGCAGGTCGCCGGTGGCGATCGCGTCAATCGGAACTTCTTCCAGCGCGCCATCGCGATGACGGATCGCAAGGCGCGGCACCCGCTCGAGCAGCGCCGACATGTCGCGGCGCGCGCGGCCTTCGGCGAACCGTTCGAGATATTGTCCGCCGGCGTACATCAGCGCGACGATGGCAGCGGCGAGATTTTCGCCAACCGCGAGCGCGGCACTCATCGACAGGGCAGCCACGATATCGAGGCCGACCTTCCCGGCGCGCAGGCTCTGCCAGATTTCGACGATCAACGCCGCGAGGACCGGGACCACGCCCGCAGTCAGGAATGCGTTCGACCAGCTCTCAGCGCCGGCGAACCGTGCGATCACGCCCGCCGCAAGGCCAATGACCGCGACGACCATCAGCACGGGACGCAGTGTCAGTTCGTGGATCGCTTGCACCTTGCGTCACTTTGCGGCGGCTACCATGACGGTCGGAATCATAACACACGGCGCTCACTGTTCAGGCGAACGCGAAAAAAAGAGCGCCGGGATCGGGCCGCTACATCGCCTCCGGACCACGCCCGATCGCGACCACGCCGGTGCGCGAAACTTCGACCAGCCCGAGCGGCAGCATCAATTCGACGAACTGATCGATCTTGTCGCTCTTGCCCGTGATCTCGAACACGAAGCTTTCGGTGGTGGCGTCGATCACCCGGGCGCGGAAGGCGTCGGCCAGACGCAGCGCCTCGACACGATGATCGCCCTTGCCGCGCACCTTGACCATGGCGAGTTCGCGTTCGATCGCCGGTCCAGACACCGTGAGATCGTTGACCCGGTGCACCGGAACCAGCCGTTCGAGCTGATGCTTGATCTGCTCGATCACCATCGGCGTGCCGCGGGTGACGATGGTGATGCGCGACAGATGCTTCTCGTGCTCGGTCTCGGAGACCGTCAGCGAGTCGATATTGTAGCCGCGGCCGGAAAACAGGCCGATCACCCGCGCCAGCACACCGGGCTCGTTGTCGACCAACACGGACAATGTGTGCCGCTCGACGAGCTGCGCGGTCGGCGCTGCGGGATAATGCGAAGTGGATGGCACATTTGCGTTCACGATCTTAATCCTTGCTCGGTCTAAACCCTCTCCCCCTGAGGGAGAGGGTGGCGAGCGAAGCGAGCCGGGTGAGGGGTCACTTCGTCAATTCTTGCATTACCCCTCACCCGCTTCGCCGCTTCGCGGCTCAGCACCCTCTCCCCCAAGGGTAGAGGGAAAGAGAAGTCAAACCAGCATCTTGCCTTCTTCGGTGATCGCCTCGTCGAGGCTCTCCGCCGCATCGCCGAGGATCATCTCGTTATGCGCGCGGCCGGAGGGGATCATCGGGAAGCAGTTTTCCTTCTGGTCGACCACGCAATCGAAAATCACCGGCTTGTCGACATCGATCATCTCCTTGATCGCATCGTCGAGCTCGCCCGGCTTCTTGCAGCGGATGCCGTGCGCATGCATCGCCTCCGCGAGCTTGACGAAATCCGGTAAGGCCTCCGAATAGCTTTCCGAATAGCGGTTGCCGTGCAGCAATTCCTGCCATTGCCGCACCATGCCCATGTATTGATTGTTGAGGATGAAGACCTTGATCGGCAGCCGGTACTGAACCGCCGTCGAGATTTCCTGCATGGTCATCTGCACCGAGGCCTCGCCGGCGATATCGATCACCAGCGATTTCGGATGCGCCATCTGCACGCCGACCGCGGCCGGCAGGCCGTAACCCATGGTGCCGAGCCCGCCCGAGGTCATCCAGCGGTTCGGCTCCTGGAACTGGTAGAACTGCGCCGCCCACATCTGGTGCTGGCCGACTTCGGTGGTGATGTAGGTGTCGCGATCCTTGGTCAGTTCGAACAATCGCTGGATTGCGTATTGCGGCTTGATGATGTCGTTCGAGGGCCGGTAGCTCAGCGACTTGCGGGCACGCCACTTGTCGATCAACTTCCACCACTCGCCCATCGCCTTCTTGTCGGGCTGAATCGACGCGGTGCGCCACATCCGCGTCATGTCTTCCAGCACATGCGCGCAATCGCCGACGATCGGCACGTCGACCTTGACGTTCTTGTTGATCGAAGACGGATCGATGTCGATATGGATCTTCTTCGAATACGGCGCAAACGCATCCAGCCGCCCGGTGATGCGATCGTCGAAGCGGGCGCCGATGCAGATCATGACGTCGCAATCGTGCATCGCCATGTTGGCTTCGTAGGTGCCGTGCATGCCGAGCATGCCGAGCCATTGCGGATCGGCCGCGGGAAAGGCGCCGAGCCCCATCAGCGTCGAGGTGATCGGGAAGCCGGTCAGCTTCACCAGTTCGCGCAGGAGATGGCTCGCCTCCTTGCCGGAATTGATGATGCCGCCGCCGGTATAGAATAGCGGGCGCCTCGCCTTGGCCATCAGGTCGACGGCCTGCTTGATGCGATCGAGGTCGCCCTTGATCTTCGGCGTATAGGTCTTGTGCTTGATGTTCTGCGGACCCGAATAGATGCCCTTGGCGAACTGGATGTCCTTCGGGATGTCGACCACGACCGGCCCCGGCCGCCCGCTCGCCGCGACATAGAACGCCTCGTGCAACACGCGCGGCAGGTCTTCGATCCGCTTCACCAGGTAATTGTGCTTGGTGCAGGGCCGCGTGATGCCGACGGTGTCGCATTCCTGGAAGGCGTCGTTGCCGATCAGATGTGTGGGCACCTGGCCGGTGATGCAGACGATCGGGATCGAATCCATCAGCGCGTCGGCAAGACCCGTCACCGCATTGGTCGCACCCGGGCCCGACGTCACCAGCACGCAGCCGACCTTGCCGGTCGAACGCGCATAGCCTTCGGCCATATGGACAGCGCCCTGCTCGTGGCGGACCAGGACGTGCTTGACCCTCTCCTGCTGGAAAATGGCATCATAGATCGGCAGCACCGCCCCGCCGGGATAGCCGAAAATGTGCTGCACGCCCTGATCGGCGAGCGCCTCGATCACCATTTCGGCGCCGGTCAGTTCCTTGGTCATGATCTCTGCTCCACCTGAATTCGCGTCGTCCCGCGGTGTCTGGAATGAAAAAAGGGCCTCACGGCCCTTCGGTACGGCGCATCGTCCGGCAAGGATGGTTTCAGCCACCCCCGGCGATGCGCCTTCCTACGATTACCAGCGAGAACGAAAGAAAATTGCGCGACATGGCTCTTCTCAGTACGAACGTTGCGCGAGGGTATAAGGTCAAAACCCCCACCGGTCAAGCGGCCGACACGATCGGGACAGCGGCCACCAGACGATATATTGAGGCCGGGAACCTAAGACGAGATGCACCCATGGCGAAATCACGATTTCTGGCGGCGGCCCTGGCAGGCTGCCTGACGCTCGGCGCGGGCACGGCCCCGGGCGCCTTTGCTCAAAATGCTCCTGCGCAGGTGTCCGAGCCGGCTCCTCCGAAGGAGACGTTGCGCTCCAAGGCCTGGAACAAGGTGTCCGGCAACTGGAAGCGCATGAAGGGCGCGGTCAAGGAGCGCTGGGGCAAGCTCACCCATAACGAAATCCAGGAAGCGCGCGGCCGCCGCGAGGCGCTGAACGGCTTCATCCAGTCGCGTTACGGCATCGATCGCGAAAGCGCCGACCGCCAGATCGACGAGTGGCTGAAGACCCTGAAGTGAGCGCCACGTGGCCGACCCCGCGCCTCCTCAGGCTCCGACCGTCGCGGGCAAGCGGCTGACCGCGCGCGCGCTGCTCGTCGGCGAACGCATCGATACCGCCGGCCTCGAACGCAGCGACGTCATCAACACCGTGCCCCTCGCCTTCCGCAATGGTGACGGCTACGTGGTGCTGTTCCGCTACGGCGTCGCGGTGCTGATCGGCCTGTCGCCGATCGAGGAGGACGAGACCGTGCGCGGCCTGGGTCCGCGCATCATCACGCCGGCGACGCGGATCGAGGACGAGACCGCAACCCTGGAGATTGGACCGGATCAGGACGACCAGATCGATCCGGGCGGCGCCATCAAGGTGAAAGACCTGTCGCCGGCGCGGCTGGTCGTGATCGCCGACGCGCTCGCCAAGAATGTCGTGCTGGCGCACCAGGAACGCGAGGTTCGCGGCGTGTTCGACATCGTCGAGCCCTTGGCCGCGAAGCTTGCCGCCGGCGGACGCACACCGACCGATCGCAGCAACATGCTGAAGGTGATCGGCCAGTCACTGCTGGTGCGTCAGCGCCTTACCGGTCGCGTCGAGATCGAGGAAAAGCCCGACGTGCTCTGGGACCGGTTCGACCTCGAACGCCTGCATGCGCGCCTCGCCGACGAATACGAACTGAAGGAGCGATCGGCCGCGCTCGCGCGCAAGATCGATGTCGTCGGCGAGACCGCACGGACGCTCACCGACCTGATCGATGCGTCACGCAGCGTGCGCCTCGAAATCGCGATCGTGGCGCTGATCGTGATCGAAGTGCTGTTCACCTTCTACGAGTTCTTCAAGCACTTTAAGTGAGGACATTGCCGAGGCCCGCAAGCGGCGCCCCGGCTGACTGCCCATCAATCGTTTGGATGCTTCGTCTCGATCGGCTGCGATTGTTCGCGCGGCTTTTCGGTGGCATCTGAACTGCTGGCAGCATCCGCCGCGGACGGCTCGGCCTCGGCCGCAGGCGTGGCAGCAGGAGCCGGCACGGGCGCTTCGGCGATCTTCTCTGCAGGCGCAGAAGACGGTGCAACAGCCGCATCGGGGGCGGCAGGTGCCGGCACCGACGCAACCGGTTGCTCCGGCGCGACAGCCTGTGAGGCGGGGACCGCCGCTTGCGGAGCGGGCGCAGGTTCAGCCGGCGCTTCCGGAGCGGTGGCTTGCGGCGCAGCCGGGACCGGCTCGGGCGACGCCGGCTGGGACGGCTCCGCCTTCGGCAACGCCGCCACAAAATACGCATCGTCCGCGGCGGAGATATAGAAGGACGGCACCTGCTCGCCGGCGGTCAAGCGCACCACATCCTCGCGCACGCGCTTCATCAGGGCGATCAGTTCGAGCCCGGGCTCCTCGATATGTTTCAGCAGCGCCGTGGTGAACGGGCTGTTGCGTCCCTCCCCGTCGGCGACCTTGCGGCCGGCGCCGGTGGCAAAACTGACCAGCACATTCTTCGGCTCTTCGACCTGCTTTTTCAGGCCGGACGGCAATTGCCGCTTCTGGGCCTCGCCAAACGGATCGTTGCGCGCCGCATCGATGAACACCACGCCGGCCTTTTCGACACCTTCGAGCTGTTCGAGAATTTCCGGCAGGCTGATCGAACCCTTGGTGATGTCGGCGAGCGAGCGCGCCTGCCCGTCGCTCGCCAGCAGCCAGGCGACTCCGTCGGATTGCAGCGCATGGCCCGAATAGAACACCACCGCGACTTCGGCGAGCCTGGCCTTGTCGCCGAATGCTTTCAGCGAGCGGCGCATATCGGCGACCGGAGCGTCGCTCAGCGTCGTGACGACGAACCCGATCCGCTTCAATGCCTCACCAGTATCGGCCGCGTCATTGACCGGATTTTTCAAAGAGACCACATTGGTGTACGCGGCATTGCCGATCACCAGCGCGACCTTTTTGTCCTGCGCGAGTGCGGGTGAAGCGCCGAGCAAGCCCGCGGCAATCGCGGCGGCCCCGGCGAATTGGAGAATCCGGTTCATACTGGCGTCCTCTCGCTTTACGACTCGACTTTTGGTCGCGCGCCGCGGGCGGCCGGTTCAAGTCTGCATCAAAGTTTCCGCCGCCGCCATGCCCTCCTCGGGCGCGACCCAGGTCCAGCCCGGCATCTGGTTGCGGAACCAGGTCACCTGCCGCTTGGCATAGCGGCGCGTATCCATGATCGACCCGGCTGCCGCCTCGTCGCGCGAGATGTCGCCGTCGAGATAGCGGCGCAGCCACGGCACGCCATGGGCCTTCATCGCAGGCAAGGTATCCGGCAGATCACGCGCCGCAAGCGCGCGCACTTCGTCGAGCGCGCCAGCCTGCAGCATCGTTGCGAAACGCGTCTCGATCCGCGCAATCAAAGAATCGCGTGCCGGATGGAGGAAAATCCGGATCGTCCTGTCGGCGTCGATGACCGGCGGCATGCCCTCGCGGTGCCAATCCGCAATCGGACGCCCGGTGGCATCGAGGACTTCCAGCGCCCGCAGGATGCGCGAGCGGTCGCGCACCATGATCCGGGCCGCCGCAACGGGATCGCGGACAGTGAGTTCGGCATGCAAGGCCTCGACGCCTTCGCGCGCGAGCCGATCGCGCCAGGCGTTGCGGATCGCCGGATCGATCGGCGGGATCGCGGCAAGCCCGCTGGTCAGCGCCTTGAAATAAAGCCCGGTGCCGCCGACAAAGATTTGAAGCCGGTCCGCCGGAAGCTCCGCCACGACACGGGCCGCATCGGCGACATATTGGCCGGCCGAATAATTCACCGCCGCATCGACATGCCCGAAAAGGTGATGCGGAGCGCGCGCCTCCTCCTCGACACTCGGCCGCGCCGTCAGCACCCGCAGGTCGCGATAGACCTGCATGGAATCCGCGTTGATGATCGCGCCGCCGAAGCGTTCGGCGAGCGCCAGCGCCAGCGCCGACTTGCCGCTGGCGGTCGGCCCTGCGATAAGCACGGCCTTCTTCATCGCAGCGCCCGTCCATGACTCACGTCGCAACCCTCATTGCCGCCCCCGAAACGCGCCTGACCGACGACCTGATCGCGCGCGCCCGCGCGGCGCTACCGCAGACCACCGACATACACTGGCTCGACCGTGACGTGGCGGCCGATATCGAATTTATCCCGCAAGGTCCGATCGACCAACGGCACGTGACCGAACACCTGCGCACGGCGCTCGCCGGGGCGCCCCTCGATCTTGCGGTGCAGCCGCTGGCGCAACGGCGCAAGAAGCTGCTGCTGGCCGACATGGATTCCACCATGATCGGCCAGGAATGCATCGACGAACTGGCCGATATGGTCGGGCTCAAGGCGCATGTGTCGGCGATCACCGAGCGCGCCATGCGTGGTGAGATCGCCTTCGAGCCGGCTTTGCGCGAGCGCGTCGCGCTGCTCAAGGGCCTGCCGCTCTCGGTGATCGACGAGGTGATCGCAACGCGCATCACGCTGATGCCGGGCGCCCGCGCGCTGATCGCCACCATGCGCGCGCACGACGCGCATACCGTGCTGGTCTCGGGCGGGTTTTCGCTGTTCACCCGCGAGGTCGCCGGGCTGATCGGCTTCGACGAAAACCACGCCAACACGCTGCTGGTCGAGGATGGCAAGCTGACCGGCTACGTCGATGAGCCGGTGCTCGGCCGCGAAGCCAAGCTCGACACGCTGCTCGAGGTCGCACGCCATCTGCGCCTGCCGCTGGCGGAGACCATCGCGGTCGGCGACGGCGCCAACGATCTGGCGATGATCGGGCGGGCCGGTCTCGGCGTCGCCTATCATGCGAAGCCCGCGGTCGCCGAAGTCGCCGACGTCCGCATCGACCACGGCGACCTGACCACGCTCCTGTATCTGCAGGGCTACCGGCGGGATGAGTTCGTCGCGGACTGATGACTCCGGAGCGCGTATTGGTGCGCCCCGGACGAGACTGAGGCCTACTGCAAGCCCAGCGTCACGAAGCGCAATTCGCCTTCCGGATTGGCCACCAGCAGCAGCGCCAGCTTGCGGCCATCCTTTTTCAGCTTGTCGACCTTCTTCTGGAAGTCGTCGGTGCTGGCGACGGCCTCCTGCGCCACCTCGACGATGGTGTCGCCCGCGCTGAGCCGCTTTTCGGCCGCCGCGGAATTCTGGTCGATGCCGGTGATGACCACGCCGTTGACGCTGTCCTTGATCTTAAAGCGCTTGCGCAGGTCCGCCGAGATGTTGGCGAGGTCGAGACCCAGCGCCTTCTTCACCACCGTCTTGTCGTCGGGCTTGGCGTCACTCTGCACCGAAGCCGGTTTTGCCTTCTCCGCGTCCTCGAGCCGTCCGAGCTTCACCGTCTTCTTTTCTTCCTTGCCCTTGCGCAGGACAATGACCTCGACTTCCCGGCCGACCGGCGTATCGGCGACGATCCGCGGCAGGTCGCGCATCTCCTTGATGTCGCGGCCGTCGAACCTGATCACGATGTCGCCGGCCTCGATGCCGGCAGGCTTGGCCGGACCCTTGTCGTCGACGCCGGCGATCAGGGCACCGCGCGCCTGTTTGAGGCCGAGGCTTTCGGCGATGTCGTCGGTCACCTGCTGGATGCGGACACCGAGCCAGCCGCGGCGCACTTCCTTGAACTCGCGGAGCTGATCGATCACCCCCATCACGACTTTCGACGGAACGGCAAAGCCGATACCGATCGAGCCGCCGGACGGCGAGATGATCGCGGTGTTGACGCCGATCACATCGCCATTGAGGTTGAACAGCGGCCCGCCCGAATTGCCCCGATTGATGGCGGCGTCGGTCTGGATGTAATTGTCATACGGTCCGGACTGGATGTCGCGATTGCGCGCCGACACAATGCCCGCGCTGACCGAACCGCCGAGGCTGAACGGATTTCCGATCGCGATCACCCATTCGCCGAGCCTGACCTTGTCGGAATCGCCGAAACTGACGGCCTTCAGCGGCTTGTCCGGGTTGATCTTGAGCAGCGCGATATCGGTCTTGGGATCGCGGCCGACGAGTTCCGCCTTCAGGCGCGAGCCGTCGTTGAACACCACGGTGATTTCTTCGGCGTCGGCGATGACGTGATTGTTGGTCACCACCAGACCGGACGGGTCGATGACGAAGCCGGAGCCGAGCGACGACGCGCGGCGCGGCGCGCGGTTTTCGCCCTGGCCGCCCTGCCCACCCTGGCCTCCGGGACCGCCGCGGCGGTTCTCAAAGAAATCCTTGAAGAAATCCTCGAACGGGGAACCGGGCGGAACCTGCGGCGACTGTCCGGGCCCCTCGTCCTGTCCGGGGCGTTCCGAGCGCCGCGAGCCCGGCCGGTTGGCGGCCTCCACCCGCTGCGATGTCGAGATGTTGACCACCGCGTCGATGACGGTTTCCGCCACATCGGCAATCTTGTCGGGCCCGCGCTGCGCCAGCGCCTGGCCCGGCAGCGCCGGCATCATCAGCATCGCGGCCGCCAAAGCGGCCAGGGCCGGTCGGCGAAACCCCTTTGAATACAGGGCGAAAGAAGCCGTCATGTCTGCGAATTCTCCTGCAAGACGTGCATCAACACTGCCCCCGGCATGGAATTGAAGCAAGAACAATACCCAGCAGCAAACGGGGACGTGATTGCGGCGAAACTGCGCCGCAATCCGCAAAGCGGCAGCCAAAGGCCACCGCCATGCGGATAAACACCGCTCAGCCGCGAATAAGCCAGATCACGACGATTCCGATCAGGGCGCTGGCGATCCCGACCCCGCGCAGGATGCTGTCGGGCGTTTCGAGCACGTTTGCCATCGCCTGTTTCGCGGCGCCCGGAAACGCCGCAAACAACAAGCCCTCAAGCGCGAGCACGAGCCCGATCGCGACGATGAAGTCCCACATCCCCCGCTTCTATCGATCGTGATGCGGTTACCTCGCGGCGGTTGGCGATCCGAGCTGTTGTGACGGCTGCTGCGGCGGAGAGGCCGCCGAGCGTCCGCTCGGATCCACGAAATAGCGGAAGAATTCCGAATCCGGCTTCAGCACCATGCGGGTGTCGTTGTTGCCCAGACCCTGCTCGTAGGCCTGCATCGAGCGGTAGAAGGCGAAGAAGTCCGGGTCCTTGCCGTAGGACTCCGCGAAGATGCGGTTACGCGTGGCATCGCCTTCACCGCGGATCTGCTCGCCCTTGGCATTGGCCTCGGCCAGCAGCACGGTGACGTCGCGGTCGGCGCGTGAGCGGATTTCCTGCGCACGCTGCGAGCCCTGGGCGCGGAATTCGGCCGCTTCGCGCTGACGTTCGGTCTGCATCCGCTGATAGACCGCCTGGCTGTTCTGCTCCGGCAGGTCGGCGCGTCGGATGCGGACGTCGATCACGTTGATGCCGTAACGCTGGGTTTCGCGATCAAGTTGTTCGCGGATCCGGGTCATCAGCTTGTCGCGATCGTCGCGAACCACGTCCTGGAACGAGGATTCGCCGAGCACGCGGCGCAGCGACGAGTTCAGGAGCGTGGCGAGCTGCGAGTTCGCGGCCGGGACCGTCCCGATCGCCTGGTAGAAGCGCAGCGGCTCGACGATCTTGTAGCGCGCGAAGGCATCGACCACGAGCCGCTTCTGGTCGGCGGCAATGATTTCCTGCGCCGGGTTTTCGAGGTCGAGGATCCGCTTGTCGATATAGACGACGCTGTCGATGAACGGCGCCTTGAAATGCAGTCCGGCCTGCGACACCACGCGCTGCGGCTCACCGAGCCGGATCACGATCGCCTGACGCGTCTCCGGAACGGTGAAGACCGAGCTGTAGCCAATGAAGGCCGCAGCCAAAACCAGGACCAGCAACACGCCGCCTGCGATACCGAGTTTCATGTCAGGCTCCTTTAGCGGCGTTGCGCTTGCGGCTGCTGCGCTTGCGGCTGCTGCGGCTGCGCCGGCCGCGGACGGTTCTGGTCGAGAGACAGATATGGCACGACCCCCTGCCCGCCGGCACCGGTGCCGGGATCGAGGATGATCTTGTCGGTGCCGCTGAACAGCCGCTCCATGGTTTCGAGATACATGCGCTGGCGCGTCACCTGCGGCGCCTTGGCATATTGCTCGAAGATCTGGTTGAAGCGGGCGGTCTGGCCGGTCGCGTCCGCAACCGTCTGCTCGCGATAGGCTTCCGCATTCTGCATGATCTGCGCAGCACGGCCGCGGGCTTCGGGGACCACGCGATTGGCGTAGGTCTGCGCCTCGTTCTGGGCGCGTTCGAGGTCGGCGCGCGCCGCCTGAACGTCACGGAACGCGTCGATGACCTGCGTCGGCGGATCGACCTTCTGCAACTGCACCTGCGTGATCAGGATACCCGACTGATACTCGTCGAGCGTTTTCTGCATCAGCTCCTGAACGGCGTTTTCAATATTCTGCCGCGCACCGGTGAGGACCGGCTGGATGTTGGAACGGCCAATGACCTCGCGCATCGCGCTTTCCGCGACGGCTTTCACCGTGCCTTCGGGAAACTGGATGTTGAACAGAAACTTGCCGGCGCCACCGTCGGGCTGGATCTTCCAGAACACCGAGAAATCGACGTCGACGATATTCTCGTCGCCGGTCAGCATCAGGCTCTCTTCCGGGATGTCGCGAGTCGTAGTGCCGCGCCGCGCATCGTCGACGATACGCATGCCGACATCGATGCGGTTGATGCGTTCGATATTGACCTTGGTCACCGCGCCCACCGGATAGGGCCACGTATAGCCCCAGCCCGCCGGCGCATCGCGCACATATTTACCGAAGCGCTGGATGACGCCGAGTTCGCCCGGCTGGACAACGAAAAATCCGGACACGGCCCAGAGGAAAAGCGCCACCACCAGCGCCGCGGCAATGCCGATCTTGCCGCCAAAGCTGCCGCCGGGAAGCACGGTTTTCAGCTTGTCCTGGCTCCGCCGCAGCAGGTCCTCGAGATCGGGGGGCTGCGTCCCGCCGCCGGACTGTGGCCCCGAACCCCAGGGACCCTTCGGTCCCGAACCCCAGGGTCCGCCGCCACCGCCACCGCCCTGATTACTCCACGGCATCTCGATCCTCCTTGAGCGCGACCGTCCGATAGGCGCGCTATGCTTCGGCGCGGTTATAGGGGACGGTCCTGTCCCTTACAACGCGCGCTCATGCCGCGCCGCCCGTTCATAATTAACGATAGTAAAGCCATATTCGTCGTCGGGCCCCTTGGGCTGCGGCAGCCGTTCGGCTTCGCGCCAGACCGCGGGGTCGACCGGTGGGAAATAGGTATCGCCCGGCGGATTTGCATGGACCAGCGTCAAAATGAGGCGATCCGCCAAAGGCAGGGTCTGCGCGAAAATCTCGGTGCCGCCGATCACCGCGATGGCGTCGGCGCCGCGCCGCAAGGCGTCGCCGCGCGCGGCCGATAGCGCCTGATCGATGCCGGACGCCACCAAAATGCCCGGCGCGGCGAAATCCTGCTGCCGGGTGATCACGATATTGGTCCGCCCCTGCAGCGGCTTGCCGATCGACCGATAGGTCTTGCTCCCCATCACCACCGGCTTGTTCAGGGTGACGGATTTGAAGAATTTCAGGTCCGACTTGATGCGCCACGGCAATTGGTTGTCGCGCCCGATAACGCCGTTCTCGGCGACCGCGACCACGAGGATGATGGGAACGGGGCTACGCGCGGCTGCGGGCTGCGGCGCGGCAGAGGAGCGATCGCTCACACGGCCACCTTCGCCTTGATATGCGGATGCGGGTCATAGCCTTCGAGCGCGAAATGCTCGTAGCGGAACGCGAAGATGTCCCGCACCGAGGGATCGATCGTCATCACCGGCAATGCCCGCGGCGCCCGCGACAATTGCAGTTCGGCCTGATCGACGTGATTGAGATACAGATGCGCATCGCCCAGCGTGTGGATGAACTCGCCCGGCTTCAGCCCCGCCACCTGCGCCACCATCATGGTCAGCAGCGCATAGGACGCGATGTTGAACGGCACGCCGAGAAAAATATCGGCGGAACGCTGGTAGAGCTGGCAGGACAGCCGGCCCTCCGCGACATAGAACTGAAACAGGCAGTGGCACGGCGGCAGCGCCATGTCGCCGATATCGGCCGGATTCCAGGCGGTCACGATCAGGCGGCGCGAATCCGGATTGCGTTCGAGGTCGCGCATCAGGCCCGCGATCTGATCGATGGTGCCGCCGTCGCGGGCGGGCCATGAGCGCCATTGCCGGCCATAGACCGGACCGAGATCGCCGTTCTCGTCCGCCCACTCGTCCCAGATGGTGACGCCGTTATCGCGCAGATATTTGACGTTGGTGTCGCCCTGCAGGAACCACAGCAATTCGTGCACGATCGACTTGACGTGCAGCTTCTTGGTGGTGACCAGCGGAAAGCCGTCACGCAGGTTGAAGCGCATTTGATGGCCGAACACCGACAGCGTCCCGGTCCCGGTCCGGTCGCGCTTCTCCACGCCGTCGCGGAGCACGTATTGCATCAGATCGAGATATTGCTTCATCGGTTCATCCGGCCTCTTGGTCGGACCTTATCAAAGCGCGCCTGTCTCGACCCGCAAGCTAGCCGATTCCCCACATGAAAAGGGGCGGCCGTGACCGGCCGCCCCTGCACGCAAATTCTGCGGGAACCTGCTTACTGCGTGATGCCCGAAGCCTTGATCACCGGGGTCCAGCGGTTGATTTCGCCGTCCACCAGCTTGTTCAGGGCCGCCTGGCCGCGACGGTCGGGTCCGGGAATGTCGCTGCCGAGGTCGAGCAGACGCTTGCGCACGCCCTCGTCATCGAGCGCCTTCGACAGCGCGTCGGACAGCTTGTCGAGCGCTTCCTTCGGCGTCCCCTTGGGCGCGAACAGCGCGTTCCAGGCCGACACTTCGAATTGCGGGAGGCCGGCCTCCTTGGTGGTCGGAACGTCGGGCAGCGCCGGGTTCCGGTCGGGCGTGCCGATGCCATAGGCCTTGATGTTGCCGGCCTTGATCTGCGGCACCAGGTTGACGATCTGGTCGCACATGTAATCGACCTGGCCGCCGAGCAGCGCGTTCAGGGCCGGTCCCGTGCCCTGGAACGGAATCGCGGTCGGCTTCACGTCCAGCACCGAATTCAGCAGCAGGCAGCTGGTGAACGAGACCGAACCGACACCGGCATGGGCGGCATTCACCTTGTCGGCATTCGCCTTCACGTAGGCGGCGAACTCCTTCAGGTCCTTGGCCGGAAAGTCCTTCTTGGCCACGATCAGCACAGGGGTGCCGGCGGCGAGCCCGATCGGCTCGAAATTATTGATCGGGTGATAAGCGAGCTTGGGATAGAGCGCGACCGCGGCGGCATGGGTTCCCATATGGCCCATGATGATGGTGTAGCCATCGGGGGTGGCACGCATCGCGCGGGTGGCGCCGGTGGTTCCGCCGGCACCGACCACGTTTTCGATGACGATCTGCTGGCCGAGCGTCTTCGACATGTTGTCGGCGACGATGCGCGCGACGATGTCGGTCGGGCCGCCGGCGGCGAACGGCACGATCATGGTGATCGGCCGCGACGGATAGGACTGCGCCAGCGCCGGCGCCGAGAGTGCCGCGAGCGCGGACAGGCCGGCGAACGCGCCGGCAAGACGAGATAGCAAAGCCATGGCCTGAGTTCCTCCGAAGGGGGCGTTTCCAATGTCTTTTAGCGGCCCAATCCCGCCCATCACTGTAGCGGAATAGAGTTTGGGCGGCGTTTCACCGAAACGCCGCCCAAAAGTCAAATCCGCAATTGGATCGAGACGACCCGCCTACCCCTCCTCGACGAACACCTCGTCGCGTTTTTTGCGGATCATCGGCAGCAGCGCGATGACCAGGAGGACCGCCGAGACGGCGAGCAGCCCGGCCGAGATCGGCCGTGTCAGGAACACCGTCCAGTCACCGCGCGCGATCAGCATGGCGCGGCGGAGATTTTCCTCCATCAGCGGTCCGAGCACGAAACCGAGCAGCATCGGCGCCGGCTCGAAATCATGCTTCACCAGCCAGTAGCCGACCAGCGCGAATGCCGCGGTGAGGTAGACGTCCGCCGGTGCGTTGTTCACCGAATAGACGCCGATGCAGCAGACGATCAGGATCAGCGGATAGAGCAGGCGATACGGCACGCGCAGCAGGCGGACCCACAGGCCGACCAGCGGCAGGTTGATGATCACCAGCATCAGATTGCCGAACCACATCGAGGCGATCATGCCCCAGAACAATTCCGGCTGCTTGGTCATCACCTGCGGGCCCGGCACGATGCCGTGGATGGTCATCGCGCCGACCATCAGCGCCATCACCGGGTTCGGCGGAATGCCGAGCGTCAGCAGCGGGATGAACGAGGTCTGCGAGGCCGCATTGTTCGCCGTCTCCGGTCCGGCCACGCCTTCAATTGCGCCGCGACCGAAACGCTCGGGATGCCTCGAAAGCTTCTTCTCGAGCGTATAGGACGCGAACGCCGCAATGACGGAGCCGCCGCCCGGCAGAATGCCGAGCGCGGAGCCGAGGACCGTGCCGCGGCCGATGGCCGGTGCGGCGGCGATCAGGTCGGCGCGGGTGGGCATCAGGCCGGTGATCTTGGCCTGGACGATGTCGCGGTTGTGCGTAACCTCGAGATTGCGCAGCACTTCGGCAAAGCCGAACACGCCCATCGCGATCACGACGAAGCCCAGTCCGTCGGCGAGTTCCGGTATGTTGAAGTTGAGGCGCCCTGCTCCGGTCTCGAGATCCGAACCGATCATCGACAGCACCAGACCGACCAGGATCATGGCGATCGCCTTGACCACCGAGCCCTTCGCCAGCACCACCGCGAAGATCAGGCCGAGCACCATCAGCGAGAAATATTCCGCGGGTCCGAACATCAACGCGATGCTCGTGAGCGGAGCGGCCGCCGCGGCGATGATCACGGTCGCGACGCAACCCGCGAAGAACGAGCCGATCGCCGCGATCGCCAAAGCGGGACCGGCACGGCCCTGCTTCGCCATCTGGTGACCATCGAGCGTGGTCACCACGGACGCAGATTCGCCTGGTATGTTCACCAGGATCGCGGTGGTCGATCCGCCATACATCGCGCCGTAATAAATGCCCGCGAGCATGATCAGCGCGCCCACCGGCGGCAGGCCGTAAGTAATCGGCAGCAGCATTGCGATGGTGGCAACCGGACCGAGACCGGGAAGAACGCCGATCAGCGTGCCGACCAATGCGCCAATAAGACACAGCAACAGGTTCTGCGGAGAGGCCGCGACACTGACGCCAAAGGCGAGATTGTTAATGAGATCCCACATGACGCGTCACCGGGGCCAGAGCTGAAGCGGCAGATTGAGCCCGTAGATAAAAAGCCCGACGCTGGCTGCCGTGAGCACGGCCGACCAGATCATGCTTTCGATCCAGCGCACATCCTTCGAGGCGGCGGCTGCGATCATCAGCGTGAAGAAGCTCGATATGATGAGTCCCCACGGCCGCACCGTCGCGCCGAAAAAAACAATGGAGGCAATAAAGAGGAACGGCGCGCGAATGCCCCATCTTTCGAGCGGAGGTCCTTCCGAGATCAGGCCGCCGACAGCGATGATCGCCGACACTCCGACCAGCAACCAGCCGAACAGGCGCGGCGCAGTTCCCGGACCAAAAGCGAAGCCGCGCATGCCTGGAAGGTCGCTGCCCGCCCAGAGCGTGAACAGCCCGAATAACAGGAGTGCAATTCCGCCCCAAAAGTCCTGCGGATTTTTGATCAGTCCGCGAGCCTGCGGCCCCTCTGCCGGCTCAACCATGCGCTCGGCCATCAGCCACCCCCCAACGCCAGTAGTTCTACCATATTCCCCCGGCGGTCTTCGCCCAACTTGAGCCTTTTGTCTAGTTCATCGCCGGCCTGAACCGAAGAAACAATCATCGTCTGTCAGACCAAACCCGCAGCGCCGATTGCCGCAGCGATAAAGAAAATCCAGAGCGGATTCACCCTGCTGAGATATCCAGTTGTCGCGGTGGTTAAAGTTATGGCAGCGGCCATCCAACCGGAATCATTTGCCGAAGCAAGGATCCAAGCGCTCGCAGCCAGCAGGCCGATGGAAACCGGAACCAGCCCGGACTGAATCGCAGCGCGAAATGGTGCATCGCGAAAACGATCCCAGACGCGAGCGATGAAATAAGTCGCAATGCATGTCGGGCCCACCATCGCAACCGTTGCGACCAGCGCGCCCGCCACTCCCGCGACCTGATATCCGATCAGCGTGGTGATGATGACGTTGGGCCCCGGCGTCACCTGCGCAATCGCAAACAGGTCCGTGAATTGCTGATCGGTGAGCCAGCCTTCGAGATGCACCGCGATCCGGTACATTTCAGGAATTGCCGCATTCGCTCCGCCGATTGCGAACAGCGACAGCAATGCAAAATGTCCGGCAATGACAGCGAGCGGATCGGCGGGTTTCATCGCCGTTGCCACCACCATGCGAGCGCGATGCTGGCAGGCGCAAGCACCGCAAGCGTCGCGACCAGCGGCCAGCGCGCGACACCGATTGCAAGGAAAGCCGCAGCCATCACCAGCGGTGCCGGCCCAAATCCCTTGCGCAGGATCGGTTCCGCCATTTTTGCGATCACCGCGACCATCAGGCCGATGGCGGCCGCGGCGATGCCGGTCAGGATGCGGCGCAGGATATCCACATCGCCATAGAGCGCATAGAACGCGGCCAGAGCCGTCGCGATCAGCGCCGGTGGACCGAGCAGCCCAAGCAAGGCGACCGCGGCGCCGGCAGCGCCGCCGATGCGCGAACCGAACACGACCGACAGGTTGACCACGTTCGGTCCGGGCAAAAATTGCGCGAGCGCGAACGTCTCGTTGAACTCCTCCGCACTCATCCATTTCTTGTCGTCGACGATCAGCCGGCGAGCCCAGGGCAGGATCACGCCGAACCCCGAGACGGAAATTTTCGCGAAGCCGAGAAACAGTTCGAGAAGCGTGATGGCAGCCGGCGATTTGACAGGCGGCGATGACGGAGGCGGCGACGACGTCGATTCTGACATCCCGCACGTATATCACGCCGCCGACGACACGCCTGCGGGGTGAGGCATGCTGCTATGCGCTCGCCGGCGTTTTGCCGGGGGTCGGGCTCCTGATCCGCGGCACGCGCGCGGTTGCTTTCGCGGGGACCCTCCACAGGAACTTTTCCGCAGAAATACCGTTAGGCGTCGATAGGAGTGCGAGCGTCCCAGGTCTCCGCTGCGGATTGGCGGAAGGACGCGGCGGCTGTTGGACCGGAATTGACGCGTGGATGTACGAGACGACATAGCGAGGACCGGTGTCGCCGGACTCGACGATATTCTCAACGGCGGTTTGACACGGGGCAATATTTTCCTTCTCGAAGGCGAGCCCGGCGCCGGCAAGACCACCGTCGCGCTGCGCTTCCTGATCACCGGCGCCGAAAACGGAGAGCGCTGTCTTTACGTCACGTTGTCGGAATCGGCGCGCGAGCTACGCGAGGGGGCGGCCTCGCATGGCTGGGACTTGAGCGAACGGATCACGGTGTTCGAATTGCTGCCGCCGGAAAGCGTGCTCGACGGCGACCGGCAGCAAAGCCTGCTTTATTCGTCCGATCTCGAGCTCGGCGAAACCACACGGCAGATCTTCGATGCGGTCGAGAAGACCAAACCCGACCGCGTCGTGCTCGACAGCCTGTCGGAGATCCGGCTGCTGGCTCAGAACTCGCTGCGCTACCGGCGCCAGATCCTTGCGATCAAGCATTACTTCTCGCGCTATCGCGCCACGGTCCTGATGCTCGACGACATGACGACAGAGCCGGGCGACAAGACGGTGCACAGCGTCGCTCACGGCGTCATCCGTCTGGAGCAGCAAACGCCCGACTACGGTGCCGAGCGGCGGCGCTTGAGGATCCAGAAATATCGCGGCCGCCGCTATCGCGGCGGCTACCACGACTTCACCATCAGGAAGGGCGGCGTTGTCGCCTTTCCCCGGCTGGTCGCGAACGAACATCGTGCCAAAATTGCGCGCTTCACCATCGCGACCCGGATTGCACAACTCAATGACTTGCTCGGTGGCGGCATCGATTCCGGTTCAAGTACTCTCATCCTGGGTCCATCGGGCACCGGGAAGACATTGGCTGCGATCAGTTTCGCGATGGACGCGATTGCGCGTGGCGAGAAGGCCGCGCTGTTTGTGTTCGACGAAGAGCTAGGCTTGCTGTTCGAGCGAATGAAGACGGTCGGAATAGAGCTGGAAAAACTGCGGGACCGGGGCGCTCTCGTGATCGCGCAGGTGGACGCGGCCGAAATGACGCCGGGCGAATTCACACACATGGTGAGGACCGTCGTCGACGACGAAAAAATCCGTACGGTGCTGATCGACAGCCTCAACGGCTACCAGGCGGCGATGCCGCAGGAAAATGCGCTCATCCTGCATATGCACGAATTGCTGCAATATCTGAACCGCCAGGGCGCCGCGACATTCATCACCGTTGCGCAGCACGGGCTTGTCGGCGACATGCAGACGCCGGTCGACATCACTTATCTGGCCGATACCGTCATCCTGCTGCGGTACTTCGAGACACTGGGCGAAGTGCGCCGTGCCATCTCGGTGATCAAGAAGCGCGCCGGCGTTCACGAGAACACGATCCGTGAATACTGGATCAACAAGTCCGGCCTCAATGTCGGGACACCGTTGAAGGATTTCCAAGGCGTGCTCCGCGGCGTTCCGACCTTTGCCGGCACGGCGGTCGCGTTGAGCGACGCAGCCGCGCTTAGCGAGCCAGCACGGTGACCGGCGGCCACCTCTCGGAACGGGCCCTGATCCTCACACCGACCGGTCGCGACTCGCAGGTGGCGAGCGAATTGCTGGCCGAAGCAGAGTTGGCGGCGCGGACGGTCCCCGATCTGCCCGCCCTGCTGACAGAACTCAGCCGCGGCGCCGGTTTGGCTGTCATCGCCGACGAGGCGCTTCGCACTGCCGACATCGCACCGCTGGCGCGATGGCTGGAGACGCAGCCTGCCTGGTCTGACATTCCGCTTCTGATCCTGACCCGTCAGGGCGCCGGTCCGGAGAAGAATCCGGCCGCAGCCCGGCTCGCCGAAGCGCTCGGCAACGTCGCGTTTGTCGAACGCCCGTTTCACCCGACGACATTCGTCAGCGTCGTCCGCACCGCGATGCGCAACCGGCGGCGGCAGTATCAGGCGCGGTCGCTGCTGGAAGACCTCGCGCGCGAGCGCAGCGCCTTGTCCGAATTGACCCGGACGCTCGAGCAGCGCGTGCAGGAGCGCACGAGCGAGTTGATGCGCGAGGCGGCGCAGCGCTCGCAGATCGAGGAACAGTTGCGTCAGGCGCAAAAGATGGAGAGCCTCGGACAACTGACTGGCGGCGTCGCGCACGACTTCAACAATCTGCTGATGGCGGTCATGGGCAATCTGGAATTGCTCCGCAAGCGGGTGCCCGACGACCCGCGCCTGCATCGGCTCATCGACAGCGCATTGCAGGGCGCCAAACGCGGTGCGACGCTGACACAGCGCCTCCTCGCCTTCGCCCGACAACAGGATTTGCGGCCGGTTTCCATCGATCTGATCTCGCTGATCCACGACATGACGGATTTGCTGGAGCGATCGCTCGGACCGCAGGTCCAGCTCCATCTCACCTATCCGGACAACGTTCCGCCAGCATTGGTCGATCCCAACCAGTTCGAGCTGGCGCTGCTCAACCTCGCCATCAATGCCCGCGATGCCATGCCCGACGGCGGCGCGATCCATATCGAGGTCGAGCCGAAGGATCGTCCGGAGCCATCGACCTTGAAGCCCGGCAAGTACCTGCGGGTCAGGGTCGCAGATACCGGTACCGGCATGGATGCCAAGACACTGGCGCGCGCGACCGAACCGTTTTTCTCCACCAAGCCGGTCGGCCGCGGGACCGGTCTTGGCTTGTCGATGGTGCACGGACTGATGGTGCAACTCGGCGGCGTGGTCGACATCGACAGCAAGCCTGGCAGGGGCACCAATGTCGATCTGTGGATTCCGGTCGCGGTCACGGCGCCTGAAGTCGAGCAGGAAAACGCCGACACCACCGTGCCCGAGCGCGGTTCGACGGTCCTGTTGGTCGACGACGACCCGTTGATCGCGACTAGCGCGGTCGACATGCTGGAAGACATCGGACACATCGTCATCGAGGCCAATTCCGGACAGGATGCGCTCGAGATCCTGCGCAGCGACCGCTCGATCGATATCCTGGTCACCGACCATTCGATGCCGGGGATGACCGGCATGGAGCTCGCGAGGGCGACCCGGGAAATCCGTCCCGATATTCCGATCCTGCTGGTGACGGGATTTGCCGACCTCGCGGAGGACACGAGCCTGACCTTGCCGCGCCTCGGCAAGCCTTACAGCCAGGAGCAGTTGCGGACGGAACTCGCACGGCTGCTCACCGCCTCCAGGGCGGTTGTTGCAGGCTGACGATCCAGGCGGGCCCCGCGACTGCTCGTCGCCGAGGTTCTTCCAGCATTGCGATCGCCGCAGACCGACCGGAAACCCGCTGCGATGGGCATTTTCGGGAAAAATAGGTTTTTTTTCACATCAATCGCTTTGCCGCTCTTCCCTACCGGCGGCGCTGCCCATATATTCGTCCTGCCGGCGCAAGCCGGCTATGGCGATAAACGGACTTCGTAATAAACCTTTCGGACCCGGGGGCAGTGCCCGGCGCCTCCACCACCAGCGGCCGATACGAGTGGCCGGCCGTTGCTGATGGGGGCGAAACAGGATCGACGAGGGCGTAAAGGTTGTACTTTCGCTCGGTATGGTACCCGCCGTTATCGGGCCAAACGTATAGTTGCCAACGACAACTATGCTCCGGTTGCTCAGGCCGCGTAAGCGGTTTGAAAAACCAAGCCTAAAGCCCTGACGGGTTAAGCTCCGTCAGGCGGGGTTCGGAGGCACCTGGCAACAGAAGCCTCCACTCGTTTCCACACAGGCTTTTGTCCGCGCCGCGGCTGCCCACGGGCTGACGGGAGGGTTGCGGCGGGCTACCATCTTGGACGATTCTCAAAGGCGGCTTTCTGGTGCAAACACCAATGGCGACCGACCACATCCGTTACGATCTCCTGGCCCAGGACGCACTGCGCGGCCTGGTGCGCAAGGTTCTCTCCGACGCCGCCAAGAGCGGGCTGCCGGGCGAGCATCATTTCTCGATCTCGTTCCGCACCGACGCGGAGGGCGTGAAGATGTCGCCGCGCCTGCGCGAACAATTCCCGCAGGAAATGACCGTCATCCTGCAATATCAGTTCTGGGACCTGAAGGTGACCGACACCGGCTTCGAGGTCGGTTTGTCGTTCGGCGGCGTGCCGGAAAAGCTCGGCGTGCCCTTCAACTCCATCAAGAGCTTCTTCGATCCGTCGGTGCAGTTCGGCCTGCAATTCGAGACCATCGAAGCGGAGACCGTGGCGCTGGTCGAGGCCGGCCAGCCACCGGCCGCGGTGACGCCGGCGATTCCCGCGGCCGCGACCGCAACCGAGCCAAAAGGCGACGGCAAGACCGCCGACGCCGCCGGCGACAAGCCGTCCGGCGAAGTGGTCCGGCTCGATCGCTTCCGCAAGAAATAGTTTCGATCAATTCCGGTTCGTGTTCGGTCTTGCGGCTTTGGCGCGCCAGCGCGTGACGCTACACTGGCCGCATGAGCAAATCCCAAAGCAAGACCCGAGCCGCCGACAGCAAGAGCCGTCAAGGCGGATCCCATCCGGCCAAGACTCGCAGCAAGACCCGCAGCGAGACCGACAGCTTCGGTCCGATCGACGTGCCCGCCGATCGCTACTGGGGCGCGCAGACCCAACGCTCGCTGCAGAATTTCAGGATCGGCGGCGACCGCATGCCGGAATCGCTGATCCGCGCGTTCGGCATCGTCAAGCGCGCCGCGGCGGAAACCAACATGCGGCTCGGCACCCTCGACAAGAAGCGCGGCAACGCGATCGTCGATGCCGCGCAGGAGGTGATCGACGGCAAGATGTCCGGCGAATTCCCGCTGGTTATCTGGCAGACCGGCTCCGGCACCCAGACCAACATGAATCTCAACGAAGTCATTGCCAACCGCGCCAACGAAATGCTGGGCGCACCGCTCGGCTCGAAAACGCCGGTTCATCCGAACGACGCCGTCAATATGAGCCAGTCATCGAATGACAGCTTCCCGACGGCCATGCATATCGCGGCGGTGCTGGACATTACCAACGAGCTGATCCCGGCGCTCGAGCATCTCTATGACGCGCTGCACGTGAAGGAGAAGGACTTCGCCAAGATCGTGAAGATCGGCCGCACCCACACCCAGGACGCGACCCCGCTCACCCTTGGCCAGGAATTTTCCGGCTATGCCGCGCAGCTCAAATTCGGCATCGCCCGCATCAAGCTTGCGGTGAAAGAACTCTATCCGCTGGCGCAGGGCGGCACCGCAGTCGGCACCGGCCTGAACGCGCACCCGAAATTTGCGGGCCTGTTCGCAAAGCGCGCCGCCGCGATCACCGGCTTTCCTTTCGTCAGTGCGCAGAACAAGTTCGAGGCGCTGGCCACGCACGATTCCTATGTGTTCGTGCATGGCGCGCTCAACGCGATGGCCACCGGTCTGTTCAAGATCGCCAACGACATTCGCCTGCTCGGCTCCGGCCCGCGTTCGGGACTGGGCGAACTGATCCTGCCCGAGAACGAGCCGGGCTCGTCGATCATGCCGGGCAAGGTCAACCCGACCCAGGCCGAGGCCCTGACCATGGTGTGCTGCCAGGTGTTCGGCAATCACACCACCATTACCGTCGCCGCGAGCCAGGGCCATTTCGAACTGAATGTGTTCAAGCCTGTGATCGCGTTCGCGATGTTGCAATCGATCCGGCTGCTGGCGGATGCGTCGCGTTCCTTCACCGACAATTGCGTCATTGGCATCCGCGCCAATGAATCTCGCATCCGCGAATTGATGGAGCGTTCGTTGATGCTGGTCACCGCGCTCGCGCCGAAGATCGGATACGACAACGCCGCGAAGGTCGCCAAACGCGCGCATCAAAATGGGACAACGCTGAAGCACGAGGCTGTCACCGGCGGCTTCGTCAGCGCCGAGGAGTTCGACCGGCTGGTCCGTCCGGAGCTTATGATTCGACCGCACTGACCGAAATTTTTCGGCAACCTACGGCAACATGGTCCGGCATGTTTCGAACTTTCTGCGATCGGCTTAAGCCTGCGAAAACTGCGATTCCTGTTCGTTGCCAATTCCGCCTTGCCCCTGCCACGCTAAAGGCGCAATCAACAGCCGGTATGCGTCAATAGATTTGGGCCCTTGGGGGGTCCAAAGATAGCCGGTAACGGACCGGGTCTTTGATGGGCGACGTCTTGAATCTTCGGCTGGCGCGGAAGAAGCGTGACCGGCAGCGTGAAGCGGATAACGCTGCGGCACGTCGACTGTTACATGGTCGATCGAAGGCGGAGCGCAAACTGGAAGGGGCGCAACGTGACAAGTCTGCAAGCAATCTCGACGGCCACCGGATTGGAAGCGGAGAGGCCAATGAAGTCACCGGTCGTGAAACGATCGATCGTGATAGCAGGACATAAGACCAGCGTTAGTCTTGAAGATGCTTTCTGGAAGGGCCTCAAGGAAATCGCCGACGCGCGCGGCATGACGCTGTCGGACATCGTTGCGAATATCGACTCGCAGCGGCGGCACGGCAATCTGTCGTCCGCAATCAGGCTGTTCGTACTCGATCACTATCGCGGGCAATCGCTCGACAGGGATATGCGCCGCTAGCCGCGGGGTTCATCCTTCGTCATTCCGGGTTGTCGGGCACGCCAGGGCCCGGGGGACATCGCGGAATGACGATGAGCCCCGCCGCGGGGTTCACTTTCTCGATCTTGGATGCATCGGTCACTCCGAGGCATCGCACGAATTCCAGGACTTAGAAGATCGGCCGTACGGTCTGCGGCTGAAATGGCCGCACGGCGGATGGCGGCGGCGGCGGTGAGCCGATCGGTTGCGGAAACGGATTGGCTCCGCCCGGACGTGACGGCTCCTCGCGTTGCGGCTCCGCTCTCGGCTGCGGGCGGCGATCGCTCGCCGACGGTCTGATCTCGATCGCCGGCGGCAGCGGCTGAACCGCAGGCTGCGGCGGCTTGCGCCGCGGTGGCGCCACAGCGGCATCCGGCTTTTGCGGCGAAGTCTCTTTCTGCGGCGCCAGCGCCGGCGTTGCCGGTGAATTCTCCACGGGAAGACCCTGCTCGATCGCTTCGATCTTCTTCGTCTGCCGCTCCACCGAGCGCAACGCGAGCCATCCGGTCAGCGACGAGACATCCAGCACCCGCTCCGGATTTCCAACAGGCCCCCGAAGCTGCACCGCAACCTCCGGCCGCAGCGAGGCGCCGTCCGCCGGGCCCGACATGGCGAGCCGCACATCGATGCGCCCGTTCGAGAAATCGTAGGCGCCGGTGACCGCGAGGTCGGCGGCATCCGCGCGTGCCTTGAAGCTGTCGATGCGGGCGACACCGGCGGCAATGATCAGCGTCGCGTCCGCATGCGGCACCAGCAGCGGACCCGCATCGAGGCCGTTCCGGGCGAGTTCGCGCACCCGCGGCGCATCGATCGGAAGCCCCTGATCGACGCTGTGGGTCGCGGTCGCAAAGACCTTCGGATCCAGCGATGCGATGCGCGCATGATCGAGCACCAGCGTGCCGGTGCCGTTGAGCGAACCGACCAGCGCCCGCGGACTACGTCCCAGCCCCTCCAGTTGCAGGGTCAACGCCGCCTGCCCCGTCAGCGGTGCGGCGCCGTCGCCGAACAGCAATTGCGTGGCGTCGGCATCGGTCACCGCGATGCGCCCCTGCAGGCCGAGCGTGTCGGAGCTGCGCCGGATCGTCACCTCGCCCGCGAGGAGGCCGCCAAGCAGCTCACCCGCGATATCCTCCACAACGATATCGGAGCCGGAAAAGCGCAGCGCGGACGCGAACTTCGTTGCCTGCCAGGATGGCGTGAGGCTTGCCTGCGCGGCACTGATCGTCATCCGGCCGGACAAGTCGGGCAGCGCCGGCATCACGAACGGCGTCTCGCTCCACAGCCTGTCGCCCTTGGCGGACGCGGCGCTCCCAATCGCCGTGGCCAGCACCGCGCCGATGTCGATCCTGTCGGTGCGCAATTCGCCATCGACGGCAAGCGGCTCTCCGTAGACGAGGCCCAGCCGGCCGCGCACCGCCGAGCCCGCAAGATTCGCCGACACATCGTTGAACTGAACGCCCAGAGCATCGCTCTGCAGGCGCGTCTTCAACGTGACCGGCACCGGTCTGGCGCTGCCGGGCAGCAACAGGCTGGCGGTGCCGACGGCAATATCGAGCGACATGCGGCCGGCATCGCCGGCGAAGGATCGAATGCCGCCGCTGGCGCGGATATCGAGATTGGCGGATACGATGCGGCTGTCGAGTTGAAGATCGCCCGCAACCGGGCCTTTCAACGAAAGCGTATAGCTGCCCGGCTGCCGTGGCGCCGACACGACGCGTTCGGCAGCGGCAAGCCGCAGCAGCGCATTCACGTCGCCCGCATCGAGCGAGCCTTCAAGCGAGACATCGGCCTGTCCGGGATCGCTCCATTGTCCGGCGAGCGCCGCCTTCAGCCTGAGATCGACCGAGCCGAGCGGCCCTTCGAGGGATATGGTGGCGCGGCTGTTTTCGGCTTTGCCGGCAGGCTCGACCGCGATGGTGCCGGCAAGTTTCCCGGGCGCCGCAGCCTGTGCCGCACGCTGCAGCGGCTCGGAAAGAGAAGCCGGCGCGCGCGCGGCGAGCGTGGCCAGGCCCTTGGCGTCGCGCATGGCGAGATTAAACGATATCGACCCGCGCCGCGCCTGCGTATCGATGCCGCCCTTGCCGTCGATCGCAATGCCGGCGAGGTCGCCGACCGAAAACCGCTCGATCGAAAGCGCGCCGGACTTGAGCGACAATTGCACATTGGCGGCATCCGCATCGACGCCGAGAAACCGCAGCCGCTTGAGCGACAAGGCCAGCGACACGTCATGCGGCTGTGCGAGATCCGGAAGCGCCTTGAGCGAGCCGGCGGTATCCATCAGCGCGTCGATATCGAGTTCGTCGGCGCGCAACGTCGCGGTGAAATTCGCGGGCTCGGTCCCGGTTGCGAAACTGTAGACGACATCGCCATCGAATGTCTTGCGGTCGAACGCCGCCTGCATGCGCTCGACCGCGACCTTTTCGCCGCCGATCGTCACTTCGCCGCGAAAGCGGATCGGCCGCGCCGGCACGACACTTCCGCCGGATTTCCCCTCCAGCCAGTCGGCGAAGACGCGCGGATCGGACGAGGTCAGGCTGACCGGACCCGAGAACGTCAGATGATCGCCGGCCTTGTCGATCCGTCCGCCCGCCTGCAACTGGGTGAAGCCGGGCGCGCGCGCTTCGAACCCGCTCAACGCCATTTCGCCGCGCCGGAATTCGATATCGCCGCGGATATTCTGCAGGTTGGCGCCACCGAGCGTCAGCGAGTCGACGCCGAATCCGACCTGGGTCGGGATCGGCGGCCCGATGATCCGTTCGGCCGCCGTGACCAGCGCGGCCAGTGCATCGCGGGGCGACAGCCTGGCGTCGCCGCTGCCGAAAAGCTTGTCGGCATCGAGCGTGCGCGCCGAGAGCACCGCATCGAGCCGTGGCCGCGCGCCGAATTTTGCTTCCGCGGTGCCGTTCAGCTTCAGCGCGCGCTCGTCGGGGCCATAACTGAATTCGACCTGCTCCATTAAAGCCGAGGCCGCATTCGCCTTCACCCGCGCGCTGATGCGCCAGGGCTCTGCGAGATCACCCTTGTCGCCCTTCACCGACACGCGCCGCGCGATGCTCGCGGTTCCCTCGAACCGGGGCGCGCCGTCGTTGGCGGCCAGCAGGCCCTCGAACTCGGTCGCGACCGGCCGGTCGGCGGGATCGATGGTGAGCTTGATGCGCGAGCCATTCGGCTCCGGCCGCGCGGTCGCGATCCGGTAACCATAGAGCGCGCCATCCAGCACGAAGGCGCCTTCGCCGCGGATCGGGCCGCGCAGCGCTTTCACTTCGCCATTGAACCAGGCCTTGGTCAGTGTGGCATTGGTCCCGCTCGCCGCGTCGGTGAAGTGAAGGCTGGCATCCTCGACCACCAGCTTGTCGATCGACAGCGTTTCGGTGTTCACGCCCGCGAGTGCGTTCGGCAGCAAGGCCTGCCCGCCCTCAGTCAGCGACACACGGATTTCGGGCGCGATCACCCGTAATTCGACCGCCTGGAACCGGCCGGACAGAAGCGGCGGCAGTGCAAATTCGATCCCCAGCGCCTTGGCGCGCAAACTCTGGGCATCGCCCGGCTCGCCGACCTCGACACCCGACAGGACCAGCGACGGCGAGGGCAACAGCCGCACGTCCATCGGACCGGTCACCCGGACGGGCACCCCGATCGCCTGGCTGGCCTGCTGCTCGAACGTCGCGCGATGCGCGTTCCAGTCGATGAAATACGGCCCGAACAACGCCGCGAGCAGCGCCAGAATCGCGGCAATCGCCAAGGTCAGCAGTGTTGCCTGCACGGATCCACCTGAATCGCCCACCGCAAGATGAGCCCGTCTCTCCCGCACTGCAAGGCGAAGGCTGTGGCAGGACCTGTCTATTGTGAGCGCAGACCTGAATACCGCTGTTTGGCGGCGATTCTATGATGCGAATGCGCTTATCCCTCCCCGCTTGCGGGGAGGGACAGGCAACGCGATGGAGGCATAGAAAGCCGCGCGTCCCGGTCGAGCGATCAATCCGCCGGAACCAGCTTGCCCGGATTCATGATCTCGTCCGGATCGAGCGCTGTCTTGATCGCGCGCATCGCGGCGAGCGCCGGCGCGCCATGCTCGGCGAGCAGGTATTTCATCTTGCCCTGCCCTACGCCGTGCTCGCCGGTGCAGGTTCCGCCCATCGCCAGAGCCCGTTCGGTGAGCCGGGACAGGAATTTCTGCGTGGCCGCCATCTCGGTGGCATCGTTCACATCGACCACCAGCGCGACATGGAAATTGCCGTCGCCGACGTGACCGACGATCGGCCCGAGCAGGCCGGTCTCCTGCAGATCGGTCTGGGTCTCGACCACGCATTCGGCGAGCCGCGAGATCGGCACGCAGACGTCGCTCGCCAGCGGCTGGCAATTCGTCCGCAGCGCCTTCGCCGCCCAGTAGCCGTCATGACGCGCCTGCCATAGCCGCGTGCGGTCTTCCGCCTTCGCGGTCCACTCGAACGGCCCGCCGCCGAGATCGGCGGCAATCTCGCCGAAGCGTTGCGACTGTTCGGCGACGCCCGCCTCGGTGCCGTGGAATTCCAGCAGCAGCAGCGGACTTTCCGGCAGCGTCAGCTTGGAATAAGCGTTGCACGCCTTAACCTGCACTTCGTCGAGCAGTTCGATGCGCGCCACCGGGATGCCGGACTGGATGGTGAGGATGGTGGCGTTGCAGGCGGCCTCCACCGTCGGGAACGGGCAGATCGCCGCCCCGATCGATTCCGGAATGCCGTGCAGCTTCAGGGTCAGTTCGGTGATCACGCCGAGCGTGCCCTCGGAGCCGACAATCAGGCGGGTAAGGTCGTAACCGGAGGACGACTTGCGCGCGCGGGTCGAGGTGGTCATGACCTCGCCATTGGCGAGCACGACCTTCAGCGCCATCACGTTGTCTTTCATCGTGCCGTAACGGACCGCATTGGTGCCGGACGCCCGGGTCGCCGCCATGCCACCGAGCGAGGCATCGGCGCCGGGATCGATCGGGAAGAACAGGCCCTGATCGCGCAGATGCTCGTTCAATTGCTTGCGGGTGACGCCGGGTTCGATCACGCAATCGAGGTCTTCGGCATGCACCGCGAGGATCCGGTTCATGTCGCGGAAATCGATGGAGACGCCGCCCTGCGGCGCGTTGACATGACCCTCGAGCGAGGTGCCGGTGCCGAACGGGATCACCGGTACTTTATACCGGGCGCAGATGCGCACCGCCTCCTGCACGTCGGCGGTGCTTTGCGGAAACACCACGGCATCCGGCGGCTGGTTCTCGATCCAGGTGGTGGTGTGGCCGTGCTGTTCGCGCACCGCTTGCGAAGTCACGAGGCGATTGCCGAAGGCCCTTGCCAGATCGCCGATCGCGGCTTCGATCGCGCGCGTGTCACGTTTCTTGTCGGAATATTTTGCAGCAGCAACGGCCATCGGCGCCCTCATGCGAAAAGAGAGCGCCGACCCTAGCAGAGAGGCGGATGGCCGCAAGCAAGTCGCCGCAATCCTGGCGTTGCTTCACCGCCCCAAAGAGCGGGACGGGCCGAGGCGATGCGCGCGAGGATCTATCCGGGTCGACCACGGCGGCGCCGCAAAATTATCTGAAATGCCCTGTTTGCTTGGGTTTTCGATTTACACAAACACGCACCTGCATCACAATTCGCGACATGCTGGACCGAACCGATTTTGAGCCCGTTTTCTTCGCGCCGTTTGTTTCGTCGGTGATGTCCGTCGACCCGGCCTGGATCGATCCGAACGGTCACATGAACATGGCCTATTATCATGTGCTGTTCGACCGCGGCGTCGACGAGATGTACACCCTTGCCGGCTTCGGCTGGGACTATCTGAAGGAGCGCAACCACTCCTTTTTCACCGCCGAGGTGCACCTGCGCTATCTGCGCGAATTGAAGGAGGGCGATCCCGTCCGGGTGACATTCCAGCTGCTCGAACACGATTCGAAGCGGCTGCATTTCTTCCAGCAATTGTTTCACGCCACCGACGGCTGGGTGTCCGCAACCTGCGAGAACATGTCACTTCATATCGACATGTCGGCGCGCAAGGTGGCGCCCTTCCCGCAGGACATCCTGAAACGCCTTTGCGACATCAAGAAATCGCATGGCCGGCTGCCGCGGCCTGAAGCCGTCGGCAAGCGGATCGCGATGCCGGAAAAAGCCTAGCGCCTCAGGTTTTCGGAAGCCTTGCCAGCAGGCTGTCGATCCGGAGATTGTCCTGCGGTCGACCGCCGTCCATTCCGGCTTCGGATCGCGCGAGATATCCCTCACGCGCCGGAACGTCGTGCTGGCCGCCGCAATCCAGGCAGCGCACGCGCAACCGATAGGACCGCAGCGAAAAGAACGTGGACCAGTCGGTCTCGATACCGGTTGCGACCGGCCTGTTAGTCTGCGGACAAAAGATACTGATCGGATTCACCGCGATACCCCGCTCGCACCGCCCCGACCGGGTGTGCGGCCGGCATGGTTAACGGCGCGTTAACGCGACCTGATGGGCGGGGAAAAGGAGCCTTTGTCAGTACCAGAAGAACGATCAGTCCCGGAAGAACGGGTCGTTGTCACGGCGTGAATCGGCCCGGCGCGGCGCAGTTGAACGCCCGATCTCCTGGGGCTCCGGCCTCGCGCGCACCGGCGCCCTCGCCATCGCGTTTCGCGCGTCATCGCTGATCAAGACGCTGCGCCTCGGCCGCGGATCGATGGGAACCGGAGTGTATTCGTATTTCGGCGTCGCCACGATCCACACCGGCACCCGGTTCGGATCGACCCGCACCTCCTTGGACACCGTTCGAGTCGGTCCGTCGTCGCCGCGCGCCAGGACCGGCCCATCCTCAGGCGCCTTGCGTTCGACCGAAGACATGCCAACGAATGTCGCCCCCAGCAGGGTTCCGACGAAAGCGAGATATGCGAGTGCGCCAAGCAGGAGTTTCATGTTCCCATGAACGCTGTTGCCAACGCACCGTTCCGTTGCTGGGCAGCGATTTTTGCGACTTTGCCAGCGCGTCGTCGCACGAGTGTGTGATCCCTGTCAGACCAGATCTCGACCAATCATCCGGGTCTCGCAAGCAAGACAGAAGGGATGCGACCGTTAGCAGTCGGACGGCTAAAACGGTGACTTGTCGAGCGCCTTGAAGGCTGCGGTCACATCGCCGGACAGGTCAATGTTGTCGGGATCGAGTTCGCGGACCGGAGCGCCCGCGTTCAGATCGAATTTCATCAAGTCCGCCCAGATCAGATTGGGACTCGTTGTCAGTTCGAAGAAGTAGCGCCGGTTGGTCAGGTCGATCGCAGTCCGGTATTCGGTGTTGTAGATGCCAAATCCTTTGTAGGGCGCACCGAACGGAACCGACACGTTGCGCGCAATCGCAAGGATGCCGGCGATCGCTTCGCGCTGGTTCTTCGGTTGTGGCAGCAGCGCCGAATAATAGGCAGCACGCTGGAAGCGGTCGCGCGGATTGACGTTGCCGGGCAACGCCATTTCGCTGCTCGGCTTCGAGAAATCCTGCTGCTTCAACAGCGCCAGTTGCTCATCATAGGTCGGGTCGTTGGTCATGATCCGGAACTGACGGCCGTGATGAACCACCGGCTTGCCGCCGATATACTCCACGATCGCGGAATCGCCGCTCGCGTCCTCCATCGCCAGATGAAGATTGGCCTTGTGACCATGCGCCTCGGCCATCACGATCTGGATGCCGTCCAGGAGCCTCAGTGCGTCAGCCACGTTCTCGGCGTTATCGAGCAGAAATTGTCCCCATAAACCGGCATGGACCGCGGGCTTCGTTGCATCCCGCGCCCCGAAATCGGCCGCGTTCAGATACAGCATGTGAATGCCAAGTCCGCGCTCGTTCAACCCGTCGACAGTCCCGATGCCATAGATGCTGGTAACCAGACTGCCGAATTTCGCAGTCCACCTCGCCGCATTGTCCTTGACGACGATTTCGGTGCCGACCCGTCCGCCATCCCGGGCGACGCCGCGTGGAAACACCATCAGCTTCGGCTGCGTGCTTTCCGGCCAGTCCATGGTCCGTCCGACCACGACCGCAAGCTTGTTATCGTTCCAGAGGATGCGGCTGCAGGCATCGGCGGTCTGCACGAATGCAAAAGCGACGATCGCCGCCCCGCAAGCGACAGCCAGGGATCTGACCGAAACGCATTTCAGCATGGAAGCCTTCAGCATGGCGCCACTCCTGCCCTATGATTTGCGACGATACTAGCAGCAGCGATGCATCCTGTTCGACGTGCCACGCAATTGTTACCGCATCGTGAGACATGCAGACGCCCGCTTGACACCGGTCTGCTCGCCGATACCCTCTCGCACTCAAGATAGAAGGTACCGCATGACGGTACAGGGAGGTTAGATGTCGTCGCCGGCACCTTCGACAACAATAGCGGGAACACAACGCAGCGAAAAACCGCCGGTCATCCGCACCCATAAAATTCCGTCCACGAAATCCGAACCCTATATCTGCATGGAAGGTCCGGACCGCGCGCTGTGGTTCTGCGAAAGCGGCGCCTCGAAGATCGGCCGCTTCGATCCGGCCGATTCATCGTTTCGCGAATTCGCGCTGCCGGTCGACAATGCCATGCCGATCGGCATCACCGTCGGCGGCGACGGCAACATGTGGTTCTGCGCCAAGAAGGCCAACAAGATCGGCCGCATCACCATGCGCGGTGACATCACCCTGTTCGACCTGCCGACGCCGAATGCGGGACCCGACGGCACGCTCAACGGTCCCGACGGAAATGTCTGGTTCTCCGAAACCGAGCTGAGCCGCATCGGCCGCATCACGCCGGACGGCAAGGTCACGGAATTCGCCGACGGCATCTCGCCCGGCGCGCGCCCGCTGTCGATCGCCGAACGCGACGGCGCGCTGTGGTTTTCCGAAGCCGCCGGCAATCGCGTCGGCCGCATCACCATGGACGGCACGGTCACCGAATTTCCGATCCCGAGCCATGACAGCCAGCCGCGCGCGATGGCGACCCATCCGGACGGCTCGATCTGGTTCGTGCAGACCTCGACCAATGCGCTCGGCCGCATCGACCGCGACGGCCACATCACCGAGCACAAGGTGACGACGCCGGAGTCTTCGCTGCGCGGCGTCTGCGTCGGGCCCGACGGCGACCTCTGGTTCACCGCGAATTTCGCCAACAAGATCGGCCGCATGCGCCCGGACGGCAGCATGGTCGGCGAATATCCGATCCCGGTCGCGAATGCCGGAGCGCGCTGCATCGGGCCGCATTCTAACGGGCGGATGTATGTGACATTGTTCGATGCCGGGATGATCGGCGAAGTCATCCCGCAGTAACTGTTTCAGGATTTGTGGAGGAACGCGTGGCAGTCGAGACAATCAAGTATCAGGCCGGCAATGTGACGGGGCATGGGGCGCTGGTCTGGAACGACAGGATCACGACCAAGCGGCCGCTGCTGCTGGTGATGCCGAACTGGCTCGGCGTCACCGACACCATCATCAAGCGCGCCGAGAAAATGGCGGGCGACAAATACATCGCCTTCGTCGCCTGCATGTATGGCGAGGGCAAGACCGCGGAAGGTCCGCCGGAATCGCAGGACCTGATGATGGCGGTGCGCTCCGATCGCGTCGAAGGGCGCAAACGTGTCAACGCCGCGCTGCAAACGATGATCGCGGAGGCGACGAAGCGCGGCATCGGCGATTCATCGAAGAAGGCGGCGGTCGGCTTCTGCTTCGGCGGCGGCAATGTGCTCGAGCTGGCGCGCAGCGGCGCCGACCTCGATGCGGTCGTATGCCTGCATGGCGATCTCGCCACCACGATGCCGGCGAAGAAGGGCGACATCAAAGCCGCGGTCTTCGTCATTCACGGCTCGAAGGACCCGGTCTCGGGCAAGGATGACCGCAACGCGCTGGAGGACGAACTCGATGCGGCCGGCGCCAACTGGCAGATGCTCACCTTCGGCGGACGCCTGCATTCCTTCGCCGAGGAAGAAACCGACATGCCGGGCGTCGCCAAGTTCGATGCCGGCGCCGCGCACCAGACCTACCGCATGCTGGACGACTTCATCCAGGATGCGTTCGCCAAGCGGCTGTAGGCCAGCCCAAGCACTCGCGCTCTGCGCACCAGAACACGTCATCGGTCCCTGGACGTTTTGGGATCGATGAGTGTTTGTATATCGCCAGCGTGAATGCCAGCCCCGTTCGTACTACGCGCCCGCCAGGATCGAGCGGTCGACTGGCAGCTTCCGCAGCCGCTTTCCTGTTGCAGCGAAGATCGCGTTGGTCACAGCGGGCGCGATGGCCGAAGTCCCCGCCTCGCCCATTCCTCCGGGCGGCTCGGAATTCTCGACGATGTGAACTTCAACGCGCGGCGCTTCGTCGATCCGCAGCACCGGGTAACTGTCGAAATTGGCTTGCTCGACGCGGCCGTCTTTCAGCGTGATCTCACCGAACAGCGCCGCACTGGCGCCGAAGATGATCGCACTCTGAATCTGTGCTTGGACAATGTCGGGATTGACGACTGAGCCGCAATCCACCGCACACACGACCCGGCGGATACGGACGGCGCCATCCTTCGCCACCTCGACTTCCGCGACTTGCGCCAGATAACTTGCGAATGCGAATTGCAGGGAGACACCGCGCCCAAGCCGCGGCGGCAACGGCTGGCCCCACCCTGCCTTTTCGGCAGCAAGCTTGAGAACCGCAGCGGCGCGCTGATTTTTCTGCAGCAGGGCCAACCGATAGGCCACGGGGTCCTGCCTCGCGGCCGCAGCAAGCTCGTCGATGAAGCTCTCGGTCACGAACACATTGTGTGACGGCCCAACGCTACGCCAGAAGGCTGTCGGAATTCCCGGCGGCTCGACCCGCGCATATTCGACATGGACGTTCGGGAGCGCATAGACAAGATCGATCGCGCCCTCGGTGGTGTCGGGATCCAGTCCGTTATTGAACGCCGAAGGCAGCCATCGCGCGATCACCGACGAGCCCGCAAAGCGGTTGGTCCAGGCGACCGGCATCCCGTTCGCATCCAGACCGCCGGATATCCTGTCGAAGAAAACCGGCCGATACATATCGTGCTGGATGTCCTCCTCACGGGTCCACACGACCTTGACGGGACCATCGACCTGCTGCGCGATCTGAACCGCACGGATGACGCCATCGACCTCGAGCCGTCGCCCAAAGCCGCCACCAATCAGGTGATTGTGGACCACGACCTTCTCTGGCGGCAGACCCGTAACGCGTGCCGCGGCCGGCTGCACACGCACCAGCGCCTGACTGCCGACCCAGATCTCACAACCGTCCTTGCGGACATGCACCGTGCAATTCATCGGCTCCATCGCTGCATGAGCGAGGAACGGGACCTGGTAGGTTGCCTCGATCCTGGTGGCGGCGCCCGCCATCGCCTGCGTCGCATCGCCGATATTCTCCGCAACGACTCCGGCTTTTTGCGTCGTCTGCTGGAGTTCGCGGACAATGTCATCGGAACTGAGCTTGCCGTGGTTGCCGGCGTCCCATTCAATCACCAGAGCTTCGAGCCCTTTCTTTGCCGCGCCCATATGATCGGCCACCACAGCAACGGCATCATCGAGCTGAACGATCTGGCGCACGCCCTTGATGGCTTTCGCTGCGGTCGCATCCAACTGCTTCAGGCGACCGCCGAATACTGGAGATTGTGCAAGGGTTGCGATTTTCACCCCTGCCGGCCGCGCATCGATGCCGAATGTCGCGGTCCCGTTGACCTTGGAGGGCAGATCGAGCCGCTTTGCGGAGGTGCCGACCAGTTTGAAGTCTGTGGACGGCTTGAGCGCGACCGTATCGGGGATCGGCATCCCCGCCGCTTCGGTAACCAGTTCGCCGTAGCGCAGGCGACGCTGCGTTGACGGATGAAGAACCTCGCCACCTTGGGCGCGGCAACTCGCGGGATCGACGTTCCAGCGCTCTGCCGCGGCCGCAATCAGCATCGTGCGCGCCTTTGCCCCGGCCTCTCTCATCGGCCGCCATGCACCACGGATCGCGTTCGAATTGCCGGTTGCCTGAACGCCGAGAAGCGGGTTGGCATAGAGCGTCTCGTTCGGCGGCGCATGCTCAAGCGCAATCTGGTTGAGGTCCAGTTCCAGTTCTTCCGCGATCAGCATCGAAATCGCGGTGTAGGTCCCCTGGCCCATCTCCACATAGGGCATCGTCAGGACGACAGGTCCGCTGGTCGGAATTCGGATGAACGCGTTGGGAGCGAAAGGCGCGGCCGCCGCGTCCGCTTTGGCGTCGGCATTCATGACGCGCGACGCCGGAACGGCCGTGAGACGCTGAGCCAGCGATGGCAAACCAAAAACAAAGAACAGCGCTCCGCCTGCGCCGATGCTGACTTTCAGCATGTCTCGGCGAGACACCGCCTGCGTCGCGGAAGGTTCGATCGAACCGTCGGTCATGATCAGCCTCCCTGCCGACCCGAGGTCGCCGCGGCCTGCTTGATGGCCTCGCGAATGCGCACATAGGTCCCGCAGCGGCAGATGTTGCCCGACATCGCCTCATCGATCGCGGTGTCGTTCGGGTTCGGATTCTCGGCAAGCAGCGCGGTTGCGGACATGATCTGTCCCGACTGGCAATATCCGCATTGCGGCACCTGATGCTCCAGCCAGGCCTGCTGGATCTTTGCGCCGGCCGGCGTGGCTCCAACCGCCTCGATGGTGGTGATCGCCGAATCCCCGACGCTGTCGATCGGCGTGATGCACGATCGAACAGCAATGCCGTCGACATGGACCGTGCAGGCGCCGCACAGCGCAACGCCGCAGCCGAACTTTGTGCCGGTCATGCCGAGCACGTCGCGCAACACCCACAGCAGCGGCGTGTCGCCATCCACGTCAACCGAGTGCCTGGCACCGTTGACCTTCAATGCAATGGCCACAGTCAACTCCTCTGCGCTCAAGCCAGCCCGGGCTTTGAAGGGAATTTACGTTTGCGCCACCATGTCTGAAATGTCATAGATACGACGTTTTAGGACATCGCGAGCGGCCCCCATGCAGCACGTCGGCTTCGTCGTTATGCCGGGCTTCCAGATGATGAGTCTGGCGGCGCTGACCGTGTTCGAGCTCGCAAACAGGGAGCTTGGAAAACCGGTTTATGCGGTGCGCCTGCTGTCCGAGACAGGCGGCCTGATTCAGAGCTCGGGCGGCATCGGCGTGATGACCGAGCCTTTCGGAGATGTGAAGCTCGATACCCTTCTCGTCGGCGGCAGCGTGGTGAAGGACGCCGTGACGCCGGGGATCAAGGCATTCCTGCGCAAGGCGGTGAAGCGGCATCGCCGCGTCGCATCGACATGCGTCGGCGCGTTTGTGCTCGCTGAAGCCGGGCTGCTCGACGGCCGGCGCGCGACCACGCACTGGAATCGCGCGCGTGAATTGCAGACCCGGTTTTCTAAAGTGCAGGTCGAGGAAGACCGCATCTTCATTATCGACGGACCGGTCTGGACGTCTGCCGGAATGACCGCGGGCATCGACCTTACCCTCGCCATGGTCGAACAGGATTTCGGCGCTGACTTGACGCGATCCATTGCACGCAAGCTTGTCATGTATCATCGCCGCGCGGGTGGCCAGTCGCAGTTTTCAGCGCTGTTGCAGATGAATCCGAAATCAGATCGCATCCAAGCCGCGCTGGCATTTGCAAGGCTGAATCTGGAGAAGCCGCTGACGGTGAGCCAACTTGCTGAAGCGGCGCGCCTCAGTCCGCGACAATTCAGCCGCGCCTTTCGTGCGGAAACCGGTGAATCGCCCGCCAAGGCCGTCGAGAAATTACGCGTCGAGGCCGCCCGGCTGCTGATGGAGCAAAGCCGCCATCCGGCCGATGAGGTTGCCCGCCAGACAGGGTTCGCTGACCGCGACCGGATGCGGCGCGCATTCGTGCGCAACCTCGGCCGGCCGCCGCAGACCATCCGGCAAAACGCACGCGCCCACGCACCCGCATGATGTGAGCGCGGATTGCAAGCGGATCCGCTTTTCGCCTGATAACGCATCCCTCCAAACGCGGCAGGCATGCACTTCTCTTGATCGTCGGCGCGTTCCAAACGCAATTTTTCTGCGTCTGTACCGCATGCCGGTTTGCCTCGCTTGAAGCTGCGACAAAGTTGGCGCACCCTTTGCGCACGAGCAGAACACTGCCGACAACAATAACGGTTTCAGGGAGACGCACCATGGCACGGCTTGCGCGCATCTGCGCCGGCGCATTCATCGCCGCAACGCTTTCGCTCTCACCCGCTTTCGCACAAGCCTATCCCGACAAGCCGATCCGCGTGATCGTGTCGATCGCCGCCGGCAGCGTGACCGATGTGATCGTGCGCGCGGCGGCGAAGGAACTGGAGGGCAAGCTCGGTCAGCCCATGGTGATCGAAAACCGTGGCGGCGCGGCCGGCATTCTCGCCGGGCAGTCCTGCGCGCAATCCGCGCCCGACGGCTACACGCTGTGCGTCATCTATCACTCGACCATGTCCTACAACCCGGTGCAGTTCGACAAGCTGCCCTACAATGCCGACGAACTGGTGCCGGTGACGCGGCTGTTCTTCCTCACCGAAGGGCTGTTCGTGAATGCCGAATTGCCGGCGAAGACTGTCGCCGAGTTGCGCGCGCTGGCGCAGGCGAAGCCGGACGGGCTGAACTACGCGACGCTGGGCAACGGCTCCTTTCCCGATCTGTTTCGCGTCTGGCTGAACAACCAATGGGGCACGAAGATCGTGGGCGTGCCCTACAAGGGCGGCGGACCGGCGGCGCAGGCGCTCGCCGCGAATGAAGTGCAACTGACGCGCTTCGGCGTCGGCAATTTCCGCGGGCTGATGGATGCGGGCAAGGTGCGCATGCTGGCGATCGCCGCGGATCAGCGCTCCAAGCAGTTCCCGGATGTGCCGACGCTGAAGGAAGCCGGGCTGAACTATCCCGGTCAGGGCTGGTGGGGCCTCGCCGCGCCGAAGGGCACGCCGGCCGCGATCGTGGACAAAGTGAATGCGGCCTTCGTTTCGGTGTTCAGCGACCCGAAATTCGCGGAATTTCTGGACAAGCAATTGGTGGTGCCGGCGCCCACCAGCCCGGCAGCGTTTGCGGCTTTCCTGAAGGAGGACCGCAAGGCGGCGGAGGATCTGGTGAAAATCGCCAACGAGCCGCGCAAGGAATACAAGCCGGAATAGGTCAGGACAGACGATTGCAGACCATCGCAGACGTCTGCCCGCGCAGCCACGCGAACCGGCCGACAATCGCCGATAAAGGCCGTTAGACAGGCCAGCGTCCGTCCTCAAACAGGCTGGGGTCCGTCTTCCACAAACGGGAGGCGGACCCCTCCCGTTTTGGGCCGTCAGGTGCCATGTTGGAGCTTGAGATTCGCATGGCAGAACACGCAAAAACTCCAGAAAAATCAGGCCAGTCGGGCCAGGGATTGGGCATCGCCGCGCGCGCGATGCAGGCGGTTCAGGGCGGCCCGCCGGCCGATTACCTCAACGCGCTCAATCCGGAACAGCGGCTGGCGGTCGAGACGCTGGACGGTCCGGTGCTGGTGCTGGCGGGTGCGGGAACCGGAAAAACGCGAGTATTAACAACGCGGATCGCGCACATCCTGCGGCTCGGACGGGCGCATCCGTCGCAGATCCTGGCGGTGACCTTCACCAACAAGGCCGCGCGCGAGATGAAGCTGCGCATCGGCGACATGGTGGGGCAAATTGTCGAGGGAATGCCGTGGCTTGGCACCTTCCACGCGATCGGGGTGAAGATCCTGCGCCGCCACGCCGAACTGGTGGGCCTGAAGTCGAACTTCACGATTCTCGATGTGGACGACCAGATCCGGCTGATCAAACAGTTGCTGGAAGTCGCGAACGTCGACGAAAAAAGATGGCCGGCACGCATATTCGCCGGGATCCTCGACGGCTGGAAGAACCGGGGATTGACGCCAGACCAGGTTCCGGTCGGCGAAGGGATGGCGTTCGCCAACGGGAAGGGCAAGGACCTCTACGCCGCCTATCAGGAACGGCTGAAGACGCTCAACGCCTGCGACTTCGGCGATCTTCTGCTCGAACAATTGCGGCTGTTCCGTCATCATCCGGATGTGCTGGCCGATTACCAGCGGCGCTTCCGCTATATTCTGGTCGACGAGTATCAGGACACCAACGTCGCGCAATATCTGTGGCTGCGATTGCTGGGACAGCCGGCAACGCAACGCACGCCCCTTCCCGCCCCCGGTGGTGAAGACGGCGCGCCCGCGCAACCGGCGCGCCTGCAGCGCAACATCTGCTGCGTCGGCGACGACGACCAGTCGATCTATGGCTGGCGCGGCGCGGAGGTCGACAACATCCTGCGTTTCGAGAAGGATTTTCCGGGCGCCGTCGTCGTCCGTCTCGAACGAAACTACCGGTCCACCGGCCATATCCTCGCCGCCGCGTCGCATCTCATCGCGCATAACGAAGGCCGGCTCGGCAAGACGCTGCGCACCGAGGACGTGCCGGGCGAGAAGGTCACCGTCACCGGCGCCTGGGATTCGGAAGAAGAAGCGCGCGGCATCGGCGAAGAGATCGAACAGCTGCAGCGCAAGAAGCACAAGCTGAACGAGATCGCGATCCTGGTGCGCGCGTCGTTCCAGATGCGCGAATTCGAAGACCGTTTCGTCACGCTTGGTCTGCCGTATCGCGTGATTGGCGGCCCGCGCTTCTACGAGCGCGCCGAAATCCGCGATGCGCTCGCTTATCTGCGCGTCATCAACCAGCCGTCCGACGATCTCGCCTTCGAGCGCATCGTTAACGTGCCGCGCCGTGGCTTGGGCGACGCCACGGTGAAGCAATTGCACGACCATGCGCGCATGAGCCGCATCCCGCTCAGCGAGGCCGCGCGCGCCATCGTCGAGACCGATGAGCTGAAGCCGAAACCTCGCGCCTCGCTGCGCGACCTGATGACCGCGTTCGACCGCTGGCGCACGCAAGCCGAACACCTGCCGCACACCGAACTCGCCGAAATCGTGCTGGATGAATCCGGCTACACCGAGATGTGGCAGAAGGACCGCTCCGCCGATGCCGCCGGCCGGCTCGAAAACCTGAAGGAGCTTGTGCGCTCCATGCAGGATTTCGAAAATCTCGGCGGCTTTCTCGAGCATATCTCGCTGGTGATGGACCGCGACGCCGAAGGCATCGACGACGCCGTCAGCATCATGACGGTGCATTCCGCAAAAGGGCTGGAATTCGATACCGTGTTCCTGCCAGGCTGGGAGGAAGGCCTGTTTCCGCACCAGCGCTCGCTGGACGAGAGCGGGCGCGCCGGGCTCGAGGAAGAGCGAAGGCTTGCACATGTGGCGATCACGCGGGCGCGCAAGCGCGCGAAGATCTGTTTCGCCACCAACCGCCGCATGAAGGGCCTGTGGAATTCCACCATCCCCTCGCGCTTCCTCGACGAATTGCCGGAGGCGCATGTCGAGGTGACGGAAGCGAAGGGCGGCTTCGGCGGGAGCTTCGGCAATCTCGGCGGATATGGCCAGGGCGGCGGCAGCTACGGCGCCTCGCGCTTCGATACCTTCGCGCCCAAGGGCTCGAGCTATTCCACGCCCGGCTGGCAGCGCGCGCAGAAGCGCAAGCGTGACGATGACGAGTTCGGCGGCTTCGGCGACGAGGCGTCGGAATACGAAAGCGAAGCGCGCTACGCGAACGATGACGACGACGCCGTCGCGGCTCACTCTGATCACCTCTCCCCGCGCTCTTCTTCACCTCCACCCTTGCGAGGGAGGTCGGCCGCCTTAGGCGGCCGGGAGGGGGGTGACTTCGGCGGACGCGCGGGCTCCCATGCCTCCCGCACCACCGGCACAGCTAAAGGCCGCTTCGCCGCGCGCCGCGAACCGCTCACCATCGAGGGCGAACTGGTCGCCAAGTCGACCGGCGTGGCGTCCGCCTTCACCCGGGGCGACCGCGTGTTCCACATAAAGTTCGGCAACGGCAATGTGGTCGCGGTGGATGGCAACAAGCTGACCATCCAGTTCGACAAGGCCGGCGAAAAGCGCGTGGTGGATAGTTTCGTGGAGCGGGTGTAGCGGCCGCGACGCGAATCAACACCACCGGAAATTAACGCACGGCCTCATCACGATTTTGAAGCGGGTGCAGGTGTGATCACCGGCGCGACAACATCGACGACGCCATGGATAGCGCGTTAGAGATCTTGGCCTTCGCTGCCGAGGGTTGGTGGAAGCATACCGGCAATCCCTCTCCCAAACCGCGCAGCATCGACGAATTGCGAAAGGACTGACGCGAACTTGCCCCACACAAATCGTCGCACCTCTGAACCACAGGCCCCTCCCCACGTTGACGGCCAACCACATCCGGGAGGTCGCCATGCAAGGTCTGACATTGCTTTTGACGTTCGCGGTGATGGCGGTCGGAGCGGTAGCGCTTGCGGCAACCGTCGGGATTGTCCTGGATAATTTTCCGGGCATTCACGACATGCTCAGCGTGCTCGGCTTCTTCGGAACGCTGGCCGTGCTGCTGCCGGTCGTCTGGGTGTTGGCGGTGCGGGTGACCGAGCAGCGCGGGCCTGAGGGGGCGTCACGTCAGGCGTAAGTGCGCCGCCCCGGGCGCAGTTCTGTACTGAGAACTCCCGGTCACGCCTGATCCTTCCACGCGCCGTATTTCTTCATCCAGAAGCCCCAGACCAGAGCGATGCCGACCCCGATCGCCAGCATGATAGAGACGCGCACGGTACCGTAATCGCCATTCCACCACAGCATGAAGGCGGTCCAGAAAATCGCGAACAGCGCGATCATGAACATCTGTCTTGAGTTGAACGGCATGGCGCCCTCGGATTCGAATTTGAAGCGGGACGCAGGGTCACACGGCAGGCGGGGCCTTGTCCACGTGAAGACGCCACTCGCGACCGGCGCCGTATTGCCACAGCCGGATCGCGTCCTGCCCGCAACCATGCTAGCCTGTGCCATCATGATGAAACGCGAGATGTTCGAGATCGCCCGCATCTATGTGCCGGTTAAACGACGCGCCACGCTGGAGCAGGCGAAGGTCGATGCGCTTGCGGCCGCAATCCTCGCCGAAGGATTGCAGACACCGATCCTGGTCCGGCCGGACGGCGACCGCTTCGTTCTGGTGGAGGGCTTGCACCGGCTGGAGGCCGCAAGATCGCTGGGCGAGACCACCATCGCGGGCTATCGCGTCAGCGCGCGCAAGCATTGAGTGACAGCTGCGCGGCTTGACACCGCACAAAACGAAAAGCCCCGGCACATGCCGGGGCCTTCCGTGACTCAAAAAGCCGTGTTCCAAACCGGGCTAGTTGTTCGAGCCGATCGCGCCGGCACCGCCGGTACCCAGCCCATATGGCCCATAGCCGGGCGCATAGCCAAACGGGCCGTAGCTCATGCCCGGTTGCGCGGCATACGCGTCGTAGCCGGGAGCGTAAGTGGCACCGGGGCCGTAATAGGCACGGGGACCACCGTAATAAGGCGAGAAGCTCCGCGGCTGGTTCTCCGCTCCGGTTTCCTCGGCGCCTGAATTCAGCGAGCCGGGGTTGACATTGCCGGGAGGCGGAAGGTTTTGCGCGACCGCAGGGGCAATGGCGAAGGCCGCCGCGAGCGCGCCGGCGGTGACTGCGGTGATAATGCGGTTCATGAGTAACTCCGTTTCTAACGATCAGGGCGTCGCTGTTTCGAGGAAGCCCGAACGCGCACCCGGGCACCAATGCTGCACTGCACCGGGCGTTCCGTTTCGATCATGACGGTGTTGGGGCATTTTCATCGCGACGATGTGCAGACCGTGCGTGGAGGCGATGCAGATTGATTCAAAGTCACGATCACAAGAACGAGAGCGCCGCGCCGGCGCTCTCGCCCATATCCAAATTACCCAACGCCTATGACGTTAGCGCCGCTCTCCGGCGGGCTCGCCGGACGGCTCCGAACCCGAATTGGGCGAACTCGGCTTTACGTTGGCATTGGTGCCATCGACCGCCGGATTGGTATCGGGAGAACTGATGCCGGAGCCGGTCGTGCCCTTGATCGCGCCGTAATTCCCACTGCGCGGCTGGTTCGGCGCACCCGTCTGCTCCGCGCCGGACTGCATCGAACCCGGATTGACGTTGCCCGGAGGCGGCGCATTCTGTGCCTGCGCGGCACTGGCGGCGATCATGGCCGCAACCGCGACAGCGGCCGTCATGCGGATCATGTGAAGAACTCCTTCCATTGGTCTTGTTTCGCTTTTGCTTCGTTCTCGGACACGAAGCGGACACACAGGACCAATGCGGCGCGCGCGCCTGTGTTCCGCATTTCCACGGACACAGGCGGAGTGCGCTGTTGTAACGCGATGGGTTCGCGAGGCGGGATGCGGCTTCAATGGTGATGATATGTCGCGGCAGTCGCCGCGTGACGCGACAGATCAGACCACAAACGCCGAGACCGATCGGCCATATTGGTCCGGCGGCTTGGAACCCCAGAGATCGAGCACGTTGCTTTTCGAATCGAACGGCCAGTTGCCCGGAACATACAGCTCGTCATTGTCGATGCGATCCATGCCGAACGAGACCTCGATCACGACACCGTTCGGGTCGAGGTAATACGAAAAGATATTGTTGCCGGGCCCGTGACGGCCGACGCCCCAGAGCAGCTGACGTCCACGCGCAACCAGATTGTCGGCGACGGATGCGAGATCGATGACGCTGTTCGCATCGAATCCGTAATGATGGATGCCCTCGCCGGGCGCCGCGGCAATGGTGTGATGGAAGCCGTCCTCTGCGCGATACCACGCGCGCTCGAAATTCGTCGTCCGGTCCGAGAGCTTCATCCCGAGAAATGAGGTCATGAAGTCATAAAATGCCCGGGTATCGTTCACGCGCAGATTGACGTGGTCCAACCGGCGGGCGTGACGCCCATCGCTCAGCAAATTCGGGCCTTGTTCAGGCCGCCGCTCGACCGGAGTATGGACCTCGAGAATCGGACCGAACGGCGTACGAAGGCGCACCGCGCGCCGGGCGCGATCGACCAGCGGCGTATCGGACAGGATCTCGATATTGTCCGCCCCGGCACGCACAAGAATTTCATCGACAGCGGCTTCGTCGATCGCTTCCAGTCCGACCGCACGAATGCCCGGACTGTCGCCTTTTACGAAAGCGACCTCGCACGCTTTCCTGTTCGAGGTGAGATGAACCGCATCGGCAGTCTCGCGCGTGATGGAAAGCCCGACGATATCAGAGAGGTCTTTCGCCGATCCTTGTGGGTCCGGTGTTGCGACCGCGACATAACCCATCTGACGAATGAGCGGCTTCATCGGGCTTCCCCCCTTCCAAGTCCAGTTTATTGTTCAGCGATTGTGCCGCCTCAACTGCTCGCTCACCAGCGCAGCCGAAGAAACCGTCAGCAATGTGATGCGCCGCTCGACCGCATCCGTAAGTCCGTCGGCCAACAGGACCAGGCTCAGGCTTGCCATGATCCCGAGATCCGGCGCGACGATGGGCGCCGCAATGCCGACGAGGCCGGCGTCGATCTCTCCACGGCTGATGCAAAAGCCATTCTTGCGGATTCGAGCGAGATTGTCCCTGAACTCTTCGGCCGTAGCGCCCAACGGCTGGGTATCCTCAGCGACGGTTTTCAATAGCTTGCCAAGCTTTCGGCCACTCAGTTGCGCGAGGATGACCGTGGAGGTCGCGCCTTTGGTCAGAGGCATCAACCGTCCGCGCTGATAGCTGGAGCGAAAGTCTGCGGCCGACGTCGCGTCCTCGGCGATACACATGACCGTCTCATGATGAAGGCGCGCGAGCAAACCAACGCAGGGAATATGCGCCTGCCGCACCGCCTCCTGGAGAATGCCATATCCGGCGCCGATCAGTGGATCGGTCAAGCGTATCAGCCGATCGTAGATCAGGAAGGCGGCGCCGAGCCGGTAGCTCGCGCCGGCCGACGGCTCAAGAAATCCTGCCTTAACCAATTCGCGCACGGTCCGATATGCGGTGCTTCCCGGCAGAGCCAACGATTGCGAGAGAGCCGGCACCGTCCAACTCGGCCGGGCTTCGGTGAACAGCTCAAGCACCGCACGATATCGGCCGAACCCTGACATCCGTCAGTCCAAATTCTCAATTATTCACAATTCCTCATATCATGAATTTCACAATTTCCATATTTTGAGATTATTGCTATGGAATGGACTGACAGTGGCCGACCTTTCGTCGGTCGGGCAAAGGCGTCGGGGGCCCTTGGCATGCAGTTTCATCTCAACGGCTTCCGGACCGGAGACCCGGACATTCTGGAGCCTTCGGACCGCTATCAATCCTCGCCCCGGTCGGACGCGCTGCCGGATGAGGTCGACGTCCTGATCGTGGGATGCGGGCCGGCCGGGTTGACGCTGGCCACGCAGATGGCCGCCTTTCCCGATATCAAGACACGGATCGTCGAGCAGAAATCCGGCCCACTCCAGCTCGGACAGGCCGATGGAATCGCCTGCCGGACCATGGAGATGTTTCACGCCTTCGGCATCGCCGATCGCGTCATGCGGGAGGGCTATTGGGTCAACGAGACCGTTTTCTGGAAGCCGGACGACAGCGACAGGGACAGGATCATACGCTCGGGCCGCATTGACGATGTCGAAGAGGGGCTGTCCGAATTTCCCCACATGATCCTCAATCAGGCGCGGGTGCATGATTTCTATCTGACCGTCATGCGCAATTCGCCGAACCGGCTGGAGCCGGATTACTCGCGACGGCTGGCCGGCGTTGAGATTGACCCTGCGGTGTCGAGTGCCAACGTGCCGAGCCATCCGGTGACGGTTTCGCTCGAGCGCGTCGATCCGGATCACAAGGGCCAGATCGAAAAGGTCAGGGCGCGCTATGTGGTCGGCTGCGACGGCGCGCGCAGCGCGGTGCGGCAATCGCTGGGACTGGAACTCAAGGGCGACTCGGCCAATCAGGCTTGGGGCGTGATGGATGTGCTTGCCGTGACCGACTTTCCCGATATCCGTCTGAAGGCGCTGATCCAGTCCGCCAGCGAAGGCAACATCGTTCTGATCCCGCGCGAAGGCGGCTATATGGTCCGCATCTATGTGGAACTCGACGAGTTGCGGAAACACGAGAGGGTCTCGAACCGCAACATCACCGTCGATCATCTGATCGCCGCGACGCAACGCATCCTCAGTCCTTATTCATTCGAGGTGAAGGAAGTCGCGTGGTGGTCGGTTTACGAGATCGGACAGCGGCTTTGCGACAAGTTCGACGACGTGCCGGCCGAGCAAGTGGCATCGCGCACGCCGCGCGTCTTCATCGCGGGTGACGCCTGCCACACCCACAGCCCGAAATCCGGCCAGGGCATGAATGTATCGATGCAGGACGCGTTCAATCTCGGATGGAAACTCGCGGCGGTCTTGCGCGGACAATGCGCGCCATCGCTGTTGCACAGCTATTCTGCAGAGCGGCAGGCCATCGCCAAGGAACTGATCGATTACGATCGCGAATGGGCGAAGATGATCAGTGCTCCGCTGAAATCGGCGGACGACCCCGACGGGACGGGCGTCGACCCGGCGGAAATACAAAACTATTTCGTCAAGCATGGCCGCTACACCGCCGGCACCGCGACGAAATACACACAATCCGACCTGACCGGCGCGGCGACGCATCAGGCGCTCGCCACCGGACTCACCATCGGCATGCGCTTTCATTCGGCGCCCGTCATCCGTTTGGGCGACGCCAAGGCGATCGGCCTCGGCCATGTAGCCAAGGCGGACGGCCGCTGGCGCATCTATGCCTTCTGCGATCGCGGCGATCCGGCGGCGCCAAAATCGGGGATCGCAGCGTTGTGCAGTTTCCTTGCGGATGGGCCGGACTCGCCGATCCGCACTTACACGCCCGCCGGACAAGACGTCGACTCGGTCATCGATCTGCGCGCGATTTTCCAGCAGGCGCATCGCGACCTCGATATCGGCGCCATGCCCGCCCTGCTGTTGCCTCGCAAGGGACGCTACGGACTTCAGGACTACGAGAAGATGTATTGCCCCGACCTGCGGTCCGGTCGTGACATCTTCGACATGCGCGGCATCGACCGCGAGCGCGGATGCATGATTGTCACGCGGCCGGATCAGTATGTCGCGGCTATCCTACCGCTGGACGCCTTCGACGACCTTGCGCGGTTCTTCGGCGCTTTCATGACAGCCAGATACTGAACGCGTCCGTTCCCTGATCGCTTCCGTTCACGATGACGACGCCTTCGACCTCGTGCCGCCTCGCGAAAACCGGATCGGCGCGGGTTTCGCTCCTCTCACCTCCCCACGTTTCAATCGCGCGCTTCGTCGCGGCGATACCAGGGAAGGAGCTTCTTCGTGCCTCTGGTCAGCAGAAGTTCAAACAGGACGCCCACCATCGCGAGCATCGCAACCGCGACGAACGCTTCGCTGTGCTTGAAGGTGCGGGTGTTGAAGAGGATGTAAAAGCCAAGGCCGGGGATCGCCGCATAGAACTCCGCGATCACCGCCGCGATCAGCGCGCGGCCGGCGGCGAGTTTCAATCCGGCGAGCAGATAGGGGACCGAGGAAGGCAGCACGACGTCGAACAAGCGCGACCAGCCTGAACCACGGAACGAACGCGACACCTCGATATATTCCGGCGGTACCGCCTTGCCGCCGTCCGAGACGTTGATGATGATCGCGAAGACCGCGGCGAAAACGACGGTGGCGAGGCGCGCGTCGCCGGTATAGCCGAAATAAAGCGTCAGCAGCGGCAGGATCGCCACCATCGGCATCGCGAACAGGCCGCTGACATAAATCTGGAGGAAACGGTCGACGACCGGCAAGCGACCGATGGCGACGCCGATCGCCGTGCCAAGGACGATGGCGATGGCAAGCCCCTGCACGACCGCACCGAGCGTGGCGCCCGCGGCCTGCCACAACACCGGGTCGACGATCACTGTAGGAAATACGGCGGCGATGCGCGAAGGCCGTGCGACGAAGGCTGGTGCCCAGAGCCGGACGGACATCTCCCAGACGAACAGGATGGCAAAGCCCGCGGCAATACGGGCCGCAGCCTCGGGGCTGATCCACGCACGCCAGCCCGCGGCAGGCTGCGCAGCGAGCGAAAGGTCCGGCGCGCTCATCGGTTCAGCCCCCGCCACGCGGCGAAATGATTTTCCAGCATCCGGCCGGTGCCCATCAGCACGACGCCGAGGATCGTGACGATCAGGATCGATCCGTAGAGGCCCGGCACGTCGAAGTCGCGCTCGCTCTGCATGATGAGGAGGCCGATGCCGGTGCCCGACAGGAAGAACTCGCCGGCGACGAGGCCGACGAGACCGCGACCGATGCCCTGCCGCACGCCGGTCATGGCGTAAGGCAGCGTGTAGGGGATCATCACGTCGCGCCACACGCCCCATTCACCGGAGCGGAAGGACTGCGCGACTTCGAGCAGTTCGGGTTTCAGGCTGCGCGCGCCCTCGATCGTGTTGTAGAGGATCGGGAACACAGCGAACAGGAACACCACCAGCACCTTGGGTGCGAAACCGAAACCCATCATCGACATGATGAAGGGAATAAGCGCGACCATCGGCGTGGCATAGAGCACCGTGATGTAGCTCTCGAGCCCGACACGCAGCAGTCTGAGGCGCGCGAGCAGGAGCCCGAAGCCGATGCCGAACACAATCGCCGCGGCAAGGCCCGTAAAATAAACCAGCATCGAGCTGGAGAGCGCGTTCCACAGCACGCCGGAGAGCGCGAATTCATAGATACGCGCGACCGTGGCAGTAAAGCTCGACAGGAACGAGGGCCGCGTCTGGCTCGCGGCGAATTGCCAGATTGCCGCGCCGGCAGCGAGCGAAACCGCGTAGGTGGCGAGACGATACCAGGTATCCGGCTTGGAGAACATGCGCTGTCCAGTGAAGACAGCCGCCGGGATTGCTCCCGGCGGCTGCGATGCTGCTTACTTTGCGAGTTTGACGGCCTCGTCGTAGAGCGAGGTGTCGGCAAGGCGCTCCACGGTCGTCGGCGTTCCCTTGATGTTGCCGGCGCGCTTCTGGGCGCCGATGATCGCTTCGAGATTTTCCTTCGCGAGGCCCGCATTATCCTGCGGCCAGAAGCCGATCTTCACATAGTCCGGAATCGCAGCCTTGGCGTCCTCGGTACTGCGGCCGGTCGGAGCTGCGGCCTTGGCGGCCGCCTCGACATTTTTGGGATCGCGGAGGAACCGCTCGGCCTCAATATACGCCGCGAGCACCTTGATGAGCGTGTCACGGTTCTCGGCGATGCTTTTCTTCGTCGCCGTCAGCGCGAGATAATGGTTCACCGGCTGGGTCTGGTTGATGTCGACGACGATACCGACTTTCTTCTTTGCTTCGCGCTCGATCGCCGGCAGCTCATCGACGTGCAGCACGCCGAGGGGTATCTGGCCCGAGACCATTGCCGCACCGACATTGGCGCTGAGCGCAACCTGGTTGGTGTCGGCCGCGCTGAGGTTGCAGGAGCGCAGCATCTGGTTCAGCGCTATCGAACGCGCGCCGCCGAGGCTGTCGACGCCAACGGCCTTGCCCTTCACGTCCTCACATTTGGTGATCGAGCCATCGAGCGAGCCCAGCTTCCAGGTCGGCCGGGGATAGCCGTAAATCAGCGCGAGATCGACGTCGGGGTTGTTGGAAATCATCGTCGCGATCAGTGGCGACGGCGACATCGCAAGGTCGATCTGTCCCGACTGCACGGCGCGCGCAGCGGCGGCGCCGGAATCAAACGGCCGCAAACTCACCTTGAGTCCGTGCTTTTTGAAAAATCCCTGCTGCTCGGCGACGTAGGCCTGCGTGGTCACGAACACCGGCGGTATTCCCGGCAGGCCGATGGTGACGCTCTTTTCCTGCGCCAGCGCTGGCGCGCCGAGACCGGCGGCAGCAAGCGCCGCAACGGCAATGGCGATGCGATACGGGTGGTTCATCGATTCTCTCCGTTGTGCGTTCCTGTTCAGTTTCTTGTCTTGCGCAGGGCTTCAGCGCTGCAATTGAAGTTCGGCCGCGCGCGCTTCGTCCATCAGGGTTGCCCAGACATGCTCGCGCAACTCAGCAAAGCGCGGCAGCGTGAGTGTCTCGCGGTTGCGTGGAAAGGGCAGATCCACCTCGATGGTCTCGAAGACGCTCGCTGGGCGACCTTTCAGCACCACCACGCGGTGGCCCATGAGCACCGCCTCCTCAATGGAGTGTGTCACGAACACCATGCATGTCGGACGCATCTGCCAGATGCGCAGCAGCTCGAACTGAAGAATCTCGCGCGTCTGCGCGTCGACCGCGGCGAACGGCTCGTCCATCAGCAGGACGCTGGGCTCGATCGCGAGCGCGCGGGCAAGGCCGCAGCGCTGCTGCATGCCGCCGGAGAGCTGGTAGGGATAGGCGTTCTCGAATCCGGCGAGGCCGACGAGCTTGACGAAGCGGGGCACGCTCTCGCGGATCTGCGCCTTCGATGCGCCGGCGAGCCGCAGGCCATAAGCGACATTGTTGAAAACCGTCTTCCACGGAAACAGGCCAAACTGCTGGAAGACCATCGCGACGCCGGGGAGCGGCGCGGTGACTTCCGTGCCCGAGATGTCGACCTTTCCGGACGACGGCGGGATCAGCCCGTCGATGCAGCGGAGCAGTGTGGTTTTGCCGCAACCGGATGGGCCGACGATCGCAACGATCTCGCGATCACCGATCTCCATATTGATGTCGCGAAAAACCTCGAGCCCGCCGTAACGCTTGCCGAGACCGGAGACCCGGATGCGCGCGCCGCCACTCGTGGGCGCGCTCGCGGGTTTCGTCCCGCCCATTGCAATGCTTGCCGCTACATTCACCGTGTTGCTCCGCTGCCTTGGCACGCGAGAGCACCTTGCGTCCCCAGCATTGGCGGGACGTGCGTCTGGGCGGGCTGCACGTAGGCGACGCGCGGCTGTCCGGCCATAACGTTCCTCCCTGGGTTTGGTACGTCGGGTTTGCCCGATTTGTTGACACGCATGTTGACCCAACGGCTTGAGCGGATCAATGCCATTGGAGTGCCCACAATCGTGCAACCGAAGGTACGGTGCGTAGATCGTCATCCACGGTCAAAAAGTGGGCAGGCCGCTCGCGAGTCAGTTCTCCGGTCCGGCGTATTTTCCGGCTGTCTCCGGAAACAGCGCCTTGACAATCTTGAAGCGCGAGATATCGGCGGTCGAATCCGAGTGCAGGAAGATTGCCGCATCGCGAAACAGTTTCTCGATGCCGACTTCGAGCATCGCGCCGTTGCCGCCGTGCAGTTCCATGGCGTGCTGGCAGACCTTCAGGATTTCCTCGGACGCGAACACCTTGGTCATGTTGCAGAGCGGATCGGCATCCGGCGCCTTGTCGCTGACCGCCTGCGCGGTGCGCGCCAGCAGCGAACGAACCGCCTCGATCCGGATCGCCATGTCGGCCAGCCGCCAGGCGACGGCCTGTTGCTTGATCAGGATCCGGCCGCCCTGAACGTAGTTCTGGACATAGTCCGCCGTGCGTTCGTAGGCGGCCACACCGACGCCAAGATTCTTCGCGGCCTGAATGATCTTGCCCGGGTGGAAATAGACCCCCGCCTTCTGCATGGCGTCGTTCTCGGCCAGCACATGGTCGGCGGGGACACGACAGTCCTCGAACACGATCTCGCCGTTGTTCATGAACCGGCCGCCCATCGTCTCGTTGCAGCGTGCGACGGTGAGCCCGGGCGCATCACGCGGCACGATGAACGAAGACGTACCCTGAAGAATGCCGGCCTTTGGATTCGTGTTTGCGTAGACGACATAGAGGCCGGCGTCGAAGCCGTTGGAGATGAATTGCTTGCGGCCGTTGATGACCCATTCGTCGCCGCGCTTCTCGGCCCTGGTTTGCATGGCGGCTTCCGGAACATTGTAGGGAAGCCAGCGATCCGAGGCGCCGCGCGGCTCGGTCAGGCAGTGGGCGAAGAGCATCTGCGGCTCGTCAATGAGGCGCCCGAACCAATGCTCCTGCAAATGACGAGGTGCGAGGTGACGCAGCAACACGGAGATCTTCCAGTTCTGCACCAGCTTGTCGGCGAGACCGCAGTCGCCGCGCGCAATCTCCTCGGCGATGATTGCGAAAGTCTGCACCTCGGTCTTGGGGTCGAGCTCCATGCCGCCGAACTCCTCGGGGATTCCGAGCGTTCGGATGCCGACCTTGTCCGCGGCCTCGAGGATTTCGCGGGGCAGGCGTTCGCCGGCATTCATGTCCCACTCGCGCCGCCAGTTGTCCCGGATGAAAGGCGTGATGACCTCGTCGGCGAAGGCGCGGCAGGAGTCGCGCATCATGCGCTGTTCTTCTGAAAGCTGGTATGGCATGGCGTGCAGTCCTCCCGCAGCGGATTAGACCACCGCCCCGCCCGCCTTGCGACTCCAATTGATGGCGCAACCGGGCTCATGCGGGCTGCGTGCCGGGAGAACCTCAGACGGCGGAGACGATCAACCGCAGCGGGGAGATGCCGCGACTGCCCGGCGCGCTACCGCCATCTAAGCCAACGCCGCAGGCGAATATTTCGCATTGTCGAATTCGTCAGGTTTCGGTCGTTACAGCGCCGAGTTGCCGCGCAAGCCAATCGGCGCTTTGCGGCCGCCAGCGGTGCGGCCGGTTATTGGCAATATGGTTGCCGTCTTCGACCAGATTGAAAACGACTTCACCGCTTGCGTCGCGCGACAGACGTTCGGCATGCTGCCAGGGGATCACCCGGTCGCGCTTGCCGGAGACGATATAGAGTGGACAGGTAATGTTCTGCGCCACGCCTTCGAGCGACAACGTCGCCGCGTGCTGGCGCGCTTCGTCCATCGTCTCGCATTTGGCCCGCACCCGAAAGGTGTTGCGGGTCAGTTCGGGCATCGTATCCCAGCATTCCACCAGATTGTAGGGACCGGCGAGTGAGATGCAGGCCTTTGCGCGCTTCTCGAACGCCGCGGCGCGCGCCGCATAATAGCCGCCCATGCTGACGCCCCACAAAGCCGCACGATCGACATCGATATCCTTGCGGCCTTGCAGCCAGTCGAACACCGCCTTGACCGGGGCCTCGTAGTCGCCGCGGATCGCGAAGTCATACTCGCCCTCCCCTTGCCCGGGGCCATCGAACACCAGGGTCGCAATGCCCCGCGCCAGGAACGGCTGCTCATAAGCGTCGGTCTCCTCCTTGGCGGAATCGAGACCGACGACCATCACCAGAACCGGCGGCTTTGCGATGCCGGCGGGCTTGCGGAGAATGCCGTAGAGCTGCTTGCCCTCATACGGAATGCCGACGCGCTCGCCGGGCGGGCGCAGATACGGCAGCGCTTCGCTGCGGCAAGCCACCGCCTTCATATGGGCGGCTTTCATTTGCGGCAGGTCATGCACGAACAGGAATTTCGCGAAATGATAATAGACCGCCGCACGATTGAGGTGCTCGCCGGCGCTGATGAAATTACGCTCCGCCAGCGCGATACGTCCCATATCCTCGTGGTCCGCGGCGCGCGCCGACCAGGCGGCGCACCAGTCGTCCCATGATTTGAGGCTTCCGGTGATCTCTTCAAAATCCGCGAGCGCGACGCCATTGGAGACGAACCGCGCACCCCAATGCGCCATGGCGGACGTGACCAGATCATCCTTTACGCTTGCGTGTTTCGCCATGTGCGTCGCTCTAACTTTCGATTTCAGGTAAGATGGGAAGTGCGGGACCTCGTTTTCGCCTCTACCACAAGCCTGTGTCTAGATTTTTTCTTCGGGGAAGGCCGCGGCGTCACGGCAAGAAGCGCGGCGCGCTTGATACCGAAAGGCCATTAGCAATAGACAAGCAAAGGCCCCATCACGCGATCATGGTACGGCAGACTTCTGCCAAGGAAATAATGGATGAAGTCGGTTCCCCAACTCGTTGCCGAAATCGGTACACGCTACGCCGATCTGATCGACCTGGATTATCCTCGTTTCTCGGATGGCGAGATGGCGCGGCGCGACGGCCTGTTGGCCAGCATCATCGCAGCGCACAATCTGGATGCGTTGATCGCGGCGGAAGCGATGCGTGCCGGCACCGCAACCGGATGGATCACCGGCTGGCCGGTTACGGCCGAAGCGGTGACGCTGATGGTCCCCGGTGCCCCGCGCCGGATGTTCATTCAGCACTTCAACCATCTGCCACTGGCAAAGCGGCTCGCACATGACACCGAAGTGCTGTGGGGCGAAGCCGGAGCGCTCAGGCTGGCGGCCAGCGCCGTGCAGCAGGCCAAGGCCGGAAAAGCGCGGGTCGGGATCATCGGCAGAATTCCGGTCGCCCAGGCTGAGATGCTTTCGGGGATGTTCGACGTGATCGACATGAATCGGGCCTATACGCAGGTCCGGCTCGTGAAGTCCGATGAAGAGCTGCGATGGCTGGAACTTGCGGCGGACCTCACTGACGTCGCGGTCACCGCGCTGGCTGAAGGCGCGAAACCCGGCATGAGCGAGCGCGAACTCCAGGCTATCGTGCAGACCCCGTACCTTCCCTTTGGCGCGACCAATTTCATCCACTATTTCCATACCGCCTCGATGGCGGCGTCCGATGCGGCTGTGCCCCGGCAGTATCCGTCCGGACGAAAGCTTTGTAGCGGCGATGTGATGTCCACCGAACTCAGCGTCGATTACTGGGGCTATACCGGACAGGTGCTTCGAACGTTCTTCATCGGCGAGCAGCCGAGCGCGCTCTATCGCGACCTGCACGCTGTCGCTGATGCCGTGCTCGACGCTATCCTTGAGCGGATGCGACCGGGAGTCCACGTTCGCGATCTTGTGGCCGCATCGCAGCTGATCGAACAGTCCGGCTTCACGATTATAGACGACCTCATCCATGGATATGGCGGAGGCTATCTTCCCCCCGTGCTCGGGTCGCAAAGCCGGCCGGCCGCCGGCGATATCCCTGACATGACCCTGTCGCGCGGCATGGCGCTGGTGGTCCAGCCGAACGTCGTCACCCGGGACTGGAAGGCCGGCGTGCAGACCGGCAACCTCGTCGTCGTGACCGAAACCGGGGTGCGCTCGCTGCAGAAATTCCCGCGAGGGTTTCACATCATCAGTTAGCGGCCACTCGTGTTTTCCGGACATTGTTGCGATCGACAGTCGCAGGTGAAACAAACTACTTGAAATCTGAATATTTCAGTTGTGAAATGATCCCGTCGGGTCAGGGATGGGGTCATGGGCTTCGAGGTCAAGCGTTCCGTATTCGAGGAGGAGCACGAGGCGTTTCGCCGCAGCGTTCGCGGTTTTCTGGAGAGCGAGGTCGCGCCCCACTATTCCCAATGGGAAGACGATGGCTTCACGCCACGCCAGATCTGGCGGCGTGCGGGCGAGGTCGGGCTCCTTGGCACAAGTGTGCCGGAAGAATTTGGCGGAGCCGGGGGCGACTTCAAATTCGACGCGATCGTCCTCGAGGAGCTCGGCCGGCTCAATCTGGCTGCGCCCGCTTGGGACATGCATGCCTATATCGTCGCGCCGTTTCTCACCCATTTCGGCACCGACCAGCAGAAGCAATACTGGCTGCCGCGCATGGTGCAGGGCGAGACGATCTCTGCGATCGGGCTCACCGAGCCCAATTCCGGCAGTGATCTCGCCGGCATCCGCACTCAGGCCAGACGCGATGGCAATGGCTATCGCATCAACGGGTCGAAGATTTTCATCACCAACGGCATCATCGCCGATCTCGTATTGCTGGCGGTCAAGACGGAGCCCGGGCTCGGAGCCCAGGGGGTGTCGCTATTCCTGGTCGATACCACGACGCCGGGCTTTCGCCGTGGCCGCAAACTGAAAAAGGTCGGCAATCACGCGCAGGATACCGCGGAGTTGTTCTTCGACGACATGCATGTCCCGGCCGATGCGTTACTCGGCGGAGAGGAGAACAAGGGCTGGAAACAGCTGATGCACGGGCTGGCGCAGGAGCGCATGGTGGTCGCTGTGCGCTCGATGGCGATGGCACGTTCGGCGTTCGAGACGACACTCGAGCATGTGCGCAACCGTGTCGCCTTTGGCAAGCCGATCGTCAGCTTCCAGAACACGCGCTTCAAACTGGCGGAGCTGGAAACCGATATCGACGTCGGACAGCCCTTTGTCGACCTGTGCATCGCGAGCCTGGCTGACGGCAGCCTCTCGCCGGAAATGGCGGCGAAAGCGAAGCTATGGACCACCGAACTCGTCGATCGCGTGCTCGACGAATGCGTCCAGCTTCATGGCGGCTACGGTTACATGTGGGAGTACCCGGTGGCGCGGGCCTGGGCCGACGCGCGGGTGCACCGGATCTATGCCGGCACCAACGAGGTGATGAAGCAGATCATCAGCCGCAATTATGTGGATCGCGAGCGGCAAGGCTGATGAACGCAGCGAGCCAGCCCACGTCGATGTCATTAACTCCGACGACATTGGGCGAGAGCTTCGCCGCTGCCGCAACGCTCCGTAATGACCGGCCTTTCCTGGCCGATGGCGAATTGCGCCTCAACGGAACGCAGGCCCTGGAAACATCCACACGTCTGGCGGGCGCGCTTCAGGCGCACGGCCTTGCCTCCGGCGAAAAGGTCGTGTTCCTCAGCCGCCCGAGCGTGCTGCACACACTTGCCTGGTTCTCCGCAATCCGGCTCGGCGCAATCGCGACAAACCTCCATCTCCTCGAATCGCCTGATCGGATGGCGGAGACCATCGTCTGGCTCGAAGCGAGGCTGGTGCTGTTCGATGAGGAGTTCTCCGCGCTGGCGCAAGCTCTATCCCAAACCTTGCCGGATGTTCGCTTCGCGCCGCTCGTCGACTTTAATCATTCAAGCGCGGCGCCGACCAGAGATCTCGATCGCGGCAGCCCGAACGATCCTGTTGCCATCGTGCTGTCGTCCGGCTCAACCGGCCGTCCGAAAGGCGTCGTGCACAGCCATGCCTCGACCCTCGGCTCCGTTCAAGCCGGGCGCGATGTCTATCGCGGGATCGATAGCGGCGATTCCGTCCTTGTCTGCATTGGCACCTCGTTCGGCGGCTGGTGCAATACGGTCATCCCTTTCGTCTGTCTCGGCACCCGGCTTGTCTTCCAGCGCCGCTTCGAGCCGCAGGCCTTCCTCAAAGGACTCGCCGACGAGCGAATAACCATCGCGCCCCTGGTACCGACCATGTGGCGCATGGTGCTGGCCGCCGAGCCGGAGCACTACAATCTGGCCAGCGTCAGACTCGCCTTCATGTCCGGCGAAATGGCGAGCCGCAGCGACGTCGAGCAAATCCGCAAACGGATCACGGACAAGGTCCGCGCGGCCTATTTGTCCACCGAAGGCGCCTGCGGCTGCGGCATCGTCGCCGACGAAGACGCGTTCGCGACGCAGGATCGTCCTGTCGGCCGTCCGCTTTCCGGCGTTGATGTGCGCGTTGTCGCGACGAACGGCAGCAATGATCGAACGCTGCCGGCTGGAGAGACCGGCGAGATCATGCTGTCTGGCCCGTCGCTTGCTTGTGGTTACTGGAAGGATCCGGAACGCACGGCGCAACGGTTTCGGGATGGATGGTGGCGAAGCGGCGACACCGGCTATCTGACCGAAGATGGCGGCGTCGTGCTGGTCGGGCGCACTGATCACGTCATCAATTCAGGCGGCGTGAAAATCCAGGCGGAGGAGATCGAGGCCGCGCTCATGAGCCATCCGGACATCCGCCAGGCCGCCGTCATCGGCGTTCCGGATCCGAAATGGGGCCAGCGCGCGGAGGCTTTTGTCGTGGTTGGCGACAGCGGTCTCGACGTGCAGGCGGTCGAAACATGGCGCCAGGATTCCCAGGTTTCGTCGATGCGCTTTCTGAAGGCGATCCACATCGTCGAACGGCTGCCGACCGGTCCAACCGGCAAACTCTATCGTCCCGCCCTGCTCGCTCTGCAACAGGACATGGCATGACCAAAGCGCTGGCAAAAAAGATCGGAGAGCCCCGACTTCGTGAGCGCGAGCCGGCGTGGCTCGCGCCGGAGAATCAGAAGCTCGACCTGCAATTGTGGGTTCGCCTGCTTGCCTGCGGTCACGCCGCCGAGCAACGCGTCAAGAACCGGATCAAGGAAACGTTCGGCATCAACCAGACCCAGTTCAATCTGCTCTCGCAGCTTGACCGTGCGCCCGAAGGGATCCGCATGGGAGAGGTCGCACGCCGCACCGTCGTCACCGGCTCCAATGTAACCGCGGTCGTTGACGATCTCGAGCAGCGCGGAATGGTGAAGCGGCAGGCCGCGGAGGGTGACCGTCGCGCCACCGTCATCACGCTTACGGAAGGCGGCCGCAAAGCATTTGCTCAGATGGCGCCGATTCATGCCGACTGGATCGAGGAAATTTTTGCGGAAATGCCGAAGCGAGAAAAGCGCGAACTGATCCAGCAACTCGACGGGCTGAAGTCCGCGATGCGCGCAACACTGAGCACCAGCCTCTAGGATTGTCTGAAACCGAAGGTATCAAAAGGAGAGTGGGATGAAGAGATACACGACGTCCGCGATTGCACTGGCCGCGGCCCTGTTCGCCGCGCAGCCCGCATTGTCTCAGGAGATCAAGGTCGGGCTGTCCGGCACGTTCACGGGAGGCAACGCCACCAACGGAATCCCCTATCGCAACGCTGCCGAGGTGTTTCCGAAGACGCTGGGCGGCGTGCCGGTACGCTGGATCCTTCTGGACGATGCAACAGACCCGACCACCGCGGTCAAGAATGCCCGCAAGTTCGTGGACGAGGACAAGGTCGACATCATCCTCGGGTCGACATCGACCATCACCGCCACGGCGATGAGCGATGTCGCCGTTGAGTCGAAGACTCCGCAGATCGGCCTTTCCCCGATGCAGATCCCCGAGGCGAAGCTTCCCTGGGTATTCAACCTGCCCCATCCGGTGCCGGTCATGGTGTCCGCGATCATCGAGGACATGAAGAAGAACAAGATGAAGACGGTCGCCTTCATCGGCTTTGCCGACGGCTGGGGCGACCTGAACTGGAATGCGCTGAATCAGGTCGCCAAGAAGGAAGGCATCAACATTGTGGCTTCGGAGCGCTACAACCGCACCGACACGTCGGTCACCGCCCCGGTCCTCAAGCTGATGGCGAGTTCGCCCGATGCGGTGTTCGTCGGCGCATCCGGCACGGCCGCGGTCCTGCCGCACGTCACGCTGAAGGATCAAGGCTATAACGGCCGCATCTATCACACACACGGCACGGTCACGAAGGCATTCATCGACGCCGGCGGCAAAGCTGTCGAGGACGCGCGCATGCCAACGGGACCGGTCGTTGCCGCGGCCGATCTCGCCGACGACAATCCGATCAAGAAGGTCTCGCTCGACTTCATCCAGAAATATGAAGGCAACTGGGGCAAGGGCTCGGCCAGTCCGATTGCCGGCTATGCGTGGGATGCGATGCTGCTGGTCGATGCCGCTGCCGCCGAAGCCGTCAATAAGGCCAAGCCGGGTACGCCAGAGTTTCGTGTGGCTTTGCGCGATGCCCTGCAGTCGGGCAAGGAAGTCGTCGGCACCAACGCGATCTATCGCTACACGCCGACCGATCACTACGGGGTGGATGAGCGAGCCCGCGTCATGATCATGGTGAAGGACGGCGCTTTCCGTCTGGCGAAGTAGTTCCGTCAAGATCAGCAGGCTGCCGCGTCCGCGGCAGCCAACTTCCTTCGGTAGCCGCCTGTCGCCATGAACACGACCATCGGATTGCTTCTGCTTCAGGACGGCCTCACCACAGGCTTCATCTACGCGCTGCTGGCGCTATCGATACTCCTGGTCTTTCTGGTCACACGCGTACTCTGGGTGCCGGCGGGCGATTTCCTCGTATTCGGGGCGTTGACGCTAGCGCTTTTGCAGCAAGGCCAGGTGCCCGGGACCGTATGGCTGTGCGGGGCGCTCGGGCTTACCACTGCGGCCGTTGAAACCTGGCGCTCCTGGCGCTCGGGCGATTGGCGAGGCTGGTCCATGGTGGTCGGCATCTCACTCGGGACCCCACTGATCGTCGGCGGCGCCGTGTTACTCACCGCCGCCTCCAAACCGATCCTCCCGGTGCAGATCTTCTTCACGCTCGCGCTGATCGTGCCAATGGGGTTCATGCTCTATCGCGTGGCCTTCAAGCAGCTTGCTGACAGATCGATCCTGACGCTGATGTTTGCGGCCATCGCTGTCCACTATGCGCTAGTGGGGCTCGGTCTTGTATTCTTTGGATCGGAAGGGTTCCGGACGCCGCCATTCATTCCGGGCCGCATCGATGCAGGCTTCACCCGGATCTCATGGCAGCTGATGCTGGTGGTCGCGACCTCGGCCATCATCATGGTCGCGCTGTGGCTGTTTATGGGTCGCACCCTGTGGGGACAGGCATTGCGCGCAGCCGCGGTCAACAGGTTTGGCGCGCGGCTCGTCGGCATCCGGACCGAGACTGCCGGCGCTCTCGCCTTCACTCTGGCGGCGCTGATCGGCGCGTTCTCGGGAATACTGATCGGCCCGGTAACCACGCTTTATTACGACTCCGGCTTTCTGATCGGACTGAAGGGTTTCGTGGGCACCGTCGTCGCCGGTATGGTGAGCTTTCCACTTGCGGTCTTCGGTGCGATTGTGGTCGGTCTCGTCGAGAGCTTCTCGTCCTTTTACGCATCGGCTTATAAGGAAGCGATCGTCTTCGCGCTGCTGATCCCCTTCCTGTTGTGGCGCTCGGCCGTCGAGCCGCGCGGCCACGAAACCCATGAGCACGACGAATGAGCGCGCACCGGATTTTCATCGGCGCGCTGGTTGCCATTTTCGCCCTCGCCCCGTTCGTTCTCTCGATCCGAATTATCTCGCCGCTGACCTATATCGGCCTCGCGGTCCTGGTGGGTGTCGGACTGGTCGTGCTGACCGGTGTGGCGCGCATGACCTCGTTCGGTCAGGCGGCCTTCTGCGGACTGGCGGCATACACCACCGCATGGCTGACGACCCAGTACGGCTGGGCGCCGGTTGCAGCCCTGCCGGTCAGCCTGCTCGTCACCGCATTCGTCGCGCTGATGCTCGGCCTCCTCACTGTTCGCCTGGCGGGCCATTACCTCGTGCTGGGAACGCTGGTCTGGGCGATCGGCCTATTCTACCTGTTCGGTAACGTGCCGGGACTCGGCGGCTTCAACGGCATTTCCGGCCTGCCGCCGATTTCGCTGTTTGGACTGTCGATCACCACCCCGTTCGACTTCTATATCGTGATCTGGACCCTGGTGGCGCTGAGCTTTCTCGCCGCAACCAATCTGCTGAACAGCCGCACCGGACGCGCGATCCGCAGCCTGCCGACCGAAGTCATGGCCGAAAGCTTCGGCGTTCCCACAGGTCCGCTGCGGATCAAGGTGTTCGTGTTCGCCGCGCTGCTCGCGGGCATCAGCGGGTGGCTGCATGCGCACTACATCCGCATCGTCAATCCGAGTCCGTTCAGCGTCAATGCCTCGATCGACTATCTCTTCATGGTGGTCATCGGCGGCGTCGGACAACTTGGTGGCGCACTGATCGGTCCGATCGTATTCGAAGCCGCACGCAGCTGGCTGCGCGAAACGCTTCCGGTGCTGTTCGGAAGAGCCGGCGGCTACGAAGTCGCGGTGTTCGGTATTCTGGTCGTGGTGATGCTGCAAACAGCGGGCGGTGGCCTGATGTCGTTCATCGCGCGCTGGCTGCCGGCGCCACCGCCGCTACGCGCGCCACCGAAGGCTGCACCACTCGCCCGCCGGCAGCTCCCGGCCCGTGGCGAGCGCCTGCTCTCGGCGCAGGATATCTCCAAGAACTTCGGCGGTCTCGCGGCGGTGCAGAACGTATCCTTCGAGATGCGTGCCGGAGAAATTCTAGCACTGATCGGCCCGAATGGCGCCGGCAAGAGCACGATCTTCAATCTGCTGACCGGCCTCCTTCCGCTCAACGGCGGCGAAGTCCACTTTGGCGACCGTCGCATCGACATTCTACCGCCGCGGCTGATTGCCGGACTCGGCGTGGCCCGGACCTTCCAGCACGTTGTAATGCAGTCAAAGATGAGCGTGCTAGAGAATGTCGCACTTGGTGCGTATCTGCGCGGTCGATCGGGCTTCCTCGCAGCTGTCACGCGGCTCGACCGGCAGGAAGAAGCGCGCCTCTTGCATGAAGCGCAATCTCAGCTCGAGCGCGTCGGAATCGCAGACTGCGCCACCTTGCCCGCTGGCAGCCTCGCTCTCGGCCAGCAGCGGCTGCTCGAGATCGCGCGCGGCCTCGCTGCGGATCCGCAGGTCCTGCTGCTCGACGAGCCGGCCGCCGGGCTTCGGTTCGGGGAGAAGCAGAAGCTTGCAACCCTGCTGCAGCAATTGCGCGCGGAAGGCCTGTCCATCCTGCTGGTCGAGCACGACATGGATTTCGTCATGAACCTGGTCGACCGGGTGGTCGTGGTCGACTTCGGCGTGAAGATTGCGGAAGGCACGCCGGAGCAAATTCGCAACGATCCGCGCGTGATCGAGGCCTATCTTGGCGGTATCGACGATGACAAGCCGCTGCGAACACGGCGAGCCGAAGGGGCCGCCCTATGAGCGCACTGCTCGAAGCGAACGGGATCTCGGTTTCGTACGGCAAGATCGAAGCCGTGCGCGATGTCAGCTTGAGGTTGGATGCGGGGCAGATCGTCACCGTGATCGGTCCGAACGGCGCCGGAAAATCAAGTCTGCTGAAAGCGCTGATCGGCGCCTTGCCCTATGGCGGCGACGTCGTCTTCGCCGGCAGTAACAGCAATCAGCGTACGCTCGAAGACCGGGTGGATTCCGGTCTGTTTCTGGTGCCGGAGGAGCGTGCGCTATTCGCCGAGCTCACGGTCGAAGAAAATCTCGCGCTCGGTGCGTTCAGCCGCAGGCGCGAAGGTGCAGCGGTGCTCGCGGAAGCGCGCGAAGACATCTACGCGCTGTTTCCGCGGCTGAAAGAGCGGCATCGTCAGCTCGCAGGCACGTTGTCGGGCGGAGAGCGCCAGATGCTGGCGCTCGGCCGCGCCCTGATCGGCAGACCAAAGCTTTTGATGCTGGACGAACCCTCTCTTGGCCTGGCGCCGCGCATTGTGCGCGACATCTTCCGAACCATCGTCGGGCTCGGTGAACGCGGCGTGTCGCTGCTGGTGGTCGAGCAAAACGCCAGGGCAGCCATGCAGATCGCCGATTATTGCTACGTGATGGAGCAGGGCCGCATCGCACTTGAAGGCCCGCCTGCGGACCTGGAATCCGACAAGCGCATCGTCACCAGTTATCTTGGCGGCAGCCCTGCTTGAAACATGGCGCTCCTGAGGCAATCCGGCCCCCTTGTCACTGTTGCGATCTCGCGAATGCGGGGGACGTTTACCGATACGGCGCATCCCGCTGACACCATGCTGCGCCGCACTTTGCAAAATGTGGTGGCCGATGTATAAATCGCCATGGTCTCTCGGACTGCAATATCCGCATTGTTTGGCTTAATGGCGTTTCTACTGGTCGCGCTCGCGGCGACCGGTGCAACTGCCCATGGCGGTGCGCCGCATGCACATGCAGCCTCGCATGCAGCCGATAGCGCCAAGTCTGTAGCCCCGGCGGTCGTTCTCCCGGCGGAAATGCGGGCCAAAGTTCCAGTGTCGGCCGATCATCAGGCCGAGAGAGATTGCGGCGATCGTGGCTGTTGCGGAGCCGGGCATTGCTCCGGCTGCACGACCGCGCTTGCGCCTGCGTCCTGGACCTCCCTGAGTCTCTCGAAATATTTGATCTTGCCGAGCCCGGATGCGGCCCTGCCCGCAAGCCTCGCGCGGGAAGGCCCACCGCGACCGCCTAAATCCTTCGCCTGAACGTCGTGACTCGCGTCTCGTGACGCGGGCCGTCCGCCTGATGGGCGGGCGGCTTGATTTCGTTCATGCGAAGGACTGGCCTCCATGTTCCGCAACATTCTGCCGGCATTTGCCGCCGCCGGATTCATCCTGACCTTCGGCGCTACCGCCGCTCCGGCGCACGAGGGCCACGACCATGGTCCCGAAGCGCCCGCCGCTCCTGCGAGCGTCGCCCCGCGCGGCGAGGCGCATTCGGAGCGCTTTGAGATTGTCGCGGTAGCGCAAGGCAAGACGCTTGCGATCTATCTCGACGACTATAAGACCAACGCCCCGATCGAGCAGGCCGCGATCGAGGTCGAGACGCCGTCGGGCCCGGCAGCTGCAAAATCGCTCGGCAATGGCGTCTACAGTCTGGATACGCCTTTCCTGGAGAAGGGTGGCCACGTCGAGCTGATCATCACCGTCGCAGCAGGCGGCGATCCTGACATTCTGCCTGTGACAATCGAGATCCCCGCCTCAAACGGCGCTTCCGGCGACGGTGTGTCCCCGAAGAACGGCGGGGCGACGCTGCTCGCATCGCTGTCACAATCGCCTCTGGCGATGGGTTTGGCCGGCTTCGCCCTCGGCGCCGTGCTTGTCAGTCTGATCCGCAGATTGCGGCCCGTAAGTGCCGCTGTCATCGTCGTTCTGTTCGGGCTCGGCGACGCGCTCGCGCACGAAGGCCATGATAACAGAGCGGAGAAAGCGCCGGCGGCGACCAGTGACCAGCGCGCACAGCGCCAGCCTGATGGCGCCATCTTCGTACCGAAGCCGATCCAGCGAATCTTCGGTGTGCGAACTGCCGAGATCGTACAAGGCAAGTTTGCGCGCACAATCGAACTGCCAGGCCGGATCATTCCCGATCCCAACACGAGCGGCTATGTGCAGACCGCCGTCGGCGGCGTGCTGTCGCCCCCGCCCGGCGGCTTTCCACGCCTGGGCACGCAGGTGAAGGAAGGCGACATTCTCGCCTATGTCACGCCGCCGATTGCGGCGATCGACGTCTCCGACATGCGCCAGAGACAGGGCGAGCTCGATCAGCAGATCGCCATCGTGCAGCGCCGGCTGGCGCGGCAGGAATCGCTGGTGACCAGTGGCGCGGTCGCCCTTACATTGAAGGAAGAGACAAGACTCGAACTGGAGGGGCTGAAGGACCGCAGAGCGGCGCTCGACAGGATCAGAAACGAGCCGGTGCCCCTGATCGCACCCGTCACCGGCATCATCGCCGAGGGAACACCGATCACCGGACAGATCGCGCAGAGCAATGCGGTGGTCTTCCACATTATAACACCCGGAAAATTGTGGGTCGAAGCGCTGAGCTTTGATCCTGTCGCAGGCACCGGCCGTGCTTCCGCCAAGATCGGGAACGGCAAATCTTTGAAGCTGACGTTCCGAGGCTCCGGCCTTGCCGACCGCAGCCAGTCGATCCCGGTGCATTTCTCCGTTGACGAGGGCGGCAAGGGCTTGCGCGCCGGGCAGTTCGTGACGGTGTTCGCCGAAACCGGCGACGAGCGATCAGGAATTGCGGCTCCGCGCACCGCCGTGATCCGCGCCGCCAACGGTCAGGATTTCGTGTTCGAACACACGACGGCAGAGCGATTCGAGCCGCGCCCGGTACGGATCGAGCCGCTCGATGCGGAACGCGTATTGATCGCGGCGGGCATCGATCCGGGCAAGCGGATCGTGGTGCAAGGCGCCGAACTGCTCGACCATGTGCGCTGATGGACGAACCGATGTTTACCCTCTTCGTAACCCAATCGCTGCGCAACCGGATGCTGGTGCTCGCGCTGAGTGCGGCGCTGATGACCTTCGGCGGCTATGCCGTCACCAAGCTCCCGGTCGACGTCTTTCCAGATCTGAACAAGCAGGTCGTCACCATCATGACCGAGGCGGACGGACTTGCGCCGCCCGAGGTCGAGCAACTCGTCACCTTCCCGATCGAGACGCAAATGAACGGCGTGCCCGGCGTTGCGCGTGTGCGCTCGGTCTCCGGAGTGGGTCTGTCGTTCGTCTATGTCGAGTTCGAGTGGTCCGCCGGCGACATCTATCGCAACCGCCAGCTCGTGTCCGAGCGGCTCAACCTGATGCGCGAGCAATTGCCGGCCAATGTCACGCCGATGATGGGGCCGATTGGCTCGATCATGGGGCAAATCCTGATGGTCGCCGTGACGAGCGACCGCGCGACGCCGATGGAGCTGCGGGAGGCAGCCGACTTCACCATCCGGCCGCGACTGCTCAGTATCCCGGGCGTCGCGCAGGTCATCCCGATTGGAGGCGAGGTCCGGCAATATCGTGTATCGCCGCAACCGCCGGCGCTCCGCGCGCTCGGCATCAATTACGAGCAGATCGAGAAAGCGCTTGCGTCCTTCGGTACCAATGCCGGCGGCGGCTTTACCGATCTCAATTCGCGCGAATATCTGATCCGCAATATCGGACGCACCACCAGTCTAAACGATCTCCGCAATCTGGTCGTTGCCAAGGTCGAGGGCAAACCGGTGTTCCTGCATCAGGTCGCGACTGTCGAATTCGCCGCCCGCACCAAGCGCGGCGACGGCGGCTATATGGGCGCTCCGGCGGTGCTGGTATCGGTCGAGAAGCAGCCGAATGTCGATACCGTAACGCTGACACGCAAGCTCGAAGAGGCCCTGAAGGAACTCAGCGCCGCGCTGCCGCACAACATCAAGGCGGACCAGATCGTGTTCCGCCAGGCGAACTTCATCGAGACCTCGATCGGCAACGTGCAGACGGTGCTGCTCGAATCTTTCCTGGTAGTCGCCGTGGTGCTGTTCCTGTTCCTGATGAACTGGCGAACCACGGCGATCTCGCTCACAGCGATTCCGGCTTCGATCCTGATCACGGCCGTGGTGTTTTACTTCGCCGGACTCTCGATCAACACGATGACCCTCGGCGGAATCGCAATTGCGATCGGCGAACTCGTGGACGACGCCGTAGTCGACGTCGAGAACATCTTCCGCCGGTTGCGCGAGAACCGTGCGCTCGGCAATCCACGATCCGTCTTCGACGTTGTGGTGAGCGCATCGCAGGAAGTCCGATCCGGCATCGTCTACGCCACGATGATCATCGTGCTGGTGTTTGTGCCGCTGTTCGCATTGTCGGGCATCGAGGGCCGGCTGTTTACCCCGCTCGGCGTTGCCTACATCGTGTCGATCCTGGCAAGCCTGCTGGTCTCGATCACGCTGACGCCGGTCATGGCCTATTACATGCTGCCCGGCCTGAAGCGGCTCGACGCTCACGAAAGCTGGCTGGTGCGCCTGCTGAAGCGCTTCTACGGGGCGGCTTTGCCGCGCGCCTACGACAATGCGGGACTGATCGTTGGCGCAACCCTGATCATGGTTGTCACCGCAGCGGCGGTGGCACTGACGCTGCCGCGCTCGTTCCTGCCCCCCTTCAACGAGGGCACGTTCAATATCCTCGTCCAGTTCAACCCGGGGGTCTCGCTGCCCGAGTCCAACCGGGTCGGCACCATCGCCGAACAGCTCATCATGCAGGTGCCGGAGGTAAAGTCGGTCGGCCGCCGCACTGGCCGTGCCGAACTCGACGAGCACGCGGAGGGCGTCCATGTCAACGAAATGGAGGTCGACCTCAATCCGTCGGCGCGTGCCAAGACGGAGATCGTGGCCGATATCCGAAGCAGACTCGCCGTATTGCCCTTGTCGGTCAATGTCGGGCAGCCGATCGCTCACAGGCTCGACCACATGCTCACCGGCATCCGCTCCGAGATTGCGCTGAAGATCTTTGGCGACGACCTCGACGCCATGAGGAGCAAGGCCGAAGAGTTGCGGACCAGGCTCGCCACCATCCCCGGACTGACCGACGTTCAGGTCGAGAAGCAGGTCCGTATCCCGCAGCTGGAAATCAGGGTCGATTACGGCCGAGCCGCACTCTATGGCGTGCAGCCCGCCGCCGTGATCGAGCAGCTCAGCCGCCTGTCGAACGGCCGCGTGGTGTCGCGCGTGATCGACGGCTATCGCCGCTTCGACGTTGTGATGCGGCTGCCGGAGAACATGCGCACGACGCAAGGTCTGAGCGATCTGCTTATCGAAACGCCGTCGGGCTGGATACCCGCGCGGCAGATTGCCGAAGTCAGGGAGACCACCGGTCCAAACCAGATTCTTCGCGAGAACGGGCGGCGCCGCCTCGTGGTGCTTGCCAATTCCGACGGCCGCGCCGACATGGCGAATCTCATCGAGCAAATCCGCCTGGTACTTGCGGACACCAAAATGCCGGAAGGCACATTCGTCAGTCTGGAAGGCACGTTCCAGGCGCAGGAACAGGCCGCGCGCACGATCGGTCTGCTTTCAATGGTATCGCTCCTTCTGATCTTCGCGATCCTCCACAGCCGCTACAAATCGAGCGTGCTGGCGCTGATCGTTATCGGCAGCGTGCCGCTGGCGTTGATCGGTTCGGTGGCGGCGCTGTGGCTTGTCGGTCAACCGCTCTCGGTCGCGAGCATGATCGGTTTCATCACGCTGACCGGGATCGCGGCTCGCAACGGCATCCTGAAGATCAGCCACATCATCAATCTGCATCTGCACGAGGACATGCCCTGGGGCCGCGAACTCGTCACGCGCGGCTGCCTTGAGCGCATGACGCCGGTGCTGATGACGGCTCTTTCGGCCGGTGTTGCGCTCGTCCCGCTGATGATCGATCCGGCGAGCCCCGGAAAGGAAATCCTGCATCCGGTGGCGGTGACGATCTTCGGCGGGCTGATCAGCGCCACGCTGCTCGACGCCTTCGTGACGCCGGTTCTGGTGCTCGCGTTCGGCCGCAACGCGGTCGAGGGGCTGAAAGCGGCACCCAACACTGACCATCCGGCGTCAGATGCGGCGCCATCCACATCGACCTATTGAGAGGGAGACTGAAGATGAAAGCGGTTGTCGTGGCGGTTCTCGCGCTGCTGAGTGCTGGTATTGCGTCTGCGCATGACGGTAAGGGGAAACACGGCGGTCAGGTCGCCGACGCGGGAGATTACCATGTCGAACTCGTTACCAATGGTGGCATCATCGACGTCTATGTCACCGATCACGATGACAAACCGATCAAGATCGTGGGCTACAAGGGCCTCGCGATCCTCTCGGCCGAGGGCAAAAGTCAGCGCATCGTGCTGGAGGTGGGAGACGGAAAGCTGACCGGCAAGGCAGGCGGTGCGCTTCCTCAGCAACCGAAGGGCGTCGTGCAGATCACCGCGCCGAACGGCAAGACCATGTCGGCGAAATTTTAGTGCGGACCTCAGGAGGCGCAGCGCCTTGAACCATCAGGTTGCGAGCAGAATGCGCTCGACCAGGTCAGCAATCTGCAGAAGCCGTCGATCCTCATTCCGGTGGCCCATCAGCATGAGTCCCACCGGCGCCTCCCCAGGGGCCTGGCAAGGTAGCGAGATCGCACATCGGTCGAGCATGTTGGCGATCGTTGGATTGCGCAGCATCAACAGGTTCATCCGCCCGTAGGCCTCGTCGGTTGCAAGTTCGTCGAGCGTCGGCGCGATCTTCGGGACGGTCGGCATGATCAGGGCATCGAAGCCTTTGGTGTTCGCGTCACACCTGGCGATCAGGTCGGCTCTTGCGCTTTGCACCTCGCGATAGTCGGCATCGGTCTGCGCTTCGCCCTTGAGGATGCGAACGAGGACGCGAGGGTCATACGCGTCGCCACGCGCTTCAAGCCAACGACGATGATAGAGATAGGCCTCTCGCGCGGCGAGGCCGCCTTTGCCATTGATGACCGGAATGTCCGCAAGCGCTGGCAATTCGGCCGTCACGATTGTCACACCCGCCGCTGCTAGCCGTCGTAGCGCGCGGTCGAAGGCCATCGCGGTCGGTTTGTCGATATCGTCGAGCACATAGGCCAAAGGAACGGCGAACGTCAGCGACGACAGATCCACCGGCGACGGGACGAACGATTGTCCGCTGATAACCTCGTCGACCGCCGCACAGCATGCCACCGAGCGTCCGATGCTGCCGATCGAGTCGAGCGACGTCGACAGCGGCATCGCTCCGTCTGACGGGACGCGCGACGCGGTCGGCTTGAACCCGACCAGGCCGCACAGCGCTGCCGGGATGCGGCACGAACCGCCGGTATCGGTGCCCAGCGCGACCGTCGCCATGCCGTCGCTGACGGAGACAGCCGCGCCCGATGACGAGCCACCGGGAATCCGCCGGGTCTTACGATCGTATGGATTGAGCGGCGTGCCGTAATGCGGATTGATGCCAAGGCCGGAGAAGGCAAATTCGGTCATGTTGGTGCGGCCGACCGGAATGAAGCCGGCGGACTTCAGCCGCGCGACGGCTACGGCATCGCGCACCGCCGGCGCGGCGTCTTTGAGCAGCTTCGACCCAGAGGTCGTCACCTCGCCTGCAACATCGAACAGATCCTTGATGCTGACGGTGACACCTGCATACCGCGGCAGCGCTGTCCCGTGCCGCGCCGCGCGGTCGTAGGCCGCTGCGCCGGTCACTGCGGCCTCGTAAACCATGAGGAAAGCCCGGCTTCCCTCTCCCGACCGGTCCGCGATCCGCTCGAGCTGTTCCCGGACCCCGGCTTCGCGATGGCCGCCGTCCGTGAAGCTCTGCAACACCCCGTGGACGGTGGCGCTCAGGTCCAAAACACCAGTCCGGTCCGTCGCATCCACATGCATCGCCGTCTCCCTCGAGCCGTCACTCCGGCATTGTCATGCCGCCTCAAACCTCTACATTCCAGTGAAATTTATAATTTTTCTGGCGAACTTCATTATTTTATTTGTATTTGTAAAATACTATGACTACAAATATTTCAGTGAAATTTCAGAGCAACCATGTTTGACCTCACCCTCTTCGACCCCCTGGCCCGAACCGAAACCGTCGCGCCCACCAAACTGGTGGTGGCGGGATGGACCGGGCGCGACGCCGCCGCGGTGACGCACCACATCGAGGAGCTGAAGGCGCTGGGCGTTTCGCCCCCGTCGCGCACACCAATCTTCTATCTGGGCAGCCTGTCGCGTGTGACCTGTGCCGGCGTGATCGAGGTTCTGGGAGAGGACACGAGCGGCGAGGCCGAGTTTGTGCTGCTGCAGCACAAAGGTGTTCTCTGGGTCGGCATCGGCTCCGATCACACCGATCGCAAGCTTGAGACATACGGCGTCGCTGCATCGAAGCAGATTTGCGACAAGCCGATCGGCTCGGCGTTCTGGCGCTACGATGCGGTCGCGCCGCACTGGGACCAGCTCAAGCTGCGCTCCTATGCGACGATCGATGGCAAGCGCGAACTCTATCAAGACGGATCGGTGGCGCAGATGCTGTCGCCGGCCTCCCTGCTCTCGCTTTACGACGATCGCGGCGTCCTGCCGGACGGCACGGTGATGTTCTGCGGAACGCTGGCTGCCATCGGCGGCATTCGCCCAGGCAGTCGTTTCGAGTGCGAGTTGCTCGACCCCGTTCTGAAGCGAACGATCCGCTGCGATTACGACATCACGGTTCTGCCGATTGTCAGCTGACGACACCACGATGAAACACAAACGCAACGTCAAACAAATCCAGCAATCGCCGCTGACGCCCGCGCCTCTGACGGTTGTGACCCCGATCCAGCCGTCCCTGCGCGACGCGGCCTATGACGCGATCAAGCATCGCATAATCACCTGCGTGTTCAAGCCTGGCGACTACCTCAACGAAGCGTTCGTATCAGCCTCGATCGGTATCGGCCGCACGCCGGTCCATCAGGCCATCGACCGGTTGACCCAGGACGGGCTGCTCGAGGTCATTCCGCGCAAGGGCGTGATCGTGAAGCCCGTTAGCCTCGACGAAGTCGCCCAGATCATCGACGCGCGCCGGATCAACGAGCCCTATTGCGCCAGGCTGGCTGCCGAACGCGCCGATCACATCGATATTTCCGTCCTCGGCGACATTCTCAACCGCGCCGACGCCTGGACGGAAGTGCGCAACATCGAACAGATGATGCTGCTCGACCGCGAGTTTCACATCGCTCTCGCCCGCGCTGCTAAAAATTCCGTCATGTCGGGGATTCTCCAGAACCTGCACGAACGCTCGCTCCGCTTCTGGTTCATCTCTCTCACCGCACATGAGCATCATCGTGAGGTGCAGAAGGAACATCGCGCCATCTTCGAGGCGATCAGAAACCACGATCCGGACGCCGCCACACAGGCGATGATCGATCACATCGACTCGTTCCGTCGCAACGTCACGCGCTATCTCGAGCGGGGGACCCCATGACAAAGCCACATCTGGAATTCTTCTCCGTAGACATGACCGAAGGCTGGGCATCTCCGCCGGGCTACCCCGCCGGCATCCAGCAGAAGATCTTGACCAGCGACCTCGACGAAACCAGCAAGACCGGTAGCCGCACGCGCCTTCTGCGCTTCGTGCCTGGCGAATACACCACCGCCCCCTTCGTCCACGATCATTGGGAAGAAGTCTACCTGATGTCGGGCGACCTGACCGTCGGCAACGATGCCAACGGTAACGGCGGCGAACGTTTCACAGCACCGACTTATGCCTGCCGCCCGCCTGGCGCGGTCCACGGCCCATTCAAGTCGGAGACCGGATGCCTGTTGTACGAAGTGCACTTCTACGAAAAGAGCGTCACAACAAGAAGTGACGCCGCCTAACTTGGATGCCGGATCACACAGAGCGGAGTTTTACAATGCGTAGTTCTTGCGGCATGTTTGGACGACCAGCGGCTCTTGCCGCTGCTTTAGCGGCGATCACCTTCAGTCAGAACCCCTCATTGGCTCAGGATTGGCCTCAGCGCCCGGTCACGCTGATCGTTCCGTTCGCCGCCGGTGGCAACACCGACGGCATCGCACGCATTACCGCCGAACGGCTGAGCAATGCGTTCGGTCAGTCCTTTGTCGTCGAGAACCGTCCCGGTGCCGGTGGAGCCATCGCAGCCGACATGGTTGCGAAGGCCGCGCCGGACGGCCACACGCTGTTTATCGCGGCCCTGCCCGTCATGGCGATCGTGCCTGCGATCAACAAGGTGCGCTACGACCCGATCAAGAATTTCACGCCGGTCAGCAACATTGCAACCAACCCGTTCGTGATCGTCGTCAACAAGGACATCCCGGTCAAAACGCTCAAGGAATTCGTGGACTATGTCGGCGCGCGCAAGGGGCAACTGAGCTATGGGTCGGCCGGTATCGGCAGCCTCAACCATCTGTCGATGGCACTGTTCCTGAAGAAGGCCGGCCTCGAGATGACGCATGTCCCCTACAAGGGCAATGCGCCCGCGCTGTCGGATGTCGTGGCGGGTCATATTCCCGCAATGTTCTCCAACTTCTCGGATGCGCTGCCGCAGGCCAAGGCCGGCAACGTGCGCATGATCGCGCTGTCGTCCGAAAAGCGCTCGCCGCTGGCGCCCGAACTGCCGACCGTCGCGGAATCCGGCTATCCCGATTTCGAGATCCTCACCTGGAACGGACTGATGGCGCCGGCCAACACGCCGATGCCGATCGTCGAGAAAATTGCCGCGGAGGTCGCCGCAGCCGTGAAGGATGAGAAATTCGCCGCGCGTCTGTCGGAATTCGGCGTCGATCCGCTGGGCAATTCGCCCGCGCAGTACAAGGCGATGCTTGCGCGTGATGTCGCGACCTGGGCCGAGGCCGTCGACCTCGCCGGCGTCAAGCAGCAGTAACGGGTGCGCCATGAACGAGGGTCCGGTTCTGGTGGCCGGCGGCGGGCCGGTCGGTGTGATCACCGCGCTGGCGCTGGCGCAACGCGGCATCCCGGTTCGGGTGTTCGAGGCGGCGGAGAGCGTCAACGACGCTCCCCGCGCTTCGACGCTGCATCCGGCCACGCTGGAAATGCTGGCGAGCGTGGGATTGCTGGATGAAATTATCGCACGGGGCCTGGTCGCGCGGACCTTTCAGTTCTGGGATCGACCGACACGCAGCGTCGTGGCCGAGTTCGATCATGCCATTCTGGAGAACGATACCGACTACCCTTTTGTCGTGCAATGCGAGCAGCACAAGATCGCCAATCTCGCGGTCGAGAAGCTCCGGGCCTTCAAGCATGCGGAGGTCACGTTTTCCGCTCCGGTGACCGCCATCTCGGCGGGCGACGACAACGTGGACATTACGGTTGCAATCGACGGACGTGAGCAGACACTGTCCGGGCGCTATCTCGTCGGTGCGGACGGCGGCCGTTCCACGGTGAGGAAATCGCTCGACATTCCATTCGAGGGCTACACGTTTCCGGAGCGCTTTCTCGTGCTCACGACGTTGTTCGATTTTGCCACCGAACACGGCGTCGCCTATCGCGCTTATTTCTCCGACCCGGACGAATGGACCAACCTGTTCAAGGTCGCAGGCGATGACGGCAAGGGCCGCTGGCGGGCGGTGTTCCCCACCCTGCCGGGACAGACCGACGAGGAAGTCCTCAACGAGGCCGCAACCGAGGCGAGGCTGCAGAAGTTTTTTCCCAAATCCGGGACCTATGAGATCGTCCACCGCAACATCTACCGGGTTCATCAGCGCGTCGCAGCGCGCTTCCGGCACGGCCGCGTGTTCCTGGCCGGTGACTCGGCGCATGTGAACAATCCGATTGGCGGCTTGGGCCTGAATTGCGGCATACACGACGCGATGCATATCTCATCGTTGCTCAGCTCCGTTTTGCACGGTGAGCGCCCCGATAGCGACCTCGAGACGTATGATGCGGTTCGCCGTCCGATGAACATCGAATATGTGCAGCAGCAGACCATCGCCAACAAAAAGCGCCTTGAGGAAAAGGAGTCGGCGACGCGACAGGCCAACTTCGACAATCTTCGCCGCACCGCCGGAGACCCCGTCGCCCATCGCGCATTCCTCATGCGCACTTCGCTTCTGGAGAGCGTTCGAAAGCAAAAGGCCGCGGCATGATCTCGTCTTCGAACCGGTTCAAGATCGCTGTTCCGGACCTGATATCGAATTCATATTTTCCGGCAATCGCCGCGACCGAACTCGGCAAGTTTCGGGAGCAGGGCCTCGACGCCGAGATCCAGCTGATCTTTCCCGTCAGCAAGGCTTACGAAGCCTTGCGCGCGGGTGACGTCGATTGCGTCGCAGGCTCGGCGCATTCCGCGCTCGCGGCTTTTCCGGAGTGGCGCGGGGTGAAGCTGCTCTGCGCACAGGGCCAGGGCATGTACTGGTTCCTGGTGATGCGATCCGACATCAACTCCGAGCGAGGCGATGTGAGTGTAGTCCGGGGCCGCAAGATCGGCGCTGCGCCGTGGGTCGAGCTCGGCCTGAAACAACTTCTCGTTGCCGCCGGCCTCGATGAAAAGCGCGACGAAATCACCATCGCCCCCGTTCCAAACACCGGCAGCCCCAGCGTTAATTTCGGTCTCTCCGCGGCAAAGGCGCTGGAAGAACGGCTGATCGATGGATTCTGGGCCAACGGCATGGGAACCGAAGTCGCTGTCCGTAGCGGAGCCGGAACAGTCGTGCTCGACATCCGGCGCGGCGACGGACCGAAGGAATGCTTCAACTACACGATGGCCTCGCTTGCGGTGACGGACGATTTCCTCGCGCGACGGCCCGACGATGCGCGTCGCGCCGTGACCGCGATGGAAGACACTCATGCAGCATTGAAGAGCGACGTGTCGCTCGCGGCGGAGGTCGGCCGCATGGTTTTCCCCGAACGCGAGGCGTCACTGATCGCCGCGCTGATCGAACGCGACCTGCCCTATTATTCGACGGAAATCACGCCGGACTTCGTCGCCGCGATGAATGAATTTGCACGGCAGCGCGGCATTCTCAAAGGCGCCCCGACCTTTTCAGAGGTTGTCGCCGCGCTTCGATAGTTAATTGTTGGACCGGACGCCGGTCAGGCATTTTGCCGCAATGCATCCCAGACGCGTTGCGGCGACGCCGGCAGATCGAAATGGTCGATGCCGCGCTGTGCCAGCGCATCCAGCACGGCGTTCATGCCGGCCGGTAGCGCGCCGGCGACACCGGACTCGCCCGCGCCTTTCACGCCCAACGGGTTGGTGGTGCATGGCACGCTGTGATGCGCGGTCGCCATGACCGGCATGTTTGCTGCCCTGGGCACGGTGTAATCCATCAGCGAGGCATTCAGAAGCTGCCCGTCATTGCCATAGCGCACATGCTCGCCGAGAACCTGACCAAGGCCCTGAGCGATCCCGCCGTGGGTTTGTCCATCGACGACCGTTTCGTGAACGATCGCGCCAACATCGTCCACGGCCGTGTAGCCGACCACCGCGACAACGCCGGTATCGGGATCAATCTCGATCTCGCAGACATGGCAGCCATTGGGAAACGACATCTGAGGCGAGGTGAATTCACCGACGCTATCCAGACCGCCCTGCAACTCTTCAGGGAGACCGGTTGCTTCGCGCGCTTGCCTGGCCAGTTCAAGAATGGGAATCCGGAGGTCGGTCCCCGCCACGGAGAACGTTCCGGCCGAGAATTCGACATCGCCGATGGCCACTTCGAACAGATGCGAGGCAATGCCGCGGCCCTTTTCGATGGCGCTGTCACAGGCAACAACCGAGGCGCTTCCGGCCATCATCAACGAGCGCGAGGCGACGGAGGGCGTACCATCCGGCACCTCATCGCTGTCTCCCTCGATCAGCTTCACCTTGCCGATATCGATGCCGAGGCGTTTTGCGATCACGCGGGGAAAGGTGGTCTGGTGTCCCTGCCCCATCGCCTGCACGCCGACGCGGATGGCCGCGGTTCCGTCGGCATCGAAGCGCAGGTCTGCCTTTTCATTCAGAATGCCGCCGGCGACTTCAAGAAAGCAGCACATTCCAATTCCGCGCAGCAAACCTTTTGCGCGGGCGGCCTCGCGGCGTTTCCCGAAGCCGGACCAGTCCGACAATGTCAGCGCCTTGTCCATCAGCGCTTCGAATTCGCCGCTGTCATAGATCGGACCGATCGCGGTCTGGTAGGGCATGGCCGATGGCGGAATGAAATTGCGTCGGCGCAGCGTCGCCCGGTCGATACCGAGCTTGCGCGCGGCTCCGTCGATCAGCCGTTCGATCACATAGATCGCTTCCGGCCGACCGGCGCCACGATAGGGACCAAGCGGCGCGGCATTGGTGAAGACGAGCGTGACGTCCAGCTGGATCGCGGGGATCCGGTAGACGCTGGACAGACAATTCTTGGTATTGGCCGTCCCGAAGATCGCCGTGTATTGGGTTGTGTAAGGACCGATGCCGACGAAGTTGCGTGCGCGGAGAGCGAGAATTTTGCCGTCGGCGTCAAACGCCATTTCGCCTTCGAGGATACCGTCGCGGCCATGTGAGTCGGATAGGAAGCTCTCCACCCGGCTGTTGCACCATTTGACCGGGCGGCCGGTCTTGCGCGCGGCATAAAGGATCGCGCCGTATTCGGGATAGGTCTGCGCCTTCATCCCGAAGCCGCCGCCGATATCGTAAGTCAGCACGCGAATTTTCGTGAGCGGCACCTTGAAGACGCCCTCGGCCAGCAGCTTGCGCACCACCGCCACGCCCTGCGTGGTCGCGATCAGCGTGTAGCGCTCCGACTTCTCGTCCCACAGACCGATCCCGGCGCGTGGTTCTAGCGATACTGCTGCAAGCCGCGTGTCGTCGAGCCGTACGCGCTCGACATGCGCGGCCGCAGCAAAGGCAGCATCGACCGCGGCAACGTCTCCATCGCGCCAGTCCAGCGCAATGTTGCCGGGCACCTCATCGTAAAGCCGTGCCGCATCAGCCGCCATCGCGCTTTCGATATCGGATGCGCTGCCGAGTTCGTCGAGCTCGACCTCAACAGCCTCCGCAGCGTCCTGCGCCTGCACGAGCGTTTCGGCAACGACGAGCGCGATCGCCTCGCCGACGAAGCGAACGCGGTCCGTCGCCAGCACCGGCATCGGAGCCGCAACCATTGGCTTGCCGTCACGTCCGACCGTACTGGCGACAGGGGGAATGCCGCCAAGTCCGTCAGCCGCGAGGTCTGCACCCGTGATCACCGCCAGCACGCCCGGCATTGCACGCGCACGTGTCGCATCAACACGCGTGACAAGCGCATGGCCAACAGTTGCGCGGACGAAAACGCCAAAGGCCAGGCCAGGCATTTTCAGATCATCGGTGAACTGGCCGCGGCCGGTGAGCAATGGCTCATCTTCGCTGCGCAATGCGCCTTGGTCGCTGCCGAAGCGTACAGGTGTACTGATCATGATGCGTCCGTGAAGTCAGTCAGGGAGATTGCCAAGCTGCAAGATGAGGTCGGCGGCGCCGGCGAGGTCGCTTTCAAGCGCGGCGCGACCGAGGGCGCCATCGCGGCTTCGCATCGCGCGGATCATGTCCTTGTGGGAGTCGGGCGCGAATTTCCGGGTGGCCTCGCGGCCGCGCACGCCAAGCGAGAAATGCAGAAAGGGACCGATGCGCAGCCACATATTCTCGATGATTCCGAGCAGCACAGGCATCTCGGCCGCGCGATAGATGGTGAAGTGGAATTCTTTGTTGATGCGGAATGGACGCGTCGAGTCTTCGAGGTGGCGCATCTCCTGGCTGAAATCCGCATTGAGTTCTTCAAGATGCGCGACGACGGAGGGATGAATGCGGGATGCGGCCTCTTCAACAGCTTGCCCTTCCAGCATCAGCCGCACCTTGAGGATTTCACGAACGCCAGCCTTGGTCGCAATCGGGACACGGATCGCGCGGTTTGGCAGAACCTCAAGCGCACCTTCCGCCGCAAGCCGCTGCACCGCCTCGCGTACCGGCATCAGGCTCGTGCCGAAGGCACTGGTGAGTTGGCGAAGCGTGATCTTTTCGCCCGGCTTGACGCCACCAACCATCAGGTAGTCGCGCAACTCGGTGTAGACGCGCTGGCCCAGCGTGCCGCTTTCGATTGCATGAAGGCCGGAAAGATTGGGAGCTTCAATGTTCATGGGTCTGCACGCGACGACAATCAGGCTTGACTCCTCCGCTGGAGGAATGAGACTAGGTATATGTGATCACATATCGGGTCACAAGAGAAGTTCGTCACGGTTTCTCCCGGCGCGTGCGCCCGGCGAGCACCGCGGCGTTCGAGTCACGCGCGAAACAACAACAAGCCGCGCGAGCAAATGGGAGGACGTCATGTCCAGCAAGAAGTCACTGAGCGCGTTCGCGCTTTTTGCCGCTCTGAGCGCAAGTCTCGCATTTCCACAAACAGCCGCCGCGCAGGACAAGGGACCAATCAAGATCGGCCTGCTTGCACCGCTCACCGGTCCGCTGGCTTCGCCCGGCAATGACATGGTCAGCGGCTTCAAGCTGTTCTGGAACCAGGCCAACCACATGGCCGGCGGCCGAAAGATCGAAATCGTCACCGCCGACACCACCTGCAATCCGGACCAGGCGCTGACCCAGGCGCGGCGCCTCGCGCTGCAGGAGAAGGTCAACATCCTTGTCGGCCCGCTCTGCGGGCATGAAGGCCCGGCGGTCGCCCAGGTCAGCAAGGAAACCGGCATCCCGCTGGTGATGGACGCGGCCGGAGCCGACGACGTCACCAAATGGAACCGCACGCCGACGGTTGTGCGCACCGCCGTCTCGTCGAGCCAGATCGGCCATCCGCTCGGCGAGTATCTCTACAAGGAGCTGGGACTGCGAAATGTCACCTTCATCGGGCAGGACTACACGTTCGGCCACGAAGTGACACTCGGCGCCGTCAAGACGTTCACCGATCTCGGCGGCAAGGTCGCGAAGCTGATCTGGAATCCGATCGGCACCAAGGATTACGGCACCACCATCAGCACCATCCCGTCCAACTCGGACGGCGTCGTTGCAATCGTCGTGGGTGCAGACCGCATCCGTCTGTTCGAAGACTGGTACAACTTCGGGATGGACAAGAAGATGAAGCTGTACGGCGGCTACTGGCTGCAGGAAGACATGCTGTCGCAGGTGGACGACCGTGCCGTCGGCATGGTTGCAAACTCGCTGCATTACGCAGCCGGCATCGACACGCCGGAGAACAAGGCCTTCGTGGACGCTTACGCAAAGGCCTACAAGCGGCTCCCGTCATGGTTCTCTGAATCCGCCTACACTGCAGGCATGTGGACGAAAGCCGCGATCGACAAGATCAACGGCAACGTCGAGGACAAGGACGCCTTCCTCAAGGCGATGCGCTCCGTGGAGTTGAAGGCACCGCGCGGCCCGCTCAAGCTGGACGCGTACGACAACCCGATCCAGAACGTCTACATTTCCAAAATCGAGAAGCAGAAGCATCCGGTCCTGGGCGAGGTTCTCATCCCCGTTCCGGTGAAGACCTACGAAGCCGTATCGCAGTTCTGGACGTGGAAGCCGGAAGAGTTTCTGGCCCGCGGCCCCTACAAGCGCTGAGCAATTGACTGAAAAGGAGCGGCGGCGAAACAGCGCCGCTCCCTTTCGCATGTCCGAAACCTCCGTTTTTCGTCGGTAAAGTCGTTACATCGTAATGCAAAGCGCGATCCTTCAGGCCATCAATGGCATCTCCCTTGGCGCTCTGCTGTTCTTGCTGGCGAGCGGCTTCACACTGACATTCGGCCTGATGCGCGTCGTCAACATGGCGTACGGCGCGTATTACCTGCTCGGCGGATATGTCGGACTCTCGATCGTCCGCGCCGGCGGCAGCTTCGAACTCGCGATGCTGGGCGGTGGCCTTTCGATCGTCGTCCTCGGCTACTTCATCGACCGCTACCTCATCCGTCGAACCGGCAACAACCATCTCGCACAGGTGCTGCTGACCGTCGGCATCGCGTTTGTCATCGGCGAGGTCTGTCTGTCGATCTGGGGCGGGGACAGCCTGAAAATTCCGCTGCCGTCCTATCTCAGGGGCTCGATCGTCCTGCCTGGCGATCTCTATTATCCAAAGTTCCGCTTCGCGATGATCATCTTCGGGATCGTGGCGGCACTCGCACTCTGGTTGCTCTATCACAAGACCCAGATCGGCGCGGTCGTACGGGCCGGCGTCGACGATCGCGAAATGGTCACGGCCACCGGCATCAACGTCGACCGGCTCTTCGTTCTGGTCTCCGCACTCGGTTCGTTTCTCGCGGGCGTCGCCGGCGTGGTCGGCGGTGCGTTCCTGACGCTCAATCCGGGCGCCGAATGGGACATCCTCGTGTTCGCGCTGGTCGTCGTCATTATCGGCGGCCTTGGCAGCCTGGAGGGTGCGATCCTTGGCAGTATTATCGTTGGCCTGCTCGATGCCTACGGACGATGGCTGTTGCCGGAATTTTCCTATTTCGTGCTGTTCGGCCCGATGGCCGTGCTCCTTCTTTTCCGCGTCACCGGCATCTTCGGCAAGGAGCACTGAGCGATGCGCTTTGCCATAGCCTTCATCCTCATCGCAGGCGCGGCTGTTGCGCCGCTATTCGTTGGCGAATTCTGGGTCGGACTGATGACCCAGATCATGATCTTCGGATTGCTCGCGCTCTCGGCCGATCTGCTGCTCGGCAATGCCGGCCTGTTCTCGCTTTGCCATGCGTCATTCTTCGCGGTCGCGGCCTATGCGACTGCAATCCTGCAAGTGCGGCATGGCGTGCCGACGATCCTCGCGGCGCCTGCGGGCATTCTTGCGGGCACCGTTCTGGCGATGCTCTTTGCCTTTTCGGTCCGGACCCGCGGCGTCTACTTCATCCTGATCACGCTGGCATTCGGCTACATCGTCTGGGGCGTCGCCTATCGGTGGGCGTCGTTCACCGGCGGCGACAACGGCGTGACCAATGTGCCCTACCCCGCCGTCGGCGGCTTCGCGATCACCAATTCCGTCCAGTATTATTATCTCGTCCTGATCGTAGTCGTGCTGTGTCTATGGGCCTACAGCATCCTGATCTCCTCGCCGTTCGGCCTGGCGATGCGCGGCATCAAATCGAGTGAGCCGCGGGTCCGCAGCCTGGGGTTCGACGTCAGCCGCCATCTCTATGTTGCATTCGTTCTGTCGGGGCTGCTCGCCAGCATCGCCGGCGTGCTCTACGTCTACTACAACCGCTTCATCAATCCGGCCGCGGCATCATTCCCGGTGTCGGTCGAGGCGGTGCTGATGGCCATCATTGGCGGCTCCGGGACCCTTCTGGGGCCGCTGATCGGCTCCAGCATCATCCTGATGCTGCGAAACTGGGTCAGTGGCTATTTCCACTTCTATCATGGCATTCTCGGAGTCGTTTTCATCGCCACGGTTCTCTGGGCGCCGAAAGGATTGATGGGCCTGATCACGCGCTGGCGGTCCGGCGATCGCGGAGAAGGCGCATGACCGCATCCGCAATCCAGACCGAGAACCTGTCCAAATCGTTCGGCGGCCTGCATGCCGTTGTCGATGTGTCGCTCGCGATCGCTCCCGGCGAGCGCCGCGTTCTGATCGGACCGAACGGCGCCGGCAAGACCACCCTGTTTCACTGCATCTCCGGTACGCATCGGCCAACGTCGGGGAGCGTCCTGCTATTCGGCCAGGACATCTCGAACGTCGCCGAGAACCGCAGAACCGCGCTCGGCGTGGGACGGACGTTTCAGATCTCCAATATCTGCACCGACCTGTCGGTCCGCGAAAACCTGCAACTCGCAGCTCTCGGCAACGACAGCCGCAAATGGGTGATGATCCGGGCGGCAAGTTCCTTCCCCGATATCGCCGATCGCGTTGAGCGAAGCCTTCAGAGGATCGGGCTGGCGGACCGCTCCGAGGACGAGGTGAAGTTCCTCTCCTACGGCGAACGCCGGCAGCTGGAGCTTGCGCTCGCGCTCATTTCCGATCCCAAGGTGCTGCTGCTTGACGAGCCATGCGCAGGATTGTCGCCCAGTGAGCGGCAAAGCTTCTCACGCATCATTTCTGCGCTGCCACGCGACATCACATTGCTGATGATCGAGCATGACATCGATATCGCGCTGGCGCTGGCCGACCGGGTGACCGTCCTTCATCGCGGTCACGTTATTCTGGATGGCACACCGGGAGAGGTTCAGAAAGACGAACAGGTCCGGGAGGTCTATTTTGGCCGCGTTTGACGCCCTTCTCGCTGTTCGCGACGTCCACACCTATTATGGCGACAGCTACGTGCTGCACGGGCTCAGCCTCGAGCTGTCGCAAGGGAAGATCGTTGCCATCATCGGCCGCAACGGGATGGGCAAGACGACGCTGATCCGTTCGATTGCCGGCCTGACCCCGCCCCGCCGTGGTGACGTGGTCTTCGAGGGCCAGTCCCTGATCGGAAAACCGGCCTATGAGATCGCACAATCGGGAATGGCGATCGTCCCGCAAGGCCGCCGCATCTTCAAATCATTGACCGTGCGGGAAAACCTCTTGTTGCCGACGAGTTCGCTCGCCGGGCACCGCAAGACGGACCCAAGCCGCAAGCAATGGACACTCGATGCCGTGCTTGAGGAATTCCCGCAACTCGCCGAACGTATGGACAATACCGGCAACGCCCTGAGCGGCGGCGAACAGCAGATGCTCGCGATCGGCCGCGCGCTGATGGCCAATCCAGCCCTGATCCTGATGGATGAACCGTCCGAAGGTCTTTCGCCGAAACTCGTGCAGAAGATCGAGGAGATCATGCGCAACCTGCGCAATCACGGCCACGCGATTCTGCTGGTGGAGCAAAATCTGGCGCTGGCGCTGTCCGTCGCGGACAGCATCTACGTCATTTCGTCCGGCCAGTTCGTCTTTCATGGGACACCGGAGGAATTGTCGAGCAACCATGAGGTTCTGGACAGCCATGTCGGCGTGGCCGGACATTGAAACGGAACTGAGACATGAAGATGTTCGATCTCTCTGGCCGCGTCGCGGTGGTCACCGGCGGGAATTCGGGTATCGGCTTCGGCATCGCCGAAGGTCTGGCAGAAGCTGGCGCCACGCTTGTGATCGTGGGCCGCCGCGCCGAAGCCAATGCGAAAGCCGTGCAGACCTTCGAGTCTCGCGGCACCCGCGCCCTGGCGATCGAAGCCGACGTGGGCAAGGACGAGGACTGCAAGAGGCTCGTCGACGAGGCGGCTGACCGCGCGGGCCGCCTCGACATCCTGGTCAACAACGCCGGCATGGCCATCCGGAAGCCACCGCACGACTATTCTCCGGCCGAATGGCGGCAAGTCATCGAGGTCAATCTGTCGTCCGCGTTTTACTGCTCACACGCGGCCTACCCGCATATGTGCCGTGCCGGCGGCGGAAAGATCATCAATATCGGTTCGATGATGTCGATCTTCGGCATGCCCTTCGCGGTCGCATATGGGGCCAGCAAAGGCGGCCTGGTGCAGATGACCAAGGGCCTCGCCACCGCCTGGGCCAAGGACAACATCCAGTCCAACGCGCTTCTGCCGGGGTGGATCGACACACCATTCACACGCACAGCACGCGAGCAGGTCGCCGGCCTGAACGACCGCGTTCTTGCGCGCACGCCCGCCGGCCGCTGGGGCGAGCCCGCGGACTTCGCCGGAGCGGCCGTATTCCTTGCCAGCAATACGTCGAATTTCGTCAACGGCGCGTCGATTGTAATCGATGGCGGCTATTCATCGATGGGGTGAGAGCGGCGTAGCGCGGGGCACGGACGAGACCCTAAAGCACATACCTCACCTGGCCAGCAGCGAATCCTCATGCACCGCTTGAGGAGCTCTTCGCCAACAGCAAAATCATGTGCCCGACTTCGGCATTCTTGATCGATCTATCGGTGTGGCCATCTCGTTAGACGGCGGTCCGGCGATCAGGTCCGTTTCGGCAGCTTTGCTAAGTATCCTTGCGGGTCGCTGGAATCGAATGTTGCACCGAGGATTATTTCCTTGCCGAAGCCTCCTGCCGGCGGCGACACGCCTTGGTCGCGCATGATCTTTCCGGCGTCCGCGGTCAGCATGACCTGCTCGGCCAGCTTCTTATAATCCATATCCTCTTTCAACATGTTCCAGCGACGCAGTTGCACCATAAGCCAGACCGCTGCGGCATAATGCGGGAAGGGCTGATAGTCGATCCGGCCGGCATCTTCCTTGATCGCGCCGAGACCATCGGCATAGCGCCCGGTCAGCACCTGCTCGATCACCACTTCCGGCGCATTCAGATAATGTGGCTGTGAGAGCACCTTCGCCATGCCGGCGCGATTCTCGCGCTTGGCGACATGCAGGCTCGACGCGATGATCGCGCGGTAGAAGGCCATGAAGCTGTTGGGGTTTTGCTTGATCCAGCTGTCGGCAGCGGTGACCGAACAGCATGGGTGACCATCCCAGATTTCCTTGGAAATCAGATGGATGAAGCCTGCACCCTCGAAAACCGCGCGCTGTCCGCCCGGCTCGCCGCCGAAAAACCCGTCGATCGAGCCTACGCGCAGCATTGAGACATACTCAGCCGGCGGCACGACACGATATTTGACGTCGTTGTCAGGATCGAGTCCGGCAGCGGCGAGATAATTACGCAATTGTAGCGCCTGATGGCTTTGGTCGAACGGGATCGCGAAAGTGAAACCCTTCCAGTTCTTCGGATCGCGATTGTCCTTGTGCTTCATCGACAGCACCAGCGAATTGCCATTCTGGTTCAGAATCGACAACACTTTGATGGATTGCTGGTTGCCGCCAAGGCCCGCCGTCATGGTCAGCGCCACCGGCATGACCTGCTGCGACACGTCGAGCTCGCCGTTGAGCATCTTGTCGCGAATCAGCGCGATGCCGGGAATTTTCTGCAGCGAGACCTCGAGTCCTTCCTTCTTGTAGGTACCGAGTTGCTTGCCATAAATCAGGGGCGTCGCGCAGGTGATGGCGAGGAAGCCCACGTTGAGCTTGGTTTTTTCCAGCGGCCCGCGCTCCTGCGCGATGGCCTTCAGGGTATTCACAGGAACGATGCTGGAAAGTGCCCCCAGCAGCACCGAGGCGCCGACCGTCTTGAGCAAAGTGCGCCGCAAGACCGGTTCCGGAAAAAGTCCATGCAACAGGGCGGCGTCGATATCGGCGGAGAGATTGTCTTCCAGCGTCCGGTTGACGTGGCCGCAACGGCACATTCCGCGGGTGAAGCGGTGGCGGTGCGGTTCGTTCGGCAATTTCGACATCTTGGGCGCCTCCTGGCAAGGGCCCGGCGGAACGAGATTACCCGGCTTATTGCCATGCTCCTAGGGCGCAAAAGCGCAGTGTTGCTTGCAAAAATCCAAGACGGCCAACGTCGCATTTGGCTGGCCTATATTGGTCCAAACAGGGAAGCCTCCGTGTCCATGATCCCACGTCCGAAACTCGACCCGGGTGGCTTTTTCCGGCGCATCCCGTTGGCTCCGCATCAGCTGACGCAGTCTCTCACCCCCGCGAAGGATGCGATCGTGCTGTGCCACCTTGGCGTGCCGCATATCGAAGCTGCGGAGTGGACATTGACCATCGACGGGCTGGTGTCGCGACCGCACCGGATCGGCTTCTCCGAGTTGCTCGAATATCCGAAGCACTCGATCACAAGCTTTCATGAATGCGCCGGCAGCCCGCTGGCACCGGCAGAGCCGACCCGCCGCATCTGTAACGTGCGCTGGGGGGGCGCGCGGCTTGCGGACATCCTGCGCGATTGCGGCCCAAAGCCCGAAGCGCAGTTTATATGGTCCTATGGGGCTGACCATGGCGCTTTCGGCGGCGTGACCGTGGACGCCTATCAGAAAGATCTGCCGCTCAAGCGCGTCCCTGAGGATGTCCTGATCGCCTATGAACTAAACGATGCGCCACTTCCGCGTGAGAATGGATATCCGGTGCGGCTGTTGGTGCCCGGTTTCTATGGGACCAACAGCGTCAAGTGGCTGACGCGGCTCACGCTTGCGGACCGGCGCGCGGACGGCCCCTTCACCACGCGCTGGTACAATGACCCCGTCATCGATCAAGACGGTCGCGAGAGCGGCAATTCGTGGCCGGTCTGGTCGGTCGCACCGGAATCCGTAATCGTTGCACCGTCACCGGGCGCAGGTATCGCCGCGGGCCACGATCATCTGATTTGGGGCTGGGCGTGGTCGGATGTCGGCATTGCGCGCGTCGATGTGCGCTTGGACGACGGTCGCGACTGGATTCAGGCTGAGCTAGCCCCGCGGGTCGAGCGGGCCTGGCAGCGCTTCAGTCTCACTTGGCGGCCGGCCCGACCGGGAGCGTTCAGGCTTCAATCGCGGGCATCTAACGCCGACGGCCTCACGCAACCAGATGTGGGCGCGCGTAATGCCGTTCACGGCGTCGATGTGACCGTTGACTGACGATCATTCGGCCGCAGGCAGCGACCGTTCACCGAAACCGTTTGATTGCACAGGCTCACCGGCGCCGCCATTCACCCGAGCGGGCGCTGGCTCGGCGGCTTCGGCAGCGTCGTCGACGAAATTCGCGGCTTTCAGCCGAGTACGCCGGACCGACAGGTCAAAAATGTCAAAACGATTATAATAGCCGACAACATCATGAAACTGCTTCGGCTCGACGCAGCGGTTGATATCAATGTCGGCATAGACGATGCCTTCCTCGTCCTGCAACTCCCTGCTGATGAGTTCACCGGTCGGATCGATGAAATAGGACGCCGCGCGCGGCGTCTCGTCCAGCACCGGTGCAATGGTTGCATCGCGCGCAACCAGGAAGTCGCGCGTTGCGCGATCGAGGAAGCCTGCGGTCACCAGGCCAAATGCCTTGGCCTCGAAGGAATGCGCGCCTGCCCGCAAACGATTGGCCGCAAGATTGTTGAAATTGCCGCCGCCCCTCGGGCGCCGTGTCGGCCAGATCGGCGGCCAGCTCGATATATGGAGTTGCTCGCCCTCGGCCATCAGGGCGAAGCGTGCCAGCGGATTGGTGTTCTCGCCACAGATCAGACAGCCGATGCGCCCGATCCGCGTGCCGCTGACCCGCAACCCGGCGCCGTCGCCGGATGCCCAGATCAACTTCTCGTAGAATGTCGGGACGATCTTCCGGTGATGGTTGAGAACCGATCCGTCGTCGCCGATCAGGATATTGGAATTCCAGATCGCGCCCACGCTCGCAGGCGACTTTTCGCTGAAGCCGAGCGAGACGAAAATACCAAGCCGTTTCGCAGTGTCACGGATGCGCCCGATCTCGGGGCCATCGGCGAGAACGGATTCCGCCGCCATCCGGGCGAAAAGGTCGTGATTGTCGATCGGCGCCCACAGCGCTGCCCAGATCGGAAAAGCCGGGAGAAAAGTTTCAGGAAAGGCGACAAGCGCAGCGCCCGCTCGAGACGCCTCGAGAATTATCGAGATCGCCTTCTCGGTGGTCGCGGCCTTGTTGAGATAAACCGGCGCTGCATGTACCGCCGCTGCCCGAAACTGTGGCAGATTGTCCATAGACCGCCCTTTCGATCCAACCTGCCAATTGGCTAGCATGGCTGCGGAAACGGCGCGGCATGGTATTCTCGCAAGCTGCCTTGCAATTCTAGTGTCGTTGTCTCGTGTCCCCGGACCCACAAGCGAATGCGATCCATCGATCTCCTGGACTGGGACGACCTTCGCGTATTTCTCGACGTCGCCCGCACTGGCAATCTGTCCCAGACGTCGCGCCGCCTGCGGATTGATCACTCGACGGTGAGCCGTCGAATCTCGCAGTTGGAACAGGCGCTGGGCTTTGGCGTGTTTGAGCGCACCCGTTCCGGTTTCAAGCTCAACGACCTGGGCAAACGACTTCTGGCACATGCCGAGATGATCGAGAGCGCCGTCCTGAAGGTGCATGCTGAAGTCAACGAAACCGAACCGGAAGCGGCCGGGACGGTGCGACTGGCTACGATGGAGGGTATTGCCTCACTCTACCTCGCGCCTCGCGCGCTTCTGCTCAAGCAGGCTGCGCCGCACATCACACTGGAGCTCGTCACCTCCCCGCAACTCATTCACGTCAACCGACGCGAAGCTGACCTCTTCCTGAGCTTTTTCAGGCCGCCCGGCCAGGGGCTGGTGTCGGAGAAGATCGGCGGCTTCAAGCTCGGACTATATGCCGCAGCTGCCTATCTCGATCGCAGAGGGGTTCCAGCCAGCGCAGCCGAACTCGCCGACCACGATTTCATCACCTATATCGAGGACCTTATACAGGTCGACACGGTGCGATGGCTCGACGAAGTGGTACAAAATCCGCGCGTCGTGATGCATTCGTCCAGCATGATTGCGCAGCGAAATGCAGCGATCGGCGGGCTCGGAATCGTGCTGCTGCCGCGCTTTGCGGTTCACAAGACAACGCCGCTTGTGCCCATTCTGCCGGATCAAGCCTTCACCACGCGTGAGATCTGGACCAGCGTGCATCAGGATCTTCAATTCGCTCCGCGCATTCGAACTGTGATCGCTTTCCTCACGCGGCAAATACAGGTTGATATGACCGCGGGCATTCTCTGATGCCGCTTTAAGCAATATTTGGGGTTGCCGCAGAAACGCACATAGCCTTGCGTGCTTTACCAATTGCACCGGTCACCCCCCTGACCTCCAATCGTCGGCAGACACGCGAACGATCGTAACCCTTTGATGGCGCAACGATTGCAAGCACGAGCACGAAACTGGACATCCGCTCGTCGGGGGCATGTAGCAAAGGACCGGAACGATGACGTTACAAGGCATTGGAACATCCCTTCTGGCCGCGGCAGCATTCGCGTCCGTCCTGGTACCCGCCACGGCGATCGCAAAAGATGTGGTGAAGATCGCCTTTATCGGTCCGCTGACCGGCGGGTCATCCGCGCCCGGGCTCGGCGGCCGCAATTCAGCGCTGCTCGCCGTGCAGTTGCGCAACGCCGATCCCAAGGCAAAATACACCTATGAACTCGTCACGCTGGACGACGAATGCAAACCCAATGTCGGCATCCAGGTCGCGACCAAGGCAGCCTCCGACAAGTCGATCATTGCCGGCGTCACCCATTATTGCTCGACCGTCGGCATCGCAACCGTCGATACCTATAACCGCTTCGGTCTGCCGGTGGTGGTGTGGGGCGCTGTGCTACCCGAAATCACCTATGGCAATAATTATCCGGAGATCCACCGCGTCAACGGCACCATGGTCGACGAGGGCAAGCTTGCCGCCAAGTTCCTGGCCGACAACAAGCTGAAGCGCGTCGCGATCCTGCACGACACAACCGACTACGGCAAAGGGCAGAACAAATATTTCAGCAAGTTCCTGACCGAAACTGGCGGCGAGATCGCCGGCACCTTTCCGGTGGCACCGGATCAGCAGGACTTCACCGCCGAACTCACCAAGATCAAGGAGCTGAAGCCGGACGTGGTTTACTGGGGCGGATTGACGCCGGGCGGCGTCCGCATCCGCGCGCAGATGGATCGTGTCGGCGTGAATGCTCAATATATCGCCGTGTCCGGCATTCTAAATGCCGGCTTCATCGAGGGCGCAGGCGCACTCGCGGAAGGTACGGTCTCGTTCCATAACGGCGCGCCGATCGATAAATACGCGAACGGCAAGAGCTTCCTTGAAGCTTACAGCAAGGCTGGCTTCCGCGAGGATCCCGATGCCTATGGTCCGTTCGCCTACACCGCGGCCAGCCTGATCATGGACGCCATCGAACAGGCGGGACCGGACCGCAAGAAAGTGCAGGCGGTGCTCAACAAGACGAAGGGTTATGCCGGCCTCGTCGGCGAAGTTAACTTCGACGACCACCGCCAGAATATCGTCAACCCCTTCATCTACGTGGTCCAGAACAACAAATGGACCTATTGGCCGGACAGCGAATACGCCGCCGGCAAGAAGTCGCTCGTGCTGCCCGCGAAGTGATGCGGCGGGACGAGCATCAAGTGCGGGCGGGAGGCTAACATGGATCTCGGTCTCCTTGCCCAGCACATCTTCAACGGGCTGATGCTCGGCGTGATCTACGCCATGATCGCGGTCGGCTTCTCGCTGTTCTTCGGCGTTCTGGACGTGATCAAATTCTCGCATGGCGACGTGCTGGCAAGCGGCGCCTTCGGCAGCCTCGGCGCCGTGATCCTCGTCGGCTACATATCTGGGATGCCGGCTCCGCTGATCTTGCTGGCGGGTCTCATTGCAGGCCTTGCCGTCGGCGCACTCGCCGGCGTGGTCGTCGGACATACCTTGGTGCTGCCGCTGCGCCACGCGCCGGCGGTGAACGTCCTGCTTGCGACGCTGATGGCAGGTACGGTGCTGCGCGAGGTGATCCGCCTGGGCGTACCCAATGGCGGAAACCCCAAGCCGTTTCCGGCGCTGCTGCCGACCGGCAAGATCGAATTCGGCTTGTTTAGCATCGGTATCGACAGCGTCATGATCCTCATCTGCGGACTGGTCGTGGTCGGACTGACACATGTGATCGTGGCGCATACCAGACTGGGCCTCGCCATCCGTGCGGTCGCGCAGGAACCCGAGGTGGCGCAGCTGTCCGGCATCGATTTCAAACGCGTGGTGCTCGGCACGTTTGCAATCGGATCGGCACTCGCCGCCTTCGCGGGTCTGATGCTTGGGCTCTATTACCGCGAGATCAATTTCAACATGGGATTGCTGCTCGGAGTCATCGGCTTTGCCGCGGCAGTTGTAGGCGGACTCGGCAATCTACTCGGCGCCATCATCGGCGGCTTTCTGTTTGCCGGTGCGCAGACGATCGCCACCATCGCGCTGCCCTTCTCAAGCGCTTACAAGGACGTCGTGGCCTTCGCGGTCGTCATCATCCTGATCGGCCTGTTCCCGACCGGCCTGATTCCGGAAAAAAGCAGCGACCGGGTGTAGCGGTGAGCCTCGTCGCGCGGTCCTCCGAAAGCTCGCAGCCTTCCCGCGGCAGCCTTGGCCGCCGGCTTGTAATCGCGGGCGCTATGGCGGCGCTATTTGCAGTTCTTGCACTGCTTCTGCATGCCGAAAACCAGATCGCTGTCGTCGCGATCCTGGCCGGCCTCGTGGCACTAATCGGGATTGCCGACACCACCGCCGTCGGGCGCGAGTTGACCGCAGCCTGTCGCGATCATGCAGCTTTCGGAAATGTCCTGGCCCTGCTCGGCGGCATTGCTCTGATCGCCCTGTTCCGGCACGAGCACTATACCCTGTTGATGATCGCCACCGTCGCGTTCTTCGCCACTGCGTGCATTGGGCTGAACCTGCAGCTTGCATTCGCGGGCGTGGTGAATTTCGCGGGCGCCGCTTTTTTCGTGATAGGCTCATATACCGCTGCGATCCTGGCCGCGCATACGGCATTGCCGCACCTGCTGGTGCTGGCCGCGTGCGGCATCGTCAGCGGTCTTTTGGGCCTGATCGTGCTGTTCCCGGTGTTACGGACGCGCGGCCACTACGCGGCCCTTGTCACCATCGCCTTCGGACTGTTGATCCGCACTTTCCTTGAGGTCAACGACGTCCTAGGCGGGCCGCAGGGCCTGAAGGTGCCGGGTCTCGATCTGTTCGGCATTTCGTTCAACCGGGTGCGGGAGATCGGCCCGCTCGAAGTTTCGTTTTATGTCCCCTATGCGCTGTTCGGACTCGCACTCTTTGTTACAGCATTTCTGCTGGTTCGCCTGATCGAGAATTCCTGGATCGGGATTGCGCTCGATGCGGTTCGCGCCGACGAAGTGGCTGCTTCGGTGTTTGGGCTCAGCATCGCCAACTGGAAGGCCTTCGCCTTCGTGGTCGGTAATGTCCTGATCGGTATCGCCGGTGGCGCCTACGGGATGATGAACGGCTACATCAATCCAAACGGTGCCGGTCTCGCGGATTCGCTGATCATGCTGTCGATCATTGTGCTTGGCGGGCTCGGAAATATGTGGGGAACGGTCGGCGCCGCCATCGTGATCCTGGTGCTGCCGGAAAAGCTGCAGGCGGTGCAGGAATATCGGCTGCTGATCTTCGCCATCCTGGTGATGCTGATCCTGCGTTACCGGCCATCCGGCATCATGCCGAGGCCGCTACGCAAGCTCTTGCGCTACGCTTCGCGGGGAGAGCGGGAATGACCTCTCCGCTTCTGTCCTGTGAAGCCCTGACCATGAAATTCGGTGGTCTGCTGGCGCTGGATGCGATGGATTTCGTAATCCGGCCGAATGAGATCGTGGGCTTGGTCGGTCCTAACGGCTCCGGCAAGACCACTTTCTTTAATGTGCTGACCGGGCTCTACAAACCCTCCGCGGGAGCGGTAACGTTCGACGGTCAGAACCTGTTTGCAAAATCGCCGCAGAAGGTCGCGGCCGCCGGAATTGCCCGCACCTTTCAGCGCTCGCGCCTGATGCTCGATCAGACCGTCTTCGACAATGTCATGCTGGGCACCCTGCGCAAGATCAATCTCGGTCTTGCGGCCAACGTGCTGTTCCGTCGAGCCTTCCGGAACGAGCTCGATTCGATGATTGAACGGGTCGCGGCACTCTTGCGTACCTTCAATCCCGGAATTTCCGGACGGATGTTCGAGCCGCTCGGCGCCTTTACGATGATCGACCGGCGGCGGATCGAAATCTGTCGCGCACTGATCGGTAGCCCGCGGCTGCTACTGCTCGACGAACCCTCGGCTGGAATGACGCATGAGGAAACTTTCCGCCTAATGGACGATGTGGTGGCGGCGCGCGAACAGAATCCGGAACTCGCGATCGTGCTGGTGGAGCACGAAATGAATGTCATACGCAGGGTGAGTGACCGCTGCGTAGTGCTGAATTTCGGCCGCAAGATCTATGAGGGCGACTTCGACGGACTGATCGCGGATCGCGAGGTGCAGGCCGCCTATCTGGGGCAGGCTACGTAATGAAGGCGAACCGCGATCTCGAGGTCGAAAAGCTGTCAGCGGGCTATGACCGCGCCGACGTCTTGATGAACATCGATCTGTCCGCCAAGGCCGGACGGGTCACCTGTATCCTGGGATCGAACGGCGCCGGCAAAACCACGCTTATGCGCTCCATACTTGGACTTTGCCGGCTCCGCAGTGGAAGCGTGCGTTTTGGCGACGCCCTTCTCTCCGACATGTCGACGCATCGGATCGCGGCGCTCGGCATCGCCAGCGTCCCGGAGGGCAATCGTGTTTTTCCGCGCATGACGGTGCTGGAGAATCTCCGGGTAGGCGGCCTCTTGGTGAAGGGCGCGGAGCGGGAGAGCCGGCGGCTGGAGGAATTGTTCGATATTTTCCCGCGACTTAAGGAACGGCGCAGCCAATTGGCAGGCACCTTGTCCGGTGGCGAGCGATCGATGCTGTGCATTGCGCGCGGCCTGATGACCGACCCGGAGTTCATCATCCTCGACGAACCGTCGCTGGGCCTATCGCCCCTTTTCGTGAGCGAGGTCTTCAAGATCGTCCGCCGCCTGAAGGATCAGGGCATAACCATCCTGCTGGTGGAGCAGAATGTGCGACAGACGCTGGATGTGGCTGACTACGGTTATTTGCTGTCACAGGGGCGCGTCGTCACTGCGGGCCCGACAGAAATGCTGAAGAACGATCCCGAATTGCACAAGGCCTATTTCGGCGTGCACTGAAAAGAACAGAAACGAAGGGGGCAGCTATGGCAGTATCGGTATTCGAACGGATCAATCCGATCCGCAAACCGAAAGACTTTGTTCCGGCGGTTCAACGCTGGTCGGTCGCCCTGCCGAACCGTTACGACCGCTACTTCGTTTCCTTTTATGGCGTGCAGGGCGCCGACCCGGAATCTGTTTACGCGTCCGGCTTTTTCCCATGGATCAGCGCAGTTCTTGCCCTGCCCGCCGCTCCGGTCGCGCATGACCACGCGAGGTATGTCGATGAGCAAGGGCTAACCAATCACATCGTCGCTATGTACTGGATCGATCCGGCCGCCCATGAGGCTTGGCGGGATCACCCGGACGTCGCGGGCTGGTGGAACGACACCGCGCGGCTGAACGAGCCTTGTGGATATTTTCGAGAATGCATGACGGTACCACTCGACCGTCAGGAGACACTCTACTGGCAGGACTATCCGGCCGCGCTGAGCAAGGCTGCCGAGGTCAGCATCTACCCGACACCATGGTGCGGCTATTACGGCGCCATGCGGGATCGAATTCCTCTCGCCGCTGTCGATCCGATGGAAGGAGCACAGGCCACGCTCGCGCCTGCCGTTACTCGAGCTAGCAAAGGAGCGCGCTGGCGCATTCTCACGCCGCACAATTTTGCAGCCATTCGTTCGGCGGTCTATTGGGGCGATTGCGACCCCGAGCAGCATGAAGATTTCATGACCAAGCTGCGTGCGCCGCTTGAAACCGGGATGAATTATTTGCGGGAGAATGCCGGACCAACCGGATGCTGCTCGTTGCGTTATCAGCAGACATGTACCCCCCACGGCGAGACCGAAGCGGAATCGCACGCGATCGGATATTTTCTGTCACTGTCTCATCTTGAGAACTGGGCGGAGCGTCATCCGTCCCATCACGCAATCTTCTCTGCCGCGATTGCCCGATACAAAAAGTATGGCAAGGCGAACCAGCTTCGTACTTGGCACGAAGTCTACGTGCTGCCGACCGAAGGCCAGTGGTTTGAGTACGTGAACTGCACACCCGAAACCGGTATTCTTGGGTATCTTGACGGTGTTCAATTACAATAGGAATTCCCCCCTCATTCTTGCCGATCTTCGGCAGGCGCTTTTGTGAGCGTTAGATTCCAGTGAAAACTCGCACAGATTCCGCTCTGCGTGCGCTGCTAGTTGAGAGGCGAATTTAAAAACCGTCCGACGTGGTCAGCCCAGAATGGCCTTCACCTCGAGATACTCTTCGAATCCGAAGACGCCGAACTCACGTCCATTGCCGGATTGCTTGTAGCCACCAAACGGAAGGCTACGATCGAAAGGCGCACCGTTGAGATAGACACGCCCAGCCCGGATACGATTAGCGACTTTGCGTGCGCGCTTTGGGTCTTTGGACTGCACGAACCCAGCCAGTCCGAACGGAGTGCCATTTGCAATTCCGATTGCCTCGTCCTCGGTGTCGTAGGCGATAATCGAGAGCACGGGGCCAAAGATTTCCTCGCGCGCGATTCTCATCTCCGGCGTCACATCACCGAAAACGGTCGGCCGGACATAGTATCCGCGATTCAGCTCTGCCGGTCGCCCCATTCCGCCAGCCACCAAGGTTGCGCCCTCGTCGATGCCGGACTGAATATAATCCTGAACCTTTTCGAGCTGGATTTGGCTAACAAGCGGACCCATGGTGGACGCTGGATCGAGCGGTTCTCCAAGGCGAATGGCGTCGACCGCTTCGCGCGCAGCGTCGAACGCCACATGCCGTAGCAAGCGGGGGATCAACATCCGCGTAGGCGACTGGCAGTTCTGGCCGGCATTGGTGTAGCAGGCGTGAACGCCCTCGATCACAGCAGATCTCAAATCGGCGTCCGGAAGAATGATATTGGCGGATTTTCCGCCCAGCTCTTGCGCAACCCGTTTGACCGTGTCGGCTGCGAGCTTGGCAACTCTGACACCAGCCGTTGTCGAGCCGGTGAAAGACACCATGTCGATGTCGGGATGAGCAGCGATCGCTTCGCCTACCGTCAGTCCGTCGCCGTTCACGAGGTTGAATACCCCTTTCGGCAGGCCGGCCTCATGTACGATCTCGGCAAACAGCATCGCACTCAGCGGTGCGATTTCGCTGGGCTTCAGCACAACAGTGCAACCGGTAGCAAGCGCCGGCGCGACCTTGGACGCGACCTGATTGAGCGGCCAGTTCCAGGGCGTGATCAGTCCGCAGACACCAATCGGCTCGCGGCGAATGATTCCCGGCCCCATCGGCTCCTCGAAGCGGTACTGCGCGAGAACGCGAGCCACCTCTTCAAAATGGAAGAGCGCGACTGTCGCCTGCCGCTGCGTAGCGAAGGTGATAGGCGCTCCCATTTCCAGGGTCATCATGCGCGCCAACTCCGGCAGGCGTGCTTTGAAGCACTGGATGATTTTGTGCAGATAGGAAAGCCGTTCTTCAACACTCGCTTCGGCATATTCCACAAATGCACAGCGCGCCGCTTTCACGGCCCGATCAACATCCTCGGAAGAACCGATACTGATCTGCGCAAAGGTCTCTTCCGTCGCAGGGTTTACCACCCCGAGGGTCGATGGTTTGACCGGGTCGACCCAGGCTCCGTCGATATAGAACTGCAGCTTTTGCATCTATTTATTCCCCAACAAAACGGAGGCACGCATCCTTCTGCGATGCTGGCCAGAACATCTTCGCTCGGACGCTAAAGGTGCCTGCCCTCGTCCACCGGAACGACAATGCCCGTCGAGCTGGTCAGGTTGACGATGCAGGCGACCACCGCCCTTGCAACATCGTCAGGTATCGTGACGTGAGCGAGCGGCAGTGTGTCGGCGACCTTCTGCAACTGCTCGCGGGTGCGACCAGGGACGAAATCGGTATCGACGCCGGCCGGCGAAACTGAAAAAACGCGGATTTTCGGAGCAAGCACTTTCGCAAGCGCAATCGTTAACGCGTCCACTCCCGCTTTTGCGGCAAGATACGCCAAGCTGCTACCAAGACCGGTGCGGGCAGAGATCGAGGAAATATTCACGATGGCGGCTCCGCTTCCTCGCTCCAACAAGGGACGGAATGCGCGGACCATTGCGAAGGGACCAAGCAAATTGATCGCTACCGTTCGATTGAAGATGTCGTCAGTCAGGGCGTCTAGATCGGCGGCCGGAATTCGCATGGTTGCCCCGCCGCAATTGACCAGGGCATCAAGACGTCCAAACTTGGCATCCGCGGCAGCGACTGCCGCGGCGATCGACTCTGGTTCGTCGATCGCAATGCGCATCGCGACATGACCGGTGCCTTGCAGGCCGTCCACGGTCTCTTCCGCCTTTTCGCGACGGCTGTTGTAGCCGACCACCACGGAGGAACCGAGCGCGGCGAGCCGCGCGGCAGTTGCCCTTCCGATCCCGCCGCTCCCTCCTGTGACAAGAGTGACCGCCGGGATGGACAGTGCGGGGACGTCGATATCGGTCATCTGCGGCCGTTTCACCTTTACTACATCGATATCTTTGCAGACTCGATGACGGGCCGCCACTTGCTAAGTTCTCCGGCGATGAACGCCTTGAGATCGTCCGGAGGACCGCCTACGCCCTGCAATGCGTTCTGCTCGAGGACGGTCTTGCCCTTTTCGCTTGTCAGGAACTCGTTCGTCAGCTTGTTCACCTTGTCCACGATGTCAGACGGTGTCCCGGTGGGAGCGACGATTGCGTACCAAGCAGTCGCCTCAAGGCCCTTCAGGCCGGCCTCCTGAACGGTCGGGACATCCGGGAGCTCCGCCGCGCGCTTGGTTGTCGTCACCGCGAGCGCGCGGATCTTGCCCGCAGTCACCTGCGGCAGATAGGTTGGCATGAAGTCCATCGCGACATCGATTTGCCCTGCCATCAGGTCAGTTGTGAGAGGCGCTGAGCCGCGATACGGCACGTTCGTCATCTTGACGCCCGCGATTTGCTGCACCAACTCCGATGTAATGTGCCCAAGGGTGCCATTTCCAGGGTGGCCAACGCTGATTTTTCCCGGATGCTGCTTCGCGTATGCGATCATTTCCTCGAATGTTTTCGCCGGGAAATTGGCTTTCGCGGCAATGATGAGGGGCGATTTGGCGGCAAGAATTACGGGGGTGAAATCGCGTTCGGAGTCGTAGTTCAGACCCTTGTACAGCAGCCTGTTTATAGCGATCGGCGCCGGCGTTCCAAACAGGAACGTGTACCCATCGGGCGCCGCCTTGGCGGCAGCACTACCACCGATATTGCCGCCTGCGCCGGTGCGGTTCTCGACGATAAATTGCTTGCCGAGCTTCTCGCTCAACGAATTGGCGACCGCGCGCGCGAGTGTGTCGACCGCGGCGCCTGCCGGGAACGGCACGATGAATGTGACCGGTCGATTGGGCCATTCTTGCGCAACAGCTTCATGAGGTGCGAACCCCAGTACCAGGCCGACGAGGCCGACAAATATGAGACGCATGTTCCCTCCGGTTCTTAGCGCAGGTTTTCCTATGCCTGTTGGTGCTTGGTGGCGTCTTGGTTCGCCGCTTCCTCAGCCTGACAGCGAAAGCATTTCTCGAGCCTGTCGGGCAGTTGCGATCTCCCCGCCAAGATGCTCGATGATGTGTCGCGCCTTTTCGACCATTATCGCGTTGGATGAAGCGAGGACGCCCTTTTGCAGAAAGATCGCATCCTCAAGCCCGACGCGAACGTGACCGCCGGCGAGATAGGACTGTGCCACCATCGGGAAAGACATCCGGCCAGTACCGAATGCGGTCCATACTGCCCCTGGCGGCAACAGCCCGCGCGCATACAGCACCGTTTCCGGCGACGGCTGGAAGCCGTATTTTACACCCGTGACGATGCAACACAGGATTGACCCATCAAGCGTGCCGTCTTTGACGAGATCGCGACACAGCGCGATGTCACCGGAATCGAACAGCTCCAACTCGGGTCTCACGCCCGCTTCCCGAATGACCGCTGCCATCCGGCGAACGTTAGCCGGGGTGTTAATCACAACTTCCTTCCCGGAATTCATGGTGTTCAGATCAAGAGTGCAAATATCGGGTTTAAGAAGCGGAATATGCGCGACCCGGTTTTCGGGCCGGGTGAGCGTCGTGCCAGGGCCCGCAATCTTCGGGTCATCCGGATCGGGCGAGAAGCGTCCACCCGGACCGGTCGTGATGTTCAGGATTATCTGATCGTTCTTTGCGCGAATTCTCTCAACAACATCCCGATAATAATCGAATTCCATGGAAGGCCGACCGGTCTTCGGATCGCGGACGTGTATGTGCACCACGGCGGCACCGGCCTCAGCCGCGCCAAGGCATGCGTCGGCGATCTCCTCGGGAGAGACTGGGAGATGCGGCGTCATTTCCGGCGTGGTCTGGTTGCCCGTGACAGCGCACGTGATGACGACACGCGATTGCATCGGCTCGGCCGTTCCCTCGAAGTCTTCTTCTGCCCGCATCGGCGGCGCAACGATCGACGTTTTAGATGGAAGCGGCGGCGACTGCCGTAGAATGTCTCAGCATTCCGTAGGGTGGAATGCTGGCTGTCCTTCAGACCGTGCCTTTCTCCGGGGCCCCGTCCTGCCTGAGCAGAACAACACTGGTCTGGATGTTCTTGGCCATCTCCTTCAGTGGTGGCACATAGCGTGCGACGGCCGCAGCTTTTGGTATCGCGGACGTGAAAAAGGTGACACCAACGGTAGCGAGAACCTTGCGTCCCAAAGTGATAGGGACGGCGATCGTTGAAGACGATTTCGGCTCGACCATAGTTGAGCGGTCGGCAAAGCCCGACCGTTTGATCATGGCCAGTTGAGTCAGCGCTGCATCGCGATTGCGGGCCGCCGCGTCTTCGGGGTCTTTGGAAGCCGCGAGCATGTCGAGCAAAAGACTGCGCTCGCTGGCCGGGCAGAAGGCGATATACGCTCGCCCAAGCGCGCGAGTCATCAATTGCAGACGAATATTGATGGTGGCGTGGAATGGCGAGACCGGACTGTCGGCAATGGTACTGAAGCGCACGGCAACCGCGTCGCGGTCGAGCACAGCCACAGCGACCGGCCACTGATACTTGCGCGTGAAGGCGATGGCCCACGGACGGGCCGCCTCGACCACCAGCGGATCACCGTGAAATCCGGCGCTCAGCGAACGCACCAGCGACGTGACCTGATAGCCGCCCTGTCTACGGTCATTCACCACGTAACCAAGCGCGATCAGCGTATCCAGTAACCGCACAATCGTCGGCTTGGGCAAGCCGGTCGTCTGGTGCAGGTGATGCACCGAACTGACGCGCTGGCGGTTGAGTTCGTGCAGGATGCCCAGGGCACGGCGGACGGATTCGACGAAAACCTCAGCCATGGTGCTTCTGCATTCCGTATCGCGGAACGGTCGAAGGGGATAGTGGCGTTTGCTCCCCCTATTTGCAACCTGCCTCGGGCCAACCGCCCTGAACAGGATGCGATACCGTGACCGCGCCAGTCCGCCCTTCCCCCTTGGATTTTCGCCGGCGATTCTCTGAGCGAGAGCGCATGGTCGGGAGCTTTATCAAGACGCCGACAACTCATGCGATCGAAATCCTCGGCGATCTCGGCTTCGATTTTGTCGTCATTGACGAGGAGCATGCACCGTTCAACCGGGAATCGATCGACCTGGCATTGCTGGCAGCGAAGGCCAGCGGCACCGCGGGTATCGTGCGGGTGCCGGATGCCGGCGCGGCAGGTATCCTGTCCGCGTTGGACTGCGGCGCCATGGGCGTTTTGGTTCCCCACGTTGCCACCGTCGAAGCCGCGCAGAACGTTGTCGCAGCGAGCCGTTACCGCAACGGCAAGCGCGGATATTCCGGTTCCACCCGGACCGGCCGCTACGGCGCAGCGACGGTCTGGGACACCGTCGATGCGGCCGACGCGCAGACCACGGTCATTGCAATGATCGAAGACCCGGACGCGATTGATAACATCGACGCCATCGTCAGGGTCGACGGCCTTGATGGCGTATTTATCGGACGCGGCGACCTAACGGTCGCCTTCGGAGCGCCCTCGAATACCGCGCCAATCATCCAGTCTTCGGTCGAGCGCATCACAACATCGGCCCGCGCCGCGGGAAAGCCGGTCTGCGTCATGGTCAACTCCGCAGATGAAGCGAGGGGCTTTCAAAAGCTCGGTGCCAGTGCGTTCATCGTGTCCTCGGACCAAGGATTTATACGCCGCGCTGCGGCCCAAACTCTCAAGGACTTCGCCGCGGCCGCAGCGTGAGGCCGGCACGGTGAAAGGCCTCACGACTCCGGAGGAAAGCATGTATCTCAAATCCGATCCTCGATCCGCACTCGTACAGACGCCGTCAGCCAAGGCTCCTGCACCGACAGAATTCGCCGGAGCGGAATACGCCAAATTCTACGAAACCGCGCCGCAGGACGATGATGACAACGGCCGCACCTGGTATGCGCGCGGACAGAACTACGTCATTGCCTATAGCGAAACCAAACCGGGAGCCCGGTTTTCGCGTCAGGGCCAGCCGGATGAATATGTCGTGCTTCTGCCGGAGCCGGCTGTGGTAGCGGATATCTCGGCTGACGCCGACCACCGGCGTGTTGCGGGCTATTCAATAGCCTTTGTTCCGCCGGGCAACAGCACCGTTCTGATACCGGAAGGTGGACGCATTATCCGCATGTTCACAACCAAGTCGTCGGACCTGGCTGCAAAGTGTTCGAACGCGGCATCGTTTGCCCAACCCCATCCCAACATCCCGTCATTCGAGGCATGGCCGGCGCCGCGCCGTGCGGGTCATATCCACTCCTACAGCCTGGACGTACAATCCGAGGAAGGCCGGTTTGGTCGTATCTTCCGATGCTCGACCTTCATGGTGAACTACCTCGAACCGCGAAAGGGGCCGCGGGACGTTACCAAGCTGTCGCCCCACTATCACGACGATTTCGAACAATGCTCGCTTGCACTGGAAGGCGCCTATATCCACGACATTCGCTGGCCATGGGTTCCCGATATGACCAAGTGGCGCGCGGACGACCACGAATATTGTGCTGCGCCCTCGATCGCCGTGATTCCACCACCCGCAATTCACACCTCACGCGCCGTTGGGGAAGGACTGAATCAGCTCGTCGATATCTTCTGCCCCCCGCGCATGGATTTCTCATCTAAACCAGGCTGGGTGGTAAACGCAGACGATTACCCGATGCCGGCCCATATCTGAGGCGACGGGTTCGGAGCCGGCGATACCGGGACCTCTACTCCATCACAGGACATGACGTCATATGCCAGCCAGTCAATCGCCCATCGCGGCAGGTCCTGCCCGCGATAGCCGCGCAAGCGAAGTCAGCGAATTGCTGGTGGGCGCTGTCGATCTTCACTGCCACAGCGGACCAGCGGCAATGCCGCGGGTGCTTGATCATCATGAGGCGATGATGGACTGCGCCGCGGCAAACTTCAAAGCGTTACTCTATAAGGACCATTATTATCTCGGCGTCCCGCATGCCGTGATCCTGGAAAAGCTCTTTCCTAACACCGGCGTGCGGCTATTTTCTGGGCTGGCCCTCAACAACGCAAACGGAGGCATCAACCCGCACGCGGTCGATCACGCGGTAAGCATCGGTGCAAAAATTATCTGGATGCCGACCATTTCTGCCGAGAACCACATCGCGCAGCTCAAAGGCCAAGGAAAAACTTTTCCCAAGACCAAAAGAAAGATGCTCGATCCCATTCCGCTCAGTGCGGTCGATGACAGTGGTAGCATTTCCGATGCCACTAAGTCATGTCTGGATATCATTGCCGAGGCGGACATTATCCTTGCCGGCGGTCATCTGCCGGCGAGCGAATTGCACCTACTTTTTGACGAAGCCAGGCGTCGTGGCGTCAAGAAGATGCTAGTCAATCACCCCACCTACGTCGTGGGCTGCACCGATGACGATATCCGGTCACTTGTCGCGGCGGGAGCTTACATCGAGCATTCGATCTGTATGTTTGCAGACGGCAAGGCGAACAAGTTCTCGCCCAACGAATTGGTGCGGCTCATCACTGTTGCTGGAGTAGACCGGACGATCCTTTCCTCGGACCTGGGGCTGCTGGACAATCCGCGGCCAGTCGACGGATTTCGGCAGATCGTTCGGATGCTGTTGGATTTGCAGTTTTCACACAGCGACATTCGCCAGCTTGTCAGCAGCAACGCCGCAGGGCTTTTGAACATAGAATATCTTTAATCATCAATCGTTGCTACCGCTGCGGTCGATTTGATACGAGCGCGTCTATACGCATAGCGATCTATTTCCCTTCTGTTCAGTCACACAAGGGTCGTGGAACAATTACTCACGATATCTGCGAGCACGGCGGTCGACTATATGAGGCCGACCGGGCTAAGAAGATTTGGAGCGCAGAACATATCGCGTCGTTCTGTGCCGTCGCGTCGCGCGAGTTATAATTCGCGCTGTTGCTCGCACTTTGGACCGGGCAGCGCCAAGGTGATTTGATTTGCCTCGCGTGGGCACAATATGACGAAACCCATATTCGCCTTCGCCAGTCGAAAGGACGAAAAAAGAAGGGCAGGCCGCGCGTCGTCATTCCCGTCGGTGCAACGCTGAAAGCTGCGCTAGACGGGATCAAGCCAACCAAAGCGGAGGGCGCGATTCTTCGGAACACAGTCGGCGCCGCTTGGACAACCGACGGATTTCGCGCGTCGTGGGGAAAGGCGTTTGAGCGCGCAGGCCTTGCCGATCAAGATTTACATTTTCATGACTTGCGCGGCACCGCTGTCACGAAGCTCGCGCTCGCCGGCTGCACCGTTCCGCAGATTGCTGCAATAACCGGTCATAGTCTGCGCGACGTTGAGGCAGATCTTGGGTACGCACTAACCTGGGCAGAAAAATCGAGCTTGCCGAACAGGCGATTGCAAAGCTGAATGAGACGTATCGATGAGGCTTTTCCTTTGGTCCCCGACGTCATCTTGGCGCACTCATGAACGAAGGCACTCAAGGCGAAATTGCCGGTTAACTGAATAACCCAGCGTGGTGGTTCGCTCAGGTAGTTGTCGCGCTGCTGTGGTGACGATCATCATCCGATCATTTCAGGTCATGAAGGCCTAACGCACAATTAAGAGGACCGGCGAGGGACGATAGACGGAACAAAACGGCAAACCGGCCAGACCGTTCCTCTTCTATACCCGGGTAAGTCTTTGAAAAGACTGGTGGCGCATGCATCTGCGTGCGAACCAGTCTCTGCATGCGCATTTCCCTGATAACAGGGAAAAGAACAGGGTAATTCGTGGTTTTCGGGGTTGATGCGCGGTATGCGAACCAGAAAAGTCTCGATTTTACGGGCACAACTCGCACTTTTCCCTGTGATTCTTAACAGCGTACTTTTGCGCTGAAACAGCGAACTGAACAGCGATCCCGAAAGCACTTGAAGCCGCTCTCTTCGGGAGACTCTCAGGGCGCCCCCGGGTGGAGACGCCCTGAATATGAATAGGCCTAGTTGTCAGAGCCGATCGCCTTGGCCCCGGAAGTCGGGCCGGATGCACCGCTGCGGCGTGCCGGAACGGCGCGGAAAGCACCCTGGCGAGCGGCCGGCTCATATGCGCTGTCGGCGCCGATCGCTTGAACTCCACCTGGGACCACAACGCGCTGACGAACCGGGACCGTTTGCGCATACGACAAGTATCCATTGCCGGTGACGATTGCTTTGGCGTTGCCGACGTCGATCCTTTGGGTGATGCCGGACTTCGGCCCGCCGATGTAGGTCGTGACGGTCTCCGCTTGGGCGCCGTTGGCGACAACGACAAGAGAGGCAGCGAGGAAAGCGCGCTTGATTGGTGACATGACTTGGTCTCCTTGCAGGTTTTGCGCTCGTGATTGAGCGTTGCAAGGTGATCTAGAGAACCGCCTCTTTTGAAGGAAATATCGGTCAACGATCATCCTTATAGCGAACGACTATGCCTTTGAAGTCAGCCACAAACCGAGCACAGCGGCCGACATCAACGCGGTGCCGATTCCAATGACGCAGGCGAGCCAGCCCAAGCCGTCGAACAAATGCCCCAGGACGAAGCTGCCAACCAGCCCTCCCAGGAAATACGACGCGAGATAAATGCCGCTCGCAGAGCCGCGGTCACTGGTGGCCACCTGCCCGACGAAGCCCGTCGCCACTGCCTGCGCAAAGAAGGTGCCGGCACCGACGAGTACGAGTCCGGCGAGGATCCCCGGCAAGCTCGACAACAGCAACAGCGGCAATCCGAGCAGCGCGAGCGCCATCGCGCCCCAGAAGGTCGGCCGCGCGCCGAAGCGCTGCACCATCACGCCTGCAAACGGGGTGGTGACGATTGACGGCAAGAACACGAGATAGACGAGCCCCAGCGTCATCATCGAAAGCGAGTGCGGCTCACGGACCAGCACGAAATTGACATAGGTGAAGGTGCCGATGAAGGCGAACAGGATGCAGAATCCGATACCGAAGGTCGCGCGCAGCGGGCCATTGCGCAGATGCGCGCCCCACGCGGCAAGCGGCGACCGCGCCGCCGCCGTAACAGCCGGTGACGCGCTGGAGCGGATCGTGACATAGACCAGCGCAGCACCGGCAAGATTGAGCGCCGAAAAGAAATAGAAATTGGCGGCGAGCCCGAGATGGTCGGCGACGCCCGCCGACACCAGACGGCCCACCAGGTTACTTGCGACATTGCCGGTGATGTAGGCCGCGAATGCCCCGCCCGCAGCCATGACGCTGTATTCCTCGCCGAGATAGGCGAGCGTCAGCGTGAAGGCCGCCGCCATGCACAGCCCCTGGATGATGCGTAGGATGGCGAAGGTCGTCAGGTCCGGCGCGACCGCCAGCAGCGCGGTCGGAATAGCGAGCACGCACAGGCTCACGAGGATGCCAACACGCCTGTTGATCCGGTTGCTGAAGAACGCGACCGCAAGTCCGGCAATCGCCATGCCAAGCGTGCAGGCATTGACCGCGAGACCCATGGCCGCCGGTCCGACACCATACGCCTTCGCGAGCGACGGCAGGATCGCCTGTGTGGCGAACAGGTCGACCACCGTCAGAAACGCGATCAGGCCGATGACCAGGTTGCGGCGCAGATCGTGCAGCGGCGCTTCACTGCGTACGGTCAATACGCGATCGTATCGCTGCGCGACTTCAGCCATGTTCACACTCCATCACACCGCTACTCGGCGGCTTCCATCACCTCGATCTGCCCCTCGTGCAGGATCACGCCCTCCAGCGGGTCGAAGTCCTGCTCCCACGGCCTGCGTTCCAGCACCGACATGGTGCGGGTGTAGCCGGCCTCCCAGCGCGTGCGGATGCTGGACGGACTGAAATCGACGTCCTTGGTGTGGTTCTCGTTTTCGATTTGCGGCGCCAGAAGCCGCACGACGTGCATGGTAGTCGGGCAGCCATAGGCGGTCAGTTGGCGCACCTGCGGTTGATTGCGCACTTCTTGCGGCAGAAGCTTTCCGAGATCGTTGATGATGTGCCGCATGTGATGCATCTGCCGCTGACGGGCGATATGGCTCGCGACGCGGCTCGAATACTGGATGTCCTTCTGCCGGTTCAGCACCTCCCAGATGGTGCCGGGCTCATGGCCTTCCGGATTCCAGAGATGCGCCGCGAAAATCAGCGAGTTCCGGCGCGGATTGTCGTCGAAGATCGCTTCGGTCGGCGTGTTGGAGAGGATGCCGCCGTCCCAATACAGCTCGCCGTCAATCCGCACCGCCGGAAAGGCGGGCGGCAGTGCCCCGGAGGCCAGGATATGCCTGACGCCAATCGGCTCTTCACGGCTGTCGAAATAGCGCATCCTGCTGGTCCGCACATGCGCGGCGCCGACCGTCAGGCGCGGTTTGCATGTGTTCAGGAGCTCGAAATCCACCAGCTCCAGCAGCGTCTTCTCGAGCGGCGCGGTCGAGTAGAATCCCGCATTGTCGCTGCCGAGCGGCACATGCGTGCCAAGAAAGGCGCCGGCATTGGGCTCGAAGAAGTCGGGAATGCCACGCAGCAGGGTTTGCCAATAGGCGATCGTGTCGGGCAGGCCGGTCCATGACGGAACCGCGAATGGCGGCCGGTACGCCATGCGGCTCCAGAACGATTTCAGCGCCTCGAGCCGGTCCTCCTTTGTGTTGCCTGCGATCAGGCTCGCATTGATCGCGCCGATCGATGTGCCGATAATCCAGTCCGGCTCGATGCCATTCTCGTGCAGCGCGTGATAGACGCCGGCATGATAGGCGCCGAGCGCGCCACCGCCCTGCAGCACGAGGACGATCTGCCGGTCTCTGGCCATGTCGGCCACATTCCGCGCCTCGGCCATCGGCGACACATTGCTCGATCCGTTGTCCATGACATTCTCCTCGTTCGTTGTCTGACGTGCCGGCGACGCCGCGCCGCCGCTCAATGCGCGGTCCAGCCGCCGTCCACGGGAAGCGCGATCCCTGTGATCGAGACGGCCGCATCGCTTGCGAGGAATGCGGTCAGCGCGCCGAGTTCCTCGACGCTGGCGAAGCGCTTGTTCGGCTGCTGCGCCAGCAGCACGTCGCGGATCACCTGCTCGCGCGGAATGTTGTGCGCCCTGGCCTGGCCTTCGATCTGCGCTTCCACCAGCGGCGTATAGACGTAGCCCGGACAGATCGCATTGCACGTGATGTTGGCTTCCGCGGTCTCGAGCGCGATCACCTTGGTCAGGCCGACAATGCCGTGCTTGGCCGCGACATAGGCCGCCTTGAACGGCGAGGCCACGAGCCCGTGGGCCGACGCGATGTTGATGATGCGGCCGAACCCGTTCTCGCGCATCGACGGCAGCGCTGCGCGAGCGGTGTGGAAGGCGGAGGACAGGTTGATCGCCAGAATCGCATCCCACTTCTCCGACGGAAACTGCTCGATCGGCGCCACATGCTGGATGCCGGCATTGTTGACCAGGATGTCGAGACGACCGAAGGTGTCGAGGGTCATGCGGATCATGTCCGCAATCGCCGACGCCTTCGACATGTCGGCCGACGAGTAGCGCGCCTCGACGCCGAATTCCGCGACGAGCTTGGCTTGCGCCTCCGCAATGTCCTCGGGCTTTCCAAAGCCGTTGAGCACGACGTTCGAGCCCGCCGCCGCCAAAGCGCGTGCAATGCCAAGGCCGATCCCACTGGTCGATCCGGTGACGAGCGAGACCCTGCCCTCAAGATTGCGAGGCGTGGCAGGCAATGACAGCGGCATCTGCATGTTCATGATCATCATCCTTTCGGGGGGTGCACGGCACGACGCCGGTTGTTGCCGCGGACTCTGGCGCGCTACGCATTCGAACGGAAATGCCGGCTGGCTAGCATCGCGATAGCGGCGTGCTTGGGCGGCCTCTCCATCCCGCGCTTGGATAGCAGGTGGCTATGACAGGCATCGGCAATCGATATTTCTCGGGACCGCTCGTCTCGCGTTCGATGCTGACACCGAAACGCATCGAAAGAGGCAGCAATGCAAGCGCACGACCTACTTGAAAAAGGCCGGGATCTGGCCGAACGCATACCGCAAAGCCTGATCCTGCTCACCGCCCGGATTGCCATCGCAAATATCTTCTGGCGATCGGCACAGACGAAGATCAACGGCCTCTCCATCCGGGAGGAAACTTTCTTCCTGTTTCGGGAGGAATACAAAGTCCCGCTGCTGCCGCCGGATCTTGCGGCCTATCTCGCCACCGCCGCTGAGCTGACATTGCCGATCCTGCTCATGATCGGGTTCGCAACGCGGCTCTCCGCGCTGGGTCTGTTCGGGATGACCCTCGTCATCCAGATCTTCGTCATACCGGGCGGCTGGCCCGAACATCTGCTCTGGTTCGCACTGCTCGGCCTGATCGTCGCGCGTGGACCGGGCGCGATCTCGCTCGATCACCTGATCTGGAACCGCGCATCTGCATTGCACCGGCACGGCACCATGCAAAGTCTGACCTCGGGCGCGAAATAGCGCGGCGCTATCGAAACCACAGCGGTCCGGCATTTCCGCAAAGCATCGGACCGCTTCATGATCTGATCACCGCACGCTGCAACGAAAGCGCGGTGCAACAGACAGGAGACCAACAATGCTCAACTTCACATCCAGGACAAGCCATTCGGTCGCGGCTGTTGCCGCGGTCGCTGTCATGACGTTTACCGCTGGCGCGCAGGCCGGTGAATGCGCGGCGGGCCAAACCAAAAAGAATGCGCGCGAGGCGGTGAAGCTCGCCGCGTCCGGCGTCACCGACACGACGCTCGGCGCCATCGACCTCGGCAAGGAAAAGGCGAAGATCAAGGGACGCGAACTGCGCTTCCGCCGCATGGTGATCGAGCCGGGCGGAGTCGTGCCCTGGCACAGCCACGACGACCGTCCGGCACTGATCTATGTCGCCGAGGGCGAGATCCTCGAATTCGCGAGCAACTGCGCGGGTCCGATCCATCACAAGGCCGGCGAGATCCGAGCCGAGACCCACGGCACGTCGCATTGGTGGAAGAACCTGAGCGACAAGCCGGCGATCCTGTTCATCGCCGACGTCCGCGCTGATCCAAACGACAAGCATATGTGACGGTCCGTCCCCTCCCCTCGAAGTCCGTCGCATTCCGGCGCCCTGCTTGCCCCAGCGGGGCGCCGGTTTTTCATCTGGCCAAACGACACGGACGCCGCCCCGCAATCATAGAGTCCCGCTATGGTCGGAACCCCGTTTTGAGTGGAATAGCCGCCGCTCTCTCGCCTATGAATCGGACTGTCGGTGCATCATCCGCAGCAACGCTTTTTGGGACGCCATGGCGAATCCGGTCGCAGTCACAGATTTGAAGCAGGCGTTCCTGCAGGCCCGCGATTTCGACGGATCGATGAGCGAGCGGCTGAACATCTTCGCCGATGCGATGCGCAGGCTGCAGCCGGCCTGGGTCGCCACCATCGACCGGCTGGTCGACCGGCTCAGGACGCATAATGCCGGCGAAGGCGCCCCAGCCGTCGGCGATGTCATGCCTCCTTTCATCCTGCCGGACGAGAACGGTCAACTGGTCAACCTGACCGGCCTCCTGGAGCGCGGCCCGGTCATCGTCACATTCCATCGCGGGCATTGGTGTCCGTGGTGCCGCATCAGCATCAACACGCTGGCGCGCGCCCAACACAGTCTGGAAGCGTCCGGGGCGCGCATGGTCGCCATCATTCCGGATCGTGAACGATTTGCCGCCGAAAAGAAACGCGACGCGCAGGCCACGTTCCCGGTCCTGTCGGATATGGACAACGGTTATGCCATGTCGCTCAATCTCGCGATCTGGGTCGGCCCGGAGATGGAAGACTATATCCGCGCACGCGGGCACGAACTGCCACACTTTCAGGGCAACGATAGCTGGACACTGCCGATCCCGGCGACGTTTGTCATTGGCCGCGATGGACGGATCGTGGCGCGCTTCGTCGATCCGGACTACCGCAACCGCGCCGAGATTCAGGATCTGATCGAGGCAGTCAAAAGCTGCCGTTAGCGCAGGCCCCGGCTTTCGCGGCGACGAACGCTTTCGTCGTTCAGTCTATGCGCCTCGGCCAATTGGCGGCGCGCAGCATCTTCATGAAGGTCGCGGCGATCGGCGTGCGCTGCCGGCCGGCGACGCCGTACAGGCAGACAGTGCGGCGCAGATCGATGCCGTTGACAGAAGTGCGAACGAGCGACGATGGCGCACTGACGGTGCGCGGCAGAAAGCCGATGCCGATATTGGCCTCCAGCAGCGCGATCAGATCCTGGTCCGACGAAACTTCGTGTCGGTGATCGGCGTTCAGGCCGGTTGTCTTCAGGATAGCGGCGAGATCGGCGTTCTTCTCGCAATGACTGCGCAGCAGAAAGCGCTCGGGCTTCAGATCCTCGAGCGCGATATACTCGTGGCTGGCCAGCCTGTGCGCACGGCTGAACACCATATCGAAGGCCTCCTCGAACAGCGCCCAGGTATCCAGCCGGTCCCATGCCTCACCGACCGAGGATGCTATCGCAAGTTCGGCATCGCCCGATTTCATGTAGTCCACGAGCTGGGGCCCGGTACCGCGCAGGATCTTCAGCTCGATCTCGCTGAAATTCTTTCGCAGCTCGTTGACCTGCGATAGGATCAGGTTGAGTTCGATGCTGCCGGAGACCGCCAGCTTGAGCGCCCCCACCTCCCCGTCGTTGATTTGCGCCGCAAGTGCGCGGGCGCTCTGGGCGGACTCGTAGCATTGCTTGAGCAGCGGATACATCCGCTCGCCGAGCGGCGTCAGCATTGCGCGCGGGCGCTCGCGCCGGAACAGGTCGCCGCCCAGCTCACCTTCAAGCAGCTTGATCGCGCGCGTCAGCGACGGCTGCGCGACATTGCATTCCTCCGCCGCACGCGTGAAGTTGAGCGTGCGTGCAACGGCCAGGAAGTACCGGACCTGATGCATCTCCATTGCGGAGTTCCCTCGAAGGCGATCAGCTCGCTCGCCTGGAATGCAGCTCCGTGCGTGGCGACTCTTTAGCATTCTCCAGCGGCCGCGCGTAGAGCCCGGTGATCAGACGGCTGCCGCGTTCGAAGGTGATGTAGCTCCAGCCCCAGTTTAGCCCCACCGTGAAGCGATTTCGGAAGCCGACAAGAAAGTAGATATGCGCAACGCTCCACAACAGCCATGCGGCGAACCCTGAAATGTGGAGCGGCCCCATCTGGGCAATTGCGCGTTTGCGGCCGATGGTGGCGAGTGAGCCGAAATCCCGATAGCGGAACGCCTCGACTGTCCGGCCCCCGCTGCGAGCGACCAGGGCGCGCGCGACATACTCGCCCTGCTGCTTGGCGACCGGGGCAATGCCGGGGAGCGGTACGCCGCCCTCGCCTGCCGCAACCGCCGTGTCGCCGATCGCGAACACGTCTGGATGCCCCGGAACGGAGAGGTCGGCGCGCACTTTCACGCGGCCGGCCCGATCGGTTTCGGCGCCGAGCCAGCGCCCGGCCGGAGACGCCATCACGCCGGCGGCCCAGATAATCGTGCGCGCACCGATGAAGTCTCGGCCGAGCGCCACGCCCTCGCCGCTGCATCCGCTGACCGCCTCGCCCAGCCGCACTTCGACGCCGAGTTGCTCCAGCGACCGGCGCGCCGCGTCCGACAGGGCTTCGGTGAACGGCGTGAGGATGCGCGAGGCCGCCTCGACGAGGATGATCCGGGCGCAGCGCGGGTCGATCGACCGGAAATCGGACGCGAGCGCACGCTTCGCCAGTTCGGCGATGGCGCCCGCCATCTCGACACCGGTCGGCCCGCCGCCCACCACGACGAAGGTCATCAGGCGCCGCCGCTCATCGGCATCGGTCTCGGCCTCGGCGCGCTCGAAGGCGAGCAGGATTCGCTGGCGGAGATAGGTCGCGTCGTCGATCGACTTCAAACCCGGCGCAAGGCGCGCCCATTCGTCGCGACCGAAATAGGCGTGCTGCGCGCCGGTCGCGAGCACGAGATAGTCGTAGGGGATACAGCGATCCTCGGCATGTACGCACCGGTTTTTCAGGTCGAGGTTCGACACTTCTGCGAGCATGACGGACGCGTTTTTCTGGCTCCGCAGGATGTGGCGGATCGGCGAGGCGATATCCGCCGGCGACAGCCCCGCCGTCGCCACCTGATACAGAAGTGGTTGAAAAACATGGTGATTATTGCGATCGATCAGGGTGACCGCAAAGCGCTTCCGGGCGAGGCCGCGCGCGACCGACAGGCCTCCGAAGCCGCCACCGACAATCACCACGCGCGGCACCGCCGGAATTTGCTGGCTCATGGCTATCTCCTCGCAGCCATTGCTACCCCGCCCGGCAAAGCGGACAAGATTGCGCCGCCTATCTCCTTCATGCACGACGGCTATGGACGCGAAGGGCGGAAATGCCGTTCCTTTTCAGTGCGGCGCGACATCTGCCTGCTCTCGCTTTCTCGCCGGCCGACGCCAATCGCGATCCGTGCGCGCAACATCGTTGCGAAGCACGCGGCCAGGTCGAATACTACCCCCTGCCTGGCGGCCAGTTCGGCGGCCTCTCCAACCGTGCATCCATCTTCGATCGCAGCGAGGAACGCAAAGCCGCCTGGCGGCAGAATCCGGACCTCGACATCATCGTCGGGCCGCGAGATCAGCGCCGTTTCCGGACGCCACACGATCCGTCCAGCGTCCCCGTCCTGCATTGCGGCGTCCCAGGCGGACACGAACGGGAAGCGCGACCGAAGCAGCGTCACCGACGGATGCAACCTTATCTGCAGGTCCGGCACCGCGTGCGCGGGGATGCTGCCGAAAGCATCGGCTGAGACCGGTTCTGCATCCGCAGCGTGATAGGCGCGAACGCGCGCCGTCTCGAGTTTGGCAATGTCCGCAACATATTCGGTCGCAGCACCGTTTCCTAGCTTACGCAGGAACTGCGGAAAGCTGTTTCCGTATTGCAGGAGGACCGGCGAGCGCGGCGGCTCGGACATGACGTAGAGACGCGCCGCAGCATCGAAGCTTTCCGGCCAGAGCAATTTGCGGCAAGCCGGGTAGCGCGCACCGATCGCGCCAATCAGGCTTGCGACCACATTGTTGCGGTAGACGCAGAACCGGCTGTAGGGCGCGCGGCCGCACATCGCAGCAATAGGCGCCGGGACAGGCGCATCAAGCGAGAAGATCGCTTCGGCAAAGCTTCGCTGAAGCTCCTGAAAGCCGCTGCCTGGTGTCGGCGCGAGCATCGTCACGCTGCCGCCATGGCAGGAGCAAATCCGCGATTTGCGCCGTGGAGCGATCGGGCTCGCCAGGCTTCTCCTGCAAGAACGGCAAAGGCGGGCACGTCGTTGTCCCACTCGATCAGCGCCGGCGCTGCGCATCCGCGCATTAGCACGTTCCTGTAAAGATCCCACGACGCGTCACCGATCGGCCGTCCGTGATCGTCGATCAACAGGCGTGCATCTTCACTGTCCCGGTCCTCGGCAAAGCCTCCCAGATGAACCTCGCCGACATGTTCGAGAGGAAACGATTCGATATAGGCGGCTGCATCGAAGCCATGATTGACCGACGACACCACAACATTGCTGACATCGAGCAGGAGGCAGCAGCCGGTACGCCGAACAACGGCGCGCAGAAATTCGATCTCGGACATCGTGCTGTTGGCAAATGCGACATACGTCGACGGGTTTTCGAGAAGCAGCCTCACGCCGAGCGCGTCCTGCACCTGTCCTATGTGCGCACACACGCAAGAGAGCGACGCCTCGTTGTAGGGCAGCGGGAGCAGGTCATTGAAAAACACCCCCTCGTGGCTCGACCACGCGAGATGTTCCGAGAACAGGGCTGGTTGATACCGGTCGATGAGGCGCCGCAGGCGCTGCAGATGCGTACAATTCAGTGGTGCTGCTCCGCCGATCGACAATCCGACGCCATGAATCGAGAGCGGATAGTCGGACCTGATGCGCTCGATCAGGCGATGCGGCGGCCCGCCATCACCCATGTAGTTCTCGGCATGGATCTCGAAGAAATCGACCTGCGGGGGCTTCCCGAGAATGTCCTCGGCATGTGCCGGCTTCAGACCGACACCGACGGAGCCGCCGGGCAGACCTCGCGCAGGGCGTTCGTTCACATTCGGCTGGCACATCGCCATCCCTCACCTCCACCGCCGGACGGAAACCGGCCGGAACAGCCGGCTTCGCGCCGTGGCAGCCATTTACGCAGGCCGTTTGATTTCCTTCAGCGAGCCGGGGCCGAACGGGGTCTGAGTGGAGGCGCAAGTGCCCTTGTCGACCAGCTTCCAGGCATTGCCTTGATAATCGACCTTGGACGTGCCGGCACATGTCGTGCCCGGCCCGGCGGCACAGTCGTTCTGACCCTTCAGGGAAACGCCGTAGCACTTCTCCTTGGTCTGCGCATTTGCGGCGCTGGTGGCCGCGACAGTCGCGAGCGCCGAAGTGAGCGCGGCCGCGATTGCAAATGACGTCACTGCGTTGGACTTTTGAGACATCGCAATTCTCCGATCTGCGAGCACGCTCGCCATTGAGCGTCGGCGAGAGTGTGCAGCGTGTGAGCGCCGCGATGAAATATCGGTTGGCGATCATTCCGATAGCGCGGCGCTATGCGCGCGGCCGAATCAGGAGGCGCGCAGGTCGGTTAGCACGGAAACGATGGTCTCCGGCTCCATCCGCTCGCGGAATTCGATATTGACCTCGCGCGCCCGGACGATGCCGTCCTGGCCGACAATGAAGGTCGCGGCAATCGGCAGAAAATAGCTATGATTGCCGTGATAGATGTCGAGAGTAATTTCCGCTTCCCTGTACAGCCGCTCAACTTCGGGACCAACCCATAGGATCAGCCCGAGCGACAGCGAATAACCAAGATCGATATCGCTGAGAATTGGAAACGGGAGATCGTTGTCACTTCGATAGTCCGCCGTGAATTGTGCGGTATCGGGCATGATCGCAACGACGCTCGCACCCAGACCTCGAATGGACTCCATCCGGGCGGCGAGCGAACGTAGAGCGATCTTGCAATAAGGGCACCAATGGCCGCGGTTGAAACTAACGACAGCTGGCCCCTTCTCGAACAGCGCATCTGACGATACCAGGTGCCCACTCTCGTCCGGCAACAGAAACGATGGCAGCCTCGCCCCAATCTGTGGTCCAACTGCGCCGGCGCTCAGGGACGTAAGATGCTTAACCAAAACATCATAAGCCGCTGCAAGTGCAGGATTCCGAACGGAGCTGTACTGCCGGTAATCAGACAATCGGGCGTTCAAAAGCACTGAAATATCTTTAGTTTCCGTAGCCATATTTGTTCCGGCAGAAGCGGGTATTTCGTAAACGATAGCATTTCTCTAGATAGCTTTGGGCTATCGTCGGTCGGTGGAGCTTCTGCAGCTTATGCGTGCCGCATTAAACAACCCCGATAAGGGCTACTCGACGGACGGACTATGACGATAACGAAGCAACGGCCTCTAACGCAGCCGGGGCGCTTGGCCGCATCACCACGCTTTACGCCGTCGTAGGTGTACGAGCCGCCAAGCAATTGGCGGGAGTGGTTTCTGACGCTTGGTCTGGCCCTGCCAAACCATTCTTAAACTCTCAACCCAGACCAAATAGATCGTCCTTACTGCGGCAGCTGTGGTGCCGCTGTCCGCTGGCGGGTATGTCAATTGCTCGCCGCAAACCGGCCTGCTCGCGCATTTTGAGGGTACCCGCGTCACGTGAGACTTTGCCTCGATTCCGCCCGCTTGTTGAGTTGCTTAGTTGGTCTTCGGAGTCGAATCGCAATGAAAATTCGGAATCCCTTCCCGACGTCGAAAGAACAGATTGCGCTCGATCTCATAATGGAATGGCTCGGGGAATCGAGGTTTAATCGCTCGCTCGATGAATATCTTTCGATTGCGCGACGCCTGCCGAAGCTTGAGGCCTTGCACGCGTATGTCAATCAGCGACTTGCTGAAATCGCCAAGGCGGAGGTTGCTCCGTTTGAAATCTGCTATTGCAAATCTGGTGACCGATATCCTTGGTATGAGCCGTTTCCTACTTCATTGTCGAAGGAGACTGTTCGCAGCGCCTTGGTCAAGTCCGGATTCTGGGCGCTGCGGAAACATGGCAATCTAAGGTCTTGTTTTACTTAGACTTGTGATGTTTCCAGTGCATTTCTCCAAGTCTAACAATTAGATGGTGACTTCAATTTCTTGAAGGAGGTCACCTGATGAAGACTCGACGCAGCAAGCGTAAAAGCTTCACGCTCTACCTCCCTGCTCGCGAGTTATTGTTCGATGGGAAACGTCGAATGAGTGTGCTCGCCGAGCTCTTGACCTCGAACCCCCGGGTCAAGCCAAACCGGAAGCGCCGCAAAAGGTCTGGCTAAGCTATTGAATTAATTGATCTTGTCGAGCACTTGCTGCAACCGCGCGAGATTTACCGAATAAGACAATCGAGTGTCGGCAATAACCGCCAACCTGGCGTTCTGCCCGTACGCTCCTTTGTTGAGAGGTACTTGCTACTCGCACGGAGCTCACGCGATGACAGCTATTCCCCGAATTCGCCTTCGCACACGTGACGCAATTGAATCCCCCTCACCGGTAAGGCGCTGGCTTCGTAACAAGCTTGAATTCGTTGCGCCTGAGGCGCTCAAACCTCACCCGCGCAATACGAACCGACACTCAAAAAGGCAGATCAAAAAGCTAGCAGATCTGATTGCGCGGCTTGGCTTCATTAATCCAATCATCGTTGATGATCAGGATCGTGTGGTTGCTGGTCAGGCCCGGCTCGCTGCTGCAAAGGCCTGCAACTTACCCGAACTCTGCATCATCCGGCTCTCGCATCTGTCGCCTGCAGAATTGAGGGCGTACATGATTGCCGATAATGCAATCGGCCGCGAATCCGAATTCGACGACGCGTTGTTGGCCGGCGAGCTCAGCGATTTGCTGCCGCTGCTCAGCCTGGAGGGACATGACGGAAGCCTGACGGGCCTCGATATTCCGAAGATCGACCTGCTTCTGAGCCATCACGTCGATCCGGAAGGAAACCTGGAAGACGAGATTCCAGCGCCGAGCAAGGAGGTCGTGAGCCGCCTCGGCGATCAATGGGAGCTGGGCGAGCATTCCTTGCGCTGCGGTGACGCCAAGTCAGACGAGGATATGGCCGCGCTCATGCGCCAAAAACGCGCCAGGATTGTCTTTACTGACCCGCCATGGAATCTGCCGACCCGCTTCTTCCAAGGCAGGGGAAAGATCCGTCATGGCGATTTTGCTGAAGGCTTCGGCGAGAAGTCTTTCGGGGAATTCACGGATTTCTTGACGCAAATCTTTCGGCAGATCGAGCGGCATAGCCTCAACGGCTCGGCAGTATACGTGTGCGGAGACTGGCGTCATGTCATGGAGTTCGTCGCTGCCGGCAAGTCAGTGTTCGGCGAACTGCGCAACCTGATCATCTGGAACAAAACCGTGCCCGGACTGGGCGCCCCCTACCGGTCGCAGCACGAATTGGTTTTCTATTTCCAAGTTGGCGACGGCCCGGGCACCGGCAACATTGAGCTCGGCAAACACGGACGCAATCGCTCGAATGTCTGGGTTTATCCTGGCGCCAATACCTTTCGGAAGGGTCGGCTCGAGGAGCTGGCTATGCATCCGACCGTCAAGCCGGTCGCGATGGTGGCCGATGCGCTGAAGGATGCCTCAGCCCGCGGTGATATCGTGCTGGATCCCTTCATGGGTTCCGGCAGCACGATCATGGCGGCCGAGCGAGTGGGCCGTCGGGCCTATGGGCTTGAGATCGATCCTCAGTTCGTCGACGTGGCGGTGAGGCGCTGGCAGGCCCTTACCAAGCGCGATGCCATTCTCGTCGCGACCGGCCAGACCTTCGACGAGGTCGCCGAGGAGCGGATTTGCGATCACGAGCGAGGTTCCCGATGAAACGCGTCCGGCTCAATGGCCCTCGTTCCGCATCAAAGCTCTCGGCGGCCGACGCTCAGAGGCGCCGCTCCGATCACATCGCGGGGCGTCCCGCTGGCGGCCACACGAACCGCGTCAGGCTCAGGCCAGCCGCGGAGATCCCGGAATTGCCCCGCCGAAAGCGCCCTCGCCGATCCTCGCAAGGATCGCGCGACGCTAGCGACCGGGACTACAGCATCGGCAAGGGCAAGCCACCGGCTGAACATATGTGGAAGCCTGGACAATGCGGAAATCCAAACGGACGTCCGAAAGGCAAAAAGAACGAGTCCACGATCTGGAAGGAGATCATGGACAAGAAGATCACGCTCCCGATTGCCGGCAAGCCGAAGACTGTCACCATCCTGGAGGCAATCCAGTACCGGATCGCAAACGATGCCCTCGGTGGCAACATCAAGAGTGCAGCCTTTGTCTTGAATCGGCTGGCCCTGATGGCGACTGGTGAGCCGGCCACGACCTCCGGCCTCAACGACGACGATCGCACGGTGCTTGAGGCCTTCGCGCGCCGTCTCAAGGACGATCTGGAGGGCGATTGAGATGACGTCCGATGACCAGAAGGCGTTTAACGCGGCGATTCGGACAAGCTTTCCGACGTTTCTGCATCGCGTCGTGCTGACGTTAAATCCGGGCGCTATCTTTCTGGACAACTGGCACCTGGAGGCCATCGGCTATCAGCTGGAGCGGATCCGAACAGGCGACATCACCCGGCTGATCATCAACATGCCGCCAAGGCATCTGAAGTCGATAACCGTGTCCGTTGCCTTTACCGCATACATGCTGGGTCGCAATCCGAAGCTTCGGATTTTTGGCGTGTCCTATGGCGAAGAGTTATCAAAGAAGTTCGCGGCGGATTTTCGGGCCATCGTGCAATCGGATTGGTACCGGCGAGCGTTCCCAAAGATGCGGATCTCCCGTGCAACAGACACCGAAATTCACACGACCGAACGCGGCTTCAGAAAGAGCACCTCGATCAACGCCGCCCTTACCGGCTTGGGCGGAAACCTTTTTGTGGTAGACGACCCGCAAAAGCCGGTCGACGCCCAATCCGAAACGCTCCGCAACAGCCTGCACAATTGGGTGACCAACACGCTGCTGTCCCGGCTGGACAACAAGGAGCGCGACGCGGTCATCGTGGTGATGCAGCGGGTCCATCTCGACGATCTGACGGGTTACCTGCTTGAATCCGGCGGATGGGCTCAGCTCAGTCTCGCGGCCATCGCCGAACACGACGAACAAATCCCGATCGGCAAGAACCGCTTCTATTCCCGCAAAGCTGGGGAGGCGCTGCATCCCGAGCACGAGTCGCTCGCCACCCTCGAAAAGCTCCGGCAGGAATTTGGCACCGAGGTTTTTACCGCTCAGTACCAGCAATCTCCGGTACCTGCCGGCGGCAATTATATCAAGGAGGCGTGGATCCGCCTCTATACAGCGCTTCCTCCACCCGGGCCCGGGCAGCGAGTTATCATGTCCTGGGATACTGCCGCCAAAGATGGAGCGCAGAACGATTGGTCGGTGTGCACCGTATGGCTCATCGTGGGGAAGGTCTTCTATCTCCTTGATCTTGTCCGCGGCCGTTTCGAGTATCCGCGCCTGCGGGACACTGCGATCACCTTGGCGGATCGCTACAAGCCCTACGCCATCTTGATCGAGGACGCTTCGACCGGTACGGCGCTCGCCCAAGAGCTGAAGGGGCTGGGACGATATCCCGTCCGGCTGGTACCGATCGAGCGGGACAAGATCGGGCGCATGTACGTGCAGCAGGGGAAATTCGAAGCGGGACTGGTGCAGTTTCCGAAAGACCAGCCATTCATGTCGGTGCTTCTGCCGGAGCTCTTCAGCTTCCCTAAGGGCAAGCATGACGATCAGGTCGACAGCATCAGCCAGGCGCTCGCTTTCAAGCCCGGCTACGATAGCACATATAGTTGGCTTTAAGACAAACAGCTGCGCCCTTCTACGTTGCATAGGACATCTGTCAGATCGGCGCATAATCGCATTATGGAATTTTGTGGCACGTTCAGCTGACTGGGAAACGACAGAGCGCGTTGATATCGATTTTATCTGATCGGTGCAGCGCCGAGGCTTCTGTGGTAGCATCATTCGGGATCTTTCGACGAACCAGCGATCCTCCAACCCATCGTGCCAAGATGAGCCCGTTAAAATTTAAAGCAATCCTGATTGCAATTATGTTCATTGCGCCGGCGGATCTTGGACGCGCTCAGGAAGCGTATCCAACTCGGCCGATCAGGATGCTTTACGGATTTCCACCTGGGACTGATGTCGGCGCCCGGCACATTGCTGAGAAGCTCGCTGATCGACTTGGAAAGCCCATCGTTTTCGAAAACGTTGCTGGCGCTGCGGGCAATATCGCAGCGGATCAAACGGCCCATGCGGCGCCGGACGGCTACACAATCGGAATGCTGACCGGCGCCAACATCGTGCTCCGGCCCCTGCTCTATCGGACCATCCCATACGATGTTTCAAAAGCGCTTGTGCCGGTGACCGTCGCATGGCGTTTTCCGAACGTGCTCGTCGTTGGAGCCGATACGCAAGTAAAAGACCTGCCGACTTTAATTGAACGCGCAAGGCATACACCAGACGGGCTCACGTTCGGTCATTTGGGGCAAGGCTCGGTAACTCAACTGGCCGGCGAGCTGCTGAAGCTGAGGGCAAATATCGACCTTCGCGGGGTACCCTATCGCAGCGCCCCGGCTCTCGTCTCCGATGTGATTTCCGGGCGCATCGATATGGCATTTATACCGCCATCCACCGCAGTGCCGCTCGCCAATCAGGGGAAGATACGCGCACTCGCTACGACGTCACTGAGACGCGTGCCTTTCGCGCTGGACCTACCCACCATCGCGGAACAAGGATACCCGGGCTTTGAGGTCAGCGTCTGGTTCGGGCTGTTCGTGCCTACCGGCACACCGCAGTCCATTGTCGACCGGCTTGGCACCGAAATGCGGGCCATTATCACGGCGCCCGACATCCGCGACTGGCTTCTTCAATTGGGACTTGAACCGATCGGTGGCAGTCAGTCGGATTTCTGGAACATGATTGCCGACGAGAGGCTAGTGTGGAGTGATATCCTGCAGAAGGCCGGTATCGAGCCGATCGATTAAACTTCGGTCAGTGATTACCCCAGTTGTGAAAGCACGCGTCTCGCCGCCCTGATGTCGGCTGTGTCTCTGCCCTCAGTATACTGTTCGAGAATCGGCTGCAGCAATTCGTGCGCTTGGTTGGTTCTGCCTTGGCGGACCCACAAAGACGCGAGATCGGTCGCCGTTCGCAGCTGCCAAGCTAAAGCTTTCTGCGCGCGGCTCAATTCAAGGGCTCGCGCGAAGCAGGCCTCGGCATTGTCGGCCCGAGGATCAGGCATCATGAGAAGAACGCCACCCTTCATGCGTAGGAGCTCGGGAAGGTACGAAAGATAGCCTTGTTTTTCGATCAGCTGAGCGGTTTCCTCGGCCAGCTTTAACGCGTCCTCATGGCGGCCGGTGCTCGCGAATCCGCTCACCAGTTCCACGTTGAACCGAACGGTCAAAAGCTCATATCCAATGGCATGCAGCTGCTCCAGGCGAGTTTGCAGCACCTGGATGCCGCCATCGATGTCTCCGCGGCGGATTGCGAGCTCCGCCCTGAAGGCATGACCGAGATGCAGGTATGGCCCGAAATCGTCTGCCTCGGCGCGCGTAACGAACCAGTTCAATTGCTCCTCGACCGCATCGAGATCACCAAGCCAAAGCAACACGGAGATTGAATTTACGACCATCGCCAGCGCCATCGGATGTTTCGTTCGGACAGCTTCGTCGAACACGAGGTCGATGGAAGCTTTCGCCTGCTCTGGATAGCCCTGAAGCCACAAATTACGGATCAGAGCGTTTCCAGCCCAACTGTAGTGGTCAAATCCGAAATGGGTCTTCCGATTGACCGGCGATACCCGCCCAGCTTCTATTGCGGCTTCGAGTTGCGTACGGGCACCGACGAGGTCGCCCATAAAGTTGAGCGTAACCCCCATCAGCGTCTGTGCCAACGCTGTAACTGATGGCTCTGCGACCGTCCCCGCGATATCTCGGGCGCGCTCGGCATATCTGAGACAGGTTCTGAACTCGCCACCCCGCAAATGATAGAAATGCAAAGTTCCTAGCAAGCGTACCTCGTTGAGGTGATCGCCAGTTGATCTTGCGATATCGAGACTTCTGTTCAGTGCCGCGTTAGCCGCTTCGTCGTGGCCGTGCATCAGCATCAGGGACAGGCCGAGCGACGCTTGAAGATGCATTTCGTCGGGACCGCCGCGGCTTGCTTCGTCCAGCGCCACGAGCGCGCGCTCGGACCAGCGATGGCATTCGGGAAAAAGCGCCATGGCCCGGAACACCGGAGCGGCCGCGGCCGCGAGCCCGATCCCGATGGAGGCGTCACCGCCTTCGCTAAAGCACCATTCCAGGGCGGCGCGGACGTTGTTTACGGCTGCGAAGTGCGGGGCGCGCTCCGCTCCGGTCGAAAGCGAGGACCACTCGCTTCCAGTCTGCTCCAGCCAGCGCCGGTAATAGGCCGCATGACGCCGAGACAAATCGGTTCGTTCATCCCGGTCCACGCTAAGCTCAAGCGCGTAAGCGCGGGTTGTGTCGAGAAGCCGGTAGCGCATCATCGCCCCGATCGGGCGCGCGGCAACGATCGACTTCTCGACCAGATTATCGATCGCTTCAAACACCGCTGTGCGGTCGAGCGATGGGCTTGGTATCACCTCCAGTGCCGCTTCGAGCGTAAACAAACCGACGAACACCGCCAGACGACGCAAAACCGTACGTTCAACGTCGGACAGGAGCTCGTAGCTCCAGTCCATCATCGCCTGCAATGTCTTCTGTCGCGGCGGCGCTGTGCGGGAGCCGCGCCACAGCAGAGTCAAGTGCTGGTCAAGCAACGCGGCTGTCTGTTCAAGACCATGCGATTCGACGCGTCTCGCGGCAAGCTCGATTGCCAGTGCCACCCCGTCGAGCTTCCTACAGATCTCCGAAACGATCGCGGCCTCAGTATCGTTGATTTCAAGCCGCGCGCCACCAGCTAACGCACGTTCCACGAATAGTTGCGCCGCCGGGAATTGCTGGATAGCGGACGCGGAAAGCCCTGGGGCATCAGGCGGACAGGGCAACGCCTCCAGCCGATAGACATGCTCACCCTCGATTCTGAGCGCCTCGCGGCTGGTCGCGAGTATATGCACTCCGGGAGCCGTCTCCGCGATTGTAGCCGCAAGCGGCGCTATTGCGTCGACGAGATGCTCGCAGGTGTCCAGGATCAGGAGAATACGCTTGTCTTTAAGAAACTGAATGAGTGCAGGAGTCGGATTCTCCGACTGGACAGACACTCCCAACATTGAGGTCACCGCAGTCGCCGCGAGACTTGCGTCGCCGATCATACCGAAATCGACAAAAAGCACTGAGCCGCCAAACGCCTCCGCGATGTGATGGGCGACGGCGAGCGCAACCGTCGTCTTGCCGACGCCGCCCGGACCGACGATAGTGACGATACGCTTGTCAGTGAGGCGAGCCGCCAATTCGTGGACATCGTCATCGCGGCCGATCATGCGATTGACGCGCGCGGGCAAATTGGCGTGCGAGAAATGAGCCGGAACCCGCGCACCACTGCGCTCAGAACCTGCCCGCGCCACCGGAGCCACGAAACAATAGCCGCGTCCCGGGACCGTCGTGATGTAGCGGGCGCCATCCTTGCCGTCGCCGAGAGCCTTGCGAAGGCTGTTCATGTGGAAACGCAGGCTGCCCTCTTCGACGATGCTGTCGGGCCAGACCTCTGACATCAGCTTCTGCTTAGTGACCACCTCGTTCGGCGTTGTCACCAACGCGATGAGAATGTCCAGAGCGCGGCCCCCAAGCTCGACAGGATTACCGTCTCGCTCGAGTAGCCTCTCGCTCATAGCCAGCGTGAAGGGGCCGAACGTCAGTGCATCCCTGGTTTCGCTTCCCGTAGCCGCCATGTGCTTGCCGAAACTACCCTTTTCAGCGCCGCAAAATAGGCCAGAGACACAGCGGGCGCTATACGCGGCGAAAACCTAACGCATTCTAACGACGCATAACGGGTGTTTCTCGGGTCCCTGCCGTACGTCTTTCGGCACGCAAGTGCTGACGACACAGCCCCAACCGAGGAGAGCACCATGGATAACAGGAATGTCATCGAAGGGATCGACCAGGACCGGCGGCGGCTTCTGGGTGCCGCAACCTTAGGCATCGCCGTGGCGGGAACCGCGGGGCTTCTGCCCACTCAGCTCAGAGCAGCGACCGCCGCAGAGGCCGTCCGGCCCTTCAAGGTTCAATTCCCGGAAAGCGACCTGGCTGATCTGCGCCGCCGCGTCGCCGCGACCCGGTGGCCCGACCGGGAGACCGTGACCGATGATTCTCAGGGAGTGCGCCTCGCGACGATGCGCAAGCTGGCGCAGCATTGGCAGACCAGCCACGACTGGCGGAAGGTCGAAGCCCGGCTCAATGCTTTGCCGCAGTTCATCACCGAGATCGACGGTCTCGACATCCACTTCATTCATGTTCGCTCGAAGCACGCCAACGCGCTGCCGATGATCGTGACCCATGGCTGGCCCGGCTCGATCATCGAGCAGATGAAGATCATCGATCCGCTGACCAATCCCACCGCGCATGGCGGGAGCGCCTTGGACGCCTTCCATCTCGTGATCCCATCGCTGCCCGGATACGGCTTTTCCGCCAAGCCGACCGCGCCGGGATGGACGCCGGTCCGCATCGCGCGCGCCTGGGCGACGCTGATGCAGCGCCTTGGATACACGCATTACGTCGCGCAGGGCGGCGACTGGGGCAATGCGGTCTCGGAGATCATGGCTCTGCAGCAGCCGGCCGGACTGCTCGCGATCCACACCAACATGGCCGCGACCGTGCCGGCCGACATTTCGAAGGCGCTTTCGGCCGGAGGCCCCGCCCCGGCCGGCCTGTCTCCGGACGAGCGGCGCGCCTGGGACCAGCTCGATGACTTCTACAAGAAGGGTCTGGGCTACGCGATCGAGATGAACAACCGCCCGCAGACGCTCTATGGACTCGTCGACTCGCCCGTCGGTCTCGCGGCCTGGATGCTCGATCACGACATCCGCAGCTATCGGATGATTGCGCGCTCGTTCGACGGCAAGCCGGAAGGGCTGACACCGGACGACTTGCTCGACAACGTCACGCTCTACTGGCTGACCAACACAGCGATCTCCTCCGCGCGTCTCTACTGGGACACAGCGCAAGCCTCGACGGGTGGCGGCTTCTTCGACGTCCGTGGATTGAAGATTCCGGTCGCCGTCAGCGCTTTCCCCGACGAGATCTATCAGGCGCCGCAAAGCTGGGCCGAGAAGGCCTACCCCAAGCTCATCCACTACAACCGGCCAGCGAAGGGCGGGCACTTCGCCGCCTGGGAGCAGCCTGAGCTGTTCACCGAGGAAATGCGCGCCTCGTTCCGGTCCGTCCGTCGGGCGCTCTGATCCACACCGAGCAAAGCCGGCGCGCCAGCTCGGCGCGCCGACCCAAAGCATCCCGACACACGAACTACGAAAGACCGATCCGATGACCCATTCAACAAAGACGCAACGCGTGCGTCTCACGCAGGTGTCTCCCAGCTACTGGCGCGTGACCTTCGATCATCCGCCGCTCAACATCTTCGGACCCGAAACGATTCCCGAACTGGAAGCGATCGTCGAAGCCATTGAAGGCGATCGAGACCTGAAGGTCGTCGTGTTCGATAGCGCCGTCGATAGTTTCTTCATCACCCATTACGACTTTCTCGCCGAGCCGAAATCCTTCCCCGCCGGGAAAACCGGCTTGCAACCCCTGCCCGACATGCTCGCGCGCATCAGCCGCGCCCCGGTCGCCTCGATCGCTTCGATTCGGGGACGGGCTACTGGTGTCGGCAGCGAGCTTGCGCTGGCCTGTGACATGCGTTTTGCGAGCCGCGAAAAGGCCATCCTCTCGCAGTGGGAACTCGGTGCCGGCCTGGTCCCTGGCGGCGGACCGATGGCCCGTCTGCCGCGTCTCATTGGCCGCGGACGCGCTCTCGAGGTTCTGCTGAGCGCGAACGACATTAGCGGCGATCTCGCTGAGCTCTACGGTTACGTCAATCGGTCGATGCCGGACAGTGAACTCGACGGCTTTGTCGAGGCACTGGCGACCCGGATCGCATCTTTCGACAAGCAGGCGATCGGCGAGATCAAGCATCTCGTCAATCTGGCGAGCCTGCCATCCGACGCGGAGATGATCCCGGAATGGGATGCATTCGCCGCATCCGTTCAGCGGCCTGCGGCGCAGATCCGGCTGAAGAAGCTTCTCGACCAGGGCTTCCACAAGCCTGGCGACGTCGAAGCACGCCTCGGCCATTACGTCGGCGCGCTGGCCCGCAGCTAGCTCGAAACCTTGCATCCTCAGGAGAAAGACCGTGACCGAAAACCAAATCGTCGATTCCGCCTTCACCGCCATCATCAACGCGCCGATTGATCGCATCGATATCCCGCAATGGTGCTTCAATCTGGCAGAGCGTGAGTATCAGAGCTGCTCGCCCGCGCACGTATCCGCCGGAGTCACGACGGCCGAGGACGGGCGGCGAATGTCCATCAATGTCGAGGTCATCGGCGGAAGCTTGATGGTGCAGCACTATATCGAGACTCTCAGCCGCAAGGACCATCTCGTCCTCGACTCCGAATCCGACGTGTTCACGCCGACCGGCCGGACCAGCATCCATGTCACCTGGGAATTGAGCGTGAAGGAGCTGGACAAGGGGCGATGCGAATTCACCAATCGGGTGAGGTCCTACGCGACCGAGGAGATGATGAATTTCCTCGCCCGGCAGGGGATCCCCTTCGATCAGTTCCGCGCGCAGCGCCAGCCGGCGTCCATCGCGCACAACAAGGGCGAAACGCCGTTGTTTGCCGCCAGCATCGAACGTGCCGCGCTGGGAAATAGCTGAACAGAAGCGCGGCCGATGCCGCGATGGAGCGTGCCATGACTCATAGTCCCTCTTTCGACAGAGAAATCACCGGACTTCTGGTGGTCGATCCTTACAACGACTTCATTTCCGAGGGCGGCAAGATCTGGCCGCGCATCAAGGCCGTGGCCGAAGCGAACAACTGCGTTCCTAACATGTCGCGAATCCTAAATGCAGCGCGCGAGGCGAAGGTGCAGGTCTTCTACGCCATGCATCACCGCTATCGGCCGGGCGATTACGCCTCCTGGAAATATATCGCTCCGATCCAACGTGCCGCATGGAAACGCAAGAGCTTCGAATACGGCACCTGGGGCGGAGAGTTTCGCGCCGAGTTTGTACCCGCCCCCGGAGAAATCGTCGCGCAAGAGCACTGGTGCTCGAGCGGTTTCGCCAATACCGACCTTGACCTGCAGATCAAGCGACACGGGATCCATCAGTTGATCGTCATTGGTCTCGTTGCTCATACCTGCATCGAAGCGACCGTGCGCTATGCAGCGGAACTCGGCTACGACGTGACCGTCGTGCGGGATGCCGTCGCCGATTATTCGGACGAGATGATGCATGCCGCGCTCGACATCAACATGCCGAATTACGCCAGCGCCATCGTGGACACGAAATACATCGTCGACGCACTCAAATCGTTCGACACCGTAGCTATTGCCGCGCAGTAACTCGAGCAGTTCGAACGGGATGTGTTGCCATGAAGAACAAACTTTTCATCGCCGCCGTCCTCACGATGGCTTTGGCCGCCCCGGTTGCCGGATTTCTGGGAGAAGCGCAGATGCAACAGTCCGTAACGTCCCCTCTCCCGTTTGTTCACGGCTATTCGGCCGGAGATTCGGCAAAATCGGAACTCGCTTCGCTCGAACGCGCAACCGAATGGCTCAATTCGCCTCCGCTTTCACCCGAAGCTCTGCGCGGCAAGGTGGTTATCGTCGATTTCTGGACCTACACCTGCATCAACTGGTTGCGCACGCTGCCTTATGTGCGTGCATGGCACGAAAAATACAGCAAGCACGGTCTGGTGGTGATCGGTGCTCACTCGCCGGAGTTCGCCTTCGAAAAGAACCTCAACAATGTCCGACGTGCGACCGGGGAACTGGGGGTGAGCTTTCCGGTCGCGGTCGATAGTGACCACACCATCTGGCGCGCATTCCGGAATCAATATTGGCCAGCGCTTTATTTCATCGACGCCAAGGGCCGGCTTCGGCATCGTCAGTTCGGGGAAGGCTCCTACGAACAGTCGGAGATGATCATCCGCCAATTGTTGACCGAGGCCGGCGCCACAGATATCCCTTCCGGGCCCGCTCCCGTGCAGGCCCGCGGCATCGAACAAGCTGCCGATTGGCGCAACCTGAGGTCACCCGAAACTTACCTCGGCTATGATCGCGCTGAGAACTTTTCGTCGCCCGGTGAGAGGATCCGCAACCGTCCGCACACCTACGCTATCCCGACTGAACTGAGTCGCAACGGATGGGCACTGTCCGGTGACTGGACCGTCAAGGGCAATGCGGCGGTCGCGAACAAGCCCGGCGGCCGGATCGCGTACCGCTTCCATGCCCGCGATCTCCATCTCGTCATGGGACCGGTGGCGCCTGGCACGTCCGTGAGATTTCGCGTGCTGATCGATGGGCATCCGCCGCACGACGCTCACGGTCTCGACGTTGACAGGCAAGGCAACGGCACACTCTCCGAGCAACGACTGTTCCAGTTGATCCGACAACCTGGACCAATTGGAGACCGGCAATTTGAAATCGAATTCCTCGATCCGGGTGCCGAGGCCTTCGCATTCACCTTCGGCTGATCACGACACACCTCTCGAACCAAGGAGCTTCACAATGGACATCTCCGACCTCCGATCCAGCATTGACCGACGCCACTTTCTCAGCACAGCCGCGATGACCGCAGCGGCAGCGCAATTTGGCTTGATTGCTCCCGCAGTGGCTCAGTCTGAACCCACCAAGCAGGCCGGCATCAAACCGGCGACAACCGCCTCGTTCGCTCCGCTCAAGCAGATCGAAGCCGGAACCCTGAACGTCACATATGCTGAGGCTGGTCCCTCGGACGGTCAGCCCGTTTTGCTGCTCCATGGCTGGCCTTACGACATTTACGCTTTTGCCGAAGTCACGCGCCTGCTCGCATCGGCGGGCTTCCGTGTGATCGTGCCTTATCTGCGCGGCTATGGCGCGACCCGCTTTCTTTCGAACGGCACGGTCCGAAACGGCCAGCCGTCGGCGTTGGCGGTGGACACCATCGCCCTCATGGACGTCCTCAAGATCGAGAAGGCCGTGCTCGGCGGCTTCGACTGGGGCGCACGAACGGTCAATATCGTCTCGGCGCTCTGGCCGGAGCGGACCAGCGCCACCGTCTCGGTCAGCGGCTACCTGATCGGAAGCCAGGAGGCCGGCAAGGTACCTCTGCCGCCCAAGGCGGAGCTCGAATGGTGGTATCAGTTCTACTTCGCTACGGAACGCGGGCAGCTCGGTTATGACAAGTATCGGCGCGAATTCTCGAAGCTGATCTGGCAGCTTGCGTCGCCGCAATGGAAGTTCGACGACGCCACCTTCGATCGTAGCGCTGCAGCATTCGACAATCCCGATCACGTCGCCATCGTGATCCATAACTATCGCTGGCGCATGGGCCTCGCCGACGGCGAGGCGCAGTACGCCGCATTCGAGAAGAAGCTCGCGCAATTCCCCTCGATCTCTGTGCCAACCATCACGCTGGAGGGCGACGCGAATGGCGCACCTCATCCGGATCCGAGCGCCTATGCGAAGCGGTTCACCGGCAAGTACCAGCATCGCCTGATCAAGGGAGGCGTCGGTCACAACCTCCCGCAGGAAGCACCGAGGGCCTTCGCCGAGGCAATCGTCGACGTGTCCAAAGCGTGATCGGACATCGCGAGAACAGTTCAGATTACGGAGAGAAAAGATGAGCTCAAAAGTCCTGTATACAGCAAAGACCCATACCACAGGCGGTCGCGAGAATGGTGTTTCGCGAAGCTCCGACGGACAGCTGGACGTCAGGCTTTCAACACCGGGCTCTAACCGGATCGGAACCAATCCTGAGCAGCTGTTCGCTGCGGGCTGGTCAGCCTGCTTCGAGAGCGCGATATCGCTCATCGCAAAGAAGAAGCATGTCGCCCTCCCCGAGGGAGTCACGATTGAGGCCGAAGTCGACCTCAACCTCTCCGAAGGCGGCTACTCGCTGAGCGCGCGGCTCAACGTCGGGATCCCGGGCGTTGACCGCAATATCGCTCAAGCGCTCGTCGACGAAGCCGATAACATTTGCCCGTACTCGAAAGCGACACGCGGCAATATCGACGCGTCGATCCGGCTCGTTTGACCGGACCTGCTCTGTCCGACCCGCTATACAGGAGACAGCCCCATGGCATTTACCCTTCGGATCAATGGAACGCAACACAGCGTGGATGTCGACGACGACACACCGCTGCTTTGGGTGCTGCGGGATGTTCTCGGCATGACCGGCACGAAATTCGGCTGCGGCATGGCGCTGTGCGGTGCCTGCACCGTCCATATAGACGGGGCCCCTGTACGATCCTGCATCACGCCGGTCGACAGCGTGGGCAATTCGGCGGTCACGACGATCGAGTCAATCGGTTCAACACCCGCCGGCGCTAGCATTCAGAGGGCGTGGCTGGATCATCAAGTGCCGCAATGCGGCTACTGCCAATCCGGACAGATTATGTCCGCCGCAGCCTTGCTTGCAGGCAACGCTAACCCGAGCGACTCCCAGATCGACGACGCCATGTCCGGGAATATCTGTCGATGCGGAACCTATGTCCGCATCCGCGAAGCCATCAAATCAGCAGCGGCTTCGAGCCGCCAGGGAGGTTGATCATGGTCGGCCCCCTCAACGATTCCTCCACCAAGTATTCACCGTCTCGGCGCGACATCTTGAAGGTCGGCCTTGGCACCGGCGGCGCTCTCTTCTTTGTGTTCGGATTGCCGACGCTCGCTCAGCGTCTTCAACCCGATCCGGGCGGCGCTGCCGAAACCAACGCTGCAGCCGAGCCTGAAGCCGCTTTTGTACCCAACGCGTTCATTCGGATTCCGCCGAGCGGACCCGTCACACTGACCATGCCTTATGTCGAAATGGGTCAAGGCACGTATACCTCCATCCCGATGCTGATCGCCGAGGAGCTCGACCTGGACCTGAGCCAGGTCCGCCTAGAACACGCGCCACCGGACGAAAAACTTTATGCGAATCCGCTGCTTGGCGTACAGGCAACGGGCAATTCCAACGCGATCCGAGGCGCGTGGCAGCCTCTGAGAAAGGCCGGAGCTAAGGCGCGCATGATGCTGATCGCCGCCGCAGCCAAGCGTTGGGGCGTTGAGCCATCGAGCTGCGGCACGGAGCGCGGCGAAGTGGTGCATTCCTCGACAAACCGGCGCATCGCTTATGGCGAACTTGTCACCGACGCGGCTACGATGCCGGTTCCTGAGAACGTCGCGCTGAAGGATCCGAAGGACTTCAAACTGATTGGCACCGCCGCGAAGCGGCTCGACCTTCCGGCCAAGGTCAACGGCACGGCGACATTCGGCATAGATGCGCGGCCGGTCGGCCTCAAGTTCGCAACGCTTGTGCAATCCCCGGCATTCGGAGGCCGCCTGAAGAAAGTCGATGACACAGCGGCAAAGGCCGTGAATGGCGTGCGTCAGATCGTGCGGCTCGACGATGCGGTCGCAGTGGTTGCTGACCACATGGGTGCTGCGAAAAAGGGCCTAGCGGCGCTGGCGATCGAATGGGACGACGGGCCGCATGCGAAGCTCGACACCAGCGATATCCTCGCAGAACTCGAGCAGGCGACGCAAAAGCCAGCTGTCGTGGCGCAACGTATCGGCGATGCAAATTCAGCCATCTCGGGTGCAACAACAAAGGTCGAAGCCACCTACCATGTGCCCTTCCTCGCACACGCAACCATGGAGCCTATGAACTGTACGGTTCATATGCGTCCGGACGCGTGCGAGATCTGGGTCGGCACCCAGGCGATCGCTCGCGTGCAACGCGCTGCGGCGAAGGTCGCCGGCCTCCCGGTCGACAAGGTTATCGTGCACAATCACCTGATTGGCGGCGGTTTCGGCCGGCGGCTGGAAAGCGACGGCGTCGAACGCGCGGTCCAGATCGCCATGCAAGTCGATAGCCCGGTGAAGGTCGTCTGGACCCGCGAGGAAGACATCCAGCACGACATGTACCGGCCGATGTTCTTCGACCGGCTATCCGCAGGGCTAGACGCTTCAGGGAAGCCCGTCGCATGGAGCAACCGGTTTGCCGGATCGTCGATCATCGCGCGATGGCTGCCGGCCGCGTTCAACAACGGCCTCGATCCCGACACAACCGAAGGAGCTATCGACCTCGTATATAACTTTCCAAATCTCCAGGTCGAATATGCCCGGGTCGAGCCGCCAGCCATCGGAACCGCGTTCTGGCGCAGCGTTGGTCCTTCCCACAACGTGTTCGTCACCGAAAGTTTTGTCGACGAACTGGCGGCGGCAGCGGGGCAGGATCCGGTCGCGTATCGGCTCGGCCTTCTCGACAAGTCGCCGCGCGCCAGGGGCGTTCTCGCGCTCGCCGCGGAGAAATCCGGCTGGGGCGCAAAGTTGCCTGCCCGTGCGGGGCGGGGCGTCTCGCTGCAAAACGCCTTTGGCTCATACATGGCGCTCGTGGCCGAGATCGAGATCGCAAAGAGCGGTGACGTTCGCGTCCGCCGCGTGATCTGCGCCGTCGATTGCGGGATCGTCGTGAATCCCGACACGATCCGCGCCCAGATGCAGAGCGCGGTCGTATTCGGCATCACCGCCGCACTGCATGGTGAGATCACGCTGAAAGGCGGCCGAGTGGAACAAGCGAATTTCGATACGTATCAGATGCTGCGGATCGACGAGGCTCCGAGGATCGAAGTGCATATCGTGCCGAGCAACGAAGCACCGGGCGGCATGGGCGAGGCTGGAACGTCAGCGATCGTCCCGGCAGTCACGAATGCGATCTTTGCGGCGACCGGCAAGCGGCTGCGCCAACTCCCAGTCGATATTTCGAAACTAAAGTACCCTTCGTGAGGCGCCCTTAGGCAAGTTGGCACAACAGACGCGGAGCGGAAGCCATGAGCAAGCTCGCATTCATGATCAGTCCCGTACGCCTCGTTGGCGCGCGGCAGAATCAATCGATACGCCTGTTCACCCAGGCGAAGCGAGCCATCGGAGGGCGCGTTGTGCCACTGTCACACTGGTTGACAACGCCGTGGTCTTCGTTTCGGCGCGAGCCAACCACTTACGCGTCAGACGATCCGGCCCGCGACATCTATATCGGTGTGGGCGATCAATTCGACGACGACCGGCGCAGAGTCCATATCGTTCGGTGAACGGCGGTCAATTTGAGACTGAAATACAAATGCGTTCTACCCAGCACTCGTGCCGACAACTTCAGACCTCCCATCGCAAAGTGCGGGTGGGAAACCTTTCGATCTTTTATCGGGAGGCCGGCCCAGTAAACGCCCCTGCGATTTTACTCCTTCATGGGTTCCCGTCTTCGTCCAGAATGTACAAACCGCTGCTCGATCGGCTTTGCGATCGCTTTCATGTTATCGCTCCTGACTATCCCGGATTCGGGCACAGCGACTGGCCCGACCCGAAACAATTTGACTATACCTTCGACCGCCTTGCATCTTTCATGAGCGCCTTCGTCGAGGTGATAGGCCTATCCCGCTACACACTTTACATGCAGGACTATGGCGGCCCGGTAGGCTTCAGGATGGCGATCGCGCATCCGGAGTGCGTTGAAGCGATGATAGTGCAAAACGCCGTCGCTCACGACGAAGGGCTTGGGCCGCTTTGGGCCACACGCCGGGCATTCTGGGAGAACCGCGCCGCATACGAGCACGCGCTTCAAGACAACTTCCTGTCCGCTGACGCGACGAAACATCGCCACGTGGGCCACGATCCGGATCTAGAGCGATACGACCCCGATTTGTGGACCGATGAACAGACCTACCTGCACGCCCCAAACCAAATGCAGATTCAGAGCGACCTGTTTTTCGACTATCGCACCAATGTCGCTGCGTATCCGCAATGGCAAACCTGGCTGAGGGTGGTGCAGCCGCGGCTCTTGGTTCTCTGGGGCAAACACGACCCCTCTTTCGATATTGGCGAGCCAGAACGCTATCGAGGAGACGTACCGAGCGCGGACGTTCACATAATCGATGCCGGACACTTTGCGCTGGATACGCGGCCGGACCAGATCGCCGCAATCGTCAGAGATTTCATGACATCCGCCCCAGCAGCGTAGGAGGGTCGTAGAATGGTCACACGCGGTTTCACCCGCAAGTCCCGCAATTCCGATTCATCGGGCCAAGCTGACCGTCTTCCTCCAGGTCAGCACCTCGTCACCAGTTTCCCTGTACTTTCCGCAGGACCTACGCCGCGGATCAAAACCGAAGATTGGAGATTCTCTATCAAGGTCGGACCGCGAACCGCGGCGCAATGGGACTGGGCTGAGTTCAATGCTTTGCCGCAAACCAAGATGACACGGGACATCCATTGCGTAACGACCTGGTCGAAATTCAATACCCACTGGGCGGGTGTTCTCATCGACGACCTTCTGGCGGCAGCCGACCTCGAAGCTCCGACCGCTTATGCGCTTGCGCACTCCTATGGGGGATATTCCACAAACGTCCCGTCGGCCGACCTTCTCGTCGGGAAGGCGATGGTGGCGACGAGATACGATGGCCAGTCTCTTGCCGCTGAGCATGGCGGGCCAGCGCGCTTGCTCGTGCCCCATCTTTATTTCTGGGAATCGGCGAAGTGGGTGACCGCATTGCAATTCACTGAACGCGACGAATCGGGCTTCTGGGAAACACGCGGCTATCATGATTATGGCGATCCCTGGCGCGAACAGCGCTATCGCAACGATTGATCAGCCCATGGACTGGCAACATGCCATCGTCACGCGCATTGAAACCCTGTCACCGCGCGTAAAGAGCTTCTTCTTTCGTCTGCCGGCAGCTCTCGCATTTCGTCCGGGTCAGCACGTTTTGGTAAGGCTAACCGCACCGGATGGCTACAGAGCCCAACGCAGCTACTCGATCGCGTCCGCGCCGAGTCAGTCCGAAACACTCGAACTTACGATCGAAAGGCTCGCGGACGGAGAAGTTTCGTCCTTCATGCATGAAGTAGTCGAACCAGGCGATGAAATCGAACTGGGCGGCCCGATCGGGGACCACTTCGTCTGGAGTCCAGAGAATGGCGAGCCCGCGCTGCTTATCGGCGGCGGCACCGGTGTTGTCCCGTTCATGTCTATGCTGCGGCAACGAGAGGCGACTGGTTCGCATGTTCCAGTCACCCTGGTGTTCTCCGCACGAACACGCGCAGATTTGCTTTTCTATGACGAGCTTTCGAGCCTCACCTCGAGCGACAAGGACGTGACTTTTGTTGCGACCTTGACCAGAGAAACCTCCGCGCCTGGCTTCCGGACTGGACGCATCGACGCAGCTTTGATCGCTCAGGTTATTGCCGCTATGAAGCAGCCGACACAACAGGTGCTGATCTGCGGCTCCAACTCCTTCGTCGAGACGGCCACGGAGGGCGCCATCGCCGCTGGGATCGATCCCACGCATATCAAAACTGAACGGTATGGCGTCTAGGGCTTTTGATTGTGCCGGGGATCGTCAGACTCCTCCCGGTACTCGAGACCGAGCGGTCCTATCGCACTTACCTGCGTGACGTATTCCCCCGAACGCGCCCAGTGAAAATGCCACGTCTCGCCCGGTAGCACCACAACGCTTCCTGGTGGATATGCCACAACGTTGTTGCCATCAAACACTTCGCCGAGGCCAATGTAAAAAATGCCAGACATGACCGTGTAAATTCGATCCTCGGGATGCTTATGTGGCATGAGCTTCGTTCCGTCAGAAACCTTGACTCGGATTACATAGGGCCCCGGCTCCGCGGGTTCCCCGACGAGCACGGCGAGCTGGGCACCGGCGGGAAAGGCTGGAAACACCTCCCAAATGATCTTCTCCGGCAAGATCGCCCGAAACTTATCTTCGTCAGGCTGATGTTGGCGAGGCATTGCTGAGCGCGTTGTCATTTTTCATCTCCATATAGCACCCGGCATAACTCAACCAACCGTCAGCGCCCGGTGTCTGGAGCGATAATTGCCCAAGCCCTGCACATCTGCTCGTTATCGATTGTTAGAGAGCGTTAGACCTCAGGATTGTGGCCTATGGGATGGAGCGGATAAACGGCCTTTAGGCCTGAATTTCACACTCCAGCCTGCCTAAGGATGATCGACGGAGGCAGGAATGAGCCAGAAGATTGCTCACTTTCCGCTCGACTTCAGCGCAGAACAGAGCGTGTGTGGTGGCGAAAGGACCCCTCCGCTATGGACCCCGCTACGCTCGAAGCCACGCTGAAGGCCAATATTTCCGAGATGCGGGATCGTCTTGATGAGGCCGCCGGTATCGCCAAAGCAGCCAGCGCGTGCGCCGAAACAGGCAACATCAGCAAGGCCATCGAGATTGCACTGGATGTCGAGCAACTGATTTACGAGGCGAACACCTTCTTGAATGCGGCAAGCTTGATGCATCGCATCAGCAAAAGCTGATCGATCTCGCTCCTCCAGCCCTCCCCGCCAGCGCCTTCGGCCTCCGCGGGGTTTCGGCGGTGGCGGCATGACGCCACCCAGATCGAACGGAGGATCCAATGCAAACTGACACGTCAAACATTTCGTCCGTGACAAAGGAGAAGGCGGCTCAACCGCAAACGCGGAAGTCTGGCACCCATAAGGCGCCTGCGAAACAATCCACCGCCAGAGCCAAGGCTCCATCGAAGCAAGCCAAGGTCCTGGCTTTGCTCCACGCGCCGGCCGGCACCACCATCGCCGCCGTGGTGAAAGCCACCAAGTGGCAGCAACATTCGGTTCGCGGCTTCCTGTCGGGCGTGGTGCGCAAGAAGCTGCGACTGAAGCTGACCTCGAAGCTCGATACTGATGGCGAGCGGGTCTACAGGGTGACCGGCGGCGCTGCCCGCCGCGCCGCCGCCAAGAGCGGCCGCAAATCGAGCTGACACCATGTCTGATTTGAATGTTGCTGCATCAGGCGGTCCGGCTACGGACGCGCTGTCGGCGGAGATCGCTCGCTTGGGCGATCTCCCTATTGGCGACCTGCGTGCGCGCTGGCGCACCGTGTTTCGCAAGGTGCCCCCACCCACCCTCTCCCGTAATCTGTTGTTTCGGACGCTGGCCTATCGCCTGCAGGCCGACCGGTTCGGTGACCTCGATACTGAAACCCGGCGCATCCTGGACAGCGTGAAGCTCGATGGCCGCGGCGACACTTTGAAAGGTGTCATCGCGGGTTTCAGGAGGCCGGACTGGAAGCTGCAGCCCGGCACGGTCCTCTCCCGGGAATGGAAGGGCAAGATGCACCGGGTGACCATCACCTCGGATGGATTTAGCTGGGACGGCAAGATCTACAAGAGCCTGACCCAGATCGCCTACGCCATCACTGGTACCCGCTGGAATGGACCCCGATTCTTTGGTTTTCGGAACAAGTCAGCTCGGGAAGCGGAGTCATAATGTAATGAAGAAGGAATCCGGAAAGACCGTCCGCTGCGGCATCTACACCCGGGTCTCGAGCGATTCCGGGCTGGAGCAGGATTTCAATTCGCTCGATGCCCAGCATGAGGCCTCACAGGCTTATATCAAGAGTCAGGCCCATGCCGGCTGGACCCTGATCCGCACCCGTTATGACGATGGCGGATATTCCGGGGGCTCGACTGAGCGCCCCGCCCTTCAGCGTCTCCTGGAGGACGTAAAGGCCCGGAGAGTCGATATCATCGTGGTCTATAAGGTCGACCGGCTGACGCGGTCGCTGGCTGACTTCGCTAAGCTGGTCGAACTGTTCGATGCCCATGGGGTGTCCTTCGTCTCGGTCACGCAGCAGTTCAACACCACGACCTCCATGGGTCGGCTGACCCTGAATGTCCTTCTCTCCTTTGCCCAGTTCGAGCGGGAGGTTACCTCGGAGCGGATCCGAGACAAGGTGGCGGCCTCCAAGCGCAAGGGCCTCTGGGTGGGTGGCAACGTCTGCCTCGGCTATGCCGCCGTCGACCGTAAGGTCGTGGTCCTCCCCGACGAAGCCGAAACCGTCCGGCAGATCTTCGAGGCGTATGCCCGGCTTGGATCCTTGAGCGAGGTGCAGAAGGAACTCCGACAGCGAGGCATCGTCTCCAAACACCGGACCTTGAAGGACGGCCGCAAGGTCGGGGGGATCGATTTCAGTACGGCTTCCCTCGCAAACCTTCTGCACAACCGGTTCTACATCGGGGAGGTCGACTACAAGGGCGAGATCCTGAAAGGCCCGCAGGAGCCGATCCTGGACCGCGCCCTGTTCGACCAGGTCCAGGAGAAACTCGCCGCCCAGCGCATCAAGCGGGTCAAGACCAACGCCAAGGGAAATTCCCTGCTCACCGGTCGCATCTTCGACGACAGCGGCAACGGCATGACACCGACCTACGCCGTGAAGAATGGCGTCCACTATCGGTATTATATCTCCACACCGCTGCTCCACGGCAAATCCGACATAGCCGGCACCGTCGCTCGCGTCCCCGCCGCTGATGTCGAGGACACCATCGTCAAGGCGCTCCGGGAACGACTCCAAATCAAGGAGGCTGAGGACAACCGCATGCTGCTCCAAACTTGCGTCGAGCGCGTCGAGATCCAAACCAAGCGGGTCGTCATCACGCTCAAGCCAGAGGTGATAGCGCCACCCAGCGCCATCAAGAACCGCAAGGGAAACTCGGACGCAACGATCATTCACATCCCGTGGACCAAGCCGCCCACGAAACGAGGGCGCGACATTGTGTTGCCGGCCGAAGTCGCACGCGACGAGACCAAGCCGATCAAGGCCGCGCGCCGGGCAAAGCTTATCGCATCGATCGCCAAGGGGCGTCGCTGGCTCGACGAACTTGTCAGTGGTCAAACCAAAAGTCCCGAGGAAATCGCGCAACGCGAACGTTGCAGCGTTCGTAAGGTGAATATGACGATTTCGCTAGCTTTTTTGGGACCAAATCTCGTCAAAGCCTCGGTTGAAGGCAGTCTGCCAAGGGGTATCACTATGACGCGTATGTACGGGTTAAATTTCGGATGGGCAGACCAGCACCGGCATCTAGGCCTCGATCGGACCGGAAGTTGACTGTGCTCAACACTTGGCGAAATCACACTATCTACGATCGGCGCGGAAGCACGCGTCTGTTGAGCGAACTACTTCTGACATCAGGCACTTCCCACCGGCGAGACCTTCCTTCTTCCTGATTCTTATCAGCGCATTATCCGGCCCCACCTGACGTCCGTATTTTGATTTCCTTCTTGTGGCACGATTCGAACCTGCTCCCCTCATCGCCGAACGATAAGCCCTTTGCAGCTCCGTTGATATTTCGACGATTTCGTCTTCATTCGCACCCGTCTATCGCGCCTTGTTCACACACTTACGATGGCCAACCCCTTGTTGGGTTCCTCTTGCCGACGAACTGCGGATGTCCCGACGACATGATTGTAGTCCTGAAAGAGAATCGAGAACCACGGCGGTGGGGTTGCCGAAATTGAGCCCATAATGCAACGCCGCTGACGTCGTCGGGGTGCATCAAATAGGAGGCGATGCAGCGAAGTCCCGTTGTCTTGCCGCTCGGATTTCAAACCGCGCTTCAGCGCACGCGGCGCAAGCCTCTCCTGTCGGACCGACTGGCCGGACGGGCATCGGCCGACGGCAGCCAGTTGTTGTGGAGTTCTTTTGCCAAGCCTTCATCGATGTACGGGGCAACCAGCTTTTGGAACGCATTGGCGACCTGCGCATATTCAAATTCGCAACCCTCAGCGCGATCCTTCGGAAGTTTACCGCTAGCGAGAAAATCCGCGAACAACAACGGATCGGAACCATAAGCCATGCACAGCACATTGTAATAGCGTTGCGATGGAGTTCCGTGAACGTCCGCAAAGCTTCGCAGCGACTTCACTGTAACAGGCGATCTGATGTCGCCCTGATATTGAAAAGCGTTGCCGAGGATCAGCCGTCGGGCATCTTCCTTTTCGAATTTCAGCATGATGAAGGTTGAGAATTGGTCTGCAGCGTCCTCCTCCCGGCCTAAAATGGGAGTCTGCCAATAATCAAAGACGGCATGTCCGGCTTCGTGCAAGAATACATCGATCACCGGTCCAACTAGCGCATCGATCGGAGCCATATCTCCCACCGGGGCGGCAGGGACGTTTTTCCAGATGTCGTCAAGGAACTCGTAGCATACGGTGATGGCGTCGTTTTCATACCATGCATTCGACACGCCGTCGCAGTCCCCCGTCTTGACCAGAAGGCGACGCGGCAGGCGTAGCGGCGCAAGCAGCGTTTGAATTTTCTCCAGCGCCTTCGCTCTCCTGATCTCGTTATAGACAGGAATCAGCCTTGCGTTCTTCGGCTCGACATACTCGATTTCGACCTGCTTCGGACGAAGGTCCTGTGCCGTCGCGAACGAGACAGTTCCGAGTGCAACGAAAACAAGCGGCAGCAGCAATCCGGTGAGCCGCATCGCATTCTCCTCCTGGCAACTCCGCGTTCCTCACATGTACAGCGCGGCGCCTGATCGCATTACCTGAGCGTCAGATCCTCCTGTCGTAAGGGCCGCCACGTCGGATCCGGATCGAAAGCGGTCATCCGGGAGGCAATACGCGCCGAGTCTTTCCCCAGGTCCTTTTGCAGCACCACGCCGGCGTGATTGACGATGAATGTCATCACGCCGGAATTGCCATACTCGGCCGGCCAGGCGACGAGTCCGAAGCCACCGAGCAGATTGCCTTTCATCAGATAATTCATCGCACCACCGGGCGCGTTTGGCCCCTGCGCCGTGAGCACCTTGTAGTAATAGCCGTGATAGGGAATTTGCCCCCCGCCCGGCCGGTAGCCCTGAAGTGTTGCCCTGGCGAAAGCTTCGCCCAGAGGACTTTGCGGCTCGTCCGCAGCTGCCGGCCAATACAGCCCATCCTTCTTCCCCGGTGTCGAAACGATACGTTGCGCGTAGGTATCGACCTTTCCACCTTGCGGCTTCATCGAGGCATATTCGTTCTGTGCATCGACATAGGCGAGCGCCGCCTGAATCGCGCTCAGTTCGTTGCGCCCGATCCTTCGGAGCAGAACTTCGCGGCGACCAGCGGCAGAATCGAATTGCCAGGCGCCGTTTCTGAGCATCAGCGGGATAGGAAGTCGCCAGTCATTGTTGCCTACGACAAGGTCGGCACGATTGTCGCCGGTCTTCACCACCTGATGCTTCAGATCATAGGCAATCAGAAAAGCAGCGCGCGTGGTCTGGTCAGCGACCGGATCCCCGGAAACGACAATGTCGCGGCCTTGCGCACCGAGCACCAAAACCATATCGCGGACATTATCGGCGCGCACGGAGGCAACGAATGCGGTTACGGCGTCTTCTGGAGTCTTGAATTTCTGCTGCGCGTGCGCAGAGCCGGCGACGCCGGCCTGCACCAGCACGGCCAGAACAACTATCAGGGGAATGCGCAAGAGGTGTCTTAAAGGATGTCTCATGGCTTATTCTCCAATGGGCCCGAATGCGCCGCAGAGTCAGCGCCGCCCGCCGCCGCGCCCGCCGCCACGTCCATCGCCTCCTCCGCGCGGTCCGCCGCCACCGCGTCCCATTTGACGGCCGCCACCTCCGCCGTGACCCACGCGTGGGCCGCCGCCACCGCCACCGACACGCGGATCACCACCGCCGCGCGGACCCAAGCTGGCTTGCCCGCGATTCATATCGCGGCTGCCACCGCCACGGTTGACGCCGTCAAAGCCTCCACCCTTTGTTGGACCTTGCGGCCGCGCCTGTGGACGGTCGCCGCCCGGGCGCTTGGCGCCACCCGGCCTTGCATCCTTGCCGCCAGGCCGCTCGCCGCCCGGTCGCGTGTCCTTGCCTCCCGGCCGGTCGCCGGCACCGGGACGATCCGAGGGCCGCGTCTCAGGCCGCGCACCACCGGGACGGTCCCCTGGCCGGTCGGAGCCGGGCTTCAGCACCTGCTGCCCGTCACGGCCCCGGAAGTCCATGCGCTGGTCGCGATTGACGACATCGGCCTTGCCGAACTTCTGCTTCACGCTGTCGTTGTTGTAGCGCACGCCGTGGCGGTGCTCGACATTGTGCTGCCAGTTCTGGCGTTTGTTGATGTCGATATCGTTGTTGATATTGATGTTGTTATTGCTCCAGTTGACGTTGCCACCCCACCAGCTGCCGCCTGACGCCCAGGCACCGACAGCGTAACCCGCTCCGAACGCCAACCCGGTGGCCAGCAGGCCGCCCGCGATATAGCCCGGCGCGCCGAAATAATAGGGCGGATACGCGGCGTAGGGCCACGCACCATAGACGACGGCCGGATCGTAGTACGGCACGTAGACAGTGTTCGGCTCAGTCGGCTCGATGGCAATATACTGACGATTGTTCTGCGTCGTGGTCGTCACTTTCTGCTGTTTGGTCGTCTTCAGCTTGTCGTTTGCTTGCGCCTTTTGCCGAAGCCGCTGGATCGCATCCATCACGTCAGGCTGCTGCGCCAGAACGGCGTCACCGAGCTTCTGAGTCCAGTCGAGTTGCTCCGACATCATCCCAAGCACGTCTGGCGTCGCCGCCAGCGCCTTGATGCTGTCGTCCCATTTCTTCTGGTCGACTGCCTTCTTGAGGGGATCCCCCTTGAGATTCTTGTTCTGCTTCGCCCAGCGCTCGGCTTCGACCACCTCAAGTGGATAGGTCGAGGCAATCAAGACCTGCGAGAGCAGGGTATCGGGATAGAGTGCGATCGGTGCCACGAGCTGGTCGAGCTCTTCCGGCTTCAATGTCTGCGAGGATTGGGCGTAAGTGGGCGCGGCGCCCACGAAACCGAGGCCCAGAATAATCAGACCCAGAACGATATTGCGAACTAAAGATGTTATGGTCATCGCGCCCAATCCTCAGCGTGCCAGGGCCTGCACGCAACCGCTTTGCCAGCTTTGCGTCTCGCTCCCGCGGTTGCGCGGTTTTTTGTTGCAGCCTGATCGTCAGTTCGCTCAGGCAGAGGGATGCCTCGACGTCCCTATCGCCACATCAGTGTCATGCTGACATCGCCCGGCATGCCGTCCGGCCAGTCGGCAATTTGAAACTTAATGTGATAGCCGCGCGGCTCGAGATGCTTCTTCCAGAATTCGTACAATTCCTTCGGCAGACCGGTTAGCGTCTCTTCCCACCCCGCCTCCATTTGATTGATGGCGCGGCCTTTATCGGTAAACAACTTGTTGGAGAAGCGCGCAATCTCGACTTCGGTCAGGCCATTGGCAACCGCGCGGTTGATGATGGCAGCCGCCCGCTTCATCCGCTCTTCATCGCTGACGCCAGATGGCTTGCTGAGTTTGTCGAGCAACTCCTTTTTCTCCGCTTCGGCCGCCTGCCGCTTCTTCATGTACTCGGCGGCTTTCTGCGCTTCCATTTCCGCCGCCCTACGAAGGTTGTCCTTGGCGTTAGGAAGGATGTCGTCGATACCAGCCATTGTCGTCTCCAATATTTCAAAACCGCGCTAGTCAATGATATGATACCCGCCATCGACGTAGAGCGTCTGGCCGGTAATCAGTTTCGCCGCATCGTGCGCAAGAAATGCCGTGGCGACGCCGACATCGTCGATGCTGACGAGACTTCGCGTTGGCGCCTTCTCCTTGGCCTTGTCCAGCAGCTCGTCGAATTCCGGGATGCCGGAGGCTGCGCGGGTCGCGAGCGGTCCCGGCGAAATCGCGTGCACTCTGATCCCTTTGGGACCGAGTTCGGCGGCAAGATAGCGCACGGAGGCTTCCAGCGCCGCCTTGGCGACGCCCATGATGTTGTAGTTCTTCACCACGCGCTCGCTGCCGTAATAGGTCATCGCGAACATGCTGCCGCCGTTCTTCATCAAGGGTTCTGCAAGATGAGCCATCCGCAAGAACGACCAGCACGACACATCCATGGTGGCAAGAAACCCCTCTTTCGAGACGTCGATTACTCGGCCATGCAACGCACCTTTGGGAGAAAAGGCAATCGAGTGAATCAGATAATCCATGCCGCCCCATTGCGCTTCGATCTGCTTGAATACCGCCTCGGTCTGTCCTTCGAGCATTACGTCGAGTGGCATGACGATTGGCGCTTCCAATTCCTGCGCAAGCGGCTCGACAAAGCGCTTTGCCTTCTCGTTCAGGTATGTCACCGCGACTTCTGCGCCGAGAGCACGGAACGCTCGCGCACAGCCCCAGGCGATTGACTGGTCGTTCGCTATTCCAACGATCAGGCCCTTCTTTCCTTCCAGAAGTGGTGCCTTAGCCTTGGGAATACTCACGCCGTCCTCCTGTGCACGGCATCGTCGCTACCGGACGCCGACAGGACCGCAAGCGTATGCTTCGCGATCATCAGTTCCTCATTGGTCGGAATGACGTAGACGCCGAGACGGCTGCCTGGACGCGAGATGCGAAGAGCATTTTCCCCATTCGCTTCGGGATCGATATCGGCGCCGAGCCAGCCAAGCTTTTCGCCGATCCGCGCGCGCATCTCCGCCGATCGCTCGCCGATCCCGGCGGTGAACACGAAGCAGTCGATTCCGGCCAGAGAGGCGGCCAGATAACCGGAATAGAGCCCGATCCGATACACGAAATGCTCCAGGGCCATCGCCGCCACGGGCTCACTGCTTTGCAGCAAGTCGCGAACATCGTTGCTAATACCGGACAGCCCCTTCAGCCCGCATTCCTTGTAGAGAAAGTCCTGCACGGCGGCCGGGCTCATTCCCTTCTCACTGAGGAGATAAAGCACGACGCCGGGATCAATCTGTCCTGGCCGGGTTCCCATGGGCAGCCCGTCGAGCGCGGTGAAGCCCATTGTGCTCTCGACGCTGCGGCCATTCGCGATCGCGCACATGGAGGCGCCGCTGCCGAGATGCGCGACAATTATCCGGCCCCCGGCGCGATCCGGCATTAGTTCGCGCATGCGCTCGGCGACATATTCATAGGACAGGCCGTGAAAACCGTAGCGGCGCACGCCTTCGACATAGAGCGTATTCGGAATCGCATAACGGTCCGCGACATCGCTGTGGCCGCGATGGAACGCGGTGTCGAAGCAGACTACCTGAGGCATGTCGGGAAAGCGTTCCATCAAGATGCGGATCGGCGCCAGATTGTTCGGCTGATGCAACGGCGCAAGCGGGATATAGCGCTCGAGATCGGCGAGGACGGTCTCGTCGACGCGGATCGGCCGGTCGTAATTGGGGCCGCCATGGACCACCCGGTGGCCGATAGAGGTGAATGTCACATGCTGTTCGTCGCGCAACCAGGCTCCAGCAACGCGCATGGCGGATGCGACATCGGGAACCTCGCTAGTGCCATAACTCTGGTCGATTAGCTTTTCATCACTGGTACCGCTCGCCTTCAGTCTCGGCCGCACGCCGATGCCGTCGATCTGCCCGCTGATCACTTGCTGTAGTGTCGTGCGTCCTTCGACCGAATAAACACGGAACTTGACACTCGACGACCCAGCATTGACGACGAGGATCTTCTCCATTTCACGCGCTCAAGCGGCCGGAAGTGCGGTGCTGCGACGTCGCGCATCCGCGGACAACGACGCGATGGCACAGGAGGCCATCCGGGTACGGACCGAATCTGCACGCGACGTCAGTATGATGGGAACGCGCGCTCCAAGCACCAAACCGGCGGCGTCGGCATGCGACAGGAAGATCAGATTTTTGGCCAGCATGTTGCCAGCCTCGAGATTGGGCACCACCAGTATTTGGGCGCGCCCGGCAACCTCCGACTTGATGCCCTTGATACGCGCTGCGTCCGGATCGATGGCGTTATCGAAAGCGAGCGGCCCATCAAGAATTCCGCCGGTGATCTGGCCGCGGTCCGCCATCTTGCACAGGGCCGCAGCGTCTATGGTTGACGGGATTTTTGTCGTCACCGTCTCGACCGCGGACAGGATCGCCACGCGCGGCGCACCTTCGCCGATCTGCAGGAACAGGTCGATGGCGTTCTGGACAATGTCCCGTTTCACATCGAGGTCGGGGGAAATATTGATTGCCGCGTCGGTTACGATCAGGGTGTCGGAATGCGATGGCACGTCCATGATAAAAACGTGACTAATTCGACGCGCAGTGCGTAATCCGGTCGCCGAAGACGTAACCGCGCGCATCAACTCATCGGTATGCAGGCTGCCCTTCATCAGGAGCTCGCCCTTGCCGGCGCGGATCAAGTCTACCCCCTTGGCAGCAGCGACCTCGCTGTGCTCGACGTCAATGATCTCGTACTTGCGGATGTCGATGTTGTGCTGCTTGGCAACCGCTGCAATTTTCGCGGCCGGGCCGACCAGGATCGGCGTGATGATGCCGGCTTCCGCTGCCTCAACGGGTCCGCGCAAAGAGGTCTCATCGCACGGATGCACCACGATCGTCGAAGATGCCGGCGCCTGCTTGGCGCGCGCGATCAATTGCTCGTATTTGGCATGCGGCCTTGCCATCGAGACTGCCGCTTCAGAACCGGCCATGACGTGTCCCACACCTACGAATTATGAGCTCGCTTGGGTCCGCATCTCGACGGGTGCGAGCCGAGGCTTTCCGCCTTCGAACATGCTAGCTACGCGCTCCATGCGTTTTGCCGCCTCCTCGGCAAGATCGCCGCTGGCGGTAGCCACCTCTTTAATCGCGACGAGCGCAGCCTTGCGCTCGTCCGCCCCCGGCGGCAGCATTGATGGAATCGCGGCAAGAGCGGCCTGCTGATCAATCAGCAGCATGAAAAATTGCTCGCGGACCAACTGCTTGAACTGCTCTAACGTCAACCTCTGAGTTTCGGTGGTGGCAAGCCGGATTTTATGGATTGTCTCGAAGCTGCGCTCATCCGCCGCTCCCCGCGCCATGCCGATATACAGTGCAGCACGAACCATGCATTCGCGCAGGCCACCGGTGCTGATCTTTGCGCGGAGCTCCGCAATGCGCTTCTCAACTAACTGCTGATGAAGCGGACTTTTTGTGGCCTTGCGTAAAGACCGCTGGCTTGTCTGAGGATCGATGCCGCACGCCGCTTGCAAGGCGGGTGTGCCGTAAATCGTTAGGAATGTGCGCTCGGCGGCCTGCTCCATTGTGTCGCGCCACGTGTCGAGGGCCTTTACGATCTGTTGCGACATCTTCTCCTGCATCGCTAGGAAGGGGTTGTCGGCGGGCGCCTTTTTGCGCTCGGCCCGGACCCGTTCCGCAACGGCCTTGACCGGCGCCATGAACGGATTGGCATCAGAGAAGATCTCGTACTGCAGGCGAAGCGGATGAAATTGCTGCATCCAGTTGGCGAGCAGCGGGTTGGCGACCGCCTTTACGAACGGCTGCATGTAAGTCCGGTACAGCGCAAGATTGGTCTCGGAGACGCGTGCGGCCGTCGCAAAGCGGCGTTCATCCTCTCCGTCGTTGCCGCCAAGTGCCCGAATGTCATCGAGCGTGCGGGCCTCGCAGCGCATCACCCAGTCACCACCGACAAGATCTGCGTTCTTCAAACCAGTCGATGGCTTGGTGAAGGTGGCCTCATATAAGCCGGGCGGCAGCGTATCGATCAGGTCGATATTGTCAGAGAATTCGCTGTATTGCTTGCGTGCAATTCCCGCCGAGACAAATATGCCGAGATGGCCGGCGTCCTCATGCACGGTATAGACGATGGTTTGGCCGTAGGATCGGATCTCATCGACACTATCGTAAAGATCGAGGATCCAGCCGAGCGCTTGTGACGGCGGCGTGACATTGTCGCCCTTGGAGCAGAACACCACGATTGGCGAGCGGATGCTGCGAAGATCGACCGCAGTACCGTCCGGAGTTTTGATCTGCCCGGCGGCGAGTTTATTACCGATGAACAGCTCATCGACGATGAACTGGATTTCCTCCGCGTTCAGATTGACGTGACCGCCCCACCAGCGCTCGAAGCCGAGATAGCGGTCGGCCTCGGTATCGATCTTAGAATAGAGATTGTACTGCTTGGTCCACAAGGTGTTCGCGGGATTCTGGTTCTCGAAGTTCTGAACCAGGTAGGCGCCATCGAACTTGCCGCCACCGAGATCGCTCGTCAGCGCCGTGAGCCAGCTGCCGCCAAGCAGTCCTCCGCTGTAGCGCATCGGATACTGGCCGAGCACACCATCCCAGTAAGACAATGGCGAGCCCGCAATAATGATGGGGCCGAACAATTCCGGACGCAGCGCGGCAAGCATCATGACAGCCCACCCCGCCTGGCAATTGCCGATCACACAGGGTTTGCCGTCCGCCTGGGGGTGACGCTTGATCACCTCGGCGAGAAATTCTGCCTCGGCGCGGGCGACATCGGCAATGGTCTGGCCTGGCATGGGTTCAGGCAGGAAGCCTACGAAATAGCACGGATGGCCGGCACGCATCGCCATGCCGATCTCGCTGTCGGCCTTGAAGCCCCCGATACCCGGCCCGTGCCCCGCTCGCGGATCGACGATGACGAAGGGACGTGCCGTCAGGCCGATCTGCACATCCTCCGGCGGCAAGATGCGGACAAGCGCATAGTTCACCGGGCGCTCAAGCTTGCGGCCGTCCATCACCAGTTCGCATTTAAAGTCGAGAACATGCGGAGCGTCTTCTGCGGCATGTTCGCGAAACGCGTTCCCCCGCTGCCGCATCACATCAAGGAACAAGAGCGATCGTTGTGCGGCATCGATGGCGTATTCACCCGCTGAGGTGAACCACGCAACTGCCGGCAGGCTGACCCTTTCCGACGAAGACTGACTGGCCGTCATGGTGTACATTCCCTCCACGCTACGCTGATGCGTGGCCGCGCCGCATTCGGGCGACCGCAAGAACGGGTGCCGGAACGACCGCCACAGCCGACCATGACGGTCCGTTCGGCGGTACTGTACTTAGGTTTAGGGCACGCGGCCTTCGCGGGGCCGGGCCGGGTACGACGATGCTACTCACGTTTTGCGACACTTTCGTGCTCAGCCTCCCTGATCAGGTCGTGGACCGTCATGGCGCGATCAATCCCTCCGACCTTGTCGCCGATACCGTCCGTCCTTAGAAAATCTCGCACGTAGCTGCGCGCGCCGACGATGCGGAGCACGATACCGCGGGCGGCAAGCTCCGCGTGCAGTTCGTGCAGCATCTGCGAACCTGCCAGATCGATGAACGGCGAGGCCGACAGGTCGCAGATCAGCAGACGGATGCTGGACATCCGATGGCTGTCCAGTCGCGTTCGGATAGCATCCAGCACGGCAGTGGCGTTGACATAGATCAGCGAGCCTTCCGGCCGGACGATTATTGCGTTTTTTGATGGCTCATTATCCGGATGCCGTTCCAGATCAGAATAGATTTGCGTACCCGGGATGCGACCGAGAAAGGCGACATGCGGACTCGAGACGCGCATGAGCAACAGCGCGATACAGGCGAATGCTGCAAGCAGGATTCCGTTGAGGATTCCCAGGAGCAGCACTGACACTAGTGCGATGGTCGCGGCATAAAAATCGAGCCGGCTGACGCGCCACATGTACCTCAGGGCGCGGAAATCGAACAACCCCATGATCGCCGTCAGCACCACGGCGGACAACACTGCCTTGGGCAGGTTTTCAAGCGGTTCGGTAAGGTATAGGAGACAGAGCGCCAACGTGACCGATGCAAAGATCAAAGCCAGCGGCGACTTCGCTCCGGCTTTGTCGTTGACGGCCGATTGCGACAATCCGCCCGCGACCGGATAGCCCTGCCCCAGGGCAGCAGCAAAATTTGCGGCTCCGATACCGAGGAATTCCTGCCGCATATCGAGCTGGTAGCCGTGCCTTGCAGCGAAAGTCCGCCCGGCCGAAACGCCTTCGACATAGGCGAGCAACAAACATCCCGCAGCGAGCGGGACGATGCCTTCCACATCGCGCAGGCGAAGCTCCGGCCACGCCAGACCCGGAAGCCCTGCCGGAATTTCGCCCGTTATCGGCACGCCTCTGGATGGCAGGCCGAGCAGTGTCGCAGACACGATCGCGAGCGCTACGACTGCAAGCGCCACCGGGCGTCCCGGCAGCCACTTCTCTCCGAGCAGCAGGAGCGCGATGGCGGTGATGCCGATCACCGCTACGATGAGTTGTGCCTGGCCGAGTTGCCCGGCCAGCATGATGAGCCGCTCGAGGAAATTATGCCCGCCTCCCGCGACCCCGAGCAGACTCGGAAGCTGCGTCATCGCGATCGTCAGCCCGGCTCCGATCTTGAAGCCCACCAGAATGGAATCGCTGATCAGGAGCGCGATGACGCTGAGCCGCATCAGCCACGACAGGAGGCTGAGAACGGCGACGGTGAAGGCCGCGAGACTCGCAATCTGCGCGTAGCGCTGCATGTCGCCGTCGGCCATCGCACCGACGCTCGCCGCAACCATCAGCGATATTGCGGAGGTTGGTCCCACTGCGAGCTGGCGCGAGGAACCGAGCAGTGCATATCCGATGCCGCCCAGCAGATAACCGTAGACGCCGACCTGAGGCGGCAGGCCGGCAAGCGTTGCATAGGCCAACGAGACCGGAATCGCATACGCCGCAAGCGTGATCCCTGCCACAATATCATGAGGCAGCCATGTCGCGCGATATTGCCGGAGCCAATTCCAAGCGCCGTCGGTCCGGCCTGTCCCGGACAGCGGCGCGTTAGCAGCCTTGTCCAACGTGTCGCTCATACGATGCTCGCATCAAACGGCCGTCACGCTGTCGGTTTGGTGCGAAGATACACGAACCAGTAGACCGCAGCCACCATGAGTGAGCCGCCGACGATGTTACCGAGCGTTACCGGAATCATATTGGCGAAGATGAAATTGTCCCAGGTGATCGCTTGAAAATCCGCCGGCGATTTGCCGATCGCGCTCCAGAAGTTCTCCGGAGCCCACGTTTTGATAAACAACCCCATCGGTATGAAGTAGATATTGGCGATGCTGTGCTCGAAACCGGCCGCGACGAAGGCCGAGATCGGCGGGATGATGGTCACGACCCGGTCGATCGTGGTGCGAGCGCCATAGCACATCCAGACTGCAAGGCAGACCAGCGCGTTGCACAGGATTCCGAGCATGAAGGCGGGCCCGAAGCCGAGCGCACTTTTGCTGTTGGCGATCGCGAGCGCGTTATGCCCCACGGCTCCGCCCCCGAATGAATACTGTGCCGAAACGAATACCAGCGCAGCGGTCGTAATTGCGCCGAGATAATTGCCGGCAAAGGCGATACCCCAGTTGCGGAGCATGGCGCGGGTCGAGACCTTGCCGCTGGCCCAGGCCATCACCAGCATGTTGTTGCCGGTGAAGAGTTCGGCACCGGCGACCACGACCATGATGAGACCGGTGGCGAAGACAAGGCCGGTCAGCAAGCGCATCACGCCATAGGGCATAATGGTGTCCGGTCCGGTTCCGCCGGCACCAACCGTTGTCGCGAAAACCGCACCGAAACCAATGAACGCGCCGCCAAGGATGCTGAGCACGAAGACGGCCAGTGGGTCCATCGCCGCACGCGCGACACCGCCCGCCTCAGCGCGCTGAGCCATGGTCGACGGCAGGATCGTATCGATGCTAACCGGCTGCGTCTGCGCGCTGTCAGTCATTACTGTGCCGATGCTGTTAGCCGTTACCGAGGAATAGCAGCCCGACAATCTGCACGGCGACCACTTTCAGGATGGTCGCGGACGGGAAAATCATCGCATAGCCAATGTCGGGGCGCTCGGTCGGCGCCATTCGCGTTCCATAGAGGAGGATGGCCGGATTTCCGGTCGCACCAGCCGCGACGCCCATCAGATCGTCGTAAGGGATCTTCATGAGGTAATAGCCCACGACCAGAACGATCAGAACGGTCGTGAGCAGCACGGTGGCACCGATGAACAGGAGCGTCAACCCGGACTCCGTCACCGTGCGTACGAAAGGCTGGCCCGCGTTGATGCCGACCGCAGCGAGGAAAATTGCCAGCCCATAATTACGCAAGACGATGTTCGCCGGCAGCGGCATGGTCCAGAGCATCGGTCCGGTGCGGCGCAGCTTGCCAAGGATCAAGGCGACGATCAGCGGCCCGCCGCCGATGCCGAGCGTGACGACACCGACGCCGGGGATCGGGATCGGAAGCAGCCCCAACAGAATCCCCAGCACCATGCCGATGCCGAGGGAGACATAGCTGAATTCGGACGTAGCCTTGATGCTGTCGCCGAAGGCCTTGCGGATCTCCTCCTTGCGTGTCGGCGGGACCAACACACCGACGCGATCGCCGAACTCAAGCATGAGGTCGGGGTTCGGAACGATGTCCGCATCGTAACGGCGAACATGCAAGAGCCGTGTTCCCCCTGGCAACGAAAGCTTCGACAGAGGAACTCCGACCATGCTCGCCTTGCCGACGAAGACCCGGATGTAGTCCAGCGCAGAGCGGTCCTTCACCAGGATGCCGGGCTCGAGACGCCCGAATTTCGCCGCGGCCTGCTCGAGAGCCTCCTCGCTGTCAGATACCACCAGCAGGCCGTTGTCCCGGGTCAGGACGAGGTCCTCCGATGGCATGACGTTCTCATTTCCCACCCGCACCATCGTGATCTGCACGCCGGCCGGCAGATCCTTGGTGACATCGCTGAGCAAGCGGCCCTCCGCGGCTGCGCCCAGCGCGATCTCGCCCATGTGAAACCGCTGCGCCTTTGGCGGAAAGCTCGGCTTGACCTGACGGGTCATGAAATACATGCAAAGAATGGGGCCGATGACGCCGAACGGATAGGCAATCGAATAGCCGATCGACGGATCGCTGTTCTTCATCACCTCAAGCGCGGCCTGCAGTGTTGCCGTGCTTGTCATCGAGCCTGCGAACATCCCCAGCGTGTGGCCGATCTTGATCCCAAACGCGTGCCCAAGCCCAAGCGCAACCGCAAGGCCTGCAACCACGGCAAGAAGAGCGAGGAAATTGTATTTGCGTCCTTCGGCGCCGGCCATTCCTTCGAAGAACTGCCGCCCATACAGAATGCCGATGCCATAGAGAAACATCACCAGTCCGGTCAGCCCGATCGGGCCGACGATATTCGCCTTCGGCGCGAAGGCGCCAATTGCAAGACCGACAAACAGAACGGCACCGACACCAAGCGAAAATCCGCCCAGATTGATCTGCCCCACCAGATAACCGATGCCGATTGCGAGAAAGATCGCGAGGATCGGCTGGCTGCCGATGATGTCGCGGGTAAGGTCGATCATGGCAGGGTCTCCGGAAACACGAGTGGCGAGGCGCCGTTCAACGATCAGCGGACATTGCAACCGGCGGAGCGGAACTGGCCGATGACGCGGCCAATGAGATCCGGCGTCGGCGTCGACGTGGTCTCGTGGACATAGGGCAGCCCCATGGCGTGCCACTTGAAGGCGCCCATCTGATGAAATGGCTGCACTTCCACCCACTCGACATTCTTCATGGGCGCGACAAACTTAGCGATACCTTCGACATTTGCCGGATCGTCGGTATGGCCCGGCACCAGGGTGAGCCGCACCCAGGCGGGCTTTCCGCTCGTCGACAGGCGCTCTGCGAAACGCAGCGTTGGCGCGAGATCGCGGCCCGTCACCCTCTTGTAGGTTTCGGGGTCAGAACTTTTGATGTCCAGCAGAACGAGGTCGAGATTTGACAGGAATTCCTCGGTTACACGATCGCCAAGGTAGCCCGACGTTTCGATCGCGGTGTGGAGACCGAGTTTTTTAGCGCCGGCCAATATCTCGCCGGTGAACGCCATCTGCACCATCGGCTCCCCGCCCGAAATCGTGAGGCCACCGTCGAGCGATCGCAGCGCGGGCGCGAACCCCGCAAGCCGGTCCAGCACCTGTTTCGCTGGGATATAGGTGCCGTCTTTCAAATGCCAGGTATCGGGATTGTGGCAATAGGTGCAGCGGAGAAGGCAGCCAGAGACGAACAGTACCGCGCGCAAACCCGGCCCGTCGTAGCGAGACGAGGTTTCATAGGAATGCACATAGCCAAACGTGCCACTCTTCTCATCGAGCACGTCGCTTTCATCGGGCGCATCGGGAGACTTCCCGACCCGCAGGTCGTGACGGCTGCCCGCCTCGAGCGTGCCGAGCTGTGACATGGGTCGCCTCCCGAGGTTTCCGTCGCTCGCGTCTCACACCTGTCCGTGGAAGGTGCGGCTGATCACGTCCTGCTGCTGCTCTTTGGTGAGGCGCACGAAGTTCACCGCGTAGCCCGACACACGAATGGTGAGTTGCGGATATTTGTCCGGGTTCTTCATCGCGTCCTCGAGCGTCTCCTTGTCGATCACGTTCAGGTTCATGTGGAAACCGCCGTGATCGAAATACATGTCGAACGCCTTGGTGGCCGCCTCGATGAGTTGCTGCTCGGAGAGATGCGCCTTTTGCGGCGCCACCGACACGGTGTAGCTGATGCCGTCCTGCGCATCCTTATAGGGCAGCTTCGCCACCGACAGGCAGGAGGCGAGCCAGCCGTGATTATCGCGGCCGTGCATCGGATTGGCTCCCGGCCCGAACGGTTCGCCCTTGCGCCGGCCGTCAGGAGTATTGCCAGTCATCTTGCCATAGACAACGTTGGAGGTGATAGTCAGCACGCTCTGGGTATGCGTCGCATTGCGATAAGTCGGATGCTTGCGGATCTTCTGCATGAAGCTCGTGACGAGATCGGCGGCGATCGTGTCCACCCGGTCGTCGTTATTGCCAAACTGGGGAAGGGCGTTCGCCCCCGGCCCCTCGATGACGTAGTCGACCGCAAGACCGGTATCGTCGCGCACAACGCGGACCTTTGCGTATTTGATTGCGGACAGGCTATCGGCGACCACCGACAGGCCGGCGATGCCGAATGCCATGGTGCGCAGGATGTCGCGGTCGTGCAGCGCCATTTCCAGGCGTTCGTAGAAATATTTATCGTGCATATAGTGGATACAGTTCATTGCATGCACATACGTGCGCGCGAGCCACTCCATCGTCTTATCGAACTTCGCCATGACCTCTTCGAAGTCCAGCACATCGGCGGTCACCGGCGGCGTCGGAGGCGCTATCTGCTCTCCCGACACCTCGTCGCGGCCTCCGTTGATGGCATACAACAGCGCCTTGGCGAGGTTAACGCGCGCACCGAAGAACTGCATCTGCTTGCCGAGCTTCATCGCGGAGACGCAGCAGGCGATCGCGTAATCGTCGCCCCAATAAGGCCGCATCAGGTCGTCGTTCTCGTATTGAAGTGACGACGTCTCCTTGCTGATCTTCACGCAGTACCGTTTGAAATTTTCGGGCATGTGTTTCGACCAGAGAACCGTTATATTGGGTTCCGGGGCTGGTCCGAGATTTGTCAGGGTATGCAGCATCCGGTAGCTGCTCTTGGTGACAAGTGGCTTGCCGCTGATGTCCATGCCGCCGACGCATTCCGTCGCCCAATACGGATCGCCACTGAACAAGGCATCGTAATCGGGGGTACGAAGAAATCGTACAATTCGAAGCTTCTGGACGAGCTGGTCCCACAGCTCCTGAGCACCCTCTTCGGACAGCACGCCTTCCTTCTGGTCGCGGTCGATATAGATGTCGAGAAACGTCGAGACTCGTCCAAGCGACATTGCGGCGCCGTTGGCCTCCTTGATCGCACCGAGATAGGCGAAATACGTCCACTGGAACGCTTCCTGCGCGTTGGCCGCAGGCTTCGTAATGTCAAACCCATAGCGCTTGCCCATCTCTGCGAGATCGTTCAGCGCGCGAAGCTGTTCGGACAATTCTTCACGGACTCGGATGATCTCGTCAGTCGGCCACATGTCGTCGACCTGCTTACGTTCCTCCTGCTTTGCCTCGATCAAGCGCGCCACACCGTAAAGGGCGACGCGGCGGTAATCGCCGATGATGCGACCACGGCCATAGGCGTCCGGAAGCCCGGTTATGATGCCCGATTTCCGACACGCGCGGATTTCGTCGGTATACGCATCGAACACGCCGTCGTTGTGGGTTTTGCGGTATTTGGTGAAGGCCTCGTGCACCAGCGGGTCCGATTCGATGCCCGCAGCCTTCAGTCCGGCCTCGACCATCCGCAGCCCGCCCCAGGGGAAGATGGCCCGCTTGAAAGGCTCGTCTGTCTGCAGGCCGACTACGACCTCGTTTTGCTGGTCGATGTAAGCCGGCTTGTGCGCCAGCATGGTCGACGGCGTTTTCGCATCCGCGGCGAGCACGCCTTTCTTGCGCTCCTCTTGGAAATACGGCTGAAGCTTCGCCCATACCGCCTTGGTCCGTGCCGTCGGTCCGGCGAGAAACTTTTCGTCACCCGCGTAGGGGTTCGCATTGCGAACGATGAAATCGCGTACATCGATTGCCGTGCACCAGTCGCCCGGAGCAAAAGTTCGCCACGCGTTCTCTTCGCTGCGCGTCATGCTGAGGGCGGCTGAACTGGGCATGTGAGACTCCCGGTCAATGATGCGGTGTCATATTCTTGCAGATGAGCAACTCGCATCTGCAGGGCGCCGCGCTGGAGCGAATGCTAGAGTATTGCTGCGATGCAACTGCGCGGCGTGCATGTCTGCGCGTGCGTCAGAGTCGATAGCCGAACTTCCGCATACAAGCCGCCCCGCGGGTCGACTTGTTTGCATCCGCGGTTGTGCCCGCCCCGAGGCTACCTTTTTCCTTATCCATGAACGCCTTGCAGCGCCTGAAAGCTTCTTCGTAGCTGATCTTCTTTGGCTTTTGCTGTGCCGAAGCCGGCACGGTGACAGCCAGCAAGGCACCGGCCGTCAATAACGTTGCTGCGATTCCAAGGATTCTGGATGCCACCATTTTTCATCTCCTCCATTGGACCCGCTCTCCGGCAGGATTTGAATTGGGGTAGAATGTCTCGACGGTCGGCGTGAACTGATCCTAGGTGTAGTCGGCGCAATACGATCGGGTGAGTAGTTCGCTCTTGCACGCGTTGCCAGTTGCGTCGCAAGATATGCGGATGCACCTGCGCATCTCTTTAGAGGTCGAGCGTGACGTGCACCACTCCGGGCTCGGAGCGCGTCTCCATATGAAGACCGCTCCTCTCGAACGTCTTCAGCATGGGTGCGTTCTCGGGCAGGACTTCCGCCACCAGTTGCCGAAGGCCCTGCGACTTCGCGATCAGCGCGAGATGACGCATGAGATGGCTGCCAATCCCTCTGCCTTGGTAGGCATCAATGATCGTGAACGCGACCTCAGCGTTGCCGTCCGAGACCACGACATACCGCCCTCCGCCGATAATCGTCGGACGTCCACCTTCCTCGACGACAGCGACCAGCGCGACATGTCGCTTGAAATCAACATCGACGAGATAGTGCGTTTCCGCCTCAGTAAAGACCGTCTTGACGCCGAAAAACCGGCGATAGAGGGACAGCGGACTGGTCCGATCGACGGCCTTCTCAAGATCCCGCCGGTCGGAAGGACGTAGGGCACGCAATTCGACGCGGCTCCCATCCCGCAGCGTTTCGGTTGCAACATAGTCTTCGGCGCGCGCGATCATGATATTTCTAGATCATCCGCTGGCCACGCTGGGACAACAACATAAAAGCAGACCACGCCTGCTGCATTGGTTTAACCCTCCGATGCGTAAGGATAGTTCGCCCAGTCCATTCGTTTGAGTGCAAGTTCGGTCGTTTCAAACGAAACGCAACCGCGTTATAATACTGGCTTGATGACCGGCGCAGAGGTTTGATTGAAATGTTCGGTGTTCTCGATCACTTCTTCGAGTGGCTGCATGCGGTGCCGGCCGTCTTTACCGAGCCCGGGTCCCCGAACTTTTTCCTGTCGCGGGCAATCATCGGCCTTGTCCTCGCCATAGCAATTGTCTGCTTGCTGATTGCCCTTCCCTATCGCCGCATGTTCAACACCGTGCGGCGCCTCTGGTCGAGCCCCGGTGGAACCACAAAAACCTGACGCGCGCAAAAGAGCGAAAGTATCGCACATGACGCATCCCGCCCACCCCGCAGCGCCGCACCACCTGCCGTGGTTCATAACCGCACCGGATCAACCCGACGTCCTGATGTGGCTCATGGGCATATTTCTTCTCATCGCCGTTCTCGCCGTCGGCAATATCTTTTTGCGCCTGCACACCCTGCCCGAGCGGATGGCGCATCGATCGCAGAAGCTGCAGTTCGAAATTGTGGCGGTGCTTGGACTGCTGGCGTTGTTTACTCACCAGCACGTATTCTGGGTCGCCGGTCTCCTGTTGGCGCTAATAGACATTCCTGATTTCGGCACGCCACTTCGTCGAATTGCCGGATCGGCCGAAAAGCTAGCAGGCATTCCACCCGGGGAAGGAAACCTCGCCGCAGACGAGATCGAGCGCGCCGCGATAAGCCAGAAGCAGTCGGAGCACTAAGACATGCTTGAGCTTCTTCTCTGCTCTATGCTGACAATCCTGCCAGACTATCTTTACCGGCGGTACGTTCAGGGGAAGCGCATTGGCAAGGAAATTACACTTTACTCAGTATGGTTCGAGCTGCGGTGGGGGATCATCGGATGCCTGCTACTGACCGTCGCGCTCATTACCGCGATCTTCTATTTTCATCCCTCGACGAAATCCGTCATCGCCTATTTCCGCGCCGTACCTATTGTTTCCGAACGCAATGGCCGGGTTGCCGAGGTCTATGTCGGATTGAGCGATATTGTTAAGGCCGGCGACCCGATTTTCAGACTTGACAGCTCTACTCAAGCCGCGGAGCTAGAGACCGCGCGACGGCGCGCGGCAGAAATCGAGGCGCAGATCGTTCAAGGACAGTCGGAAATCGCCGCCGCTGTTGGTCAAGTAGACCAGGCGAAGGGCGCCTTGCAGCAAGCCATCGACGAACTGGAGACCAAGCAGGAACTCAACCGCCGCAATCAGGACATTGTGGCGCGGCGAGAAATCGAGCGGCTCCAGAACCTAGTTAAGACGCGGCAGGGCGGCGTCGACGCGGCAGAAGCTCAGCTAAAATCGGTTCAGAGCAAGATAGAGATGGTCCTGCCCGCTCAACGAGCAAGCGCCGAAGCGCAACTCGCCGAAGCGCAGGTCGCACTAGACAAGACGATCATCCGCGCCGGCATCGACGGGCAGGTCGAACAATTTGCTCTTCAGGTTGGCGATATTGTTAACCCATTCGCCCGACCGGCGGGTGTGCTCATCCCGGTAAAACGGCGGCAGGCATTGGCGGCAGGCTTTTCCCAAATTGAGGCGCAGGTATTGCGGGTTGGCTTGGTCGCCGAGGTGACCTGTATTTCCAAACCCTGGGTCGTTACTCCGATGGTGATAACGGACGTACAGGACGCAATTGCTGCGGGCCAGTTTCGCGGCGGAGAACAGCTGATTGAGGTGCGCCAAACTGCCACGGCAAAGCCGGGCACCATTTTCGTCATTCTCGAACCCATGTTTGCCGGTGGTCTCGACGGCGTTACCCCAGGATCGAGCTGCATCGCAAATGCCTACACCAGCAATCACGAAATCCTTGCGTCGAAGGATGTTGGCGCCTTCCGACGCTTCGCATTGCATGCGGTTGACGCGGTCGGCCTTGTGCACGCCTTGCTTTTGCGCATTCAGGCGCTGCTCCTGCCGGTCCGTGAGCTTGTATTCAGCGGGCACTAGCGTTCACCCGGTAGACGCTCGCCGGACAATCGGCTACTCACGCCGACCCTCCTCCGCGGAGAATTAGCGTCCGATGATATTCCAAGGGACAATGGACTCGACCCTTCTATCTTCGCTGATATCTCACGCGCAGCGGCCCGGCAATCCTAAGAGCCGAAGCATGAACGCTCGCTGGCATGATTACGAAAACAGCGGACGCCCATTCAGTCATAAAGCCTCATGATCTCGATCATCGATGACGACCCTGGCGTTCGGGAAGGCACCGCCAGCCTTCTGCGGTCGCTCGGATACAAGGTAAAGACCTTCGAGTCCGGACGCGCCTTCCTTGACTGGGAGGGCTCGAAATCGTCGGTTTGCTGCGCAATTGTGGACATCACGATGCCGGAAATCGATGGGTTCGAACTCCACCGACAACTCGTCCGCGACGGCTGTCGATTCCCGATCATCTTCCTGACCGCACTCACCGACGCCGTCGCAACCGTACGGATGCGCGAGTGCCGCGTACATGGTGTCCTGAGCAAGCCCTGTTCGGAGCAAAGCCTCGTAGACTGCGTGGAGTCTGCACTCGCGCGCAGCGGTCGCGGTCTCTGACGACAATCCGGACGTCTAATATCGCTCCTCAGCGAAGCGTCGGCTTTTCAAGGCCGCGCCGTCATCATAGGCGTGCTTGGTTTCGCGCGGCGGCAACTTGACCTTTGGGCGCGTGATCTTCTTGTATGGAATCGCCTTCAGGATATGCGCGATGCAGTTGAGCCGGCCGCGCCGCTTGTCGTCGGAGCGAACGATCGCCCAGGGAGCATGTTTGCTGTCGGTTTGCTTCAACATGGCGTCCCGCGCGCGCGAGTAGTCGTACCAGCGGCTGTAGGACTTGAGGTCCATATCGCTCAATTTCCATTGCCGGAGTGGATCTTCGATCCGCGCCTTGAACCGCCGTTCCTGCTCCTCCATTCCGACTTCGAGCCAGATCTTGATAAGGTCGATGCCGACATCGACGATGTGCTTTTCGATTTCGGGACATAACTCCAGGAAGTGCTTGTATTCGCGATCGCCCACGAAGCCCATGACGTGTTCGACGCCGGCGCGGTTATACCAGCTGCGGTCGAAGATCACGATTTCGCCGGCCGCCGGAAATCGCTCGAAATACCGCTGGATGAACATCTGGCTCTTTTCGCGATCGGACGGCGCAGGCAGTGCAATCACCCGGAATACGCGCGGACTGACGCGCTCCGTAAGCGCCTTGATCGTACCGCCCTTCCCCGCGGTGTCGCGGCCTTCGAACACGACGATGGCGCGCAGACCCTTGGCCTTGACCCATTCCTGCAGGTGACAGAGTTCGACTTGCAGCTTTCGAAGTTCCTTTTCGTACTCCTTGCGCGGCATTCTCTCCGGAGCCGCTGCGTCCCGGGATGCCGCCGCTTCCTTCGACCGCTTTTTCGACTTTCCGCGCTTGGCCATTTTGTCTGATCTCCGGACCGGCACCGGTGCGAGCGTGGGCCTTGGCTCACGCGAACATGCTGTCACGTTTGGATAAACTGTACTTTGGTTTAGTGTTGCAATGCCTCTGCTCGTTCCGGCTCAGTCGTCGGAGATCGGATTTATGCGCGGTGGCACGGCATCAGACGTCGGCAAACCTGCAGCGTCGTTGCCGGTCCGCGCGACCGATCGACGAAGCACCTCGAAAATGACCGCGGTAGACCAGCCGAACAACAGGACCCCATTCATCGCCGCCATAGGTCCGAGCAATTGCCAGCGTTCGACCGGCACGATGTCGCCATATCCGAGTGTCGTATAGTTGACGAAGGCGAAATAGAGATTAGACGCGCCTCCGCCTTTCGGAACTACGCCGGCGACCCAGTAGCCGACCGACCAGACGGCAACTTCGCAGCAATGCGCCAGGGTGATGACGAGGACCGTCACCATCATGAGCAAAACGAGATTTGCGGAGGTGTCCGCGGGACGCCTACGGCTTGTCTCACGGGCAACCTGGATCACCGCCGTCATCGCGAACGCATGAATCGCAATATTCATTGCGCTGACGCCGGCTCCGAAGAGAAGTTGACGCGCCAAGTTCATCGATCGTCCCGCAGTTCAACGAAAACCGACGTCCGGATCATTTTCCGCCGGCGGCCTGAACGCGGCGCCACGTCTGGTCGGGATTAAACCAGACCTCGCGGTTTGCGAAGCGTGTCGTATAGGCTCCAAGGTCCTTCTGATAGACGATACCGCGCTGGTTCACCATAAACGTCAGAACGCCCGAATGTCCGTATTGAACCGGATATGCAATCAGCGCGAAGCCGTGGATCATCTTGCCGCGCTCTGAGTAGTCATACGACCCGCCCGCGGCCTTGGGACCCTGTTTCGCAATGACCTTGAACCGGTAGCCGTAATAGGCGGAACGCGGCCTTGGCTCATAGCCGTCCGCGACAGCGCGATCGACCAGCTTGCTCAGGGGGCTCGCCGGCTGACCTTCGGCGGCAGGCCAATATAGCCCGTCCTTCAGTCCCGGACCGCTAACGATCCGCTGGGCATATCGCCTGTCGCCCTCCTTTTCCGTCATCGCGGCGTAGGCTTCCTGAGCTGCAACAAAAGCAAGGCTTGCCTCGACCGCTTTCGCTTCGTTTCTTGCAATCCGCGCGCGAAGCAGATCCTGGCGACCCGTCGCCATATCGAACTGCCAGCCGGCATTTGTCCGGATAAGCGGAACTGGGAAAGCGACATCCGAAGGTCCGACGACGAGGGTCGCCTCCCGGTTTCCGTGCATCACAACCCGGTGTTTCTGCTCATAGTCCTGCACAAATCGCTTTCGAGCAGCCGCGTCGGCAACGTCGTCGCCAGATGACAGGATATCGAAAGCGGCCCGGCCAACGACATCAAGGATGCCTCCGCCCGGTTCGGACCTGAGCGCAGCCACCAGCGCGTCCGTTGCGGCTTCCGCGGTCGGAAATGCGCGTTGCGCGTCAGCTGACGCTGTCAGCGCGACCAGAGCAAGGCCTGCGATCAAAGGGCGCATCAATCGCCAGTAGAACGCGGGGCTCTGACCAATTTCGGCAAACCGCGACATTGATAAGACCGTTCATCTCGACAGCGTCTTGCGGAAGATCAAATCCATGATGCTCCGGGAACGGCTATTTGATAAGCGCAAATCACAGCAGTCAAACCAACATTACAATTCTCTTTGTCAGCCGTGCTGCAATGCAAAAGAAGTCATTCCTTGACGAACAAAGGCCCTGATCCTCAAATGCCAGCAGGAAACGGCCACATACATCCCCATACTCACTTCATATCCGATAAAGCGGGGTTGGTGAGGAACATCTCGTCGCCGAGACTGGTAATGGCATCGCACGGTCATCAGCAGACGGAGCAAGTGCAGACACAGCAGCCGATCGTCTTCGTCATCGACGACGATCCCTCGATCCGCGACGGCATGACCAGCCTTTTCCGGTCCGTGGATATCGCGGTCGAAACATTTGGCTCGGCTGATGACTTTCTGCGAAAGCTGCGTCCGGACATTCCGGGCTGTATCGTTCTGGACGTCCGGCTCCCGGGCATGAGCGGCATGGAATTCCACGAAGAACTGGTCAGGCTCGGAATTTCCACGCCGGTCGTCTTTGTAACCGGCCATGCCGATGTCCCCATGGGCATCCAGGCAATGAAGGCAGGAGCCGTTGAATTCCTCTGCAAGCCCTTCCGGGAAGAGGAACTGCTAAGAGCGGTCCGACTGGCCATTCGGAAGGATACGCAGCACCGGGAGAGAGCTGCGGCCCTGTCGGTCATTCGCAAGAGCTTCGAATCTCTGACACCGCGCGAGCAAGAGGTTCTGGCCTACATCGTCTCGGGGCTGATGAATAAGCAGATCGCTGCCAAGCTCAATCTGAGTGAGATCACAGTGAAGGTGCATCGCGCCAGCATCATGCGGAAGATGCAGGCGCGGTCCCTCGCCGAGCTGGTCCGTCAGGCCGATGCGCTGGAAATCGGGACGCCTGCGGGGGATTGATGTCTTCTATTTGAGATTGTCGGGCGCCCGGCTGCCGCGCCGGCCATCAGCCGTCGGCGCGGCTCGCGCGGACAGCGCCTTCCGGCCCCTGAGGGGCAGATCCACCTCGAAGATGGCCCCACGCTGCGGAGCGGACCGCGCGCCAATCCTGCCGCCATGCGCCTCTACGAGCGAACGACATATCGAAAGACCGATACCCATGCCTTGGCTCTTAGTCGTAAAGAGCGGTTTGAAGATCTGATCGAAGTTGGCCGGGTCGATGCCGCTGCCGCTATCCTCGACCGTGATCCGAACACCCTCGGGCGAAACGTCCGCGGTGCGCACGCTCAGCCGCTTCACCGGCATGCCCTCCATCGCTTCAACGGCGTTGGTTACAAGGTTGAGGATGAGCTGTTGCAGCTGAACGCGATCGCCTTCGACTGCTGGCAGTCCGCCTGCGAGTTTAAGATCAAGTTCGACCTGATGCGATCGCAAATACATGCGGCTGGCAGTCAGCACCGATATTAAGAGTTCGTTGAGATCTACGTCGCCTGTTACCTGATCCTGCTTTGTGAATACCGCGCGTACGCTGGATATGATGTCGTTTGCGCGGTGCGCCGCGGTCAAAATCCGGTCTAGGGAACTGCGAGCCTCATCTAAATTTGGTGTTCCAGCTTTCAGCCAGTTGAGCGCGGCATAGGCGTTTGCCGCAACGCTCGTGAGCGGCTGCTTGACCTCATGCGCGATCGAAGCCGACAATTCGCCGGCCGTTGCAAGACGATTGACGCTTTGCAACTCCGCCATCGTGCGGCGCGTGATTAGCTCCGCGCGGTGTCGCCGACGTTGCTCGTAGAGCAACCATGTGATCACAAGACCCTGCAGCAGTATTCCCGCAATGATCAAAAGAATCTGTAGACGATATTGCTCCCAAGCGGACGGCCTACGGAAGTGGATTTCGCTGCCGGGCGGCAGTCTGTTCTCGGGAATCCCCCAGCGTTTCAATTCGCGCCAGTCGAATTTCGGCGCTCCCATGCCGACCGGTGCGACCTTGATAGAACTGGCATTCTCCCCATTCAGAATTCGCGCCGCGACCGCCCCGACTTGCTGCGCGGCATCCGTCACCGGGACGAGCGGGCCACCGACGATCTCCCGGCCAAAGAACGCATCCGTATAACTGAAGATTGGCGCATTCGCGATCGCATGCAGGCGGGCGAGCGCCTTGTCTTCCTCGTGAACGACACCCGCTGCATCAACAATCATCAGTTCCCAGAAAATTGCGGAATTGGGCGGCATTGATGCAGCATGTTTCAATATTTCCTCGAACGGAAGCGTGTCGTACCACGTGACCTTCACCCGGTCGCTAAGTGACTCGGTCGCCCTTCCTATTTCCTCGCGCCAAAACTGTTCTATCGGCGACGTCCCCACTACCATTGCAATGTGGTTGGTCTCGGGAAGAACTTGCAGAACGTTCTTCAGGGCCGCGACGTAATCGATCGCAACAGCAACCACGCTATCATTTGGGCCGAGGGTCGAAAATTGTACGCGGCGCTGATCGACCACTGTGAGAATCATCGGCGAGGCCGGAAATAACTTCGGGCGATGCCTCTGAACAAAGCTGGCAGCCGGCGCCCCGATGCTTACGATCAGGTGCGGCTGGCGCACCGCGAACAGGGCATCAAGGTACTGAACAAACGCGGCTTCCGGGCCCTCTTCGCTCGACCTGGCTGTGACCAGTTCATGATCATGAATGTCCAGAGGCCACGGCGATTGCCGCTCGAGTTCAACGCGAATTGCCTTGGCGTATTCGCTCCAAGGCCTGAAATCCCGGCCGAACGAGTGAAGAATAAGCACTCGCTTCGGGTCGTTTGATTCCGCTGACGCAATAAAAGGTATCGCGATCGAGACCAAAACAATCGCGACAGCGACTGCATACTTGACCATATTTGGAGCTTGCACCACTTCATCAAAAATAGGAAGCGCCATAACCCGTCCGCTTGATCCGGTCTGTCCAAGCCTGTGATCCTCGTTCGATCTCCTTCCGCCTATATCGGCTCTACCGCAACAGTGGATTGAAAGCCCTTCCTTCAATCGAGCCTGCTGTGATTTTCGCGCTCGCGCAGATTGTCGATCAAGATGAAGACGCTGATCAGGAGTACCCACACCGGCAGAACGACGATCGTCCACGTTACGAAATAGCTTCCAATCAAGAGAACCAGCGCCAGTACGTAACCGAAAAGCGCGATCCAGCGCGGTACGATCCCCGTGCGGATCAAGACCGTGGACGTCGATATCATGAAAACCACAGCCACCTTCGCCGCGTAGAAATTCACCAGGATGAACGCAGCTGCGCGCGCCAGGTGGAATGTCGACGTTCCGGCCAGCGCGGCCGGTCCTGTCATCGCTCCAACCAAAATGAGAGCACCGATCAGCGCCGCCGCCGTGAATATGAGGCCTAGAAACAAGAGCGAGCTTCCGAAGAAGACCGTGGCAAAAAACCGATCCTCTTTTGCTCCGAGCCTGTCGCGCAGCACGCCGATGAACCAAAGGAAGGCGATCCCCGCGACAGGGATGAGGTTCAGCGCCAAGGCAGCCCGCCACACATCATGGGAGAGCCACTCACCCGGTTCGGTTGGGCTGCCGGGCAGGGCGCTGCGCAGAAAAACGAATATAGCAATGAGCAATATCGCGAAAACGATCCCGGCGATGGCGGCTGCCTTTGGCGTTCTCAAGCTGCCACCGCCCGGTGGCCCGGCGTTGTCAATCTCGTTGGGCCCGGACGAAATCACGTTGCAACTCCGGAGCGGCCGCCGAGCCCTTGCGGATCCCCTACCCGGGCCAAGAGCAGGTCCTCAGGATAGGGGAATCTTTCTTCAACCTCGCGGTCGAGCAGCCTTAGTTCCTCAACGATCGCGGGCAGCCTATGAGCTGGCAGCGATTTGAGCAGATTTTCAATCATGGAGCGGAGGCGACGCGCTACCTGGAGATTGTCGCAACCACAGCGCCTGATCTCGCGAAATGACAAATGGACGATGTCCTCCCAGTTCGGCGTTCGCACAATGGCGCGTAGTCGGCCATCCGCATCAAACAGTTCATCGGTACGCAAGTGTCGCTTACCTGCGGCGCGCAATAAGCGATGCAACTGATCGATCGCCAAAACCGCGGTCGTGGGATCGTTGATGGCCGGTGAGAGGGCGCGTAAGGCGATGTCGACCACAATCCGGAATGCAAATGTCGGATCCTGTTCCATCGTCCGCTCGGACCCGAATACGACCGCATTGCTTAGAATCCTTTCGTCTACCACTCCCTGGCCATAAATAAGAAACAGCGATTCATCGGTTGCGAGGAAATCGCCCACTTGCGGGCCAAACTCGATGACGACATTTGCTCGGTGCGCTTCCGCAAGCACTGCCGGCGCGTCCACTGACAGCACGATGCCAGATTTATCCCGGTGGCTGATCACTGCGTCCGGCTCACCAAGCATATCTCGATGGCCACTGGCGCATTCCGATCCTTTGCTCTTTTCGGGAAAGACACTGTCAATAACTTCCAGGCCCGCGCTGGCCACCTGCGACAGTACGCTGACCGGACGCAGAAGCCGCGACGCATGATCAATCAGAAAAAAGAAAGCGGCGAAACAGATGATGCCAAACAGCGCAGCAACGAACACCACGAGTTGACGGACCTCGCCTTCCATTCGGTTCTGGGCGCCGACAGCAAACAGCAATGTGAAGATAAAAACTCCGACGCAATACTTGATCGTTCGGTCACTCAAAAGAGTCGTAGCGATGATTCGCGGCGTGAGTTGCGCGCTGGCGACTTGAATGGCGACAAGCAGCGATCCGAATGTGAAAACTAGGAAGGCCAGGTTAGCCGAAACTATGGCCTCAAGCATCGCGGCTGCGCCGGACGAACCAAGGCCCAGGAGCGGCCATTTCAGTCGATCATCGAGATAGTGCACGAGACGAACCGCCATCAGCTCAAGCGGGATCGCAACAAACGGGATGATCCATATCGAGGATCCGATGCGATTGCACACTGCCCGCCAGTTAGTGTTCATCGGCAATCCGCCATGTGGACCTAGCAGCGTAATTCAGTTTACTGTCGACGACACCGCGCCGCAAATAGACAGCCAGAACGCCTGACTATGAAACCGCAGTTGAAACAGCCCGTTGATCCGAATCAAGCTGTTGGCTCAATCTACTCTATTCGTCTCGCCTCATTTGACGTCGAGCTGCGTCAATCGAGATCGCAGATCGCTGGGCGTCATTGTTGTAGTTTGAGCGACAGAGAATAGCGGCTCTCAGCGATGACGGGCCGAGGGTCTGAGGCGAAGACCACCTTCACTCTAGTTGTTCATCTCGATACCCCTCACTATGCTCAACATTTTTGCTTGCGTGAGAAGTCCAATCTCGGGCCGACCGGCGCGACACTGATCAACACGCCGCCGCCGGCGTTGCTTAGGGAGCCGGGAGGCGTTCGTGTCGCGGGGCACCGCGCCGAAGGATTGTCGACTGTCGCCTATCGGACTAAGCGAGCGTTAGGCGGTTGATGAATTCCGCTCAGCACATTCAGGCCCGGTTATCAGGATCTTGCAGTCGCCAAACTGGGTGGAGACCAGTTTGCTGATTCTGTCCGCTACCAAGTTTGATACGAACCTGTCTCCGGAAGCCAATTCGCGCTCTGGTTTGCTTTGCGAGCGTTAGATTCGAACCGGTCTCTGCGCGAAATTCCGAAAACGGCTTGGAAAAGTAATTTTGGGGGTCAGAGACGCAGCGCGGAAACGCGGCAGTTTCGATGAAATAAGGCTTTGTAGAGACGCAACCGACCGCGATACTCAGCCGTGCTCGCGCTGAATGTGGCGGGACACCAGGAAAATTTGTGAGGAAATTCCTGATGTGGTGGTCCATGCTTGATTCGAACCTTGTCTCTGCGTGCGATGCAGAATATTCACAGAAAACTTTTGAGCTAGCATACCGCACGCGGCTTTCGCCTAGATTGTGGTCTGAAAACAGTAGCTTCTGCGCCGGCAGCTACACGAGCTTAGTGCGGGCTTGCAGCGACGCGAGAAGAGGACTTTTTTCTGGTTTTCGAGCTGGAAGTGAGACCGCGTTTGACCCCGGATCGTACCCGGCTGAGGACTGCCCTCGAGAAAACGCGAACTTCCGCCGATGTCGCGCATTTGCTCAGCGGCCACGAAGGGAACTTTTCGATGGGCGAGCTACATCGCGGCGCGAAGCAGCGTCTCGAAATCTCCGGCAGAGGGGCGGCGCGGCGTGGTGGCGTTGGAATGGTCCGCCATTGCGCGCGTAACAGTCTCGGCTATGTGCTCCTGTCGGAACCCCATCTCACCCAGCGTCATCGGCAGAAGCAGTCTCTTGAGCAAACCTTCCACGGCCTCCGCCAGATCAGCATCCTTATCGAGCGAGAACAGATCCCGCAATACAACGTATTTTTCGCCCACATAGCCGGCGTTGAAGCGCAGGACGTGCGGAAGCAACACGCCGTTCAACATGCCGTGATGCAGCGTCGGCGAGCGTATTGCGCCGGCAGCATGAGATAACGAATGCACCGCACCGAGCCCTTTCTGGAATGTGAGCCCGCCTTCAAGCGCCGCCATCATCATTTCCCAACGCGCCTCACGGTCGGCGCCGTTTGACACGGCACGCTGGATGTAACGCCATGCGCGCTGTGCACCGTCGAGCGCGATCGCCTCCGCCGGCGGATTGATCAGCGGTGACAGAAAAGTTTCAATGCAGTGTGTGAGCGCATCTATGCCAGTCGCGGCCGTCAACAACGGCGGCAGTCCCAGCGTGAGCTCAGGATCGCAAATCGCCCTTTTCGGAAACAAATAGGGACTGATCAACGCCAGCTTTGAGCCGTTGGTCAGGTTAAGCAAGGCGCCGCGGCCAACCTCGCTGCCAGTTCCTGCAGTGGTCGGGATAGCGATCACCGGCGCGACCTTCGCGGTGATCCTGCCCAAGCCGCCATGGATAGCGGCATATTGCTCGAGCGGGCCCTCATGGGTGACTGCCAACGCCACGCCCTTGGCGAGGTCAATCGGCGAGCCGCCGCCGAGCGCAATGACTCCGTCGCAGCTGCCGTCGCGGTAGGCTGCGGCGCCTTCACGCACCGCTTCCTCTGTCGGATTTGGCGGCGTGTTGGCAAATATCACGACCGCGTCCCGTTCGACTTGGCCCAGCACCTGAGCTGCGATGCCGGCATTTTGTACGCCGGCATCCGTGACGAGCAATGGCCGGCGAATACCAAGCGCCTCCAACTCAGTCGACAGACTCTTGATGGCGCCGAAATCGAAGACAGTTGTTGTCAGGTAACCGATGGTCGCCATGGTTCCTCCCTTGCGACCCGAATTGTGCATCGCAATGACTTTATTATTCATCGTATGTTTAACATCGGATGATTGCGCGGGCAACTGGACCAGTGTTAGGCTTGAACCTGCCAGCCAGCCATTAGAGCGAGCGGCCGGGAGCGAGACGGATCCATGCGTACAAAGCGCGCCAAATCCGAAAAGCGTTTGAAGCCGGGCCGTATTCACGCGGTACTGACGACACTTGGCCGTGAGATCGCTCAGGAAATCATCCCAGTTGGCGCGGTGCTGCCGTCCGAGAGTGATCTCGAGGCGCGCTTTGGCGTCGGCCGCGGCGTGGTTCGCGAGGCGATCAAAACTCTGTCAGGGAAAGGGCTGATAAGCGTCCGACCGCGCCACGGCACCAAGGTATTGCCAAGGCGCGACTGGAGCCTCCTGGATCGCGACGTTTTGAATTGGCTGGTCGGCCCTGACAAACCCGACCGCGAACTATTGCTGGCAGTCCAGGAGGTACGCCAGATCATTGAACCGGCCGCGGCCGCGCTCGCCGCGACCCGCGCTACCAAGCAGGATCGGCAGCGGATCAATGCAGCCCTAGAAGCAATGCAAGCCGCGGATAATCAGGACACGCGAACGGCCGCGGACAAGGCGTTTCACCTCGCGATTCTTGACGCCACGCACAATCCAGTCTTGCAGGGCTTTCGGAGCGCGATCGACACGATTCTAAGCACGGTATTTGTGGTCGCTGTCGACAGCGTCGATGGCTGGTTCGACGAAAACCTCCCCAACCATGCCACAACCGCTCGTGCGATCGAGGAAGGGGATGCCAAAAAAGCCCGCCGCGCTATGGAGCAGGTGCTTGGCTACACCCAGACAAAATTGTCGAATCGAAAAGTCAGTGCCAGTCACCGCGTTCGCCGGCCGAGCGCCCCTCGCACTTCGAGGCAAACGCAATGAGGCGGCACTGGCTCCCTTCAGCACTTTGGTTCTGCGCTCCTTTTGCAGTGCTACTCGTCCTTTGGGCGGTTTTGATCTCCTACTTCAACGTCAGCCCTCGCTTATTTCCGCACCTCACCTCCGTGGTGCAGGCCGGTATCGAGGGAATACAGGACGGCAGCCTCATTCATCACATCAGTGCAAGCCTGCTGCGCGTCCTGGTCGGCACAGTACTCGCGCTATTGGTCGCCATTCCCCTGGGCGTCGCCATGGGCGTCAGCCCGGTCGTCTCCAGCTTCCTGACTCCGCCCTTCCGGTTCTTCTCGGTGCTGGCTGGCATCGCGTGGATCCCCATAGCGACGCTGTGGTTCGGCTACGGCTTCGGCGCCATCACCTTTGTGATCTTCAATGCCGTGTTCTTCATCGTTACGTACAACACCCTGCTTGGCGTATCGACCATCCCCCTGCACGTACGCAATGCAGCCGCATCGCTTGGTGCGGGGCCATGGGCGATGTTGACGGAGGTGCTGTTGCCAGGCGCCCTCCCCAACATTGTCACTGGCGTACGCACCGGGCTCGGCTTTGCCTGGCGCGGGCTCATAGCAGCCGAGATGATCGCCACTAATGTCGGTCTCGGTTACATGCTGTTTGTGGCGCGTGACTTCTACAAGACCGAAGTAATCGTGCTCGGCATGATCGTGATCGGCGTGCTGTGGCTCCTGCTCGACCGGCTGCTCCTCGCACCGATCGAGCGCGCGACCATCGAACGCTGGGGCATGGTGCAGCCGGCATGAAGTCACTTCTGCTCAAGATATGGAGTCACTACTTGCGCCTGACGGCGCGCTGGCCGTCGATCGGGTCAATCACGCCATTCATTCCCCTGATCGCGACATGGTGGATCGTCACCGAGCTGCAGATTTTTCCAAGCGTGTTTCTGCCAGGACCCGCGGAAGTGGCGCGCTCATTCGGTTCTCTGGTTTATACGGGAGTCCTTCCGGAGTATCTTCAGGATAGCATGGTGCGCCTCGCCGTCGGCGCGTTCTGGGGTATCGCGCTCGGCATTCCACTCGGTATCCTGGTGGGTCTCAGCGCCAGGGCGCATGCCGCATTGTGGCCGCCGCTCCTATTCTTCCAGGCGATTGGCGACATCGCCTGGCTACCGATCCTGGTCATCTGGTTCGGATACGGACTGACGACTATGACGGTCATCATCGTCTACACGGTGATCTTCCCGGTCGTTCTCAATACTGTGCTGGGAGTCCGTTCGATCCCCATCAACATGCATCGCGCCGCGCTCAGCCTCGGTGCATCGCGCGCGCGCGTGCTTTGGGAAGTCGTGCTGCCGGGCGCGCTCCCCAACATAATAACGGGTTTGCGCAACGGGCTTGGCTACGGTTGGCGCGCGCTGATCGCGACAGAGATCATCGTCGGCACCAGCGGCATTGGATTTCTCATGTTCGACGCGCGGCGCGCCGGGTCGGTTGTTGAGATTTTGCTGGGCATGATCATCCTTGGAATTCTTTGGTACATCGTCGACGGCTGGATTTTAGCGCCGATCGAGCGGGCTACCGGACAACGGTGGGGGCTGGTGACGCGGTGAGGAATCTAGTTATACGCAATCTGTCGAAGACCTACTTCGACGTTTACGCCGGCACGCAGGTGACGGCCGTCCACGACGTTTCGCTCGACGTGCCCGAGGGTGAGTTTATATCCATTGTCGGGCCGTCGGGCTGTGGCAAGTCTACCATCCTCAACATGATCGCCGGCTTCATTCCGCTCTCGAGCGGGGAGATTTTGGTCAGCGGCAAGCCGGTAAATGGACCGGGGCCGGATCGCGGCGTGGTGTTTCAATCGTTCGCATTATTCCCGTGGCGGACGGTGCTGGAAAACGTGGCGTTCGGACCAAAAATGCGCGGCATCGGCCGGACGGAACGTGAGAAGATCGCTCACGAGTTCCTCGCTCTGGCAAAGCTTTCTGAAGCTGCAGGGCGTTATCCCAACGAACTGTCCGGAGGCATGCAGCAGCGCGTTGGCGTGGTACGTGCACTGGCCAATGAACCCGACGTGCTTTTGATGGACGAGCCCTTTGCAAGCGTGGATGCGCAGACGCGCATGACCTTGCAGGAGGAACTGACACGGATATGGGAGGCGAAGCGTCCCACGGTTATCTTCATTACACATGATGTCGCCGAAGCTGTGTTTCTGGCCAACCGGGTCGTAGCTCTGTCGAAGGGGCGAGTGTTGGAAGAGATTGCCGTGGACTTGCCGCGGCCTCGCGTCTGGGACGACCTGAACGAAGACGACCGATTCAAGGCATTGACCGGGCGCGTTCTTCAACTCGTGCGAACGGCATGAGCCATGCTGCGCGACGCACTCAGATCGCGAAAAGCACACATCCTGCTAGCGGTCGCCGGCTGCTATCTCGCTTGGCAGCTGTGGCTGACCATCGCCGCTCCATACAAGCTTGTAAACTTTGCCGACGTTCCGGAGAGGGTGAACGTACTCGTCACCCTTCCGTTTCCACCGGAGCGATTTCACGTCCAAATGTTCCAGACCTTCGGCAGGGTGTCTGGCACACAAGAAAACGCCGTTGAAGTTCGGGGAGTGAAACGAGCGGACCTTACGAGCGTCGCCCGACCTTACTGGGTCACGCGCGTCGAGCCGCTTCAACCAGAAGGATGATCGAATGCGACGGATTATGGTGCAACTCTGCGCCTTGCTGCTGCTACCGTCATTGGCACTGGCACAGGCAAAGGACCCAATAAAACTCAAGGTCGGCATGGTCAATGCCGTAGACATGCTGGCGTTGCCGATTGCAGTCGAGCGCGGTTTCTTCGAAAAATACGGGCTCGATGTGACGATCGCTCGTCCCTACGCCACCGGCATCGACGCACTGAACGCGTTGCAGGCAGGCGAAACCGATATGGTGCAGGCGGGCGTGCCGGCCATCGGGGCCATTCTACGTGGCATGGATCTGGTGTTCTTCGGCAATTTTAGCGGCAATGCTACTAAGCTCGGCTCTGACGCGACACTCGCGCTTATCGCGGGCAAGGACTCGGGGATCGTTAAGGGCGACCTCAAGAGCCTTAAGGGCAAGAAGATCGCGACCTCGTTCGGCACGATCAACCATCTCTACATCCTTGGCTTGCTTGAGAAGGCCGGCCTCGCCCCGACCGACGTGACGCTGATCAACACACCGCCCCCGGAGATGAGCGTGGCGTTGCTGACCAAGGGTGTGGATGCGTTTGTGTCCTGGGATCCGGCACCGGTGATTGCCATGAAGGACGTCCCGGGTGCTATCGAGGTGATCCGCGGAGGCGATGTCATCTCCTATCTAGGCTTCAACATTGCGTTGCGGCCGTGGGTTGAGAAAAATGGGCCGACGATCGAGAAGTTCCTCGCGGCCGTGTCGGAAGCCGACCAGTGGATGCGTAAAAATCCCAAGCAGGCCGCTGCCATTGGTACACGCTGGATTCCCGGGCTTAAGCCAGACGTTGCGGAGACTGCGATGCAGTACAACGTCCAGCAAGTGGACCGCCGGATTTCCGCTCACAACTATCGTGCGCTATGGAAGGCGCAGGATACCCTGCAACGGCTGGGCGTGATCAAGACGGTGTTCGATGTCAACAAGCACATCGAACCCAAGTTCATCCTCAACGTGATGAAGACATACCCGGATCTGTTTGCAGACCTTCAGCCTATTCCTTCGGAGGTTGCGATCGCACCGGGCTTCGTGTTCAAGCCTTGAGCTTCGGTTGCCGCGCATCCCGCAGAATGGGGCGCGGCAACTCAACTCCGCAACAGCGCTGGTTGAAACAAAGTTCGTCGATCTCATCCATCGTCGAGCGCAAATATAGTGGCGACAAAGATCCTGCGTCCCGGACGGCGCACCGCGCGACCGGACGACCTGCTGGCGCGGTTTAGGTCCACATTTGAGTGCCAAGATTGACCCACTTGGCCTCGATGGCGCCATTGGAGACCAGTTCGAAATTTAGTCTTCCACCAGTCTTGATACGAACCAGTCTCCACACGGATTTGCGCTCGGATTCGGGGTGAAGCGGGTTAGATTCGAACCAGTCTCTGCCGTGAAAATCCAAGCTGTTTGGAAAAGCATTTTCGGGGGGCAGAGACAAAGCGCGCAATTGCGGAAGCTTCGACGAAATAAGGCTCAGCAGAGACTCTGCTGGCAGCTAAACTGAGCCGTCTTCGTGGCGAAAGTGACCGGAAACTAGGAAAAATTGTGATCAAATTCCTAGTGTGGTGGGCGCACAAGGATTCGAACCTTGGACCCGCTGATTAAGAGTCAGCTGCTCTACCAACTGAGCTATGCGCCCGGGCCACTCACTCGCCATCAGGCGAAGCGCGGCTGGCTTACCAAAGGCCTTTCGCGGTGTCCAGCGAAGGTGCGACTAAATTCGCCCGCCGCGCACCTAAATCCACCGGTCGAGCTGAAAATCCTGCCGCCTGAGAACCGGAACCACTGGTCCGTCGTCGCGGCCAGGACGCGGGTCCGGCCGTCCGGCGATACGCCAGTAGGACGAACCCTCCTCGGCACCCTGACCAGACCGCCGACGCCCTGCTTCTGCCGCCGTTAGCGCTAGCGTTTGCCCCCGGGGAGCGGCGCAGCCTCGTCCGGATCCGGCCGGCGGTGCAATTCCTCGGTCTTCCGGTCGCGGAGCCGGTCCATCGCGGGACTGCGCCGCTTGGCCCGCCAGGACCACATCCCGTAACCCAAGGCTCCCGCGAGCAGCACCACCAGACCAACATTCAACAACAGCCACATCCAGCCGCCCGCTTGCCCGCTCATTCCACATCTCCTTAAAAACGCCGATTTCGCTGCCGGCCTCGGCGACCGTGGGACGGCGAGTTCGGACCTGTCAGGGCGTCAACGCGCGACGCTTCGGGCCGATCCCGGGAAGATGCGAACCGTGACAAAACGCCGGGTTTCAAAAGAAAAGGCCGCCGGGCGGGGGGTCCCGGCGGCCTCCGGTAAGGCGGCGATTGTGGGGGCTGGGGGGCTCAGAATAATCGCCGCTTCCGTAGCTAGAACCATTGTCGCCAGGTCAGATGTCGCCTCGCTGGATTCCCATCGTCACTACGATCCGGCCACCGAAGCTCAAAAAACCAGACAATTTGCGCTTTCACACCGGCAAAGCGCCATATCCCGTCTCCACTCACGTCAAACTAAGGCGGGACTGCCGCGCTTCAACTTAAATATCGGACAGGTTTCCCGTTCCTGCGCCTGGTTGGCCGCGACCGATTGCCACTTTGCAGCCCCTTTTTGTGCGCGCCAGCCATTGTCATCGGCTAGACTTCGCCATGACCGGGTCAACCCGGCTCAGCGGGCAACCGGAAAAAAACAACCGGGCCACCGGGACGCGAAACGAACAGGGAGAGACGCAATGCAAGGCATCAAACGCCGCCATTGGCTGGCGCTATCGGCGGCGGGACTGGCGACCGCGATCGTCGCTACCACCTCGCCGCTCGCGCAATCGCAGGAACGCAAGTCGATCCGCTGGTCCACCTCGAGCGTGGACTCGTATGGCTATAAGGTGGCCGCCGCCATGGTGAAGGTCGCCGAAGAAGCCCTGGGCGGCGAATACACCATCACCGTCAATCCCTATCCCGCGACCACCGCCGCCATGAAGGCCGCGATGGATGGCAACGGCGAGATCGGTTACACGGCCGATGTCGGCATGACGCAGCTTTACGCTGGCGAGGGCGGCTTCAAGAGCTACACGCCAGGCAAGGGCAAGCTGGTCCACACCTGGTATGCCTATCCGATGGAATCCTTCATGGCGGTGCCGGCCGACAAGGCGGCCCAGTTCAAATGCCTGAAGGACCTGTCCGGCAAGCCGACCTTCTTCACGCCCGCCGGCTTCATGAACTGGCTCAACTTCCAGCGCATGTACAAGGCCCTCGGTTATGACTTCAAGCACGTGCAGATCGACCCGAAAACACAGTCCGACGCGCTGAAAGGCGGCACGATCGCGGGCTCGGTCGCCTACACGACCTCGGGCGCCTCGCTCGCGCCCTACTGGAAGGAAACCGAAGTGCGGATGGACGTGAAGGTCGTCAATCCGTGCCCCGACGAAGTCGAGAAGCTGAAAGCGGCAGGGCTGACGATTGCCGATGTCAGTTCGAAGGTGTTCGCGAAGGATGTCGGCGTTCAGAACATCCAGGGCGTGCCGATCCTGTTCGCTTACAACATGCGCGCCGACATGCCGGAAGATGTCGTCTACAAGCTGCTCTCTGCCTTCTACAAGAATCGCGATGTGCTCGCCAAGGCGGACGCGGGCTTCACGCCGATGGCGAAAGATTTCGTCGGCATGCAGGTCAACGGCATCAAGGCCAACCCGGATATTCCAGTCCATGCGGGCCTCGCCAAGTTCCTGAAGGAACACAAGGCGTGGGACGACAAGTGGAAGATTGCGACCAGCGGAAGCTGATCGGATGAGGCGATAATTTTCGGGCGGGGGGATGCGCGGGCAGGCGCATCCCCTCGCCCGCTTTCTTCAGATGTGAACTGACCTGTTGCTCCGCTGCGCGGCGGCCGCGTACGCACCGGGCAACGACAAAGACCAACGATAAAACAAAGACAAGCCGACGATGGGGACGGCGATGATGTCCGAGGGGATCAGGAGGCATTTCAGCCTCAACAACGTTATTCTATTTTTCTCGACAGTCCTGCTGAGCTGGCTGCTCTATTATTTCTATACCGGCGCCGGCGGCCCCCAGGAACTGGCATCGCGGCTGATTCCGATCGCGATCATTCTCCAGATTCTTTTCATGTACCGCGAAGGCTATTTCTACAAGTGGCTGCCACCACGCGTGAACGACATCCTCGTCATCGTCTATATCGCCATCGCGCTCTATGCGTTCTGGCATTTCTGGTGGGAGTTCGAGGAGATCGCGATCTACCGCCAGGGTTCGTACACGCGCGAGGACTTCATCTGCGGCCTGCTGATGTTCCTGCTGGTGATGGAGCTATCGCGGCTGGCGCATCCGGCTCTGTTCTGGATCAACCTCGTCCTCGTCTTCTACACGCTGTACGGCTATCTCAGCCCGTTCGACTTTTTCTGGCACCCCGGCACAACCTTCCATCGTGTCGTGACGTCCAGCACCGTCGAGATGTCGACCGGCATCTACGGGATCTATGGACAGATTGCGCTGACGGTGATCGCCGCCTTCCTGCTGCTGGCTGCGGCCGCGCGCGGTTTCGGCGCCCAGAGTGCCATGATCAACGTGATGCGGAGGCTCGCCGGAAGGTCACGGCAGATGGTGCCGCAGACGGCAGTGCTCGGCTCGCTCGCCGTCGGCACGATCAGCGGCAGCGGGTCCGCAAACGCGGTCGTGGTGGGAAGCATCACGATCCCGCTGATGAAACGCTACGGCGTTCCGGCGACCTTCGCCGCCGCGGTGGAAACTGCGGCATCAATGGGCGGGCTGCTGATGCCGCCGCTGATGGGCATCGGCGCATTCCTGATGTCGGAATTTCTCGGCGTGCCGTATTGGGACGTCGTCGCCCGCGGCTTCGCGCTGGCAGCCGTCTATTACGTGTCGCTGGCGCTTGCGGTGTATCTTCTGTGCGTGCGGCTCCTGCCCCGCGACGAGATTGCTTCTCCGCCGGTTGTGACCTACGACCAGGTGAAGACCTCGATCTTCTTCGTTTCGGTGCTCTTTCTCATTTTCCTGATGGGATATGTCGGCACCGGCGAGTTGCTGGCCGCGCTCTATACCGCCGGCTTCATGTTTTTCGTCCTGATGGCGAACTTCCTCTATTTCAAGCATGTTCTGAAGGATCCGCAGGTCGCCGAGGAAACCTTGCTCGGCAATATCAGGCTCAGCATCGAGACCCATGGCGACATGACGTCTTACCTGACGCTGCTGCTGGCGACGCTCGGCATCATGATAGGCCTGTTCACGGTCACCGGATTCATCAACCGGATGGGCGCCACGCTGCTCGATCTCGGCTCGTGGAATATCCTGGCCATGATCGCGATGGCCTATGTCTTCGGCTGGCTGGTCGGCGCCGGATTGCCGCCGACCGCGACCTACATCATCGGCGCCGTCATCATCGTGCAGCCGCTGGTCGCTCTCGGCGTCAACCCGTGGGTTGCGCATTTCTTCGTGTTCCTGATTTCGGTCTGGGGCGAGTTGTCACCGCCGACATCGCTGACGGCGGCGATATCGGCCCGCATCGCGGAGGCATCGTTCATGAGAACGATGTGGGAGGCGCTGAAGATCTGCCTGCCGATCACGCTGATGACGTTTGCGATCTTCACCCGCTCCAACATGGTGGTGACGACCGGCTGGCTGCAATTCTCCGACACGGTGTTGGTCATGATCGGCACCTGCGGTTTCGCCTTTGCGATGTTCGGGCGCTTCCTGATCAGCCGGCCCGGCGATATCGGGCTTCGTCTGCTCACGGGAGCATTGTCGCTGTTCGTGCTGTTCTATCCAAGCGATGGCTGGGCGATGGCGGCGGCGCCGTTGGCAGCGATCATGACCATCGTCGGAATATGGCGGCACAGGCTGATCGCGCCGCCGGCGTCGCTGGACGAGCATTCGGAAGTCGCCGACGCGAGCGGCGATTTGTCCGCGCTTGTCGCCGAGGCAAAGCGCGATATGGGTTGACAGGCACAAGAAAAAGGGCCGCTCCAGGGAGCGGCCCCTCACATATCGCGATGCTGTCCGACGCGGCTATTGGAGACGCGCGGCCAGGCTTCCGAAGCCCATCGCCCGCGCGAGCGTGACCGCTTCGCGCTTCTGTTCCTGATCGAGCGAGTTGACGAGTGGCCGTGCCGCGGACACCAGCCGGCGCATGGACGACGCGCTCATTGCCATTTCGGTCGCCCGCGTTCCCACGCGTCCGAAGAAGCCGGAATTTCCGGAAGCGTCCGCCACCTGCTGACGCTCGCCTTCACTCGCCAGGGAACGAAGAGCCGCTTCAACCCGCGGCCAATGCCGCTCCTGCGCGGGCGTCAGGCGCAGCGCGGCCTTGAAGCGGGCGATACCGGCCTCGAGCCGGCCCGGGTCGGCAGAGGCCGGGACGGAGGTTGCGATGGACCCGGAAAAAGCCAGCACGAATAGACCGGCGACAAACGCCTTCCACATTGAGAACCCCGCGATGTCTGTGATTGCTGCAATGCGGGGTAGCGCAGGCGGGCCGTCCCGACAACACGGAACCGGTTAACGCAAGATCAATAAATCTTTCAAAATCCGACACTTAATGCGGCTTCAATGCGGCAAACGCGTGGTGAATGACCCGTGGCGCGGTGCGCTGACGGCCGGCTCAAGGCCTATTTGCCGGTCTGCAACCGCCAGATCGCGGCCAGGATATTGGAGTAATCGTCGGTCCATGGCCGAACACTGCCATCCGCCACCTGCCGTCGCCAGTCTGGGCTGGTGGAGAGCTTCGCAATATCTGCCTCGGATCGGGCAACCACTGCGACCAGGGAGGCAGCATACATGGTCCGGCTGTGCTCCTCCTTGGTCACGGAATTGTCCAACTTCACGATCGTCTTGAGCCCATGGGCGGCGCCGACCTCGGCGATCACGCTCGCAAGTTCGAGATAGCGGTTGGAAATATGGAAGGCGATCGCCCCGCCCGCTTTCAGCCGGGAGAGATACTGACCCAGCGCTTCCTTGGTCAGTAGATGCACCGGCACGACATCAGACGAGAATGCGTCGAGCACGATCAGATCGAAACCGCCCTTCTCATCCGGAAGGGTCAGCCGAGCGTCGCCAAGCACGATATTCTCGCCGCCCCCGCAATCCGACAGGAAGCGGAATTGGGCCGGATCACGCGCGATCCGGACCACCACCGGATCGATCTCGAAAAAGCGCCAGCGTTCGCCCGCCTTGGCGTGGCAAGCCATACTGCCGGTGCCGAGCCCGACCACGGCGACCGCTTCCAGTTTCCCCTTCTGATCCCGCATCGCGGCGATGGTCTCCGCAATCGGGCCGCGCTTGTAGTAATAGGTCAGTGGTTCGGGCTTGCCGTCACTCGCTGTGCCGTCCTCATTTTTCAGCCGTTGCACGCCATGCAGAGTGGTGCCATGGAACAGCATGCGGAAGCGGCCGTCGCTTGACTCGGAAACCTTGTGGACCCCGAAAAAGCTGCGCGCCGTCTGCGCATGCACGAAGCCCGGCTTGTACAATGCGGTCAGAACCAGCACGAACACGGTCGCGGTCGCAACCTTCATGGTATCGCGCGCATTGAGCATGATGAAAGCGGCGATACCGACAAGTCCAATCATCCACGCGACGGCCATGCCGGCCGGAATCTGCTGACCCAGCAAATATGGCGTGATCGCAACAGCAAGCAACGCCGCCAATACGGCGCCACCTTTCAGCCAGGGCCACCAGCCGTTTTCAAAGGCACCCGGGCGGCACAGCAGCGCGAGCACCATCAAGATCGGATATTCCCATACATCGCTGAACAGATACGGCGCGATCAATCCGGTAAAAATTCCGCCGAGTACGCCGCCGACGGAAATCCAGAGATAGAAGCCCGTCAGGAATCGCGCATCCGGTCGCTTCAAATACAATTCGCGATGGCAGATCATCGCTGTCACAGCGAGAAGCGCCAGGTCGAGGATCAGAACGATCAGCCAGAAGGTGCGCGCCCCGCCGAGCATGCCGATTGCCAGCGGCGCGATGACGAAGGGCTGCAGCCGCACCAGCAGCCGATGCGTAGCATCTCCGCCGGCTCGAAACGTGAAGATGAAGGTTGCGAGAAAGATTGCGAGCGGCACCACCCAGAGAAACGGCGCCGAAGCAATGTCAGTCGAGATATGCGAGGTAACCGCGACCAGCATCGCCGACGGCACGAAAGCGAGCGCGACCCAGACTGCAATCTCGCGCGTTTGCGGGGCGACCGCCGGTTTGTCCACGGCGCGCGCGGCAACCGGCCGCATGGTGGCGATCATGAAAACACCCGCGACCGCGATCATCGCCATCAAGACCACAAAGCCGCCGGTCCAGGCCAGCGATTGCGCACGCAACGTCAGGAACGGCTCGATCAGCACCGGATAGGAGAGCAGCGCGACGAAGGAGCCGAGATTGGACGCGCCATAAAGAAAGTAGGGGTCGCCTGCCTGCGGATGACTGGTGCGCGCGAACCAAGCCTGCAGCATCGGCGCATTGGCGGCGACGGCAAAGAACGGCAAGCCGATCGACATGCCGAACAGTCCGATCAGCCAAAGCGCCTCGCCCTCGGCTGGTGGCCTGTTGAAACCGGACGCAAGAGTTAGCGGGAGCGTGAACAAGGCCAGTCCAAAAACGCAGATATGGACGGCCACCGCCACACGCGGATTCAGCAGTTTCGTGACGGCATGCGCATAGGCGTAGCCAGCAAGCAGCATCGCCTGAAAGAACACCATCGCCACCGACCATACGCCGGGCGAGCCGCCGAGCAGTGGCAGCACCATCTTGGTGAACATCGGCTGTACGGAAAACAACAGCAGCGCGGACAGACATATCGTCACCGCGAAGACCGGCAGAGTCAGCCCGATCAGGACAACGACCCGGCCGCTAAGGCCGCTTTCGGGCCGCTCGATGGCTGTCATGACGCACCTGCCGCCTTGGGAAACGCGGCAGGCTGACACCCCGGTCTGAATATTGCCTTAAGCTGAGGCCACAGGATTGCTTCACCCCCTCCCATGCGAGTGGGAGGGGGTGAAGGACTATCCCACATCCGTGGAATGGATCCGCCGGCGGCCTCCGTCGGCGTGTCGTGTCTGCCGGCTGATCAGCTTGTTGAGCGCGCCCAGATAGGCCTTTGCCGACGCCACCAGCGTATCCGGATCGGCCCCGCGCGAGGTGACCGAATAATCGCCCTGCGCCAGGCGCACCGAGACTTCCGCCTGCGCATCGGTGCCCTCGGTCACCGCGTGCACCTGATACAATTCCAGCACGGCCTCATGCGGCACCAGCGCCTTGATGGCGTTGAAGATCGCATCCACCGGACCGTTCCCGGTCGACTGCACCGTCTGCTGGCGGCCGTCGATATCGAGCTCCAGCGTCGCCGATTGCGGACCGCGGGTGCCGGCGATCACTGTCAGCGAGGTCAGCGTGATGCGATCGTGCTCGTGCGCGATCTCCTCGTCGACCAGCGCCTCGATATCTTCGTCGTAGATGTGCTTCTTGCGGTCGGCCAGCGCCTTGAACCGCACGAAGGCATCTTCCAGCTGATTGGCGGCGAGTTTGTAGCCCAGTTCTTCCAGCTTGTGCACGAAGGCATGACGGCCGGAATGCTTGCCCATGACCAGCGAGGTCTGCTTCACGCCGACGCTTTCCGGCAGCATGATCTCGTAGGTCTGGGTATTTTTCAGCATGCCGTCCTGATGGATGCCGCTCTCATGCGCGAATGCATTCCGTCCGACGATGGCCTTGTTGTATTGTACCGGAAACGAGGTCGCGGCCGACACCAGCTTCGACGCACGCGTCAGCATGGTGGCGTCGATGCCGGTCCAGAACGGCAGCACGTCGTTGCGGGTCTTGATCGCCATCACGACTTCTTCCAGCGCGGCATTGCCGGCGCGTTCGCCGATGCCGTTGATGGTGCATTCGATCTGGCGCGCACCGCCGGTCACGCCGGCCAGCGAATTCGCCACCGCCATGCCGAGATCGTCATGGCAATGCACCGAGAACACCGCGCGGTCAGAATTGGGCACCCGCTCGCGCACCATCCGGAACAGCGCCGCATATTCCTCCGGCGTGGTGTAGCCCACCGTGTCGGGGATATTGATCGTGGTGGCGCCGGCATTGATCGCGGCCTCGACGCAGCGGCACAGGAAATCGTGCTCGGTGCGGGTGCCGTCCTCTGCCGACCATTCGACGTCGTCGGTATGGCTGCGCGCCCGCGTCACCTGGCCGATCACCATCTCGTAGACTTCGTGCGGCTCCTTCTGCAGCTTCCACTTCATGTGGACCGGCGAGGTCGACAGGAAGGTGTGGATCCGCTTGCGCGCCGCCGGGCGGATCGCTTCCGCGCAGCGGTCGATGTCCTTCGGCGCCGCGCGAGACAGACCGCAGATCACCGCGTTCTTGGAGCGCCGGGCAATCTCCTGCACGGCGGCGAAATCGCCTTCCGAGGCGATCGGGAAGCCGGCCTCGATGACGTCGACGCCCATCTCGTCCAGCAGCTCGGCGACTTCGAGCTTTTCATCATGGGTCATGGTTGCGCCCGGGCATTGCTCGCCGTCGCGCAGGGTAGTGTCGAAAATGACGACGCGGTCCGTGTCGGAGCGCTGGGTGTCGGCGGTGGTGGCCGTGGTCATGGGAGTGTGATCCTTGTCTCGTCCTGCGCCGCTTTGAAGGGCGCGATTTCAGGGCTTTCCGTCTCGCGAACCCCTGAGCGCCCAGGCAGCAAAGCCCAGCCGGCCCTCAGGGGCGCGTAAGGAGCAGGAGACCGCCGAGAATGAGGGCAGCACCGGGCCGGGCGTCGACCGCCCCCCGTTTCGTCGCGCGATGGAAGTCCTGCGCGGACATGCCGAAAAACCCTCGAAAAACAGACCGTTAGAGTGCAGCGCCGCAGTTAATGTGGTGTTAACCGCTAACTTTTGCAGGGGTCTTTTAGCGGACCCGGGGGTGTTTCCGCAAGCGGCTGCACATGAGCGACCGGTTCCGGCTCTCAACCGGCGGCACCAGGATGCCAGTGCGGGGCATAGCCTGCGGCCAGCACCGTCACGATCGACGGAGGCGTCAACACGTCGACAATCGTCGACACCGGACGCACGCATCGTCCGGTGTAGCCCACTGGCGACCATCTCAGGATGGCGTCGCCGCGCACTGCGAAAGCAGCGCCTTCACGCAGGATCATCGTCGCATCGGGAAGATCGTCGATGTTGCGGCGGTGCGTGCGTTTTTCCCGGCCGATCAGGCGTTCGGCGTGAAGGATGTGATCCATCGCCGGGGCCGACGGACGATATCCGACGGCGCGCTGCCACGCCCCGGCGAAGGCCAGCGCATGCACGCGCCGGCATTCGAAGCAGGGCCGATGACCGGCCGCCAGCGCGGTCACCTCATCGAGAAAGAACAATTCAGTATAGCCACCGCCCCAGACGCTGCGCTGGCGGCCTTTGAAGTCGAGCCGGCAGCAGATCCATTGCTTCGACGCGTAACGGCGATTGCCGAGCGTGCGGTCATCGCGGTGGATACGTCCGCCGCGATTGCCCATGAACAAACCGCGCGCGGGGTCGGCGACAAGTTCACCTGAAGGCGTGACACGAGACTGCAGGGGCATGCGCACTTATAGCGCGACATTACGCAAGGCGGTGAAACCTCAACGCGATGTCACGCCCGGCGCAATAAAAAACGCCCGCCGAGCGGCGGGCGTTTTCATGTCAGGCCGGATCAACCCTGCGGCTGAGGCGCGATATCCCCGGTCGGCGGTTCGGGCCGTGGCCGGGTCTTGCCAGCCGGCGGCACCGCGGAGGCCCGCGGTTGCGTCGGCTCGGTGAAGCCCTCGCGCACCGGCGGCTTGCCGGCGATCAGGTCCTTGATTTCGTCGCCCGAGAGAGTCTCGTATTCGAGCAGGCCCTTTGCCAGGATTTCGAGTTCCTCGCGCCGATCAGTCAATATCTGACGCGCCTCGTTGAGGCCTTCCTCGACCAGCCGCCGCACCTCGATGTCGATCTTCCTCGCGGTCTCCTCGGAGATATTCTGCTGGCGCGACACCGAGTGGCCGAGGAACACCTCTTCCTGGTTTTCGCCATAGGCGACGGTGCCCAGCTCTTTCGAGAAGCCCCAGCGCGTCACCATCATACGCGCGAGCCGGGTCGCCTGCTCGATGTCGGACTGCGCACCCGACGTGACCTTGTCGTGACCGAAGATCATTTCCTCGGCGATGCGGCCGCCCATCATGATGGCGAGCCGCGAGGTCATCTGTTCGAAGCTCATCGACAACTTGTCGCGTTCCGGCAATTGCATGACCATGCCCAGCGCACGGCCGCGCGGGATAATGGTGGCCTTGTGCACCGGATCGGTGGCCTTGACGTTGAGCGCGACGATGGCATGGCCGCCTTCGTGATAGGCGGTCAGCATCTTTTCTTCTTCGGTCATGACGAGCGACTTGCGCTCGGCGCCCATCATCACCTTGTCCTTGGCGTCCTCGAATTCGTGCTGGGTGACCATGCGCTTGTTGCGCCGGGCCGCCATAAGCGCCGCTTCGTTGACGAGGTTCATGAGGTCGGCGCCGGAGAATCCGGGCGTGCCGCGTGCGATGGTCTTCAGGTTGACGTCCGGCGCCAGCGGCACCTTGCGGACATGCACCTTCAGGATCTGCTCGCGGCCGACCACATCCGGGTTCGGCACGATGACCTGACGGTCGAAGCGGCCCGGACGCAGCAGTGCGGGATCCAGCACGTCGGGGCGGTTGGTGGCGGCGATCAGGATGATGCCCTCGTTCGCCTCGAAGCCGTCCATCTCGACCAGCAGCTGGTTGAGCGTCTGCTCGCGCTCGTCGTTACCGCCGCCGAGGCCGGCACCGCGATGACGGCCGACCGCGTCGATTTCGTCGATGAAGATGATGCAGGGCGCGTTCTTCTTGGCCTGCTCGAACATATCGCGCACACGGCTCGCGCCGACGCCGACGAACATCTCGACGAAGTCCGAGCCGGAAATCGTGAAGAACGGCACATTCGCTTCACCCGCCACGGCGCGAGCGATGAGCGTCTTACCCGTTCCCGGAGGGCCGACCAGCAATACGCCGCGCGGAATGCGTCCGCCGAGGCGCTGGAATTTCGAGGGGTCACGCAAGAATTCGACGATCTCCTGCAAATCCTGCTTGGCTTCGTCGACACCGGCGACGTCCTCGAAGGTCACCCGGCCATGCGCTTCGGTCAGCAGCTTGGCGCGCGACTTGCCGAAGCCCATCGCCTTGCCGGCGCCGCCTTGCATCTGTCGCGAGAGGAAAATCCACACGCCGAACAGCGCAATGAATGGCAGCCAGGAGACCAGCAATTGCACGAACCACGGCACCTGCTCCTGCGGCGAGCGGGCGGTGATGGTCACCCCCTTGCCGTAGAGGCGCTGGACCAGGGTCGGGTCGTTCGGGGCGTAGGTGGTGAACGGCTTCAGATCGGTGAAGGTGCCGTGGATCTCCTGACCCTGGATGACAACGTCCCGGACCCGGCCGGCATCGACTTCGGTCAGAAGCTGCGAGAAGGAAATGTCCTGCGACGCCTGACGCTGGCTCGGCGACTGGAACAGGGTGAAGAGGGCAAGGACCAACAGGACGATGATCACCCAGAGGGCGAAATTCCGAAGATTTGCGTTCATCACGTGTCCTTGTTGAACCGCACCGTCCAGAGCGCAACTTGCATCCAGAGAGCGACTTCCATCAGGTGCAGGCGGGAGAGGGCTCTGAAACTTACCCCCCGCCGCTGCAATGTATGTCTGCTGACCCCGCCTGCCAAGTGAACCGGCCTGCAAACCGCCGCCGGCCGCCACCCCAAGGCGGAACCACTCTAACGCGTCCCAGCCTGTCCGAATGGACCAGTTTTCCCCGTGGTTAAGACCGGAATGCGGCGCCCGGCGGACGTCCCCGGCCGTTGCCGGCGGGGGGGTGCCCGCTCGATGACCAGCTCGGCGGAGGTCGCAGTGACCATTGCGCCCGCCAGCGTGCGGCGAAAGCCTGCCCCGCCCGGCGCCTGCGCTAAAGCCGAAAATAGCGTTTCCAGCTTGCCGAGTTCGACCGGCCCCTCATTTCCGGCATCCCCGATTGCCTGGCCGAGGAGCCTGAGCCCGACTTCGGCCGGCAAAGCGTTGAAATCCTCGCGGTCGAATACGATCCGGCCGCCCTCCTCCCAGGCCGTGAGCGCGACCCGCTCCGAGGCCGCAGCCACCACATGGCGCAACGCGGCATCCGCGCGCTGCAGGCGCTTCGCCAGCGTCGCGAGCCGCTCGGCGGTCAGCCCCTCGGCCGCGAGCTGGGGCATGATCTGTCGCAGGCGCGGCCGGGTGTGGCGAGGATCGCGGTTGCTCGGATCGTCGGCAAACGGAAGTCCCGCCTCGCGCAGCGTGGCCAGCAGTCGCGCCTTGCGCAGGGACAGGAACGGGCGCGCAAGCGAAAGCGCGGGCTCGCCGGGATAGGGAGCGCGTTCCGTCATCGCCTGCAATCCGGCAGGCCCGCTGCCGCAGAGCAGCCGCAACAGAACCGTTTCCGCCTGATCGTCCAGCGTGTGCGCGGTCAGGATCTGACCGGCGGAAACGCGCTTCGCTTCCTGCGCGATGAGGGCATAGCGCGCGTTGCGGGCGGCCTCCTGTATGCCAGTCTTCGGCTTCGCACCCACCCAGCGCAGGATGCGATGCGCGACACCGAGCCGTTGCGCGAGGAGCCCGACCGCGTTCGCCTCAGCCCGGGCCTCCGGGCGCAGGCCATGATCGACCGTGACTGCAATCAATTCCGGGGCATCGTTGCGTGTCGCGCGCCAATGCGACGCGAGCCAGAGCAGCGCGGTGGAATCGGGTCCGCCGGACACCGCAATCACGATCCTGCGCTGATCCGCGAACGGCGCGAACAGCTTGCGCGCCTCGGCAGCCGATACCGGTTGGGCGTCAGCAGCCGACACGCTTCTGTTCCCGCTCGACCGCCTGTTTCACGGCAACCGACGATCGCGGATATTTACGTGCAACCTCGGCGAAGGACGCGCAGGCCATTTCCTTCTGCCGGATCGCCGCGAGCGACTGGCCAAGGCGAAGAAGCGAATCCGGCGCGCGAGAGGCGGTCTCGTATTTGGTGGTCACCACGAGATAGACCTCGGCCGCTTCCTGATATTGCCTGCGGTTGAACAGGCTTTCGCCAAGCCAGTAATTGGCGTCGGGCACGAGCCGGTCGGACGGAAACCGCTCGAGGAAATCCCGGAATGTCTGTTCGGCCGAAGCATAATCCTTCTGCCGGATAAAGCCGACGCCGAGATCGAAATAATCGCGCGGCGAATTGCCGGGTGGCTGCACCGCCGCGACGCCTGTACCCCCCATCTGCTGCTGCGGCGAAGGCGGCACCGCAATCCCGCGACGTGAAGGATCCAGATCCATGGGGGCTCCAGGACCGCCGACCTCGTTGTCGGCAACCGGCGCCGACGGTTGACCGGCCGGCAGGGCACCAAGCGGTCGCGGCGCACCGGGCGCGGCCGGACTTGCATTCGGGTCGAACGCATCGCCCCGCCGTCCGCCGGGGGCCGGCATGGCGACGGCATTCGGATTGTCGCGATGAGCGTAGCGGGGGTCCGCTCCGGGGGCACGCGGATCAATCCCGTAACGCTGGTCGGCACCCTGATCAGGCGACGGCAGGTCCGCTTCGGACCGGCGGCCGGGCATCGGCTGTTGCGGCATCGGCTGCTGCTGCATCGATGGTTGCTGCTGCATCGGGGGGCGCTGCGGCTGCGCGCGCTGTGCGGGTTCGGCCATTCCTGCGCCGCCTCGCACCTGCTGCTCGAGTTGCTGATTGCGGAACTGCAACTGCTCGACCTGACCGGTGAGCTGGCGGACCTGATTCTCCAGCGCCTCAAGCCGCATCACCAGATCGGACGCGGACATCTGCGCCGACGCGGGAACGACAGCCCAAAACAGGGTCGTCAGGGCGATGACGAATAGATGCGGCTTCAGGCGCATGAGACAGCAACTCTGGACGGGGATACCAGACCATAGCATAGGCGACGAGGCGTCGAAATTATGACTTGCCGGATGCGCGACCGTTTGGCGCGCTTATCCCGCCGAACTCGGCGCCACCACTTTCGGCTTCTTTCGCGATTGCAGCCATTCCTCGAAGCGCTGGATCAGCACGAACAGCGACGGCACGAAGAGCACCGCGAGACAGGTCGAGGCGATCATGCCGGTGAACACGGTCAGGCCGATCGACTTGCGGGCACTGGCGCCCGCGCCGCTCGCCAGCACCAGCGGCACCATGCTGATGATGAAGGCGAAGGACGTCATCAGAATCGCACGGAAACGGGCACGAGCGGCGTCGACCGCGGCTTCGAGAATGGGCTTGCCGTCGCGCACGCGGTGTTCGCGCGCAACCTCGACGATCAGAATCGCGTTCTTGGCGGCCAGCGCGATGAGCAGGACCAGACCGATCTGGGTGTAGAGGTTGTTGTCGAGCTTGAGGCCCTTCAGCGCCAGCACGGGTCCGACAAGCGCCAGCGGCACCGAGAGGATGATCGAGACCGGCGCATACCAGCTCTCATACTGGCCAGCGAGGACCAGATAGACGAGCAGCATGGCCAGTGCGAAGACGATATACATCTGATTGCCGACGGTCTTCTCCTGATACGACATGGCGGTCCATTCGAAATACGATCCGCGCGGCAACGTCCGGTTCGCAATCTGCTCCATCAGCGACAGCGCTTCGCCCGAGGAGAAGCCGGACGCCGGCAGACCGATGACGGTCGAAGCCGGATAGAGATTGTAGAGCGTGATCAGCGACGGTCCGACCGACGGCGTGATCTTCACCAGCGTGCCGACCGGCACCATGTCGCCCTTGTCGCTGCGCACCGACAGCTTGTCGATGTCGCTCTGCTTGACGCGATATTGCGCGTCGGCCTGCACATAGACCTGGAACGTACGGCCGAACTTGTTGAATTGCGCGACATAGGTCGAGCCGAGATAGCTCGATATCGATTCGAATACCGCGTTGACCGGTACGAACAGCGTTTGCGCCTTCACCCGGTCGACCTCGACGATCAACTGCGGAACGTCGGCACGGAACGAGGTCTGCACGCGCTGCAATCCGGTCTGCGACTGCGCGTTGCTGACGATCTGGTTGGTGATGGCCTGCAGCTTGGTGAAATCGAACGAGCCGTCGCGCAGTTGCACCATCATCGTGAAGCCGCCGGCGTTGCCGATGCCCTGGATCGGCGGCGGCGGCAGGACGGCGATCTTCGCCTCCATGATCTGGTCGTATTCACGCGAGAGCTTGGTAAACAGCGGCAGCAATTGCTCGTCCTTGCCGCGCACGCTCCAGTCTTTCAGGATGATGTAGATCACGCCGGAACTGGCGAGGGTCGCGTTGTTGTCCAGCGCGGACACGCCTGCGATCGACAGCGTATTTTCGACGCCGGGAACCTTGCGCGCGATCTCGGCGGCCTTCTGCAGCGCGGCGTTGGTCCGCTCCAGCGATGCGCCATCCGGCAATTGCACGGTGGCCAGCAGATAGCCCTGGTCTTCGATCGGCAGGAAGCCGGTCGGAATCCGCGACAGGCCGTAACCGGCCGCGCCGATGATCATCAGCGCTATCACACCGACCACGGCGGCATGGCGCACCATCGCCCCGATCAGCCGCACATACGCGCGCTCGCAGGCCTGATAACCGCGGTTGAAGGCGCGGAAGGCGAAGTTGCGCTGTTCCTGCGGCACGGAAGGACGCAGCCAGAGCGCGCATTGCGTCGGCTTCAAGGTGGCGGCGTTGATGGCGCTGAGCAGCGCGGTCGCGGCAATGACCAGCGCAAATTGCGCGTACATCTGCCCGGTCAGACCCGGCAGGAAGGCGGCCGGGATGAACACCGACATCAGCACCAGGGTGATGCCGATGATCGGCCCGAACAATTCGTCCATCGCCTTGATCGACGCGTCGTGCCCGCTCATGCCGCGCTCGATATTGTGCGCGGCGCCCTCCACCACCACGATCGCGTCGTCGACGACGATACCGATCGCCAGCACGATCGCGAACAGCGTAGAGAGATTAACGGTGAAGCCGAGCGCCCACATGCCGGCGAAAGCGCCAATGATGGTGACCGGCACGGTCGTCGCCGGCACCAGCATGGCGCGCCAGTCCTGCAGGAAGATCAGGATCACGATCAGCACCAGAACCGCCGCCTCGATCAGCGTGCGATACACCTCATTGATCGAGGCGTTGACGAATTTCGTGGTGTCGAAGGGGATCTGATACTGGACGCCCGGCGGGAAAGCTTTTGACAGCTCGTCCATCTTGGCGGAGACGAGTTGCTTGACTGCAAGTGCGTTTGCGCCGGGTGTCTGGAAAATGCCGAGCGCGGCCGCGGGATCTCCATCCTGCGTGAAGATCTGGCTGTAGGTCTGGGCGCCCAGCTCGACACGCCCCACATCCTTGATGCGGATGAACTGGCCGCCGGCTCCGGAGCCGGTCTTGACCACCACATTTTCGTATTGCTCGACCTCGTTGAGCCGGCCGGTAATGTCGATGGTGTACTGGAAGTCCTGCCCCTTCGGCACCGGCGGAATGCCGATCTGGCCGGCCGCGACCTCCTGGCTTTGCGATCGCAATGCGCTGATCACGTCCTGCGGCGTCAGGTCGAACCCGTAAAGCTTGTTCGGGTCGAGCCAGATGCGCATCGAATACTGGCCGGCGCCGAACACATTCACGTTGCCGACGCCCGAGACGCGCGACAGCTCGTCGCGCAGACTGATGGTGCCGTAATTGGCGAGGAACAGGCTGTCGCGGCTCTTGTCCGGCGACGTCAGCGTCACGAACATCAGGATCGCGGTCGACTTTTTCTGGACCGTGACGCCCTGCTTCTGCACCGCATCAGGCAATTGCGACAGCGCGCTCGAGACGCGGTTCTGCACCAGCACCTGCGCGAAATCCAGGTCGGTGCCGATCTTGAAGGTGACGATCAGGTTGTAGGTGCCGTCCGCCGCGCTGGTGGACTGCATGTAGAGCATGTCCTCGACGCCGTTGACCTGCTGCTCGATCGGCAGCGCCACGGTATCGACCACCACGCGCGCGCTCGCACCCGGATACGACGTCGTCACCTGCACCGTCGGCGGCGTGACGTTCGGATATTGCGAGACCGGCAGGTTGATGAGGGCGACCAGACCGACCACGACCATCAGGATCGCGAGGACGTTGGCGAGGACCGGACGCTCGATGAAGAATTTTGAAATCACCCTGCGTCCTCGATCAGGTCTGCGACGGCGCAGTCAGGGTCTCGACCTTGGGATCGACCTTCTGCCCCGGAATGGCACGCAGCAGCCCGTCGACCACCACGCGGTCGTCGGACTTGAGCCCATCGAGAACCACGCGCATCGGGCCGACAAGCTGACCCGGCGTGATCTTGCGTTGCGCGATGACGTTGTCGGCGTTCAGCACGAGAACATAACGGCCGCCCTGATCCGATCCGATAGCCACGTCCGGAACGAGAAGCCGTTCCTGGCCCGGACCGGGCACCCGCACGCGGACATAATAGCCGGGCAGCAGCGCGGCATTCGGATTGTCGATGATGCCGCGCACCGCCAGCGTGCCGGTGCCGGATGTCAGCGTCGGCGCGGCGTAGTCCAGGTGTCCCTTGTAGGGGAAGCCGGTGTCGGTCTGCAGCCCGACCTCGACCGGGATGTTGTTCACGTCGTTGCTGGTCAGGCCCAGCTTGGCGCGCTCGGCGCGGATGCGCTGAACGTCCTGCTCGTTGATGTTGAAATTCACCCAGATCGGGTCGACCTGTACGATCGTGGCAAGCTTGGTCGGGGTGTTGTTGGCGCCGACATATTCGCCGACCGAAATCAGGCGTGCCGACACGATGCCATCGAATGGCGCCGACACCTGGGTATAGCCGTAATTGATCTGCGCAACCTCCGCATTGGCCTGCTGCGCCTCGAGGTTGGCCTTGTCGCTGTCGCGCTGCGCAAGCGCCTTGTCGTAATTCGCCTGCGTCGAGACCTGACGCTTCACCAGATCGGCTTGCCGTTCGAACTCGGCCTGCGAATTGGCAAGTTGCGCCTTGGCAGCATCCACCGCCGCAATCGCCTGATCCCATTTCGCCTTATAGGGAGGGGGCTCGATCTGGAACAGCGGCGTTCCCTTCTTCACAAAGGTGCCGTCGGTGTACTGGATCGCGGTCACGAAACCGGGAATGCGCGCCACCAGATCGACCGAGTTCACGGCAGCGAGCGTACCCGTCTCCTCGAGATAGGCGGTCACCTTCGTGCCCAGCGGATTGGCGACCGCCACCTGCGGCGGCGGCGGCGGCACATAGCGATTGGCTTCTTCGCATCCGGCGACGAGGCCGGCAAACGACAGGGCGATCAGGGGGGAGATTCGTCGGATCATGGCAAAACTACGATCCCGCGCCATTGGCGTTTTGGCAAGGAGCAAAACCAAAACCGGCGCCCTTGCGGACGCCGGTTCACCAGAAAGTCAATTCGTCAGCCGAATGTCACGTCGCTGTCTTAAGAACTGGCGTTCAGCACCGTGACCGCGCGGCGGTTCTGCGACCAGCACGAGATATCGTCGCAGACTGCGACCGGCCGCTCCTTGCCATAGGAGATGGTGCGCATCCGCTGAGGATTGACCCCGCGTGACGAGAGATATTCGCGCACGGTCTGCGCCCGGCGCGCGCCGAGGGCGATGTTGTATTCGCGGGTGCCGCGCTCGTCGGCGTGACCTTCGATCGTGAAGCTGTATTGCGAGTAGCGCGCCAGCCATTGCGCCTGTTTGTCCAGTGTCGCGCGCGCCTGGGGCGTCAGCGAGGACTGGTCCGATTCGAAGAACACGCGATCTCCGACATTGACGACGAAATCCTGTTGGCTGCCGGGGGTGGCAGGTCCACCGGCGCCCGCGGTCTGATCGCCGGGCTTGTTCGCGCAAGCCGACACCGCGAGCGAGGCGGCCAGCACGCCGATCAGCCCGATCGCGCGCATCAATCCACGCAAGTCCAAGTGGCGCAGGGATTGTCTCACAGCAATCATCCTGGTGACTCCATTCACTACGTACCGGAAAGGTTTAGGCCCGGATCGTTAAGCGAACCTTCCGTCAACCTTGACGGGACCCTACAAAGCGCACCGAAACGCGGCCGTTTGGCGCAAACCATTGTTAATGGTTACTCATCGCTTAACGCCGAAAATGCGGCGAATCGACCTCTAATTTCGATTCTCGCGGGTGGACATTTCAGGTGCGTCCGCCGCGCAACGCTCCGGCCGCCGAAAATCAGGACAAGAGCGGCGACCACGCAGGATCTGATGCAAAACTAGGCGTCGGGATCCGCTGCTCGTTGCGACCGGTGATGTCGACCGAATACAGCGAGGGGCCGCCCTGGCCACCTCCCTCGCGGAAGAACATGATCACGCGGCCGTTCGGCGCAAAGGTCGGTCCCTCGTTGTGGAACCCCTCCGTCAGGATGCGTTCGCCGGAGCCATCGACGCGCATCAGGCCGATCGAAAAGCGTCCGCCGCCCTGTTTGGTGAAGGCGATGGTGTCGCCGCGCGGCGACCAGACCGGCGTCGAATACGAGCCTTCGCCGAAACTGATGCGCTGCGCCGGACCCCCGGTCGAGGCCATGACATAAATCTGCTGCGAGCCGCCGCGGTCGGATTCGAAGCAGATGCGCGCGCCGTCCGGCGAATAGGACGGAGCGGTATCGATCGCAGGCGATTGCGTCAGCCGCGTCGTGGCGCGAGAGCGCAGATCCATCACGAAAAGATTCGAGTTCGAGCCCTGTTGCAGGCTCATGATCACGCGCTGACCGTCCGGCGAGAAACGCGGCGAGAACGTCATGCCCGGGAAATTACCGACGACTTCGCGCTGGTTGGTCTCGATATTGAGAAGAAAGACGCGCGGGTCGCCCTGCCCGAACGACATATAGGTGATTTCCTGGGTCGACGGCGAAAAGCGCGGAGTCAGCACCAGATCGTCGCCGCGCGTGAGATAGCGCACATTGGCGCCGTCCTGATCCATGATGGCGAGACGCTTGACGCGGCGATCCTTCGGACCGCTTTCGTCGACGAAGACAACGCGGGTGTCGAAATAGCCTTTCTCGCCTGTCAGCCGCTCGTAGATCGCATCCGAGATGATATGCGCAATGCGACGCCAGTTTTCCGGCGTCGTGGTGTATTGCTGGCCGGCCTGCTGCTGTCCGCCGAAGACGTCATAAAGCCGAAAGCGCGCATGCAGGCGTCCGTCGCCCTGCCGCACCACCTGGCCGGCGACCAACGCCTGCGCCTTGATCGCACGCCAGTCGGGAAAATTCGGAGGCGCATCGGCGCCGGACAGCTTCTGGATGAAGGCCGCAGGATCGATCGGTGCGAACAGACCGGACCTGCGCAGGTTGTTGGTGACGATACCCGACACGTTACGCGCGGTCTCGGCATCGGCATTGTTGCCGAAGAAATCCGGGATCGCGATCGGCATCGGCTGGAAATTGCCTTCGGTGATCTGCAGCCGGACCTGCGCGGCGGCATCGCGCAGCCGGAAAGTCGACGCCGCGCCGAGCGCGCCGGCTCCGAGAATAAGCGCCTTGCGCCGGGTAAGCACCGAATGAAATTTGCTGGTTTCAGTCATGATCGTTTCTGTCAAAATCCAAACATCGTGCGTTCGTCGAAATCGATATCGATTTCGCGCCAGGTCTCATAGGTTTCCCGGCGCAGCATGTTGAAGGGCTGGCTGACCATCACCGCCCGCACGGCACTGTCGCGGAACGCCTCGAAGGCCGCCCCGCTGCCGCGCGTCATGACCTGCGGCGGCGATGCGAGCCGTCCGTCCGGCGTCAGCCGGATCACCATCCGGATCACAATCTTTTCCGCGACCGGCGGCACCGACCAATTCTGCTTCAGGCGGGCGCGCAGCGCATCGAGTTCATTCTGCGACAGCGTCGCCGCCGTGCCGGTCGGAATGCCGAGCGACGCGGAGCGATTGATGGAATCTCCTGTCGCGGCCTGACGGGTCGGCTCGCGTTTGTCGAGCAGTGCCGCGATGCGTTGCGGATTGAATTCGGGCTGTTTTTTCGGCGGCTGCTTCTTCGGCGGCGTCGGAACGGCCTTCTGTGCCTGCTGCTTCTTCTGCTCTTCCTTCTTCTTGCTCTCGTCCTTCTTCAGAGCTTCGGCAATCGGATCAGGCTTCTCTTCGGGTTTCGGTTCGGGCTTCGCCTCTGCCGGCTGCGCAGGTTTCGGCGGCTCCGGCTTCGGATCGGGCTTGGTTTCGGCTTTCTCGACCGGTTTGGGCGGCGTCTGCTCGTTCTTGGTCGCCTGGATTTCCTTCTTCTCGGAAATCTTGGCGGTGTGATCCTCGACCTGCTTCTTCTCGCCTTCCTTTTCGACCAGCGGCTTGGGCGCTTCCTGAAGCTTGGCGGTCTTGGAGCCGGCAGTGAGCTGGCTGAATTCTGTTGGCGAAATAATGTCGACCGGCAGCGATTCCGTCGGCATCGAATCCAGCGGACTGGAGGCGAATGTCAGCACCGCCCACAGCAAGGCGGACGCATGCACGACACTCGATATGGCGAGCCCAGTCCTCATGTCCCTGCGGATCAGGTCCCCTGTTCAACCTCGGTAACAAGCGCAACACGGCGAAAGCCCGCCGCCGACAGCCTCCCCATCACCCGCATCACAGTACCGTAATTCACGTTCTTGTCGCCACGCACGTAAATGCGCTCGTCGGCGCCGCCGCGCGCTTCGGTGATCGCCTTGAGCTTGGCAATGAGCTCCTCGACCTTGATCTCCGAATTCATCAGATAGACTTCGCCCTTGGTATTGACGGTGACCGTCAGCGGCTCCTTGTCCTGGCTCAGGCTCTTGGCCTGGGTCTGCGGCAGGTCGATCTGCACACCGACGGTGAGCAGCGGCGCCGACACCATGAAGATGATCAGCAGCACCAGCATGACGTCGACCATGGGGGTGACGTTGATCTCGGCCATGACCGGCTTGCGGCTATGCCGCCGCCGGCTTCCGCCCTGGACCCCCGCGCTTCCGCCACCCATCGCCATCGGTCAGGTTCCCCGCTCGTCGATCTGACGCGACAGAATCGCCGAGAATTCGTCGGCAAAGCCTTCCAGCCGATGCGCCTGCTTGTTCACCTCTGACACGAACTTGTTATAGAAAATCGTCGCCGGAATGGCCGCAACAAGGCCAATCGCGGTTGCGAACAATGCTTCCGCGATGCCCGGCGCCACCACCGCGAGCGAGGTGTTCTTTGAGGCCGCGATCGACTGGAAGCTGTTCATGATGCCCCAGACGGTCCCGAACAGTCCGACGAACGGACCGGCCGACCCCACGGTCGCCAGCACCAGCAAGCGGCGCTCCAGCCGGTCGATCTCGCGCGTAATGGTGACGTCCATCACCTTGTCGATGCGCTGCTGCAGGCCGGCAAAGGAGCGTGCGTGCCCCTCGAAGCTGCGCTTCCATTCCCGCATCGCGGCCACGAACAAGGCGGCCATGGAGTGCGTGGGCTTGGCCGAGAGCGACCGATACAATTCCTCGAGCGATTGACCGGACCAGAAGGCCTGTTCGAAGCGGTCCATCGCCGACTTGGTGCGGCGGAACAGCAGGAACTTGTCGATCGCGATCGCCCAGACCCAGATCGAGCAGGCCAGCAACCCGATCATCACGGCCTTCACGACCCAATGCGCCTGCCAGAACAGGCCGAGAATCGACAGATCCGCGGCAACGGGCAGAGCCGACTGCGCTACGTCGGTTTCCATACGAAGTCTCTCCGGGCTCGCGTCAGCCCATTGCTCGACAGCCCGACAAAACGTCGCACGCCTGTGTCCGTCCCAAATCGGAAACCGGGTCGCGTCCGTTGGCGAACGCGGCACACAGATCCGATTATTGCGAAGACGCCGCCGTCCACCTCCGGCAAGGTCGACGAAATCCCCGCGAAACTTGGCCAAACTAGGGCGTGGCCGGGTCTCCCTCCCTGCTAACCAGCGCCTAATGTGGTTAAGGATTGGTTACGGATTCGCTACGATTTGTCTCGGACGCGGCGCGGCTAGTCCGAGGGGGACGACGGCGAGAGCCCGGTCGTGGGGAAACTCGTCAGCCTCGCGGGTCTGCGCGCATCCATTTCGCACCGGACCGTGGAACCGAAATAAAAACGCCCGCCGGTTCATCACCGGCGGGCATTCGAGGCGTAACGATACGCGAGACGGTTACGCCTGAGACGGCGACGGCGGCGTGATATCGGGGCGTCCGCGCCGGTCGGCCATGAACTGGTCGAATTCGGCCTTGTCCTTGGCTTCGCGCAGACGGACCAGGAATTCCTGGAATTCACGCTGCTCGTCCTCGAGCCGGCGCAGCGTTTCGGCACGGTATTCGTCGAAGGCGCGGTTGCCGGACGATGGCGGCGACCAGAAGCCTGCACCGCCACCACCCTGCATCTGGGTGCGCACGCGGTCCATCTTCTCCTGCATGCGGGTCATTTTGTTCTGCCAGCGTTCCATGCCGTAGCGACTGCAAGCCATTCGACCGCTCCATACCGTAAAGGCCAGGAGGGCGAGGCCGATAGGCCACCACACGACGAAGCCGAGGACCGTCAGAAGGATCCAGGCTGGCCTGCCGTAGTCGTCGATCTTGTCCGTGAGTGTCATCGCGTTCATCGCATCCTCATGGCGAGATGTGAATGTTAATAACATTTACATAACGGCGCTCTGCCCTCCCGTCAAGGCGCGCGCTTCACGGTTGCGTCATTTCAGATCGGCCTGGAGGCACAAAGCCGGGCTTATCGCCCGTGCAGGCCGAGACCACTCAGATAGACAAGGACTCCCGCTTCCAACAGGTCCTCCGCCGACATTGGCAGCACCCGCTGCGATCCGTCGCCGCGCGCGAACAGAGACGCGATGCCGTGCGAAAGCGCCCAGATGTGCAGCGCCATCATCAAAGCCGGCGGCCGCTTGTCCTTCGGCAGCAGCAGGGAAATCGCCTCGCAGGCGGAGCGAACAACCGCAAAGGCCCGGTCGCCGGCTGCACGGAGTTCCGGGTTGGCGTCTGGCGGAACTCCCGCCTCGAACATGGCGGAGTAGAAAGCGGGTTCGGAGCGCGCAAAGTCCAGATAACTTTTGCCGAGACGCTGGAAAGCGGTTTGGGGATCGGGCTTTCCCTGGTCCCACGCTTTTAAGAGGCGGTCGGTAAATTCGTCGAAGCCGCGCCGCGCGACGTCGGCGAGCAACTCTTCGCGGTCCCGGTAATGGCGATAGGGCGCGGCGGCGCTGACGCCGGCCCAGCGGGCGGCATCCGCGAAGGTGAAGCCGGCCGGCCCCTTCTCGGCGATCAAGGCAAGCGCCGCGCGCACCAAGGCTTCTTTCAGATTGCCGTGGTGATAGCCGCGTTCCGGGCCGCTGCCGCGTTTCCAGACCATGTGAAGGGGGTTAACATGCGTCGAAGGGCCACGTCGATGGGCGGCCGTTCAAAATGGAACGGCCGCAAGCCCCGGCACATCGTCCGGACGCCGTCCGGGCGCGTCCCAGAAGAACCGCCTGTCGTCGATCCCGATCGCGACGTCGTTGATCGAGGCCTCGCGACGCTTCATCAGCCCGGCTTCGTCGAATTCCCATTGCTCGTTGCCACAGGAGCGAAACCATGCGCCGCTCTCGTCGTGCCACTCATACTGGAAGCGCACCGCGATGTGATTGCCGTGAAACGCCCAGAGATCCTTGATCAGGCGATAATCGTGCTCCTTTGCCCATTTGCGGGTAAGGAAATCCACGATCGCGTCGCGACCGACGAAAAATTCCGAACGGTTGCGCCATGTGGAGTCCGGCGTATAGGCGAGCGACACCTTCACCGGATCGCGAGAATTCCAGGCATCCTCGGCCATGCGGACTTTCTGCCGCGCGGTCTCTTCGGTGAAGGGTGGAAACGGCGGACGCGACATGCAGGACTCCCTGCTTCTGGCTAACCGGCCGTAACGTTTTGCCGATCAGGCTCGCATGGAGTCAAGCGCAGTGCAGGTGCGGTTCAGGCGCTCGCCGCGTCCTGGTCCGCCTTCATCGCGATCCGCAGCGGCTTAGGGATCGGCTTCGCCCGCCCGCCGGAGATGAAGGCAACGCGCACATCCGCCTGCACCAGCAATTCGTCGCCGCGCATCACGCGCTGACGGATCGTGACGGAGGCGCCCTTCACTTCGTTTGGCTCGCTGACGATTGTGAGAATGTCGTCCATGCGCGCGGGCTTGAGGAAATCCAGCGTCATCGAGCGCACCACGAAAGCGAAGCCCGGGGCCTCCTCCTCGGTCTGCTCGAACAGCACGCGATGATCGGCCCCGATCAGCCGCAGATAGTTCGTTCTGCCCCGCTCCATGTAGCGCAGGTAATTGGCGTGATAGACGATGCCGGTGAAGTCGGTGTCCTCGTAATAGACGCGCACGATGAAAGTGTGGCACCCGTCACGCAGTTCGCCGTCGAGAGGTACGGATGTCATAGGTCAGCGTCGCTCGCTTGCGGAAGCGCGCGTTATACCAAGCTTCCGGGCGTTACCAACATCAGCGCGCGGGACGCGGCTGCCCTGCCTGCTCGATCACGGGATCGAGCCGGTAAAGCGCACCTTCAATGTCGTCGGTAATGACATAGAGCAGGCCGTCCGGCCCGACCCGGACATCGCGGATGCGGCCGAGTTGCTCATGCAGCAGCCGGGTCTCGCGCCAGCCCTCGCCGTCCCAGTCGAGCCGCAGCAGCGCCTGACCGGCCAATGTGCCGACCCACAGAATTGGGCTACCGCCGGCGCTGTCGATTGCGAGGCCGGAAGGAGCCTGCGCCGGCGGTTCGCCGAACACATGCGCCGGCTGCTCCATGCCGTCTTGGGCCCTGCCGCCCGGCATCGGTGTTCCGTCATAGGCGATGCCATGCGAAATGACCGGCCAGCCGTAATTGCGACCGCGTTCGATCCGGTTCAGTTCGTCGCCCCCCATCGGCCCGTGCTCGACGGCATAGACGTGGCCACGGTCCTCGTCGAAGGCGAGGCCTTGCGCGTTGCGATGGCCGAAGCTCCAGATTTCCGGCTTCGCATCCTTCCGGCCGTAGAACGGATTGTCCGGCGGCACGCTGCCATCGGTGCGGATCCGGATGACGGTACCGAGGTGATCGTCAAGACGTTGCGCCCGATCCTGTTCCCAGCGATCGCCGACGGTCAAAAACAGATACCCGTCGCGCGTGACGGCCAGGCGGCCACCATACTGCTCGTCCTTCTCGGCGCCGGTGCTTTCGAAGATCACGGACTTTCCGATCAGTCGGTTGTCGTCGCGGCTGAGCTGCGCCCGTATCACCCGGATTGTCGAATGCTTGGCGCTGCCATGGACATGCGAAAGGTAAATCTGTCGATTCTTGGCGAAGTCGGGATCGACCGCGACGTCCAGCAGACCGGCCAGTCCCGACGAGAATATCGGCGGCAGGCCCGTAATGTCGCGCACGGTGCCGTCCGGGCGAATCTGCCGGAGTCGGCCCATGCGCTCTGTCAGCAGCAGCGAACGGTCCGGCAGGAAGGCGATCGACCACGGGAACTCGAACGCGCCGCCGATGCGCACGGCTGCGTATTCCACAGTCTCGGTCTCGGTCTCGTCCGGTACCGGGCTGGTGCGCGCCATGCCGTGTGAGGAAAACGAGAGCACAAAGGCAGACACCGCCAGCGCGCATGCAAGCTGCACACTTCCGCGCCACGCAATCGACGTCCCGGCCCGCTGCATTCAGTCCCCCGCATTAAGTGGTGCGAAGGCATAAACGCCGGAGCGCGCAGATTCGTGCGGGCGTTAGGCTCCATGCGACAATTCGCGACAAAGCTGCCGCTGTAGCGGTGACGAACTACCAGTGCTGCCCCTGCACGATCGCATCAAGCCGCGCCTTCAATTCGTCCGGCGCAGTGTAGTACCACACCCCGCCCAGCAGCCATCTGAAGCGCTCATTCCTCGCCGCCTCCGCTTCGATCATATCGATCGTCCCCAGCGTGATCAGGTCTTCGAGCGGACCCGCCGCGAGATACGACAGCATGTTCGGATTGGTCTCGATCTTGAGCACCTCGAGGATGATCGCCAGCGCCCGCCCCGGATCCTGGACGCGAAGTTCGCTCTCGTAATCGCGCAGCGCCGACCAGTTCTGGTCGCGGTCCTTGTCGGCGCATTGGTTTTGCGCGATCCAGACTCTGGCGATGTCCGTCGGCGAGAGCCTGGCAAAATCGATCAGCGGATTGCGCTCCTCATGCGCATCGCGGGTGGCGCGCCATCCGTCTCGATCGGCAATGGCGGCAAGCCTGTTTTCCAGCGCCGTGTCCTCGGTCCACCAATAGACACTCCCCAGCAGCCAGCGCAGCTTCGGTTTGTCCGCTACCTCGCGCTCCAGCCGGCCGATGAGACTGGCTCCATGGTTGATCATCAACGCCGGCGCGAATTTATCGCCGAGTTGCAACAGCAGCGCCATGTCGGCCTCGCGCTGCAAAAGCTCCAGAATAAGATCCAGCGCGCGCTCCGGCTGCCGGTGCGGCAGCGAGTCGAAATAGTGGAACGTCGCCCAGGTCCCGTCGGTCTTGTCGCGCAATCCGATCTGCTGCAAGGCGCGCCAGGTATCGGCGAGTTCGGCCATCGGCATGGCATCGAACAGCTTCGCCTGCTCCTCCGGCGTCTCTGCGCCCGGGATCGGCATCGTCGCCCAGTTGGCGGCCTCTTTGATGAAATCGGACATGGCGCACCCGTTGAAGGCAGGGTTCGTTGGTCGCGCAAGGTGGCCGTGAGGTTCAATCCTCCTGCCCGAACAGCCCGAATTGAGCTGGATCGCGCGCGGGCACGGCCAGGCCGAGATGCCGGAAGGCGTGTTCCGTGAGCAGCCGGCCGCGCGGGGTGCGTTGCACGAAGCCCTTCTGAATCAGGAACGGCTCGATGATATCCTCGATCGCATCGCGCGGCTCCGACAATGCCGCGGCAATCGTCTCGACGCCGACCGGCCCGCCGCCATAGTTGAGCGCAATGGTGGTGAGATAGCGCCGGTCCATCGCATCGAGTCCCGCGCCATCCACCTCCAGCGCGCGGAGCGCCGTGTCGGCAACGGCGCGATCGATCGCCTTGTCACCCTGCACGTCGGCGAAATCGCGCAGGCGCCGCAGGAGACGGCCGGCGATCCGCGGCGTGCCCCGCGCGCGCCGCGCGATCTCGTTCGCGCCATCCTTGGTGATGGCGACACCAAGCACGCGGGCACCGCGTGTCACGATCTGCTCCAGCTCTGCCTCGGTATAGAAATCGAGACGCACCGGAATTCCGAAGCGGTCGCGCAGCGGATTGGTGAGCAGGCCTGCGCGCGTGGTCGCGCCGACCAGCGTGAATTTTGACAACTCGATCTTCACCGAGCGCGCGGCCGGTCCTTCGCCGATGATCAGGTCGAGCTGGAAATCCTCCATCGCCGGATAAAGGATTTCCTCGACCTGCGGATTGAGCCGGTGAATCTCGTCGATGAAGAGGACGTCGCGCTCCTCGAGATTGGTCAGCAGCGCCGCAAGATCGCCCGCCTTCGAGATCACCGGGCCGGAGGTGGCGCGGAAATTGACGCCGAGTTCGCGCGCAACGATCTGCGCCAGCGTGGTCTTGCCGAGGCCCGGGGGGCCGACGAACAGCACATGATCGAGCGCCTCGCCCCGCGCCCGCGCCGCCTTGATGAAGACTTCGAGATTGGCGCGCGCCTTTTCCTGCCCGATGAACTCGCCGAGCTTCTGCGGACGCAGTGAGGCTTCGGCGAGATCGTCCTCGCGGCGTTCAGCGGAGACGAGGCGCGAGGTTGTCATTGCGGGGCTCTCACTGCTCTAATCGCGCCAGCCACCACCCAGCAGACTGTCATTGCCGCAATCGATGGTACCAAGAAATTGAGATAACCAGTGAACAGGCGCTCGGAAGGAATGCGCATGTTGCCCTGAATGTAGAAAAATCCGGCGACAACGATGGGTGCCAGAGCTGCCGAAACAAGCATGCTGGGAAAGCCGGCGTATTTAAACACAAGCCCGATGACGACAAAGATTACGACCGCCGGGACGGCAAAATGCAGCCCGAGGAGATAGGCCCAGAGCCAGGCCCCTCCGTCAGTGAGGAGAGCCACAGGGGCCGACTTGGACGGCGGCGAATTCAACAACCACTCGTAGCAAATCAACGCGACGAAACCGACAGCCGGTCCAACCGTCAAGCAAAGCGAGATGAAAGGCGACCGAAAGAAGTCCGCTTCGTCCTTACCGAGGGGCGCCGCAGTCACTTCTTGCCCCGCCAGTATTTGTTCGGCAGCAACTCGGAGATCGACATCACCGACGGCTCCGGTCCGTTCGGCACGATCACGCGCGCCTTCGGATCGTAATCGTGGATCAGTTCGCGGCAGGAGCCGCAGGGCGACACCACCTTGATGGTCTGGTCCTCCTCATGCGGGCGCGGATGGCGCACCGCGACGATGGTGTCGATGCCGTTGTCGCCGGCTTCCGTGATCGAGCGGCCGATCGCGATCGCCTCGGCGCACACCGCCATCCGCCCGAGATAGGCGTCGATGTTCACCCCGGTGATGATGCGGCCGTCGCGCGTGCGCATGGCGGCGCCAACCTCCTGCCACTCGTTGCGATAGCGCGTCTTGATCGCCTCGCTCGCGGCGGCGATCAGATCCTTGTCTTCCTTGCTCAAACTCGACACGCCAGCACCTTGAATCCCTGCGTCCTATTTCGACAGTTCCTTCAGGCCGAGGCGAATGAGTTTCGCGGTATCCGCGCCCTCGCCCGCTTCGCGCGCGGCCGCCGCAATCGCCGCCGCCGCCTGTGGCTGACCATAGCCGAGATTGATCAAGGCCGAGACAGCATCGCGGGTCGGCCCCGGCGCGCGGCCCTCATCCATGTCCGCCGACAACCGTACCACCGCCGGGTCCAGATCGGTGAAGGCCGGCGTCTTGTCCTTCAGTTCTGTGACGATGCGCTCGGCCACTTTGGCGCCGACGCCCGGCGTCCGCGAGATCGCGGCCTTGTCGCGCAGGGTGATGGCATTCGCAAGCTCGGCCGGTTTCAGCGTCGACAGCACAGCCAGCGCCACCTTCGCCCCAACCCCCTGCACGGTCTGCAGCAGCCGGAACCATTCCCGTTCCAGATCGCTGGCAAAGCCGAAAAGACGGATCTGGTCCTCGCGGACATGGGTCTCGATCGACAGCGTGGCGGGCTCGCCCGCGGCCGGCAGCGATTGCAGCGTGCGCGCGGAGCAATGCACCTGATAGCCGACGCCATGAACGTCGACGATCACGTAATCTTCACCGTATGAATCGATAACGCCTTTGAGTTTGCCAATCATGCCGGCATCGGGTGCGAATCGTACTCCCGCATTAGAGCATGATTTCCTAAAAGCCCTCTCAGGATGGTTTCATGCCCGATTTTCTCGCCCTTTTCAAAGAGCCGTGGTCGAAGCTCGATGCCGATACGGCCGCCATTCTGGCTCGCATCTATACCAATGCCGCCGACGAGGCGCCGATCTTCACCCGCACGCCCGAGGGCGCGCGCGATCTGATCAACCGGTTCCTGCCATTCTACGTCTCCGCCGGCGCGCCGGCGATCCCGCATATCGAGGAGCGCAAAATACCGGCGGCGAGCGGCGATATCCGCGTGCGGCTCTACGATCCCGGCGCACCCGCTCCAGGCCCCGCCACCGTGTTCCTGCATGGCGGCGGCTTCGTGACCTGCGATATCGACATCTATGACGGCGTATCACGCCAGCTTGCGAAGCGTTCGGGAATGCGCGTGGTGAGCGTCGATTATGCGCTGGCGCCGGAGCATCCGTTCCCGGTCCCGCTGAACGACTGCATCGCCGCGATCCGCTGGGTCGCTTCGCATGGCGGCGAATGGGGCATCGACCCCACCCGCATCGCGGTCGCCGGCGACTCGGCCGGCGCCAATCTGGCGCTCGCCGCAACCATCGCGCTGCGCGACGCGGGCCAATCGCCTATTCGCGGCACCGCCTGCATGTACGGCTGCTATGCGCCCGACCTGAAAACGGCGTCCGAGCAGGCCTATGGCGGCGGGCCGTACCTGATCTCCGCCCCGGAAATGGCGTGGTACTGGAATCACTATCTGGCGAAGCCCGCGGACCGGACCAATCCGCTGGCTGCGCCACTCTACGCGGACCTGCGCGGACTTCCGCCGCTGTTCATCACCGCCAGCGAATTCGATCCGCTGCGCAACGATTCCGAAATGCTGGTCGAGAAATTGAAGGCGGCCGGTGCGTCCCATGAATTCCGGCTCTGGCTCGGGACGATCCATGCCTCCGTGAACCTGATGGGCTGGATCGCCGCAATGGGACCGCGGGTCGATAAAGTGGGTGCGTTTCTAAGGCGGGTCACGGAAAAAATCTGAACCATTCGTACATCTCGGCGTTACGTCGTCCTTGCCGTGAACGAGCCCGATGATCACCAGAAAACGAGATTTGCGTACCGGACGCTCGGTCTGGGAGGGGCGCGACGCCGCCAAGGTGCGCCACGGCCTGCTGCGAAAGCCGGTCACCACCGATGTGCTGGTCGTTGGCGCAGGCATTACCGGCGCGATGATCGCCGACGCCTTGGCGGAAGCCGGGCTCGCCGTGACGATCGTCGATCGGCGGGACGATCCGGTCAAGGGATCGACGGTGGCATCGACCGCGCTGGTCCAATACGAGATCGACACGCCGCTTTCGAAGCTCTCGCGGAAGATCGGCAAGGTCGATGCAATGCGCGCGTGGCGGCGGTCCCGTCTTGCCGTCGACGCCGTTGCGGCACGCCTGGCAGATTTGCAATTGCCCGATGTGGTCCGCCGCGACAGCCTCTATCTCGCCGGCAATGAACTCGACGCCGACGGGCTCGCGCGCGAGCAGGCGGCGCGCCGTGCGATCGGACTGCCGGATCGGCTGCTTTCCCGCAAGGAGCTGAAAGCGCGTTTCGGAATTTCACGCGCCGCGGCGCTGCTGGGCTACGACAATCTCGTCATCGACCCGCGCAAGGCGGCGCATGCGATGCTGGCGTCAGCGGTCAGCAATGGCGCGCGCATTTTCGCACCGGTTTGCATCGACGATATCGAATGCCATGCGCGCGGCGTGACGGCGCTCACCGATACCGGACATACCATCCGTTGCCGCTATCTGGTCATGGCGACGGGCTATGAAATTCCGAAAAGCGTGCCGGCGAACGGCCACAAGATCATTTCCACGTACGCCATCGCGACCGTGATGCAACCGAAACGGTTGTGGCCCGAGCAATGCATGATCTGGGAAGCTTCCGATCCCTATCTGTATCTGCGCACGACACCGGAAGGACGCATCATCTGCGGCGGCGAGGACGAGGACTTCGTCGACGAGGAGAAGCGCGACAAGCTGCTCGCGCGCAAGACCCGCACGCTTCAAGCGAAGCTCGGCAAGCTGATGCCGGGCGTCTCCACCAGGATCGATTTCGCCTGGGCCGGCTCGTTCGGTCAAACCGACACCGGACTACCCATCATCGGTGAAATCCCGAGAATGCCGAACTGCTTTGCCGCCCTGGGCTATGGCGGCAACGGCATTACCTATTCGCGGATCGCGGCCGATGTCATTACCGGCGCGGTGACCGGCCGCCCGGATTGCGACGCGGACCTCTACGGCTTCAAGAAGAAGAAAAAGCGCTGACGCATCAGCCGGCGGCGATCCTCAGCATCGCGCTCTGGCGATGGTGCGCGTGCGTCACCGCAATCGCGAGAGCGTCGGCGGCATCTTCGGTCCGCGGGTCGGCCTTCGGCAACAGCACCCCGATCATCATGCGGATCTGTGTCTTCTCGGCGTGCCCCGCGCCGACCACGGTCTTCTTCACCAGATTCGGCGCGTATTCGGCAACCTGCAGCCCGGCCCGCGCCGGAACCAGCATGGCGATGCCGCGCGCCTGCCCGAGTTTCAGCGTCGACGCACCGTCGCGATTGACGAAAGTGGACTCGACCGCCGCCTCGTCGGGCGTGAATTCCTCGATCACGCGCACCAGCCCGTCGTGAATCGCGACCAGTCGCGCCGCAAGCGTGGCGCGTTCCTTCGTCTCGACCGACCCGCAGGCGACGAACAGCAGGCGGTTGCCCTCGCAGGCGATCAGCCCCCAGCCGGTGCGGCGAAGGCCGGGATCGATGCCGAGAATGCGAATCGGGCGCTGCATGCCGGAACAGACATAGCACGGGATGCATGCAAGGCCCGCGCTGCGATGCATCGCTGAAGCCGCCCCCGGCTGGTATGGCTGGGCGCAGCCGGAACCTGCAGTGACAGATTTCTCAACGACAGCCGCGGGGCTTATCGCCGATCCGCGTTTTCCAGCCGCACTTGCCGTCGCCCTGGTCGCGGGGCTGGTGCGCGGCTTTTCCGGATTCGGCTCGGCGCTGATCTATGTGCCGCTGATGGCCGCAATCTACGAACCGCGGATCGCCGCACTGACGTTGCTGATCGTCGATTTCGTGGCCAGCGCCCCGTTCACATTGCCGCTGACACGGCGCTGCAACTGGCGTGAGGTCGCGCCGGTATCGCTGGCGGCGATCTGCACCATCCCCCTGGGTGTGGCGGCGCTCGAATATCTCGACCCCACGCTCCTGCGCTGGTTCATCGCGATCCTGGTGATCGCGCTGCTCGCCGCACTGGTATCCGGCTGGCGCTATCGCAATGCGCCGACATGGCCCGCCTCCGTCGGCGTCGGCCTGTTTGCCGGCCTTGGCGCGGGCGCGGCGCAGATCGCCGGCCCAGCCGCCATCGTCTACTGGCTCGGCGGGCCGAACTCGGCGGCGGTGATCCGCGCCAACCTGATGGTGTATTTCGCCATTCTCGCGATCGTGTCCGCCATCGCCTATTACAGCCGCGGCCTGTTCACCGCCGACGTGCTGGTGCTGTCGCTGCTGCTCGGTCCGATCTTCATCGTGGCGATGGCCGCGGGCGCCTACCTGTTCCGCGGCGCATCGGACCATGCCTATCGCCGCGTCGCCTACGCGATCATCGCGCTGTCGGCTGTGGTGAGCCTGCCGCTGTTCGACGAATTGTTCCGCTAGCGACCTACGCCGCCGGCGTGTCGCGCCTGAAGTCGGCGCGCTCCAGCAGGTGCGAGGCGGCAAGACCGAACACCAGCCCCCAGAACGGAGCCCCGATGAGGAAGATCGGAACATCTGCCACCGTCACGACGAAGCAGATCAGCGCGCCGAAGCTGAATTTGTCCCGGAACGAAACCTGGAACGACGTCTGCAGCACGCGCAACATAGCCAGGCCCGCAAGCGTCGCGATGTATGCCGGCGGCGCCGCCAGCATCAACCGCGTGTAGAATGGCGCCATCAGCCCAAACACCAAAGCCAGCAATCCGATAAAGATCGCTGCCGTATATTGCCGCGGCTTCTCGCCCGAGCTGGCGAGGATCGCGTTGACCGGTCCCGTCAGGCAGGTCGACACCGCACCCATGAATGCAGCGATCAGCGATCCCACACCGCAGGCAACCGTGATGGCGTTGATCGGGGGCTTGTGGCCGGTCGCCGTGAGAATCGCGATGCCCTGGCCGTTCTGCACGGCCAGCACGGTGATCGCCAGCGGCACCACCAGTTCGACCATGGCCTGCCATGAGAATTGCGGGCCATACAGATTGGGCTTCGCAAATTCGAACAGCGTGCCGGCCGGAGGATTGAAGGAGCCGAGCAGCCAGATCACGACGGCGCCGACGACCAACGCGACGATCAGCGGCGGCGCAATGCGCGCGATCCGCGGCGCGGCGGATAGCGCGAAAAACGTCGCCGACATCGACAACGCGATCCAGAACCCATCGCCGCGGAAGGCGTGAACCAGATCGATGCCAAATCTGAGAAAAACGCCCGCCACCATCGCCATCACGATCGGCATCGGGATCGCGTCCATGACCCGACGAACCAGGCCGGTCAGACCCAGCACCAGCATCAGCAGACCGGTCGCAAGGAACGCGCCGATGACCTCGGGGAAGGTCAGATGGGTGAGCGCCGGCCCGACCAGCACCGTGCCGGGAATGGTCCAGAAGAACGCCAGCGGCTGCCGGTAAAGCAGCGAAAAGGCGATGGTGATGAGGCCGTTCAGGAAAAACGAAGCGAAGATCCAGGAGGCCAGATCGGATTCCGACAGACCGCCGCGGGCTCCGACCGATAGGACGATCGCCACCGGCGCCGAGGCCGCGAAAAGGAAGGCAACAATCGCATTGCCGGCATAAACGGCGCCGAAATCCGACCAGGGCCGGCGCGGCAGTGGCAGAACCGGCTTTTCGAGTGGCATTGAGTTCAGGCGCCCGCAACGCTCGCGAGAGTGGTCACCTGCGGAACTCCGCGAGACGCATCACTATCGCAGGACACGGCCATCCCGGTCACGCTGCGTCGCAACATTCGGCTCGGCGCGGACCGACGGTCACGCGCTCATCTTCGCCATGAGCTGTTCGGACACTTCGAAATTGGCGTAGACATTCTGCACGTCGTCGCTTTCTTCCAGCACCTCGATCATGCGCAGCAGCTTTTCACCCTGCTCGTCATCGACCGAAAGCGTGTTTTGCGGCTTCCAGATCAGCCCGGACTTGCGTGGCTCCCCGAATTTCGCCTCCAGCGCTTTCAGGACCTCGTTCAGCGAGTCCTGTGCGGTGTAGATTTCGTGCCCGTTCTCGCTCGAGACCACATCCTCGGCACCGGCCTCGATCGCCGCTTCCAGCATGTCGTCGGCACTCGCAACCTTGGCGTCGAATTCGACCACGCCGACATGGTCGAACATGAAGGAGACCGCACCGGTTTCCGCCATGTTGCCGCCGTTCTTGGTGAAGGCGGCGCGAACGTCGCCCGCGGTGCGGTTCCTGTTGTCGGTGAGCACCTCGACGATCAGGGCGACGCCGCCGGGCCCGTAGCCCTCATAGCGAACTTCGTCATAACTTTCCGAGTCGCCGCCCTGGCTCTTCTTGATGGCGCGCTCGATATTGTCTTTCGGCATGTTCTCGGCGCGGGCGGCGATGATCGCGGCGCGCAGGCGCGGATTAAAGTTCGGGTCCGGCATGCCCATCTTCGCGGCCACCGTGATTTCGCGGCCGAGCTTGGAGAACAGCTTGGAGCGCATCTTATCCTGGCGCCCCTTGCGGTGCATGATGTTCTTGAATTGGGAATGACCTGCCATGGACCAAATACCGCAAATCGGTTGACGCGGCGCGGTTATAGGACGGGCGGTGCGGTCCGCTCAACCCTTTTGCCGCAAACGCGAATGGGTCGCCGCGGGCACGCGCAAAGTCGCCACCTCGTCTGCATGCCGCCGGGACGGATCATGCGTCAGGGCTGGTCGCGTCCATCCGCTTCGCGTCCGAGCCAGGCATCGTTCTCCATGACCACCCGGCAGGGCTCGGACGCCTTGTATTTCTGAGCGCAGGCTGCGAGCGCCGCCTTGCGCGCCCCTTCCAGGCTGGGAGCGCCGAATTGGGTGAAGTGGTGTTTGCCGTCCGGCGTCTGGACCATGACCTTATAGGTCGGCGCCGCGACATAACGGTCGACGAAGCCGCGTTGCCGGCTCTCGAGCTTCAGCAATTTCATCAGTTCGACGGCGCGATCGCGCCCTGCCGCCGGCAACCCATGGAAGCGGAGAAACGCATCCATCTCCATTAGCCATTGCAGCTTGCCGGCCGCCGCGGTGAACAGCGAATGGCCGTCATTGCCGAACTTTTCGTACATCACCAGCCTGACGTCGCCGCCGCCATCGAGAAACGCCGACTGCATCCGCCCGACCAGGTCCGGCCCGAAGAAACTGTCGTTCTTCGCATAGATCCAGAGGTTCGGAACCCGGCTTACGCTTCCGAAATCCTTGTAGGCATTCACCAGCACGTCTTCCTTCGGGCAATCCGGCATCCGAAGACCGCCCGAGATACTGATCACGCCCCGCAGATTAGGCGGATTGCGCGCGCCAAGCGCGACCACCGCGCCGCCTCCCGCCGAAACGCCGATCGCAATCGCGCGGTCCGGGTCGACATCCGGCCGCTTCGACACGGCCGCGAGCGCGCCCTGCAAATCGTCGGCATCGGCCGCGAAGCGGTCGGCAAAACTCGTTGTAGCGCAGGATACCGAGGCCGCCATCGGGCCGTCGGACTGCCCGAACCCGCGCCGCATCACCACCACCGCGAGCCAGCCACGCCGCGCCAAGTCTCGCGCCGGTCCCGCATAATCGACGGCCTTGCTACCGAGCATGTCGGACAGATGAGAGGACTTGCCATGCGTGATGAGCGCGACCGGCAGCTTCTCGGTGACGTCCGACCGCTTCATGATCAGAGCCTCGAGCCGGACGGAGCGGTTCTCGATGGTGGTCCGCAGGAAGGCCCGCTCGACCACGAACTCGTCGGATACGGCCTGGGAGAACGCCGGACCGGAACAAAAGCCGACGCACAGCACGCTCAACATGGCAGCGACGAGGCGCCGGAACGCAGGCAGCCGTGTCGGTATGGGGTCGTCAGCGCGCATTGGCTTGCATCTTGAACATCCCAGAATAGCGCTTTGGGTTTTGCGCTGCCAGCATCAATGGCGGCTTAACGGATGGTCTGCTCGGCCGGGCCGGCTGCAACCCGCTCGGGCGCCGTCGGACCGACCCAGGTATCGTTTTCCATAATAACCGTGCAAGGTCCGGCGGTCTTGTTGCGGGACTGGCAATTCTCAAGCGCCGCGTTGCGCGCGATTTCTAGGGTCGAGGCGCCGAACTGCGTCATGTAGTTCTGGCCGTCCGGCGTCTGCACCATGGCCTTGAAGGTCGGCGCGGCGAGATATTGATCGACGAAGCCACGGCTGCGTTCGCTGAGCTTCAGACGTTTCATCAGATCGTCGGCGCGGTCGCGCTTGGTCGCGGGCAGATCGTGGAAGGCGAGGAAGGCGTCCATCTCCATCAGCCACTTCGCACGACCCGCGGCCTCCGCGAAAATCTGATGCCCGTCGTTGCCGTGCTTGTCGAACATCACGAGCTTCACGTCGCCGCCGCCATCGAGATAGGCCGATTGCATGCGCTCGACCAAAGGCGCGCCGAACAGGCTGTCGTTCTTCGCATAGACCCAGATGCTCGGGACACGGCTCGCCGCGCCGTAATCCTTGAATGCATTCACGAGCACGTCTTCCTTCGGGCAGTCTGGCGTCTGCAGGCCACCCGAGACATTGATGACGCCGCGCAGGTTTTTCGGATTGCGGGCGGCCAGCGCCATCACCGCAGCACCGCCGGCCGACACGCCGATCGCAATCGCGCGCTCGGGATCGGCATCCGGACGCTTCGCGGCGACCTCCAGCGCGCCGTGCAGGTCGTCCGCATCGGCGTTGAAGAAATCGGAGAAGGTCCTGGTGTCGCAGGTCATGGTGACCGGCATCGGGCCGTCGGATTGCCCGAAGCCCCGCCGCATCACCACGACGGACAGATAGCCGCGCCGCGCAAGGTCGCGCGCATAGGGCCCGTAGTCGCTGGCGCGCAGCGCCAGCATGTCGGCGAGATTCGCGGACTTGCCATGGGTGATCAGCGCGATCGGCAGCGGCCCGGTGAGATCGGCGCGCTTGACGACGAAGCCTTCGAGCCGGACGGCCTTGCCGTTGATGGTGGTTCGGAAAAAGGTTTTCTCGCTCACGAATTCGTCGGCGCTGACTGGCGTTTGCGCCTGCGCGGTTGCAGCAACGGTGAGCAGGCAGCCCGACAGAAGGGCGCCGGCAATATTGCGGCTGAAGCTCTGGCAAAGATTGCGCATGGCGGCGCATCTCCGTGCGCCGCGTCCCGATCCCTGACCGGGGGCCGGATTACGCCTGCCAGAAGCGCGGCACGGCTTCCTCCAGGCGCGCGCCAAGCCGGACAGCGGCCACCCCTGTGGCCAGTCCGGATCGATCGTCGGTCTCGATCGCAAGGCCGCATAGGGTCGCCGGACCCGTTGCGGCTTCGAACTTGGTCGCAGGAATTCGTCGCAGGAAGCGCGACAGAGGTTCGTCCTTGACCATGCCGATCACGGAATCGTAGTCGCCGGTCATCCCGGCATCGGACTGGAACGCGGTCCCGCCCGGCAGGATCTGATAGTCCGCGGTCGGCACATGAGTATGGGTGCCGACCACGACCGAAACCCGGCCGTCGAGATGGTGGCCCATGGCCTGCTTCTCGCTGGTCGCCTCGCCGTGGAAGTCGACCACGATCGCATCGGCGTCGCGCTTGAGCTGGCAGGCTTCGAGTTCGCGATCGATCGCGGCGAACGGATCGTCGAGCGGATCCATGAAAATCCGCGCCATGGCATTGATGACCAGCACGCGCGCACCATTCTTTGCCTCGATCATGGTGGCGCCACGGCCCGGCGTCCCCCGCGGATAGTTGATCGGCCGCACCAGGCGCGGACTGCGCTCGATGAAGACAAGTGCTTCGCGCTGATCCCAGGAGTGGTTTCCGAGCGTCACCACATCGATGCCGGCATCGATGAATTCACGATAAATCGTTTCGGTGATGCCGAACCCGCCGGCGGAATTCTCGCCGTTCAATACCACCAGATCGAGAGCCCAGTCGGCGATCAGGCCGGGCAGCCGCTGCTGAACGATGGCGCGCCCGGAGCGGCCGACCACGTCACCAATAAACAGTATGCGCAACCGCGAAACTCCCTAACGGATCTCGATTGTTTCCGTTTCCGTTAGCACAAGGTCGAGCGGCTGGTCGAACGGCGTCGCCGGAACCTTGGCGACCTCTTGCGCAGCGAACGCAAGCCCGATCGCTGTCACCGGCTTCATCGCGCGGATCCGGGCGATAGTCCTGTCGTAATAGCCGGCGCCGTAGCCGATGCGGTGGCCGGAGCGGTCGAAGGCTGCAAGCGGGACCAGCATGATATCGGGAAAGACCTCCGGCGAGTCCGGCTTCGGCTCGCGAATGCCCCAGACGCCGCTCGCCAGCTCATCGCCGAACGCCCAGGCGCGCATGATCAGCGGATTGCCGCGCTTTGGCGTCACCGGCAAGGCCAGGCGTGCACCCGCATCGGCGAGCTTGCGCATCAGCGGCACCGGATTGAACTCGCTCTTCATCGGCGAATAGCCGGACACGATCATGCCGGGCGAAACCGGGGCCGGAAACGGGCGCTGCGTGACCGCGTCCACCGCCGCCGCACGTGCCGCGGGCGGCATGGCATCGCGCTGCGATAGAGCGGATTGCCGGAGCGTTGCTTTGTCTTCCACGAACAACGCCAGAACACCATCGACAGAGAGAGTGCGGAGCCACGATGGCCGTCGGAATTTTCGACCCCGGGAACCTACAAAAGTAGGTGGGCGCCATATAACCGGATCCACGGACCCGGCCAGGGACAGCTCCCTTCAGGATCGTAAGGCCCCGGGAGTATGATGTTTCCAGTCGCACCCCGCAGCCCCGCATGCGCAATGTAAGGTGTTTGCGGCGTAATCGCCAGTCATGGATTTTGAAGACCACTGTGTCGGATGCTATTGAAAACCTTGGCCGGGGCCTCTATCGGCACGTGCGGTCAGGATCGGTCGGGGGAAAACAATGGAACCCCCTTGCAGGCTTGACGTTGCTCGAGCTGGCTTGGATCCTTGGCGCGTGAACCCAGATACCTCCTTCACTGCAGCGACGCCCCTCGCTCAACTCAATGCCGAACTGACGGCAGTGAGCTCCGAATTGCCCGGCAATCAGGAATTGCTGCGCAGCGTGCTCGCGGGCTGCGGCGACTGTATCAAGATCCTCGATCTCGACGGCCGCCTCCAATTCATGAGCGAGGGCGGCAAGCGGGTCATGGAGGTCAACGACTTTTCGGCTCTCAAAGGCTGCCCATGGCCGGAGTTCTGGCAAGGCGAAGGCCACGCATTGGCGATGGCCGCGGTCGAGTCCGCGAGGCGCGGGAAAACGGCGCGATTTAGCGGCGCCGCCAATACCGCCAGGGGCACCTCGAAATACTGGGAGGTCGAGGTCTCGCCGATACTGGGAGCGGACGGAAAACCGGCGCAATTGCTTTCGATATCGCGCGACGTGACGGCCGAGCGGGATGCGATCGAGCGGCAGCGATTTCTGCTCAAGGAATTGGAGCATCGCGTCAAAAACAACTTGTCGATCATCGTGGCCATCGCGAGCCGCACCTTTCAGGGGGACCAGCACCGGTCGGCGCGTGAAACATTTATCGCCCGCGTCATGAACCTCGCGAAGGTCAACGAGATCCTGACCGAATCGCACTGGACCGAGACGCCCATCAGCCGCATCGTCGCGGGAGCGCTTGTTCAATGGAGCCTGGACAAGGACAGGTTCAGGATTGCTGGCACGGAGATCAGCCTCAGTCCTAAACAGGGACTGGCACTGGCTCTTGCCCTCAACGAACTCGGCACCAACGCATTCAAATACGGCGCGTTGTCCGCTCCCGAAGGTCGCGTGGACATTTCCTGGGGCCAGACCACGGCGGATGGCACACCGGCGCTCCATTTTGAATGGCGCGAGACGGGCGGACCGCCCGTCGTCACACCAACGCGGCACGGTTTCGGAAGCAGGGTGATCCGCGACATGATGGCGGCCGAATTCGCCGGCACGATACAGTTGTCGTATCAGCCGGCCGGCCTGGTCTACCGGCTCGATGCACCACTGCAACAGGCCGCACCCGACGACGGCCAGAGAGCGTTGACGGCGATCTAGCCAATCGCCACGCCGGGGTTCGCCTGCACCGACTGGTTGATCTGGCGGGTGATGTCCTCGATCCGCTCGGCCGCAAGATTGAGCGCGGCAACCACCGTGGCCTGGGATTGCTGGCTGCGCTCGGCCGCCACCACGCGGGCATCCTGCAGCGCGGCGATCTCTTCCTCCAGCCTGCGAATGCGGCGCCCCGTCTCCGCCAGTTCGTCTGCAACCGTCAGCGCTGCCATCACGGTGAGCCGTTGATCGCCAATCTCGCCATGCGCGCCGCGCAATTGTTCGATGCGCGCGTCGATCTCTTCGGCGAGCTGGGTCACGTGGTCTTCCTGCCCATCCTCACAGCCCATCCGGTAGTGACGGCCGTTGATCGTGACATTTACCTGGGCCATCGCATCGTCTCCTTGACGCGTTCTTCCCGCGCAAGCGCGCTAGCGATCGTGCTCATCGAGCAGCTTTTGGATCGTCCCCATCGCCACATCGATACGGCGCGCCACCTCGCGATTGGTATCTTCGAGCTTGCGCCCATGAGCGGCGACATTGTCGAGCTCGGCGGCCAGTCGCGCGCGATCGATGCCGAGCGCATGAAGCTGCATCGCCACCGCATCGCCGCCGGTTTCGGCCTCGCGTTTGCGCGCCACGGCGGCCTGCAGCGCATCCAGCGCCTGCGCGAGCCTGCGGGCGGCAGCGTCGATGGCGCTCGGGTCAGTCATGTCACGCAGCACTCACTGAGTCAAAAACTGTTGCGACACAAGGTGTTAAGGCGATGAGCCTAAATTGACGCTTCAACGGCGTCAATGTTGCAGACCGGTCATCCCCATCATCCTCGCGCGGAGGACAAATGTCCGGCGAGAGGGGCGTTACGCTGGACTCCACGGGCCTGCCTGACTATGCCCGCCCCAGCACCGCACGCTTTCCGGATTTTCCCCATGTCCCGCGACCAACACGACCGCATGGCCAACGCGATCCGCGCGCTGGCAATGGATGCCGTAGAACAGGCCAAGTCCGGTCATCCCGGCTTGCCGATGGGCGCCGCCGACATTGCGACCGTGCTGTTCACGCAATTCCTGAAATTCGATCCGTCCGATCCAAAATGGCCCGATCGCGACCGCTTCGTGCTGTCGGCCGGACATGGCTCGATGCTGATCTATGCGCTGCTGTACCTGACCGGCTATGAGGCGATGACGGTCGAGGAACTGAAGAACTTCCGCAAGCTGAACTCGAAGACACCGGGCCATCCGGAAAACTTCATCACGCCGGGCGTGGAGACGACCACCGGGCCGCTCGGCCAGGGCATTGCCAATGCGGTGGGCATGGCGATCGCGGAACGTCATCTCAACGCGGTCTTCGGCGATGTCGTCGATCACCGCACCTATGTGCTCGCCTCCGATGGCGATTTGATGGAAGGCATCAGCCAGGAAGCAATCGCGCTTGCCGGTCACCTCAAGCTCAACCGGCTGATCGTGCTGTTCGACGACAACGGCATCACCATCGACGGCAAGCTGTCGCTGTCGGATTCCGTCGATCAGGTGAAGCGCTTCGAATCCGCTGGCTGGATTGCCGAACGCATCGATGGGCACGATCCGGACGCCATTGCGGCCGCGCTGAAGCGCGCGCAGGGCGCGGATCGCCCGACCATGATCGCCTGCAGGACCACGATCGGATATGGCGCGCCGAACAAGGCCGGCAGCGAGAAATCGCACGGGTCGCCGCTCGGCGCCGACGAGATCAAGGGCGCGCGCGAGAAGCTCGGTTGGACCCACGAGCCGTTCGTGGTGCCGGACGATGTGCTAAAGCCCTGGCGTGAAGCCGGCCAGCGTTCGAAGGAACAGCGCAAGGCGTGGGACAAGAAGCTCGGCGGGCTCGCGCCTGATACGCGCGCCGAATTCGAGCGGCGCATGAAGGCCGAACTGCCGAAAGCCCTCACCGATGCCGTGCAGAAGGTGAAGCGGACGCTCGCCGAGGTGCCGAAGGACATCGCCACGCGCGCGTCGTCGGAATTCGCGCTTGAAGGCCTGGTGCCGGCGGTGCCGGAAATGATCGGCGGTTCCGCCGATCTGACCGGCTCAAACAACACCCGCACCAAGTCGATGACGGCGATCAGCGCATCGGACTTCTCCGGCCGCTTCGTCAATTACGGCATCCGCGAACACGCCATGGCGGCCGCCATGAACGGCATGACGCTGCATGGCGGCATCATCCCCTATTCCGGGACCTTCCTGGTGTTCTCCGATTATTGCCGCCCGGCCATTCGCCTCGCTGCGCTGATGGGCGAGCGCGTCATCCACGTCATGACCCACGACTCGATCGGGTTGGGCGAGGACGGCCCGACCCATCAGCCTGTCGAACATCTCGCGGCGTTGCGCGCAATCCCGAACCTGAATGTGTTCCGGCCCTGCGACGCGGTCGAGGCGATCGAATGCTGGGAGCTGGCGCTGCGCGCCGCCGAGACGCCAAGCGTGCTGGCGCTCACCCGCCAGAACCTGCCGCAGCTCCGGAGGTCCTACATCACCGAGAACCTTTGCGCCGGTGGCGCCTACGAAATCCTGCCCGTCGAGGGCGACAATGTCGATGTGTCGATCTTCGCCTCGGGTTCGGAGGTCGCGATCGCTGTCGAGGCCGCGCAATTGCTGAACCGGCAGGGCAAGCCTGCCCGCGTGGTGTCGGTGCCGTGTCTCGAATTGTTTCTGGCTTTGCCGCCGGAGAAGCGCCACCCGGTGATCGGCGGCGCCGAGGTGAATGTCGCGGTCGAGGCCGGTATCCGTCAGGGCTGGGACGCGATCATCGGCTCGGACGGCGTCTTCGTCGGCATGTCCTCATTCGGCGCCAGCGCGCCCTACAAGGACCTCTACAGCCATTTCGGCATCACGCCGGAGGCGATCGCCGCGGCGGCACTGGCGAAGTTCCGGCCGCGATAACCGTACCGGCGCTTTTTGCCGCGTTGCGGCAACAGCAACCCTGCCCACGAGTTGAGTTGGTGCGGAATCCCGTTATAGGAAAGCCGCAAGTGCGCGGCCGCTGATTTCCGCCGGGCCGCGCCTCGAAACCAATCAGCCGGGAGCTTGGAAAACCATGACGGTACGGGTCGCCATCAACGGGTTTGGCCGCATTGGCCGCAACGTCCTGCGGGCGATCGCCGAGTCCGGCCGCAAGGACATAGAGGTGGTGGGGATCAACGATCTCGGACCGGTCGAGACCAATGCGCATCTGCTCCGCTTCGACTCGGTGCATGGCCGCTTCCCGGGCGAAGTGACCGTCAAGGGCGACACCATCTCGGTCGGCAACGGCGCGATCAAGGTCACGGCGATCAAGGACCCCTCAACCCTTCCCTGGAAGGATCTCGGCGTCGACATCGCGATGGAATGCACCGGCATCTTCACCGCCAAGGACAAGGCTTCGGCGCATCTGACCGCCGGCGCCAAGCGCGTGCTTGTGTCCGCCCCCGCCGACGGCGCCGATCTCACCGTGGTCTATGGCGTCAACCACGACAAGCTGACCAAGGACCATCTCGTCGTCTCGAACGCGTCCTGCACCACGAACTGCCTCGCACCGGTGGCGAAGGTGCTGAACGACGCCGTCGGCATCGAGAAAGGCATGATGACGACGATCCATGCCTATACCGGCGACCAGCCGACGCTCGACACCATGCACAAGGATCTCTATCGCGCGCGCGCAGCCGGCCTTTCGATGATCCCGACCTCGACGGGCGCCGCCAAGGCGGTCGGTCTCGTGCTTCCCGAACTCAATGGCAAGCTCGACGGCTTCGCCATGCGCGTGCCCACTCCGAATGTCTCGGTGGTCGACCTGAAATTCATGGCGAAGAAGAGCACCAGCAAGGACGAGATCAACGACGCGATCAAGCGCGCGTCCGAGCAGCAGCTCAAGGGTATCCTTGGCTACACCACGAGCCCGAACGTTTCGATCGACTTCAACCACGATCCGCATTCCTCGGTCTTCCACATGGACCAGACCAAGGTCATGGACGGCACGCTGGTGTCGGTCCTGTCCTGGTACGACAACGAATGGGGCTTCTCCAACCGCATGTCCGACACGGCCGTGGCGATGGGGAAGCTGATCTGATCAATCCGTTATCCTGAGGCGCGCGCGAAGCGCGCCTCGAAGGACGACGGCCCGGCTGTCCCCCTTCGAGGCTCGACGCTGCGCGTCTCGCACCTCAGGGTGACGAGCAAGAGTAGCGCTCGAATGTCCAAATTTCGCACCCTCGACACCGCCGACCTGAACGACAAGCGCGTCCTGCTTCGCGTTGATCTCAACGTGCCGATGGAAAACGGCAAGATCACCGACGCGACCCGCATCGAACGCGTGGTGCCGACGATCAACGAAATCGCAGACAAGGGCGGCAAGGTCATTATCCTCGCGCATTTCGGCCGTCCGAAGGGACGCGACGAGAAGGACTCGCTGCGCCCGGTCGCCGCCGCTCTCTCGAAGATCATCAACAAGCCGGTCGAATTCGCCGACGACTGCATCGGCGCGGACGCGAAAACTGCCGTCGATGCGATGAAAGCAGGCGACATTCTCGTTCTGGAAAACACCCGCTTCCACAAGGAAGAGGAAAAGAACGATCCCGCCTTCGTTCAGGCGCTGGCTCACCTCGGCGATATCTATGTCAACGACGCCTTCTCCGCTGCGCATCGCGCGCATGCCTCGACGGAGGGCCTCGGCCACAAGCTGCCGGCCTATGCCGGCCGCACCATGCAGGCCGAACTGGACGCGCTGTCCAAGGCGCTGGTCGCTCCGGCCAAGCCGGTGATCGCCATCGTCGGCGGCGCCAAGGTCTCGACCAAGATCGACCTGCTCGAAAATCTGGTCGGCCGGGTCGACGGGCTGGTGATCGGCGGCGGCATGGCCAACACTTTCCTGCATGCGCAAGGTGTCAAGATCGGCAAGTCGCTGGCCGAGCGCGATCTCGCCGATACCGCGCGCCGCATCATGGACAAGGCCGAAGCCGCCAAATGCGCGATCATCCTGCCGGTCGACGCCGTCGTCGCCTACAAGTTCGAAGCGAACGCCCCGTCGCAGGCCTATGGCCTCGACGCCATCCCCGATGACGGCATGATCCTCGATATCGGTCCGCTGTCCATCGAGCGCGTGAACCGCGCCATCGACGACGCGCGCACCCTGCTCTGGAACGGCCCGCTCGGCGCGTTCGAACTTGCGCCGTTCGACCGCGGCACGGTTGCGGCAGCGCGTCACGCCGCGGAACGAACCCGGGCCGGCAAACTTGTCTCGATCGCCGGCGGCGGCGACACCGTGGCGGCGCTCAACCACGCCGGGGTCGCGGACGATTTCAGCTACATTTCCACAGCCGGTGGCGCCTTTCTCGAATTCTGCGAGGGGAAATCGCTGCCGGGGGTTGAAGTATTAAGGGCAAAATAGCCCTGCCTCTTTTCCGCTCGCCCGGAGAGGATGTAAAAGACCGTCGAATTCTGCCGGTTTTTCCGGCCTGCGAACGGAGCAACCGATGAACCTCGCTGAACTGAACAAGGTCGCCGAAGCCATGGTCGCGCCCGGCAAGGGCATCCTGGCGGCCGACGAATCCACCGGCACCATCAAGAAGCGCTTCGACGCGATCGGCACCGAAAACACCGAGGACAATCGCCGCGACTATCGCGAGCTGATGTTCCGTACGTCGGAAGCGATGTCGAAGCACATTTCCGGCGTCATCCTCTACGACGAGACCATCTGGCAGAAGGCCAAGGACGGCACGCCGCTGGTCGATCTCATCAAGAAGGCCGGCGCCATTCCGGGCATCAAGGTCGACGAGGGCACCAAGCCGCTGCCCAATTGCCCCGGCGAACTCGTCACCGTTGGTCTTGACCGGCTCGCGGACCGGCTCGCGAAATACTACGAGCAGGGCGCGCGCTTCGCGAAATGGCGCGCGGTGATCGACATCGGCGAAGGGATTCCGAGCTACGCCTGTATCAGCGCCAACGCGCATGCACTCGCGCGCTATGCCGCGCTCTGCCAGGACGCGCAGATCGTGCCGATCGTGGAGCCGGAAGTGCTGATGGACGGCAGCCACGATATCGATCGCTGCTACGAGGTCACCGAGTTCGTGCTGAAGGAGACCTTCCAGCAGCTCTATTACCAGAAGGTGGCGCTGGAAGGCATCGTGCTGAAGCCGAACATGGCGGTGCCGGGCAAGAAGAGTGCGAAGAAGGCCTCGGTGCAGGAGGTCGCGGAAAAGACCGTGAAGCTCCTGAAGAATTGCGTGCCGGGCGCGGTGCCGGGCATCGCCTTCCTGTCCGGAGGCCAGTCTGACGAGGAAGCGACCGCCCATCTCGACGCCATGAACAAGATTGGCGGGCTGCCGTGGAAGCTCACCTTCTCCTACGGCCGGGCGCTGCAGGCCGCCCCGCAGAAGGCCTGGAGCGGCAAGACGGAGAATGTCGCGGCGGCGCAGCGCGCCTTCACTCATCGCGCGATGATGAACGGCCTCGCCTCGCTCGGTCAGTGGAAGCAGGATCTGGAAAAGAAGGCAGCATAGCGTAATGTCCGCTCCTCCTCGCGGACGCGGAAATCCGGCCGATTGCGCCGGATTTGCCGCTTTCGCGGGGATGAACGAGGTTGCGACGCTCCCCGTCAAACTGCCGCCCGATTGCGGTCACATCGGGTAACCGGATGGCACCGCCCCGACCAACCGAGCTCAGGCGCCCTCGGCCGCGCCTCTATCTGGTCACGCCGGCCGCGGCCGATGCCGCGCAGCTCCGGCTCGACCTGCTCGGCGCGCTCGATTCCGCCGATATCGCAGCCGTGCTGATGCGGCTTCCCGACGAGGATGAGCGCTCGCTTATTAACCGCGTGAAGGAGATCGGCCCCGTCGTGCAGCGGGCCGAGGCGGCCCTGATCCTCGACGGCCATCCGCGGATTGTCGCCCGCAGCGGCGCGGACGGCGCCCACCTGAACGGGCTTGCCGCCTTCCAGGATGCCGCGGCAGCGCTGAAGCCCGACCGGATCGCGGGCATTGGTGGTCTTGAAACCCGACATGACGCCATGATCGCGGCGGAGGACGGCGCCGACTATGTGATGTTTGGCGACAATGAGCGGCCATCGCTCGATGCGCTGATCGAGCGCGTCACCTGGTGGGCCGATCTCTTCGAGGTGCCCTGCGTCGCCTATGCCACCGCGCTCGAGGAGATTGCGCCGCTGGTCGATGCGGGTGCCGACTTTATCGCCGTGGGCGATGCGGTGTTCTCGGACCCACGCGGTGTGGCCGCCGCGGTCGCGGAGGCCTCTGCGCGCCTGTCAGTCGCGGAGGTCGCGACGTGAAGGCGCCGATCCACATCGTACTCGCAATCTCGTTGTCGCTCCTGGCTGTCCCGGCTCACGCGGCGGCAAAGAAGGCCAACCCGTCGCCGCCCCTGCCCGAGCCGGCTCCGAATGCCGCCCCGCAGGATCCGGGCGACGTGGCATATGCCCAGTTTCAGCGCGGCTATTACCTGTCCGCTATGGCGGAGGCGCAGAAGCGGGTCGAAGCCAACGGCGACCCCAAGGCCATGACGCTGATCGGCGTCCTGTATGGCGGCGGGCTCGGCGTCGGGCAGGACGATGCGAAGGCGGTCGAGTGGTACGGCAAGGCTGCCGAACGCGGCGACCGCGAAGCGATGTTTTCGCTGGCGATGATGCGGCTGGCTGGCCGCGGCGGCCCCAGGGACCGCGATGCGGCGGCAAAGCTGTTCGCAAGCGCCGCCAAGCTCGGACAGGCGAACGCGGCCTATAATCTCGGCCTGTTCTATCTCGAAGGCATGCAGTTTCCGCGCGACTTCGCCCGCGCCGCCGAGCTGTTTCGTCAGGCTGCGGCGGCCGGCAATCGCGAGGCCCAATACGCCCTCGCCACGATGCACAAGGAAGGCCGCGGCGTTCCGAAGGACGACAAGGAAGCGACTCGCCTGCTCTCGCTCGCGGCGCTGGCCGACCACCTCGATGCCCAGGTCGAATTCGCGATCGCCCTGCATAATGGCACGGGCATCACCAAGGACGAGGCCACCGCCGCCCAATTGCTGCGCAAGGCGGCCCGGCGCGGCGCTCCGGTGGCCCAGAACCGGCTGGCACGTATCCTCGCCACCGGACGCGGCCTGCCGGAGGACCCCAAGGAAGCCGTCAAATGGCACATCGTGTCCAAGGCGGCCGGCGCCAGCGATCCATGGCTGGACGAGTACATGGCCAAGCAATCCGACGAGGTTCGTGCCGCGGCGCGGAAGGAGGCCGACCCCTGGCTGTTCATCATCGCCAATTCGCGCTCTTGACGGCGGCCAAGCCGACGGGCACATGGCGCCGATATTCCTGAAATCACGGAACGCCTCATGGCCAAGATCAATGGCAACGAAATCCGTCCTGGCTATGTCATCGAGTACCAGGACACGCTCTGGGTCGCTGTCAAAACCATGGCGGTCAAGCCCGGCAAGGGCCCGGCCTATAATCAGGTCGAACTGAAAAACCTGATCGACGGACGCAAGCTCAACAACCGCTTCGGCTCCGACGAGCGGGTCGAGCGCGCGCGCCTCGAGCAGAAGGATTTCCAGTTCCTGTACCGCGAGGGCGAGAGCCTCGTCTTCATGGACAACGACTCCTACGAGCAGACCGAACTGCACGAGGATTTCGTCGGCGAGCGCGCCGCCTTCCTGCAGGACGGCATGACGGTGACGCTCGAACTGCACGACGAGCGCCCGATCAGCATCAAGCTGCCCGACTACGTCACGCTCGAAATCGTCGAAGCCGATCCCGTCGTCAAAGGGCAGACCGCATCCTCATCCTACAAGCCGGCCAAACTCGAAAACGGCCTGCGCGTCATGGTGCCGCCCTTCATCACCGCGGGTGAGAAGATCGTGGTCGACACCAACGAAGTCACCTACGTTCGCCGGGCGGATTGAGTTTTATTCCTCCCCCATCGGGCGGGATAAGGAAGCATCATGCAACACTCCGCCCTCCTCAACGTGATGATGAAGGCCGCCCGCAAGGCCGCGCGGCAGCTCAATCGCGATTTCGGCGAAGTCGAAAAGCTGCAGGTCTCGGTCAAGGGTCCGGCGAATTTCGTCACCGCTGCCGACCGCAAGGCCGAACAGACGCTGCGCGACGAATTGATGACCGCGCGCCCGGGCTACAGCTTTGTCGGCGAGGAAGGCGGACGCATCGACGGTCCGGACAAGAGCCATATCTGGTACGTCGACCCGCTCGACGGCACCACCAACTTCCTGCACGGCATTCCGCATTTCGCGATCTCGATCGGGCTCGAGCGCGAAGGCACGATGGTCGCCGCGCTGGTCTACAATCCGGTCTCCGACGAAATGTTCGTTGCCGAACGGGGCAAGGGCGCATTCGTGAACGATCAGCGCCTGCGCGTCGCCGGGCGCCGCACGATGGAGGACGCGGTGGTCGCGTGCGGGCTGCCGCATCGCGGACGCGGGGGCCTCGCGGAATTCCGCACCGAATTTGCCGCCGTGCAGGAGCAGGTCGCGGGCCTGCGCCGCTTCGGCTCGGCCGCGCTCGACCTCGCCTATATCGCGGCCGGCCGCTTCGACATCTACTGGGAACGCAACCTCCAGTCCTGGGACATGGCGGCAGGCATCCTGCTGGTGCGCGAAGCCGGCGGCTATGTCACCGATTGCGACGGCCATGACGCGATGTTTGCCAAGGGCAATATCGTCGCCGGCAACGAGACGCTGCTAAAGGACTTGCTGACGCTCCTGAAGAAGTCGGCGACCGTAGCCTAAGCTTGGAGCGTTTTCGAGCGCAGTGGGCATCGGTTCGCGTCAAGAAAACGCGTCAACGCTCCAAGGTTCAGACCGCCCGCATCCGGTAATGGCTGACGCCCCATTCCTTGCCGCCCGCATGGCCGAACATGCCGGCCGTGGCGAGGAAGAAGATGCGCCAGCGCTTCGCCCAAAGCGCTGAATCCTGGCCGTAGACGGTTCGCAGAACCGGCTCGATCTCGCCCCGCCTCGCGTCGAAATTCGAAAGCCAGTCCATCGCCGTGCGCTCGTAATGCGTGCCGTCCCAGAGCCAGTCCTGTTCGACCTCGAACAGATCGGAAAAATGCCGCGGAAGATTGTGGCTCGGCATGATGCCGCCGGTGAAGAAATACTGCGCGATCCAGTCGGCCTCGTCGGACACTTCGTACCGGTAAGGCACACGGCGGTGACTGAACACATGCATGAAGAAACGGCCGTCCGGCTTCATCCATGAGCGCACGCGCTCGAACAGCGAGCGCCAATTCGACATGTGCTCGAACATTTCGACCGAGACCACGCGGTCGAAAGTCTGTTCCGGCGAAAAAGCGTTCATGTCGCAGGTCACGACCCGCAGATTGCGGATCTGACGCAACTGCGCCTCGGTCTCGATGAATTCACGCTGCGACTGCGAATTCGAAACCGCGGTGATCCGCGCCTTCGGATAAAGCTGCGCCATGAACAGCGACAGCGAGCCCCAGCCGCAGCCGAGTTCGAGAATGTCCTGGCCGTCGTGCAGGTCGGCATGTTCGACGGTCAGCTGCAGCGCGCGTTCCTCGGCATCGGCCAGCGTCGCGGTCTTGCTGTCGTAATAGCAGCAGGAATATTTGCGATGCGGTCCCAATACGAGGCCGAAGAAATCCGCCGGCACTTCGTAATGCTGCGCGTTTGCTTCCTGCGTGTTGATTGCGATCGGGCGTGCCGCCATCTCGCGTGCAAACAGACGCTCCGCATCCGCATCGCTGCGCGACAACGACCGCGCCGTCCGGCCGCACAGAAAGTCGATGCCGGCGCGAGTCAGCGGGTCCGGCACCGGAACCCGCTCGACAATCCTGGATGCTGCGGAAATCAGCCCCATGCGGCCCTCCCCTCACGATCTCGGCGGTGACAGAAAGAACAGGCTGGTGCGGCGCTGGTAATCGGCGAAGGCGGCGCCCCGCGTGCGCTCCATATGTGCCTCCAGATGAGGCACACCGGTCGCGTAACGCAGCACCCAATACATGACCGCCGGACCCATCAGTGCGAGCCAGCCGTAGAGATAGCCGCCGGACAGATCGATCGCGATCACCGGCCAGGCCAGCCAACCGAACCATTGAAAGAAGTAGTTCGGATGCCGCGACCACGCCCACAGGCCGCTGTCGAGGATCCTTCCGCGGTTGGCGGGATCGGCCTTGAACCGCCGCAACTGACCGTCGGCCAGCGCCTCGCCGATCACGGCGATCAGGACGATGGCGATGCCGATATAGTCCTGCACACGCATCGTCGACGCCGGATTCTTGGCGGCCAGATAGACCGAGAGCGCCAGCGGCACGGAGCCGAAGGCCTGCTGCTGCAGGAAGAGAAACATGCGGCGCGGCGCAGCCTCCCCCCAGTCCGCCGCAAGCTTGGCGTAGCGCGGATCGTCGGAAATCTTGGTGGTGCGCGCGGCGATATACATGCCCAGCCGCGCGGCCCACAGCGCCACCAGCACCGCGACCACCATCTCGCGTGGCGGAAAATTGTGCGGTGGCAGCATCAGCGCGGCGCCGATCCCCACCAGCCCGAGGCCGAAGGTCCAGACCGTGTCCACCCATCCGGAATTGCCGGTCCGCTGACGAATCAGCCAGGCGCCCGACATGATCACCGACAGCGCCAGCGCAATCACGGCGACCGAAAGAATGAACAATGCGAATGTCATAATGGAACCGTAAGGCCTTCCGCGCGTCGTTTTTGGGCCCGATCTTCCCGAGATACGGGCCGGATTTCAAACCGTTTCAGTCGTCACCACGCCGATCCGGCGCCCAGCAGGTTCTATTTCGCCGCGCCTGTGCCATATTGAAGGCACGCTTTGTCATTGAAAGGCTTGCCAGCGATGGCTCGCAAATACGATCCCAACAAGCTCTCCTCCCCCCGCATTTTTCTTGTGCGGATGCTGGTATTTCTGGTGCTCTGCGCGCTGGTCGGGGTGGTTCTGTACCGGCAGATCCTCGGTGCCTTCATGGCCAATCCCGGCCTGAACGGTCTGATAATCGGCGTGCTGGTGATCGGCATCCTGCTGTCGTTCCGGCAGGTGCTGCGGCTGTTTCCCGAGGTTGCCTGGGTCAACAGCTTCCGGCTGGCCGATCCGGGGATAGCGGTCGAGCGGCCCCCGACGTTGCTGGCGCCGATGGCGGCGCTGCTCGGCGACCGGCTTGGCCGCATGGCGATCTCGACCCAGATGATGCGCGGCATCCTCGATTCGATCGCCATGAGGCTCGACGAGGCCCGCGACCTGTCCCGCTACCTGACCGGCCTGCTCATCTTCCTCGGCCTGCTCGGCACCTTCTGGGGCCTGATCGAGACCGTCGGTTCGGTCGGCAAGGTGGTGGATACGCTGAAGCCCGGAGGCGACTCGGCCTCGGTGTTCGAAACCTTGCGCGAGGGACTTGCGGCGCCGCTCGGCGGCATGGGCATCGCGTTCTCGTCCTCGCTGTTCGGTCTCGCCGGCTCGCTCATCCTCGGCTTCCTCGACCTGCAGATGAGCCAGGCGCAGAACCGCTTCTACACCAACCTCGAAGACTGGCTGTCGACCACCGTGCACGACATCAGCGTCGAGCCCATGTCTGCCGGATCGGCGCCGGTGTCGGGCGACATGAAAGCCGTGATGGAGCGGCTGCGCGAGACCGTGTCGGAGGGCGGCGGCAACAAGGCCGCGACCGCCGCCATGGCAAACCTCGCCGAGGCGATCCAGGGCCTCGTGCATCACATGCGCACCGAGCAGCAGATGATCCGCGACTGGGCGGATTCGCAAGCCGAGCAGAACCAGGAAATCCGCAAGGTGCTGGAAGTGCTGGCACGCGAAAAGACTTGACCTCATGGCACTGTCGCGTGGCCGCAGGGATCGCGGCGTCGATTACTGGCCAGGCTTTGTCGACGCATTGTCGACACTTCTGCTCGGCATCATCTTCCTGCTGTCGATCTTCGCCGTGGTGCAGTTCTATCTCTCCCAGGAGGTGACGGGAAAGGACACGGCGCTGCAGCGGCTGACCGCGCAAATCGCCCAGCTCACCGACCTGCTGGCGCTGGAGCGGTCAGGCCGGGCGGACCTCGAAGCGCTTCTCGGCACGGTCAAATCGAATCTGTCGGCAACCGAACAGGAGCGCGACCGGCTGCGAGGGCTGGCCGAGGGCGCGGGCGGAGCGGCCGCCGCGCAGGGCCGGGCGAACGAACTCGCCGCCGCACTCGACCTCGAGAAGCAGAGCGTGGCGCGGGCGCTGGCGCAGGTGGAAATCCTGAACCAGCAGATCGCGGCGTTGCGCCGCCAGCTCGGTGCGATCGAGGCGGCGCTCGAAGTTGCGGAGAAGCGCGATCGCGATTCCCAGAGCAAGATCGCCGATCTCGGCCAGCGGCTGAACCTTGCGCTGGCGCAACGCGTGCAGGAATTGCAGCGCTATCGCTCCGACTTCTTCGGCCGGCTGCGGCAAATCCTCGGCAGCCGTCCTGACGTGCGGATCGTCGGCGATCGTTTCGTTTTTCAGTCGGAGGTGTTCTTCGATCCGGGTCAGGCGGTCTTGAAGCCGGAAGGCCGCACGGAAATCGACAAGATCGCCACTGCCTTGATCGAGCTGGAAAAGCAGATTCCGCCCGACATTCCCTGGGTGATGCGGGTGGACGGCCATACCGACATCCGGCCGATCGCCAATGTGCAATTCCCCTCCAACTGGGAGCTGTCGTCGGCGCGCGCGATCGCGGTCGTGCAGTACATGATTTCGCGCGGCATCTCGCCGCAGCGCCTGGTCGCCGCCGGCTTCGGTGAATTCCAGCCGCTCGATGCGGACAAGACCGAAGAGGCGTTTCGCCGCAACCGCAGGATTGAGCTCAAACTGACCGAGCGCTAACGTCGTCCGCTGAAATAAATGGGGGGACGGACGATCCATGCCGCACCAGACGGTCAAGCTGCGGCCCTATCAGCCGGCCGACGAACAACCGGCACTGGCGCTCTGGCAACGCAGCTGGCAGCAGACCTATCCGCAGATCGACTTCTCCCAGCGCGTGGACTGGTTTCGCGAACACTGGGCCGACCTCACGCAGGATTCAAAAGTCGTGATCGCCGAATACGACGCGGCGCCGGACCATCTGGCCGGTTTCGTCGCGGTGTCGCAGCGCACCGGCTATCTCGACCAGATCGCAGTCGCACCCGAAGTGCAGCATCTCGGCGTCGGCAAGGCGCTGATCGATGCGGCCAAGCATATCGGGCGTGAAGGCCTCTATCTGCACGTCAACAAGGACAATGTGCGCGCGCTCGAATTCTACCAGAAATGCGGTTTCGTCATCGCCGGCGAAGACGTGAACCGCAGGTCCGGCGCGCCGGTCTACATGATGACGTGGCGGCCGGGTCAGGATTTTCCGGAGCCCTGACCGCGCAAGCGGTTCGTCAGGTCAATCCGAACTGCAGCCGTGCCAGCCGCGCATAAAGCCCACCTGCGCCGACAAGCTGTTCGTGCGTCCCCTGCTCCACGATCTTTCCGTCCTCCAGCACCAGAATCCGGTCGCACGAGAGCACGGTCGCGAGCCGGTGTGCGATCACCAGCGTGGTCCGCCCTTCCATCGAATGCGCCAGCGCCTTTTGCACCAGCGTCTCGCTTTCGGCATCCAGCGACGACGTCGCCTCGTCGAGCAACAGAAGCGGTGCATCGCGCAGGATCGCGCGCGCAATCGCAATGCGCTGGCGCTGCCCGCCGGACAGCGTCACCCCGCGCTCGCCGATCAAGGTCGCAAAGCCCTGCGGCAGCTTTCGGATGAATTCGGTCGCTGCCGCCATCTCGGCCGCACGCTCGACCTCGGCATCGCTCGCATCGGGCTTGCCGAAAGCGATGTTCTCGCGCACCGAGGCGGCGAAGATGGCGGACTCCTGCGGCACCAGCGCGATATGGCGGCGCAAATCCAGCGGATCGGCCTGCGCTACATTCACCCCATCGAAGCTCACGCGTCCGGACGATGGATCGTAGAAGCGCAGGATCAGATGGAAGATCGTGCTCTTGCCGGCACCCGAGGGGCCGACGATCGCGACTTTCTCGCCCGGCGGTACCCGGAATGACACGCCGTCGAGTGCAGGCTGCTCCGGCCGCGTCGGGTAGAAGAAGATCACATTGTCGAACGTGACTTCGGCTCGCGCCTTGTCGGAAATCTTCACCGGATTGGCTGGCACCTTGACGTCCGGCTTGACGTTCAGGATTTCGAACAGCCGCTCCGCAGCGCCGGAGGCCTGCTGCACTTCGCCCCAGACCTGGCTGAGTTCGCCCAGGCCACCCGCGGCGAACACCGCATACAACACGAACTGGCTCAGCCGTCCCGGCGTCATCTCGCCGGCGAGCACATCCATGGCGCCGACCCACAACACGACCACGACGCTTGCGAAAATCAGGAAGATCGCAATCGCCGTGAGGATCGAGCGCGCCAGCGTCGATTGCCGCGCCGCCTGAAAGGCCGCTTCCACCGCCGCACCGAAGCGCCTGGCGGCATAGCTCTCGCTGGTGAAGGCCTGTAGCGTGCGGATCGAGCCGATGGTTTCCGCCGCATAGGCCGAGGCGTTGGCGAGCGAGTCCTGCGCCAGCCGCGAGCGCTGCCGCACTGCTCGCCCGAACGCGACAAGCGGCAGCACGATCACCGGGATCACCGCCAGCACGAACAGCGACAGTTTCGGGCTGGTGATCACCATCATGGTGCCGGCGCCGAGAAACAGCACCAGATTGCGCAGGGCGACCGAGACCGAGGCGCCGACCGCGGCCTTGATCTGGGTGGTGTCCGCGGTGAGCCGCGACATCATCTCGCCGGTCTGCGAGCGGTCGAAGAAGGACGGCGACAACCGCGTGAGATGGCCGAACACCTCTTCGCGCAGGTCCGACACGATGCGCTCGCCAAGGGTGGTGACGAGGTAGTACCGGCACGCACTCGCCATCGCGAGCACGAACACCACGCCGATCATCACCGTGAAATAATTGTCGATCAGCGAGCGCTCGCCGCTGAAGCCGTGATCGATCATGCGTCGGACCGCGACCGGGACCGCGAGCGTCGCCAGCGCCGCGGTCAGCAGCGCCGCACAGGCGAACAATGCACGAACACGGTACTTAAACAGGTAAGGGATCAGCAGCCGCAGCGGCTTCAGGGTGGTACGGCCCCGTGTCGCCCGGGTCGCGCCCGCCGCCTTTTCGCTGTCTGCCACTAGGGCCATCCGCCCGGTCTCCGGTCCTGTCGGGCCCCTGAATGCCGCGTGCGGGAGGCCCCCGCAAGCCACAAACGTGCAACTTGTGCCGGGGCGAGGCTTGCGTTATAGACCCGGCGAATTTTCATCAATCCGCAGATCCGACTGGCGCGGCCCAAGCGCGCGCGGGAGCCCATCATGAAGCCCGACATTCACCCGAATTATCACACCATCAAGGTCAAGATGACCGACGGCACCGAGTTCGTCACCCGCTCCACCTGGGGCAAGGACGGCGACACCATGGCGCTCGATATCGACCCGAAGTCGCATCCGGCCTGGACCGGCGGAAGCCAGCAGCTTCTCGACCGCGGCGGCCGCCTGTCGCGGTTCCAGAAGAAGTTTTCGGGCTTCATCAAGGAAGACGCCGCGAAGAAATAAGCGGGGAGCCCGTTCCGCGCGACCGGTTCCGATCATCGGCGCCCCGGATACCCGCTGCGCCGCTTCCGGTTTTTGGCCTCAGTTCTTGATCTTGATTCCCGCCTTCTCGACAATGGCCTGAATCTTCTTGCGTTCGGCGACGAGGAACGCGTCGAGTTCGGCCGGAGTGCCACCGGCCGCGATATAGCTCATCTTGAGCATGCGTTCGCGCACATCCGGCATCTGTAGCACCTTGTTCACGTCGTCACTGATCTTCTTCTGAAGGTCGGCGGGCAGACCGGCCGGGGCGTGTAGGCTCAACCAGGTGATTGCCTCAATATCTGGAAAGCCCTGCTCCTTAAACGACGCGATCTCCGGGGCGCCTGCAAACCGCTCCGCGCCGACGACACCGAGCGCCTTCAACTTGCCCTCGCGCACCTGAGCCAGGCTCGAGACATCGAGCGCGACCTGCACGTTTCCCGACAGCAGATCTATCATGGCCGCGCCCATGCCCTTGTAGGGGACATGGACCATCTTGATGCCGGTATGCTGGACGAGTTGCTCGGTCGCGAGGTGAAACGACGAACCGTGGCCGGTCGTCGCAAACGATAGTTTGTCCGGATTGGCTTTCGCGTATTCGACGAATTCCTTGACGTTGGTCGCCGGCACCGACGGATGGACAATCAAGAAGATCGGGCTCTTGGCCAGCAGCGTGATCGAAGCGAAGCCGTGCTCGGGGTCATACGGCAACTTGTCGAACACAAACTGATTGGCGGCGTGGGACGTGATGACCCCAAGCCCGAGTGTATAGCCATCCGGCGCCGCTTTCGCGACCGCGTCGGTCCCGATGATCGTATTGCCGCCGGGCTTGTTCTCCACATAGACACGTTGCCCCCAGAGATCGGACAGCTTTTCCGCGACGACGCGGGCCACACCGTCCGCGGTCCCGCCCGCAGCAAGCGGCACGACCAGTTGCACGGGACGCGTCGGCCACGTCCCCTGCGCCGAAGCCATCGTCGCGTGTATGGATATTGCGGCAGCCAGCGCGATCTTCAACAGCACAGCCATCTCCCGAAAAGACGCGTGAAATATCACTTGATATTGTAAATGATCGTCCTTTCCGTCAAGCAATCGCTGGCTGAACCCCGCTACGCCAAAGGGCGACCGCGACAAAAGGAGCTGAACCCTATGACGAAAGTCACCTTGCCCAGCGAGCGCTTCGACTTCTCGCCTCTGCCCCGCCGCGACAAATGGTCCCTGCCCGGCGGCGCGCGCCTTGCGATCTACACCGTCGTCAGCGTTGAAGAATGGGACATCCAAAAGCCGATCGTTCGCCAGTATGTGCCCGCGCCGCAGGGTGTGGTCCCGGTACCGGACGTGCAGAACTGGTCATGGCACGAATTCGGCATGCGGGTCGGCTTCTGGCGCATCCTGGATGCGCTGACCGTGCGCGGGATTCGCGCGTCAGCTGCCGTAAACGCGCGGCTTTGCGAAACCTATCGCCCCATCGCGCAGGCAATGCTCGATGCCGGCTGGGAATTCCTCGGCCATGGTGTCGTACAGGGCCCGCTCACCACCGCGCCGGATCAGCGCGCCGTCATCCGCCAGACACGCGACCTTCTGAAGGCCTTTACCGGCAAGCCTCCGAAAGGTTGGCTGGGCCCGGGTCTCGCCGAGACCTGGGACACTCTCGATGTGCTGACTGAAGAAGGCTACGCCTATGTCGCCGACTGGTCGATGGACGAGCAACCGGTCACGATGCGGACATCGGCGGGGCCGCTGGTCGCCATGCCGTTCTCGCTTGAGACTGGCGACCTGCCGATGATGGTCGCTCATCATCACGCATCCGACGTCTGGCTACAGCGCATGAAGGACCAGTTCGACCGGCTCTATCTGGACGGCGCGCAATCCGCACGCGTCATGCCGGTTAGCGTGCATCCCTACATCACCGGCGTGCCGCACCGGATCAAGTATTTCGAGCAGGCCTATGACTATTTCGCCAGCCACGATGGCGTATGGTTCGCGACGGCGGAAGAGATCTACGAATGGTATGCGACCGGCTCCGGCCGGAACGCATGACAAACCGGAGGCTCAAAGCTCACAACGGCAAGCAGTGTTAGCCCTGCCGCTCGAACGCGGCTTTCAGCATGCCGATCTGATGTTCGACCGGATTGTTCGTATTGCGTGGCGTCTCCGACGGAGAATGAATGGTGGCATCGAGCCGCCGCACCTGATCGGCGAGCACGAGCGAGCGCTGGATCAGGGTCACCAGCGCATCCGGCAGCAAATTCAGCGTGTCCTGGTCCGCCGTGAAGGTCGGCGACAGCTTCACCTTGGTTTTTTCCTGATTGACCTGCGAGAGCGACATCTCGCCCTCCTTCACCGCGCGATGCAGCAGCAGCCACGATGCAAGCTGCATCAGACGCGTTGTCAGTCGCATGCTCTCGGTCGCGTAGGTCAGCGCGGCAGCACGCGGCAGCGCCTTCGATTCCTTGCGGCCCGGTCCGTCGAGATAGGCCGCGGTCTCCTCGACCAGACCCATGCCATCGCGGAAAAGCTGAGAGAAAGCCTGCGAGCCCGCGAGCTTTTCCCGAAACGAGATCGGCCCGCTCACCTCAAAGGATACATCCGACATCACGCTACGCCTCACCCCAACGCACCAGACCGGCAAGGACGTCGCATATGCCCGGTCGGTGCAGCGCCAACTCGATGCCGGGAGCATAAGGGCAGCACGCACACCGGGTAAAGCAATTGGGACGTCTATTTGATGTCATAGTTGCCAAGGGGCGCAGCCCGCATGGCCGCGACCCGAAAGCTGTTCCGATTTGGCACAGAACAAAAAAGAGCCGCCGTTTCCGGCGGCTCAAGTGAATAACAGGGAGGCGTCAAACAGAGTGGACAGGAGCCACTCGATGTCCAGAAGATGGACGCCGCCAGTAATACCGGGGAAAGCTTAAATGATCGTTAAATGCAAAACGATCGGTAAACTCGAACGTGACAATTCCACCGAACGGGAACCGTTAACGCTGTCTATTTCTTGAAGAAATTGTCTGCCGCGCTGCGTGACGACTGTTTCTTCACGACATCCGCCTCGAGCCGCGCGATCTCCTCGCGCATGAGCGCGACCCTCTCGTTCAGCTCGGCGACCGACAGCAATGTCAGATCCTGACCGATCTCGTGCGTGATCTTCTTTTTCGGTCGGTCGTCGTCGTCGAATGCGGGCATCGCCATTGGCCTCCGTCTGCGCGCCGAAATTTAGCGGCGCCAGGTCGGGTTGTCACACCGGCAGGCGGATACTATCAAAGGCCGCTCCCCATCCAGCCCTTCTCTTGCAGGACATCCCCATGACCACGCTTCCCGCCCGCATGACCGTCGTCGGCATCAAGGAACCGGGCGGCCCCGAAGTGCTGATCCCCGAACAGCGCGATGTGCCGAAACCCGGCAAGGGCGAAATCCTGGTCAAGGTTGCGGCAGCCGGCGTCAACCGGCCGGACGTGCGCCAGCGTCAGGGCTCGTATCCGCCGCCGAAGGGCGCAGGCGACATTCCGGGCCTTGAGATCGCGGGTGAAGTCGTTGCCATCGGCGATGGCGTGACGCGCTGGAAACTGGGCGACAAGGTCTGCGCGCTGGTCGTCGCCGGCGGCTACGCCGAATATTGCATCGCCCATGAAAGCCATGCGCTGCCGGTGCCGCCGTCGCTGTCGATGGTCGAAGCCGCGGCGATGCCGGAAACCTTTTTCACCGTGTGGCAGCATCTGATGATGCGCTGCCATTTCAAGAGCGGCGAATGGGTGCTGGTGCATGGCGGCACCTCCGGCATTGGCACCACCGGCATCATGCTGGTGAAGAATTTTGGCGGGCATGTCATCGCCACCGCCGGCTCCGACGAGAAATGTGCGGCAGCCAAAAAGCTCGGCGCCGATGTGACGGTGAATTACAAGACCCAGGACTTCGTCGAGGAGACCAAGAAGGCGACCGGCGGAAAGGGTGCCAATGTCATCCTCGATATCGTCGGCGGCGATTACATCGATCGCAATTTCGACGCTGCCGCCGAACAGGGCCGGATCGCCCAAATCTCATTCTCCGACGGGCCGAAAGCCACCGCCAATTTTGCGCGCCTGATGATGAAGCGGTTGGTGCATGAGGGCTCGACCCTGCGCCCTCGCACGGTCGAGGAGAAGGCCGAGATCGCGAAGGGGATTGCCGAGAAGGTCTGGCCCTTGGTCGAGTCCGGCAAGATCAAGCCGGTGATCGATTCGACGTTCCCACTGGCGAAAGCCGCCGACGCCCATGCCCGCATGGAATCCAGCGCGCATATCGGAAAAATCGTACTTACCGTGGGTTGAGTCGGTGCGGAATCCCGCTGTCCTGCGCTGCTCTTCCCATCGGCAGCGCTAACCCCGTATAAGGAGACCGCTGTCTCCGGCCGCGCCCCGAAAACGGCGTAAACGTCGGACTTTGGTACCTCTACAGGACGGGGAACTTGTCGGGACGCCGCGCAACCACCACCACGACGCGACGGCCAGCGGGCTTTTGGCACCATGTGTCACACGGCGCCGCTGCGCTGGCGCTTGCCTGCGCGGCATTGTGGGCCGGTCTGGACCCCGCCCGCGCGGTCGACGCCGTAAATGTGAGAACCGACGCCCCGGCGATCGATCTCACCCTTGCTGCCGAACGTCCCAAGACCGATGGCGACCGCGTCCAGGTCTCCACCGCGCCCGGCCCCGACGGCATCGTGCGCCGCATCGAGGTGCGCGGGCGCGAGGCCGGGAATTCATGGGCGGTGTTCGCGCTAGCCAATACCGGCGACGAGCAGATCGACCGCCTGATCGTCGTGCCGCATTACCGCATGGTGGGGTCCGGCCTGTTCTGGCCAGATCTGGGCCTGTCGCGCGTCGTGACGGTGACCCCCAGCGCGGGCGAACGCCCGGAGCGACAGGATTCCGCCACCGCCGACGTGTTCCGCATCACGCTCGACCCCGGCTCGGTCATCACCTATGTGCTGGAATTGCGTTCCGACAAGCTGCCGCAGCTCTATCTGTGGGAGCCGGATGCGTACAAGGACAAGATCAATTCCTTCACGCTGTATTATGGCATCGTCATCGGCATTTCCGGGCTGCTCGCGCTGTTCCTGACCATCCTGTTCGTGGTCAAGGGCTCGGTCATGTTCCCCGCCGCCGCCGCGCTCGGCTGGGCGGTGCTGGTCTATATCGGCATCGATTTCGGCTTCTGGGGCAAAGTGTTCGACATGTCGGCGGGCGCCGAGCGCATCTGGCGCGCGATCGGCGAATGCGTGCTGGCCGCGACCCTGCTCGTGTTCCTGTTCGCCTATCTCAATCTCAGCCGCTGGCACGTACGCTATGCGCATATCACGATCGCCTGGCTCGGCGGCCTCGCCGCACTGATCGCGGTCGCGCTCTACGATCCCGCGGTCGCATCCGGCATCGCGCGCTTCTCGCTTCTCGGCGTCGCCTTCCTCGGCTTCGCGGTGGTCGTGCTCTTGTCGACCCAAGGCTTCGACCGCGCCGTGCTGTTGATCCCGACCTGGTTCCTGCTCTGCATCTGGACAGTGGCGGCCGGCCTCACCATTGCCGGTCTCGTCACCAACGATATCGTCGGCCCTGCTCTGCTGGGCGGTCTGGTGCTGATCGTGATGCTGATCGGCTTTACGGTGATGCAGCACGCCTTTGCCGGTTCGATCACGCACGGCATCGTCACCGATGTGGAGCGCCGTGCGCTGGCGCTGACCGGTGCCGGCGACATGATCTGGGACTGGGATGTCTCTTCCGACAAGGTTTACACCAGCCCCGAAACCGAGGCGATGCTGGGGCTCAAGCGCGGCGCGCTGGAAGGCTCCGCGGCCAAATGGCTCGACGTTCTGCATCCGCTCGACCGCGACCGCTTCCGCGCCACCCTTGACAGCGTGATCGAACAGCGCCGCGGCCGGCTGATGGAGGATTTCCGGCTGCGCACGCCGGACGGACATTTTCTGTGGTTCACGCTGAAAGCGCGGCCGGTGGTCGGCTCCGACGGCGAGGTGGTGCGGCTCGTCGGCACGCTCACCGACGTGACCGAATTCAAGACTGCCGAAGAGCGGCTGCTGCACGACGCCGTGCATGACAACCTGACCGGGCTGCCGAACCGTCAGTTGTTCCTCGATCGTTTCGAAGCCGTGCTGGCATTCGCCAAGAGCGATCCGGCGATGCGGCCAACCGTGATCGTGATCGACCTCGACCGGTTCAAGCAAGTCAACGATTCCGTCGGCATGGCCGTCGGTGACTCGATCCTGCTGACGCTGGCTCGTCGCCTTGCGCGCCTGCTGAAGCCGCAGGACACGCTCGCCCGGCTGTCGGGCGATCAGTTCGCGCTGATCCTTTTGTCCGAACGCGACCCGGGCCGCATCATCGCCTTTGCGGAAAACATCCGCCGCACGATCCGCGCGCCGATTACTTTCAACGATCGCGAAATCTTCGTGACGGCGTCGATCGGACTTTGCCTGGCCGACAGCCAGTCCTCGCGCACCGAGGAGATCCTGAAAGACGCCGAGCTTGCGATGTATCATTCGAAGCGCATCGGCGGTGATCGCATCGAGGTTTTCAAGGCGGCGATGCGGGCGCGCAAGTCCGACCGCCTGACGCTCGAAGCCGAATTGCGGCGCGCGATCGAGCGGGAAGAAATCAAGATCATGTACCAGCCGATCGTGCGGCTGGAAGATCGCACCATCGCCGGCTTCGAAGCCTTGTCCCGTTGGGAGCACCCGAAGCTCGGCCGCATGTCGCCGGCCGAATTCATCACCATCGCCGAAGAGATCGGACTGATCGTCGATCTCGGCATGTTCGTGCTCGAACGCACGGCGCGGCAACTGAGCATCTGGCAGCGCACGTTGCGCGCGCAGGAAAGCCTGTTCGCGAGCGTCAACGTCTCATCGAAGCAGTTGCTGCGGCAGGATCTTATCGGCGACGTGCGGACCGTGCTGGCGCGCTCGTCGGTCATGCGCGGCACGCTGAAACTCGAACTGACCGAATCCGTGGTGATGGAAAATCCCGAACACGCCGCGCAGATCCTGTCGCGTTTGCGCGAGCTCGGCGCGGGGCTGGCGCTCGACGATTTCGGCACCGGACATTCCTCGCTGTCCTACCTGCAGCGTTTCCCGTTCGACACCATCAAGATCGACCAGTCTTTCGTGCGCATGAGCGCCAAGGGCACGCGTCCGGTGATCCTGCGCTCGATCATCGCGCTCGCGCACGATCTCGGCATGGAAACCGTGGCCGAAGGAGCCGAAACGGATTCGGATGCGGTCGAGCTCTATCACATGGGCTGCGAATACGCGCAGGGCTTCGTTTTCGGCCAGCCGATGACAGCGGAAGCTGCGACCAAGATGCTGTCCGGCGATCGCATGGAGCTGGCGCGATAGCCTTTTCGCGGCCGGCTAGGCGTGGCCAGCTTCGCTCGACAGCATGCCCGGCGCGATGCCGAGCTTGCGCATGGCCTTCTCGTATTTGCGCTCGGGCTCGCCGAAGATCAGTTCGGGATCGGCCGCGCAATGCAGCCAGCCGTTATTCTGGATTTCCTGTTCGAGCTGCCCCGGCGCCCAGCCGGCATAACCCAGTGCGAGGATCGCGCTCGCCGGACCGTCACCGGTCGCGATTGCCTTCAGGATATCGATCGTCGCGGTGAGGCAGATCCCGTCGTCGATCGGCAATGTCGAATTCTCGATGAAGAAATCGGCCGAATGCAGCACGAAGCCGCGCCCGGTTTCGACCGGGCCGCCCTTCAGCACGATGACATCGTCATGCCGGGTCGCAACCTGGATGGCATCGCCGTCGGGCACCACGTTGAGCTGCACCAGCAGATCGGGAAACTTGATGTTGTTGGCCGGCTGGTTGACGACGATACCCATCGCGCCTTCCGGAGAATGCGCGCAGATGTAGACCAGCGTCTTTGCGAAGCGGTCGTCGCTCATCGATGGCGACGCGATCAGCATCTGGCCGTCGAGGTAGCCGCGTGCCGATGGCTCGCCACCCTGTGACTTCCGCCCCGGTCCCTTCTTCGGAATCTTCATGTATCCAAGGTTAACCCCTTCACGCCGCCTTGTGAAAGGGAAGTTTGGCCCAAGCTCACGGTGAATTCAGTGGTGCTCAACGCGCCAAACGCCTAGATCGTTGCCATGCCCATTGCCTCAATCCGCCTGCCCGTTGCTGCCACAATCAGCCTCGCGGCCATCACGATCGGTTTGGCGCCGATGCCGCAGGCCCGCGCCGACATGTCGGCGTGGCACGGCGATACGCGCGCCGCGATGCGCGTTGTCGCGGGCGGAACCAAGGTCGCGGACGGTGCTTCCGCGCTGCGCGCCGGCGTCGAAATTCGTCTCGCCCCCGGCTGGAAAACGTATTGGCGCTATCCCGGCGATTCCGGCGTTCCGCCACATTTCGATTTCGATAAATCCGAAAATCTGAAATCCGTGAAAGTGGCCTGGCCCGCGCCGCAGCGTTTCACCGACGCCGATGGCAGCTTCATCGGCTATCGCGACAATGTGCTGTTCCCGCTCAGCATCGAGCCCAAGGATGCCGGCAAACCGGTGGTGCTGCGCCTCACCCTCGATTACGCGATCTGCGAGAAGGTCTGCATCCCGGTTCAGGCCAGGGGCGAACTGACGATCAAGGGCGGCGCCAACGCAGACTCAATCATCGCCAAGGCCGAACAGGCAGTCCCGCGCGCGCAGCCTCTTGGCGCCGACGCGAAGCTCTCGGTCAAGGCGGTGCACCGCGACAATGGAGCCAAGCCCGCGCGGGTGCTGGTCGATATCGCCGCTCCGGACGGCAGCCCAGTCGCAGTGTTTGCGGAAGGTCCGACTGCGGATTGGGCGCTGCCGGTCCCCGACAAGGTCGAAGGCGCGCCGGCGGGCCTGCAGCGCTTCGCCTTCGCCCTGGACGGGCTGCCCCCGGGCGCGAACGCCAGCGGCGCCACCCTGAAGGTGACTGCGGTCGCCGGCCCCGACGCGATCGAGACGACCTTCCGGCTCGACTAACGCCGCCGCCCGGCCTATTTTGCCACGCCTGCTCTGCGGCGCCCTTCCGCGCGGCCGGTTCGCGCCGCGCTCAAACCACGTGACAATCGAAGAGGACCACCATGACCATCAAGGTCGGCGACACATTGCCCAGCACCACCTTTCGCGTCATGACCGCGGACGGACCGAAGCCGAAAACCACCGACGAGGTGTTCAAGGGCAAGAAGGTCGTGCTGTTCGCCGTCCCCGGCGCCTTCACCCCGACCTGCACCAAGAACCACCTGCCCGGCTTCGTCAGCAATGCGGCGGCCATCAAGGCCAAGGGCATCGACGCGATCGCGGTGACCGCCGTCAACGATCCGTTCGTGATGGGCGCATGGAAGACCGCGGCCGGCTCCGACGACATCGAGTTCCTGGCCGATGGCAGCGCCGATTTCGCCAAAGCCACGGGTCTCGACCTGGATGCATCGGCTGGCGGCCTCGGCATCCGCTCCAAGCGCTATTGCATGGTGGTGGATGACGGCGTGGTGAAGTCGCTGGCGATCGAGGATTCCCCCGGCAAGGCCGACGCGTCCGGCGCCGAGGCGCTGCTGAAGTCGCTGTAGTCGAACTCCGGCGTCATTGCGAGCCAGCGAGTCCGCGCCTCGCGCGGCTCGGTGGCAAGCTCCGCGAAGCGATCGGATACCGAATCCCGTGAGGCGTTGGCGCTAGGTCAAGCTCGGCCGCGTGACGGAACGAGGGCAGAACTCGCGCGTTCGCGTCTCATGAACGCGCCAATGCACCCCCTCAAGCACGCGAGCCTTGGCTTTATGCTGGGGCTTCTGTCAACGCTGCCTGTCGGGGAGATGGTCGTCACGCTATCTGCCGCCGCAATGGTCGCGGTCGGTTCCGGCATCACCGGCTTCATTCTGACGCAGGTCGAGCAGGCGTCTTAAGGACAAACGCCTTGGCCCGCCATGCGCCCGCGTGGTGCGGCCAGCCGCACCGACACCGCAAGCTACATCTTTCCCTTCAGCCGCAGCTCTGCGATTCCCGCGCGGGCCAACTCATCCGCGCGTTCGTTCAGGTCATGCCCGGCATGGCCCTTGACCCAATGCCACGTCACCTCATGACGCGCGAGCGCTGCATCGAGCTGCTGCCACAGATCGACATTCTTCACCGGCTTCTTGTCGGCGGTGCGCCAGCCATTCTTCTTCCAGCCGTGGATCCACGCCGAGATGCCGTTCCGCACATACTGGCTGTCGGTATAGAGGTCGACGCGGCACGGCTTGGTCAGCGCTTCCAGCGCCGAGATCGCCGCCATCAGCTCCATGCGATTGTTGGTGGTGTGCGCCTCGCCGCCCTTCAATTCCTTGGTCTTGCCGCCGGATTGCAGGATCGCGCCCCAGCCGCCGGGGCCTGGATTGCCCGAACAGGCGCCGTCGGTATGAACAACAACGTGAGGCAGACTCATGGGAGCGGATGTCTCAAAAGGGTTGGATAAGCGGTACGAACATCACCGTCGATCGATTACGAAAGAACTGAACCCCAGTCCGTGCAATCGCTCGTCGGCGACGCTTCATGGCGGCTGACAAGCCGGGATGCCAGCCATTTTTCAGATCGTACCGGCCTGTCCCCGTCTTGTTGCCCGGTCAGCCCCCTCCGGTCCGAAGCGGCGGCACTTTTCCATCGAGAATCGATGCGGGCAGCCACTCGCCCGACCTCATGTCCAGGCCGCACACGCCTTTAAGCTTGTGCAGTTCCACATACCGGGCGACACGCGAGAGATAATCCGGGTTGTCGGAACGGCCAAGATTCGCATCGGGCGGAAAAAAGGCCGTTATGCCGTTGATGGTTGGAATTCCGAGTGTTTCGGCGACCAGCATGCCCAGCGCGTAGGGATTGTAGGCGGCGTCAAACTCGGCATTCAGCAGCATCCCGCCAGGCCGTTTCCCAACCGCAAAAAACAACCGGCACTCAGCGGGCGGAGCCACGAACCGGCGCAAGATCGCCAGTTCGTGCGGCCGATCGATCAGGTGTGTCCGAACAAAATTGACCTGTTCGAGAAGCAGCAGCGCCGACAGGATCGACAACAACCAGACCCGCGACGGCGTCCAGCGCATACTGGCCAGGAACGCCATCGCGATCACGATGACCGGAAAGGCAAGGAATATCTGATATCGCGCAACGATCCTGACGGCCTTCGCGCCAGGAACCAGCAGCCACACGTAGTACCAAGCGGTCCACGAGCCATAATGCAGATTCAGCATCCAGGTTACGGCTGTCGTCAGCGCCAGGATCACCAGCCAGGGATACCGTTCGCGTACCGGACGACGCATGAGCCAGAGGCACGCAATCGCCCAAAGCAACAGGAGAGCCAACGGGAAACCCGTGGTCCTCTCGCTGAATAACGGGAAACCGGGCCTCAGCCAGTCGTGAACCTGCCGATCGAGCCAGCCCCAAACAAGATTGTATTCGCCGACGTGGAACGTATCGATCACGGACGGAGAATAAAGGGCGATGGTCTCAAACGGATGCTGGCCGGTTTCGCTGGCCTTCGGAAGATAGAGATACAGGAACGGCACGACTGCAAACGCGAAGACAACGCCGATTGCCGCGATGGCACGCCAATGACGTGCGAGCAATTTCAAGTCCGGCAGGATCGGAAGAAACCGCGACGTCGCCACGGCGACACACACGAACGCCGCGGCGAAGAAGGCGAAAAACCACGCCATGTAGAACGTCGTCAGAAGCCAGCCGGCGAAGAAAATCGCCGCCAGGGCGCCCCAGGCGAAGCCGCGCAAAAAGTGGCCGGCAATGAATGTGCGGCAGGACTGCACGACCAACAGCGCCAGCAGCGGCGCGAAACCGACGGTCAGCAATTGCGGCGACAGCATTCGCCAATACATCGCAGTGTGCAGCGTGAACAACGCGGCACCGAGCAACGACCACAGAAACGGAAGGCCGACAGCGCGCCGCGCGAATGCAAAAAATGCAAGGAAGCCGACGGCCCGCAGAACGATGTTCAGCAATTCCGACGACAGGAATGCATCGAACCCGGCAGATCGAAACAGCGAATAGACGATGCCGTAATAGAGATAGCCGTCGTTGTAACCGAGGGTGAAGCGATGGGGAAAATAATAGTTTGTCGTATGCCAATCGGCCCTGCCCCGCCACACATTGTACCAATGCTCGAGAATGGCGTTTTCGATCATGCTGTCCAGAGTGTCGCCGAACAGCCAGCCAAAGCCGCTGAACAGCGTCAGCCGGAAAAAAATCGCAAGCGACAGCGCGAGGACCAGACATACGATCAATGCGCCGGAAATCCTGTCCGGCTGCCAGCGCGACCAGTCCCGCGTCGTGGCGACATCCGCACTTTGCGCTGGAGCCGTCATGTCGATCCAGCGCTGTCGTCTTGCTGGATCGACCACAGCGCCACAGGCCCTCGCAAACGGTAAGGGGTCAAAGGTCCGCCCCTGCGTCCGGCGCACCGACTGACCTGCGGCGCTTCAAGCCTTCAAACACGGTGCCTCGATCGAGCCCGCAGCAGGACAGCCGAAACTGAACAGCCGTTTTCAGTACGCCGAAGCCGTAGGTTACGCTGCGCCGGAAATCGATCGATGAAGCCTCGGGAAAATATCGTGTCGGACAGGAAATTTCTCCAACACGAAATCCGCGATAAATGATCTGCGAGAGCATCTGGTTGTCGAAAACGAAATCGTCGGAATTGCCATCGAGAGGAATGTCTTCAATGACCGCGCGGGTAAATCCGCGATAGCCGGTATGATACTCTGACAATTTGTGCCCCATCAGAACATTCTGGATCAAGGTCAGCACACGATTGAAGATGTATTTGTAGAGCGGCATCCCTCCGGCCAGCGCGCCGACGCCCAAGATCCGCGAGCCCAGCACGACGTCGAAATTGCCCGATGAAAGCAGCAGCGCGATCGGATGCAGCAGCTTGGGACTGTACTGATAGTCCGGATGCAGCATGATCACGATATCCGCACCCCTGGCCAAGGCCAGCCGGTAACACGTCTTCTGGTTCGCGCCGTAGCCCTTGTTGCCGTCGTGGACGAAGGTGAACAGGCCGAGTTCGTGAGCGAGCCTGGCGGTTTCGTCCGTGCTGGCGTCGTCGACGAGGATGATGTCGTCGACAATATCGGTCGGTATCTCCCTGACCGTTCTCTCGAGCGTCCGGGCTGCATTATAGGCCGGCAACACAACGCAGATTTTCGAAGCGCCGATCATTGCATCCGGACCGTCGAGGGCTGTTCGCTTCGCTGCGACGTGATTTCGCCGGAGGAAATGTTTGCGCCGGCCCTCGGGTCAGACGCCGAAGGTCACCAATCGTGTACAACAACTTCGGGTTTTGGAACAATTCGGATCGGCGGCGGGCTCGGCCGTCGACGCCCAAGAGCACCCGCCGGCTTCCGGCAGGCCTTACGCCAGCTCTCGGGCCTTGATGCCGTAGTCGTCGACGCTCTTCACATGCTGGTGGAAGCGCAGCTTGCGGAAATATTCCTGCGGCGCCTTCGGCCGCACCAGCGCGCCGGGCGGCACGTTCAGCCAGTCGACCACCCGGGTTGCGAGAAAGCGCAGCGCCGCGCCGCGCGCCAGCAGCGGCAGCGCGTTAAGTTCGGCGTCGGTCAGCGGCCTCACCTTGGCATAGGCCTGGAGCAGCGTCCGGCCCTTGGTGACGTTATAGGAATGATCGTTCTCGAAGCACCAGGCGTTGAGGCAGATCGCGACGTCATAGGCGAACATGTCGTTGCAGGCGAAATAGAAGTCGATCAACCCGGACAGCCGCTCGCCGAGAAAGAACACATTGTCCGGAAACAGGTCGGCGTGGATCACGCCTTCCGGCAATCCATGCGGCCATGCGCCCTCGAGAAAATCGAGTTCGTCGCGGATCGCTGCGAGCATGCCTTGCTGGATGGTGTCGATGCGGTCGGCGCAGGATTCGAAAAGCGGACGCAGCTTCGGCACCGACAGCGCGTTGACCCGATGACCTTCGAAGTCGGCACCGGCGAGATGCAGCTTCGCCAGCGCCTCGCCCACCGCGGTGCAGTGCCGGGCCTCGACGCGGCGCATCCATACGCCATCGAGAAAGGTCACGATCGCGGCGGCCCGGCCGCATAACGTGCCGAGCGTGTTGCCGTCGCGCATACGCACCGGCTGCGGGCAATTGATCCCGCGCAGCGCCAGATGCTCCATCAGGCCGATGAAGAACGGAATATCCGCGACCTCGACCAGCCGCTCATACAGCGTCAGGATGAAATAGCCGGCATCGGTGTGCAGCAGGAAGTTCGAGTTCTGCACGCCTTCGGCAATGCCCTTGTAGGACAACAGCTTGCCGATCTCGTAGCGGACGAGAAATGCATCCAGCTCTTCGGCCGGGACATCGGTATAGACCGCCACCGCCTACTCCGCTGCTTCGGTGCGCAACGGGCGCGGCAGCGGGAAGAACACGTGTTCGTCGGCAGCCGACATGGTTTCGACATTCAGCGCATAGCGTTCGGAAAACGCATCCAGCACTTCCTCGACCAGCACTTCCGGCGCCGAAGCGCCGGCGGTGACGCCGAGCGACGCAATATGCTGGAAACGGCTCCAGTCGATATCGGCGGCGCGCTGCACCAGCACCGCATAAGGGCAGCCGGCGCGCTCGGCGACCTCCTTCAGCCGCTGCGAATTGGACGAATTCGGCGCACCGACCACCACCATCGCCTCGACCAGTGGCGCCACCAGCTTCACCGCCTCCTGACGATTGGTGGTGGCGTAGCAGATGTCGTCCTTGTGCGGTCCGACGATTGCGGGGAATCGCGCCTTCAGGATTTCCACGAGTTCGGCGGCGTCGGCGACCGACAGCGTGGTCTGGGTCACATAGGCGAGGTTGGTCTCGTCCCTGGGTACGAAGCTGCGCGCATCATCGGGCGATTCCACCAGCGTGATCGTGCCTTGCGGCAACTGGCCCATGGTGCCGACCACCTCCGGGTGACCGGCATGCCCGATCAGCACGATCTCCCGGCCGCGGCGGAAATGGATCTCCGCTTCGCGGTGAACCTTGGTCACCAGCGGACAGGTGGCATCCAGGGTGATGAAATTGCGGGACCTGGCGTTCTCGGGAACGGATTTCGGCACGCCATGCGCGGAGAACACCACCGGCGCGGTCGTGTCGGGGATCTCATCCAGTTCCTCGACGAAAATCGCGCCCTTGGCCTTCAGGCTGTCGACCACATAGCGATTGTGCACGATCTCGTGCCGGACATAGACCGGCGGGCCATACAGCGCGAGCGTACGCTCCACCGAATCGATGGCTCGCACCACGCCCGCGCAGAAACCGCGCGGTGAGCAGAGAATCACCCGAAGCGGCGGCTTGTCGCCGCCGGGAAAGCCGGTTGGGCCCATCATCGGCGCATTTTTCATCGGAACTGTCCCGTGGACATGGGGGCGGCCGCCCCGGGAAGTCAAGGCACAGCATTCGACTTAACGCCAAAGTAAGGCTATGTTAGTTGAATAGTCCGGGCGGACCGGGGCGTTGGGCATGATGTCAATCCACACGAATGTGCTGGCGGTCGCGGCTTTGGCCGTAACGCTGGCCGGATGCGTCAGCAGCGGCAGCGGCTATCAGGTGGAAAACGCCACGGGCCAGCCGATCCCGCACCACGCCCTCGCCGACGAAGTGTTCCTCGATGGAACCGGACCCTCCGCGCGCCGGCTGGCGCAAACGCCGCGGGGCAATGTGGTTGAGCGCCGGTATGCCGAGCCGCTGCCTCCGGGGGCACCGACCCGCGCCGTGGCGCGCACCCGACCGACCGCGATCGAGCGGGTGGATAGCGTCTCCAGCACCACCGGATCCCGCAGCTCGGTGCAGAATGAGGCCGACAAGCCCTTTTCCGACCAGTGGTGGGAGAAGGAGCGGCGTGAGGACGCCCGGCTGAAACGGGTGATGGATATCTGCCGCGGCTGCTGATCCCCCGCCTGCGACAGGTTGCCCCGTCGCGCTCCACGGCCTATATTCGCGTTATTCCTGTCATCCCCGATGACGACCTGCTTCGCCGTCCAAATGCGCCCTGACCGGGCGGGCGGAGCGTGAAGGAGAATTTTGCCATGCAGGAAGCGCCGCTGATGCCGAAGGCCACCGCCGTGTGGCTGGTCGAGAACACCGCGCTGTCGTTCGATCAGATCGCCGAGTTCTGCAAATTGCATCCGCTCGAAATCAAGGCGATTGCCGACGGCGATTCCGCACAGGGCATCAAGGGCCTCGACCCGATCCAGACCGGCCAGTTGACCCGCGAGGAAATCGAGCTGGCCGAGCAGAACAAGACCCGCCGGCTGCATCTCGCCGACCGCAAGGTGCGGGTGCCCGAGCAGAAGACCAAGCGCGGCCCGCGCTACACCCCGGTGTCTCGCCGTCAGGACCGGCCGAACGCGATCCTGTGGCTGATCCGCAATCACCCGGAACTCAAGGATAGCCAGATCATGCGGCTGGTCGGCACCACCAAGTCGACGATCCAGAGCATCCGCGAGCGCAGCCACTGGAATGCCGCTAACCTGAGCCCGCTCGATCCGGTCACGCTCGGCCTGTGCTCGCAGATCGATCTCGACATGCAGGTCGCCAAGGCCGCCAAGGAAAAGCCGGCCCCGTCCGAGCACGAGCGGGTTACGCTGCTGCCGGCTTCGGTGACGACCGCACCGGACCACGAGCCGGTCTACGAGGACAGCCGAGCCGCGGCGGCCAGCGCCAAGTCGCAGGAAGACGCCGACGTGGCGTCGGTATTCGCCAAGCTGAAGAAGATCGGCGGAACGAAGCCCGAGGAAGACTAAGCGCTGCGTTCCATGCCGCCCCATGCGCGGCATGTCGTCTCTGCACTTGTGCCCTGCATCCGCGTGCCCGCATCGGGGGGAGTGACGAGGTCATGCCAAACCGGATCAGTCGCCGGCGTCTGATGGGACTTGCGGCCGGCCTGGGCGGTAGCCTGCTGGCCACTCGTGCGCCGGCACAGTCGAGCCTCGCAAAATCCAAGCTCAAGATCGTTGCGCTGTTCGCCGGAAGCATTTCCGACGGCGGATTCATGGAATCCGGATATCGCGGGCTTTTGGCCGCGCGGGATAAGCTTGGCGTCGACATCGGCTGGCGCGAGGGCGTGCGGCCCGAGCGGGAGCTCTTGCTCGCCGCCTTGCGCGAACTCGCGCGCAGCGGCGCCGAGATGGTGGTCGCCCATGGCGGCCAGAACAACGAAGCCGCAAAGCTGGTCGCCGCGGAATTTCCCGATACCAGGTTTGTGGTCACGCAGGGCAACGTGACCGGGACCAATCTTGCGAGCTACGAGGTGCTGCAGGAGGACTCCGCCTTCCTGGCCGGTGCTCTCGCGGCCTGGAGCACCAGGACCGGCATCGTCGGTCACATGTCCGGAATTCGCGTCGTTCCCGGCCTGAAGGGTCGCGCCGCCTACGCCAACGGCATCGCGCACGCCGACCCGAAGGTGCAACTTCTGACGAATTTCTCCGGCAACCAGGACGATAACGCACTGTCGAAGCGTGTCGCAGCCGCCATGATCGCCGCCAAGGCGGACATCATCTTCACGATGCTCAATGCTGGCCGAACGGGCGCGATCGAGGCTTGCCGCGACGGCGGCGCAAAGCAGATCGGCAATGTGCGCGATTGGACCAGCGTAGACCCGGACGTGTTCATCGGCTCGGCGGTTGCGAATTCCGGCATCGCACTGCTGCGCGCGGCCGAGGACCTCAAGGGCGCCGGCTTAAAGACCAACAGCGTCGTGAAAATCGGACTGGACCGGCCGGACGCCGTGCGGCTCGCGCTCTCGCCTTCGGTGAGCGATGACGTGCGCAAGAAGGTCGAAGCGCTCGCGGCCGACATCAAGGACGGCCGCGTTCGCGTTTCCACGGAATGGAACGGGCCGGAATTCCGCAATCCGGCCTGACCGCCCGCTCAATCCACTGCGAGCTTGCCCTTGGCGACGGTCTCGCGCCAGATCTCGGCCTCGGCCCTGGCGTTCTTCGCAAATTGCGCCGGCGTCTCGCCGCCCGGCAGGAAACCAAGCTCTTCGAGTTTCTTCGCGACGGCCGCGTCCTGCAGCGCCGCCTTCACTGCGGCATGGATCGTATCGATGGTGGCCTGCGGTGTGCCTTTCGGTGCGGCCAATCCCCACCAGTTTTCGGCGACGAAACCCGGCACGCCGCTTTCTCCTGCCGTCGGCACATCCGGAATATTGGGCAGGCGCTGCTCCGCGGCGACCGCAAGCGCTTTCGCCTTGCCGGATTCAACGAACGCACGCCCGACGCCCCAGCCGGCGAGATAAAGCTGCACGTCACCGGTGATCAGCGCCTGCATCGCCGGCGGCGCGCCACGATACGGCACATGCACCAGTTCGATTCCGGTCAGTTGCTTCAATCGCTCGATCGCCAGATGCGGCGCGGTGCCGACGCTTGGCGACGAATAGCTGAGCTTGCCCGGATTCTTTTTCGCGTATTCGACGAACTCACCCAGCGTCTTCACCGGTACCGACGGGTTCATGTACATCACCGACGGCACCACCGCGACCCGCGTGATCGGCACGAACTCGGTCAGTGGGTCGAAGCTGGTCTTCGGAAACATGAACTGGTTGCTGACGAAATTGTTGGTCGCACCCAGCATCAGCGTGTGACCGTCGGGCGCGGCGCCGGCGACGGCCTTGGCCCCGATCATGCCCCCACCCCCGGCACGGGAATCGATCACCAGCGGCTGGCCGATTTTCTTCTCGATCGGATCGGAAATCAGGCGCGCAATCACGTCTCCCGCTCCGCCAGCGGCGTAAGGAATGATGATCGTGATCGGCCGATCGGGGAACGCGGCAAAGGCACCACGCGGCGCGAACGCTGCGGCTGCCGCCGCGGTGGCAAGGAAGGCGCGTCGGGTCAGTCGGGTCATGGCGTGTCTCCGGTCACAGGTCGATGCGCATCAGGTCATGGGCGATCTGCAGCGGGCCCCGGTACACGCTGCGAATTTCCGAAACGAAGGCGTCGATCTGATGCGGCCCCATCAGGTCGACCGGCAAATGCTTGCCAGCGGCGCGTTTCAGCACCGGACTGAGAGAGTCGACGTGCCCGATATGAGTGGCGACCACCTGCTTCACGCCGGCTTCGACTGCGAGCCGGCCGAGTTCACGCGGGCTGGTATGCGAGAAGGTGCCGACCTTCGACTGCCGCCGATGCTCGATGAAAGCCTCGGTGAAGGTGCATTCGTGGATCAGCAGGTCGGCGCCGCGCGACAGCGTCAGGATGTTGTCGCAGGGCGCGGTATCTCCGGAGAACACGACCACCTTGCCCTCGGCTTCGATCCGGAAGCCGTAGCAGGGGGAGATCTCGGCCGGGATGTGATCCATCAGAGCGGCAGTGACGCGTATCTCCTTGTCCTCGAACACCACGCCCTCGCCGTATTCCGTCACCTGCGGACGGATGGCTTCCATATTGGCCTGCCGCGCCGGATAGGCGCCGCGCGCGCGGATGTCGGCATCGAAGGCACCGTTCTCGAACAGATGGCTGACCATCTTTTTCGTGCCGTCGGGACCGTAGATGTTGAGCGCGCCGACACGACTGAGGATCCAGCCCGAGATCACGAAGAACGGCAATTCGCAGACGTGATCGTGATGCAGATGGGTGAGGAAAAGGTCGCCAACCTCGGCCGGGTTGACGTCGGCGCGTATCAACTGGCGGGTCGCGCCGTGCCCGCAATCGAGCATCAGGTGGCGGCCGCTATCCAGCGTGATCAGGATCGAGGTGTGGCAGCGATCGGGATCGGGTAACGCCGCGCCGGTCCCGAGCATCACGATCCGCATGGCTAGCCCTCCTGTTGCTTCCATTATGACCGGGGACGGTGATAAACAGAAATCGCATTCTGATATCGGCTGATAACCAGAAGGAATATCGGCGATGTCCTCGACCCTGCGGATCCGCCATCTCGATGTGCTGCTCGCAGTCGCGGCCGAAGGCTCGATGCAGCGCGCCGCGCAGAGGGTTCACCTGACCCAGCCCGCGATTTCCAAGCTGGTCCGCGAACTGGAGACGATGTTCGGCGCCCCGCTATTCGACCGCACCAAGCGCGGCGTCACGCTCACGGAGTGCGGCCACGCACTCGCCGTCCGGGCCGAATATCTCCGCAAAGATATTGAGCGAGCGCGTGACGAGGTGGCTGCGATCCGTCACGGCACGATGGGTGAGCTGCGCATCGGCGCCTTGCCGGTGGTGGAGAGCGCGCTGCTGCCGCAAAGCCTGATGGCGCTGCGCAAGGTCGCTCCCGCGCTGCGCATCCGCGTGCAGGAAGGCACCAGCGCAGCGCTGCTCGACCAACTGCGGCGCGGCGAGATCGATTGCGTTATCGGCCGGCTCGATTCCGGTGCCGACGGCAGGGATATCCAGGCCGAAAAGCTGACGCGACTGCCGACAAGGATTGTCGCGCGCCGCGGGCATCCGCTGGCCGCGCGCAAGCGCGTGACGCCGGAACAACTCGCAGGCTTCCCATGGGTGCTGCCGCAGCCGGGCGCGCCGATCCGAAGCGTCATCGATGGCATCTTCGCCACGGCCGGAATCGCGGCGCCGGTCCCGCTGGTGGAATCGACGTCGATCCGCCTCAACTATGAGCTGATGCGCTCCTCCGACATGATCGGCGTGATGCCCGACGCGGCCGCGGCTGCCTACAACGCCGGCCGCGCGCTCGCGATCCTGCCGTTCGATCTGGGCGAGCGGCTGCCCTGGGTCGGGGTGATGACGCGCACGGCGCCGCCGTCGCATGCGCTCACGTTGTTCCTGCGGGTGCTACGCGAAAATTGTGGATAGTTCCCCGCGACTCAGGCGGTATTCGGCGGCTTTTCAATGCGTGGCCGTTCGGGGTCGGTTGTGGCTTCCGTGCACTAGTGCAGTGCGGTGACGCGGATAATGTCCGCCCCTCATCGGCGGGGGCGTCGAAGGAAATATCCATGAAATTGCAGGTCTTTCTCAGCTTTTCGGTGCTCGCTGTCGTCACGGCCCAAGCCTCCGCCCAGACCGCCGAAACCCGCCATGCCGCCGCCAGCCCGGCTGTGACCGCTCCGGACGCTACCACCACTCCCCGGCAGGTCTCGCCCGCGGCGATGCCTCCGGGGCGTGCGGCGGTCGATCCGGCTCCCGGCGCGAAGCCGCAGGCGCGGCCGGTCCGCCGTCCGGTCGCACGACAGCAGCAACAGCAGCAGCAGCAGCAACAGCCGACGACCTGGCAGGAGCGCATGCGCGCGATGTGGGGCGTCGACAACGCGCCGGCCGATCCGAGCGCCTCGGCCCGCCCGGCCCAGCCGCAGGCTCCCGCCTATTCCGCGCGGCCGAACAACCGCCTGATGTTCGGGATGTTCTACACCAAGATCCCGCGCCAGACGGTGGCGTTTCCGGGCAATTACGCGCCCGGCAGCATCATCGTGCGCCATCGCGAGAAGCGGCTCTATTACGTGCTCGGCAACGGACAGGCGATCCAGTACGGCGTGGCCGTCGGCCGCGAGGGCGCGGCCTGGTCAGGCACCTCGGTGGTTTCGAACAAGCGCGAATGGCCAAGCTGGACGCCGACGCCCGCGATCCTCGCGCGCCAGCCAAACCTGCCGCGCCACATGGAAGGCGGACCGCAGAACCCGATGGGCGCACGCGCGCTCTATCTCGGCGACACGCTCTATCGCATCCACGGCACCAACGAGCCCTGGATGATCGGCGAAGAGGTGTCGTCCGGCTGCATCCGCATGACCAACGAGGACGTCATCGATCTCTACGAGCGCACCCGCATGGGCGCGACGGTGATCGTGCAGCGCTGATCGAGCCAGTTTAAATGGGGGGCTTCGCGACCGAGCGTCGTGGAAGCAAAACGGCCGGGCGAAAGCCCGGCCGTTTATTTATCATCCGACGCGGAAGAGATTGGCGCCCGACGCTACCGGATCACCTCGATCACCCGCCGTTCGGACGGGTCGATCACGTAGACGTCGTTATCGCGCACCACGTAACGATAGCTCCTGATCTCGGGCACTTCCGTGTAG
>JAESGF010000025.1_pt1 | contig 259303 bp, 260 predicted proteins | sample 9269621 | NCBI WGS metagenome assembly JAESGF01 (sample SAMN14515066, study PRJNA621663) | algae metagenome | isolation source: Tolypothrix carrinoi HA7290-LM1 and co-occurring heterotrophs from dry rock... | place: USA: Makauwahi cave, Kauai, Hawaii | collected 2011-01-06
CTCGAAGAAGCCCCTCACCCGGACCGCTCCGCGGTCCGACCTCTCCCCGTACACGGGGAGAGGTGAAGACTATAACTACTCCGCCGCCACCTTCATCGCAGCTTCGCGGCGCGCCTTGCGTTTCTGCGCATAGGCCATCGCGGCCTCGCGCACCCAAGCGCCGTTTTCGGTCGCATCCTGCCGCTGCTTCATGCGCTGACGGTTGCAGGGACCATCGCCCTGGATAACGCGCTTGAATTCGGACCAGTCCGGTTCACCATAGTCCCAGTGCCTGGTCGTCTCGTTGAACTTCAGATGCGGGTCCGGGAACGTCAGCCCGAGGTAATGGCCCTGCGGCACGGTGGCATCGACGAATTTCTGTCGCAGTTCATCATTGGTGAAGCGCTTGATCTTCCAGCGCATCGATTTGTCGGTGTGCTGTGAGTCCTTGTCGCTCGGACCGAACATCATCAGCACCGGCCACCACCAGCGGTTCAGCGCCTCCTGTGCCATCGCCTTCTGCTCAGGCGTACCGTCGCGACACAGCGTTACCATGATCTCGTAGCCCTGCCGTTGATGGAAGCTTTCTTCCTTGCAGATGCGGATCATCGCCCGCGCGTAGGGACCATACGAACAGCGGCACAGCGGGATCTGGTTCATGATCGCGGCGCCATCGACCAGCCAGCCGATGATGCCGATATCCGCCCAGGTCAGCGTCGGATAATTGAAGATCGAGGAATATTTCTGCTTGCCGGCAAGAAGTTGCGCGACCAGCTCCTCACGCGACACGCCGAGCGTCTCGGCGGCGGCGTAGAGGTACGCGCCGTGGCCGCCCTCGTCCTGCACCTTGGCAAGAAGCGCAGCCTTGCGCTTGAGCGACGGCGCGCGCGTAATCCAGTTGCCCTCGGGATGCATGCCGACGATTTCGGAATGCGCATGCTGCGCGATCTGCCGGACCAGCGTCTTGCGATAGCCCTCCGGCATCCAGTCGTTCGGCTCGATCTTCTCCTCGGCATCGACCCGCGCCTGAAAGCGTGCCTCGCGGACCGGATCCTCCGCCGCATGCGCTTCGCGGGTATTGAGCGATTGCGTGTACATGAGCGTCTCTCCGCTTCGCCTGTCGCCGGGTTACGCCCGATCCATTGTTTTGAGAAGCCTTATAATATTACAACAATTTCAAACGTCAATGATTTTTGTAATATTCGAAGCTGCCGCCGCTTCAGTCGGCAAATCGCCGGTGAAACGAAGGTTCCGGCGGTGGCAGGGCGCCCTGTTCCGTCTTCCCAAGTCGATCCAGGATTCGTTCGGACGGCCCCGCGACCCGTGCATAAATGCGCCCGGCCAGAATTCGCGCGGCGTTGCCCTGCCAGTCTCGAGGCAGCAGGTCGGCCGGCAATCCGGGATCGCGCAGCACCGCGCGCCTGAAGGCGTGGATCATCAGCGTACGGGCGACAAGCGCATCCTCCTCCGCCGGCGGCTGGACGGCCAGCGCTTCGGCCAGAGGCGAGAACAGGGCGACGAAATCACGATAGGCCTGCGAAACGTCGTCAAGTCTGAACGCTGCGGCGGCGAGTGCCTGCCGGTCTTGCCGACGCGGAATCATCACGAATATGCCGTCACGGGAGATGAGGTCGTCCGGCAACGCATCGAAGCCGACATGGATGACCGGCGACAGCGCGGCAAAGCCTGCGTCAGTCAGAGCGGCGCGCAGCGCTGCCGGATCGTCCGCTTTCGGGCCGATCACGACCGTTTGCATCTCGCCCCCCCTCTCCGGCACTCCCGCATAGATGCGCTGCGTCGCCTGCAGGAATTCGGCTTCGCCGCTTCGCGTCAGGCGGTAATAGCTCGCGCGCCCGCGCTTGGTGCTGGCCAGCCAGCCGTCCGACGAGAGCCGCGAGACCGCGGTACGAACATGGCCTGCATCAATGCCGAACAGCGCCATCAACTCGATCAGTGAGCCGATCCAGAGTGAGCCGCCACGCGGCACGATCGCATCACCATAAAGCGTGACGATCAGCGACCAGATGCGCGCAGGCTTTCGCGCATGGAATTGTTTGAGCAGGGCAGCGATGGGGGGTGATAGCGCCATACTAACCGCGTTTATCACCTCTCCCCGCTTTCGGGGAGCGGTCAGTGCCCCAGTCCGCCCTTCTCCTCGATGAAACGGGCGATCTCGTCCACACCCTTGCCTTCCCGCATATTGGCAAACACGTACGGCCGGGCGCCGCGCATTTTCTTGGCGTCGCGGTCCATCACTTCGAGCGAGGCGCCGACATAGGGCGCCAGATCGATCTTGTTGATGACCAGCAGGTCCGAGCGCGTGATCCCGGGCCCGCCCTTGGACGGGATCTTGTCGCCGGCCGCGACATCGATGACATAGATCGTGATGTCGGCGAGTTCGGGCGAGAAGGTCGCAGCCAGATTGTCGCCGCCGGATTCGATCAGCACCAGGTCGAGATCAGGAAAGCGCTTGCGCATGTCGGCGACGGCGGCGAGGTTGATCGAGGCATCCTCGCGGATCGCGGTATGCGGGCAACCGCCGGTTTCGACGCCGGCGATGCGTTCAGGCGCAAGCGCGCCCGACCGAACCAGATATTCGGCGTCCCACTTGGTGTAGATGTCGTTGGTGATCGCCGCGATGTCGAACCGGTCACGCAGACGCTTGCACAGCAGGTCCATCAGCGCGGTCTTGCCGGAACCGACCGGTCCGCCGATGCCGACACGCAGGGGTCCATTGGGATTCTTGCTCATCACTTGTCCAGCACTTTCCATGTCCAGCGAAAGTTCGATTCCTTGAAGCTGTCCGCTCGTTTCGGATCGGCCTTCTTCACATCGCCGAGCGGACGCTTCGCCGTATCGAAATACATGCGATCCGCCTGGATGACGATCTTGCGGTCTCCGATATCGCACTCATAAGGCGCAGCGCGTGTCCCGGACAATTCGGTCCATTGATTGCCGTGCCTGAAGCCCGTGCAAACAAGCCCGTCGGCTTTCAAGTCGTTCTTCTTCAGTTCATCCTGAAGTTCGGCTGTGAGCTTGAGGTCGGATTTGACCGCATCGAGAACCTCGTCGAGACCAAGACTGCCGCCACCCTGCGCGCCAGCCAGTGTCACTCCGAACAGCAGGACGGCCGCCACAGAAAGCGGACTCGTCGTCGAGGATACGGCATGCGTCATGATCGAAACAGCCTCGAATACTGGGTCTCATGCCGCATCGACCCGATGTCGGCGCGCAAGGCGGCACCACCGATGTCGTCCAGTGACGAAGAAAGAGCACGCTCCGCGGTGGCGGCGATGACGCTTTCCAGTGCCGCCAGGACGCGCTGGCCATCGGTCTGCCCGAGCGGGATCAGCCGCACGCCCGCCGATATCCAGTTGGCGGAGATGGCGTGCAGGAATGCCGGCAACGCCGCGTCGGCCGCGATGCCATGACCAGCGCAGGCGGTGCCGACCGCCACCGGGTAGGCCACGGGCCCGTCCCATGCCGCCTCGAGCGTATCGATCGCCTCGCATGGCCAGGCCGCCCGCACCGCCAGCATGAACGCACGCCCTTGCGCCGTAGTCTCGAGATGCCGCTCCTTCGACGGCGAAAACGCCGCAGCGAGTTCAGCGACATCCCTCAATCTGACTGCGTCGTTTTCGCAAACCGCGCGATCGGCCTGCACGAACAGCACTGCGTCGCAGAATCCGGCGCCGTCGCTCATCATCAGCGACAGCCAGTCGGTCAGCGTCGCGGCGTCGTGAATGTCGCCTGCTTCCACCGCCCATTCGATCCCGCTGGAATAGGAGAACGCACCGACCGGGAAAGACGGCGAGAGCCACGACATCAGACGGTACAGCGCGGCAGTATTTTCCGTCCCGGCTGCAATCTCTGTTCGCACGGCTTTTTGCTTATCGCTCATGATCGTGGCCGTGGTGATGATGCCCATGACCATCGTGGGCGTGATCGTGCCCATGGCTATGCGGCACCGTCGCCTGCGGATCGAATGGCGCCTCGATCAATGTCACCGTCGCGCCGAGACCGCGCAGCATCTCCTCCAGCACGTGATCGCGCCGGATGCGGATGCGGTCGCCTGCGATCTGCACGTCGGTATGCCGGTTGCCGAGATGCCAGGCCAGCCGCACGAACTCGCGCGGCGAGGATGCGGCGATCTCGGCGAGCGGTTCCGGCATGCCGGACACCAGCACCATAGAACCGTCATCGAGCACGAGGCCGTCGCCGTCATGCAGCGTCACCGGCTTGTCGAAGTCGAGCAGAAGCCGCCTGCCCTTCTCGCCGGTCAGCGCGATACGGCGACGCTGCCGGTCGTCGGCGTCGAGCGTGACGCGATCGATCGCCGTGGTGGCATCCCATTGACCTGCGGGCGCGATGGTGGAAACGCGATTCATGTCCAGCCCGTCGTCCCGGCCGAGCGAAGCGAAAGCCGGGACCCATAACCACCGGCGGTGGCAATGGGTCCCCGCCTTCGCGGGGACGACACGAATGTACTCAAAACAGGAAATACCGCTGCGCCATCGGCACCACGTCGACCGGCTCGCACGTCAGCAATTCGCCGTCGGCGCGCACCTCATATGTCTCCGCGTCGATGTCGAGCTTGGGCGTCGCGCCGTTGTGGATCATGCTCTTTTTCGAAATGCCGCCGCGGGTGTTCTTCACGGCTACAAGCTCCTTCTGGATGCCGAGCTTCTTGCCAAGCCCGGCCCGCACCGCAGCCTTCGACGAGAACACCACCGAGGACGCCGTCAGCGCCCGCCCGAAGGCGCCGAACATCGGTCGGTAATGCACCGGCTGCGGCGTTGGAATCGACGCATTCGGATCGCCCATCAGAGCCGCGACGATGGTGCCGCCCTTGATCACCATGTCGGGCTTCACGCCGAAAAACGCCGGCGACCACAGCACCAGATCGGCCATCTTGCCTTTTTCCACCGAACCGATGATGTGCGAGACGCCATGTGCGATCGCCGGATTGATGGTGTATTTCGCGATATAGCGTTTGGCACGCACATTGTCGTTGTCGCCCGTCTCCTCCTTCATGCGCCCGCGCTGCTTCTTCATCTTGTCGGCGGTCTGCCAGGTACGGATGACGACCTCGCCGATCCGTCCCATCGCCTGGGAATCCGATGACATCATCGAAAGCGCGCCGATATCGTGCAGGATGTCTTCGGCCGCGATCGTTTCCTTGCGGATGCGGCTTTCGGCGAAGGACAAGTCCTCGGCGAGAGACGGATCGAGATGGTGGCACACCATCAGCATGTCGAGATGTTCGTCGATGGTGTTCCTGGTGAACGGCCGGGTCGGGTTGGTCGACGAGGGCAGGACGTTTTTCAGCCCGGCAACCTTCATGATGTCCGGCGCATGCCCGCCGCCGGCGCCCTCGGTGTGAAACGCGTGGATGGTGCGACCCTTGAAGGCCTTGATGGTGTCCTCGACGAAGCCGCTTTCGTTCAGCGTGTCGGAATGGATCATCACCTGGATATCGTGATCGTCGGCGACGTTCAGGCAGTTGTCGATCGCGGCAGGAGTCGTGCCCCAGTCCTCGTGCAGCTTGAGCGCGCAGGCGCCGCCCTTCACCATCTCTTCCAGGGCCGCGGGCAGCGAGGCGTTGCCCTTGCCGGCAAAGCCGAGATTGATCGGAAACGCATCGGCAGCCTGGATCATGCGGGCGATATGCCAGGGGCCCGGCGTGCAGGTGGTGGCCAGCGTGCCATGCGCCGGCCCGGTGCCGCCGCCGAGCAGCGAGGTCACGCCCGACATCAGCGCGTCGTCGACCTGCTGCGGGCAGATGAAATGGATATGCGTGTCGAAGCCGCCGGCGGTGAGGATCTTGCCCTCGCCCGCAATCACCTCGGTGCCGGGGCCAATGATGATGGTCACGCCCGGCTGCACGTCCGGATTGCCGGCCTTGCCGATGGCGTGGATCTTGCCGTCCTTCAGCGCGACATCGGCTTTGACGATGCCCCAATGGTCGAGGATCAGCGCATTGGTGATGACGGTATCGACCGCACCCTGCTTGTTGGTGAGCTGCGACTGGCCCATGCCGTCACGGACCACCTTGCCGCCACCGAACTTCACCTCCTCGCCGTAGACTGTGAAGTCCTTCTCCACCTCGATGATGATGTCGGTATCGGCAAGCCGAACCCGGTCGCCCGTCGTGGGGCCGAACATGTTGGCGTAGACGTAGCGCGAGATTTTTATCGACATGGTGGCTCCCGATAACGGCTTAGACCGACCTGGTATCGTGCGTGAGGTTGTTGCTGCGACGCTGCGCGAAACTGGCGAAGATTGGAGACAGACAGGTGCGCGCGATCAGATAACCCTCGTCGCGACGGCGGCGCACTGTTGCGCGCGAAAAATCCCGCAGCCCGAACTGGCCGTCTGTGTCATGCTGCTCGCCGGGCGCCTCACCCGACCCATGCACGCCCTGCACGTCGATATCGACGATACGGATCGATTTGCACCGCCGCGCGCGATCGATGCGCAATTGCAGGTCGGCCCCGATCGCGTCAGGTGGCACCAGTGCCGCCAGTTGTTCGATGGTCTCGATGAAATCGTTGATGCGCTCGGCCGAACGGCGGTCCTGCCTCATGTGGTTACCGAAACTCAGCTCGTGCATCCGGTCTTCGACATCGGCAAGCGTCCGCGGCTTCCGAGCCCGGAGCGGATAGAGATTGAGCACCACCAGCAAGCGCTCGATGCCCTCCTCGCTCGAAAACGCATCGATCGCGTCACCGAGCGGCGCATTGTCGACCAGCCCGCCATCCCAATAGGATTCGTGCCCGATCTCGGTCCACGGAAACTGCGGCGGCAGACTGCCGCTGGCCAGCACATGGTTCGGCGTGATCTGACACGGATCGTCCGAACCGAGCCGTCGATTGCAGAACCGTTTCAACTCGCCGCTTTCGACATTCACCGCCGTAATCACGAAGGTGGTTTCGCTGCGATTGATCGCCGCGAAGTCGACATGGCGCTTCAGCGTGTTGAGCAGCGGACGCGTGCTGTAATAGGCGGTCCAGGTTCCGAACCCAACCAGGTCGAAGCGCGGAAGGTAAAATCCCGGCAGTCCGAACAGCGAGAGATCGCGTTGCGCCTGCTTCGGCCAGAATTCCGGTGCATGCAGGGTCAGATCGTCCCACAGACCGTTCAGACGCCGGCGCGCATCCTTGCGATCGTGTGCGCCGACGACGCAGGCCGCGTTGATCGCCCCGATCGACACGCCGCTGACCGCACGCAAGGTCGGGCAATATCCGGCGGCTTCCGCCTCGTCCATCAACTCCAGCAGGGCCGACATGCCACCGCATTCATACGCGCCCAGCGCGCCGCCGCCCTGGAGCACGACACCGATTTCAACGCGCTTTGCGGGCACACCATGCATGCAGTGCTCGCTAGAGCTTGCCCATGACGTCGCCGCGGAAACCATAGACCACGCGCTTGCCGGCGAAGGCGACGAGTTGCACCTCACGGGTCTGTCCGGGCTCGAACCGAACGGCCGTGCCGGCGGCGATGTCGAGCCGCATGCCGCGCGCCTTCTTGCGATCGAACTTCAACGCGGGGTTGGTTTCGAAGAAATGATAATGCGAGCCGACCTGGATCGGCCGGTCGCCCGTATTCGACACCGACAGGGTCACGCTCTTGCGGCCGGCATTCAGTTCGATCTCGCCGTGCTTGACCAGGATTTCCCCGGGGGCCCACTCGTCCATGGCGCTATCCCTTCCTGAACCGGCGATACGCAATGACGCCGGCGCCAACCAGCAACGCAGCCGTCATGAGCGCGAGCGCATCCGGCAGCATGCTGGAATGATGCGGATGCTCGTGCGGCACGAGCGACATGTGTGCGAAGGCCGCTCCAGCGCTCAGGACGACGCTTGCTACGATCAACGATATCTTCATGGTTCGTCCTTCAGCGAATGGGTTCATGCACAGTGACGAGTTTCGTACCGTCGGGGAAGGTGGCTTCGACCTGGATGTCGTGGATCATGTCGGCGATGCCGTCCATCACCTGCGCGCGGGTCAGCACATGGCCGCCGTCACGCATTAAGTCGGCGACGCTCTTGCCGTCACGGGCCCCCTCAACGATGAAGTCGGTGATCAGGGCCACTGCTTCGGGATGATTGAGCTTAACGCCCCGCTCCAGCCTGCGGCGCGCCACCATCGCCGCCATGGCGACCAGTAGTTTGTCCTTTTCGCGCGGTGTCAGCAGCATCGCCTGTCCTCAATTCGTCCATAGCCGTGGCCGCTGCGCGGCTGACCGGCATTGAGCACCGAAATCAGCTTCAGCCGCAAGACCATCCACGGCAGGATCGCCATGATCCACTGCCGAGACGACGCCCATTCGCTGCGACACGCCCGGCTATCCATCCTAGCGGATCGGACGCCACACTCAAACGATGGACGCGCCAGGCCTTTCAACACAGGGACGCCTTCATCATGGGCAGGCATACTCTATCAACGCTAGTATCGCCGCCACGACTCGCAGCTCGGTGCGGTGGCGCGACACAGGTCGCCGGGCGATTCCCCAATGCGCCGAGGATTGTGGCAGACTTCGACGGAACGGCCGCAAGCGCCGCGCGAGGAGCCTGACATGACCTGGTGGCGAGACCGGTGCAAATCCTCCACCCCCCTCTGGTTTACCGATGTCTGCCTGCGCGGAATTTCGCAGGTCATGCTTCAGAACAATCCGCTGACCGGTGCGCTGTTTCTCACGGCGATCGTCTGGGCCTCCGTTGCGGCGGACGCCTATCGTCTGGCTATTGCCGCGATCCTGGCCGTCATTGTCGCAACCCTGACCGCGCAGTGGCTCCGGGTCGATTCGGACGAGCTGGAATCCGGCTTGCACGGCTACAACGCGACCCTTGTCGGCCTGGCGCTTGCGACATTCCTCGCACCCGGGCCCTTGCTGTGGCTTTACGTTGTGTTCGGCGCGATCGTCTCGGTCATCGCCACGCTGGCGACCTTCAATATGCTCAAGCCCTGGGGCTTGCCGGCCCTGACTTTTCCCTTCGTCCTGGTCGCCTGGCTGATGCTGCTGGCGAGCTACGGCTTTGCCGGCCTCAGCGGATCGTCGCTTCCGTCGGGTGCGGTGGTCGGTGCCTATCAATCATACCACGTCGATCCGATCGATATTCTCGGCTTCATACAGGGCGTCGTGAAAAGCATCTCCCAGGTGTTTCTGAAAGCCGACGGCATCGCCGCCTTTCTCCTGGTTGCGGGACTTTTCGTGAGTTCACTCGCTGCCGCCGCATTTGCGGTGGGCGGAGCGATCGTCGCCGTCGCGACAGCTCATATTATGGGCGCCGAAAGCCAGTTGATTACCGGAGGGCTCTTGGGCTTCAGCCCGGTTCTCACCGCAATCACGCTCGGCACTGTATTTTACCGCCCGAGCCCTCGCGTCGCGGCTTACGCGGCATTGGGAGCGGCATTTACCGTGGTGGCTCAGGCCGCCACGAATATGGCGCTGACACCACTGGCCATTCCGGCGCTGACCGCCCCGTTCGTGCTGGTATCATGGATGTTTCTTCTGCCCCGCCAGTGCCTCGAGACACCCGGCGAGGCCAAGTCCAGCGACAGCGCATGATGGCGACGTGGCCGTCATTCGTCGCGTAGCGGCGACTTCGCGTCGCGTTTGGTCTGAATGGCGAGAATGACCGCTGCCAGCACGGCCGCCACGATGCCGGCCGCAAAACCGTTATTGTAAAGGTTCAGCCCGCCATGCACCGATCCGACGCTGCGCGCGGCGGACGAATGCAGCACACCGGCCACGACGCCCCAGTGCCATCCGAAGCGCCCGGCGATCGGCGCGAGTGTCGTCCCGAACAAGGCAGCGAGCAGTCCCGAGGGATCCGTCGCGCTCCAGGGCTTCGCGAGCGAGCCGAGAAACACGCCCGCCATGATCGGAATGATGTTTCTGGGGTGCTTGCCGTAAGCCGCGAAGCCGACGATCGTGAAAATCGCGCCGATGACCGGCCCGTTCAGGTCGCCGCCGACCAACAGGACATAGACCAGCCCGATCGAACCGGTCAGGCTCATGTTGACCAGCACCGCGCCGAAGCCGGCCACAGACACGAAATCCGAGGGGGCCTGACCGGACATGCGCATGATCTGAAGCATGCGCGACCCGACGTTGCGATCGATAACGTATCCGATCACCGCCATCGATACGAACAGTGCGAGCAGGAAGCCGCCCAGAAGACGGTTGTACCCGGACGTCCAGATCATGACCGGGTCCGGCACGAATCCGAACGACTTGTAGAGCGCCACGACCAATATGCCGACGATGCCGGCGGTAAAGCCCATATTGTACAGGCTGAATCCCATATGGGCCTTGAACAGCTGAGCCGCGGCAGGCGGCAGGACAAAGCCGATGACCGTCGCGGTGACCGCGCCGAGCGGAAGGCCGAACTCGAGCGGCAGCGCGGTGCTCAGAGCGATTTCCGAAAATATCGGCGCGAGCGCCGTTCCGAAGAAAGCGGTATTGATGTGCGTGGCGAAGGTCTCGCCCATAAACCGGCAATACAGGAAAACGCCCAGCACAATGAACCAGATGTTGAGTAGGTTCTTGCCGAACAAGCCGAAGCCGAGGACCAGAAACAGGCTGGCGACGGCGGCGCCGGATATTTTCGCGGCGCATCGATAGTAGAAAAAGCACGCCGCGAGGGTGAGCAGGCCGGCATTGACGCAGGCGGCGCCCTTGCCTCCGGCACCGAAATAATCCGTCAGCAGCGCGTCGCGCGTCGTGACGATTTCGACAAGTCCCCGCATGACGGCTTCGGGGCCGTCGACGATCAGCCCGAAGGCGACGAATGCGCTCGCATAAGCCGCGATCAGCCCGAGGATTGCGGTGTCGGACAGGTGGGACGGCTCGGGCAGGGTTTTGGACTCGGCGGTGGCCATCTACTCAGCGCGTTTGTTGCTTGACCTAGTTCGTCCATAGCCTCGGCAGCGTGCCGCAGAGATGATTGAGCACCGAAACGAGATCGCGCCGCAAGTCCGCGGCATTGGTCCCGCACAGCCGGATCACCGCGATGCCGTTCCAGGCCGACACCCCGGCCTCGCTCGTGCAATTCGCGAGGCACTCCCTCGCCTTTTCGGCCAGCGTTTCGTCGCCCGGCGCGATGACTACGGTGGCCAGGGCGCTCGCGCCTCCGCCTGCCGCCGGGCGCGCCAGAAGTCTGGCAATGTCGTCCTGCAAGCGCAAAGTGTCCGCAAATACCAGCCGCCCGTCCTGCCGGATGCGCCAGCGGTCGACGACCTCGCCCCGGTGCACGGTTTCGTCCATCGCCGAGCGGCCAAACAAGGTGGATTCCGCCATGACCAGCGATCCGCCGGCGGCGACATCGACCTCGATGGAGCGGTGCAGCCGCGCGCCGTCGAACAGGATGGTTTCCTGCGGTAGCCAGCGCAAGGCGGCGCCGGCGGCGACAGACAAGCGGACATTGATCCGGGATGCGGCATCGATCGCGCGATAGACCTTTTCGGCCGCGGCGCTGATCACCGCGAGCCGGGCACCAGGCCCGGCGTCGATCGCAATCGAAAAGTCGTCACCGCCCGCGATACCGCCGGCGGTGTTGATGATCACGGCCTCGCTTTCCGGTCCGCTGACATCCGGAAGACGGACCCGGAACGATCCCGCCTCCACCACGCGCTGCCGCCCCGTGCGACCTCCGCGAGCCACGACCGAGAGATCGATCAGACCATGCGCTCTGTTGCGGGCAAAGATCGCCCTCTCGCTGTCCATGGCTTGAGTCTACAGCGCCCGGGCCCGCTTCGCTATCGCGCCGCAAGCGACGCCGGATCGGGTCGGTGCCGCATTCAGGCCAACCGGCTTAGAGCGCCAGCGCCCGTTTCAACGCGACCTCGTCCAGATCGTCCTTGCCGGACGAATAGACGACGGAGCCGCGATCCATGGCCACGAAGCGATCGCCCAACTCGCGCGCGAAATCGTAATATTGCTCGACCAGCACGATCGCCATGCCGCCCAGCCCGCGCAGATAGGAAATCGCGCGACCGATATCCTTGATGATCGACGGCTGGATGCCCTCGGTCGGCTCGTCGAGCAGCAGAAGCTTCGGCCGCATCACCATTGCGCGGCCAATAGCGAGCTGTTGCTGCTGACCTCCGGAGAGATCGCCGCCACGCCGGCCCAGCATGTTTCGCAGCACCGGGAACAGCGAGAAGACCTCATCGGGTATGAGCCGCTCGTCGCGCCGAAGGGGAGCAAACCCGGTCTTGAGATTTTCCTCGACCGTCAGCAGCGGGAAGATCTCGCGGCCCTGCGGCACGAACGCAATACCGGACCGGGCGCGCTGGAACGGCTTGAGCCCGTTGATCGAATGGCCGTCCCAATCGATGCTGCCCTTGCTCACCGGCTGCTGGCCGACGATGGCACGCAGGAGACTGGTCTTGCCGACACCATTACGGCCGAGCACGCAGGTCACCTCGCCCGGCTTGGCGATGAGCGAGACGCCGCGCAGGGCCTGCGCCGCACCGTAATGCAGATCGATGGATTTCACGTCCAGCATCGTCGTTACGCCTTGCTGCGCATGATCTGATCCGAAAACCGGTCCCCATTTTTCGGGATCATGCGCTATCGCCCCAAATAGACTTCGACCACGCGCTCGTTGGTCGAGACCTGATCGATCGAACCTTCCGCCAGCACCGAGCCTTCGTGCAGGCAGGTCACCTTGACGCCGAGCTCGCGCACGAAATGCATGTCGTGCTCGACCACGATGACGCTCTTCTCCTGATTGATTTCCCGCAGCAACGCCGCGGTCTGCATGGTCTCGGCGTCGGTCATGCCGGCGACCGGTTCATCGACCAGCATCAGTTTCGGTTCCTGCGCGAGCAGCATGCCGATTTCGAGCCATTGCTTCTGGCCATGCGACAACGATCCCGCAAGACGCCAGCGCGCGTGTTTCAAACGGATGGTGTCGAGGATCTTGTCGATCCGGCTGGTATCGTCCGAATTGGCGCTCCAGCGCAGGCCCGCCAGCGCGCTTTTGTCCATACTGAGCGCCAGCAGGATATTGTCCTCGATGGTGTGCATGTCGAACACCGTCGGCTTCTGGAATTTGCGGCCGATGCCGCGGCGCGCGATTTCGGTCTCGTCTAGCTTGGTCAGGTCGGCCTCGCCCTCGAATACGGCAATGCCGTCGTCCGGCCGGGTCTTGCCGGTGATCACGTCCATCATCGTGGTCTTGCCGGCGCCATTCGGGCCGATGATCGCCCGCATTTCGCCAGGCTCGATTACAAGCGACAGCTTGTTGAGCGCCCTGAAGCCATCGAAGGAAACGGAAATGTCGTCGAGATAGAGCAGCGCCGTGGTGGTCCGCAGGTCCATTCGCACTACTCCGCCGGCTTGGGCGCAGGATCCGCGCCGGGCTCGCCGTCCCTCGCCGCGGCCCGTCGCTCCTGGCGCTCGCCCCACCAATGCGACACGGTGCCGACGATGCCCCGCGGCAGAAACAGCGTGACGACGACGAACAGCGCGCCCAGCAGGAACAGCCAGTACGGCGCGAGGAACCCGCTGGTGAACGTTGTCTTCGCGTAGTTCACAAGGATTGCACCCAGCACCGCGCCGGTCAGCGTGCCGCGCCCGCCGACCGCGACCCACAGCACCGCCTCGATCGAATTGGCCGGCGCGAATTCACCCGGATTGATAATGCCGACCTGCGGCACATACAGCGCACCGGCAAGCCCGGCCATGCAGGCGGAGGTGGTCCAGACGAACAGCTTGTAGTTCTCGACCCGGTAACCGAGAAAGCGCGTGCGCGACTCGGCGTCGCGGATCGCGACCAGCACCTTGCCGAGTTTCGAGGTCACGATCTTTCGGCAGATGATGAAGCAGATGCCGAGCGCCGCGCAGGATATCGCAAACAATGCGGCTCGCGTCGACTGCGCCTGCACATTGAAACCGAGGATGTCCTTGAAGTCGGTGAGGCCGTTATTGCCGCCAAATCCGAAGTCGTTGCGGAAGAAGGCGAGCATCAGCGCAAATGTGAGCGCCTGGGTGATGATCGAGAGATAGACACCGGTCACGCGCGAGCGGAACGCGAACCATCCGAACAGGAAGGCGAGCGCGCCTGGCGCGAGAAACACCATCAGCAATGCGTAAGGAAAGGATTGAAAGCCATACCAGAAGAACGGCAATTCCTTCCAGTTGAGGAACACCATGAAGTCGGGAAGCAGCGGATTGGCATAGACGCCGCGGTCACCGATCTGCCGCATCAGATACATGCCCATCGCATAGCCGCCGAGCGCGAAGAACGCGCCGTGACCAAGCGAAAGGATGCCGCAATAGCCCCAGATCAGGTCGATCGAGAGCGCCAGCAGCGCGTAGCAGATATATTTTCCGAACAGCGCCACCGCGTAGGTCGGCACGTGGAACGGGCTGGTTTCAGGCAGCAGCAGGTTCGACAGCGGCACAAGAATGCCGACGGCGGAAAGGATCGTCAGGAATACGATCGCCTGCTTGTCGAGCGCGCGGATAATGGGACCGCCGTTCATGCATACGCTCCGGCGCTTCCGAACATTGCCATCATGCCTCCACCGCCCGGCCCTTCAGCGCAAACAGACCGCGCGGCCGCTTCTGGATGAAAAGAATGATGCCGACCAGGATTGCGATCTTGGCAACCACTGCGCCCGCATAGGGCTCCAGGAATTTGTTGGCGATGCCGAGCGAGAAGGCGCCGACCAGCGTGCCCCACAGATTGCCGACGCCGCCGAACACCACCACCATGAAGGAGTCAATGATGTAGCTCTGACCGAGATTGGGCGAGACGTTGTCGATCTGGGACAGAGCAACGCCGGCAAGCCCTGCGATCCCCGATCCAAGACCGAAGGTGAGCATGTCGACATTGGCGGTCTTGATACCCACCGCGGCCGCCATGCGCCGGTTCTGCGTCACCGCGCGCATTTCAAGGCCAATGCGGGTGAACCGTAAAATGCCGAGCAAACCGAAGAACACCGCCAGCGTGAAGATCACGATCCACATCCGGTTGTAGGTGATGGTGATCTGGCCCAGTTCGAATGCCCCGCTCATCCAGGACGGGTTGCCGACCTCGCGGTTGGTCGGGCCGAAGATCGTGCGCGTTGCCTGCTGCAGGATCAGCGAGATGCCCCAGGTCGCAAGCAATGTGTCCAGCGGACGTCCGTAGAGCCACTGGATCACGGTACGCTCGATCAGGATGCCGATCGCTCCCGCCAGCAGGAAGGCCAGCGGGATGGCAAATGCGAGCGAATAGTCGAACAAGGCCGGGTTATAGGCGCGGATCACTTCCTGCACCACGAAGGTGACATAGGCACCGATCATCACCATCTCGCCATGCGCCATGTTGATGACGCCCATCACGCCGAAGGTGATGGCAAGCCCGATGGCCGCGAGCAGCAGCACCGAGCCGAGCGAAAGACCGTACCAGGCGTTCTGTAGCACCTCCCACAACGCGAGCCGGTTCTTGATGCTGTCCGCGCCGTCCTGCGCAGCACGCGCGACCGCGGGGGGGACATCGGCGGGCAGCGACGATAGAAGAGCCAACGATTCCTGATCGCCGCGATCCCGAAGCACCGCTATCGCCGCAATCCTGTCGGGCTCGGATGCATCCGCCTTGTAAAGAATGATGGCCGCACGGGCCTCCGTGAGAACGCGCTTGATCCGCGCGTCGGTTTCTTTCGCGATAGCGGTGTCGAGAGCCGGAAGGGAATTGACGTCACGTGATCGGACGACCGACTGGGCTGCCGACAGTCGAATGCGCGGGTCCGGCGACATCAAAGTCAGCGTGCCGATTGCGGCTTCGATTGCACGGCGGAGCCTGTTGTTGATCCTGACGGGCTTGAGTTCGCCGGGCGGCGAGGCCACCGCGTCTCCAGTCGCCGCAGCCACAATACGACTGCCGTCGCGGATGAATATCGTCTTGCTGTCGGGATCGAAAACGAGCCGGCCGCCCTGAAGCGCCTCGATAATCGCCTGCGCGCGCGGCGAACCGGTTGCCGTGACCGCCGCGACGCCCTCTTCCGTCTGGTTGAAGGAGTCCGCGGCAAATTTGGCCAGTGCATCATTGAGCGCCTGGCTGAATGCAGGCGGCGCAGCCAATGCGAAAAAAAGCGCCAGGACAGACGCGACCAGACGGCCGCAGAATGGTGTCATTGCAATTAATTCCCGGCACGAAGAAGTTGTGGTATTCGGCCGGAGGCGGCGTTTCACACGCCGCCTCCGCTGTCATCAGAGGCTGGACGTCAGGTTCCGGGCGTCACGAACCCTGGCCGCCGCACTTCTTGGTGACCTTGTTGTAGTTGCCGCACTTCAGCGTCACCCAGTCGGCTTCCAGATCCTTGGAGCCCGGCAATTCATCGGACCAAGCATCGCCCTCCACAAGACCTGGGGTCTTCCACACCACGTCGAACTGCCCGTCCGCGCGCACTTCGCCGATGAAGACCGGCTTGGTGATGTGATGGTTGGGAAGCATCTTGGACATGCCGCCGGTCAGGTTCGGAGCTTCGATGCCGGGCAGCGCGTCGATCACCTTGTCCGGATCGGTTGTACCGGCCTTTTCAACCGCCTTCACCCACATGGCGAAGCCGATGACATGCGCTTCCATGGGATCGTTGGTGACGCGCTTCGGGTTCTTCGTGAAGGCCTTCCACTTCGCAATGAACTCTTTGTTCGCGGGCGTGTCGATCGACTCGAAGTAGTTCCAGGCGGCGAGATGGCCGACCAGCGGCTTGGTGTCGATGCCGGCGAGTTCTTCTTCACCGACCGAGAATGCCACGACCGGAATATCCTTCGCCTTCACGCCGCGATTGCCGAGTTCCTTGTAGAACGGAACGTTGGCGTCGCCGTTGATCGTCGAAACCACCGCGGTCTTCTTACCGGCGGAGCCGAACTTCACGATGTCGGCGACGCGGGTCTGCCAATCGCTGTGGCCGAACGGCGTGTAGTTGATCGAGATGTCTTCATCCTTGACGCCCTTGGACTTCAGATAGGCCTCGAGGATCTTGTTGGTGGTGCGCGGATAAACGTAGTCGGTGCCTTCCAGCACCCAGCGCTGCACGCCTTCTTCCTTCATCAGGTAGTCGACGGCGGGGATGGCCTGCTGGTTGGGAGCCGCACCGGTGTAGAACACGTTGCGCTCGCTCTCCTCGCCCTCGTACTGCACCGGATAGAACAGGATCGAGTTCAGTTCCTTGAAGACCGGCAGCACGGACTTGCGCGACACCGAGGTCCAGCAGCCGAACACGGCCGCGACCTTGTCCTTGGTGATCAGTTCGCGGGCCTTTTCGGCGAACAGCGGCCAGTTCGAAGCCGGGTCGACGACCACCGCCTCAAGTTTCTTGCCGAGCAAGCCACCCTTCTTGTTCTGCTCCTCGATCAGCATCAGCATGACGTCTTTCAGCGTAGTCTCGCTGATCGCCATGGTGCCCGAGAGTGAATGGAGGATGCCGACCTTGATGGTGTCCTGAGCCTTTGCGGGCAATGCGGCTGCCAGTGACAGCGCGAGGCCCGTCGCCCCGGCCAAAAGCCAGCGGCGGGCTATCGGTCGCGGAGCGACCGCACGTAGAGAATGAATCATGTTGTTTCCTCTGCTTCACGCGCACGCCAGATGACCCGGCATCCCGCGCCGCAACAGAGATCGCAAAGGCCGTGCCAATTTCCGGAACTGGTCCAAGACCTTGACTCAGAAAGGAAACTTCCACCAACTTGCGCCCTCAAATTAGGCAGCAGCGACGGAGTGATCATCAAACATTCTGGTTGCCTAATATTTCATCAAAATTAGTGGACCCGCTCCGCTGCCAAAGCAGTGCCCGTCAAATGAGCAGGCACGGGACCCGAATTTCGGCGCAACAGTTTTCGACCAGCACGCAGGCCACCGGTGTTAAGAACACAGGCTCCGGCGCAAAGAGGTCCCATGCTGAAGCGGAACGCGCGTGTTCTGACACTGTCCCTGTTGCTGGCCATCGCCGGTCCCCTCCCGGCGTTGGCGCAGGCGCCGGGAGACGCCGCCGCCCTGCTCCGGCAGGCGATCGAACTCTACAATTCCGGCAATGCGGCCGAAGCACTGCCACTGGCGCAGAAGGCGCTGCCGCTGCTCGAACAGCAGAACGGCCCGGATCACCTCGACGTCGCGGCGGCGCACAATTATCTCGGCGTGCTTCAGCAGCAACTCGGACGTCCAAAGGAGGCCGAGACCTCCTATCTGCGGGCAATGGCGATCCGGCAACGGGCGCTGGGAACGGAGCATGCGCAGGTCGCCATGTCGGCCGAGAATCTGGCGGCGCTGTACCGCGCAAGCGGCCGCAACGAGGAGGCCGAACTCCTCTACAAGCGCGCGCTTTCGATCAACGAGAAGGTTTACGGCCCGGATCATCCCGCGCTCGCGGCGACCGCAAGCAATCTTGGCTCGATCTACCGGGATACGGGACGCCAGCGCGACGCCGAGCCGCTCTACCTCCGCGCGCTCGCGATCCACGAAAAGGCATTCGGCCCTGGCCATCCTCATGTCGCGGCCTCCCTGGTCACGCTCGGAGAGCTTTATCGGACGACGGGACGGCTCGCCGAAGCCGAGCCGATGTTCAAGCGCGCCATCGCAATCGACGAGAAGTCGCGCGGGACCGAATACCCCGATATCGCCAACGCGCTGCAAGAGCTTGCGATGCTCTACTGGATGCAGGGGCGGATCGATGAGGTCGAACCGGTGTTCAAACGCACGCTGGTCATCCGCGAAAAGGCATATGGACCGGATCATCCGGCGGTGGCGCAGACGCTCAACACCATGGCCGGGTTCTATCGCGATCAGGGGCGCCACGCGGATTCCGAGCCGTACTTCCGGCGCGTTCTGGCCATGTACGAGAAAGCGCTCGGCACCGAGCATCCCGGCGTGGCGACGGCGCTGAACAATCTCGCGGTGCTGTATCAGGAGATGGGCCGTCCCGCGGACGCCGAGCCGCTCGCCACGCGCGCGCTGGCACTGCGCGAAAAGGCCTTCGGGTCGAACAACCCGCAACTGGTCAACACGATGCATAACCTTGCGGAGCTGTACCGGACGCTCGGCCGCAATGCGGAGGCCGAAGCGCTCAACAAGCGCGCCGAGGCGATCAAGCAGAAGACCAAGTAATTCGGTACAGCGGAGGCTTGTATCTGCGCCTTGGATGTTGCAAATCCGGCGCGCATTCGAATGCCGGAGAGTGAACCCATGGCCCAGAAAACCGGACTCGTCGTCACTGCCCATCCGGGCGATTTCGTCTGGCGTGCGGGCGGCGCGATCGCGCACCACGCGAAGCTGGGCTATCGCATGAAGATCGTCTGCATGAGCTTCGGCGAGCGCGGCGAGAGCCAGTTCGCGTGGAAGGAAGCCGGCGCCACGCTGGAATCGGTCAAGGCCGGCCGCAAGGACGAGGCCGAGCGCGCCGCCGCCCTATTGGGCGCCGAGATCGAGTTTTTCGATGCCGGCGATTATCCACTGCGTCTGACGGACGCGCATTTCGACCGGATGGTCGACATCTATCGCGAGTTCAACCCGTCCTTCGTGCTCACCCATGCGCTGGCGGACCCCTACAATTTCGACCATCCCAATGCTGCCCATTTCGCGCAGGAGACCCGCGTGGTCGCGCAGGCGATGGGCCACAAGCCCGGCGCCAAGTATCAGTATTCCGCACCGCCGGTTTATCTGTTCGAGCCGCATCAGCCCGAGCAATGCGATTTCAAGCCGGATCTCATTCTTAAGATCGATGACGTCTGGGAGACCAAGTACAAGGCCTTCCAGATTCTCGCGGCGCAGAAGCACCTCTGGCATTATTACGAGCGCGTGGCGCTCAATCGCGGCATCCAGGGTTCGCGCAACACCGGCATTCCGATGACCTACGGCGAGGCGTACCAGACGCTGTTCCCGCGCGTCGTCACTGATACGCTCGGCTGAACGGAGGAGGTCTCGGCATGAAACCCGTCGTCGTCCGCAACATTCAGCGTGCCGATGCCGCTGCCTGCAAGATTCTCGCAGGCCTCGGCGTCTCGACCTCGCATGAAGCGCTCGGCCGCTCCGGCCTGATGAAACCCTATATGCGGCCGATCTGGCCGGGCGCCTCCATTTGCGGCCCCGCCGTCACCATCATGGCGCAACCCGGCGACAACTGGATGATCCATGTCGCAATCGAGCAATGCAAACCAGGCGACGTGCTGGTGGTCGGCTGCACCGCCGACAATACCGACGGCATGTTCGGCGATTTGCTTGCAACGTCCGCCAAGGCGCGCGGCGTCCAGGGGCTGATCATCGACGCCGGCTGCCGCGATGTCGCAGTGCTGAAAGAGATGGGCTTTCCGGTCTGGTCGAAGGCGATCTCGGCCAAGGGCACTGTCAAGGCCACGCTCGGAGCGGTCAACATTCCGGTGGTCTGCGCCGGCGTCAACGTGATCCCCGGCGATGCCATCGTCGCCGATGACGACGGCGTCGTGGTGATCCCGCGCAAGCTCGCGGCCGAGGTCGCGGAAAAGGCGCAGAAGCGCGAGGCGGACGAAGTCGCCAAGCGCGACAAACTCGCATCCGGCATCCTTGGCCTCGACATGTACAACATGCGCGAGCCGCTGGCGAAGGCGGGCCTCGTCTATGTCGACAATCCGGAAGACGCCTGAGCGATGCTGTCGCTCTATTACGCGCCGAACACCTGCGCACTGGCGTCGCACATCGCGCTTGAAGAGGCCGGCGCGGATTACGAGCCGGTTTTCGTGGATTTCGCCGGCGGGGAACAACGCAAGCCGGACTATCTCGCCATCAACCCGAAGGGCCGGGTCCCTGCCCTGGTCACCGACAGGGGCATCCTGACCGAAACGCCCGCGATCCTGGCTTTCATTGCGCAGTCCTTTCCAGCCGCGCGGCTCGCCCCGATCGATGACGCGTTCGCGTTTGCCGAGGTGCAGTCGTTCAACAGCTATCTGTGCTCGACCGTACACGTTGCGCATGCGCACAGGCTTCGCGGCTCACGATGGGCCGACGACGAAGCGGCGATCGAGGCGATGAAGAGGAAAGTACCGCAATCGGTCGGCAACTGCTTCGAGCTGATCGAACACGAGATGCTCGCCGGACCCTGGCTGATGGGCAGCGACTACACCATTTGTGACCCGTACCTGTTCACAATCGCCCGATGGCTCGAGGGCGACGGCGTCGATATCGCGCGGTTTCCGAAAGTGCAGGATCACTATCGCCGCATGGAAGCGCGGCCGGCGGTGCAACGTGCGCTGTCACGGCAACAACCGGCTGCCGCCGCCTGACATCGCTGCGCCGTCACCAGATCCGTCCGGTCGATCCGACCAGCACCGTGATCACGCCGAGCACAAGATTGATCGCGACCAGCTTGCGGATCATCGTGAGCTGCTTGCCGGCATTTGGCCAGTCGGCCGCCTGAACGAATTTTTGCAGACGCCGCCACGGCGCGAAATACAGATGCAGATAGAGCAGCATCATCAGGATGCCGGTGCCCTGCATGATGTGGATGTAAAGCGGCGCGCGAAAGCCGCCATAAGCCATGAACATCATCGCATAGCCGCTGATGAGCAAGGCGACGATCGAGACCGCCACCCAGGGCAGGAAACGGGCGAAGACATCGCGCCAGAGCGTCAGGCGCACCGGCCCCTCCAGCGCACCTGCGGCCGGCCGCAGCATCGTGTAGGCAAAAGCCATCCCGCCGACCCAAAACAGCGCGGCCAGAATATGCGCGGCCAGAAACAGGATCATCATGTCGGGGCGACTCCATTGCAATCTGCCTAAAGGCACTATGTGATGCTGCCTGGAATGTCTACAAACAGACGACCATGAACCGCGGCCCCTCCCAGAACCCGATCGACCCGATTGCCGAAGGCGATCTGCGCCTCGACGCGCCGGCCTTCCATCGCAATTGTGCGCCGATCTGGGCGGAACTCGCGGGCTATCTGAAGGACAGGCAGGGAAACGTTCTGGAGGTCGGGAGCGGCTCAGGCCAGCATGTCATCGAGTTCGCGAAAGCCTCGCCTCACCTGCTCTGGTGGCCGACCGACTATGACGAGCGCAATCTCGGGAGTATCGACGCCTGGCGGCAGCATGCGCAGGTGCAGAATGTCGAAGCGGCCCGCCGGCTTGACCTCGGCGCCCTGGACTGGGGGTTGAACGAGGCCGATTCCGGAACCCTCAGCGATTTGACGGCGATATTCTGCGCCAATGTGCTTCACATCTCGCCGTGGCGCACCACGCGCGGGCTGATGTGGGGCGCCTCGCAGCGCCTGCATCCCGGCGGGCTCTTGCTCATCTACGGCCCGTTCAAGCAGGACGGGCAGCACACCGCACCCAGCAACGAGGCGTTCGATGCGTCATTGCGCGCCCGCAATCCGGAATGGGGCGTGCGCGACATCGCCGACATTCAGGCGGTCGCGCACGAACATGGCTTGCTGCTGGCGGAAATCGAGCCGATGCCGGCGAACAACATGCTGCTGGTGTTCGAACGACGCGAACGATAAGCGCCGCTAGACGGCGATGACACCGTCGCGGTTGACGAAGACGCGGCTCTCATCGATTCCGGGCAACATGGCTGCGACATCCTTGCGCAGCTTGCTGTCTGCCTGATCGTCAGCCGACCAGACCGTGACATAAATGTCGTTGTCCCAGACCGAGACGTCGAAATCCGCAATCATACCAGACGAAGCCATGATCGCGAGCGCACCCACTGCCGACTTGAGATAATTCACCGCCGCACCCTCCTCGCAACCGATATCGATCATCGCAAACGCCACCGCATCGTCTGCGCGACTCCTGGGTAGCCGCGTTGCGCGTCGCCACAATGTCGAGACCGTGTCAGAAGCACGACTCCGCTCACGCCTGCGTGAGTCGAAGCGCAATGAACGGTGCATTGTCAGAGAAGTGTCATGCAGCCTTCACCGATACGACACGAGTTCGCACAAATTACTGCAGCGCAACAGGAGAACCATCCATGCGCGCAGCAACACTTTCAGCGCTTCTGACCGTTACGCTTGTCAATGCGGCATTCGCCCAGTCGCAACCGGCTGTCCTCGCAGGCCATGTCGTGATACCGGCAGCGACCTTCATTCCGGCTCCGGCCGATGCCCCCGACGATCTGAAGGTGTCCGGCAAATTCACAACGGGAAAGCGCGTCGAGGCGATCGGCACCGTCGAAGGCCGCTCGCTCGGCCGGCCAACCGGCGTGAAGCTTCCATTCGACGGACAGCCGGTGCAGGGAAGCTCCGGAATAAAGCGCATGCCCGATGGGACGTTCTGGGTGCTGACCGACAACGGCTTTGGCAGCAAGGCGAATTCGCCCGACGCCATGCTGTTTCTCAATCAGTATCGCATGAACTGGGACAAGGGCACAGCCGACCGTCTCGCTACAATCTTCTTGCATGATCCGGACAAGAAGCTGCCGTTCCGGATCGTGCACGAGGGCACCGCGAAGCGCTATCTCACCGGCGCGGATCTCGACCTCGAAAGCTTTCAGCCGATTGGCGACAAATTCTGGATCGCGGAGGAATTCGGCCCCTACCTGATCCGCACCGACAGGAATGGGAAGGTCGAAGCCGTGTTCGAGACGATGATCGACGGCAAGGCGGCACGCTCGCCGGACCATTATGCCGTGATGTCGCCAGCCGTGCCCGGTGGCGCCACCGCATTCACTATCCGCCGGTCCAAGGGCTATGAGGGCATGGCGGCCTCGCCGGACGGCCGTTTCCTCTTCGCGATGCTCGAAGGCCCGGCCTGGGACGCCGACAAGAAGGATTGGGAAAAGACCGCCGACGGCAAGGAATATCTGCGCGTGCTGGAGTTCGACGTCGCCGGAGAGAAATGGACCGGCCGGCACTGGAAATATGTGCTGGAGGAGAACGGCCTTGCGATCGGAGACTTCAACATGATCAGCCCGACGCAGGCGCTGGTCATCGAACGGGACGATCACGAGGGCACCGCCGACAAGGCCTGTCCCGCAGGTGCCAAGGCGGAAAATTGCTTCGACCAGATCGCCAAGTTCAAGCGCATCTACAAGATCGAGATGACCGACGCGAATGCGAACGGCCCTGTGCGAAAAATTGCTCATATCGACTTGATGAAGATCGCCGATCCGGACAAGAAGGCGCGCAAGCCTCTCAATGATGGCGTGCTGACCTTCCCGTTCTTCACCATCGAGAATGTCGACATCGTCGATGGTGACCACATCGTGGTGGGCAACGACAACAACCTGCCCTTCTCATCGAGCCGCGATCCCAACAAGGCCGATGACAACGAGTTCGTGCTGCTCAATGTCACGGACTTCCTCAAGGCGAAGTAATCGACGTCGTTCCGGATCCGGCGTGCAAACGCCTGACCCGGAACCGGCTCGCATACCAGCTCTGATTTCGGGATCGCCTGCTTCGCAGGTACCCGGAATCATGCGAATTTTTCTAGGATCGACGCGCGGCGCCGCGCGTGATACGTCGCTGCCATCCAACACATCAAGGCGACGCGACGGTCCATGATCAAAGAGCCCATTCTCGATATTGCCCACCTTGCCCACCTCGAATTGCTGACGCCGAAATTCGAGGAGAGCCGCGATTTCTTCATCAACGTGATGGGGATGACCCAGAGCGCTGAGAAGGGCGACAGCGTCTATTTGCGCGCATGGGACGATTACGAGCTCTATTCCCTGAAACTGACGGCATCGAAGACCTCGGGACTGAAACACGTCGCCTATCGCTGTCGCTCGCCGCAGGCGCTGGAGCGCCGCGCCGCCGCCCTCAAGGGCTCAGGCTTCGACATTGGCTGGACCGACGGCGATGTCGGCCACGGCAAAACCTTCGTCTGCAAGGACCCCGATGACCATGTCGTTGAGTTGTATTACGAGACCGAATGGTACCAGGCGCCGCCGGACAAGAAGCCAGCGCTGAAGAACCAGGCGCAGCGCTTCCCCGCCCGCGGCTGCAACGTGCGGCGGCTCGACCACTGGAACGGGCTGGCTGTCGACATCAAGGCGAACCGGATTTTCTATGAAGACTATCTCGGCTTCCGCCTGACCGAGACCATCATTCTCAATGACGGCTCGGAAGCCGCGATCTGGATGACCGCGACCAACAAGTCATACGACTTTGCCTATACGCGCGATCACACTGGCACCAAGGGCCGCTTCCATCACATCACCTACGCGATCGACACCCGCGAGGAGATTTTGCGCGCCGCCGATATCTTCCTGGAAAACGGCGTGCATATCGAGACCGGACCGCACAAGCATGCGATCCAGCAGACGTTCTTCCTCTACGTCTACGAACCCGGCGGAAACCGCGTCGAAGTGGCAAATGCCGGCGCACGTCTGATCCTCGCGCCCGACTGGAAGCCGATCGTGTGGACCGAAAATGAACGCAAGAAAGGCCAGGCCTGGGGGCTGAAGACCATCGAGTCGTTCCACACCCACGGCACGCCGCCGGTAGAAGCGAAAGGGCATTAGGCTGTGGGTAGAAGGGCCGTCGCGCACACCGGCCGTCTTTTGTAATACGCCTGTTACGAATGGCTCGTACCGCATCCGGCATTATCGGATGGAGGTACTCATGTTGACCGGAATCGCACGGCTTGTTTTGCGCCTCAGGAATATTTGCAAGCCGGCGCTCTCGACCGCAATAGCGTTTGGCGCGCTCTCGCTTGCGATCGCGATCCCGTCACCGTCGGGATCGGCCCTTGCCGCCGACGCCAGCGGCAAGGTGACGATCTACGTGGTTCGTCACGGCGAGACCGACTGGAACCTGCAGGGTCGTGTTCAGGGTAGCACCGACAATTCCCTGAACGCGAAGGGCCTCGAACAGGCGGCCGCCGTTGCATCGCAACTCGGCAACATATCGATCGATCATATCTATTCGAGCGGGCTCACGCGCGCGATCCAGACGGCGGACGCCTTCAAGGGCAAGGCGCCGATCACGCCGCAACCGATGTTGAACGAGCGTTCCTTCGGAATCTACGAAGGAAAGGTCGAAAAGGAAGTCGCCAAGGACTGGAGCCCACGGCTCGCGAACCTCAACGACGACATGGAAGGCGGAGAAAGCCTGGCATCGAGCGCCAAGCGCGTCAGCATCGCAACGCGCGAAATCGTCAAAAACCATCCCAACGGAACCGTCATGATTGTCGCGCATGGCGGCGTGAATCCACTCGTGATCGGCGAACTGATCGGCCTCGCGCCCGAGAAGGCGATCAAGGAGATTCGCCAGAGCAACGACGAGGTCTACAAGCTCGAAATCTTCGACAAGGGCGCGTTCAATATCTGGAAGCTGATTCCGACCTCGAAGCTCGACCAGCTCTGAGACCCTGCACGCACCAGTCCGCAAGTTGCGATCGCATACTTGCGGACTTATATACCAGTTCTACAAGCACGGCCGTCAGCTTAGGGGCGCGTCTGCCCTCAGCCCAACGCGCATGTCGCTTGCGACGGACTGGTATATATCGAATGCGCATTCCCATGACCGCACTACCCTCCGGTGAACCGATTCCCGTCTTTGGGCTCGGCACCTGGATGATGGGCGAAGTTGACAAGAAGCGCGCCGACGAAGTCGCCGCGCTCAAACTGGGCCTCGATCTCGGCGCAACCCTGATCGACACCGCCGAGATGTATGGCGACGGCGAAGCCGAGGACATCGTCGGCGAGGCCATTGCCGGGCGCCGCGACGGCGTGTTCCTTGTCAGCAAGGTGCTTCCGGAGAATGCCTCGCGCAAGGATACGGTGGCGGCCTGCGAAGGCAGCCTGAAGCGGTTGCGGACCGACCGCATCGACCTCTATCTGCTGCATTGGCGCGGCTCGACACCGCTCCAGCACACGCTGGAGGCCTTCATTCAGTTGCAGCGCGAGGGCAAGATCCGCCACTGGGGTGTCAGCAACTTCGATACCGACGACATGCAGGAACTGCTGGCACTGCCCGGCGGCGACACCTGCGCCACCAACCAGGTGCTCTACAATCTGAAGCGCCGCCGCATCGAATACGACCTCGTGCCGTTTTGCCGTGAGCGCAACATCCCGATCATGGCCTATTCGCCGATCGAGCAGGGCCGCCTCCTCGGTGTGGCGGCGCTGAAGGAAGTCGCCTCACGGCACGAAGCGACGACCGCGCAGGTGGCACTGGCCTGGCTTCTGGGGAAGCCGGCCACGATCGTGATCCCGAAGGCAACGAACGTAGTACATTTGCGGGAGAATTTTGCCGCACTCGATCTCGAGCTCACCGACGACGACGTTGCGGTTCTGGATCGTGCCTTCCCGCCACCCGAGAAAAAATACGCGCTGGAAATGTTGTAGGGACGCGGTGGCTATGCGCAATACTTGAGTTGCGTGTAACGAGGTCTGATCGACGGGGCAAAAATGACCGATCTCTCGAAACTCACACTCGGCCTCAAAGGTCGGGCGCAGATCCTCGTCGGAGAGGAGCAGACCGCGCCGCGCGTCGGCTCCGGCCGCGTGCGCGTTCTAGCCACGCCGGTCATGATCAACATGATGGAAGCCGCCGCTCTCGATGCCATCGAGAACCTGCTGCCACCTGGCCATCAGAGCCTCGGTACCCATCTCGATGTCGGTCACTATGCCGCCACGCCGGTGGGCATGACGCTGCGCGCCACTGCCGAGGTGACGAAGATCGACGGCCGCAACGTGACGTTCCGGGTCGAGGCTTTCGACGACAGGGAACGCGTCGGCGACGGCACCCATACGCGCGTCGTGGTCAATGTTGAGCGCTTCGATGCCCGCATCCAGAAGAAGCTCAAGGCCCAACCGTGAGCGCCCGGATCGCGTTTATCGGCTTCGGCGAGGCCGGCCAAGCGATGGCGGCCGGCCTGCGCGAGGACGGAATTTCGGAGATTGCCGCTTGGGACATCCTGTTTCCGGAATCCTCCGGCGCGAAGCTGATCGAGGCTGCAAACACATCTGGCGTGCGCGTGGCATCGTCCGCGGCTGACGCCGTGCGTGACGCCGACATCGTGATCGCGGCGGTCACCGCCGCATCGAGCCACGAGGCCGCGCAATCCGTGGTCGGTCACCTCGCGGGCAAGCCGCTCTATCTCGACGTCAACTCGGTCTCGCCCGGACGCAAGCAGGCCACGGCAAAGCTGCTCGACGAACGCGCGCGCTATGTCGACGTGGCAATCGTCTCGGCGATCCATCCTGCGCGCCACAAGTCGCCAATGATGCTGGCAGGTCCCGATGCCGCTGAGGCTGAGCCCGTGCTTGCCGCACTAGGCATGAAGACACAGATCGTCGGCGACGATATCGGTGCAGCCGCCGCGATCAAGATGATCCGCAGTGTGATGATCAAGGGCATCGAGGCGCTGACGCTGGAATGTTTTCTCGCGGCTTCGCGCGCGGGCGTGGCCGATCAAGTAGCCGCGTCGCTGCACAACAATTACCCCGGCGTCGATTGGGGCAAGATGTCCGAATACAACATCGAGCGCATGGTCAGCCACGGCATCCGGCGGGCTGCGGAAATGCGCGAGGTCGCCAATACGTTGCGTGAACTTGGCGTCGATCCGATGATGACGACGGGAACGATCGAGAGGCAGCAACAGCTTGGCGAGATCGGCCGGCGGCGGGAGGTCAAGCAAGCGATCGCTCAGGGGCGAAACGCAATGCTTGATGCCATAGGATCGGCAATGGACCGCTGATGAGCGACCGCGCTATTGCGGCTCCAGGCCCGCAGCCTTTGCAACGTTCCGGAACGTTTCGATCTCATCGCTGATCCGTTTCGGAATCTCAGCGCCAGGAGTTCCGGCCGGCTCGACGCCAAGGGTCTTCATTTTCGCCTGTACGTCCGGCAACGATACAATCCGCCGCACTTCGTCTTCGAGAGCCTTCACGGTCTCGCGCGGTGTTCCTGCGGGCGCGAACAGCGCCGACCACAATGACATATCGAATCCAGGCACTCCGGATTCTGCGACGGTCGGTACCTCGGGGAGGCTCGGCACACGTTTTGCCGTCGTCACCGCTAGCGCCTTGAGCTGCCCGGCCTGGATTTGCGGGAGAACCGCGGCGATATCGCCGAACGTAAAGGCCACTTCATTGGCGACCACACCAAGGACGGCTGGCGCGCTGCCCTTATAGGGAACATTCTGGATCTTGATACCGGCCTGCTGCGCAAAATGCTCCGTCACGATCTGAAAAGAGGTTGCCGCGGATGAATAATTGATTTTACCCGGCTCCGCCTTCGCAAGTGCGATCAACTCAGCAAGATTGTTTGCTTTCACCGACGGATGCGCAGCAACGATCAGCGGAAAGACCCCGATCGTCGCGATTGGCGCGAAATCTTTCACAGGATCATAGCTGATACTTTTGAGCAGCACCGGATTGACCGTCATCGCGCTGCTCGGACCAACGAGAAGGTTCAGCCCGTCGGGCGCCGCTCGCTTCACCGCGTCAACTGCAATGACACCGCTGGCGCCAGGGCGGTTCTCCACCACGAATGACTTACCGAAGGTCTCCTGGAGCTTCTCCGCCAGGATGCGTGCGAGGATGTCATTTCCGCCGCCAGGAGCAAACCCGACTGTCAGCTTGACCGGGCCCGAAGGATATTGCTGCGCATGCCCGGCAACGGTGAGCGATAGCAGCATCGCGGCTGAGATCAATATGGCTCGGCGTGAGGTCATAGTCATGATCCTATTCTATCCCGTAGCGTCCTGGAGCAATGATTCCGTTCGGGTCGAGAGCAGCCTTCAAAGCAGCTGTTGTCCTGATGATCTCCGGGGTCCGCTGGCCTTGGTGAAACGACTGATAGGACGTCGGCGAGCGTCCCACGAAAATGCCCTGCTGCCGGAATGTCTCCGCCATCGCCCGGTAGCATCGGTCTGCTGCCTGTCGCTCACGTTCGTCGCCTCGATTGAAAATGATCGCATGCACCCCGCGGGCAAAGCGCGGGCCGCAGACGAATGAAGCCATGTAATCGAGCCCGTTCTCATTGGCGATGCGCCGGCATTCTTGCTGCAGTGCATTGACAGTGCCGCCAATCATCGGGGCACCGGGAGTGAGCCAGATTGCGCCGTCTCCGGGACGCCACCTGAGCATGCCGAGTTCACCTGCGGCAGGCTGACCGGAATTGGATTTGACCGCAGCCTGCAAATGAGGCCGCTCTCGCGCTTCCTCATCAGAAATAAAACCAGCCTTGCCCGATCCCAGGAAGTGGCCGCGCAGCCGATTTATTGCCCGAAGGGTGGCGGCGTCGTCCTCACCAAACACTGCGCCAGATACTGTCCAGGCACCGACACCATACATTTTTTGCAGATCACGCCGCTCATCATCAGACAGCGGTGAACAATCGCGGCTTCCGTAACGAGGATGCTGCTCCTGTGACGACAGCAGATAAAGGTCGTTGGTCGCGCGGATCAGCGTCGGGACCAGATTGCGCGCCTTGATCGGACGAATGAGATCGACGATCTCCGCAAGATCGGAGTCATCCGGAAACGTGAAGAAAAACAGCCGCATATTCGCGGGTTTGTGTGTCAGCCAGATCCCGGCGCGGGTTACGATGCCGTAATTCGATTGTGTGAACAAACCATCGAGCGCGGGGCCGAAACTGTATTTGGTGACGTGCCAGTTGGGATGCGCGTCCGCATTCAGGCCGCCATCGCCGGTTCTGATAATATCGCCGTTGCCCAGGACCACTTCGATTCCGCAAACGCTATCGAAGTGATTGCCCGCGGGTCCACTCCCGCCGCCCTTGTCGAGCGCGTTGCCGAGCACGCTTCCATCAGGCGGCCCCGCCGTCGGCGACATCATCAGCGAACCGCCTCGCCTTTCGAGTTCCGCATAGAGATCGTCAAAGGTTACGCCCGGTTCCAGCACGCAAAAGCCGAGATCGTCATTGACCTCGACGATGCGGTTCATGCGCCGGCCGAGATCCACGACAACTTGCCCGCTGCGCATGGGAGCGCGCGATCCGAGGCCCAGGTTCCGGCCCATGCTGATCGGAAAGAGCGGCACCCGATGCTGGTTCGCGAGCCGGACAATCGTCTGCACGGCGGCGGTGGAATCCGGAAACAGCACAGCGCTTGGAATGTGGTCGGCATCGGGGAGCGTATGTTGACCATAATTGCCGCAGACAATTGCGTCGGTCGTGACGGTTCCCGGCCCGCATGAATTATCGAGGGCTTCCAAAAAGCCCGAAAGGCCATGGGCAACATCACTGGAAAAGTTGGTTTGTGTCACGTCGCGGTACCAGAGGCTCGGCAAGGTTTCGAGTAGCGCAGCCTAGACTGCCGTGGTCGGAAATCTTGTCCGAGAGTGCCAAGTTAGCCCGCGAGGTTGGCTTGCTCCAAAGGACAGGTCATTGCCGCGCACGGGACCGCGCGACCTTTGGCGCTTCTCCAAAACGCTCGCGGAAACGCTTCGAAAAGTGCGCAAGGTCTGAAAATCCATTGGCGAAAGCAACCTCGGTCAAGGTGCGAGCCGCACTCAGCGCAATTGCCGCCCGCGCTTTGTCCAACCGCATATCCAGCAGGGTTTGAGAGAAAGTTCGTTCCCGCGCCGCGAACAGGCGATGCAGGGTCCGAACCGACACACCCGCAGCCGCCGCAATGCGCTGCGGGTTTGCCCCCTGGTCCGAGAGGTGCTCATGCATCAATACTTTCACGCGCGCCCATGCTTCTGTTTTGGCGTTGAGGCTTGCCTCACCCGGACGGAGACAACGCGCAAGCGTGAATGCCAGGAATTCGACCAGATCGCCGCAGGCCTCGTCGGTCGTGTAGAGACGGGTGTCTGTCAGCCGTTGGACAATGCCGCGTGCGACCTTTGCGTGACCGGCCTGGCATGTCAGGATGCGTGGAATCGACAAGACTTTGTCTGCGCCCAAAGCTTTGAACGCAGCGCGGGGCAGCAGAACCAGACGACGTTCGACCCGCTGTGGAAAAATCAGACTGAACGGGCTGTTGCTGTCGATGATCGCAAGCTGACCTGTTTGAAGCCGGACACGGGTGCTCCCCTGCTCCATCAGGGCTTCGCCGCGACACTGCAATCCGACCATGATGTGGCCGTCTCCGCCGCGGGTCTGCGAAGCGGTGCGGCGGATCGAATGCTCGTCTGCTCGAAAATTGACAAAACGGCCGCCCGGGACGGTGCGGCTCAGAAGTTGCCCCTCGAAGCGGCCTTCTGTCAGGCGGCCCATCTGCGAGTTGATGACACCGCGCACCACGACGTCGGACCAATAGGAGATCCTGTCGCCGCGAACCGTGGTCGTGTCCCAGGAATGCCAGCTGTTGTCGTTATTCATCCCGGCAGTAGCCGGAGGCATCGCTTCCCGGTCAAGCGGAGATTTTGGACGCCGGCGGTTGAATTGTTGTTCAACCGCCGGCAAGTCGGTCGGGGATCAGCGCGGCGGAATCTGCAGGAATTCCGTGACCTGCTCTTTGGTCAAGGGCTTATCGAGGAACTTCAGTTTCACTGCGTCCGCGATGGCGCCATCCAGGTCGGCCATCTGATCGGACTGCATCGCAGATTTAGGATGGAACTGCTCGAGGGATTCCTTCAGCAAAGCCTCGTCGTCCATCCTGATCTTCTTTGCATACATCGAGAGCGCCTTCGGGTCGTCATACATCCAGTCCGCGCTCTCGCGATACGCCTTCACGAACCGCATGATGGCGTCCTTCTTGTTCTTGAGCGCATCGGCGTTGACGATGATCGCACGCACGGTTTGCCCCCGCAGCGACGGCACATCGCTGCCTCGTGCGATGATACGGATCTTGCCGTCCTTGAGCTCGCGCACGCCGAACGGCGGCGCCGCCCAGCCGATATCGACCTGCCCGCTCATCACCGAGGTCAGCGTACCCGGCTGACCACCGGTCGCGGTCGGCTTTGCCTTCGCGCCAAGTTCCTGACCAAACGCGACGACGATGTTGTTGGAGGACGAGCCGTTGGTCGAATAGGCAATCGTGTGCTTGTCGGTCGTGTCCTTCAGGCTCTTGATCGGCGAATCCGCCTTGACGTACCAGTAGAGATCGCCGGTGCCGGTGAAGGCCGGGAGAAGAATCCGGACCGGTGCGCCTTTCGAGAAAGCGCGCATCGCGCCCGCAACGCCGACGCCCGCGCCGAGATCGGCCGAGCCCGAGATCACCGCCTGAATGGTTTCGCCCGCCCCCTGGGTGCCGACCGCCTCAAGTTGAAGATTGTGCTTCTTGAAAATGCCGGCGTCCTGGCCAAGCGTCGGCGGCTGATTTTCCCAATTGTTGATCTGGCCGATGGCGATCTTGAGCTGGTCCTGCGCAAATGCGGGGCTGGCAATAGCCGCCAAAACCACCGCACCAAATGCGGCTCCCCTGAATTTCATCGCTTTCTCCCTTTTGCTTTCGTCTTGGTTTTCTCCGATGTGGTGCGAACGCTAGCACGCTTGGCGCCTGCGCCAACCGGCTTTTTGCCCACGCGCGACAACCCGCCGCCGGCCTTCTCCAGCCGCACCGACCAGTATTCCCAGGTCCTGAAAGTCGCAGTCGGCATGGCGTTGATCTGCGATGACTTGTGGACCTCGCCCGGGCGCAGCGGCACCACCTTGCCCAACATCTGCGCAGCGAACTGATACTCGGCGTTCCTGCAGGAATAGATCGCACGAAACACAAGTTCCTGAATCGTGCCGCCGACCACCGTCGCCCCGTGTCCCTTCATCAGAACCAGCGGTGCCTCTCCCAGTGCGCGCGCAAGCGAGGCGCCCTCGTCCGGTTCCACCAGCAACAGGTTGGTGTCACCGAACTCGTCGTACTGGTCCCACATCGGCACCTTATGCCCCACAATCGCCCCTAGATGCATAACCGGCTGAAGCTCCACGCCGGAGATGCAGAACGGCATGACCGCGGGCGCATGATGATGCACGACCGCCATCACGTCCGGCCGCGCCTTGTAGATCTCGCCATGGATCACGCGCTCGGCATAGAGACGCTGGTCGGTCCTTTTCACCGGGTTGGAATCGAGATCGTATTCCAGGATGTCTCCGGGCTCGACCAATTCGGGCGCGCGCGAGCGGGAGAGGAAGTAGCGGTTCGGGTTGGTCGGATGCCGCATACTGACATGGCCGAAGGCATCGAGGACACCCTCGTTGGCTAGAATGCGGTTGCCGAGCGCAGTGTCGGTCTTGATCTGGTCGAGGCTTGGACTCACGGCGGCGTTTCCTCTGTTTTTGCGGACGGGGACCATGCACGCCAGAGCCGGAAACGGCAATTGCCGGAAGCGTAACGCTGGCATGAGCCGGCGGTTTGACACCCTGCCCACCCCTTCCTAAACATGCCGCCAAGCCAGCCTGCGCGTTGTAATCCAGGCCCCCACTGTTTAGGAAATTTGCTGTGCCGGACGTCGTCGAATTCCGCCGCGAGGGTACGATCGCGGTCATCACCGTCAATCATCCGCCCGTCAACGCACTCAACAACGCCATGCGCAAGGGGCTGGTCGAGGCGCTGGCGCGCGCGCGCGACGATGCCGAAGTCCAAGCCGTTGTGGTTGCTGCCGCGGGCCGCACATTCATTGCGGGCGCGGACATTACCGAATTCAATCAGCCGCCGGTGAGCCCCACCACCATTGACGTCATCGAAGCCCTCGACGCCATGCCGAAACCGGTGGTTGCGGCGCTGCACGGCACTCCGCTGGGCGGCGGGCTGGAAGTCGCGCTCGGCTGCCATTTCCGAATTGCTCTGGCCGGAACAAAGCTTGGTCTGCCCGAAATCAAGCTAGGGCTGATGCCGGGCGCCGGTGGCACCCAGCGGCTGCCGCGCCTGATCGGCATGGACAAGGCGATGGCGATGATCCTGTCCGGCGACCCGATCGGGGCCGACGATGCCAAGTCCTACGGTCTGGTCGACCAGATCGTCTCCGATGATCTGGTGCCTTCTGCGATTTCATATGCGCAATGGGTGGCCACCGAAAAGCATCCGCTCACCCGTGCCCGCGACCGTGACGACAAGCTCGCGGAACTCCGCGCCAATCCGGCCAAGTTCGACGAACTCGCCGCCCCCTATGCGAAACGCGCGCGCGGGCTGCATGCGCCGGCGAAAGCGCTGGAGGCCTTGCGCTGGACCCTCGACGTGCCGGTCGCCGAGGCGCTGGTCCGCGAACGCGATGCTTTCATCGAACTGAAAGAGGGCGCACAGTCGAAGGCGCAGCGTCACATCTTCTTTGCCGAGCGCGAGGCGGCGAGGGTTTCCGACCTGCCGAAGGACGTGAAGCCGCTTGATGTGAAGCGCGCTGCGGTAATCGGCGCCGGCACCATGGGCGGCGGCATCGCCATGTGCTTCGCCAATGCCGGCATCCCGGTGACCATCGTTGAGACCAGTGCCGACGCATTGAAGCGCGGCCTCGACCTGGTCGCCAAGAACTACGCAGCCTCGGCAAAGCGCGGCGGCATGAGCGCGGAGGATGTCGAAACCCGCACCGGCCTGATGCACGGCACCACCGATTTCGGCGAGATCGCCGACGCCGACATGGTGATCGAGGCGGTGTTCGAGGACATCGGCGTGAAGCGCGAAGTGCTCGGCAAACTCGATGCCAACGGCAAGCCCGGCGCCGTACTCGCCACCAACACGTCCTACCTCGATGTCAACGAGATCGCGCATTTCACCGAGCGGCCGCAATCGGTTCTCGGCATGCACTTCTTCAGCCCGGCGAATGTGATGCGCCTTCTGGAGATCGTGCGCGGCGCCGATACCGATCCGCAAACGCTTGCGACGGCGATCAGCATTGCGCGCAAGATCGGCAAGGTGCCGGTCGTCGTTGGTGTCTGCCACGGCTTCGTCGGCAACCGCATCCTTCGCGTCCGCTCGACCGAAGCGGAGCGGCTGCTTCTCGAAGGCGCGCTACCGCAGGATGTCGATGGTGCGCTGACTGCGTTCGGCTTCCCGCTCGGCCCGTTCGGGGTGAGCGATCTTGCCGGCCTCGATATTTCCTGGCGGATGCGCAAGGCTCAAGGCGCGCGTGCGGAGATCGCCGACCAGCTTTGCGAAATGGGCCGCTTCGGCCAGAAAACCGGCAAGGGCTTCTATCTGTACGAGGCAGGCAACCGCACGCCGAAACCCGATCCGGAAGTCGAGGCGCTGATCGTTGCCACCTCGCAGCGCCTCGGCATCGCGCGAAAGCAGATGAGTCGCGACGAGATCACCGAACGCCTGCTGTTCCCGATGATCAACGAAGGTGCGCGCATTCTCGACGAAGGTATCGCGCAGCGCCCGGGCGATATCGACGTGATCTGGGTCTATGGCTACGGTTTCCCGGCCTGGCGCGGCGGCCTGATGTATTATGCCGACACGATAGGCCTGCCCTATATCCGCGACCGGCTGATGGAGTTCGCCAAACAGACCGGCGACACAAGGCACGAACCGGCCTCGTTGCTGAAACGGCTCGCCGACGACGGCAAGGGCTTCGGTTCACTGAGCGGGAAAAACTGACCATGCTCCCACAACCGTCACCGCGTGCGCAGGAGATCGCGAAGCGGCTGACGGCCTTCATGGACGAGCATGTCTATCCGGCGGAGACCGTGTTCGAGCGGCAGCTTGCCGAGGCCAAGGACCGCTGGCGCGAATTGCCCGTCACCGCCGAGCTGAAGGCCAAAGCGAAAGCCGCGGGCCTGTGGAATCTCTGGCTGCCGAAAAAGCATTACGCCGAGGGTCTGAGCAATCTCGACTACGCGCCGCTCTGCGAAATCATGGGGCGCTCGCCGCTCGGCCCGGAAAGCTTCAACTGCTCGGCGCCCGACACCGGCAACATGGAGACGCTGATCCTTTACGGCAGCGAGGCGCAGAAGCAGAGCTGGCTGCCGCCCTTGATGGACGGCGAGATCCGCTCCTGCTTCGCGATGACCGAGCCGGACGTCGCGTCATCCGACGCCACCAATATTCGCACCGAGATCCGGCGCGACGGCGATAGCTACATCATCAACGGCCGCAAATGGTGGACCACCGGCGCCCCCGACTCTCGCGCCAAAATCCTGATCGTCATGGGCCGCACCGATCCGGACGCGCCGGCGCACAAGCAGCAGTCGATGGTGCTGGTGCCGATGGACACGCCCGGCGTGAAAGTGATCCGGCCGCTCTCGGTGTTCGGCTATGACGACGCGCCGCACGGACACGCCGAGGTGACGTTCGAGAATGTGCGGGTGCCGGTCACGAACATCCTGCTCGGGGAAGGCCGCGGCTTCGAGATCGCGCAGGGCCGGCTCGGGCCCGGCCGCATCCATCACTGCATGCGCACCATCGGGCTCGCGGAGCGCGCGCTCGAAACGTTGTGCCGGCGTGCGCTGACCCGCACCGCCTTCGGCAAGCCGCTCGCGGACCAGGGCGTCACCCGCCACTGGATCGCGGAATCGCGCATGGAGATCGACCAGGCGCGATTGCTGACGCTACACGCCGCGCAGATGATCGACGAGGTCGGCACCAAGGCGGCGCGCGCGGAAATCGCCATGATCAAGGTGGTGGCGCCGAACATGGCGCAGAAGGTGGTGGACCGCGCGATCCAGATTTGCGGCGCCGGCGGCCTGTCGCAGGATTTCCACCTCGCCTACGCTTATGCGCGCGCCCGCTCGATCCGCATTCTGGACGGACCGGACGAGGTGCATCGCGAAACCATCGCCAAGCTGGAACTGCGCAAGCATGCCGCGGGCGGTGGGAATGCGGGGTAGCTTGGCTCCCAAGTCTCTCCGCCCAGTCCCGCACAAGCGGGAATCCAGTATTGGGCGGAACGGCGTCTGCCGCTCCGGGTCGCCGCTTTCGCGGGGACGAACGGAGTTTGTGGTTACAGCCCCGATCCGTCTATCCTGCATCTCGTGATGGATGCCCCCAGCCCCTCGAAAGCCAGTCCGCCCCGCCGGCCGTCCGGCGAGCGCGATCCCGAGCGGACCCGCGCCACGATCCTGGCCGCGGCGATGGAAGAATTCACCGCCCATGGTCTGAATGGGGCCCGCGTTGACGAGATCGCGAAGCGATCCGGCGTCAACAAGCGGATGATCTACTATTATTTCGGCGACAAGAGCGGCGTCTATCTCGCGGTTCTGGAAGAGATCTATGCGGATATCCGCAATGCCGAGATCAGGTTGCATCTGGCCGATCGCGACCCGGTCGATGCAATGCGCGAACTGGTCGCCTTCACCTGGAATTATTTCATCGAGCATCCTGAGTTTCTCAGCCTGCTCGGCACCGAAAATCTGCACCGCGCCCGGCATCTCAAGACGTCGAAAAAAATCCGCGAACTGCACTCGCCGCTGGTCGGGATCATCACGATCCTGCTCGAGCGGGGCGTGAAGGCGAAGGTGTTTCGCGAAGGCGTCGACCCGGTGCAACTCTATATCGACATCGCCTCGCTTGGATTTTTTTACATGTCGAACCGGTTCACGCTGTCCACGATCTTTGGCCGCGACCTGGGGCGACCGGAGGCGCTGGCCGAGCGCGGTAGCCACATCGAGGAAGTGGTGCTGGGCTATCTGCGGCCCTAGTAGAGCGGTCCTGACATTCGCAACCCCCGGCCGCGACCGCGCAACGCGAATGTCATAGGCCAGGTGCGCTTCACGACCGGAAGACGCGGCCGATTTCCTCTTGACGCTCGATACCCGGGCGTGGTGCATTTGTAACCAGACAGTTACTTAGCGAAGAGCCGATGCTGGCGACATTTTTGCCCGCGCCGGGATCGCTTAGGCTGGACGACCCAAACCGGCGAAAAGCCGGATCCATAACGTTCTCGGGAGGAACGACAGATGCTGCGAACATCCACCATCCTTGCGTCCACGATGCTGGCTCTGACCGCCAGCGCATCGGCTCAGAACTATCCCTGGAAGCCGGAACGCCCGATCACCATCATCGTGCCCTGGGCAGCGGGCGGCTCGACCGACCAGGTGACCCGCGTCGCCGCGGTCGAGATCGAAAAGGCGCTCGGCCAGAAGGTCGTGATCGTCAATCAGGGCGGCGCTTCCGGATCGATTGGCACCAAGAGCGCGATGGACGCCGCCAAGGATGGCTATACCTGGACCGCGGGCGCAGCCAAGGACATCGGCACCTATGCCGTCAGCGGCCTGCTCGACACCAAGTTCTCCGACTGGCGGCCCTATCTGAGCGTGGTCAACGTGTCGGTTCTGGGCGTCAATCCGGACACTCCGTACAAGACAGCAAAAGACCTGGTCGATGCGATGAAGGCCAAGCCGAACGGGGTTTCGGTGGCCACCGCCGGTATCAATTCGTCGGGCCATGCCGCGATCGAGGCTTTCACGCGCGCACTCGGCCTCACTTACAAGCACGTCAGCTATGACGGCGGCAATCCGGCTGTAAACGCAACGGTCTCAGGCGAGACGGAGGTCACCACCCAGCTTGCGGTCGAGCAAGCCGCGATGCTCCGCGCCAAGCGGCTGCGTCCGCTTGCCGTGCTGTCCGACAAGCCGCTTGAACTTGAGGGCTTCGGCACCATCCCGCCGGTGACCGCTTCGGTCGCAGGGTTCAAGCCGGATGCGAACTATTTCGGCATCTTCATCCACAAGGATGTGCCGGCCAATGTGCGCGAGACCGTAGATATGGTTTGGAAGAACGTGGTCGCGAATTCCGACACTTTGAAGAAATACGCCGCGTCCAACGGGGCGCAATTCGCTCCAGTCTACGGCGACGAGGCAGTGAAGGCCGCGATGCCTGCGATCCAGTCGACCGCGTGGCAATTGCATGCGGCCGGCAAAGCCAAGGTGTCGCCCGACACGGTCGGCATCGCGAAGCCGTAAGCACGAAGCATCCGGGGCGCGCGAGCAAGCATGCGGCCCCGGATTGCACTGCGATGGTTGGACTGAGCGCAAGCGGATTCCGGGTCTGCGGGCGCGCCCCGGGATAACGAGGCAAGTGTGGAAGATCAAAAGCCATCCCCCTTCGCCGACCTGATTTCCGGCGGCATCTGGCTCGCACTCGCCATCGGGATCGTGATCCTGAGCATGAAGATGGATCGGTTGACTCATCTTCAGGCCAGCATCTACACCGCGCCCGGCCTCGTACCCGGACTGCTCGGACTTGCGCTCGCAATCATGGGAGTGCTCTTGATCCTGAGATCGGTGCGCGCAGGCGCTATCGCGCAGGCGCAATTCCCTGCGTTCAGCGCCCGCGATCACTGGCGGCTACTTACCGCGCTCGCACTGTGTCTCACCTTCGCACTTGGTCTGCTGGGCAGCGGACTGCCATTCTGGCTCGCCGCAGCGATCTTTGTCGCCGTGTTTGTTTTCATCTTCCAGTTTTCAGAGCGCAATGCGTCTGGCACGCTCGTCAGGGGCGCAGTTTTCGCCGCCGTGTTCGGGCTGATTTGCGGCGGCGTCGTCCATTACACGTTCCAGGATTTGTTCCTGGTTCGACTGCCCTGAGCCGACCATGTTCGATGGGCTGCTGCTTTTCGGAAACTCGATCGCAAATTTCGCGACACCGACGACCATTCTCTATGCGCTCGGGGCCTGCCTGGTTGGACTGATCATCGGCGCCTTGCCCGGGCTGACCGCCACCATGGGCGTCGCACTGATGACGACGCTCACCATCGCACTGCCGTCGAACGTCGCACTGCTGATCCTGATCTGTACCTATGTCGGCGCGATTTATGGCGGCAGCCGTAGCGCTATCCTTCTTAACATTCCAGGCACGCCAGCCTCCGCCGCGTCCTGTCTCGACGGTTACGCATTGGCGCGGCAAGGTCTTGCCGGCCGCGCCATGGGTATCGCCACCACGGGCTCCGTGCTTGGCACCTGGATCGGGATGATCGCGCTCGCCTTGTTCACGCCAGTGCTCGGCGAAGCGGCGCTGAAGTTCGGCGCATACGAGTTTTTCTGGCTCGCGGTGTTCGGCGTGGTGATCTCAGGGAACCTCACCGGCAACGACCCGCTGAAGGGATGGATTGCAGGATTTTTTGGCCTGTTCATCGCCTCGATCGGCCAAGAAGGCATGTACGCCTATAACCGCTTCACCTTCGGCATCCACGATCTCTCCGGCGGCATCGCGCTGATCCCGGCGTTGGTCGGTGCCTTCGGTTTCGCGGAGGTTCTCACCGTCATCAAGGACCGACCGCCAAAAGTCATCATCAACGCCTTCGACAGCGTGATACCGCGCATTCAGGACGTGACCAAATACTGGCGCACCATCATCCGCTCGGGCCTGATTGGTACCGGAATCGGGATTGTGCCGGGCGTCGGCGAAGACGTAGCGGCATGGAGTTCGTATGCCGCCGCGCGGCGCGCCAGCAAGGAGAAGGAAAAGTTCGGCAAGGGATCGGTTGAGGGCTTGATGGCGGCTGAGACAGGCGACAATGCCTGCGTGCCGGGCGCCGTCATTCCCGTGCTGACGCTCGCGGTACCTGGATCGGCGCCGGCCGCTGTGCTGCTTGCGGCGATGCTGATCCACGGGGTGCAGCCCGGCCCCCTTATCATGGTGAATAACCCGCAATTCGTCTACGACGTCGTCACGATGATGCTGTTTGCCAGCATCGGCATCCTGATCTACGGACTCACCCTCACCAACCTGCTGGTGAGAATTTTGCAGGTGCCGCAGACGCTGGTGATGCCTGTCGTATTCGTGCTGTGCGTGGTCGGCTCGTTTGCAATCGCCTCGCGCTTCTTCGACATTTACGTGATGCTCGCCTTCGGCATCATCGGATTTTTCCTGCGCCAGCTCAACTATCCGATGGCGCCGCTGGTGCTCGGCATCGTGCTCGGCGATCTGCTCGACAAGAATCTGCGGCGCGGGCTGACGTTATCAGACGGCGACCTGTCGCCGTTCTTCACCCGCCCGATCAGCTTCGTGATGTTCTGCCTCGTGGCCGGCACCATCCTGATGAACATCCCGGCCGTCACCAGATCAGTCGGCCGTTTGTGGGCAGCACTCACCGCGCCCTTGCGCCGCAAGTCGCGTGACGCGTAAAAGCGCGCATGAAAATTTCCCTGTGCAACGAAGTGCTGGCCGACCACGACTTTGCGCGCCAATGCGAGTTGGCGAAGCAGATGGGCTATGACGGACTGGAGGTGGCGCCGATCACCCTCTCGCCTGATCCGCATCTGCTCACGCCCCAGCGCCGCAAGGAGCTTCGCACGATTGCGGAGGACCACGGCGTGCCGGTGACCGGGCTGCATTATCTGATGCGGGCACCAGAGGGCCTGTCGATCACGGCAATCGACCCCGCTGTCCGCGCCCGCACGTTGGATGTCACGCGCCGGCTGATTGCACTCTGTCACGACCTCGGCGGCAGCATGATCGTCCACGGCTCGCCGGCGCAGCGCCGCCTCGAACCCGGGCACGAGGCGGACAGCTACCGCTTCGGTGTCGAATTCTGGGCCGCGATTGCAAAGGATGCGGAAACCGCGGGCGTCACCTATTGCGTCGAGCCGCTGCATCAACCGGACGCCAATTTCGTGAATACAGTGGAAGAAGCCGCCGGGATCGTACGGCAGATCGGCAGCCCCGCGGTCCGTACCATGATCGACTGCTCCGCGGCGTCGATCTGGGAAAAGCAATCGGTGCCCGACCTGATCCGGCAATGGATGCCGTCAGGTCTGATCGCCCATATCCATTTCAACGATACGAACCGGCGCGGTCCCGGCGACGGAGCGCTCACCTTCGGACCCATCATTACGGCACTGCGTGAGACCGGCTATTCCGGGAATGCCAGCATCGAGCCGTTCATCTATATCCCCGATGGCGCTACCTGCGCCGCCCGCAATATCGGCTACATCCGCGGCGTAATGGATGGATTGAGCTAGAGGAAAGATTTTCCGCAACCTCGGCGCCGGACGACAGCCAACTTTTTCGCCACCGCACTTCGAAGAAACATTCTGCCCCGCATGGGAGCCTTGCAGGGGGCGAGTGCCGCGGCGGCTTCCCTCACGACCGGTCAAGCGCCATCTCGTCTCTCCGAAAGCAGCGCGGACGCGCTCACCTGGTTCATGCTCGGAGCAGAGATTGCGATGCTGACCGCTTCCCCCGGCCTGTCTGTTCCCCATCCGGTCGCTTCGGCGCGCCCGGCGCCGCAAGGCCGGTATCGCGAGACGATGGCACGGATCGAACTGTTCCGATCGCTCGACGCCGAGGCGATTGCCGATCTGGACCGGCAATCCACGTGGCGGAAATATTCCCGCAATGACTGGATCATCGAACGTCACGATACCGGCGGCGACGTCTTCTTTGTCATCAGTGGCACGGTCCGGGTCAAGATTCCGGAATCCCAGGGTCGCGAGGTGCTGTTTCAGGATCTCGATGCCGGAAGCTACTTTGGCGAAATGGACGCCATCGACGGGAAGCCCCGCGCGATCGGCGTGATGGCTGTGACCGATGTGCTGATCGCGCGGATGCCGCGAGAGGTTTTCCGACGGACGATCTGCCGTCACTCGGACGCCGCGAATCAGGTTCTGGTTCGGCTTACCGGAATTATCCGCACGCTTACCGACCGCGTCCGCGAATTCACCACACTGGACGTCAAGCACCGCATCTATGCCGAATTGCTTCGGTTGTCGCAGCAGAAGAACGGCGAGAAGGATGTCGCCGTCATCTCGCCGCCGCCGGTTCAGTCGGCCATCGCGGCGCGCATCAGTACACGGCGTGAGACGGTGGCGCGCGAAATGAAAGCGCTGGAGCGTGCGGGCCTGATCGAACGCAAGCGCGGCGCTCTTGTCCTGACCGACACCAAGACATTGCAATGCATGCTCAAGCGCGACGCCGGCTGCGACAATGCCGATCTCAGCGGCGATCTGGTCTGAACGACAAGGCCGGCGCCGCGGCCGGCCTTGTCATCGATTGATGTCGCACGGAATTCTGCGCCACACCTAATTGTGGACGTCGCGGCGCAGCATCAGCCGCACGTTCGGATCGGGATCCTGACCCTGGTACTTGCCCCATTCGTAAACCGCCGTCGATTCCGGTGCGACTTGCGTGACCGGAGCGCGCGGTGGGACCTGCGCGCGGGCCGCAGCCGCGGACTTTTTCACCTGGTGGCGGCCGGTCTGCGCATCCGCGGATGAGGCCGCAAGCGGGCCGGCAATAAGGGCCAACGCGAGGGCCGAAGTGATCAAGCGTTTCATGTTGCTACTCCAAATTCCATTGGCATGTTGCCACGTGAACCCGGAGATGGCGGCTTCCGTTGCACCTGCCTGTGCGAAATCGCACACCTCGTCGCGACCGCGAACGGCGAGCGCTATCGGTTTTCCCGCAGCGCGCTGCGCTGGATCTTGCCGGTGATGGTTTTTGGCAGCGCCGCAACAAACTCGATGGCGCGCGGGTATTTGTACGGCGCGATCTGCGCCTTCACGAGATCCTGCAATTCCCGCTTCATGAGCTCGCCGCTCACGGCACCGTCGCGCAGGACCACATAAGCGGCGACGATCTGTCCGCGCTCCTCATTCGGCAGTCCCACCACCGCGCATTCCGCGACCGAGGCATGCTGCAACAACACGCCCTCTACTTCGGCGCCGGAAATGTTGTAGCCCGCGCTGACGATCATGTCGTCGGTGCGGGCGTGATACCAGAACACGCCGTCGTCATCGGTCTCGAAGGCATCGCCGGTCAGATTCCAGCCATCCTGCACATATTTCTGCTGTCGCTCGGGATCGTCGAGATAGCGGCATCCGGTCGGACCGCGCACCGCCAGCCGCCCCACCTGCCGTGGCGGCAGCGGATTCATCTCCTCGTCGACTACCATTGCGCGATAGCCAGGCGCCGCTTCGCCGACTGCGCCCGGAATGCGCTGCGTGTCCTGATTGATCATGAAGCCGTGCAGCATCTCGGTCGAACCGATCGAATTCATCAGCCGGACGCCGGTCGCGCGGTACCAACCCTCGAACACCGCCAGCGGCATATGTTCGCCGGAGGAGATGCAGTTCTTCAGCGATGACACGTCGTAGCCGGCCGCGAGCGGGGTCATGGCGCGATACAAGGTCGGCACCGTAAACAGTTGCGACACGCCCTCGCGCTCGATGGCCGACAACATGGCTTCCGGCGCCGGCTGTTCGAGCATCACTGCCGAGCCGCCGAAGCGGAGCGGAAACACCAGCATCGCACCGAGCCCGAAGGTGAAGGCGAATGGCGCGGAGCCGAGAAACACATCGTCGGGCGTGGGCTTCAGGATATGACGCGGCAGGCAATCGGCGATTGCGAGCACGTCGCGGTGGAAATGCACGGTGGCCTTGGACAGCCCGGTGGTGCCGGAGGTGAAGGCAATCAGCGACACATCGTCATGGGACGGAATGACATTGTCGAAGTCGCCGCTCTGTCGCGCCATCCGCGCTTCGAGGCCATCGGCGGCATCGGTATGAAACGCGATCGACTTCAGGCCGGGCGCAGAGGCCGCTGCCTTGTCGAGCTCATCGATCAGCCGCGCGTCGCAAAGCGCGAACTGCACCTTTGCCTTCCCGAGCATGTAGGACAATTCGGCGGCGCGCAGCAGCGGCATGGTGGCGACCGCGATGCCGCCCGCTTTGAGCACACCCAGCCAGGCCGCGGCCTTCATCGCATTGTTGGCCGACCGCAGCAGCACGCGATTGCCGGGAACCAGGCCGAGATCGTCGCGCAGCACCGCCGCAATCCGGTTCGCCTTGTCGAGCAGCTCCGCGTAGGTCCAGGTCACGGCCGGGGTGCGGATCGCCGGGCGCGGGCCGAACCCTGCCGCCACCTGCCGGTCGATCAGTTCGGCCGCCGCATTGAAGCGCTGCGGATAGCCGAGTTCATCCAGTCCCTCGAATTCGGGCCAAAGATCGAACGGGGGCAAATGGTCGCGCGCGAAGCTGTCGGGGAAGGCGCTGGGATCGAGCATGGAGGAGAATGGCGGGTGAGAGCTTTTGAAACCTATCCGCGCGGGACAGGCGGTGACAACCGTCGTCGGGGGTCCGATTGACGGCCCTGCCGCAGACGCATACATCCATCTGGATATAATTCAAAATGCGAGCGAACCGATGTGGCGTCCCCCGCAGCGCATCCAGTTCGAGCCGACATTCGGCCGGATCCCGACAAGCGCCGAAGCGCAGGCCTCCCGGCTGTTTTCGCCGGTGCCGGTCGGCCCCGTTGCGCTTGAGCAGCGCACCTGGGTGCCGGCCATGGTGCCATGGCGGGCGACCGAAGACGGGTTCGTCACCGATGCCGTGGTCGAGTGGTATGCCCGCTTCGCCAAGGGGCGTCCCGGCGCGATCGTGGTCGAGGCCACTGGCATTCGGGACATCCCGAGCGGGCCCTTGATGCGGATCGGCGACGATCGTTTCATCCCCGGCCTGACACGGCTGGTCGAGGCGGTGCGCGAGGCGAGTGAGGGCCAGTCGCGGGTTTTCATCCAGCTCATCGACTTCCTGTCGATCCGGCGCCGGCCCGACGCGAAGAAATATTTCGAACGGTTTCTCGCAATTACCGATGCGCATCGGGCCGCCCTGCCCGGCCTGGGCGAAACCGAACTCCGCGCCGCGCTGGCCGGGATGAAGCGGGACGAACTGGCCAAGATCCTGACCGAGCGAGAGCTGGAATCGCTGGAGTTTGGCTATCGCGAGCGGGTCACCGACATGGACCTGCCGCATGTCCGCGAACTTCCGGACGTGCTGCCGAAACTCTTCGCCGATGCCGCCTTGCGCGCGCAGACGGCCGGCTTCGACGGGGTCGAGCTGCATTACGCCCATGCCTATACGATGGCGTCGTTCCTCTCGCGCAAGAACACCCGCGATGACGGCTATGGCGGCTCGCTGGAGAACCGCGCAAAGCTGCCGCTCGCGGTGTTCAGGGAGGTCCGCGCGCGGACCAAGCCCGACTTCGCGGTCGGCTGCCGCTATCTGGCCGACGAATGCATCGACGGCGGCAGCGGCGTCGAGGATGCGGTGTATTTCGGGCTTGAATTCGCCAAAGCCGGGATGGATTTCATCTCGACCTCGCGCGGCGGCAAGTTCGACGACGCCAAGCAGCCCGGCGTCGGCGGCGCGGCCTATCCCTATACGGGCCCGAGCGGCTATGAGTGCATGCCGCAATATATCTCCGACGAACGCGGGCCGTTCGGCCGCAATGTCGACGCCACCACGGCAATCCGCAAGGCCATCCATGGCGCGGGGCTGCAGACACCGGTGGTCTGCACCGGCGGCGTGCATAATTTCGAGTTTGCCGAGAAGATGCTCGAAGACGGCGTCTGCGACATCGTCGGCTCCGCACGCCAGTCGCTCGCCGATCCGGACTGGTTCCTGAAAACGAAACTCGGTCTCGGCGACCGCGTGCGCGTCTGCGAATTCACCAATTACTGCGAAGGCCTCGACCAGAAGCACAAGACCGTCACCTGCCAGCTCTGGGACAAGGAAGGGCTCGACGATCCGAAGGTCAGCAAGACCGCGGACAAGAAGCGCCGCTTAACCGCGCCGGACTGGTCGCCCGCGCAATGACGCAGCGCATCGAGATCAGCGAAGTCGGCATGCGCGACGGGCTGCAGATCGAGCGCAGCTTCGTCCCGACCGACACCAAGATTGCACTGATCGACGCCTTGTCGAAGACCGGATTGACGAAGATCGAGATCACCGGCTTTGTTCATCCGAAGGTGATCCCGCAACTCGCCGACGCCGAGGCTGTCGCCGCGGGCATCAGACGCGAGCCGGGCGTCCGCTACGCAGCGTTCATCCCCAATGCCCGCGGCGCCGAACGTGCCATCGCGGCCGGCATCGACGACCTGAAGGTCGGCGTCGCCGTGAGCGACAGCTTCAACCGGCTGAACGTGCGCATGACCACCGAACAGGGCATGACGGCGATCGACGAGATCGCGGCGGCTGCAAAGGGCACGCAGAGCCGCGTGGTCGGCGCCATCGCCACCGCCTTTGGCTGCCCCTACGAGGGTCCGGTATCGCGCGAGCGCATGCACCGGATGATGGAGCAACTCCTCGGACACGGGGCGCCGATCGTCTATCTCGCCGACACCACCGGGGTCGCCAATCCCGACCGCATCCGGCGAACGGTCGAAGACCTGCAGAAGACCTTTCCGCAGGCCGTGATCGGCCTGCACCTGCACAACACCCGCGGTCTCGGCATCGCCAATGCGCTGGCCGGTCTCGATTGCGGCATCCGACATTTCGAGGGATCGATCGGCGGGCTCGGCGGCTGTCCGTTTGCGCCGCGCGCCGTCGGCAATATCTGCACCGAGGATTTCGTGCATATGGCGCACGAAATGGGGCTCGAGACCGGGATCGACCTCGACGCGCTGGTCGACGTTGCACGCATGGCGCAGGAGGCGCTCGGACGCTCGCTTCCCGGCATGGTGATGAAATCGGGCAAGGCGTCCGAGCTGCACGCCATGGACGCGGCGCGGGTGAAGGTGGACTGAAAAAGCCCGCCGCCGTTATCCCGCCAGCGGCGCCTGCAATATCCGCCGCCGCTGCTTGATCAGATATTCGAGACGACTGAGCGCGATCTGCAGACCGCCCGCATCGGTGTCGCCACCGGTCTCACGCGACAATTCGGTGCGCAGAATCTCGTCGATCTCGTCCTCGATCCGGTCGAGGTCTTCTGCCGTGGCCGCATCGCGGATGCGCCCTGTGATGTTATAGAGCCGCTCTGGCGGGCGTCCGCCTTCGGGCACCGGCATCATGAATTTCCAGAAGGCGGCGGCCAGCGAACTCAGCATGCCGAGCAGCATCGACGCATAGAAGAACTGGTCGCCGTATTTGTCGAAGATCGTCTTCACGTCGCCGCTGAAATAGGCCTCGGCACCGGGATGGATCGGGATCGGCGCGTCTTTCTCGGTCGACGGCGCAGTGATCTGGGCGAGGATCGGATGTTCGCCGATCATGCTGCCGCGAGTCTCCATAATCGCCTGGGTGAGTTGCGTCGCGACATCAGTGCTCAGCTTCTCTTTCGCGATCAGATAGATCGGTACACGTAATGTGGTCAGATCATCATCCGGGATCGCCGGCGACCCGCGGATCGTTCCCTTCGGAATGTCGAAGCTCTCGTAGGCCCCGACCGCGGCCGCGATGGCGCCCGCGGAATCGATCGCGAGCAGCGTCGGACTCTTCTTGGAGTCGCGCGGGAAGAGATTGCGCAGCATGGTCAGGTAGCGGCCGGAGATCGGAGTGACAAGCAGGAGAGCCTGGATTTTCTTGTTGTGGATGGCGGCAGCAACTTCCGGAAGCGTGATGTCCTGAAACTTCACTTTCGATCGCGAGAGATCGTATTCGCTGTCCAGCACCGACGCGATCCGTTGATTGACCGGACCTCCAACGACACCGATGGTCTTGCCCTTCAGATGATCGATATCGGTGATGGATGTCCCAGGCAGACCGAGCAGCATCAGCACGCCGTGTGTGATCACCACCACGGTCCGCGCACCTTTCAGATCGGTGGCATCGCCGCGGACGATGGCGAGGTCGACGTCGCCTTTGGCAAACGCTTCGGCGGCGCCGAGCGGTGTTCCGGTGTCGATGACTTTCAACCGGATGCTGGAATTGGCTGTCGAGGCAAGCCTGGAGGCCAGCGAGTTCATCAGCCTCGCACCCTCGCCGTCGAGCGAGCCGGCCGCAACAGTGAGCGTGACCGGGCGCGTCGAATAGCGATAGGCGTATAAGCCCAGGCCCGTGGTCAGAGCCACGAGACCGATAACGAGCGCAACCCTCATCCAGCGAGAAAGATGCATCGAAAGCTACCCGGCCGGGGGCCCCGGCTCCTGTCGCCCGCGCTCTTCCATCGGGTAAAGGCCGATGAGCCGCGAGATTAATACAGCGATATAAAACACACCCGTCAACTGTTCCAACTGGCTGAGCGAGCGCGCAAAAGGCGCGACCGGGGTTATATCGCCAAACCCGGTCGAGGTCAGTGCGGCGATGCTGAGATGCATCATGTCGGCAAGCAGCGGGCCGCCCTGATCCTTGGCGCCGACACCGGCCGGGAAAGAGAAAGACCCGGGCGACAATATCTCGATCATGGCATAGCCCCCCGCCCATGCGAAAGCGAGCAGGATGTAGACGCTCAGCGCCGCATGGACCCGATCCGCATAGAGCGGGCCGAATGACAACACGTGGCTCAGAATGACCGAGGCCGTGAAGAAACAGAAGATGGCGAAGGCCGCCATCATCGCGGCCTCGACCATGCGGTCGTCGGTTACAAACCATGCCACCTGCAAACACAGGGTGGTGATCGCGAGTGCGATTCCGACTACCCGCAGGACCATGGAACGGCTCGCCGCCATGGTCCCCGAGACCATGATGACAACCACAATCAGTCCACCGGCAACCCGCGCGACCGTTCCGCCGAGCGCCAAGGGGTGCAATCCGACATACAGCAGCAACGCGATCAACAGCACGGAACCGGCCCCGCCGTAGCGGAAGACCTCGGAGCTGTCATCGCCTGTCGATTTGGTCATGGAGTGATGGCGAATCGCCGGTTTGGTCGACGCATTCTGGCACAGCTTGCGCCGCGTTTCTTGCCATTGTCAGCCACGATACCCGATCTTCCGGGAGATCGCGTCCGCCGTCTCGTACACCATCGGGCGCAGCGCCCTCTCCCCCCCGATCATGTCCGACAGCTTTTCGGGAACGATGACGGTGACGGCGGCGACCACCCGCGAATCGTGCCCGCGGATCGGATAGGCCAGGCTGACCAGCCCGGGATCGACGGTCGAACGGTGGAAGACGTAGCCGCGTTTCCGGTCCACCGCGATCTGGTTGTTGAAGTCCTGAAGCGGCGGAACCGCCTGTGCGCCGCGCAATTCCTTGCGCAGCCGGTCATGGAGATCGCGAAGACGCGCCTCGTCCTGATGGGCCAGCATGACGCGGCCGCTGGAGGTGGTGTGCGCGGGCAGGCGTGCGCCGAGTTGCAGATTGCTGACCAGTCCGACATTCGGCACCGCGCGGGCGAGATAGACCGCATGCCATCCATCGAGAATGGCGACATGGGCGGCGGAATTGGTGCGATCGCTCAAAGCGCGCAGGAAGGGCTGCGCGATTTCGGTGATCGGCTGGGCGTGCAGATATTCAAATCCGAGGTCCAGGGTTTTCGAGGTCAAGCGGTAGCGCCGCGTCTCGGAATCCCGGGCGATGAAACCGTCGGCCTCGAGCGTATAGACCAGCCGGTAGGTCGCCGAGCGCGTCAGCCCGAGGCCGGCCGCGAGTTCGGCCAGGGTCTTGGCGGGCTTGCTGCGCGGAAACAGCTGCAACAGCGCAAGTCCGCGCGACAGCCCGGGCACGATATAGCGCGGGTCGATGGAGTCATCGTTGTCAGCTTTTGGCACGGCAAGCGGTCCGGTTCCGGGAGACATGTGTTTCCTATATCAAACCTCGCGTTGACATGACAAACCAGCTTTCCTAACCCGGCTCGTCTGTGCAGGAGAAGGAAACTGGGGCATGGGACTGACGACCGACATGGGGCGCTTCGTCGCCGGCCTGCGTTATGACGCGCTGCCTCCGCAAGCGCTGAACACGGTTCGTCTGGGCTTCACCGACTGCATCGCCTGCATGGTCACGGGCTGGAACGAACCGGTCACCCGGACCACCGCGCGCGGCCTCGGTATCGTTCATGACGGCGCCAACACGCCGATCTCGGCGCTGCAAGCGCCCGCACCGGAACGTGCCCTGATCTACGGCGTCGCCTCGCACGCCATCGATTACGACGACACCGGCCTCGCCGGACATCCGAGCGCCATCCTGGTCCCGACCATCCTGGCGGAAGCGGCCGAATCCGGCGCCGACGGCCGTGCGATGATGACGGCCTATGTCGCCGGTTACGAAGTCTGGGCCGACATGGCGCGGCGCGATCCGGACCAGCATCACCGCAAGGGCTGGCACCCAACCGCGATGCTTGGGACCATTGCCGCTGCCGGCGCGGTAGCCTCGCTGCGCGGCCATGATGCCGCGATGGCCACACGGACCATCGGTATCGCGGCCTCGCTCGCGGGCGGGATCGTCGGCAATTTCGGCTCCATGACCAAGCCCTATCAGGTCGGCCGCGCCGCCCAGTCGGGTCTGCTCGCAGCACGTCTCGCAGAAGCCGGCCTGACCTCGACCGACACCGCGATCGAGGACGATCTCGGCCTGTTGCGCGCAATTTCGCCGAAGGGCCAGGTCGATACCCAGACCCCGGCCAATTTCGGCAAGGACTGGGGCATCCTGCGCGCCGGCATCAACATCAAGCTCTATCCTGTCTGCTACGCGGTTCATCGCGCGATCGATGCGGTGATCGACATGCGCAAGGTCAATCCGGTCAAGGCCGAAGATGTCGAGGCGATCGATCTCGAAATCGGCGAGACCCAGGCCGAAATCCTGCGCGTGCATCGTCCGACCAACGGGCTCGACGCAAAAATTTCCGGTGAATTCGCCATGGCCTCCGCCATCGTTGCCGGCGCATGCGGCAATGCCGAACTCACCGACGCATTCGTGAACCGGCCCGATGTACAGGACCTGATCCGCAAGGTGCGCGTCGTCACCACCTCCGAGCGAGATGACCACGAACCGGCGCATTCGCCGTTCGATCGGGTGACGCTGCATGTCCGCGGCGGCGGCAAGCTGACCACCGAGGCGGTGAAACGCCCGCGCGGGCATTTTCAGCGCGGGGTCGAGACCGAGGCGATGTGGACGAAGTTCGAGGATTGTGTGAAGCCTTCGCTCGGCGAGCGCGGCACCCGCACCCTGTTCGACACGATCCAGGGGCTCGATCGCATGCCCTCGATCGATGGGTTCGGTTTGTTCCCGGCCGGCAATGCCAAAGCGAGCGCCGCATAACCATGGACGGTCTCAAGCATCTTCTGGTGGAGCGGCCCGAACCGGGTCTGATGGTGGTTCGCTTCAACCGCCCCGAAGTCCATAACGCGCTCAACACCGCGACCTCGGAAGATCTCTACAAGGTCTTCGGCAAGCTCGCCTTCTATCCCGGCGACGTACGCTGCGTGATCCTCACCGCCACCGGCGAGAAGGCCTTCAGCGCCGGCGGCGACCTGAAGGAACGCCAGGGCATGACCGATGAGCAATGGCGCGCGCAGCACGCCATCATCGAGGAAGCCGCCTATTCGGTGATCAACTGCTCGGTGCCGGTCATCGCCGCCATCAACGGCGTCGCCTTCGGCGGCGGCTGCGAACTCGCGCTTTGCTGCGACTTCATCTACGCGGCGCGCCATGCGCGTTTCGCGCTGCCCGAGGTCACGCGCGGTATCATGCCGGGCGCGGGCGCAACGCAGAATTTGCCGCGCGCAGTGGGCGTGCGCCGCGCCAAGGAAATCATCATGAGCGGCCTGCCCTTCTCGGCCGAACAGGCGCACGAATGGGGCATGGTCAACGAGGTTTGCGACGCGGCCGACCTGATGCCGAAGGTGATGAGTCTCGCAAAGACCATTTGCGACAACGCGCCGATCTCGGTGCGGCAGATCAAGAAGGCGGTCAACGCCTCCATCAATATGGATCTGCAATCGGGACTGGCCTTCGAGATTCAATGCTACGAGCGCATGATCTCGACCGAAGACCGCCATGAGGGCGTGCGCGCCTTCAACGAGAAGCGAAAGCCGGATTTCAAGGGGCGCTGATGTTTGGCCCGTCAACACGGGTGTTGGACTGACAGCAACAGCGCATCTACACTGACCGCGACAAAGACGCCGAAGGGCGCGTTCAGCGGATTCGTCCGCCGATCCAACTGGGAGGAGATCTGATGTCATTCTGCAGACGTACCGCCGTCCTGGCGCTAGCCGCGTCCGGTATCGCGATTGCGTCCGGCGCAGCGCTTGCGCAGGACAAATGGCCAAGCCGTCCCATCGCGCTGGTCGTGCCCTATCCGCCCGGCGCCTCCACCGATTTCATCGGCCGCCTGATCCGCGACCCGCTCGAGGAGCAGTTGAAGGTCCCGGTGGTGGTCGAGAACAAGCCGGGCGCCGGCGGCACCATCGGCGCGGCGCAGGTCGCGAAGGCCGCACCCGACGGATACACCTTCATGGTCACGGTGAATGCGCCGGTCACCATGAACGCGCACATGCAGAAGAATTTCCCGTTCGACCCGATGAAGTCGTTCACGCCGGTGATCAAGGTCGCCGACGTGGTGATGACGCTTGCGGTCAACGCCAAGCTGCCGGTCACGAACGTGCAGGAGCTGATCGATTACGCGAAGAAAAACCCCGATCAGAAGATGAGCTTCGGCAGCGCGGGCATCGGCTCCGCGCATCACATCGCCGGCGAGCTGATCAAGCAGAAGACCGGCATCAACATGGTGCACGTGCCCTATCGCGGCGGCGGCCCGGCCATTGCCGACCTCGTGGCCGGCCATATCCCGATCAGCTTCGGCACCACGCCCGCGGTCCTGCCGCAGCACCAGGCCGGCACCATCCGCATTATCGGGCTGGTCGAACAGAAGCGTTCGCCGGATCTGCCCGGTATTGCGACGGTGTCCGAGACCGTGGAAGGCGTATACACGTTCAACTGGCTGGGCGTGTTCGCCCCGCTCGGCACGCCGAAGCCGATCGTCGACCGCGTCAACGAAATCATTTCGGAGGCGATCAAGAAGCCGGACATCATCGCCAAGATGAAGACGCAGGGCGCGACGCCGGCCGGTGGCACGCCGGAAGACCTGCAAAAGTCGATGCAGGAAGAATTCGACCACTGGACCAGGGTCATTCCGTCCATCGGCATCACGCCGCAATAACGGTGAGACCACACATCGCGGCGCCCGCTCGTAACGGGCGCCGCTTTTATTTGAGGCGACATCATGTCTGAGCAGGACCTGCAGGGCCGCGCCGCGGTCGTCACCGGATCGGGCCGCAATATCGGGCGCGCCATCGCGCATGCGCTGGCGAAGAAAGGCGCGTCCGTGGTTGTCAACGGCTCCTCCAACAAGGACGCGGTCGACAATGTCGTCGCCGAGATCAAGGCGGCGGGCGGCAAGGCGATCGGGGTGATGGCCGATGTCGGCAAGGACGCCGAATGCGGCAAGCTCATTCAGTCTTGCGTCGACGCGTTCGGCTCCGTCGACATCATGGTCAACAATGTCGGCATCAGGCGCTATCAGGCGTTTCTCGAGATCACGCCGGAAGACTGGAACAATGTACTCGGCACCAATCTCAGTTCCGCCTTCTATCTGTCGCGTCACGCGATCCCGCATATGCGCAAGAACAAGTGGGGCCGCATCGTTCTCATTTCCGGTTTCGACGGGTTCTGGGCGCAGGTGACGCATCGCGCGCACAACATCACCTGCAAGGCGGGCATGCACGGGCTGGCGAAGGCGATGGCGCGCGAATTCGGGCCGGACGGCATCACCGCGAATTGCGTGGTGCCCGGCGCGATCGATACCGAGCGCGACTGGAGCCAGTATCCGCACCAGGCGAAAGAGAAGATCCAGTCGGAGATTCCGCTGGGCCGCTTCGGTGATGTCGCGGAGGTGGCGGCGGCGGTTGCGTTTCTGGCCTCTCCCGGCGGCGGCTTCGTCTCGGGCCAGGCGACGCACGTCAATGGCGGGCATTATATGATCTGAGGTTTGGTCGCCCCCGCGACTATCTCCTCGTCATTGCGCGCCAACGGGTCCGCGCTTCGCGCGGCCCGATTACAGGCTCCGCGAAGCAATCCACGCGCGTCCTTGATCAATGGTGCCGCCGATTTGTCGGCGGCGGATTGCTTCGTCCTGCTTCGGCAACGCCTCGCACTCCTCGCAATGACGGACCCGCGCACAAAGCATGGCCGTCCCTGATTTTTTGCCTGTTCGGGCGGGCGACCGCTTTTGCCCTCAACTCATCCGACTGAATTCTGAACTGCACCGCGTTTGGGACACAAACCACCGCATTTGACATCGCCGTCTCCCTGCATAAAATGCCCGCAACACGATACAGATGTACCGCATTGCGGTTCACGCCCAGGGAGGAGACGGTTCGCTGCGGCACGCAGCATCCGCATCGCACATGAAACGCATCGCACTCGAAGAACACTTCATGGCCCCCGGCTTCGAGCCGTACTGGCTGAAGACGGTCGAGGATGTCGAACCCGCGCGCTATGCGCAGGTGCTCGCGCGGCTTAACGATTTCGGCGAGCAGCGGCTGGCCGCGATGGACACCTCCGGCATCGGCATGGCCGTGCTCTCGCTTGCCGGCCCCGGCGTGCAGATCGAGCCTGACAAGGCCAAGGCGACCAAGCTGGCGCGCCAGGGCAACGATTTCCTCGCCACCCAGATGCAGAAGAAGCCGGATCGCTATCTCGGCTTCGCGCATCTGGCGGTCCAGGACGCGAAGGCCGCGGCCGACGAACTGGAGCGCTGCGTGCGCGACCTGAACTTCTCCGGCGCCATGATCAACGGCCATACCAACGGCCAGTATCTCGATCATCCCGATACGTTTCCGCTGTGGGAGCGCGCCGAAGCGCTCGGCGTTCCGATCTACATCCATCCGGCCGATCCGGTCACCCCGATGCCGGCGCTTGACGGCTATCGCGGCCTGAAGCGCGCCACCTGGGAATGGACGGTGGAGACCGGCACGCATGCACTGCGCATCGTGTTTTCCGGCCTGTTCGATCGCTTCCCGAAAGCCAAGCTCGCGCTCGGCCATCTCGGCGAGACCCTGCCCTATCAGTTGTGGCGCTTCGACAGCCGCGCCCAGCTCTATGGCGTGAAGCTGAAGAAGCGGCCGTCGGACTACATCCGAGAAAATCTCGTGGTCACCACCTCCGGCATGTTCTCGTTCGAGCCGATCGATTGCGCGCTCAAGGCGCTCGGCCGCGAGAACGTGATGTATTCGGCGGATTATCCGTTCGAGGACCCGGCCGAGGCCGGCGCCTTCATGGACGAATTGCCGCTCGATCGCGGCGTGATCGAAGACATCTCCTACAACAATGCCGCGCGACTCCTTCGTATCGGAGCGTAACCATGACCGCCGCGATGAAGCATCCGGCCGGAGCGCCAGCGGCCGACAAGATCCAGGAGAAAAGCCAGGTTCAGGTGATCGCCCGCGCCGCCGCGATCATGCGCGCGCTGGAAGACACCACCACCGGCCTCAGCCTCGGCGAGATCGCGCTGAAAGTCGGGCTCGCCCGCTCCACCGTCCAGCGGATCGTGTCGGCGCTTGAAACCGAGAAGCTGGTGGTCGCCGCCTCCCCCGCCGGCCGGGTGCGGCTTGGCCCCACCATCCTGCGTCTGGCCGGTTCAGTGCGCACCGATTTCGTCGCGCTGGCGCGGCCGTTCCTGATCGAACTGTCGAAGGAACTACACGAGACCGTCGATCTCGCATCGATCAAGGGCGATCATCTGGTGTTCATCGATCAGGTGACCGGATCGCAGCGCCTGCGCACGGTGTCGGCGGTCGGCGACAGCTTCCCGCTGACCTGCACCGCAAACGGCAAGGCCTATCTCGCGGAGCTTGACGATGCCGCGATCGAGGCGCTGGTCGGCAAGGCCTACAAGGCGCGCACGCCGCATACCATCACGCGGTTGCCGCAGCTGCTCGAAGACATTCAGACGGTGCGCCGGAACGGCTACGCGCTCGATTGCGAGGAACACACCATCGGCATCTGCGCCGCCGGCGTCTCCATGCGCGACATGCTCGGTAATTTCGTTGCGATTTCGGTTCCGGTGCCGACACAACGCTTCCAGAAGGATCGCGAACTGATTTGCGAGCGCCTGCTCGCGACCAAGAGAACGCTGGCAGGTCACCTGTCCAGCTCAACCAGCTAACAGGGAGGACGGGTGCATGGCGACAATTCGCGGCATCGATTTCGAAGAAAATCTTCACAACGCGATGGGGCTTGAGTTCTACAACCTCTCGCATCGCTTCGGTTATCAATCCCCGAACTGGCCGTATTTCGAGGACGTGAAGATCGAGCGCATCCACTACATGGCGAAGTCAGGCGTGCTGTCGCAGCGCATCACCACCTCGATGCACAACACCACGCATATCGACGCGCCCGCCCACGTGGTGCAGGGTACGCCGTTCATCGACGAGGTGCCGCTGCCGCACTTCTTCGGCTCCGGCATCGTGGTGTCGATCCCGAAAAAGAAGTGGGAGCCGATCACCTATGACGACATGGAGAAGGCGGCCGGCAAGATCGTGCGGCCCCGCGACGTCGTGATCGTCAATACCGGCTGGCATCACCAGTACGAGGATTCGGAAGACTATTTCTGCCGCGCGCCGGGCTTCGTCGGATCGGCCGGCGACTGGTTCGTCGAGAAGAAGGTCAAGGTGGTCGGCCACGACACCCAGGCCAACGATCATCCGCTGGCGACCGCGATCGGCCCGCAGCGCAATGGCCCGCTGCATCCGCATCTCGCCGAGGAATACAAGGAATGGTCGGGCGGGCGCGACTGGAAGGACGACTTCCCGGAATGGGAGCCGGTGCATCGCAAGCTGTTCTCCAACGGCATCCTCGGCATCGAGAATGTCGGCGGCGATCTCGACAAGGTCACCGGGCGCCGCTGCACCTTTGCGTTCTTCCCGTGGAACTGGGATCGCGGCGATGGCTGCATCATCCGCCTGGTGGCGATGATCGATCCGAAGGGCAATTACCGCATCGAGAGCGGGGAGAAGTTCTGATGATCGTTCGCAGGTTCAACGAGGCGAAGCCCTACGAGGCGCCGAACCATCGAGGCTACAGCTCTCTGCGCCTGTTCGGCGCGGAGGCCGGCGGCTCCAAGGAAATGATCGTCGGGCTGTCGCATTTTCTCCCTGGCGGTGGCGCAGGTCCGGACGGTTCGCCGCCGGAGAAGGTGTATTTCGTGGTTTCGGGCGAACTCACCGTCATCGTCGACGGCAAGGAGCATGTGCTGAAGGCGAACGATAGCTGCTACATCGGTCCGAACGAAGAGCGCGAGATCATCAATCGCTCGAACGAGGTCTGCACCATTGTGGTGGCGATGCTGCCGCCGCGGAAATAATCGATTTGTCATCCTGAGGTGGCGGCCGCAGGCCGCCCTCGAAGGATGAACGGCCAAAGTTCTTGACGCTTTCTCCGTCGCCCTTCGAGGCTCGCTTCGCTCGCACCTCAGGGTGACGGAGACAAGTAGGAGTATTCCCATGTCCGAAGACTTCCTGAAAAACCCGCTTTCCCTGTTCGACATCAAGGGAAAAACCGCGATCGTCACCGGCGCCTCCGGGGCGTTCGGTGCGCTCGCCGCGAAAGTGCTGGCCGGCGCCGGCGCCAATATCGTGATCGCCGCCGGCAATGCCGCTGAGCTGAAAAAGACCGCGGCAGAATGCGAAGCACTCGGCGCCAAGGTCGAAGCCGTCGCGGTGCGGCCGAACTCGGAAGCCAATTGCGACAAGATCGTCAAGGCCGCGGTCGACAAGTTCGGCCGGCTCGACATTCTGGTGGTCGGCTCCGGAAAGAACGATGTCGCCAAGATCGTCGACATGGCGCCGGAACGCTTCCTCGACGTGATGGATGCCAATGTCACGCAGAGCTGGCTGATGGCGCGCTCCGCCGGCAAGCAGATGCTGGCGCAGGGCAAGGACGGCAAGACCTCCGGCAAGATCGTGCTGATGTCGTCGGCACGCGGCCTGCTCGGCCATCCGGCCGGCTACACCGCCTATTGCGCATCGAAATCGGCGGTCGACGGCATCACCAAGGCGCTCGGCTGCGAATGGGGCGACACCGGCATCACCGTGAATGCGATTGCGCCGACCGTATTCCGTTCGGCGCTGACCGCCTGGATGTATGAAGACACCGAGAAGGCCAAGGGCGTGCGGGGCGCATTCCTGGCGCGGGTGCCGAAGGGCCGACTCGGCGAGCCGTCAGACCTTGCGGGGCCGCTGCTGTTCCTCGCCTCGTCGGCGTCGGACTTTTATACCGGGCATATCCTTTATGCCGACGGCGGCTATACGGCGGGCTGACACATGTCTGGCAAAGCGCGCATCGCCGTCATCGGCGCCGGTCTGATGGGCCACGGCATCGCGCAGGTGTTCGCGCTCGGTGGCCATGAGGTGACGATCACGGATTCGTTCACCGCCAATCTCGATACGGTCAAGGCCCGCATCAGCGCCAACCTCGCCGATCTCGACGACGATGCGGATGCGGTGAATCGCGTCACGCCACACGCCGACATGGCGGCAGCCGTGCGCGATGCGGATTACGTGGTCGAGGCGGTGCTGGAGGATCTGCCGCTGAAGCAGAAGCTGTTCGCCGAGCTCGATAAGCACGTGCGTCCCGACACGATCCTCGCCAGCAACACGTCGGTGATCCCGATCACCAAGATCATGGAGGGGCTGAAGCATCGCGAGCGCGCGCTCGGCACCCATTGGTGGAACCCGCCTTATCTGGTGCCGCTGGTCGAAGTCATCGGCACGCCATGGACCGCGCCGGCGGTGATCGAGACCACGATGGCGCTGCACAAGGCGATCGGCAAGACGCCGGTGCATGTGAAGAAGGACGTCGCCGGCTTCGTCGGCAACCGGCTCCAGCACGCCCTATGGCGTGAGGCGGTTGCGCTGGTCGAGCACGGCATCTGCGATGCGGAAACCGTCGACACCGTCATCAAGGCAGCGTTCGGGCGCAGGCTCGCGGTGCTGGGGCCGCTGGAGAATGCCGACCTCGTCGGCACCGACCTCACGCTCGCGATCCACAACACGGTGCTGCCGGAAATCGAGAGCCGGCCGGCCGCTTCGCCCTATCTGGAAAAGCTCGTCGCCGAGGGCAAGCTCGGCTTCAAGTCCGGCGAAGGCTTCCGGACCTGGACGCCGGAGCAGCAGAAAGAGCTGCGCGCGAAGGTCACGCAGCATCTGAAAGCGGCACGCGCCCAGGATTTGACCAAAGATCAGACCCGGGACCGTCGCTGACGCCATGCGCGGTGCGGTCGACTTCCACGCGCATCTGGTCGATCCCGCGATCTATTGGGAAACGCAGGCCTTCAGCATCTTTGCGCAGACCACCGATCCCGCGCGCGCAGCGGCGGTGATCGCACGCATGGCTGATGTGGACGCGCGTATCGCCGCGATGGATGCGATGGGCGTCGCGGTTCAGGTGCTGTCGTCCAGCCTTGTTCATCAATGCAGCTACGATGCCGAGCCGGACACGGCGCTGCGGCTCGACGCGGCCATGAACGAGCGCATCGCACAGGCTGTCGCAAAACATCCGGCCCGCTTCCGCGGCCTCGGCAGCGTGCCGCTGCAGGCGCCGGAACGCGCCGCGGACGAACTCAGCCGGTGCATCGACAGCCTCGGGCTGAGCGGGGTCACGATCTCGACCCGCGTCCGCGACCGTGAAATCGGCGACGCGGCGTTGCGTCCGTTCTGGGAGCGTGCCGAGGCGCTCGGCGCCGTCGTCTTCATCCATCCGGCCGGCAATCCCGATCCGCGCTTTCGCAAATGGCAGCTCTGGAATTCCATCGGCCAGTCGTTCGAGGAAGCGATGGCGGTTGCCTCGCTGTTCTACGAAGGCGTTCTGGATGCCTATCCGAAGCTGAAGATCGTGGTGTCGCATGGCGGCGGCTACATGCCGTTCTATCTCGGCCGCATCGCGCGCAACTACATCGAGAAGCCGGCAACGCGCGTCAACATGACAAAGCCGCCGCTCGATTATGTCGGCATGCTCCATTACGACACCTGCGTCTACGATCCGGACACGCTGAGCCAGCTTGTCGCGGTCGTCGGGCCGGAGCGCATCGTGATGGGATCGGATTATCCGGTCGGCGAGGTGAAGCCAGCCGATTTCGTGCGCAATTGCGCAGCGCTCGATGCGGCAGCGCAAGAGCTCGTCCTGTCGGGCAACGCAGCGCGGTTGCTCAGACCGTCGTAGCCCGCGTTGAGCGGTAGCGAAACGCTGGAGAGGTCGTCCAGGGTTTCGCTCCGCGAAACCGGGTTACGAACGACTCATTCCTTCTCCAGCCCGATCTCCTTCACCACCTTGCCCCACGCGTCGTACTGCTCCTTCACGTAGGTCGCGGCCTCCGCTGGTGTGCCGGCGCCGTCGCTGTAGAAGCCGACCTTGCGCATCCGCTCCGCCACCTCCGGATTCTTGAGCACTTCGTCGAGCGCACGGTTCATCTTCTGCACGATGGCGTCGGGCGTGCCGGCGGGCGCGACCAGCACGAACCAGCCGATGAAATCGAAGCCCGGGAATGTCTGTGCAACCGGCGTCACCTGGTCGAAACCCGGCACCTTCGCGGCCGAACTCGTTGCCACCGCGCGCAGCTGGTCGCGCTCCATCATCGGCGCCGCCGACGGCACCGCCAGCATCACGACCTGGACGCGGCCCGCGATCGTATCCTGGATGCCCTGCGGCATCGCCGTATAGGGCACCTGCGTGAGTGTCACGCCGCCGAGCTTTGAGAGCCATGCGGTGAGCATGCCGGAGAAATTGCGGCTGCCGTCGGTCGCGACCGAGAGGCTGCCCGGCCTGGATTTTTCCAGCGCGATCAATTCCGGCAACGATTTTGCTTCCACGCTTGGATGGACCATGACGAAGAAGGGCACGCGGGCGATGTTGCCGACCGGCACGAAATCCTTCTCGGCATTGTAAGGGAGCGTCTTTAAGGTATGCGGATTGGTGACCAAAGCGGCCGCGGTCGCGAACAGGAACGTGTATCCGTCCGGCGCGGCGCGGGCGACGGCCTGCGCGCCGATGACATTGCCGGCGCCGGGGCGGTTCTCGATCACCACCTGCTGCCCCAGCACCTTGCCGACGCGTTCGCCGATCAGCCGGGCGATGATATCGGGCGTCCCGCCCGCGGCCTGCGTGACGACAAAGCGGATCGGGCGGTCGGGCCAGTCCTGTGCGTTCGCGGCCAACGGAGCCACCGCCAGCAACGCGGCAGCCGCGAGAATGCGGATGATCATGCATATCCTCCCGAATGGACAGCCTCTCCGTGGGGCAGCCTTTTTTGTGTACCGCCTCTCAATACGAGTGTATCGGTGGCCGGACAAGGCGGCGTCGGGCCGCGTCCCGCCAGGCGGTACGATTTTCGCCTGACGTCGGCATGCGTTATAGCGGGGCCCGCGCGCCGCTCCCCGTTCCTCTCACCCCCAGCGCAGCATTCGGCCCTCGCATGATCGGATTTCAATCTCGCGCCATGCTCTGCGGGTCCCGCAAACTGACCGCAAACGGATCGCCCCGATGAGCGAGACCGCAAGCGATATCGTCGCCGCACATCGCACCGGCGTCACCACGCCTGAAGACACCGTCCGGCGCGCCTATGAGCGCATTCGCGCGCATGGCGACCCGGCGATATTCATCACCTTGCGCGACGAACAAGAGGCGCTTGCCGAAGCCCGCGACCTGATGGCGGCGGGGCCCGAGGGCAAGCCGCTTTACGGCGTTCCGGTCGCGGTGAAAGACAATATCGACGTCGCCGGCCTGCCGACCACGGCCGCCTGCCCGGCCTATGCCTACAAGGCCGGCACCGACGCCACGGCGGTGACGCGATTGCGGCTCGCGGGCGCCATCGTCATCGGCAAGACCAATCTCGATCAGTTCGCGACCGGGCTGGTCGGCGTGCGCTCGCCCTACGGCGTGCCGCGCAATCCGCACCGCGCCGAGCTGGTCCCGGGCGGATCGAGTTCGGGCTCCGCGGTTGCGGTCGCAGCCGGGCTGGTCCCGATCGCACTCGGCACCGACACCGCGGGCTCCGGCCGGGTGCCGGCCGGGCTCAACAATATCGTCGGACTAAAGCCGAGCCTCGGGCTCGTCTCGACCTCAGGCGTCGTTCCCGCCTGCCGGTCGCTCGACTGCGTGTCGGTATTCGCGCTGACGGTCGACGATGCGTTCGTCGCCTTGCAGGCGATGGCGATCCCCGACGCGAACGATCCCTATTCGCGGGTGATGCCCGCGGGCGCGCTCGGCGCCGCGCCGTCATCGCTGGTCATCGCCGTCCCGGACGCCAATGGCCGGCTGTTCTTCGGAGACAAACAGAGCGAGCAATCCTTCGACACGGCGATCTCGCTTCTGAAAAACATGGGCATGACGATCCGCGAGATCGACATCGCACCGCTGCTCGAAACCGCGCGGCTGCTGTACGAAGGCCCGTGGGTGGCGGAACGTTATGCCGCCGTCGGCGCCTTCATCGAGGCGAATGCGGACAAGGTGCATCCGGTCACGCGCGAGATCATTCTCGGCGGTGCAAAGATTTCCTCGGCCGACACCTTCCGTTCGTTCTACCGGCTGGCCGCGCTGAAGCGCACAGCGCTCGAGATGTTTTCGGGCTTCGACATGCTGATGGTCCCGACCGTTCCGGCGGCCTACACCACAGCGCAACTCGCAGCCGATCCGATCGCGCTCAACAGCAATCTCGGCACCTATACCAACTTCGTGAACCTGCTCGATCTGTGCGGCCTGGCGGTGCCGGTGTCGTTTGCCGCGGACGGCACGCCTTATGGCGTGACCTTCCTGGCGCGCAGCGGGCGCGATGCGGCGCTGGCAAGTCTTGGCCGCGTGATGCATGCGCAGACCGAAATACCGCTCGGCGCGCTGGGCGTGAAGCAGCCGGCGCTGACAACGCTGGCGCCATCGGCAAAGCCCGGGGAAATCCTGATCGCGGTGGTCGGCGCGCATCTGTCCGGCATGCCGCTGAACGGAGAATTGCGCGCGCTCAATGCGCGCTTCGTCGAGGAGACGCAGACCGCGCCGGACTACAAGCTCTATGCGCTTGCCGGAACCACACCGCCAAAGCCCGGCATGCTGCGGGTTGCCGACGGCAAGGGCTCCTCGATCACGCTTGAACTCTGGGCGCTGACTGCGGACGGCTTCGGCCGCTTCGTCGCCGGCGTGCCGGCACCGCTGTCGATCGGCACGCTTCGCCTGAGCGACGGACGGCAGGTGCATGGTTTTCTGGTCGAGCCGCTGGCGACCGAAGGCGCGCGGGATATTTCGGAATTCGGCGGCTGGCGGGCGTTCGTTGAAAGCCGGAAGAGCTGACACTATAACGACTGCACATAGGCCTCGTATTCCTCACGCACCGTGAGGATATGCGCGCGCATCGCGTCGGTTGCCGCCGCGCGCTGGCCGCGCAGGATCGCCACCACCACCCTGTCATGCTCGGCATAGGATTTCGGCAGGCGGCCGAGATTGCGGAACTGCGCACGCCGGAACGGCTGCACGCGTGCCCGTGTCGCAATCGCGACCTCGGCCAGATAGGCATTGTGCGCGCCGGAATAGATCGCGCCATGAAACGCTTCGTTGATCTCGTGATGGCGCTGCGGGTCGCCGACCTGGATCAGCAGCCGCAACTGCTCGTGCACGGTCTCGAGATGACGCCGCTCCACCGCAGTCATGCGTTCGGCGGCGAGGCCCGCGCACAGTCCTTCGATCTCACCCATCGCCTCGAACATGCCGACCAGGCGATCCTCGCTCGGCCTCGCGACCACCGCGGCCCGGTGCGCGCGCGCATCGACAAGTCCGCTCGCGGCAAGCTGGCGGATCGCCTCGCGTACCGGCGTGCGCGAGACGCCAAAGCGCGAGGCGAGATCGGTCTCGTCCAATGCGGTGCCGGGCGCGAGCACGCCGCGCACAATCTCGTCCGCGATCTGCAGCCGCAATTCTTCCGCAAGCGTGCGGCGGCCGGTATCGGAGACACGGATTTCGCGGGCGTAGATAGTCATCGCGTCAGGCCTGTTTCGGCTGCTCCATCAGGCTGACATGCGCGGCGACAACGCGCCAGCCCTCCGGAAACCGCACCCAGGTCTGCATCTGCCGGCCGATGCGCCCGGGCGCCGAAGGGCGCTGGTACAGCGTCGAGGCCACCGCAAAGTCACGGCCATAGGTGGTGATCACGGTTCGCGACAGCGTCCGGCCGAGCGCGACCGGCGAGCGCCCGGCACGGAACGCCTGGATCTCTTCGGAGCCGTAAAGATTTTCCGTGGCACCGTAGCGGATGGTCTGCGGCGCATCGCGGAACAAAGCGTCGAGGACCTCCACCTTGTTGTTGACGAGCGCATCCTCGTATTTCTCGAATGCCGCCGTCACCTCGGCGACCACATCCGGCAGATCCACTTCAAGCGTCATTCCAGGTTCCTCCCGACGCCTTCTCAGGCGCCAACTCAGTCTCTTCTAATTCAACGGCGGCCGTGGTGCCACAACCGCACCCATGTCTTCCAGGTATTGCGCCACGCGCAAGGCGATGTTCTCCTTCCACGGCGCTGCAATGACCTGAACGCCGATCGGCAGCGGCTTGAGCGGAACCGGCACCGCGACCACCGGCAGCCCGATGAACGAAATTGGCTGAGTGAAGATGCCTATATTCGGACGGACCGGCATCTCGACACCGTCGAGCACGAACGTCTCCTGCCCGATCGCAGGCGCGGTGCACGGCGTCGCGGGAGCGAGGATCACGTCGACATCCTCGAACAGGGCCAGCACCTGCTCGCGATACCAGCGCCGGAATTTCTGCGCCTTCATCACCAGCGACGACGGGATCATGGCGCCGGCGATCAGGCGATCGCGGGTCGCCGGATCGAAGTCATGCGCGCGCCGGCGCAAACGATCGAGATGAAGCGTTGCGCCTTCAGTCGTGGTGATGACATAGGCGGCCGCTCGCGCGCGCTGCGCTTCCGGCAATTCGATCTCGCGCGAAACGTCGAGTGCTTTCGCGACGCGTTCGATCGCCTGAAACGCTTCGGGGAACGCGCCCTTGTGGAAATAGCCGCCGGCGACGGCAATCCGCAGTCCGTCGATGCCGCGCGTCAGATGTGGCAGCGACGGTTCGACCGGCCTGTTCGCGCTGCCGGCGTCGGCCGGATCGTAGCCCTGCATCGCATCGTACGAGAGCGCCAGATCGCGGGTGCAGCGCGCGAACGGTCCGAGATGATCGAGGCTGACCACGAACGGAAAGCTGCGCGCGCGCGACAGCCGGCCATAGGTCGGCTTCAATCCGAAGATGCCACAGAACGAGGACGGCACCCGGATTGAACCGTTGGTGTCGGAACCGAGCGCGAGCGGCACAAGACCGCCACCGACCGCTGAGCCAGAGCCGCCGGACGAGCCGCCCGACATGCGCGTCGTGTCATGCGGATTGCGCGAGGCGCCGTCATGCACATTCTCGCCGGTGAAGTCGTAAGCATACTCGCCCATGTTGAGCGCGCCGACGAGAATGGCGCCTGCTGCTTCCATCTTCTCGATCAGCGGCGAGTCATGTTGCGCCGGCGGCAATTCGCGATTGATCTTCGATCCGGCGCGGGTCGGAAGGCCGGCAACGTCGAACAGATTCTTCACCGCAAATGGTACGCCCGCCAGCGGCCCGACCGGCTTGCCTGCGGCGCAATCGGCATCGATCGCATCGGCGCGCGCGATGGCGCGCTCCGCGGTCACGTCGGTGAAGGCGTTGAGCGTCCGGTCGCGACTTTCTATGACGGACAGCGCGTCGTCGACCACCTTGCGCGCCGCCACCTCACCGCGCGCGACCGCAGCGGCAATCTCATGGCCCTTCGCGAAACCCATATCCGCCATGATCAAGCCTCGAACACCGGCGCGGGTTCGGCCTCGTCCGGAAGCGGGAAGTCGTCGACCAGCTTCGCGAGCCGGAACGTCACCTCCACATTGGCGCGAATCGACGGCAGCCAGGCGGGATCAAGCGGTAGCTCTAACAAGGCGGCCGACGATGTGATCCAGGTATCCGTCAGATTGTCTTCACTCATCGAAAGGCTCACAGCGGCGGGTGCGGAATCGCGGCCAGCAATTCCTTGGTATAATCCGATTTCGGCGAATCCATCACCTGTTCGGCGCTGCCCTCCTCCACGATCTTGCCGGTCTGCATCACGATCACGCGGTCACAGAGCAGCCGCACCACGTTGAGATCGTGCGACACGAAAAGATAGCTCATGCCGAGCTTGTGCTTGAGATCCTCCAGCAGGTTGAGCACCACCGCCTGAACGGACACGTCGAGCGCAGCGGTCGGTTCGTCGAGAATCACCAGTTCGGGATTGAGTGCAATCGCACGCGCGATGCCGACGCGCGCCTTCTGGCCGCCCGACAATTGGTGCGGGAACCGATCGAGCAATTCGACCGGCAGGCCGACATTGCGCGCCAGTTCCTCGCAGCGTGCGCGCACCGCATCGGCGCCCTTGATCTCGCTCATGCGCAGTATCGGGTCGGCAATCGCGCGCGCCGCCGTAAACCGTGGATTGAGCGACTCGGTCGGATCCTGGAACACCATCTGGATGCGCCGACGCATCGGCGATTTGGCGAATTCCTTGGCTGGACTCGAGCCGATATCCTCCCCGTCAAACGTGACCATGCCGGATGTCGGATCGAGCAGCCGCATCACCATCATCGAGGTGGTCGACTTGCCGCAACCGGATTCGCCAACCAGACCGACGCTCTCGCCGCGCCTGATCGTGAAAGATATCCCGTCGACAGCCTTGAAGGTTTCGGCCTGCGGCAATTGATCCTTCTTGCGAAAGAAGCTCGCCAGCGAGCCGCCCGCACCCTGGACCGGATATTCCTTGACCAGCTTGGAGACGACCAGTAGCGGCGACTTGTCGGCGAGTTCGACCTCAGCCGCCGGCGTCGGCGCGGGAAACGGCTCGACCGCCAGATCCTCGGGCAACAGGTCTCGCAACGACACACCGAGCCGCGGCGTCGCCCGCATCAGCTTGCGGGTGTAAGGATGCTGGGGATTTTTGAAGATGTTGGCGGACAAGGCGGTCTCCACAACCTTGCCCTTTTCCATCACCACGACCTTGTCGCAATAGGCCGCGGCCAGGCCGAGATCGTGGGTGATCAAAATGGTCGACATGCCGCGCTCGCGGGTCAGTTCGACCACGAGATCCATCACCGCTTTCTGGGTGGTCACATCGAGGCCGGTGGTCGGCTCGTCGGCGATCAGGAGCTGTGGCTGGCAGGCCAGCGCCAGCGCAATCACCACGCGCTGGCACATGCCGCCGGACAATTCGAACGGATAGGCGTGGAAGCGCTCCTCGGGCCGCGCGATGCGGACCCGCTTCAGCGCCTCGATCGCCTTTTCCTTCACGTCCGAAGGCTGCGCCTGCACATGCTGCAGCAGCACGTCGCCGATCTGGTCGCCGACTTTGCGGATCGGATTGAGCGCCGTACGCGGGCTCTGGAAGATCATCGACATTTCGCGGCCGCGCAGGTCGCGCATTTCGCTTTCCGGCGCATCGCGTACGTCGATGCCGGAGAAGGTGATCGAGCCGTCGGCAATCTTGCCGGCGCGGTCGAGAATGCGCATCACCGCGTAGGACGTGACCGACTTGCCGGAGCCGGATTCGCCGACGATGCCGACGGTCTCGCCCTTGGCCACCGACACGTTGACATGCTGGACCGCCTGCACGACTCCGCGGCGGGTGATGAATTCGACGGTGAGATCGCGAACATCGAGGAGCGTTGCTGCGGTCATTGGCGTGCTCCTCAGGTGCGGCGCTGCGGATCGACGATATCGCGCAGACCATCGCCCAGCAGGTTGAAGCAGAATACCGCCAACATCAGTGCCGCGCCCGGGAAGAAGGCGATCCACCACTCGCCGGACACGATGAAGGCCGCGCCCTCGGCGACCATAATGCCCCATTCCGGGGTCGGCGGTCGCACACCAAGTCCGATAAACGACAGGCCTGCCGCGTTGAGGATGGCATAACCCATCGTGAGCGACATCTGCACCACCATGATCGGCATGATATTGGGCAGGATCTGGGTGAGCAGGATGCGGAATTCGCCGTTGCCCGAGAGCCGGGCCGCCTGCACGAAGCCGGCCTCGCGCCGCACATTGGCTTCGGCCCGGGCGACGCGGGCATAGAGCGGAAAATTGATGATCGCGGTGGCGATCACGATGTTGGTCACAGTGTTGCCGAGCGCAGCGACGATCCCCATGGCGAGCACGAACAGCGGAAACGCCATGATGGTGTCGGCGATGCGGCCGACGACGCGGTCGGTCCAGCCGCCGAAGAAGCCGGCGGCGGTGCCGGATAATCCGCCGAGCGCGAACACCAGCGCCACCGATGCTACGGCAATGAACATGTCAAGCCGCGCCGCGACGATCACCCGGCTCAGGATATCGCGGCCGAGTTGATCGGTACCGAACCAGTGCTTCGCCGATGGCGCCTGCAAGGCCGACATGGTGTTACTGGCGAGCGGATCGTAAGGCGCGATCCACGGCCCGAAAATCGCGCAGGCCGAAATCAGAACGAACAGGCCGAAGGCCAGCCCGGTGACCGGATTTTCAGAGATCACGTAGCGCGCATGGGCGAACACCGAGGTCTGCTTCAGCGGCAACGGCGCCGCCGCAACCATCGGCGCACTGCCTGCAGCCGCAGCGACCGTTGCCGTTGCGACCAGTTCGTCGGTCGCGGCAATATGGGCGGAGTCGAGATCGGGACGCTGGTTCATCCTTCAAGCCTCACGCGCGGATCGATGACGCCGTAGAGCAGGTCGATCATCAGGTTGAGCAGGACATACATGATCGCCATCACCAGCACGAAGCCCTGCACCGGCGCGAAGTCGGATGCGATCAGGGCTTCGATGGCGTAGGAGCCGATGCCCGGCCAGGCGAACACCTTTTCCACCAACACATTGGCGCCGAGCAGGAAGGAGAACACCATGCCCAGCGTGGTGATGACCGGCAGCATGGCGTTGCGGAAGGCATAGGTGACGATCACCGTTCGCGGCGTCAGGCCGTTGGCGCGTGCGGTGCGAACAAAATCCGACGACAGCACCGCCAGCATCGAGGCGCGGGTCATGCGCGTGATCGGCGCCAGCGAAAAGATCGCGAGCGTCGCCGCAGGCAGGATCAATTGCGAGAGCGATGCCACGAAGACTTCGAAATCCCGCGCGATCAGGCTGTCGATCGTGTAGAAGCCGGTGACGTTAGGCGGCGCCGAATAGAATATCCCCAGCCGCCCCAAGGGCGCGGGTGACCAGCCCAGTAGATAATAGAACACGTAGACCAGGATCAGGCCGGTAAAGAAGACCGGAAGCGAAACGCCCGCGGTGGCGACCATTCGGCAGGCATGATCGATCCATGAGCCCTGCTTGACCGCCGCCGCGATGCCGAGCGGCACTGCAATCAGCATCGAAATGATTAGCCCGATCAGCGTCAATTCCGCCGACGCCGGGAGGCGCGCAGTGATGTCGGCGGCGACCGACTGCCCCGTCGTCAGCGACACGCCGAAATTGCCGGTGGCGAGATCCTGTATGTACCGCAAGAATTGTTCGGGTAACGAACGGTCGAGCCCGAGCGACTTGCGGATGTCCTCGATTGCCTGCGGGGTCGCGGCAGGCCCGGCAAAATAGGCGGCCGGATCGCCCGGCAAGACGCGGGTCAGGAGAAAGGTGACGATGATCACGCCGATCAGGCTCGGGATCGCGATCGATAATCGGCTGCCAATCTGCCGCAGCATCCTGCTCGCCCCTCTGTGACCGCTGCCGGACCTCTTCGCGAGGCCGTAACGCCAAACCGCATTGAAGTTGTAAGAAGCGGGTCCGCTGTCCGGTTGCGGGCCTGCACAGGCAGGCCCGCAGGACAGACGGGTTACGCCTTTGCCAGCGTCCGGTAATCGAGCTGGCGGTGGAACCAGTAGCGATAGCCGGTGACGTTCTTTTGCATGGCCACGCTGAGCGAAGGCTGGAACAGCGGGATGCGCGGGATGTCAGTGAAGGACTTTTCGACGAAGCCTTTGACGTTGGTGTCGTATGCCGCCTTGTCGCCCTCGGCCGCCGCCTTCCGCGCAGCATCGATGAAGGCGTCCATTTCCTTGTTCTGATAGCTCATCGTGTTGAACAGCGCGTTCTGACCGTGATAGCACCAGAAGAAGAAATACTCGGGATAATCGAGCCAGCCCGAGAAGAAGTTGATGATCAGCGGCATCTCCTTCTTGGTCATTTCGGAGCGCCAGTTCGCACCGGGGATCTTGTTGATCGTTGTCTTGATGCCGATCTGGCCGAGGCTTTCCTGAATCAGGATCGCGGCCGGTTCATTGACCGATCCGAAGCCCAGATCGAAGGACAACGTGGTCTCGAAGCCGTTGGCGTAACCGGCTTCGGCCAGAAGCTGCTTTGCCTTGGCGAGGTCGGTATCGTAGGGAGACGGCTGCGGCCAGGCCACCTGCACCGGCGCATCTGGCTTTGCGCCATACATCGGCGTTGCCAGACCGAACATCACCGCGTCCATGATCTTCTGGTAGGGCACGGCATAAGCCACGGCCTGCCGGACCTTCACATTGTCGAACGGCGCCTTTTTGACGTTCATGCCGAGGTAGCCGATGCCGTTGCCGATCGGATTGGTCACGACATTGATCTTGCCGGCCTGCCGCAACTCGACGAAATCCTTGTTCGGCAGATCGAAGGAGATATCCGCGTCGCCCCGCTCAACCAGAGCGCGGCGGTTGCCGGCCGACGGCACCTGCCGCCATACGATGCGGCGGATCGCGGGGAGCGGGCCGCTTTTCCAGTCGTCGTTGCGCTCGAACACCACTTCGCTGCCGGGCGTCCAGCTCGCGACCTTGTAGGCGCCCCCGCCGGCAATCTTGCCCTTCGTATATTCCATCGCCCATGGGTCTTTTTCGGTGGCGTTCTTCTTCAGCAGCTCGGAGTGATAGACCGCAGGCACCACCACCGCGAGATCGGGCATGGTGAGATTGTCCTTGCGGATGAAATCGACGCGGAAGGTGTGATCGTCGACAGCAACAAACTGCTCCGGCTTTTCCAGCGAGCCGGCCTTCATCTGGAAGGTCGGGAAGCCGCCGACCGTCACTGCGCGGTCGAACGACCATTTGACATCCTTCGCGGTGATCGGCGTGCCGTCGTGGAATTTGGCGTCCTTGCGCAGCTTGAAGGTGGCCGAGGTGTCGGTGACGTTCCACTCCTCAGCCAGTTCGGGCGTAAACTTGTCGCGGTCGTAGGACGACGAGCCGTCCGGCAAAGTCTTCGCGCCATGCGACATCAGGCGGTCATAGCAATTCCACGACACTTCATAGCCGGGCCGGTTGGTGCCGACACCGTGGATGTCGAAATTGTTCGGTCCATATTCGGTGACGACAAGCGCGGTCTCCTTGCGCGCCTGCGCTTCCGCGGACGTCGAAAAAATGGCAGGCGCGGCGATGGCGGACGTCGCGGCAACAGCGGTGGTGGATTTCAGAAATTCACGGCGATTCATTGGTGCCTCCGGGGGTGCCCTTTTGATTTGGCCTCGGAACCACCTCCGCAAAGCTTGTGCCAGCTTCGCACCGACTCCGCCGAATTCTGACAAGACCCTGATGCCGCAGCGATATTTAAGCTTTTGCGGATGTTGAGTGCGGATCGGACAGATGACGTTTTGCTACTTCAATTGCATACAATAGAGGTATTTGCGCATAATTTTTATGCATGTATTGGAGCGCCACAATCGCAAGGCGCATTTCGTAGTGGGAGCAATCGTCTCACGGCTTGCGACCCGGTCGGAAGCTTGCCGGATCAAGCCCCGATCGGCGATAAGTCGCGCCCTTCGGTCGATCGCGCGCAGGGTCGCCGAACTTTCCTCCCCGCGCCTGCGCCGAGCATCCCGTGAAGACAATCGGCTTTCTGTCATTCGGGCATTGGACCCCTTCGTCCCAGTCCCAGACCCGTTCCGCCTCCGACGCCCTGCTGCAATCGATCGAGCTTGCCGTCGCCGCCGAAGAACTGGGCGCCGATGGCGCCTATTTCCGCGTGCATCACTTTGCCCGCCAGCTTGCGTCGCCGTTTCCGCTTCTGGCCGCCGTCGGCGCCAGGACCAGCCGCATCGAGATCGGCACCGCTGTCATCGACATGCGCTACGAGAACCCGCTCTACATGGCCGAGGATGCCGGCGCAGCCGATCTGATTGCCGGAGGCCGGCTCCAACTCGGGATCAGCCGCGGATCGCCGGAGCAGGTCATCGATGGCTGGCGCTATTTCGGATACCAGCCTCCCGAAGGGCAGACCGACGCAGATATGGGCCGCCGCCACGCCGAGGTGTTCCTCGACGTCCTGCGCGGCCATGGCTTTGCACAGCCCAACCCGCGGCCGATGTTTCCGAACCCGCCCGGCCCGTTGCGGCTGGAGCCGCATTCGGACGGCCTGCGCGAGCGCATCTGGTGGGGCGCGGCGTCCAACGCCACGGCAATCTGGGCGGCCAAGCTCGGAATGAATCTGCAAAGTTCGACTCTGAAGAATGACGAGACCGGGCAGCCGTTCCATATCCAGCAGGCCGAACAGATCCGGGCGTATCGCGACGCCTGGAAGGAGGCCGGACACGCGCGTGCCCCGCGCGTCTCCGTCAGCCGCAGCATCTTCGCGCTGGTGGACGATCGCGACCGCTCCTATTTCGGCCGCGAAGGCGAAGGCCAGGATCAGATCGGCTTCATCGACGCGAATACGCGCGCCATTTTCGGACGCAGCTATGCGGCGGAGCCCGACATGCTGGTCAAGCAACTGGCGGAGGACGAGGCCATCGCCGAAGCCGACACGCTGCTGCTCACCGTGCCCAATCAGCTTGGCGTCGACTACAACGCGCACGTGATCGAAGCGATCCTCAAGCACGTGGCGCCGGCGCTCGGCTGGCGCTGACGTCAGCGCATCATACTCGGCAGCCACAGCGAGATCGCCGGAAACGCGATCAGGATGCCGAGCCGGATCACGTCGGCGACCACGAATGGCAGCACCCCGCGGAACAGGGTCGAGGTGGGAACCTCCGGCAGCAAAGCCTTCAGCACGAACAGGTTCATGCCGACCGGTGGACTGATCAGTCCGATCTCGACCACCACGATGACGAGAATGCCGAACCAGATCGGGTCGAAGCCGAGATGCACGACCAGCGGGAAGAACACCGGCACCGTCAACAGGATCATCGACAGCTCTTCCATCGCGGTGCCGAGAAGAACGTAGATGACGCAGATCGCGGTGATGACCATGATCGGCGACAGGTTGAGCGTGCTGACGAGCGTCTTCAGGTCGTTCGGCATCGTCGTGTAATTGACGAATTCCGCGAACATCAGCGCGCCGGTCAGAATGACGAACAGCATCGCCGTGGTGCGTCCGGATTCGACCAGCGCATCGAGCAGACTGCGCCAGGTTAAAGCGCGCCGGTACAGGGCCAGGCACAAGGCGCCGAATGCGCCAACGCCGGCGCCTTCGGTGGCCGTGAATACGCCGCCATAGATGCCGCCCATGACCAGGACGAAGAGCAGCGCAACCGCCCATACGCCTTCGATGGCATGGAGCCGTTCGCGCCAACTGGATTTTTCGCCCCGCGGACCCGCGGCCGGGTCGCGGAATACGGTCCATTGCACCGCCAGACACAGCAGAATGGTGGCAAGAATTCCGGGCAATATACCCGCGGCAAACATCTTGCCGATATTGGTCTCGGTCATGACGCCGTAGATCACCATCAGCGTCGATGGCGGAATCAGAATGCCAAGCGTGCCGCCGGCGGCGATGGAGCCGGTCGACAGGCGATCCGAATAACCCAGATTCTTCATCGAGGGATAGGCAACCTTGGCCATGGTCGCCGCCGTTGCAATCGACGAGCCGCAGATCGCGCCGAAGCCGGCGCAGGCCACCACCGTCGCCATGGCAAGTCCGCCGCGCAGATGGCCGACGAAGGCATAGGCCGCGCGAAACAATTCCTGCGACATGCCGGCGCGCGTCACCAGATTGCCCATCAGGATGAAAAGCGGGATCACCGACAGGGTATAATTGCGCCCGGTCTCGTAGACCTTGGTCTCGACCATCGCCATGGCCGGCGCGAAATTCCAGTCGCGCATATAGGCGACGCCAAGGAAGCCGATCAGCCCCATCGCAAGCGCGATTGGAATCCGCAGCAGTGCCAGCACCATCATCAGGCCGAGGCCGACCAGGGCTTCGGTCATGTCGTGCTCACCTTGTCAGGGTCGAATGGCTTTCGCTCTTCAACCTCGTGCGGCAAGATCGCCTTGATGAGATGAACAATGCCGGTGACCGCCACCATCAGCGCCATGAAATACACGAAGGGCCCGACGAGGATTCGCAACACGTCGGTCGTGTCGCCGTAGCCGGCAATCTTTCCGGCCTTGATGTAAACGCGCCAGGCCAGACCCAGAATAAGCAGTCCGCACACGACATCCACGATCCGGCGGAGAAACGAACGTCCGCGCGGTCCGAGCAGGCCGTCGATGAAATCCAGCGTCACATGCTCGTCCGCGCGCGACACCAATGGCAGGCCCGCGAAGATCAGCGTCAGCAACATAAGTTCGGTGAGTTCGAACCCACCGCGCAGCGGCCAGTTGAAGATATAGCGGCCGATCACGTCGACCGTCGTGACCGCCATCAAACCGAACAGCAGCACAGCGGCAGCGGCGCCAAGCGTACGATCGAGCCAGGCGCCGCTATCGGTTTTTTTCGACGTCACAATGGTTGCCGTTATTGTCCGGCGGCGACGCGCTTCAGTTCCTCATGGAATTCGGCGAAGACCTTGTCGCCGTCGACGCCCTTGGCCTTGGCGTCGGCTTTCCACTTGTCGATGATCGCCTTCGAGCGCTCGTTGACGCCCTTGACCAGTTCCGGCGACGCCTCCTGGATCTGGATATTGGCCTGCTTCATCACTTCAAGCGCGGCGCGATCGGTGGCGTCCCAGGCCTTGCCGGCGAGACGCGCGAGCTCTTCGCCCGACACCGACATGATTGCATCCTGATCGGCCTTGCTCAGCTTGTTCCACTTGTCCTCGTTCATGAAAAAGCCGAAGGCCGAGCCATAGAAGCCGCCGGGGAACAGCGTGGCGTATTTGACCACCGGCCCGAGCTTGAACGAGATGATGGATTCCAACGGGAAGAACGTGCCGTCGGCGACGCCGGAGCTCAGGAGTTCGTAGGATTCCGGCGCCGGCTTGACGAAGGCCGACGCGCCGAGCGCACGCGCCATCTGTTCGGAGATGCCGCCGCCGGAACGGATCTTCATGCCAGCAAGATCTTCGACCTTCTCGATCGGGCGCTTGGTGTTGAACATCTGGCCCGGCCCGTGGGTAAAGACGCCGAGCAGCTTGACGCCTTTGTACTCGCCCACCGGTTGAAAATATTTCCAATGGATACGCGAGAAGGCGACCGAATTGATCTCCGCCGTCGCACCGCCACCCGGCAATTCCGGCAGCAGCGGCAGGACGTGACGCGCCGGCGTATAGCTCGCGGTGACATACGAAACATCAACCAGTCCGTCCCGGACCGCATCGAAGGTCCCGGGAGCGGCCGAGGGATGCTTCGGCAGCATCTGGAATTTGACGCGGCCATTGGTGGCTTTCTCGACATTCTGCGCCCAGACGCTCAGCACGTCCTTGGTCAAAAGGTGCGAGGGCGGCACCCAGCTCGACATCGTCAGTGTGGTGGTTTGGGCCTGAGCGGCTGGTGACCAGCCCACCATGGTTGCAAGTGCGAGCGCGGCGCCGCCGTAAACGGCAGCCCTGGCAAAGCGAGACATAACAAATCCTCCCAGATTTCTTTCTTATGAACCGGATCGGGCCACCAAGCTCGCGGTCCGTCAAGTTCAATTTGTAGGTTCTGAGGCGCGCGGGCAGGATAAAGTGACGCGACCGGAGCACGGCCGCGGCCGATCCGCAAAATTCACCCTGCGGCGGCGTTATCGATCAATCCGACCGCCCGCGCCGCTCTGCCGATCGCAGCGACGGCCTCGTCGATATCGGCGGCCGAATGTGCCGCAGACGGCTGTGCCCGCAGCCTCGCTTCGCCGCGCGGTACAATCGGAAAACAGATCGCGCCGATATAGACGCCTTCCTGCAGCAACACCCGGCCGAACTCCCGCGCCTTGTCCTCGTCGCCGACCAGAATCGGCGTGATCGGATGATCTTCCCCGAGGATCCGCAGCCCCAGCGCCTTCAGCCCGGCGCGAAGCCGCGCCGTGTTCTCGGCGAGACGCCTGACCAGCCCGTCGTCGCGCATGACCATCTCGATTGCGGTGAGCGCACCCGCTGCCGATGCCGGCGTGATTGCGGTCGTGAACATGTAGAAGCGTCCGTCGTCATGCAATCTGCGAACGAGATCGGCGCGCCCCGCCACATATCCGCCGGCGAACCCGCCGAACGCCTTGGACAGCGTCCCGGTATAGAGATCGATGTCGCCGACACAGCCCTGCGCCGCCGCAGTGCCGCGCCCGCCCGGACCGGTCACGCCGGCGGCGTGGCTTTCGTCCACCACCAGCGTCGCGCCGTGGCGCCGGCAGATCGCGATCATTGCCGGTAGATCGGCCGCATCGCCCTCCATGCTGAAAATGCCGTCGGTGATGACGAGCCGGGCACCGTCATGCGGCTGCGCCAGCAACCGCTCCAGATGATCGAGATCGCGATTGTTGTAGATCTGCGTTTCGGCCGCGCTCAACCGGCAGCCGTCGATGATGCTGGCATGGTTCAGCCGGTCGCTGAAAATCCGGTCGCCCTTACCGACCAGGGTGCAGGCGACAGCCACGTTGGCCGAGGTGCAGGAATTAAAAAGCAGCGCGGAATCCGCGCCGTGAAACGCCGCGAGTGTCGCGCATAATTGTTCGTGCAGCGGCGTCGTCGCCAGCGGCGGGTTGAGCGTCGAGCCGCTGCCATATTGACGTGCCGCCGCGCAGGAGCGTTCGATCACTTCGTCATCGCCAGCAAGGCCAAGATAATTGTTGGCGGTCAGGAGAATGACCGAACGCCCGTCAAGTTCGGTGCGTGCGCCGACGCGTCCACCGATGACCGGCTTTGTCGCCCGCGCATCGGACCTGCTTCCTGAATTCACCAATTCGCCCTTGATCTGCAACGGCCCGCGGCGGGCGGGTTTGCGCATACCATACCGTGTTCGCAGCCGGCAAATATCGCGCAGATGAGCGTCCTCCGCCGTCAGTCGGACCGCTGGGCATGCGCGTCCGTCGCGCTCGGAGGGGGTTAAGAACCTGCACCGTCCCCGGCCGTTCCCGCGACATCGATGCCGTGACCATTTGCCGCCACTGGCGATGACACAAAATGCCGGGTCGTGCGTTTGCGATGGACCGCGTTGCGAGGGGCTGCGTCGAGACTGACCTGGCCCACCCCCTGCCCGCCACCGCACTTTTTCAGAACGGAGCGTTTTATGACCGCGGCATGGCAACCCTATTGCGGCGTTGCACCGCTGCCGTCGGAATGGCTCTCCCGCTGGAATTGGGATCCGATACTGCTGTCGGCGATGGCGGCGCTGGCGCTGGGCCATGCGATGGTCCTGTGGAGGTCCGGCGAGTTTCGTAGCCGGGGCTGGTGGTATGCGAGCCTCTGGCTGATCGCCTTTACACTCTTCGTGTCACCGCTTTGCGCGCTGTCTTCGGCGCTGTTTTCCGTCCGGGTCGTGCACCACGTGCTGCTGATCGCCGTGGCGGCGCCTCTGGCCGTGCTGTCGCTTCCAAGGCGGTGGCGTTCAGTGGCGGCGCAATCCGCCGGCGTGCTCGGCGTGGTGTTCGCGCTGCATGTCGCCATCGTCTGGGTCTGGCATTTGCCGGCGCCCTACGCGTCGGCGCTGTCAAGCGACCCGGTGTTCTGGATCATGCAACTCAGCCTGCTGGGCTCCGCGATTGCGCTGTGGCGCCTGATCCTATCGCCGGCCGGACCGGCCGGCGCAGCGCTTTCGCTGACACTCGGGACCGTGATCCAGATGGGCCTGCTCGGCGCCATGATCACCTTCGCGCGCAGCCCGCTCTACGTTCCGCATTTCGCGACCACCGAGCCGTTTGGACTAAGCCCGCTCGCCGACCAGCAACTCGCCGGGTTGATCATGTGGGTGCCGGCGACGCTGCCCTATCTGGCGGTTGCCCTCATCCTGATCGGCCGCAGCCTCGCACGCGCGGCCAACGCCGACACTGTCGCATGATCGCCTGGATCAAGGCCGTCCATATCGCGGCGCTCAGTGTGTGGTGTGCCGGGCTGCTGGTTCTGCCCGCCATCTATTATCGCCGGCGCCATCTACACGGTAACGAACTTCACGACCTCCACCGTTTCGCGCGGGTGGTGTTCATCAACATCACGTCGCCTGCGGCATTCGTCACGGTGATCGCGGGCATCGCGCTCATCTTCCTGCGCGAGGTCTTCACCGTATGGATGGCGTTGAAGCTCGTGGCCGTCGGCGCGCTGGTGATCGTGCATCTGCGCATGGGCCATGTGATCCTGTCACTCTACGATCCGGGCGGCGGCTACGCCCGCTGGCGTCAGGTGACGACGACCATCGCCACGCTTTCGGCGATCACCGCGATCCTGTTCCTCGTCCTCGCAAAGCCCGTCATCGAACCGACCATCGCTCCGGAATGGGCACGGCAACCCGGCGGCCTTCAGTCCTTGCTCGAAACCATCAGTCCGATCCCATGATCAAACACCAGCTTGCCGCCGTGCCAGCCGGCGAGCGCAACGAACACACTGGCCAGAAACGACAGGCCGAGGCCGACGGGCAGAACCGCGGCCTCGGGATCGCCGATCCGCATGCCCCAGTTCAGCCCTGCAATGGACAGCATGGTCACCGCGATGACGGCGTGGGTCCAGCTTGCGGCGCGCGCCCGAATTCCCGCAACCAGCAGCAATTCTGCGGTGCCGGCGATGCTGGCCAGAACGCCGAGCCAGAAGGCGAAGCCGCTGGCCCAGAGGGCAGCGCGCGGCCAGAACGGATCGCCGGTCCACCAGTAGAACACGTCGCAGCCGAGCGTCGAGATCACCAGCGCGATGGGAAAAGTGACCAGCATCGCGTGGATGGGATGGCCGGCCACGGCCACAAGCGAACTGGTGCTGTCTTTGGTGACTTCCTCGATGACTGGATTTGCTTCGACGTCTGGATTCGCCATGACCGTGTTCGATTGTTGAGGGGGCTGCTCACCTGTCCGTCGTCGGTAACGCGCAAGGCCGCATTCCGGTTCGCGCGCGTCAATGTCGCATGGTTTGCGGCCCTCTGCCTTCCGGGCTGTCGGGGCGACCTGTCCACCCTCGATCCGGCCGGTCCGCACGCGGCATCGATCGCCAGTCTCTGGTGGGTGATGCTGTACGGCGCGGTCATCCTGTTCGCGCTGGTCTGTGTGCTGCTCGCCATTGCGTTTCTGCGGCCGGGGATCGGTCATCGCACGCCGCAGGCTGTGTGGCTCGTCGGTGGAGGACTGGTCCTCCCCGCCGTCGTACTGACCCCACTGATGATCTACGCGCTGTGGACCGGTGAACGATTGCTGTTTCGGCCGGCGGATGGCACCGTGACCGAGGTGAGCGTCGTAGCGCGTCAATGGGAATGGTCATTCTCCTATCGCGATCCCGACGGCGCGACCCGCCGCTCGACCAACGTTCTGCATGTTCCGGCCGGGCAACCGGTGCGTCTCACCATTACCAGCGCAGACGTGATCCACAGCTTCTGGGTGCCGCGGCTGGCCGGGAAGATCGACGCCATCCCCGGCCACAATACGGTGCTGCGATTGTCGGCGGACACGCCCGGCATGTATCGCGGGCTGTGCGCGGAATTCTGCGGCGTTGCGCATCTCGAGATGCAGATGGCGGTGCAGGCGCATGCATCGTTTGAGGAGTACCAGGCCGCGATTGCCGCGCTGCCGCCCGCGCCTGCTCTGACCGAAATGCGGGAGCGCGGCCGTGAGTAAACCCATCGCGCAAGATTCGGCCACCGCGCAAGATCCGATCCGGCTTCACAAGGCGCTCGATGCCGTGTGGCGGACGCCCCCCGGCATCGGACGGCTGTCCGCGGTCAATCACACGATCATCGGCCGCCGCTTCATCATTGCCGCGCTGGTCTTCTTCAGCATCGGCGGCGTGCTGGCGATGCTGATCCGGGCGCAGCTCGCAACGCCGCGCAGCGCATTCCTCGGCTCGGACACCTACAACCAGGTCTTCACCATGCACGGCACGGTGATGATGTTCCTGTTCGCCATTCCGCTGTTCGAGGGACTGGCGATGTATCTCTTGCCGAAGATGCTCGGCGCCCGCGACATGGCCTTCCCGCGGCTCAGCGCCTACGGCTTCTGGTGCTACGTGTTCGGCGGCTCGATCCTGATCGCGGGGCTGGTCCTGGGCCTCGCACCGGATGGCGGCTGGTTCATGTACACGCCGCTGTCGTCACGCACCTACACGCCCGGGATCAATGCCGACATCTGGTTGATCGGCATCACCTTTGTCGAGATTTCGGCGCTGTCGGCGGCGGTCGAGATCATCGTCACCATCTTCAAGCTGCGGGCGCCCGGCATGTCGCTCGAGAAGATGCCGCTATTCGCGTGGTACCTGCTGATCACGGCATTCATGATGCTGCTGGGATTCCCGCCGCTGATCGTCGGCTCGGTGCTGCTTGAGCTGGAGCGCGCGTTCGACCTGCCGTTCTTCGATCCCAATCGCGGCGGCGATCCGTTGCTGTGGCAGCATCTGTTCTGGCTGTTCGGCCATCCTGAGGTCTACATCATCTTCCTTCCCGCGGCCGGCGCGGTCTCGACCATCCTGCCGGTTCTCGCGCGGCGCGAGATCATCGGCTACACGTGGATCGTCGTCAGCATCGTGGCGCTGGCCTTCCTGAGCTTCGGCCTATGGGTCCACCACATGTTCACGGTGGGCATTCCGCATCTCGCGCTGGCCTTCTTCTCGTCGGCCAGTACCGCCGTTGCGGTTCCGACCGCGGTGCAGATCTTCGCCTGGATCGGAACGCTGCTCGCCGGACGGCCGCAGTTGAAGCTGCCGATGCTGTATCTGCTCGGATTTTTCTCGGTCTTCGTCATGGGCGGGCTGACCGGCGTGATGCTCGCGGTCGTGCCGTTCAACTGGCAGGTGCACGACACCCATTTCGTCGTGGCGCATCTGCATTATGTCCTGGTCGGCGGCTTCATCTTCCCGATGCTGGCGGCGGCGCATTACTGGCTGCCGCATTTCACCGGCCGCTCCCTGCGGCTGAGCCTCGGCGTCACCGCCTTCTGGCTGATTTTCGTCGGCTTCAACCTGACATTTCTGGTGATGCACCTGACCGGACTGATCGGGATGCCGCGGCGCATCTATACCTACGATGCCAATGCCGGGTGGGAATGGCTCAATCTCGTGTCATCGATTGGCTCGTTCCTGATGGCAATCGGCTTCGCCCTGTTTTTTGTCGACATCGTGCTTCAGTGTCTCTCCGGCAAGCGCGCGAAGCGCAATCCGTGGGGCGCCGGCACGCTGGAATGGGCTACGGCAACCCCGCCGCCGACCTACAATTTTGCCTCGCTGCCCGCAGTGACGGACCGCTCGCCATTAAAGACGCAGCCCGATCTGGCAACGCGGTTGGCCCGCGGCGCCGGCTATCTCGGCTTCGTTCGCGAGGGCCGGCTCGAGACACTCGGCGTCGACCTGATGTCGGGCCGGCTCCAGCAGATCGTCCGGCTGCCGAACTCGACTTTTCTGCCGCTGATCAGCGCGCTTGCGACCGGCGTGTTCTTCGTCTCGGTCCTGCTCAAGTTCTATCTGCTGGCACTCGTCGGGGTCGGCGCGGCAATTGTCACGTTTCTCCTTTGGACCCGCACATCGGGCGATATTGCCGACCGCGGGCCGGTGCCGGCCGGACGCGGCGAACAGGCAATGTTCTCGACCGAGTCGCGCGAGGCGCCATCAGCCTGGGCGATGAGCCTGGCGCTCGCGGCAGACGCCGCAGCCTACGCATCGCTGGCTTTCGGTCTGGTGTTTCTGTGGGTGGTTGCGCCCAACTGGCCGCCGCCGACCATGCCGAAGCTCGGAATGATAACGTCGGCTTGCATTGTGACGGGGCTGTTGGCCGCGGCGTTTGCCGGCTGGCGGGCGAGCCAACCACCGGTTTTGGCCATCGCAGCGGTGCGGGACGTTTATCTTGCGGTGGCTGCCGTCGGACAAGCGATTGCGTTCGGCGCCTTGCTGGTGGCGATGCTGTCGATGCCGAACGTTACGCAGCATGCCTATGCCGCGACGGCGCTCGCGCTGCTCGCCTATGTGGCGCTGCATGCCGGGGTCGGGATCGTGTTCGCGCTATACGGGGTCTGGCGCAGCCGCGCGGGTTATGTCTCCCCTGCCCGTGCACTCGATGTCAGGATTGCCATGCCCTGGCATGGCTACACGGCGGTGACCGGTATTGCGACCATCGCGTTGCTGCTTGCACTTCCCTGGGCGATGTCGCCATGACGAGCCGTGTCCCGCCGCTATTCCTGTTGGCCGCAGGCTTCGCAATCTGGGCGTCGGCATTCGTGCTGCTGTATTCCGCAGCGGCGCTCGGGTGCGAGCTGGGTTGGAATCAGGCCAACGTCGGACCCATCAGCCTGTTGCGCACGGTCCTGATCGGGCTCTGGCTGATCCACATGGCGGCGCTGGCATGGCTGTTTGTTTATTGCGCGCGTGCATCACGCAGCGGCGAAACCGACCGCTTCATTCACCGCGCCGCCATGTATCTGACAATGGCCGCCATCGCGTCGACGGTCTGGATCGGTCTCGCGCTTGTGGTGCCGTCGGAATGCCGCTAGCGCGGTCAGCGCCGCAATAACGGACGCGCTATCGCGCGACCACCCGGCGCGGGCGCTTGGTTTCGACCACGACAACCCGCTGGGCGGTGGCCGGACCGGTGAACACCACCGACTTGCTGTTGTCCTTGCGGGAAGGCGCGAGTTTCAGCAGCTCCGCCCGGACCTGATCCGCAGGCAGGCCGATCAGCGAGGCCGCGATCTCGACCTGCTGGTCGATATCGTCGGACAAATCCCGGGCCGCTGCGATCGCTTCCACCAGGGTCGGATCTTCCTGCCGGACGCGACGCGGGCCATACTTGGTTTTCCAAGCTTTAGTGTTGTTTTTGCTCATAAAACGGCCTCAGCGACTCCATGATTCCCCGGTAATTCCTAGCGCATATGCTGCGTTGCAGCAAGAACGTGCTGTGTTGCAGTTAAGTCGTTTTTGGTTTCACTCAAGAGGCCTCCATCCCCCGTCGAAATCGAGGCCAACCTCACTGGTGCGCCCTGACAGCGAAACCCGGCCGATCGCAGCGCGGCTTCCGGTCAAATCAGCTCTCGTATCGGGTGTTGCCGCGCCGCGCGGTGTCGAGCGGCAATTCCATGAACACCGGCTGGTGCGCACGCTGGGAACAGGCCTGCCGAGGACACAGATGGCAGTTGATGCCGATCTTTCGGAAGATGCGCTGATCGCTGAGATTGAACGAGGCCGCATAGCGCAGCCGGCTCGCATGCTGCAGCTCGCAACCCAACGCCACCGACAGGCGATGATCCTGGGTCTCGAGATTGACGGCGGGACGGTCGGCGGTGCGGCTGATGGTGAAGAACCGCTCGCCATCCGGAAGCTCCACGAATTGCGGCAGAATGACCCCCGGCGTGCGAAACGCCATGTGGATGTTCCACACCGGACAGGAGCCGCCATATTCGGCCAGATGAAACGATGTCGAATTGAATCGCTTGGTGACGTTTCCGGCCTTGTCGACACGCAGGAAGAAGAACGGCACGCCCTGCGCGCCAGGCCGCTGCATCGTGGTCAGCCGGTGGCAGGCCTGCTCGTAAGACACCGCGAACCGGGCCGAGATCCGGTCGATGTCATAGGCGGTGTCTTCCGCCGTCTGCAGGAAGGTCTCGTAGGGCATCAGGAAAGCCGCTGCGAAATAATTCGCAAGCTCGACGTGACAACGCGCGAGACTGGTCTTGTTGGTGATGCCGCTCGCGGCGGTCAGCGCCGTCAACTGGTCCTCCAGCTCCACAAGACAGAGGACATGCGCGAGCTGGAATACCTGGTTGCAATGATCGAGCGCTTCCGAGAGGTGAACAACACGCGCGTCGCGATCATAAAGGCGGAGCGCCTGAGTCATGTCTTCTGCTGTCCGCCGACGGACCGCTATGCCATGGGCATTGGAGAGCCGGGCCTTCAGCACCGCATAGATGTCGTCGGTCTCGCAGGCCTCCTCGCGCCGTAACCGCTCGGCCGCAAGTTCGAGCCCGTGGAAATAGTTCGAATTGTCGCGGAAGAAATCGTGGACCACGGCTTCAGCGGATGATGCCAGCAAGCCTTCCGGACCGCTCGCCGTACCCTGCCGCATGATCCGTTCCAGCGTGGTGCGGTGAATGCCGTAAAGCGCGACAAACTGTTCGACCAGTCGCGGTGCATGATCGATGGCGGCGCGCAATTCCTGCAGGTCCGGCACGTTGCCGGAGAACATCGGATCGCGCATGACATTGCGAAGCTCGGAGAGAAGGTTCGGCGCCTCGTCGCGGATCAGGTCGCGCCAGTCCACCTGGTAAGTATCGGCGAGCGCCATGAGCAGCCGGACCGACAGGCTGCGCTGGTTGTTCTCCAGCAAGTTGACATAGCCTGCACTGACGCCGAGCGCCTTCGCCATCTCCGCCTGGGTCTGGCGGCGCTCGCGCCGGAGCTGCCGCAATTGCGGACCGACAAACGTCTTCGACATGGTTTCAGCCTCGCCGGTTCGAGCATCGGGCGATATTACAACATTACAAAATATATCATTCTGTATGCAAACCAACAACACACAAACCCGGTTTTGAATGCTTTTTCGGGCGAGTCGGGGTTACCTCATGAAAACAACAACCCGACAGGCAGCAACCGACCCGGGAGGTCAGCATGGCTTTCAGAATTCTCGTTTTGGGCGCGTCCTACGGGTCGTTGTTCGGCACCAAATGCGCCATGGCGGGCCATGACGTCACCCTGGTCTGCCGGTCCGAAACCGCGGAACTGATCAACCGCGCTGGCACAGTCGTCCGGATCAAACTGAAGGGCGAGGCAGCCGCCCGCGCCATTCGATCGGCCGACCTGATCGGAAATGTCCGCGCCGCGACACCGGATGCCGTCGATCCCTCAGGCTTCGACCTCGCGGTGCTGGCGATGCAGGAGCCGCAATACGGTCATCACACCATCCGGCCGCTGATGGCGAAGCTCGCCGAGGCGCGTGTCCCCTGCCTGTCGCTGATGAACATGCCGCCCGCGCCATATCTGAAGCGGCTCGGTGCGATCGATGCGGGCGCGCTCGACGACGCATTCTCGAACATCAGGGTCTGGGACCGGTTCGATCCGCGCGCGGTGACATTATGCTCACCGGATCCGCAGGCTGTGCGTCCGGCAGACGAGCCGGCCAATGTGCTGCAGGTCAATCTCGCGACGAATTTCAAGGCCGCCGAGTTCGGCCTTCCGGAATACAACGCCATCCTGCATGCGCTTGCCGACGACATCGAAAGCGTCCGGCTGGCCGGATTGGATGTGCCGGTGAAATTGCGCGTCTCGCCATCGCTGTTCGTCCCGCTCGCCAAATGGCCGATGCTGATGACGGGCAATTACCGGTGCGTGACGCCGGGCCATCCGATTGCCATTCGCGACGCGGTGTGGGGCGATGCGGCGCTGTCGCGCGACATCTATTCCTGCGCGGAAGCCATCGTGTTGCGCATGGGCGCCGAGCCCGACGATCTGGTCGCGTTCGACAAATATGCCGCGGCCGCCGAGCAACTGGTGCGCCCCTCCTCGGTTGCACGTGCGCTGGCCGAAGGTGCCGCAGCGGTCGAGCGTGTCGACCGGCTCATTCAGGCCGTCGGACGCCAGATCGGGATTTCGCATCCGGCGATCGACCGGATCGTGACCCTGGTCGATGCCAGCCTCGCCGGAAATCGCGCCCGCGCTGCCTGATCGACGTCTCGCGCCTTCCCGTAGATCCCGACCGCCGGAGCACCCGCAGTGGAGCCGCATCTCAAACTCGTTCCCTCTCAAAAGCCGGCGTCGCCCGGCTTCTTCAGCAGTCCGGTAGAGGTCATCGACCCTGCGGTGTCGCGGGCGCTGGCCGCTGAACTCGAACGTCAGAGCGATGAAATCGAACTGATCGCATCCGAGAATATCGTGAGCCGCGCGGTGCTCGACGCAGCCGGTTCAGTGCTGACGAACAAGTATGCGGAGGGCTATCCGGGCCGGCGCTATTACGGCGGCTGCGAGCATGTCGACGTGGTCGAACTGCTCGCGATCGAACGAGCCTGCGAGCTGTTTCGTTGCAACTTCGCCAATGTGCAGCCGCATTCCGGCAGCCAGGCCAACCAGGCCGTTTTGCTCGCCGTTGCCAAGCCGGGCGACACCATCCTCGGCATGCGGCTCGATTCGGGTGGCCATCTTACCCACGGCGCCGCACCCAATCTGTCCGGCAAATGGTTCAACGCGGTCGGCTACGGCCTGCGCAAGTCAGACCAGCGCATCGACATCGATCAGGTCGAAGCGCTTGCGCTGGAGCACAAGCCGCGCGTCATCATTGCCGGCGGCTCCGCCTATCCCCGCCAGATCGACTTCGGCGCGTTCCGCCGGATCGCGGACGCGGTCGGCGCGTATCTTATGGTGGACATGGCGCATATCGCCGGCCTGGTCGCGGCCGGCCTGCATCCGTCGCCGTTTCCGCACGCCGATGTCGCTACATCGACAACCCACAAGACGTTGCGCGGTCCGCGCGGCGGGCTTGTCCTCACCAACGACGAGGACCTCGCAAAGAAAATCAACTCGGCGATGTTTCCCGGCCTGCAGGGCGGTCCGCTGATGCATGTGATTGCCGCCAAGGCCGTGGCCTTCGGCGAAGCGCTGACGCCCGCCTTCAATCATTACATCGCTTCGGTTGTGGCCAATGCCAACGCGCTGTCGGCAAGGCTGAAGCATCATGGCTTCGATATCGTTTCAGGCGGCACCGATACGCATCTCGCTCTGGTCGATCTGCGTTCCAAGGGCCTGAAGGGCAATCTGTCGGAGCAGGCGCTCGGCCGCGCCAACATCACCTGCAACAAGAACGGCGTGCCGTTCGATACCGAGAAGCCCACGGTCACATCGGGCATACGCGTCGGCACGCCGGCCGGGACCACGCGCGGGTTTGGGATCGCCGAATTCCAGACCGTCGGCGATCTGATCGCCGAAGTACTGGACGGCCTTGCCAAACATGGACCCGAGGGCAACGGCGTCACCGAGACCGCGGTGAAGGCGCAGGCGAAAGCGCTGTGCCGCGCCTTCCCGATCTACACAAGCCACTGAACCAAAACCGAATTCAAGAGGGAGCGACGCAATGCCAGGATTCAAGGGGTTGGCCGTACCGGGACCGACCAACATGCCGTTTCGCGTCCGTCAGGCCATGGACGTTGCGCTGGAGGATCATCGCGCGCCCGATTTTCCGGCCTTCACCCTTCCTCTGTTCGCCGATCTGAAGACGATCTTTCAGACGACCACCGGACAGGTGTTCATTTTCCCGGGCTCCGGCACCGGCGGCTGGGAATCGGCGATCGCCAATACGCTGTCGCCCGGCGACACCGTGCTGGCGTCGATCTTCGGCCAGTTCTCGTTGCTGTGGGTCGATCTGTGCCAGCGCTTCGGTCTGAAGGTCGATGCGGTCGATGTCGAGTGGGGCAAGGGCGTGCCGCTGGATCTCTACCGGGCGCGTCTCGAAGCCGACAAGACCCATGCCATCAAGGCCGTGCTGGTGACGCAGAACGAAACCGCGACCGGCGTCACCTCGAGCGTCGCCGGGGTGCGGCGCATCCTGGACGACCTCAAGCACCCTGCTCTGCTGTTCGTCGACGGCGTCAGTTCCATCGCCTCGATCGACTTCCGGATGGATGAATGGGGCGTCGATGTCGCGGTCGCGGGATCGCAGAAGGGCTTCATGCTGCCGACGGGTCTCGCGATCGTGTGCGTCAGCCAGAAGGCACTGGCGGCCGGGAAAACCGCGAAACTGCCGCGTTGCTTCTTCGACTATCAGGACATGATCAAGGCCAACGCCCAGGGCTATTTCCCCTATACGCCGGCGGCGACGCTGCTCCGCGGGCTGCGGGCCTCGGTCGACATGCTGACGGAAGAGGGATTGCCGAATGTGTTCGCGCGTCACCACCGGCTCGCCGGTGCGGTCCGCGCCGCCGTCGATGCCTGGGGCTTGCGCATGTGCGCACAGGGCCCGGAATGGTTCTCCGACACCGTGACCGCGGTGGTGGTGCCGGACGGCTTCGATGCGAACGAGGTGATCAAGACCGCCTACAATCGCTACGACCTCTCGCTCGGCACCGGCCTGAACAAGGTCGCGGGCAAAGTGTTCCGGATCGGCCATCTGGGCTGGCTGAACGAGATCATGGTGCTGCAGGCGCTTGGCGGCGTCGAACTTGCGATGCGCGATGTCGGGATCAAGTTCGAGCCGGGCTCCGGCACCGGCGCCGCGGTCCGCCATCTGTCGCAATCGGGAGAGGCGATGCGGATCGCCGCCGAGTGATCCGTACCGCCTGAGACAACGCGACGATAGCGCCCCGCATGCGGGGCGTTATTGTGTTGTGCAGCCAGAACCGCTCGGGACACATCCAGAATGCGCATCGTTTTTCTCGACCGATCGACGATCGGGCCATCGGTCCGGATGTCGAAACCGTCCTTCCCGCACGAATGGATCGAGCACGACCGCACGCAACCCGACCAGGTCGTCGAGCGGCTGACCGGCGCCGATATCGCGGTCTGCAACAAGGTGCCGATCCGGCGCGACGCCATCATGCAATTGCCGGACCTGAAGATGATCTGCATTCCGGCCACGGGCTATGACGCCTTCGATATCGATGCCTGCAAGGAACGCGGCATCGTCGTGTCGAACGTCCGCGGCTATGCCGTCAATACCGTGCCAGAGCACACCTTCGCGCTCATTCTGGCGCTGCGTCGCGGCCTGATCGGCTTCCGTCAGGACGTGATCGACGGCCGCTGGCAGGAGGCGCAGCAATTCTGCTTCTTCACCCATCCGATCAACGATCTGGCCGGCTCGACGCTTGGCATCATCGGCGAAGGCGCGCTCGGCCAGGGCGTCGCGCGGCTCGGGCAGGCTTTCGGCATGCGGGCGCTGTTCGCGGCCCACAAGAATGTCACGGGGCTGGGACCGCTTTACACGCCGTTCGACGAGGTGCTGGAGACCTCGGATGTCATCACGCTGCATTCGCCGCTGATGCCGGCGACCCGCAACATGATCGCCGCACCCGAATTCGCGAAGATGAAGCGGCGCCCGCTGCTGATCAACTGCGCGCGCGGTGGCCTCGTCAACGAAGCCGATCTCGTGGACGCGCTGGACAAGGGACAGATCGCCGGCATCGGGTTCGACTGCCTGACATCGGAGCCGCCGAAACCAGACAATCCGCTGTTGAAAGTCCTCAATCGTCCCAACGTGATCGTGACCCCGCATACCGCATGGGCCAGCGACGAAGCCATGCAGACTCTATGGGATCAGGTTGTCGAGCATATCGATAATTTCCAGGCCGGCCGCCCGAGCAACCGCGTCGCATAGACAATCGCCTTCCGATCAGCCGACCGCCCGGCGGGGCCACCGCCGGTACAGGTCCACCAGATGCGCGAGCAGCGCGGCGCCGAGACATAGCGCGACAACCTGCCAGCTCGATCCGGTCAGGACCGCACGCAGCGCCAGCACGAGGCAGGCGCCGGCGAGCAGCATCGCGAACAGATCACGCGCCGCCACTCCGCGCCCCGTAACCCTCCGGTACAAAAGAAGCAGCAGCGCTTCGGCGACCATCACAACCAGGATGACATCCGCCACCATTCCGCTGCGGAAAAATTCCTCCATGGTCCCGTCACACCCGGGCGAGCCCGGTCAGATGGGCGATATTCTTGAAGAAGATGCGCACATGCGCCATCGGCTTCGCCCGCACCAGCTCCTTGTTCATGTACGCATCCCAGGTGAGCTGCTGCACATCGCGGTCGCGGCAGATGCTGACGAAGCGCTCGCGGCGATTGTCGCTCGCATACCAGAAGCGCTGCATCATGCCGAGCACGCGGAAAACCGAGCCGTGCTGCTTCATGAAGCGCTTGCGCGCCGAGGCGAGTTCGCGCGAGTTGCCGGTGTCGAGGAAGCGGCCGGCCGCTTCCGCGCTCATCTGTCCGCCGGCCATTGCGTAGTAAATGCCCTCGCCTGACGCCGGCGCGACGATGCCCGCGGCATCACCGGCCAGCACGATGTCGCGGCCATTGTCCCATCGCGACAACGGCCGCAGCGGGATCGGCGCCCCTTCGCGCCGGATGGTCTCCAGCCCATCGAGGCCGGCGCATTCGCGCAAGGCGCCCACGGCATTGCGCAGCGAAAATCCCTTATGCGCCGAGCCGGTGCCGATACTGGCGGTGTCGCCGTGCGGAAAAATCCAGCTGTAAAAATCGGGCGAGAGTTCGCCGCGATAATAAACGTCGCATCGCTTGCCGTCGAAAAACCGGCTGTCCTTGCGCGGCGAGCGCACGATCTCATGATAGGCGAAGACATAAGGAACGGTCTCGAGATCGGGCATCGCTTCGCGCGCGACCGCCGACAGCGCGCCGTCGGCGCCGATCACCGCGCGTGCGCGCACGGCCCCGTCCTGCCCCTTGCTCCGGTAATGCAGGACAGCGGTGCCATCGGCATCGCGCTCGAAGGCCTGGAAGGTTCCGGTTCTCCGGATCGCACCGTCGCGCGCGGCACGTTCGCGCAGCCATTCGTCGAACACGTCGCGATCCACCATCCCGACGAAGCCGCCGTCGATCGGCATATCGACATGCCGGTCCTTCGGCGAGACGATGCGTGCGGAGGTGACGCGCGCCACCAGCAATTCGTCGGGAATCTCGAAGTCGCGGATCAGGCGCGGCGGGATTGCACCGCCGCAGGGCTTGATGCGTCCGGCACGGTCGAGCAGCAGCACCGAGCGGCCCTGGCGCGCCAGCACACTGGCCGCGGTCGCCCCACTCGGGCCGCCACCCACGACGACGACATCGAAAGTCTCACGCGGATGCATGGGCATTCCTCCCTGAGATTGTCTTGATCGCTGTTCTGTCGGTTGCCGGATTGCGGTTCAGCCGCAGCGCCAGCACGGCGGCGAGAAGGAATAGAAGTCCTTCGATCGCGAACACGGTGCCGTAGGCCGCAGCCGGCGAGCCGAGCCAATGGCGTGCGAGGTCACTGGCGGCTGCGCCGAGAAAGCCACCGAGACCGAACGCGAAGGCCTGGGACGCGCCCCACAATCCCATGCGGACGCCTTCACGTGCCGGCGCCCCTTTTGCGACCAGCGCCATCATCGAACCGATTGCCGCCACCGCGTAGACGCCGTTGAAAAAGCCGAGAAGAAAGACGGACGCCCGCAGCGGCCAGGGCGGACCGATCGCCGCTGCCAGCACGAGGCCGAACAACGCCAGCGCAGAGCAGACGCAACCGGTCACCATCCACATCGGCAACGAGCCGAGCCGTTTGCCGCCGATGGCGCTGCCGGCGATTGCAACGAGAATCATGCCCGCCAGCACACCGCTATTCTGCGTGCCGGACAGGCGCGTCGACTGGCCGGGCGTATACTCGAACACGATGCCTGCGAACGGCTCGAGGATCAGGTCCTGCGCGCTGAAGGCGAGCATGGAAATGAAGACGAAGATTCCGAACCGCCGCGCCTGCGGCTCCGCCCAGACTTCGGCCAGGGCCTGACGGAACGTCGCCTTCTGCTGCGAGGAGGCTGCGATTTGCTTCGGCGTGTCGCCTTCGATGCCCCAGACGGCGATCAAGGAGAGGACGAAGGCCGCAAACGAGACACCGCTCGCGACCGCAACCAGCCGCGCCGGGGAGAATGGATCGAGCAGCGAGCCCGCGGTCGCCGCCGTGACGATGAAGCCCGCGATCATCATCACCCAGACGATGGTGGCTGCGGCCGGACGCCGGCGCTCATCGGTGCGGGTCGCGAGCAACACCAGGAGCGTCGTCCCGGACGCGCCGACACCGAATCCGATGCAGAGGAATCCCAGCACCGCGAGGCCGATCCCGGCAACAGGATGGGTGGCCATCAGCGCCGTCGCCACTGCCGCAATCGTGCCGCCCGCGCAAAGCACCGCCATCCCGCCGATGATCCATGGCGTGCGGCGGCCGCCGGCGTCGGAACCGAACCCGAAGCGAGGACGGAAGATCTGCAAAGCGTAATGCAGCGCCACCAGCGCCCCGGGCACCATCGCCGGCAACGCCATTTCGACCACCATGACCCGGTTCAGCGTCGAGGTGGTGAGAACCACGATGGCGCCGAGCGCAGTCTGCACGAGGCCAAGCCGCACGATGCCGAACCAGCCGAGCGGTTTCATCGTGGTCATACGCCACCTGCGACGAGTGAGCCGACCGCGAATGCGCTGATCAGCATGCCGCTAACGTAAAGCGTAACGCCGGTCGCGTTATACCAGGCTGCCTTGCCACGCGGATCGCCGAGCAGGCGGGGCATGAGCAGGATTTGCAAGGCGAGAACGGCGGCAACGGCAGCGGCATGCCACGGGCGATCCCAGAATAGCAGGATCGCCACCACCGCCACCTGCGGCAACGCCATGACGATACAGGCCAGCCGCGCCGCTCGGTCGGGGCCAAGCTGCACCGGCAACGAGGCAATGCCCATGCGCTTGTCGCCCTCGATGGACTTGAAGTCGTTGAGCGTCATGATGCCGTGCGCGCCGACGCTGTAAATCGCCGCGAGCAGCACGATCCGCCAATCGGGAAACGCCGCTGCCATCACCGCCGCACCGGTGAACCACGGCAAGCCTTCGTAGCATCCGGCAACGGCGGAATTGCCCCACCAGCCATTCTGCTTCAGCCGGAACGGGGGCGCGCTGTAAGCCCAGGCGAGTGCGAGGCCGACCACGGCGGCCGCAAATCCCCATGGCCCCAGCGCGGTCGCGACCAGAAGCGAAAGCAGCGTCCATGCAATCGCAATATAAAGTCCCCAGGCGCCGGGCACGCGGCCGGACGGAATTGGCCGGTCCGGCTCGTTGATCGCATCGACATGCCGGTCGAACCAGTCATTCACCGCCTGCGAGGTGCCGCAGACCATCGGACCGGCCAGCACGATCCCGGCAATCACGTAAGGCCAGCGATCGCCGACGGACAATCCGGACGACACCACCCCGCAGCCGTAAGCCCACATCGGCGGAAACCAGGTGATCGGCTTCAGCAGTTCAAGGACCGCTGCCGGATCGGGCCGTGCATGCGTCGGCAGCGATCTAATGCCCATCGTCGCTCTCGCTGGCGCCATCCGCGAGACCGAACCGGCGCAGCTTGACGTAAAGACTTTGGCGGCTGAGCCCGAGCATCTCGGCGGCTGCGGCGCGGTTGTCGCCGGTCAGTTCGAGCGCTGCTTCGATCGAGAGCCGTTCGATCACATCGGTGGTGTCGCGCACGATGTCCTTGAGCGGCACGCGCCCGATCAGATCCTTCAGCTGCTCGGGGGACCGGGTGAGAACGCGTTGCTCGCCGGTGGTGGAGACCAGCCTGCGGCCGACATTGCGGATCGCGAAGCCGAAGCTCATTTCCTTGTCGTCGAGTTGCGAGATCGCCGACACTTCGACGTCGATCATCGCGCCAAGCTCGCCCCGCAGCACGGTCGAGAACAGATGGACCGAACCGTGCTGGCGCAGATTCGCGATGACGACGCGCATATCCACGTCCGAGCGGCCGAGCCAGCGGTCAAGCGCCTCACCGCGCGGCTGATCTTCGGTCAGAAGCTGCGCCATCTGCAGGAACGCGGTGTTGACCGACTGGACGCGGCCCTCGACATCGGTCAGCACGAAGCCGTCCGGGGCGTTGCGTGCGAATTTGGCCAGACGTGCGGTGGCGACAGAGGGTTGCGGCAGAACACCCTGGATATGCGACGGCGTGAAGCGGACGAGATAGAAGGCGGACGCGGCCTGACGGAACAACGAGGTCGAGACCACGAACTCCAAGTTAGTGTCGCTGAGCCGCAGGCGCAGGTCCTCGACACCATGCCCGGCTCGCACCGAAGTCGATAAGGCGCGCAGCGCCTGCAAACCCTCGGCCGTGAGATTGGCGGGGAAACCGTTTCCGATCATGCGGCCGACACTGTCGCCAAACAGACGGGTCGCAGCCGGATTGGCTTCGACGACTTTGTCGGTCGTGGCATCGACCACGAGCACGGGCTCTGCCGAGGTCTGAAACAGGATCCGGTATCGGGTCTCGACGTGCCGCAGGCGCGAGTAATCGCGCTCCATCGACATCTGCGCCTCGACCAGCCGCTGTTGCAGCGTCGCCAGCGTACGAAGGTCACGCCCGACCGCAACAAAGCGATCGCTGGCGCCGATCTTGACGACCGAATAGAGGATTGGGAATTCGGAGCCGCTGGCCGATCGGTGATTGAGCTGCCGCCAGCGCGATGTGGTGGTCCCGGTCGCCTCGTCGAGCAGCGCCCTCACTTTGGGGCGGCTGTCCTCGATCAGCATGTCGGCCCATGAACGGCCGATCCACTCAGCCGCGTCAGTGAATTCGGAGGCAAGCTCCGCGCGCGGAAACGCCAGATCCTGGATGATGCCCTGCGCGTTCAAGACGAGCGCGACATCCGCCGCCGTTGCAATAACGGTCGCGGCCGCTTCCGCATCGAGATCGCCCAACGTCTCTTTCGGGGCCTGAAACAGCTTCACGGACGCCTCGGTTCTCTGCGACGCGAAAGCCCTCCACTCCGTTTCCTCCTGGTTCTGAGTTCTTGAAGCAATGACTTCAGCCACGTGTCGTTGTGGGAAGTCCGACCAGGTTACGGGCCTGCGCAACTCCAAGTTTGGGATCGGCCGCCGGCAGATCCCCGCCGACGACCAGAATGAGTTCGGGATGACGCACGAAAGCGGGACCGCAGACCAGAACCCTGAGCCCCTGGTTCGGAGAATCGCGCCGCACGGCGCTGATGCTGGCGGCGAGCGCATCGAGCCGCTTGTCGCCACTCACCTGGAATTCCACAACGTCGAACCAGTGGGTCCGCACCAGCGTGGCAAATTCAGCGCTCGACGAATCCGGCTCGATCCAAGCGTCCCAGCCGTCGCGGCGGAAAAACTCGCCGATCAGAGCGAGATCGAACATGATGAAGCTCAGCTCCTGCTTCTCGCCGGGCGCGGGCGCCAGCAGGGCGCGTAATCCACAGGAATGTTCGGCACCGAGGCTGCGGAACGCTGTGCTGAAATCACGCAGGAGCTGCTGCAGGCGCCAGAGCGCGAGCGTGGCTGCGGCGAAATCACACACATCCTCATCCCAGAGGCGGCGCAGATATCGCGCGCAGGGGACCATCAGGTCGAGATAGATGGTCTCCAATGATCGTCCACTCGCAACCAGCGCCTCGATGTGTCGCAATGCGGCATCGGGATTCTGCGACAGCACGATGTTGCAGAAAGCTTTCACCTCGTCGGTGACCCGCTCCTCAACTGGCTGACGTGGCAGCACCTGAGCCGGATCGGCGCCGTGCGCGCGGATCACCCGCGGCAGGATTTCAAATGCAACGACCCGCTGGAGAACAACGAGATCTTCCGCACTGGCACGCGCCGGCTGCGGAAAGTCGAGGAGATTATCGCCGGAACGAATCCCACCAAACTCCGCGCTGTCCCGGTCAAACGTGTGACCGGCGGCTCCTGGGGAAGTGGCTTGTCTCATGTCGACCATGGTTCAATCCCTCCTCGAATTGAAACCGGCCGGAAACGAAACGTCAAGTTTTCTTTACGTCTAACTTTGTTGACACTTCCGAGTCGGCCGGATAACGTTTCCTCTCAATTGGCTGGCCTGTCGGCCAGTCCGCGCAGGGGAAGCGCGATGCCCTCGGATCAAGCAATTGACCGTGATTTAGTGAAGAAAGCGGCAGATAGCCGCGCCGTCTCGTTTCGCGATCCCCGGAACCAATCGAATTCCTCATCCGAGCGATTGTCAAGACAGCTTTACAAATCGTCGGACGTTACGGCCGGTTCTCTTTACACACCTGAACAGCGCCGCCGCCGCGATGACTCACCCTGGACCATCGTCCAGGGCGTGCTGGCTCCGGTGCAGTTCGTTGTCTTCCTGATCAGCCTCGCGCTGGTGCTGCGCTATCTGGCAACCGGCGACGGCTTCGCCGCCGCGACCATCTCGGTCGTGATCAAGACGCTGTGCCTCTACGCCATCATGATCACCGGCAGCATCTGGGAGAAGCGCGTCTTCGGCCATTACCTGTTTGTGCCCGCCTTCTTCTGGGAAGACGTGTTCAGCATGCTGGTGCTGGCGCTGCACACAGCCTATCTCGCCGTCCTCGCCTTCGGCTGGCTCACACCGCAGCAGCAGCTCTATCTCGCGCTCGCAGCCTATGCCGCCTACGTGATCAACGCCGCGCAGTTCCTGATCAAGCTGCGGATGGCGCGGCTTGAGGGTCGCGGCAATCAAGCCGAAGAAACATCAGAGATGATCGGGAGCGTGCCATGAACGCGCGCCCGCAGATCCCCGATGTCGCCGGCTGCGGTTCCAGGCCCGTCACCGAACCCGGTGCATTGCCCGTGTTGCGCGAACGCGGCCAGCGCGAGGTTTTCTGCGGCCTGACCGGCATCATCTGGCTGCACCGGAAAATCCAGGACGCCTTCTTCCTGGTGGTCGGCTCGCGCACCTGCGCGCATCTCATCCAATCCGCCGCCGGCGTCATGATCTTCGCCGAGCCGCGGTTTGCGACCGCCATCATCGACGAGCGCGACCTCGCGGGCCTGTCCGACGCCAATGACGAACTCGATCGCGTCGTCTCGCGCCTGCTGGAGCGGCGTCCCGACATCAAGATGCTGTTCCTGGTCGGCTCCTGTCCATCGGAAGTGATCAAGCTCGACCTCTCGCGCGCGGCGCAGCGGTTGTCGCGGCAGCACATGCCGGCGGTGCGGGTGCTGAATTATTCCGGCAGCGGCATCGAAACCACCTTCACGCAGGGCGAGGATGCGTGCCTTGCGGCACTCGTTCCGGAATTGCCCGCCGAGGCCGGCGACGCGAGCCCGTCGCTTCTCGTGGTCGGCGCTCTTTCGGACATCGTCGAAGACCAGTTTTCACGGCTTTTCGCGTCGCTGGGGATCGCGCCCGTGCGCTTCCTCCCTCCCCGGCACGCATCGGAGCTGCCGCCGGTTGGACCCGGCACGCGTTTCCTGCTGGCGCAACCGTTTCTTGGCGAAACGGCACGGATGCTTGAGGAGCGCGGCGCAACTCGGCTGGCAGCTCCGTTCCCTCTCGGCGTCGAGGGCACGACCCTCTGGCTCAAGGCCGCAGCCGACGCTTTCGGGATTCCTGCGGCGCAATTCGACCGCGTGACCGCACCGCTGATATTGCGCGCACGCAAGGCAGTCCAGCGGCACACCGCAATGCTTGGCGGCAAGCGCATCTTCTTCTTCCCCGACTCGCAGCTCGAGATCCCGCTGGCCCGCTTCCTTGCGCGCGAACTCGGCATGCAGCTGACCGAAGTCGGCACGCCCTATCTGCATCGCCAGCATCTGGCGCAGGAGCTTGCGATGCTGCCGGCCGACATCACACTCAGCGAAGGCCAGGATGTCGAACGCCAGCTCGATCGCTGCCGCGAGGCAAAGCCCGACCTGATCGTGTGTGGACTGGGCCTCGCCAATCCGCTCGAGGCCGAAGGCTTCACCACCAAATGGTCGATCGAGCTGCTGTTCACACCGGTGCAGGGCTACGAACAGGCGGCCGATCTCGCCGAATTGTTCGCGCGCCCGCTCAATCGCCGCAACCGGCTGGTGGCCTGACATGCAGCTAACGCTCTGGACATATGAAGGCCCCCCTCATGTCGGCGCGATGCGTATCGCCGCCGCGATGGACGGCCTGCATTATGTCCTGCACGCGCCGCAGGGCGACACCTATGCCGACCTGCTCTTCACCATGATCGAGCGGCAAAGCAAGCGACCGCCGGTCACCTATACGACCTTCCAGGCGCGCGATCTCGGCGGCGATACCGCCGACCTGTTCAAGCGCGCCGCCGCCGATGCCTGCGAACGCTTCAAGCCGCAAGCGATGATCGTCGGCGCGTCCTGCACCGCCGAACTGATCCAGGACGATCCAGGCGGCCTGGCGCACGCGCTGGGTCTGCCGATCCCGGTGATTCCGCTTGAATTGCCGTCCTATCAGAAGAAGGAAAACTGGGGCGCGTCGGAGACGTTTTACCAGATCGTCCGCGCGCTCGCTGTCCCGCCCGCGCCGGACGCCGAACGCCCGGCCGGCCCGCCCCGCTGCAATATCCTCGGTGCGACCGCCCTCGGCTTCCGGCACCGTGACGATGTCACCGAAATCACCAGACTGCTGACCGACATCGGCGTCGAAGTGAATGTCTGCGCGCCGCTGGGCGCAACGCCCGCGGACATCGCGCGCCTGGCCGATGCGGATTTCAACGTCGTGCTGTATCCGGAAATCGCCGGCCCAACCGCGCAGTGGCTGCAGAAGACCTTCAAGCAGCCTTTCACCAAGACAATCCCGATCGGCGTGTCCGCCACGCGCGCATTCATCACCGAAGTCGGCGCACTTTCCGGCGTCGATGTCAGCGGCATTCTCGCATCCGAGCAATCCCGCCTGCCCTGGTATTCACGCTCGGTCGACTCGACCTATCTCACCGGCAAGCGCGTCTTTATCTTTGGAGATGCGACGCATGTCATCGCTGCCGCACGCGTCGCGTCTGACGAGCTTGCTTTCACCGTCGCCGGAATCGGGACCTATACGCGCGAATTCGCTCGCGAGGTCCGTGCGCTCGCGGCCGAGCTTGGCGTCGAAGCGCTCATCACCGACGATTATCTCGACGTCGAAGCCCGGATCGCACAGCTCCAGCCCGAACTCGTACTCGGCACGCAGATGGAGCGGCATATCGCCAAGCGCCTGGGCGTGCCCTGTGCGGTCATCTCGGCGCCCGTGCATGTGCAGGACTTCCCGGCGCGTTATTCGCCGCAGATGGGCTTCGAAGGCGCGAACGTCATTTTCGACACCTGGGTGCATCCGCTGATGATGGGCCTCGAGGAACATCTGCTCGCTATGTTCCGCGACGATCACGAATTTCACGACAGCGCCGGCGCCTCACATCTCGGTCACCAGGCAAAGCCTGAAACCAATACGCCGATCGCGCCGCAGCCAGATATGCCCGGCGCACCGATCCATTGGACGCAGGATGCCGAAAAAGAACTGAAGAAAATTCCCTTCTTCGTGCGCGGCAAGGCTCGCCGCAACACGGAGAGTTTCGCGCAGACCCAGGGACTTGCCCAGATCACAATCGAGACGCTCTATGATGCGAAAGCGCATTTCGGACGCTGAGACGACGCCGGTGCGCGTCGTGATCGTGACGATGGACGGCCATCTCGCCGGTGCCGCCGAGCGCGCCCATGACCTGCTGCGCGCCGAACTGCCCGGTCTCGACCTCGTCGTCCACTCCGCTGACGAATGGGACGGCGATCCGGTCGCGCTGGCGAAATGCCACGCCGATATCGCCCGCGGCGACATCGTGATCGCAACCATGCTGTTTCTGGAGGATCACATCCGTGCCGTGTTGCCGGCGCTCGAAGCGCGTCGCAATGCCTGCGATGCCATGGTCTGCTGCCTGTCCGCCGGCGAAGTGGTGCGCCTCACCCGCGCTGGCCGCTTCGACATGTCGGGGCAGGCCAACGGCGTCGTCGCGATGCTGAAGCGCTTGCGCGGCAGCGGCAAAACCACGCAATCGAGCGGCGCCGGGCAGATGAAGATGCTGCGGCAACTGCCGAAATTGCTGCGCTTCATCCCCGGCACCGCGCAGGACGTGCGCGCCTATTTCCTCACCCTGCAATACTGGCTGGCCGGTTCGGAAGAGAACCTGGCCAACATGGTTCGGCTCCTGATCCAGCGCTATGGCCAGGGCCCGCGCAAGGCCCTCGGCAAGCACCTGCGCACCGGCGCGCCGCTGCATTATCCGGAAGTCGGGCTCTATCATCCCAAAGCCAAGACCCGCATCGTCGAGAAACTGAGCGAACTGCCGCGCACCCGCCGTGCCGAAGGCACGGTCGGCGTCCTGGTTATGCGCTCCTATGTGCTGGCCGGAAATTCGGCGCATTATGACGGGGTCATCTCGGCGCTCGAAGCCAAGGGCCTTACCGTCATTCCGGCTTTCGCCAGCGGTCTCGATGCGCGCCCCGCCCTCGAACGCTATTTCCTGAAGGACGGCCAACCGCAGATCGATGCGCTGGTGTCGTTGACCGGCTTCTCGCTGGTCGGCGGACCCGCGTATAATGACGCAGCCGCCGCTGCTGAAATCCTGGCGCAACTCGATGTGCCGTATGTCGCCGCGCATCCGGTCGAGTTCCAGACGCTGGAACAATGGCAGGGCGATGCGCGCGGCCTGTCACCGGTCGAAGCCACGATGATGGTGGCGATCCCCGAGCTGGACGGCGCGATCTGCCCGATGACCTTCGGCGGGCGATCGGAAGCGAACCCGGATTCCCGGCGGGCCATGACCGCCCATAACGAACGCGCAGCGATGCTGGCAGCGCGGGTGGCCAAGCTTGTTGCCCTGCGCCGGCTGGAGCGGGCGGAGCGCAAGCTCGCCATCGTGCTGTTCAATTTTCCGCCGAATGCCGGCGCGACCGGCACCGCAGCGTATCTGTCGGTGTTCGAATCGCTGCACAACACGCTCACGGCGCTGAAGGCCAGCGGCTACGAGGTCGACCTCCCCGCCGATGTCGACGCCTTGCGAAGCCGCATTCTCGACGGCAATTCGAAACGCTTTGGCGCCGACGCCAATGTCGCGCATCGCATGCCTGCCGACGAGCATGTCCGCAAGCAACGCTGGCTCTCCGAGATCGAAGCGCAATGGGGCGCAGCGCCCGGCCGCCACCAGACCGACGGACGCAACATCTTCGTCCTCGGCGCGCATTTCGGAAATGTGTTCGTCGGCGTGCAGCCTGCCTTCGGCTACGAGGGCGACCCGATGCGGCTGCTGTTCGAGAAGAGCTTCGCGCCGACTCATGCCTTCTGCGCCTTCTACCGCTATCTGCGCGAGGATTTCGGTGCGGATGCGGTCCTGCATTTCGGCACCCATGGCGCACTCGAATTCATGCCCGGCAAGCAGGCCGGTTTGTCCGCTGCATGCTGGCCGGACCGACTGATCTCCGATCTGCCGAATTTCTATCTCTATGCCTCGAACAATCCGTCCGAAGGCACGCTGGCCAAGCGCCGGACGGGCGCCACGCTGATCAGCTATCTCACGCCATCGGTGACCAAGGCGGGGCTGTATCGCGGCCTCGTCGATCTCAGGACCTCGATCGATCGCTGGCGCACCATGGATCCCGATACGGATGCGGGACAGCGTACGACGCTTGCGACCATGATCCAGGCGCAGGCCTGCGCGATCGAACTCGCCGCAAGCGAACCGGGTTGGAACGACAAGGCCGATACCGAGATCGCGCGGCTGCATCGCGAGGTGCTCGAACTCGAATACACTCTGATCCCCCATGGCCTGCATGTCGTCGGCCAGGTGCCCGCCGCCGAAGCGCGGGCCGAGATGCTTGATGCCGCGGGCGTCACCGAGCCGGAGCGTCGCGCCGCACTCGATGAGTTGCTGGCCACAGACAACGAGACGCCGTCCATCGTGCGCGCGCTTGACGCCCGCTACATCGCTCCGGCGCCGGGCGGCGACCTGTTGCGGACGCCCGATATCCTTCCGACCGGCCGCAACCTGCACGGCTTCGATCCGTTCCGGATCCCCAGCGCCTTCGCCGTTCGGGACGGTGCGCGGCAGGCCGATACGCTTCTCGCCCGGCATAGCAAGGATGGCCATGCCCTCCCCGAGACCATCGCGATGGTGTTGTGGGGCACCGACAACCTGAAGACCGAAGGCGGCCCGATCGCGCAAGTCCTGTGGCTAATGGGTGCGGAGCCGCGCCACGATAGTTATGGCCGCGTGGTGGGTGCGAAGCTCATTTCGCTGGAGACGCTCGGACGCCCGCGCATCGACGTGATCGTCACGCTCTCGGGGATCTTCCGCGACCTGCTGCCGCTGCAGACCAAGCTGATCGCCGAAGCCGCCCTGCTCGCGGCGCAGGCCGACGAACCGGTCGAGATGAACTTCATCCGCAAGCATGCGCTGGCCTGCCAGGACGCGCAAGGATGCGACATCGCGCAGGCGGCGCTGCGGGTGTTCGGCAACGCCGACGGCGCCTATGGCGCGAACGTCAACCAGCTCGTCGACAGTGGCGGCTGGAACGACGAAGACGAACTGGCCGAGGCATTCGTCCGGCGCAAGGGCTTCGCCTACGGTGTGGACGGCCGCGCCTCCCGGCAGGAGGCTGTGTTGGCGCACATGCTGAAGAGTGTCGACGTTGCCTACCAGAATCTCGACTCGATCGAACTCGGCGTTACCACCGTCGACCATTATTTCGACACCCTCGGCGGCATTAGCCGCGCCGTCCGGCGCGCCCGCGGAAGCGCCGCCAATGTCTATATCGGCGACCAGACCCGCGGGCAGGGCACGGTGCGCACCCTGTCCGAGCAGGTCACGCTCGAGACCCGCACGCGCGCGCTCAATCCGAAATGGTACGAGGCGCTGCTCTCGCACGGCTACGAGGGCGTGCGGCAGATCGAGGCGCACGTCACCAACACCGTCGGCTGGTCCGCGACCACCGGCGAGGTCGCGCCCTGGGTCTACAAGCAATTCACCGAAACATTCGTCCTCGATGACGAGATGCGCAATCGCCTCGCCACGCTCAATCCGGTGGCATCCGCGAAAATGGCGAACCGACTGATCGAAGCGCATCAGCGCAATTACTGGACGCCGGAGCCCTCGATGCTGGATGCGCTGCGGCGCGCCGGCGACGAACTCGAGGATCGACTGGAAGGGATCGGACCGGCCGGTCTCGGACAGGGAGTGGCGGCATGAACGTATACACCAACCCATCGGTAGCGCGTGAGCGCGCCTCCCGCCCGGATGGCGCCGGCAGCGTGCAGGTCCAGCTCGATCCTGCCCTGACGATCGGCAAGGCCAAGGTGTTCTCGGTCTACGGCAAGGGCGGCATCGGCAAGAGCACGACATCGTCGAACCTGTCGGTGGCGTTCTCCAAGATCGGCAAGCGCGTTCTGCAGATCGGTTGCGACCCGAAGCACGATTCGACCTTCACCCTGACCAAGAGGTTGGTGCCAACCGTCATCGACGTTCTCGAGGGCGTCGACTTCCACTCCGAAGAACTGCGGGTGGAAGACTTCGTCTACGAGGGTTACAACGGCGTGATGTGCGTGGAAGCCGGCGGTCCGCCGGCCGGCACCGGCTGCGGCGGCTATGTCGTCGGCCAAACCGTCAAACTGCTCAAGGAACATCGGCTACTGGACGACACCGACGTGGTGATCTTCGATGTTCTCGGCGACGTCGTGTGCGGAGGGTTCGCCTCTCCGCTGCAACATTCCGATCGCGGACTGATCGTCGCCGCAAACGACTTCGACTCCATCTTCGCGATGAACCGGATCGTCGCTGCGATCCAGGCGAAGTCCAAGAATTACGAGGTGCGGCTCGGCGGCGTGATCGTCAATCGCAGCGCCGGCACCGATCAGATCGACAAGTTCAATAACGCCACCGGTCTAAAAACGCTGGCGCATTTTCCCGACCTCGACCTGATCCGCAAAAGCCGGCTGAAGAAATCCACCCTGTTCGAGATGGATCTGACCCCCGAACTGGAAGCCGTGCAGCAGGAATATCTGCGCCTGGCGACCTCGCTATGGGAGGGCACCGAGCCACTCGCCTGCACGCCGCTCAAGGACCGTGACATCTTCGATTTGCTGGGGTTCGACTGATGCAGACCGCAACCTATATCGAGCGCCGCTCGCAGCTTGAGACCTATTTCGATCGCACTGCGGTGGAGGCCTGGGCACGCCTGACGACAGATGCTCCGGTGAGCCGCATCCGCGCCACGGTTCGCGCCGGCCGGGACCGGATGCGCGACACCCTTCTCTCCTGGTTGCCGCAGGACATGCGCGGCGCTCGCCTGCTCGATGCCGGTTGCGGCACCGGTGCGCTGTCGATCGAGGCCGCCAAGCGCGGCGCCTTCGTCACTGCCATCGATGTCGCGCCGACACTGATCCAGCTGGCTCAGGAGCGCACCCCGGCCGACCTCAACAATGGTCGCATCGATTTCCGGGCCGGCGACATGCTCGATCCGGCGCTCGGAACGTTCGATTTCGTGGTCGCGATGGACTCCCTCATTCACTATCGCGCGTCCGATTGCGTCGATGCGGTCGCAAGCGTGTCCGGGCGCACCGGCGGATCGATCCTGTTCACCTTCGCCCCGCGCACGCCGGCGCTGGCGGCGATGCATGCTGTCGGACGATTGTTCCCGCGCAAGGAGCGCGCGCCTGCAATCGAGCCGGTCCGGCAGAACGACCTCCTCAGCCGGCTTGGCAGCGAGCCCGCGCTCCGCGGCTGGTCGGTGATGCAGACCGAGCGGATCGTCAATGGCTTCTACACGTCGCAGGCGGTGGAGATCCGCAAGCAATGAAGCGCATCAGCGACATCGCGGTTCGCGGGATCGTGGCACTGGGGCCGCGCTTCCTGCCATTCGCCGATGTCGGAAGCCGCGAACTGCCGCTCGGACGGCTGGTGCGATTATCCCTGTTTCAGGTTTCGGTCGGCATGGCGGTGGTGCTGCTCAGCGGCACGCTCAATCGCGTCATGATTGTCGAATTGAGCGTTGCAAGCTGGCTGGTCGCGCTCATGGTCTCGATCCCGCTGGTCTTCGCGCCGCTGCGCGCGCTGATCGGGCATCGCTCCGACAATCACCGCTCGTTCCTCGGCTGGCGGCGGGTGCCGTATATCTGGATCGGCACGCTGCTGCAGTTCGGCGGTCTCGCCATCATGCCGTTCGCGCTGCTGATCCTGTCCGGCGACACCCATGGTCCGGTGATTGTCGGTCACATCAGTGCCGCCCTCGCCTTCCTGCTTGTGGGCGCGGGCCTCCATACCGTGCAGACCGCGGGGCTTGCGCTTGCTACCGACCTTGCGCCGGCGAACATGCGCCCGCGCATCGTCGCCTTCCTCTATGTGATGCTGCTCATCGGCATGGTCGCCAGCGCACTCGCCTTCGGCATGCTGCTTGCGGATTTCTCCCAGCTCAAGCTGATCCAGGTGATCCAGGGTGCCGCAGTGGTGACGATGGTGCTCAACATTGTCGCACTGTGGAAACAGGAAGCGCGCGCGCCCGGGCGCACCGCGCATGATCTCCCACGCAGCGATTTGCGTACGGCCTGGCGGCAAATGAGCCGCACGGCCGGCACCGTCCGCCTGCTGATTGTAGTCGGGCTCGGAACTGCAGCGTTCAGCATGCAGGACATCCTGCTCGAGCCGTATGGCGGCGAAATCCTTAATCTGTCCGTCGGCGCGACCACCATGCTCACGGCATTGCTCGCGTCTGGTTCGCTCTGCGGATTTGCGCTGGCTTCGCGGTTGTTGACGCGCGGTCATGATCCGTACCGGCTCGCTGCAAATGGCGTGCTGGTCGGCGTCGTCGCTTTTTCGGCGGTGATTTTCGCCTCGCCGTTTGAGTCGATCGCCCTGTTCCGTGTCGGGGTGGCGCTGATTGGCTTCGGTGGCGGGCTGTTTGCGGTCGGCACGCTGATCGCGGCGATGGCGATTGCCGACAAGCATCCAGCCGGTCTGGTTATCGGCGCCTGGGGCGGCGTGCAGGCAACAGCGGCCGGACTGGCCATCGCCTTCGGCGGCGCCATTCGCGACAGCATCTCGGCGCTCGCGACGCAAGGCTCGCTCGGCCCCGCATTGAATTCGCCGGCGACTGGATACAGCGTCGTCTACCACATCGAAATTGGCCTGCTGTTCGCGACACTGGTCGCGATCGGGCCGCTGATCAGACTGTCGAATATTTCGCGCTACCAGTCTCAATCGAAGTTCGGTCTGGCCGAACTTCCAACCTGACGTAACATTCCTGGAGGGCTTGCCATGGAAAAGGGTTCAATCGTTGGTTCAATCGATACCGCACAGGTCGTTCTTTATGTCTTCTGGGTCTTCTTTGCGGGCCTGATTTTCTATCTCCGCCGCGAAGACAAGCGCGAGGGATATCCGCTTCTGTCCGATCGCGCCGGCGGCGTGTCCGTCGTCGGTTTTCCGGTCCCGCCGTCGCCGAAACTCTTCCGGATCGGACATGGTCACGCCGATGTCATGGCGCCGGCCATGCGGGCTGAGCCGCCACTGAACAACGTCAGGCCGGTGGCGCCGTGGCCCGGTGCGCCGCTCGAGCCGACCGGCAATCCGATGCTCGACGCCATCGGACCGGGCGCCTACGCGCTGCGTTCGGATACGCCCGACCTCACCGTCGACGGTGAAGTGAAGATTGTGCCGATGCGGGCAGCCCCGTCCTTCTTCGTCGCGGCCGGCGATCCCGATCCGCGCGGCATGACCGTAATCGGCGCCGACCGCGGGATCGCAGGCACGATCCGCGATGTGTGGATCGACAAGTCCGAGATCATCATCCGCTATTACGAGGTGGAGATCCCGGGCGGCAAGCGTGTGCTGCTGCCGGCTAACTTCTCGCGCGTCGATCGCAACCGCGGCGAAGTGCGGGTGATCTCGATCCTGGCAGATCAGTTCGCCGATGTGCCGGGCATCAAGAACCCCGACCAGATCACCCTCCTCGAAGAGGACAAGGTCTGCGCCTATTACGGCGGCGGTACGCTCTATGCCACGCCCGGACGTGCGGAGCCGCGGCTATGAGCGAGTTCGCAACCGAACCGGTCAAAGGCTTGCCGGAAGAGTTGCCGGCCGGCGAGCGGATGTTGTGGCAGGGGCAGCCATCATGGCGTGCCCTTGCGCTCCGGGTCTTTCATGTCCGCAAGATCGCAATCTATTTCACCGCGATCCTGATCTGGCGGCTGGTAACAGGATGGATGGACGGTTGGTCCCTCGCCAGCGCCGCGGCATTCGTCCTCTGGTTCCTGCCGGTCGCAATCGCCGCGGTGGCAATTCCGTCGCTGCTCGCCTGGCTCTATGCGCGCACGAGCGTGTTCACCATCACCAATCGCCGGGTGGTGATGCGGTTCGGCGTGGCATTGCCATGGAGCCTCAACCTTCCCTACCGGACGATCGAATCTGCCGCCATGAGCGTCCAGAAGGACGGCACCGCGGATGTCGCCATCGCGCTCACGGGGCTGGGCCGCATTTCGTATCTGCATCTGTGGCCATTCGCCCGGCCGTGGTGGGTCAACCGCGCGCAACCGATGATGCGCGGGCTGCCGGACGGTCTCGAAGCCGCAAGCATTCTCGCGAATGCGCTGAAGACCTTTGCTGAAACCTCGCCCGACCGAACGGTGGCCATGCCGGTTCCCGTTCCGGTTCCGGCCGATGCGGTCGCCACGCCCGCGACTGCCGCCGCCGCCTGAGGAGAATGGTCATGTCGGACGCCGTTCATCGCCGATTTCCCCGCGGAGCCCTGCTCGGCGCTGGAGCACTGGTGACGTTTGCGATCCTTGCGGCGGTGACTGCACGGGTCGGCGGCATCGGCGTGACGCGCGTGGCGAACACCGAGGCGATCGCGATCCGCGAGCTTCGCTTCGTAGACCGAACGGATGGCGGCGTCGATGTTGTCGCCGCCGACAGCAACAAGACGATCGACATCCTGCCGCCCGGACAGGACGGGTTCGTCCGCATCGTTTTGCGCAACCTGGCCCGTGAACGCATCCGCCGGGAGCAGGAGCGGCACATCCCGTTCCGCCTGACCCGCTGGGCCGACGGACGCCTGTCCGTCGAAGATCCAACCACCGGCCGCCGCGTCGATCTCGGCGCGTTCGGCGCCGTCAACGCGGCATCCTTCGCCAAGCTCATGACCGTTGAGGAGACGACGCAATGAGAGCGAGTAGCAGGACCCTGACCGTGCCATGCACGGTGGAGATCGAGAACAGTTCGGAAACCCTTCATGCGCATGTGGCGCTTGACGGATACGAAGTCGGACCGGGTGACGAGGTCACCGTGCACGGCGCACCGACGGACGTACCGTTCGGCGAGAGGGTGGTCACGCGATGCCACGCCACCATCGTGCGCGCGAGCCCGCTCGCGCGGCTGAAGGCCAAGATCGAGGGCTATCTCGAAATCACCGAATTGTACGAAGTGAGCTTCTCGGAAGGGAAAGTGTCATGATCGCGATGGAAGGCGGCGGCGCCCCCAATACCAGCACGCAGAGTGCACAGGAAGACACCATCCTCAGCCCGCGGTTCTATACGACCGACCATGCGGCCATGAACAATCTCGACATCTCGAGCGTCCGCAGGGAATGGGACGACATGATCGAGGAGCTTCGCCGCGATCACAACAAGGGTCACTTCCAGCGCACCGACGAATTCCGGATGGACCTGAATGCGGTTCCCGAGGATCTGCGCAAGGAACTTCTGGACTTCCTCGTGTCTTCGCTGACCGCCGAGTTTTCCGGCTGCGTGCTTTACGCCGAGATCAAGCGACGGATCACCAACCCCGATATCCGCGAACTGTTTCGCTACATGAGCCGCGACGAGGCGCGGCATGCCGGCTTCATCAACGAGGCGCTGAAGGATTTCGGAATCGGCGTCGACCTCGGATTCCTGACGCGGACGAAAAAATACACATACTTCAGGCCGAAATTCATCTTCTACGCGACCTACCTGTCCGAGAAGATCGGCTATGCGCGTTACATCACCATCTTTCGGCAGTTCGAACGGCATCCGGAGCGCCGGTTTCATCCGATCTTCAAGTGGTTCGAAAAGTGGTGCAACGACGAGTTCCGCCATGGTGAAGCCTTCGCGCTGCTAATGCGCGCCGACCCGAAACTCACGAGCGGCATCAACCGCCTCTGGATCCGGTTCTTCCTGCTCGCGGTCTACGCCACCATGTATGTCCGCGATCACATGCGGCCCGCCTTCCACAAGGCGCTCGGCATGCATCCGGACGAGTACGACTTCCGCGTATTCCGGATCACCAACGAGATTGCGCGACAGGTCTTCCCGATCGAACTCGACATCGACCACCCCGCTTTCAAGGCAGGGCTCGACCGACTGTGGCGCATCACCGAGGCAAGCATGGCGGCGCAACAGCAGGGCGGCGTGATCGGCGCAATCAAGCGAGCCGGGCTCGGCGTCGCGGCGGCAGCGGTGTTCGCACGGCTTTATTTGCTGCCAGCCAAGCGCAACGCATTGCCCCAGCAGGTTCGCCTGCAACCGGCCTGGTGAGTGGCGCATGGCCGAAATCGCAATCCCCGCGTTCTTCGCACTGCTGATCTGGTGGCTGGGCACGGGGATTGTTCTTTTTGTCGCGCGACTGCCGGCACGGACCTACCGGATCAGTCTTGCGGTGGGAGCGATGATGGCGTTGGCCGCAATCGCAATCATTGCAGCAACGGCAGAAACGGTTACGGCCGGCAGTGCCTATCTCGCCTTCGCCGCAGCCATCGTGATCTGGGGATTTGTAGAACTCACCTTCCTGACCGGCATGCTCCTCGGACCGGATCGGGCGGAAGCGTCCCCGGCCGCGGCCGGATGGGCCCGGTTCTCCCATGCGGTCTCGGCGATCATCCATCATGAATTCGCGCTTCTTGCCGGCGGCGCCGTCATCCTGGCCGCCAGCTTTGGAGCGCACAATCAGGTCGCGACCTGCACCTATGCTATCCTCTGGCTGATGCGCCTCAGCGCCAAGCTCAATCTGTTCCTTGGCGTCCCCAACCTGCACGACGAACTGCTCCCGCGGCGCTTGTCCCATCTCCGCGGGCACTTCAGACGCGGTCCGATGAACCCGCTTCTGCCCGCCTCAATCGTCCTGCCGCTGTTCGCCGCCGGATATCTCGTGATGTCCGCCACCGGCAGTTTCGCAACAACCGCCAGCACGCTGATGGCCGCCCTGCTTGCGCTCGCTGCCCTCGAGCATGTCTTCATGCTCCTTCCGCTACCCATCATGAATTTGTGGAACTGGCGCCGGCATTCCGCGGCGATTTCGGAATTGCCCGTGACACGCCCATCCATTGAGCCGGCCCCTGCATGCCAGGGTCCGAAAGTCAGCGCTTCGATCGTCCGGAGGGGACAATGAACTACGACGCGTTCTTCAACAGCGAACTCGACGCACTGCGCAAAGAGGGGCGATATCGCACATTCGCCGATCTCGAGCGCCAAGCGGGCGCCTTCCCGCAGGCGACGCATCACGGCGAGAATGGCGGGCGTGGGATCGTCACCGTCTGGTGCTCGAACGACTACCTCGGGATGGGACAGCATCCGGCCGTGCTGGCGGCGATGCACGAGGCGATCGACAAATGCGGCGCGGGCGCAGGCGGCACGCGCAATATCTCGGGCACCAACCATTACCACGTGATGCTCGAACAGGAACTCGCCGACCTTCACGGCAAGGAAGCGGCGCTGCTGTTCACCTCCGGCTATGTGTCCAACTGGGCAACCCTGTCAACGCTCGCCTCGCGCCTGCCAAATTGCGTGGTTTTGTCCGACGAGGGCAATCATGCCTCGATGATCGAGGGCATTCGGCATTCGGGCGCCGAGCGCATCATTTTCAAGCACAACGATCCGGAGGATCTGCATCGCAAGCTGTCGACCATCGACCGCCGCCGGCCGAAACTCGTCGCCTTCGAATCCGTCTATTCGATGGACGGCGACATGGCGCCGATCGCTGAATTCTGCGATGTCGCCGACGCCCACGGCGCGATGACCTATCTCGACGAAGTGCATGGCGTCGGCCTGTATGGGCCGCGCGGCGGCGGCATTGCCGAGCGCGACGGGCTGAGCCACCGTCTCACCGTGATCGAAGGCACCCTCGCCAAGGCATTCGGTGTGATCGGCGGTTACATCGCGGCGTCAAACGCCCTGTGCGATTTCGTGCGAAGCTATTCGTCCGGCTTCATCTTCACCACCGCATTGCCGCCGGGCGTGGCGGCAGCCGCGATCGCCAGCATCCGTCACTTGAAAGAGAGCCAGGCCGAACGCGAACGGCAACGCGATCGCGTCGCATCGGTGCGGCGCCGCCTCGATCTTGCCGGCATCCCGCACTTCGACAATCCGAGCCACATCGTCCCGGTGATGGTTTGCGACCCCGTCCTCTGCAAGCAGATCAGCGACCGGCTGCTCTCCCAGTATGGAATCTACGTGCAGCCGATCAACTATCCGACCGTACCGCGAGGCACCGAACGGCTTCGCATTACGCCGTCGCCGCTGCACAGCGACGACGATATCGACCATCTGATTGCGTCACTGTCGCAGATCTGGTCGGAAATCGGGCTGCGGGCTGCAGCCTGACTACTGGAGCGTTTCGCCGGTCCGCAACTTGAGATGCGCGTGACGAGTCTGGATCGAGCGAACCGGCTTTCCGGTTCGCTCAAAACGCGCTATTTGGAGAACTTCTTCAGATAAGCGATCACGTCCTTGCGCTCCTGCTCGCTCGGGAGCTTGAACGCCATTTTCGTCGAGCCCTTGGCGAGATCAGGCTTTCCCTTTTGCGTCAGGAAGTCTTTCAGAAACGCATTCGGATCGGGCAGATAGGCGAAGATTGTCTCCTCGTTCCAGACAAGCCCGGCTTCACCCGCTGCCTTGTTCAGCGGCGAGTAGGCGAAGCCTGGGACGGTGCCCGCCTGACGGCCGACGATCCCGTTCTGCTCAGGACCGACCGCGTTTTTCGCACCCTCGCCGATGCGATGGCAGGTCATGCATTTCTTGAAGACCTTTTCACCGGCGTCCGCGTCCTGGGCGGATGCGTTCTGGCCGAACGGGATAACCGCAATCATGGCGGCAAAAATTGCGAGGTGACGATATTTCATTGGGCTTCTTCCTGACGCTGTGGACATTTCCTCGGATAACCGCGTGGGATCATCCTTTTGTTCCATAGACTTTACGACAATATAGTCAATTATGACTGTCATCCGGGTCAAGTGCGGCTGCCAGACTAGAAAAAGCCTTTAAAAACCAGTGAAGTAGCAATACAATCAGCCGCGTAGCGACAGACCTGCCCGGCTGAAAACCGGCTTGATTCCTTGGCAGGACGGAATTGCGAGCCAAGTAAACGAGTGCTCGCCGAAATAACCGGTTGCAATGCCGGTGTAATTGTTGACTGACACTTGGAAATGCGGCCAAAGGGGTCGCGGACGCCCTGTCACACCGGGTGCGGCGCCAATACTGGCGACGCACGTCCGGGCCATAGGCAGACGTCATCGGCTGATGATCGGACACGACAGGAATGAGCAATATCAATATCGCTCAACCGGACGTGACTTTGCTCCTGGACCTCGATGGGGTCATCCGGGAGGCAACACTGTCCCGTTCGCTATCCGATGAAGGCATCGAGGGCTGGCTGGGCAAGCCTTGGAATGACACGGTGGTCGATTCCGGGGGCGAGAAGGTCCGCCGCATGCTGACCGACGCACGCGAGCAAGGCGTCTCGGCCTTCCGCCAGGTGACGCAACGCTTCCCGAGCGGCCTCGAATTGCCGATGGAATACACCACCGTGCTGCTCGGCGGCCGCGCCGGGCTGCTTGCGGTTGGCAAGAACCTCCAGGCCGTTGCCGAACTGCAAGCACGACTGATCGCCGCACAGCAGGCGATGGAGCGCGACTACTGGAAGATGCGCGAGGTCGAGACCCGGTATCGGCTGCTTTTCGACACCTCGAACGAACCCGTCGTCCTGTTGCGCACGAGCGACCTGCGGATCCTGCAGGCCAATCCCGCGGCACTGGCCGCACTGAATATGAAGGCTGCCCCGGATGCAGGCGTCCGAAGCTTCGTACAGGACGTCACGGCCGAAGATCGTGACGTCTTCCAATCGATGGCGTTGCGCGCGCGCGAGCATGGGAAGGCGCCGGGCATTCTGATCCACCTCGGCAACGACAAGAAGCCGTGGTTGGTTCGCGCATCGCTGATGTCGCCGGAACCGAATTCGGTGATGATGCTGCAGCTTTCCCCCGGCTGGGCGGGGCAAGCCGGCGTCGTGGTCGACCAGGATTCGATCTCGATCGACGATCTGATCGAGCGGTTGCCGGACGGATTCGTCGTGCTCGATCCTGACGGCGTGATCCGACGCGCCAACCGCGCATTCCTCGATCTCGTGGAAACGGGCGCGAAGGGATCGGTGATCGGCGAACGACTGACCCGGTGGCTGTCGCGACCGGGCGCGGACCTTGCCGTCCTCCTCGCCAATGTCGAACGCTATCGTTTCGTGCGGATGTTCACGACCACGATACAGGGCGACCTCGGCACCACCACTGAGGTGGAGATCTCGGCTGCCGGCAACGACGATACGTCGCCGCACTTCATCGGAGTCCTCATTCGTGACGTCGGACGCCGCATCGGAACACCGGGCGACGACAAGAATTTGCGCAATGCGCTGGGCGCCATGGCGGAACGGATCGGCAAAACCCCGTTGCGGTCGCTGGTCAAGGATACCGTCGGCGTGGTCGAGCGGCATTATGTGGCCTCCGCGCTCGAACTCGCAAACGACAACCGCACTGTCGCGGCCGAGCTATTGGGATTGAGCCGGCAGAGCCTCTATGCGAAGCTCAATCGTTACGGCCTGGATGGCGGATCCGAAAAGGCCGACGGAGGAAAGTGAAAGCCACAACGCGGGAGAATTCCGGGGTGGTCTCTCGTACGTTATCGTCACCAGCCTTTGGACAGGCCGACCTGTCCAATTGTGAACGCGAACAAATTCAACTTGCAGGATCGATTCAACCGCATGGCGCGTTGATCGTGGTGCGTGAGCCGGATTTTGTCGTCGTCCAGGCAAGCGCGAATACTGCCGAATTCCTGAACCTTTCCGGCAATATCATCGGCCGCAGACTTGAGGAGTTTGGCGGCAACCTTGTCAGCCGGATCGAGCCGGTCCTGAAGGATTCGCTGCGGACCATTCCCGTTGCGGTCCGCTGCACGGCGTCCAATCCCGCCACCGAATATGATGTCCTGCTGCATCGTCCTCCGGGCGAAGGACTCGTCATCGAATTCGAGCGCACCTCTCCTTCGACCGATCTGTCGACGGCGATCGGCACGGCGCTGAAAACCATCATTTCGGCGTCGTCGCTGCGCACGCTCTGCGAAGAAACCGCCAGCATCTTCAAGGAATTCACCGGTTACGACCGCGTCATGGTCTACCGGTTCGACGACGAGGGACACGGAGAGGTTTTCTCGGAGCGGCGCGAGCCGCACCTGGAGGCTTATCTCGGCAACCGCTATCCCGCCTCCGACATTCCGCAGATCGCGCGCAGGCTGTACGAACGCAATCGCGTGCGCGTCCTGGTCGATGTCGAATACGCCCCGATCCCGATACTGCCGCGGCAAAGTCCGTTCGACGACCGCGATCTCGACATGTCGCTGTGCTGGCTGCGCAGCATGTCGCCGATCCACATCCAGTACCTGAAGAATATGGGCGTCAGGGCGACACTCGTCGCTTCGATCATGGTCGGCGGCAAGCTGTGGGGGCTGGTCGCCTGTCACCATTACTCACCCCGTTCGATGTCGTTCGAGATGCGCGCCGCCTGCGAATTGCTGGGCGAAACCATCGGCACCCGGATTGCCGCACTCGAAAGCTTCGCCCAGGCGCAGGCCGAATTGTCGGTTCGCCGCCTTGAACAGCGGATGATAGAGGCAATCTCCCGCGACGGCGACTGGCGGGTGGCGCTGTTCGACAATTCTCAATCGCTGCTGCAACCGTTGGCCGCAAGCGGCGCTGCGCTTCTGTTCGAAGGCCAGATCCTGTCGACGGGCGAAGTTCCCGGAACACTGCAGTTGCGGGAGATCGCTGCCTGGCTCGATCAGATGGAGCGCGTACCGGTCTTCTCCACCGCGGCGCTCGGCTTCGACGAGCCGGATTTTGCGCCGCTGGTTTCGGTCGCAGCCGGCATCGTCGCGACACCGGTCTCCAGCACGCCAGGCGAATATCTGATCTGGTTTCGCCCGGAACGGATTCGCCTCATCACCTGGGGCGGCGACCCGCTGAAGCCCGTCCTGGTCGGCGACGACCCGTCGCAATTGTCGCCACGGCGATCCTTCGCGCAATGGCATCAGCTGGTGGAAGGAAAATGCGAACCGTGGAGCGCGGCCGATCTGACCGCCGCGCGGCTGATCGGCGAAACGGTCACGGACGTCGTTTTGCAGTTCCGTTCGGTGCGCCTGCTGATCGCACAGGATCAATTCGCCCATGTGACAAAGCAGGTGCAGATTTCCGACCTGCCAGTGGTCATCGCCGATGCAAAGGGACGAATCCTTCTCCACAACCGCGCGTTCGCAGCGCTGCTGCCGCAGACGCGGCAGACCTATGAATTTGTCGACGACTTGGCCGTGTTTTTCGATGCAGCGTCGGACGCGCGCCGGCGCCTGAAGGATCTCGTGGAATTGCGCCGCACATGGCGCGGCGAGGTGACGCTGTTGCGTTCCGGACTTGAGCCGCATTCATTTCTGGTACGCGGCGATCCGGTCTTTTCGTCGCCGGACCGCATCCTGGGCTTCGTGCTTCTGTTCACGGATATCGCCGACCGCAAGGCAGCGGAAGCCGCCGGCCGCCGCTTCCAGGAGGTCATCTACGACCGTCATCGCGGCAAGATTTCCGGCAAGGACAGCAGCGCCGACCTCCTCTATCAGCAGCTGCTGGCTTCGGTGGTCGAGAACGCGCAGCTCGCGGCGCTGGAAATCACAGACGGCATGGACAATACGCGTATGCTGCAGATGCTGGAAAGTGTCCGCAGTTCGGTCGATCGCGCCGCCGAAGTCCTGGATCACCTGATCTGGCACGCCACCCGCGACGACAAATAATCCGCGGGATTTTCAGAACTCAGCCTGCCGCAACCTGTCCGGCTTGTCTCTGCACCTCGCGCGAGACGACGATATTGTGCTCGAAGGCGGTCATTGCTTCGATCACCAGCATGTGCGGATCATCGGTCACGCGACCGGCGCGATCAAGCGCGTCGCGCAGTCTGGCTTTGAGTACGTGCGCTTCGATATCGGGAAACTCGTAGACCGTCAGCGCGGCCGCCGGCAGCGACAGTGATTTCCCAAGAAGCTTCTTGAGGACCTGACCACCGCTCAGGTCGCCGAGGTAACGAACATAGGCGTGAGACACGAGCCGCAGACCATCGCCGGCCGCCGCCTCGCTGATTGCGGCGGCATACGAAATCCCCGACCTGAGCAACGGCAGAGAGCGTTCCCAATCTACGCCCCCGATGGCTTGCAGATCGGTTCGCAGGCGATCGGACCGACGCAGCGCGCGGTGCGCGAAAACGCCGAGGACCGGATGCGCCCGCCGGGCGGACAATTCTGCCTCGAGACGTTCGTAGGCAGGCAGAAGGTTGCGCAGCAATAGAGCGTAGCCGAAGCGGTCGCACTTTTTTTGCAGGATATCCGCGATAGTCCCGCTGCGTTCGGCTACCGCGTGCAGCCGCTTCGTCCGCTCTCGCAGCATGTCCGACAATGGCCGCTCTTCCGTATCGTCAGAGCGGCTCAACGAGGCCTTGGTGAACCCCATGGGGCAGATCAGCCGTTGGTTAAAGTCTCCGCCAGCCAGATCCGCCCCATGGTTCTGGAACGACACGTCCGCATAGCGATCGTGCCGATGTTGTTCCAGGTCCGTCATTAGCGCACTGCCAGTCCGTGTTTCACGCCCCATTCGAACCAGTTGTCAACCGCCGTTCCCGACAAAAGAATACCGATGCCGCCGGTGAGTGTGCACAGCGTTGCAAACCACCAGGCCCAGCGATGGATCGATTCAACGGTGGCGTTGAAGCCCATGGTCCAGCGCCAGAACAGGGCAGCGCGCTCGGCCGCAGTTCCACGATCGACGATCTGCTCGATCTCGCGCTCGCCGCCGTAGCGTGTGACCGCGAGAATGGTCGCGCCGTGCATGGCGAACAGCAGGGCCGAGCCATACAGGAAGGCAATCGAGAGCATATGGAATGGATTGTAGAACAGATTGCCGTGATTGATGGAGAAGTTGTTGGTCCAGTCGAGATGCGGGAAGATGCCGAACGGCACGCCCTCGCTCCAGCTTCCCATCAACAGCGGCCGGATGAAGCCGAGCGTAAGATAGAGGAAGATCGCCGAAGCGAATGCCCAGGCGACATGCGTGCCCATACCAAGCGTACGTGCCCGGACATACACCCGCACCCACCAAAGCAATATCGAGGTGGTGAGAAAGAACCCTGCAATCAGCCACCAGCCGCCCTCAGTCAGTGGTGGCAAAATTGTGAGCCCGTGTTGCGGCAGCGGGGGCTCGAGCGCGAGCCACGGCAATTGCCGCATGAACTCGATCGGACTCCAGTTCACCTTGGCCATCATATTGAGGCCGATGATCTCGATGGCGATGAAGCCGAAGAACAGCGACGCTATGCCGGTCCAGCCGATGTAATAGGGACCGACCTGGGCGTCGCCGATCTTGCCGAGCCAGTAGGAAAACCCGCCGCCCTGCCGCACGAAGGGCCCGACCGCGACCGGCACGCCCTCATAGAGCGGGGACCGGACCTGCACGGCAGTGAAGATATTCTGATATTCAGCCATGACACGCTCCCTCGCTTACCGTGACGACCAGATCGGCATGTTGCGCCACCATTCCCACCAGGTGACCCATTGCTCGCCTTCGGGCCATAGCCAGCTCGGCCCGCTGATCACGATGCAGATCGCGCTCCAGAAGCCGGCGGACAAGGCGAGGAACAATCCGAGCCTGTGAATGCCGAGCGTACCGATTGACCATCCGATGGTATCGCGGAAAAAGGTGTTCTCGTGCTCGGCGCTCTTTACGATCTCGCCCGGCTTAGGGTTGGTCGCCGACAGAACCAACGCCCCATGCAGCGCCAGCGCGAGACACGTCGTGAAGAAGAACGTGATCGCGATCATGTGCGCTGGATTGTAATGGAAGTTGCCGTACTGGTAGCCCGTGTTCGAGACCCAATCGAGGTGGCTCATGATTCCGTACGGGAACCCGTAGGACCAGGAGCCCATCAGGATTGGCCGGACCACCACCAGCGTGAAATAGGCGAAGATTGCGACGCTGAAGGCGAACGGGACATGATAGCCGATCCCGAGCTTGCGGCAGATCTCGACCTCACGCAGCGCCCATGAGCCGAATGCGCCGAGCGCGCAGATCGTGACGATCTGCCATATACCGCCATCCTTGAGCGGCGCGAATGCCAGTCCGTATTCCGCCGGTGGCGGATTGATACTGATCAGCCAGATGTTCCAGGTCGGCCCGAGCGCCGCGCCATACATGATCAGCGCTACACCGACGAAGGTGAAGAAGATCGTGGTGACGCCGAAGAAGCCGACATAAAACGGCCCGACCCAGAAATCGAATAGGTCCCCGCCGATCAGCGTACCGCCACGTACGCGGTACTTTCGTTCAAAGCTGAGCATGGCCATAGTCCCGACCCTCCATCACGCAGCGCGCGCCCCGCGCGCTGCCAGCATGCCTTGCCGTCGGCGGACGGGGCACGGGTGTTGCCCGCGCCTCGTCCGCCAGTCTCGACTGCCTTCAACCGTGCAGTGTCGTCTCGATCGATACCTTTGCTGCCGGAGCGCGAGGCCCCTCCAGCCAGTTGAACCGGTTCGTGCTGAGCAGGATGAAATGAATCACCAGCGCCAGCGCGAACAGGAAGGTAAACAACGCAATCAGGGTTCTCCGCGGATCGAAGAGAAGCCACATCTTCCACATTGTTTATCCTCCTATGACACGAACGGGATCAGGGAGCTCACCGTCTGTCCGGCGCCTTCAAGGAAGGCGTAACCTTTCGGTCCCGGGAGCCACGGACGCCACTGCCAAACCAGGAAGTGGGCGATCGCGCAGATCACGACGAAGGCGATGAAGCTGGTCAGGAAGATCGAGTGGAATTCTCGCGCTTCCTGTTCCGTCAGTCCCGAGAGAGAGCCGCCCCTAGAGTCAGCCATGTTTTTACTCTCCGGTTGGCCTTGCGGCCGTTACCGCGCAAGTCCCGCGCGGCAAGGATTGCCGAGGCGGTTGCCCGCCACGACAGCTTTCCGCCCGGTGTGACCCGGACGAAAACTCGTTGGATGACGCCGCGTCAGCGTCGCCACCCGCATCTCCCGGTCAGACTGCGTCCGGAACCCCGGACCTCCTCGTACAGCCTCTCCTGGTCTACCTCGGCGCCAGAAAGCGCCACCGATACCGCCTAACCCATGAACGCCATCGGCACGATCTTGTTGGTCGTCGCGCGCGCCTCGCAAAGAATGCTGCGCCGAGGCGCCTCACTCGTCCGGCGCGCATACCAGCGCCACGGCATCAACCGCGACATTGCGATCGACGTAACGAATATGGAGAACAGCACGGCGTGCAGCAGTCGGTATTCGATCTCGCCATGCCGCCAGCGACTCACTCCGGCATGTCGCGTATCTGTTTCCAGAGCCATGGACCGCCCTCCCGTTTCCTTCACGCCGCTTCGTTCGACATCAGCGTCACGCGCGCACGCGCAACGCTCGCAACCGTGACCATCTCGTGACCGTTTCGCCTTGCATCGCGCTCGGCGGCATCGCGCAGCCGTTTCGCCGCCGAGATTCGCACCAGCACCGGGTGCGTATCGACCAGGCGGTCGAATTCGCTCTTGGCGTCGTCGTTCCAGTCCAGCTCCGGCTGCAGGCGCGCGGGCGTCGGGTCGACCTTGTCCAGTTCGGTGCCGAGCGGGATGATGTGGAACAGCGCGTCGAACAGCGCGTTGCAGGATTCCTGCACCAGGTAGGTCGCGCCGGAATAACCCATGAAGGGGGTGCCGGTATGCCTGCGAATAATCGCGCCTGGAAACGACGCGGGTATGTAAACGCTGCGGCCGCCCACCTCCGACAGATACATGCGCTCGTTGTAGCTGCCGAACAGGATTAGCGGCGCTTTCTCGTGAACCGCCTTGCGCACCGCATCATTGTCGGTCTTCGCTCCCGCGCATCGCGCGATCGCGAAGTTGCAGGCCATGCCCATCTCCTCCTCGAGGAAATGCCGCACGCCGCGTGCATAGGTTTCGTTCGCAACAATGCCGAAACTCGCGGTGCCATAGAAATCCTGGGTCACCGAGCGCCAAAGGTCCCAAAGCGGCTTGATGGTGGTGTGCTTTTCGCGTGCGATGAACGGCTCAGGATCGAGCCCCAGCAGCTCGCCCAGCGAACGAAGGAACTTCGTCGTCGAATGCAGCCCGATCGGCGCCTGCAGATAGGGACGGTTCAAAGCTTCGCAAAGCAGCCGCCCGAATTCGCGATACATGCAGATATTGACATCGGCGTTGATCAGCCGGGGCACATCCTGCAGATGGCTGCCGAGTGGGAACACCATATTCACCTCGGCACCGATGCCCTCGACCAGTCGCCGGATTTCGGCGAGGTCGGATGGCATATTGAAGGTGCCGTAGATCGGGCCGATGATGTTGACGCGCGGCTTCTCACCGTCCTTGCGCGGCTTGCGGTCCGGAACCTTCTTCAGCCCGTATTCGCTCCACAGCCAGGTCATGGCGCGGTTCGCGCTCTGCCACTGATCCTCGTCAATGGTCCGCGGCAGGAAGCGCTTGATGTTGGTGCCTTCCGGTGTGACGCCGCCGCCGATCATCTCGGCGATCGAGCCGGTCACGACCACTGCCGGCAGGTCGGGGTCGAGCACACGGTGCGCGCGTTTCATCGCGCCTTCGGTGCCCTTCTGGCCGAGTTCCTCTTCGCCGAGCCCGGTGACGACGATCGGCAATTCATGCGGTGGCAGCGCATCGGTGTAATGCAGCACCGATGTCACCGGCAGATTCTCGCACCCGACCGGCCCGTCGATGATGACCTGGAGCCCCTTTATCGCCGTAAAGACATAGACGGAGCCCCAGTATCCGCCGGCACGATCATGGTCGAGGATGAGCATCAGATCATCCTCGCGGTCTTGAAGTCGCTGGTATCGCCGCTGTTACGCTTCTTGGCCAGCGCGTCCATCTGCTTGCGATAGCGCTCCCGGAATTCCGGTCGCGCGCGCGGCGTCTCCTCCCACACACCGGCATTGTCGCCCATGCCGACGTCACCGAAGAACTCGCGCATCGCATCGAAGCGCGCCTTGTTGCCCAGGGCCGCGTTCACGACCTGCGCCAGCGAGCCGGCGCCGGCCGGGCCCATCAGCGGACGCGCCGAAATCAGATTGGTAAAGTAAAGTGCCGGGATCGCCATCTCCTTGGCCTTCTGCACGACCGGAGTCGTACCGATGGCAAGATCGGGCTGGAATTCGGCGAGCGCCGCGAGATCCTGCTCAAGCGAAGCGCGATACTGGACATGGACGCCCCGCGCCTCGAGCCATTCACGGTCGGGGTCCGACCAGCGCGTGCGCGGACAGGCGGTGCCGACATAGCGCAGATCCGCGCCGCTTTCGATTAGCAACCGCCCGACAAGAAGCTCGGAGCCTTCATAACCGGTCAGCGTGACGCGACCTTTCACCGGCGCGCCGGCGAGCGCGCCCTTGATCGCAGGTAATATGCGCGCTTTCGCCTTGTCGATCAGTTCGCGCGAGACGTTGCATGCGGCGCCAACCGCTTCGATCCAGTCTGCCGTGCCATCCTGCCCGACCGGGGCGGAGCCGATGATCGGGCGGCGCGCGGTCTCGAACTCGCGGATCGATGCCGTGTAAAACGGATGGATGGCAGCGACAGCCGCGCAATCGAGCGCGGCATACAACTCGCGCCATTCGCGCGTCGGCACCACCGGTCCGGCGGCGAGGCCCATCGGCTCCAGCATCATGCCGATGCCGACCGGATCGGCCGGGAACATCTCGCCGAGGAGCGTGATCGTTGGCCGTCCGCTCCGGCCCGCACGTGGCGCCTGGACGGGACCCTGCTCGATCTCTTCGCGCGCATATTTCAGCATCGCGGCCGCGAGCACATCCTTTGCTTCGGCATGGGTCGGCACGCCGAAGCCAGGCACATCGATACCGATGATGCGAACGCCGTTGATTTCCTTCGGCAGCAATCGCAGCGGCACGCCCGATGCCGCCGGCACGCAGAGATTGGTAATGACAATCGTGTCGTAGTCTTCCGGCTTCGCAAGCTTGAAGACGGCCTCGCGAATGTCCTCGAACAGCTTGCCGGTCACCAGCGTTTCCGAATTGAACGGCACGTAGCCAACGGTGCGGCGCGCCCCATAAAAATGTGAGGTGAAGGTCAACCCATACACGCAGCAGGCCGAGCCGGAGAGGACCGTCGCCGTGCGCCGCATCCGCAAGCCGACGCGCAGCGATCCGAAGGCCGGACACATGCTTTGAGGCTGATCATGCGGACCCTGGGGATAGTCGGCCGCATAGCGCTCGAGCGTCTCGCTCAGTCCCGCAGCCGCCGCGGCGTTGCGCATCTCCGCCTTGCCGGCGTGACACCCGACGCCCGTTGAATTGATTTCGGCCGGGTCTAGCAGAACGCTTGATTTCGCGAGTTCGACAAGATTCGGCTCGTTCTCGATCCGCGCAGTCATGTCGCAGGCGACTTCGTTGGTCGCTGCTGCGGCATCCCGGACGAGTTCCTGCAAAGCGGTCATTGCTGTTTGCCTTGCATCCTCAAACCGTGTCGTAGACGACTTCGAGCGACGGACGCTCGACGATCGTGCCGCCGCACATGTCGGCCATGGATGCCGGCTGGAGCACGACTCCGCGACCGACGACATCGCCCTTGAAGAGGGCGAGCAATCCGTCCTGCGTCAGCGGTGTTGGCCGTACGGGCGGCGCAACGGCCACACTTTCGGCGAGCCCCTCGAACAGTGGGGCCCAGCGCTCGCCAGGTCTTCCGATGATCTCGTAGTTGGCGCTCTTGCGGCGGATGTCGTCATCGGCCGGGATCGCAGCGAGGATCGGGATGCCGGCGGCTTCGGCGAATGCAGCCGCCTCTCCGGTCCCATCGTCCTTGTTGACGACCATGCCGGCGACACCGACATTCCCGCCGAGCTTGCGGAAGTATTCCACCGCCGAGCAGACATTGTTGGCGACGTAGAGCGATTGCAAATCATTGGAGCCGACGACAATCACCTTCTGGCACATGTCGCGTGCGATCGGCAGACCGAAGCCGCCGCAGACCACGTCGCCAAGGAAGTCCAGCAGCACATAGTCGAAGCCCCATTCGTGGAAGCCGAGCTTCTCCAGGAGTTCGAAGCCGTGAATGATGCCGCGCCCGCCGCAGCCGCGCCCGACTTCCGGGCCGCCCAGTTCCATCGCGAACACGCCGTCGCGTTTGAAACAGACGTCGCCAATCGCAACCTCGTCGCCGGCAAGCTTCTTCTTGGCCGATGTCTCGATGATGGTCGGGCATGCGCGCCCGCCGAACAGGAGCGAAGTGGTATCGCTCTTCGGATCGCATCCGATCAGAAGGACACGCTTGCCCTGCTGCGCCATCATGTAGGACAGGTTCGCCAGTGTGAAGCTCTTGCCGATCCCGCCTTTGCCGTAGATCGCGATGACCTGCGTTTCCTTGGTCACCGGGCCCGCATGGACGGGATCGGGCGAAACCGAAGCCTCCACCCGCAACTGCGCAGTCATCGTCGGCGCATTCATCAGCGGGCTCTCCAGTCGAGGATCATTTTGAGGCAGGCCGGATCTTCGAATGCGTCGCGATAGGCGTGCGAGGCATCCTCGGCGCTGCGGCGATGGGAGATCAGGCCGTCGAGTGAGAGCCTGCCGGCATCGAGATATTTCAGGACCGCTGCGAGGTCGTCGCCTCGCCATTCCGCGGCCACCCGGATACGCGCTTCGCGCATGAATGCGGCCGGAAACGAGAAGCTGAGCGGCGCATCGTAGAATCCCGCCAGCACAACCTCGCCGCCCGGCGCCAACCGTGCGATCAGTTGATCGAGCAGCGCGCTGTCGCCGCTGACATCGTAGATCGCGCGATAGTCGCGCCGCGTGTCATCTTCAGGTGCGATCACGCGATAGCCGTCGGCGCCGGTCCGGCGGTCGGCACGCGACTCCCACACGGTTGGGGTCTCACCGCCGGCCACTAGGCAGAGCCTGGCGAGGAGACGTCCAAGCACCCCGTGACCGACGATGAGATCTGGTGCAGGCCCGGCGCCCAGCGCGTGTTGCGCGGTCGCGGCCAATGCGAGGAGAACGGCCTTCTCGCCCCATCGCTCATCGACGGGCGTGGCTCGCTGTCCAGGCACGACAATCCGGGAGGCAGCGCCGCCGAACAGGCCGCGCACATCCTTGAAACATTTGGCGCCAGGAACGAAGACACGCTGGCCGACATGAATTCCTGAATTCGCGCCGGCAGATGAAACGCGGCCGACGGATTCGTAGCCGGGCACGAGGGGATATCCCATTCCCGGAAACGGGGGCATGCGGCCGGACCAGAACAATCGCTCGGTGCCGGTGCTGATGCCGCTCCATTCGACCTCGACCACGATGTCGGTCTCCGCCGGGGGCAAGAGATCGACCCGACTGAGCTGGAGTTTCTCAGGTTCGCTCAGGACGACCGCAATCGTGTCCATCCGCAGGCTCCCGGCCTTATGGCCCAGGGGAATTTGTGACTGTAAGTCTAGAGTGACGTTTTAAAGTGTCAATCATTATTTACACATTATCGACAAGCGGTCATGACACCGGTCAGTAGCGGGCGACGTGTGCGGTGCTGCCGGATACGGCTGAAGCCCGCTTTCGAAAGCATGCCGGAAAGTTCCTTGGCGGTACGCGGGCGCCCCTGCCCCATCGCCAGCAGGTAAAATCCGAAATAGCCGTCGCCCATCGCTTCGGCCCCGGACGTGCCGGCCAGCGGCTCGGCGATGAGAATCACGCCGTCATCGGGCAAGGCATCGCGGACCGCGCGCAACGCCTGCATCACCGCAGCGTCGTCGTGATCGTGCAGCACGCGAACAAGCGATATGACATCGGCTCCGCGCGGCAATGGATCGGATAGAAAGCTTCCGCCAAACGCTTCCGCGCGATCGCCGAAACCTTCTCGCTCGAAGCACGCTTGCGCGCGGCTAGCGACCGCCGGAAGGTCGAAGAGCCGGACCCGCAAACCCGGATAGCGAGCGGCGGCAGCGGCAACAAAAGCCCCCTCGCCGCCGCCGACATCCAGCAGGCAGCGGTGGGTTCGCAACGAATACGCAGAGAGGATATCGTCAGAAATCAGGGCCTGGGATTCCGCCATCAACGCGCTGTAGGGTGCCACATCGCCGGCATCGAGATCGTTGTTGCGATCTTTGTCGGCATACCCCCAGTAGCGAGACAATTCGGTTTTCACCTCGCCGCGCAACAGCGCGACCGGATCGCCCAGATCGCGATAGAGCATGGCATGATGCCGGATCATCGCCCCGATCGCGGGATTGCCGTTGAATGCCGCACCCAGCATGCCGAGGCCGAATCGGTCACCGCTGCGGCGTTCGACCAGCCGGAGCGCTGCGGCGGCACGCAGGAGACGCATCGCGGCCTCTTCGAAAAGGCCTATCCGCAATGCCAGCTCCCGTGCCGGCAGCGGACCGTTTCTCAGGATCTCGAACAGCCGGAGCTCGACGCAAGCGGACAGGATTTGCGAATACACAAAGCCCGCGCACAGATCGAACAAGGTGTTCGCTTCGCGATTGGCGATCCGCCGCGCGATCGGCAGGGAGCTGCAAAGCCGCTGAAAATAAGGACTTTCGAGACATCTGTCGCGCAGCGCGTACAGGCGATCCGAAACCGATAGACGAGGTTCAACGCCGCCGGACGTACCGGCGGCGCCATGGCGGGTGACCTTGGCGGTCACGCTGCGTGCCGGGCGAGGCTCTTCGGCACCAGGCGCTTGGCTTCAAGCATGATCAGCGCGCGCAGATCGCCGGCACCGGGGCAAGCCGGAATCGACGCAATCGAACGCGCGACCAGTTGTTCGAGCCGCGACATTGCGCCTTCGACACCGAGTTCGCGGGTCGCGCTCGGACGGCCCAGCGCGAGATCGCGACCGATCGGCTTTCCGAACTCGTCGGGCTCGGCGACGGCGTCGCTCAGATCGTCGGCAACCTGATAGGCTTCGCCCAGCGTCTCGCCAAGCTCCCGCCACTGATGCGGATCGCCTCCCGCCGCAGCCGCACCGGCACAGGTCGAAGCGGCGAACAGCGATCCGGTCTTGGCACGATGATAATGCGCGAGATCCACCTTCGGCTCGCATTCCCACGCCTGCCCGGCGACGATACCGCCCGGCGCACCGACGGCGCGCGCAACGATCGTCAGCAACGCAGTCATGCGCTGCGGTGTGAAGGACAACCGCGCCAGATTCTCAAAGGCCAGCACGATCAGTGCGTCACCCGCGAGCACCGCAAGCGGCTCGCCATACACGCGGTGCACGGTGGGAAAACCGCGCCGCGTATCGGCATCGTCGAAGCATGGCAGATCGTCGTGGACCAGGGACGCGCAGTGCAGCAATTCGATCGAGGCCGCGGCAATATCGGTGGCTATCGGGTTGTCGTCGCCGCATGCGGCAGCGACCGCAAGGCACAAGCGCGGCCGCACGCGAGCCCCCTTCGGAAAGACCGAATGCTGCATCGCTGCCATAAGCTTGGGTGGACAGGAGGAACCATCGGCCCGCTGGAGGGCGCTGGTCAGGGCAGTTTCAATCCGGCTGACGGCATCCATGGCGATGCTCCTACGCGGCTGCTGTGTAATCTTTAATTGTCACTTTAAAATGTCAAGTTATAATTACACTCGTGAGGTTGGACAGCATGGCGACGGAGAAGGTGGCAGTCATCGGCGCCGGGATCGGCGGTCTTGCCGCGGCACTGGATCTGGCCAACCGGGGCCTGCAGGTCACGGTGTTCGAGCGCAGTTCGGCGCCGGGCGGCAAGCTGCGCGCAGCGATGTTCGGCGATGTTCCGGTGGATGCAGGGCCGACCGTCTTCACCTTGCGGCATGTCTTCGAAGAGATGTTCGCGGACGCCGGCGCGGCGCTTTCGGATCACGTCACGCTGCGGCCGCTCGATATTCTGGCCAGACACGCCTGGTCGGACGGTTGTTCGCTCGATCTGTCGGCAGACATTCTGCAATCGTCGGCGAATATCGGCGAATTAGTAGGCGCCGCCGAAGCGCGCCGCTTCCTCGCCTTCTGCGAGCGGGCCCGGCAGATTTTCCACGCACTCGACCGCACCTTCATGCGCGCGCAGCGTCCCTCGCCGTTCGGACTGGTGACGGCGTCGGGTGCGAGCGGCCTGCCGCAGCTGATGCGCATCTCGCCCTTCACCACCCTTTGGCAGGAGCTCGGCAAATACTTTCACGACCCGCGGCTGCGTCAGTTGTTCGGGCGCTATGCGACCTATTGCGGCTCGTCCCCGTTTCATGCGCCGGCGACGCTGATGCTGGTCGCGCATGCAGAGCAGGATGGCGTATGGAGCGTCGAGGGGGGCATGCATCGCCTCGCGCAGGCGGTTGCTGCGCTCGCCGAACGCAAGGGCGTGCGCATTCACTACAATTGCGGCGTCCGCGACATTGCCGCAGCGCATGGCCGGGTGTCCGGGATCACGCTCGAAAACGACGAGTGGCATCCGGCAGATGCCGTCGTATTCAACGGTGATGCCGCGGCGATTGCCGATGGCCATCTCGGCAAGGATATCGCACGCGCAGTGCCGCAAATCGACAAACGCCATCGCTCGCTGTCAGCCGTCACCTGGACCGGACTGTTCGAAACCCGCGGCTTCCCGCTGACGCGGCACAATGTCTTCTTCTCCGGCGATTACCGTGCCGAGTTCGACGACATTTTCGTGCACCGGCGCGTGCCTGCCGATCCAACGGTCTATGTCTGCGCGCAGGACCGCGACGATGCCGGTGCGAAAGACGCAGGTCCGGAGCGGCTTCTCATTCTGATCAATGCTCCGCCGACCGGCGACCGCGCGTCAAACCTGGAGATCGAGTCATGCCGCGATCGGACCTTCCTTCGCCTGGAGCAATGCGGACTGACCGTTTCGACGTCGCCGACGGCAATGCGAGTCACGACGCCGCAGGATTTCGACTGGGATTATCCGGCGACGGGCGGGGCGCTCTACGGCCAGGCGTCGCACGGCTGGATGGCGTCGTTCCGCCGGCCGGGAGCACGCAGCCGGATCCCGGGGCTTTACCTCGCGGGCGGCAGCGTGCATCCGGGACCGGGCGTGCCGATGGCGGCGATCTCAGGGAGACTGGCAGCGCAAGCCTTGATGCAGGATCTCAGTTCAGCCAGCCGGTCCCGCACAACGGCTATGCGTGGTGGTATGTCGATGGCCTGAGCGACGATGGCCGCTATGGACTGACGGTGATCGCATTCATCGGCAGCGTATTCTCGCCCTATTATGCGCGCGCGCGGCGGCGCGGCGACGTCGACCCCGTGGACTATTGCGCGATCAATGCCGTTCTCTACGGTCCGCGCGGCAAGCGATGGGCGATGACGGAGCGCGACCGGCACGCGCTGTGGCGTTCCGAGCGCCACCTGTGCATCGGACGCAGCAGCGTCACCGACGACGGCAACGAACTTGCGATCCGGATCGACGAAACATGCGTGCCGATTCCGTTTCGGCTGCGTGGCACGATCCGGCTGCGGCCGGACATCTTGGGACACCAGGATTATCGCATCGATCCCGCCGGCCGGCATGTCTGGCGGCCGGTGATGCCGTCGGCGCGTATTGAGGTGGTGATGTCCGACCCGGACCTGTCTTGGACCGGGCATGGTTATTTCGATCACAATCGCGGCGCGGCGCCGCTCGAAGACGATTTCGCGCGGTGGAGCTGGGCCCGCTTTCCGCTGAACAAGGGCGACGCCATCGTCTATGACACGGTGCCCCGGAAAGGACAGCCGGTCTCGCTGGCCTTGCGACACACCCAGGACGGCGTGGAGAGATTCGAGCCGCCAGCTTCCGTCGCCTTGCCGCACACGGCGTGGCGCGTATCCCGCGAGCTGCGCTCGGACTCAGCCGACGACACCACCGCGCGTACGCTGGAAGACACGCCCTTCTATGCGCGATCCGTGGTGACGGCGCGAATGCTTGGCGAGCGCGCGACCGGCATGCATGAAAGCCTCTCGCTCGATCGCTTCGCATCGCGCTGGGTGCAGGCGATGCTGCCGTTCCGGATGCCGCGGCGAACCGGATGGAAGGGCCGAGGCTAGGACTCGGCCTTCGACTTTTTCGTCGACGCGTCCTTGTACTTCCTGTCGAAATGGCGGCCGGCAAACTCGACCACGCCAACACCGATCAGAACCAGCAGGACGAAACCGGCCTCAATGAAACCGAGGTAGTTCTCCAACGCACCATCCCGCTATCTTCTACCCCGCCCTTTGCATCTGGGCCCGCCGCTCTCGCTCCAGACGCTCGAACAGGTCGATCACCCAGACCGCGCGATCGCGCACCCGGTACCACGGCGGAGCAGCCTCGCGGCTGATGCCGGCCGGCATCGCATCGAGCAGAAACTGGGTGGCCGGCAACGCGGAGCCGGCGGCGTTGCGCGAACTAAACGCGATCGCAGGCAAGGCCATGAAAAGCGCCTCGAGCTTGCGCCGCGGCTGCACCACAGCACGTTGCGAGACGCTGTCGAACCCCTGTCGCTCGATTTCGCGCCCGATCTCGGCATAAAGAATACGCGCGGTATGTATCGCGGGCCGGCAGGACGCCGGCAATGCGGCGATGGCGGGCGCCGCCCGCCGATAGAGGCGGTCCGCATGCGCCAGCACGGCGCGGACCACATCGCCAAGTCCGGACGAAAAGGCCGGACGCTCAATCAGCCGGTCCGGGTCGATGCCGGCGTCACGCAACCATGCCAGCGGCAGATAAACACGGCCCGCGCGCGCGTCCTCGCCCACGTCGCGGCAGATATTCGTGAGTTGCATCGCAATGCCGAGATCGGCCGCGCGTGCAAGCGTCGCAGGATCGCAGCGTCCCATGATCAGGGTCATCATCATGCCGACGCAGCCGGCAACGCGCGCGGCATATTGCTCCACCTCTTCGATGGTCTCGTAGCGCCGCGCCTCCGCGTCCCACGCAAAGCCTTCGAGCAAGGCCTCGGGCCAACCGCGTGGAATGGCATGCCGCTCGACAACGGCGGCGAAAGCGCGATCCGCCACGCGGTTCTGGGGCGTGCCGCGATAGATGCGATCCAGCCGCTCGCGTAGCAAGGCGACCGCATAGCCGGCTTCCCGGCAACCGGCGCTGTCGATGAAGTCGTCGGCCTCGCGGCAGAACGCATAGAGTTCGGCGGCCGGCGTGCGGAACCGCTCCGGCAGGAGCAGCGAGGCCGCATGAAACGATCGCGATCCGCCGCGCAGCCGCTCACGGCAATCGTCGATGTCGGACGGCGTTATCGGTCTAGCGGTCGGCAAAAACCATGGCATCGGGCACCACCGTGTCGAGTATGCGTGCGGAAGAAAGGACGCCGGGCAGCCCCGCTCCGGGATGCGTGCCGGCGCCGACGAGATAGAGATGGTCGATGTCTTCGCTCTTGTTATGCGGACGGAACCACGCGCTCTGCGTCAGCACTGGCTCCAGCCCGAAGGCCGCACCGCGGAACGATGACAGGCGATCCTGGAAGTCCTGCGGGGTCAGCAGGCGCGAGGTGACAATTTCGCTCTGCAGACCCGGCAGGATCGTTTCGCCGAGATAGCGGGCGATGCGCGCGCGATATGGCTCCGCGGCTTCGCTCCAGTCGATACCGGCATCGAGATGCGGCACCGGCGACAGGACGTAGAACGCATCGCAGCCGTCCGGCGCAAGCGACGGATCGGTCGCGGTCGGCCGGTGCAGATAGAGGCTGAAGTCGTCGGCGAGCGTCTTGCGGTCGAAAATGTCGGACAGCAATTCGCGATAGCGCGGACCCAGCATGATGGTGTGATGCTGCACGTCCGGATATGTACGGCGAGTCCCGAAATACCAGACGAACAGGCTCATCGAATAGCGCGCGCGCTCGATCTTGCGATCGGTCCAGCGCTTGCGGAAACGCGGAGCGACCAGACTGCGATAGGTGGTGGCGGAATCCGCGTTTGAGATCACGATGTCCGACGGCAGGAAGGTGCCGTCGGCGAGCTCGACGCCAATTGCGGTACGGTCGTCGACCGCGATCTGGCGGACTGGCGTGTTGCAGCGGACTGTGCCGCCCTGCCTCTCGATTAGCCGCACCATGCCGGCGACGAGCGTTCCGGTGCCGCCCATGGCGAAATGCACGCCGTATTCGCGTTCCAGGAACGAGATCAGGCAATAGATCGACGTGGCGCTGAAAGGATTGCCGCCGATCAGCAGCGGATGGAAGCTGAGAATCTGGCGCAGCTTTTCGCTGCGGACATGGCGCGCGACCTCGCCATGGACGGAGCGGAAGCATTGCAGCCGCAGCAGATCGGGCAGGATGCGAACCATGTCGCCAATCGATCCGAACGGCACGTGGCCGAGCCGCTCGAACCCGGTGCGATAGGTGGCTTCGCTCAGCTTCATGAAGGCGCGATAGCCGGCGAGATCGCCCGGTGCGAGCCGCGTGATCTCGCGCTCCATCGCTTCGGGATCGCCCGAGTAATCGAAGCTGTCGCCGTCGTGAAAGCGGATGCGGTAGAACGGCGAGACCGGCCGCAGATCGATGTCGTCGGCAAACCTGCGGCCGCACATCGCCCATAATTCCTCGAACAGGAACGGCGCGGTGACGATGGTCGGTCCGGCGTCGAAGGTGAATCCGTCCTGCCGGTACACGCAGGCGCGGCCGCCGGGCGCGTCGAGCTGCTCCAGCACGGTGACACGATAGCCGCGCGCGCCGAGCCGGATCGCGGCAGCCAGTCCGCCAAAGCCGGAACCGATCACGATGGCATGCGGCCGGCCGTCATGGCCTGTCTCGATTGTCCCGCGATAGCTGGTGATATCGAGCATGGCTATCCCGTCCCCGCCGGCACGACACCCGCATCGCGCGCCGCGTTGCGGATGATCTCAGCACATTCTTCCGGCCGCTCTTCATGGGCGAGATGGCCGAGCCCCGACAGCGTCACGATCTTCGATTGCGGCAGCATTTCATGCACGCGCTCGGCCTGCGACGGCGGAATGGTGCGGTCCTGCGAGCCCACGACCAACGTCAGCGGCACCTTCAGCCGCGGCAGCGCCGCTGCGAAGGAACGCAGGTCCCAGTTCGCCATCATGCCCAGCGCAGCGGCCACATGCGCCGGATTGCTGGCGAGGCGGCGGTATAGTTCGATGCCACGCACGTCGAGCGTCGAGCCCGTCTGCTCGATCATGCGCTCGATCGCCTGCGGATCGCGCGCGCGCCGGGAGAACAATTCGGAGACGAACGGCATCACGGTGAACAGCTTCGCAAGCGGAGCAAAAATCTGACCGGCCATTCCGCCAAGCGGCAGCAGCGCGCCGTTGAGACTGACAATCGCGCGCGGCGTGATCTGGCGCGACAATGTCATCTGGATCGCCACCGCCGCCCCCGCAGAATGCCCGACAGCAACGTCGGGCGCGATGTCGAGTTCGCGCAACACGCCCGCGATCGCGCGCGCCATCCCGAGAAGTGAGAGAAACTCGCTTGGCGGCGCCTGCGTGAATCCCTGGCCGGGCAGATCGGGGGCGACAACGGTAAAGCCGGAGGCGAGCAGCGGCATGAGTCCCGCCCAGGAATGCGTGCTTGCACCGGTACCGTGAAGCAGCAACAGCGCCGGTCCCTCACCCATGACCTGGACGTGCCACTGCATTCCGCTGGCGCGGACGAAGCGGCTCGCCTCACGGTTCGGCCAGTCATGCCCGTAGCGCTCCCAATTCAAGCTCGACCGCATCCCTCACGATTCTCACGCGCGCAACTGCGACAGCGCCGCACGATCGAGCCCCAGCGCCTCGATCGCGGTCGCAACGATCCCGCGGCTGTCGAGCCCTGCGGTCGCGTACATCGCCGCCGGGCTGTCCTGATCGATGAAGATGTCCGGCAGCACCATGCTGCGGATCTTCAACCCGCGATCGAGCGCACCATGCCGGGCCAGAAGCTGCAGCACATGCGCGCCGAAGCCGCCGGCGGCGCCTTCCTCGATCGTGATCAGCACTTCGTGCTCGCGCGCCAGCCGCAGGACCAGATCGGTATCGATCGGCTTGGCGAAGCGTGCATCGGCGATCGTGACGGAAAGCCCGGCGCGCGCCAGTTCAGCGGCGGCCTTTCGGCATTCCGCAAGGCGGGTGCCGAGCGAAAGAAGTGCGATCGTCGTGCCTTCGCTGACGATCCGGCCGCGACCGATCTCCAGCGGCGCGCCGGCCTCGGGCATGGCGACGCCCTCGCCGTCGCCGCGCGGATAGCGCAACGCGATCGGTCCATCGTCATGGGCCGCGGCGGTCGCGACCATATGCACAAGCTCCGCCTCGTCGGCGGCCGCCATGATGACGAAGCCCGGCAGGCAGCCGAGATAGGCAAGATCGAACGATCCGGCATGTGTCGGACCATCGGCGCCGACCAGCCCTGCGCGATCGAGCGCAAACCGCACCGGCAGTTTCTGGATCGCGACATCGTGCACGATCTGGTCGTAAGCGCGCTGCAGGAAGGTCGAATAGATCGCCGCAAACGGCTTCATGCCGTCGGCGGCGAGCCCGGCGGCAAAGGTCACGGCATGCTGCTCGGCAATGCCGACATCGAAGAAACGCTTCGGGAACGCCTTCTGAAAGATGTCGAGGCCGGTGCCGGCGGGCATCGCTGCGGTGATGCCGACGATGCGGTCGTCGTTGGCGGCCTCCTTGACGAGACTTTCGCCGAATACCTTGGTGTAGGATGGCGCATGGCTCTGCGCCTTGGCCTGCTTGCCGGTCACGACGTCGAACTTCACGACGCCGTGGTACTTGTCGGCCGCGGCTTCGGCCGGTGCGTAGCCCTTGCCCTTCTGAGTCACCACATGAACGAGGATCGGACCGTTCGGCGCATCGCGCACATTCTTCAGCACCGGCAGCAGGTGGGCGAAATCGTGGCCGTCGATCGGGCCGATATAATAAAAGCCGAGCTCCTCGAACAGCGATCCGCCGGTCCAGAAGTTGCGCGCGAAGGCTTCGGTCCGGGCGGCCTGTCCGGCGAAATAGCTCGGGAAGGTTTTCGAGATTCGCTTGAGCGCCTCGCGCACCGTCAGGTACGTGCGCCCCGATATCGCGCGGGCGAGATAGGCCGACATGGCGCCAACCGGCGGCGCGATCGACATGTCGTTGTCGTTGAGAATGACGATCAGCCGGGAATCCATCGCGCCGGCATTGTTCATGGCTTCATAGGCCATGCCCGCAGACATCGCGCCGTCGCCAATGACGGCGATAACGTTGCGCTTCTCGCCCTGCAGATCGCGGGCGACCGCCATGCCGAGTCCGGCGGAAATCGACGTCGACGAATGCGCGGCGCCGAACGGGTCGTATTCGCTCTCCGCGCGCTTGGTGAAGCCTGACAGCCCACCGCCCTGGCGAAGCGTGCGAATGCGATCGCGCCGTCCGGTCAGAATCTTGTGCGGATAGGCCTGATGGCCGACGTCCCAGATCAACCGGTCGTGCGGCGTATCGAACACATAATGAAGCGCGACCGTCAGTTCGACCACGCCGAGCCCGGCACCGAGATGACCACCCGTCACCGCCACCGCACGGATCATCTCGTCGCGCACATCGTCCGCGACCTGACGCAGGTCGCCTTCCTGCAAACTTCGCAGATCCTCCGGGATATCGATCCGGTCCAGCAGCCGTGAAACGTCGCTCCGGTCAGACATGTCTGCCGTGATCGCTTCCGCCGCCGCTAAGGCCCGGCCGCGATCTCCCTGTTCGAAGGCCAACTATCAGCCAACCTCGTCAGGGATGACTATAACGTCTGACACAAATAGTGTCACTCTAAATTGACACTAGTTCGGATCGGGATGACGCTGCACCGCAGCATCCTCGCGCCTGGCGTATAGAGCCTCCACCTGCGCGAGGCCGACAAAGCCTGCGCCGCCGAGCCGGATGGCATCCGCCGGTCCGAGTGGGGCATCCGGCTCGCCGAGTTCGCTCAGGCAGATATCCGCACGTGAAAAATCCTGCGAGCGGGTCCAGCGGCTGGGGGTCGCGATCGTGAAAATTCCGGCCGCTTTCGCCGCCAGTACGCCATTGGTTGAGTCCTCGAAGGCGACGCAGCGCTCGGGCGGCACATCGAGCATCGATGCCGCCAGCAGATAGATGTCGGGTGCAGGCTTTTTCCGGGACACACGATCGGCGGACACAAAGGCCCGGATATCCAACGCGCCTTCCCGTCCGAGCACCGACAGTATCAGGGGCTGCATGTTGGCCGATGCTGAAGTCGCGACCACGCCGATCCGCAACCCTGCCTGCCGCGCCTCGCCCATCAGCCGCCGCACACCCGAACGCAGCTTGGCTGCGTTGTCCGACAGCATCTCTCCGTAAATGCGGGTCTTCTCGCGATGCACGGCCGGAACAACGGCATGAAGCGCGAGCTTCTGCTCTGGCGAGAGCGGCGCGCCGTCGATGAAATGCCTGATGCGATCCGCGCCGCCGGACACGCTGAGAAGCTTCTCATACAGATCGGGTTTCCAGTCGAAACCGAGTTCGAATTCGAGAAAGGCCTGATTGAACGCGCGGCGATGCAGTTCGTCGGTATCAACAAAGGTCCCGTCCAGATCGAATATGAGCGCTTCGAGTGCCATCGCGGCCTCCGGTTGTAAAAGAAGTCACTCCCTGCCGAAGATGCGGCGTTCAGATTCACTGCACCGTTATGTTACGCGCGAGAAATGCCTCATAGCGCCGCATGAAGTCCTGACGCATTTCGAAATGCGGCAAGGCGCCGGTCTGCATCCGCTCGATGGTCCAATTCGGTCTGGCCGCAAATTCCTTCAGTCCGCTGTAGTCCACGAAATCACCGCGCACGCCGTGCGCAACGAAGACCGGCATGGCGAGCGAGCGATAGATCCGCGTGATGTCCTTGCTGAACAGATAGCCGGAAACGAATCGATAGGGCGCGTGGCGCGCGCCGGGCTGGTGCGTTGTCAGGTAATCGTAGTCCAGCAGATCTTCGTCAATCTCCGCCCTGCCATAGGTCTTTTTCAGGAAAAAGCGGATGCTCGTGCGCGAGCTCAGCAGATCGAAGAAGCCTTTGCTCCAGATCGGATTGCGAAAGAACGCGTAGAGCCACGGCATGCCCCGCGTCGTGCCAGGCGCGTCATCATATGGCCCGCGGCTGTCCATTCCGGTCGGGCTGATCAGACCCAGTGTGCGATACTGCTCCGGCCGCTCCGCCGCCGCGCGTGCCAGAAATTCGGTGCCGAGAGACAACGCGATCGCGTCGATCGGCTTCTCACCATGCTCCGAGCGAATGCGTTCGGCCATCGCGTGAACCGCATCGGTCATCATGCGCGGGTCGTAAGGCCGGTCCGACCGGTCGGAAAATCCAAAACCCGGAAGATCAATTGCATAGACGGCGCGCTGCGATCGGAAGTGATCGTAAACCGGCTTCATTTCGTAGGCCGAACCGGCGGCATTAATGCTGTGGACCAGAAGCAGCGGAGCCGCATCCGGCTCGCCGTCCCGATAATAACTAAGCGGGCCGACAGGCGACGAAAGCGCGATGCGTTGTCCGGTCAGGGCGTTCGGCAAGTCAGGCGTCATTCAAACCCTCGGCGGTCGTAAGAAAGGTCATCTTATCACACAGTGCAGCGGCATGCTTACACGGCCATGACGCTTGTGCCGGCGCGTCTTCATGTTGCGAGAAACGCCCTGACCGGCACCAGCGACTGCGTCGGCGCTTCCTCATGCGGCACGTGACCCAGCGCGGGAAACGTCACGACCTTGGCCTGCGGCATTTCGCGGACATAATCCGCTGCATTGCCGACCGGAATCATCTTGTCCCGGTCGCCCCAGATCAGCAGGACCGGAACCTGAATCCGACGCAGCAACGGTACGGGATCCCGCAAGATTGTCTGCTCCATTCGCGCAATCAGCGCGCTCCGGCTGCCGGGCGCCAGCATGAGTTCATAATAGCGATCAACGGTGCCATCGGTCAGCAGGGACGGATCGCCATAAGCTTGCGCCAGGCTCGAGCGGACCATCGACTTTGGCAAGATGTAGCGCATGACATGCGCCATGGCCGGCACATCGGGCTTCTTGTCATACGAGAAACCTCTGCTCGCAAAGCCATCGGGGGAAATCAGCACAAGCTTTGTCACCCGCTCCGGATGATGCGCCGCGAAATTCCAGGCAATGCGTCCGCCGATCGAGTTGCCCACGAAAGCCGCCCTGGCAACGCCGAGACGATCCATCAGAGCCAGAATGAGATCCATCGTGCGCTGATCGTCATATCGCCCTGTTGCATCAGGCTCCGACAAACCGGACCCCGGCAGGTCGAGTCGTATGACGCGATATTCGTTCTGAAGCGCCTCGGCCCATGGCTCCCAAGTGTGCAGGCTGGACCCGAAGCCATGCAGCATGATCACCGATGGCGCGGATTTCGCACCACTGTCCCGAACATGGAGGCGAACATTCTCCACGCTGACGGTGTCCACAGCCGACGCCTGGTATTTGCTCTGCAACGCAGCTCTTGGCCGGTCCGGAGTCAACAGCCACACACCGACGATCGCAATAGCGACCACAAGCAGGCAAAGCGTTGAGACGATTGCAAGTTTCAATCACGCGCCTCGCTCGATCAACCGACGGGTAAGACGGAGGCAACCGAATGACGCGACCAAGAGGAACGGCGCGTCCCGTTGGACGCTGACGTTCACTTTGATGTCCATCAATGCGCCTGCGAACGATCCTCCTATCGTCACAAAGAAAATATCGAGGAGCACGGCTTTGGGAGAATGACTTGGGCGAATACCAAACGAAACCTCAGCGATGCGAGGCTCACCGCTGGAATGAATCGGAGATGCCGGACGTCTGGCCAAGCTGGCTTCGCCTCGCGATATCCGACACCAGGCATCGCCTCTCCGGGCAAGTGAGACATAGTGACGGCCGACTTCGGATAACCACCGCTTACGGACAGGTGACGGTCGAAGATGGCGACTGGATCGTCTATTGGTCCGGCTCAAGACAAGGGCTCGAGGTCTTTTCACCTGAAGACTTTCAGAGAAAGTTCGATCCGGTAATCTACCGGGATGACAGCGAAAATCCGAACGATAGAAATGCGAAACAGGCATTGCGCGAAATTCACGCGCGCCGCCCGAAATAGCCGATTGTCCCCGTAGGAACGGCAAAGACCTTTGGCGGATATCCGCGCTCCGTGCATTCAACCAGCCATTTAGAAATTCCGACGGCACAGGTTCGCTCCCTATCAGAGAGCTGAACGCACGGCGTGCGATAGCGTTGCGGCATCGGCACGGGGCAATGGCAGATAGCGCGCGTGCATCTCCTCTGCGAGCCGCCGCGACGCCGGATGCGGCTGCTGAGATGTGTCGATCAGCAACGCGCTGATTCCGGTCGATCGCAGGTTCCGCGCAGCTGCCAGCGCATCGGCCTCCGCACGCTCGCGGCCGGAACCACCGTCGCGGGCAATATTGCCGCGCCCATCGGTGAGAATGACAAGAAGCGGCGTCTGACCTCGCCGGATTGCCAATTGTCCGGTGAGGCAGGCCTGGTCGAGGCCGGTCGCCAGCGGCGTGGCGCCGCCCGCCGGCAATTCGGCAAGCGAGCGCTTGGCGCGCGTCAGCGAGCGCGTCGGCGGCAGCAGAAGGTCGGCACCCTGTCCGCGAAACGCCAGCAAGGCGACCTGATCGCGCCGCACATAGCAGTCGGCAAGCAGCAACTCGACAGCGCCCTTGGCTTCGGCGAGACGATGAAATGCGGAAGACCCGGACGCATCGACGAGAAATATCGTCAGCGTCTCGGATGGCTGCTTGAAGCGAACGATGCGGAAATCGTCGCGCCGCACCTGCACGCGGGAGCCCGATCCACCGCCGCGCAGGCGTTGCCACGGCGCGGCAGCCTTCAAGGTCTCGACGAGATTGAGCCGAACGCCCGGCTTGAGATCGCCTGCCCGGGTCCCCGCCGGCCGCCCGCGCCGCAGCGATGCGCGAAGATTGGCCGACCGGCCGCCATTCATGCTGCGTGTCCGGCTGACATTGGGTTGCCCCAGCCGCTCCAGCAGACCGGGCGGAATGGCCGCCCGCACAGCCTCCAGCACCATCTCGCGTTCGGCGTCGGGCCGCTCGGCGTTATCTGTTTCGCTTTGCTCGTTATTGTCCTCTGGCGGCGGCGGTGTTTCGTCTTCCTGCTGCGGAGCGGGGATGATGGTTGCGCGCGGCGCGAGCACCAGTCTCGCGGCAACGCCCGCATCCTCCGCAGAAACGGCCATGCGGCCGCACAGCGCCGCATGGATCCGCGCCACGCGGAGCGCGAACGTCCAGGCGCGGCTGGAGTCCACACCGAATACGGCCGCCGCCTCGGCGAGAGCGCCCATCATCCGTTCGTCGATATGGATATGCTGCACGCGATTGCGGGCAGCCTCGATCGTTTCTCGATCGAACGGCATCGAACCAAAGAAGGACACACCGTCGATTTCAGTGTGCAGCGCCAGGCGATCGAGCAGCGCGGCAGGCGCGCCTTCATCGGCGCCGATCCCTTCGTCGAGCAGGAGCAGACCAAGGCGACAGGCAATCCGCTCGGTCAGTCCCTCCCGTTCGATGACAATGCCTCCGCCATCGAGCGCGGCGCCAAGCCGTGCAGCCAGAGACGCCGATATGCGCTCCGCCGACGGAATCATGATCACGCCGCCATCGCATTCCGCCAGCACGCCGCGAGCCAGCACCGGGCGGCCCGACCGTAGCGTCGCCGCAAGATCGAGCCCGCCCAGTAGCCGGTCGTCATCGATCGAAGGCGGAATTTTCCGGACCGGCATGTCCGGGCGCATCATCGACCGGATCGCCGCAATGAAGTGGCCGCGGCCTTCGCTGGCTGGCGACCGCACGACAAGGCCGCCAAGCGAAGCCGGATCGACAGCAAAAATGCAGGCGGCCAGCGCCGCGTCGGTGCAGACGGGCGCGGCTTGCGCGCTCATGCCCCGAACATGTCGGCCATGACGCGATCGATCCGCGCCGTCGAGCCGACTTCGTCGAGCGGATCGCGGCGTAGCCGATGACGCAGTGCGATCGGTGCAGCACGCCGGAGTTGATCGTCGCCGACGCTTTTTTGTCCGTCGAGACTGGCGATGGCGCGTGCCGCGCGGATCAGGGTCAGCTCTCCACGCAAACCGTCGGTACCGAGATCCATGCACAGCCGTGCGGTGCGCTCGCGCGCCTGGTCGCTGATGGTGACCGACGAAAGCCGTGCGCGGGCCGCTTGCAGCGACCGGCGAACCGCTTCATCCTTCTTGACCCATTTCTGCATGAACGCCGCCGGCGCCTGGTCGAATTCGTCGCGACGTCGGACCACTTCGATGCGGGTCGCGATATCGGACGGGGTCCGGACTTCGACCGAAAGCCCGAAGCGATCGAGCAATTGCGGGCGCAACTCCCCTTCTTCCGGATTTCCGGTCCCGATCAGGACGAATCGTGCGGGATGCCGCACGCTCAGTCCTTCGCGCTCGACCACGTTCTCGCCCGAAGCGGCGACGTCGAGCAACAGGTCGACGATGTGGTCCTCCAGCAGGTTGACCTCGTCGATATAAAGAAAGCCGCGATGCGCGCGTGCGAGCAGCCCCGGTTCGAAAGCCTTCACGCCCTGGCTCAGCGCGCGCTCCAGATCGAGTGCACCGACCACGCGATCCTCGGTTACACCCAGCGGCAAATCGACCACCGGCACGGGCGCGAGCTTGCTCTTGTGCGGTCCGTGGCGTGCACGCTCCTGACACTCCGCGCATCCCGAACCGTTGGCGCCGGGATCACACTGATATCGGCAGCCCACCACAACGCGCATTTTGGGTAACAGCGCTGCGAGCGCCCGAACCGCCGTCGATTTGCCGGTGCCACGATCGCCAAAAACCAGCACGCCGCCGATCGACGGATCGACCGCCGCGATCAGAAGCGCGAGCTTCATCTCATCCTGACCGACGATCGCTGAGAATGGGAATACCGGTCGCATCGCTAGCTCCGGTCCGATCCCGGCTGCGCGCGTCGCGTCTCCAGGCAAAAGCGTCTCAGCTTCGCCGAGGAGTTCCGGACGTAGTCAGCATGCAGGTCCATGCCGCATCATAGATAGGCGACAAAAGAAGTGTCAATCCAAATTGACACTTCTTTGTTGATCGTTGCGCGGGTTTTACTGCCGCGGCGCCTTTTGCTCGCCGGCCGAATCCCCCTGCCCGGTGGTCGAAGTGGTCGGCGGCGGCGTGGTATCGGTCGGCGCAACGCGATCGGGCGCGACGGGTTTTTCGGCCTGAATCGACATTTCGCCGCCGCTTGCGGTCTGGGTATTGCTCTCGCGCGTGTTATAGCCAAACGCAAGCAGCCCCATGGCGACCAGCGCAACGGCCGCGAGACCGAGAATTTCGGTTAGGCCGCCACCAGTCGAGCGATCGGTCGGCATGCGCGAAGTGTCATGATTCATTGACAGCCTCCTTGTGTGTGATTTGGAGGCTTAAGTCGGCGCCTGCGATTTCGTTCCGCGTGGCCGGTCTGCGAGCCACGCTGGGCCACGCGCGCGGGCCATCCTCATGCGAGAGAGGATGTCGCGCAGCACAGATCGGACTCAGCTGAAAAGCTCAGCTCGATCTCCTGCGAGCAAGAGTTGCGGGAACTGGGTGAGGTGCCAGCGGGAATCCACCCGATCGAAAACCCACACCATGTCGAAGCGATCCTCCGGCCAATCCGGCACCGCCGCGGTCTCGGGTACGAGAAGCCTTGCCATCGGCGGAATATTTTCGTGCTCCCATGCCACTAACGCAGTGCCATCGACGCTCGTCACTTTGGTGATCAACGCCTTGAGTTCGTCTTTTCGCAGCGAATCATCAATGCCTGCCGCAGGCTTGAGATGGGCCGCAAGCGGAGCGATCGTCTGATAGGGACGCTTGCTGTGAGCGTCTCTCTTCAAATTTGCCTTCGCGGCAAAGAGATGTTTGGGCCGGCCAAGCGGCGGGGACGGGTCATGATCGCGAGGTGCGAAGAACCGAACAAGCGCCCCGGCCCGCTGCCAGCCCTGTGGTGTCAGCGACTCCGCGTCGGGCTCTCCATTCGCGTCAACGCCCTTTGGCCCTCGATGCACAGGCTTCTCCGCGTGTCGAATGACCATAATTTTGTTCGTCGGCATGTTGCGATCGCATCTCTTCTGCCGCGCGCAGTTGCCCGCTTGTTGTCTAGCTGCGCGATAGCGGTAAATTTTGCCTTACGCCAATCATCAAAGCGCCGCTACCGATGCCAGCTCGATCAATTCATGTAGTTTGATCGGTCTGACGGAACGACCCACTTTAAGCGATCTTGCGCTTTGGTCGGTCACGGACGCTGAACTCGACGTCCAGTATCGTCAGGAATTGCGATATCGTCGTCGGCAGGTAACGGCCCGCGAGCACGCCGAAATCCATCGAACATTGATTCAGCGCACGATCGGCCAGCGGGATCGATACCACCTCGCCCTGCCGGAGTTCGCGCTGAAAGGAGTTCCCGGGCAGAAATGTCACCCCCGCGCCGGAGCGCGCGAATCCACGCAGGGCCTCGATTGAGTTCGTCTCGAGTGCGGGGACAAGCGATTCACCGATCCGCCGACACTGCTCGTCGATCAACCGCCTGATGCCGAAGCCGCTTTCCGGCACGGCAATCGGCATCGACAGAACTTCCCTGAGTGCAACCTTCTGCCGGCCCGCCAGCGGATTGTCCGGATGGACAAGCGCCATCAGCGGATCGCGAAACCGGCGCACGAACCGGACCGCGGCATCCGGCTGCGCGTGAAACGACACGCCAATGTCCACTCTGTTGTCGCGAACCGCCGCGACCACATGATCCGTGCCCAGCGTGATGAGATTGAAGCGAATCCCTGGATGCCGGATCCGGAACTTCGCGATCACGCTTGTGATGCTGTCGGCAACCACCCCTTCGACCGTCGCAATTCGGATCACGCCGCGCCGAAGACCGCGCAATTCCTCGAGATCGGAGCGCATGCGCTCGGATTCGAGCGCGACGGCCTGGGCGTAGCGGGCATAGACCTCGCCGGCAGCGGTCAGCGCCATGCCGCGGGGCCGCCGCTCGAACAACGGAACGCCGAGCTCGGTTTCCAGATTCTGGATCTGGCGGCTCAGCGCCGACGGCACGACATTGAGGCGCGCGCTCGCCACGCGGATCGAGCCGCTCCGGACCACTTCCAGGAAATAGCGTGTCGGCGCCTGTGACATCACGGCTCCATCAACCGTTCTATATATACGAACAGTATCGGTCGAACGATCCTGCCGGAAACGGCGTCAGCCAGAATAGCCCGCGATAGCATGGCTGCCTAATGCGTTGCCAGAACCAGAACGCACAGGCCGATTCTTTGCGCTTGTGGGTATGTCCGCGGGCGCACAATCTGGCGCAGCCGAATTTTCGCTGCTTGCCGTCTCAAGGGAGTTCGTCATGACACGACATCGCCGTTCGCTCGTCGCCGCCCTCGCCTTCGCGGGCGCCCTAGCCGGAGGATCGGCCGCGCAGGCCCAGGACGTCATCAAGATCGGGGCGCCGCTTCCGCTGACCGGTCCACTCTCGCCGGAAGGCAGCAAGCAGCAACGCGGCAACAATCTGTGGGCCGAAACGGTCAACGCGAAAGGCGGCATCAAGGCCGGCGGCAAGACCTACAAGGTCGAGATCGTTTACGTCGATTACGCCTCCAACACCCCCCGCGCCGTACAATCGGCTGAGCGCTTGATCACGGAAGACAAGGTCAACTTCCTGTTCTCGCCGTTCGGATCGGGAGCGGCCAAGGCAGCCTCCAGCGTTTCGGAAAAATACGGCATTCCGACCATCGCCGCGACCGCCTCATCGGAGCAGGTCTACGATCAGGGCTACAAATATCTGTTCGGCACATTCACACCCAACCAGACCCTGACCGAGCCGCTGGCCGATCTGGTCACGGCCAAGGACAAGGCGATTAAACGGGTTGCTATCCTGGCGCGTAACGACCTGTTCCCACTCGCGATTGCACAGGAAATGGAGAAGTCCGCCAAGAGCCGTGGCCTCGACGTCGTCACCTTCGAGCGCTACGCGATCGGCGCCCTCGACCACGGTGCCGCCATCACCCAGATGCGCGCCGCGCGGCCGGACTGGGTTTTCGCGACCGGGTACATCAACGACCTGATCCTGATCCGCAAGCAGATGAACGATCTCGGGCTGCGACCGCCCGTCGTCACCATGATCGCAGGTCCGGCCTATCGCGAATTCGTCGATGCTGCGGGTCCGCTCGCCGACAACGTGTCGAGCGCGGCCTGGTGGCATCCGGCGGTGCGCTATAACGGCAAGGACGTGTTCGGCACGACCGAGGCCTTCAACAAACTGTGGGATGAAAAGTACAAGGCAGAAGCGGACTATTCAGAAGCCTCGGCCGCGGCCGCCGGCGCAGTCCTGCAACTCGCGATCGAGAAGGCCGATTCGATTGATCCCAAGAAGGTTCGCGACGCCCTCGCGGAGCTCGATGTCGAGACCTTCTTTGGCAAGATAAAGTTCGGACCGACCGGCCAGGTTCATTCGCTCGAGCCTCCGGTTTTCCAGATCCAGGGCGGCAAGCCGGTCGTCATCCATCCGGCCGCAATCAAGCAGGGCGATTTCCGCTTCAGCGGAAAATAGCCGCAGGCGCCGACGCGGCAGTTTTATGCCGCGTCCTCTTTTGCCGACAGACAATGCTACTGGGCGCCCGCGGGTAATCGGTCATGATTTATGCGCAGATACTGGCGAACGGCCTTGTGCTGGGCGGGCTTTATGCCTGCATCGCAGTGGGCTTTTCGCTGGTCTGGGGTGTTCTCAACGTCATTAACATCCTGCACGGGACCTTCATCGTGCTCGGATCCTATGTCGCGCTGTTCGCCTATAATTACGGCGGCATCCATCCGTTCGTCTCGATCATCATCGCGGGTGGCGCGCTCTATGTTGTGGGCTATGCGATCCAGAAAGGGCTGATCAACCGCGTCATCACCGCGCCGGTCCTGATCACGCTGACTCTCACCTTCGGTCTCGATCTGCTCCTCAACAACGCGATGCTGGTCGCGTTCACCGCCGATTACCGCAAGATCAATCTCGCCCATCCCCTGGGTACGTTCGAACTGGGTCCGATCTTCCTGCCAGGCGATCGCGTTGCCGCCATGGCGCTGGCCGTTCTGTTGACGCTTCTCCTGTATTGGCTCCTGCGCAATACCAGGATCGGGCGCGCGATCGTGGCGGTCCGCATGGATCGCGACGCTGCAGCGCTCATGGGCGTCGATGTCGGCCGGGTCAACGCCATAACCTTCGGAATCGGCGCGCTGATGGCGGGCGCTGCCGGCGCATTGCTCAGCATCGTTTACCCGATCTCACCGCTTAACTCGTCGCTGTTTCTTGGCAAGGCGTTCGTCGTCTGCGTGCTCGGCGGGCTTGGCAGCGTGCCGGGCGCGCTGATCGGCGGGTTGGTGCTCGGCATCATCGAAAGCCTCGGCTCGTACTGGTTCGGACCCGAGCATGCGGTAACGATTTCGTTCGCGCTGTTGCTGGTTCTCCTGTTCGTCCGCCCCAGCGGTCTGCTCGGCAAACGGGGCTACGAATGAGAAACTGGCTGATCCTCGCAGCCGCGACCGTCGTGTTCGCTGCGCTCGCCCTGAGTGGCAACAATTACGTGCTCCGCCTCGCAACAATCGTCTGCATGTATGCGGCGCTGGCGCAATCGTGGAATTTCATCGGCGGCATGACGGGCTACCCGTCTTTCGCGACCGCCGCGTTCTTCGGCCTCGGAGCCTACACCTCGGGGGTGCTGCAGAATCATGGTGTGCCGATGATCGCGGGCTGGGGCCTCGCCGGTCTCGCGGCAGTGGTTTTCGCCGGCTTCATCGGTGGCGCAATCCTGCATCTGCGCGGGCATTATTTTGCGATAGGCAGCCTGATCATCGCCGAGATGCTGCGTGAGATCGTCAACACCACGCCGGATTTGACCGGCGGCGGCATGGGACTGAATCTGCCGATCCTGAAACTGTCGGTCACCGCGCAGGCGCAGATCTTCTTCCTGGTCATGCTGGCGCTCGCGGTGGCCGCGACCGCGACGGCCATCGTCGTGCAGAACAGCAAACTCGGATTCGGCCTGCGTTGTATTCAGCAGAACGAAGACGCCGCAAACATCCTCGGCGTCAATACCTACGCCTACAAGACCGCTGCTTTCATGCTGTCCGCCGTCTATGTCGGTATCGCCGGCGCCGTCTATGCCTCGTGGGTGAACTATATCGAGCCGCCCGATGTGTTCGACATACTGCTGGCCGTCAAACCGTTGGTAATGGTGCTGCTCGGCGGAATCGGCACGATCTTCGGTCCCGTGCTCGGCGCGATCGTTCTGCTGGCATTCGAAGAACTGGTCTGGCGAAACTTCCTGACCGTCCACGCGGCGGCACTCGGAATTATCATCATTGTGCTGGTGTTGTTCCTGCCGAACGGTTTGCTGTCGCTGATCCGGGACAAGTGGTCCCGCCGCGGGGTCGGGTCGTGACGGCGCTGCTCGAACTGAGGAACGTGTCGCGCCGTTTCGGCGGCCTGAATGCCGTCAACGACGTGACTTTAACGGTCGTAGAAGGTGAGATCCTCGGACTGATCGGACCGAATGGAGCAGGGAAAACGACCCTGATCAACCTGATCACCGCGGTACATCCGGCGACCGCCGGACGCGTATTCTTTGACGGGCGCGATATCACCCGGATGCGGCCCCACCAGATCGCGCGGCTCGGGCTCGCCCGCACCTTCCAGATCGTGCAGCCATTCCCGAAAATGACGGTGCTGGAAAACGTCGCCGCGGGCGCATTGTTCGCGGGCAACGCGCACAGTCTTGCCGACGCCCATGCGCAGGCCCGCGATCATCTCCAATTCACCGGCCTCGCCGGCTCCGCGGACAAGTCCGCCGCCACGCTGACGCTGGCACAGCGCAAGCGCCTCGAACTGGCCAAGGGCCTCGCCATGAAGCCGCGTCTGCTCATGCTGGATGAGGTCAATGCCGGGCTGAACCCGTCCGAGATCGACGATGCGCTGGCAATGATCCGCAAGGTGGCGGAACGCGGCGTCACCATCGTCGTAATCGAGCATCTGATGAAAGTCGTGATGTCGATCTCGCAACGCATCGCGGTGTTGCATCATGGCCAGCTGATCGCAGACGGCGAACCGAATGCGGTCTTGCGCGATCCCAAGGTGATCGAAGCCTATCTCGGCTCGAAATTCGCCGCCGCTCACGCTGGAGGCGCCGCATGAGCGAAACGCCGAAGCTTCTCGTCTCCCATCTGCAGGCCGGTTACGGCGACGTGCAGGTACTTTGGGATATCTCGATCGAAGTCAAGGCCGGCGAGCTTGTCTGCCTCATCGGCTCCAATGGCGCCGGCAAGACCACCCTGTTGCGCTGCCTGTCAGGCGTGCTGGGCACCACATCCGGGACCATCGCCGTGGATGGCCGCGACATGACGAACGCGCCATCGGCGGCGCTGGTGCAGGCCGGTGTCGCGCATGTGCCGGAAGGCCGCCGTCTGTTCTCGGCAATGAGCGTGCGCGACAATCTCCTCATGGGCGCGTATCTGCGCGACGACAAGGACGCGATCGCCGCGGACCTCGAGCGTGTGTACGCGATGTTTCCGATTCTCGCGGACCGCCGCCGGCAGGATGCCGGAACCATGTCCGGCGGCGAACAGCAGATGTGCGCGATCGGCCGTGGTCTGATGGCCGCGCCGAGCCTTCTGATGATCGATGAATTGTCGCTCGGCCTCGCGCCGCGCGCCGTCGAACTCCTGATCGAGCGGTTGCGCGAGATCAATCGCAGCGGCGTTGCGATCCTGCTGGTCGAGCAGGATGTGGTGACTGCGCTCGAACTGGCGGATCGTGGCTACGTCATCAACCGCGGCCAGGTCAGCATGTCGGGCGCCTCGCAAACGCTGCTCGCAGACCCGACGATCCGCGAAGCCTATATGGGCCTGTGATCTCGCCTTATCGACTTGTGCATGCTGGAGACTGAGGGAATGGGAACGATCAATTTCGAGCCGGGCGGCTATCGTTTCATCAAGGGGCCGTTTCAATATTCGGCCGGTGTCGCAGCCCTGCCGGGCTTTCGGCTGGTGCGCGTCATGTTTCAGAATCCGGTGGCACTCGATGACGGCTTTGCGCGGATCGAAGCGATCCTCAAGGCTGCCGGCCGGCCACTGACATCGTTCGCGGCTTGCGAATTGCGTTCGCCGGCGCCCTTCACCGAAGACGGGTTCAAGACCTTCAATCAGCTCTATGTCGGCACTTTGTCGCGCTGGGGCATCTTCGATGGCACCACCAACCCGGTCGCGCGCAGCAATGTCTGTCCGGAACTGCACAAGCCCGCGACTCCGTCGTTTCACGCTTTCACCTTTACCGAGCCGGGCGAGTCCCCGGTCAAATCGGTCGTTGTCGCCGGCAGCGGCGAGGCGGAGGAAGGTCATGCGAGCTATCGCGAGAAGGTCATCCGGCTCGGCGATCTCAGTCCCGATGGCCTGCGCGAAAAGGCGCGCTGGGTTCTGGGCGAGATGGAACGCCGGCTCGGTCTGCTCGGCGCAACATGGGCAGATACGACGGCGGCGCAGGTCTATACCGTGCACGACCTGCACCCCTTCCTCGGCAGCGAAATCGTGAAGCGCGGCGCCGCGCGCTGCGGACTGACCTGGCATTTCTGTCGGCCGCCGGTTGTCGACCTGGAATACGAGATGGACTGCCGCTGCGTCTCCGAAGAGCGCGTCGTGTAGCAGGCGAGACCCCGCTGGTGTTCACCGCGCCGGCGCAATGGGCCACGTAAACGGATGTTCCGCGACGGACGCCGGCGCGCGGGCGCCGCCCGTCCGAATGGTCTGGAATCATGTGACTCGAGACCCTATCTTTGATGTGTGCAGTATAGCCGCCGCAACGTCTTGATCCTCGCTGCTGCCCTGTCGGCTGGCACTGGAAGGGCGCGAGCCAAACCCATGGATCCGCAGTCGACGATCATCGACGACCTGAGCCGCGATCCGCCGCTCTCCACCATCGGCTCCCGCTGGCAATTGATCAGCGATCGCGTGATGGGGGGCGTATCCAACGGCACGATGGTGCGCGAGATGGTGGCGGGCCGGCCGGCGATCCGCATGCGCGGCGACGTGAGCCTCGAGAACAATGGTGGCTTCGTTCAGATTGCCCTTGATCTTTCGCCCGAGGGCGATGCCGTCGATGCCAGCGCCTGGCGAGGCATGGAACTCGATGTGTTCGGAAATGGCGAGGATTATGGCGTGCACCTGCGCACCCAGGATCTCGACCGGCCGTGGCAATCCTACCGCCAGAGCTTTCGGGCAGAGCCGCACTGGCAGACCGTTCAATTGCCTTTTCAGGATTTCGTGCTGCATCGAACCGACATCCCGCTCAATCTGGGTCGGCTGAGGCGTCTCGGCATCGTTGCGATCGGTCGCGCATTTTCGGCCGATGTGTCCGTCGGCGGCTTGCGGTACATGCGGTGAGGATCACCGGCGCGGTGACCAAACTGTGCGGCGCAGCGGCACACGGCGGCAGACAGCCTTCGGAGTTCCAGGCACGCCCTTGAACGGTCCGGATCGTCGGTCGGCACGATCGCCGCGCAAGCAAAGCCGCTTCAGCGGCCGCTCTCGGAAAGGTGAGCGCGCCGTTTTGCATCTTTCCGTAACGGCGCCCGTATCTTGACCGAAGACATCAGCAGGTCGGCCGCAGGGCCGAAACGGAAGGGCGAATAATGGTGAAACGCTCAATTGCTGGACTATCTCTGTTGGTGGCTCTTGCGATGGCAGGGGCGGTCTACGCGCAATCTCCGGCACCCGCCAAGACCGAAAAGGCGACTTTTGCGGGTGGCTGCTTCTGGTGCGTGGAAGCGGATTTCGACAAGGTCGAGGGCGTTATCTCGACGACCTCCGGCTATATCGGCGGCAAGACCGCGAAACCCGACTATCGTCAGGTCTCCTCGGGTGGCACCGGCCATGCGGAGGCGGTCGAGATCGTTTTCGATCCAGCCAAGGTTTCATACGAGAAGCTGCTCCAGGTGTTCTGGCGCAACATCGATCCGGTCGCGAAGAACCGGCAATTCTGCGATTCAGGCGACATGTATCGCAGCGCGATCTTCTTTCACGGAAACGAGCAGCGGACACTTGCGGAGAAATCCAAGAAGGACATCGAAGCGTCGGGACAATTCACTCAGCCGATCGTCACCGAAATCACCGCCGCCAGCACGTTTTATCCGGCTGAAGACTATCACCAGGATTACCACCTGAAGAATCCCAGAAAGTATTCCTTCTATCGTTGGAATTGCGGGCGCGATCAGCGTCTCGAGCAGATCTGGGGCAAGAAAACGAACTGATGGAGGCCGACATGACCAATCGCAGAACCATTGTTGGCGCGATCGCTGCCGCCGGCGCCGCGCTGTTTGGATTGCGCTGGATGAATGACGAGGAGGCGATGGCCGAGACCAAGACCTTCGAGGTCACAAAAACCGCGGAACAATGGAAGCAGCAGCTGACCCCCAGCCAGTACAATGTGCTGCGCAATCACGGCACCGAACGGCCGGGCACGTCGCCGCTCAACCAGGAAAAACGAAAGGGTCTTTTTGCCTGTGCCGGATGTGATCTGCCGCTGTTCTCGTCGGACACGAAGTATGAAAGCGGCACCGGCTGGCCGAGCTTTTGGCAGCCTCTGCCGGACGCCGTCGGCACCAAGAGCGATCGTTCAATGCTGATGAACCGGACCGAGGTGCATTGCCATCGCTGCGGCGGGCATCTGGGTCATGTGTTCGAGGACGGCCCGAAGCCGACCGGCCTGCGCTATTGCATGAATGGCGTGGCCATGACCTTCAAACCCGCCAGCGCCGCCTGACGCGCAGCCGCCCGGACACTCTGCGGGGTCCTTCACAGCGCCGGTCCGGATCGTCCGGGCCGGCCTTTCTCGTCAGTTGTCGCGTTGCTCGCACCGCTTGTCGCAAGAGAACCGGACTAGCCTTGATCGCGCAGGCTGGCCGCCGCGATGACATCGAGAACATGCTCCGGCGTGATCGGCTGCCTCGTTACCGCGGCACCGAATGGCGACAGCGCATCGTTCACCGCGCCCCAGACGGCGGCGGCGGCGGCGACCGTCCCCGCCTCGCCCACGCCGCGCGCGCCGAGATTGGTATTGCTGATCGGCGTCTCGATATGCGCGACCTGGATGTCCGGCATCTCTCCGGCCATCGGCACCAGATAATCCGCGAGCGTTCCGTTCTCGAGTTGCGCGGTTTCGCCGTAAATACACTCCTCGTACAGGGCGGAACCGATCCCCTGCACCACCCCACCCCGGATCTGCTCATCCACCAGCAACGGATTGACGACCGTGCCGCAATCGTCGACCACCCAGAAGCCGAGCAGCTTGACCGTGCCGAGACCCGGGTCGACTTCGACATGCGCCGCTTGCACACCGTTCGACGCCAGGTAAGGCAGATCGCGTGAGGTGAAGCGCTCGGTGATATCGAGCGGCGGCAGATCCTCCAGCGGAATGGTATGCGACTTGTAGTGAGCCGCCGAAGCGATATCGGCGAGCGACAATTGCGCCAGGCCGGCGGTGTTGAAGATGGCGCCACCGTCGATCCGGAAGCTGTCCGGCTGCGCCTGCAGGATCGATCCGGCGATCGTAAGGATGCTGGTGCGGAGTTGACGCGCGGCGCGCAGCGCCGACTCTCCGCCCAGCGCGGTGCCGCGCGACGCCCAGGCCCCGCCGCCGAACGGAGCCGCGGTGGTATCGCCACTGACGATCTCCACGGCGTCGATGCCGACGCCCAATGTGGTTCCGACGATCTGCCGAAGCCCGGTCAGCGTCCCCTGTCCCTGATCGGTTACGCTGGTGGCGCAGCGGATCTCACCGTTCGGCTCAAGCGACAGGCGACAGGTTTCATGCGCTGACACGCGCACATCCAGCGGACCGTAGAGCTGCGGACCTACGCCCGTCTGTTCGATAAAGGCAGCGATGCCGATGCCGCGATAGACCCCGCTCGAACGGAATGCGGTCTGCTCGGCGCGCAACGCGTCGTAATTCATCAGCGACAGCAGCCGGTCATGACAACGGTCGAGCGAAAGCTCGGTCAGCGTGATGCCGGCGATATTGCGGACAGCGGCCTGATCCGACGCCATGTAGTTGCGCCGGCGCATTTCGGCCGGGTCGATGCCGAGCGCGCGCGCGCCCATGTCGATGAGCTGCTCGGTGACGGTACACGCAACCGGCTGGCCGACCGCGCGCAATACGCCGCTCGGCGTCTTGTTCTGAAAATAGCTGCGCAGGCGGCCGCTGAAGCCGGCAAGCCGATAAGGCGCTGCCGACATGTGCACTGCCTGCAAGCCTTCGCCGAGGCTGCCGCGCGGATAGGACGAATAGGCTCCCATGCCATGCAGGACGGTGACGTCCATCGCAAGCAGAGTGCCATTTGTATCGACGGCAAGACGGCCTTTGACCTTGACCTCGCGCGCATGAACATCGCTGACAAAGGATTCCAGCCGGTCGGCGACGAACTTGACCGGGCGTCCGAGCAACACGGCGATCGCGGCAACTGCCATTTCGTCGGGATAGGCGGCGAGCTTCATACCGAATGCGCCGCCGATATCGGGCGTGATCACCTGCACGTTTCGCGGTGCGAGTCCGAATTGCGCGGCGTAAATCTCGCGCATCTGGTTGGGAACTTGATGCGATTGGTGCACGGTGAGCTTGCCGAGACGCGGGTCGAAATCGGCAAGGATGGACCGCGGCTCCAGCGTAACGCCGGTTTGACGACCGAAGGTGAAATCGTGCTCGATCACCAGGTCGGCCGCGGCAAAGGCTGCCGCTGGATCTCCGGCGGTGAACGTGTGATCGAGGCCGAGATTGGCGGCGAGCGCGCTATTGACCTTGTCCGCCTGCGGAGACGCCGAAGCCTCGGGCGAGCCGATGGCGGGCAGCTCTTGCCATTCGATCGCAATGCGCTCGATCGCATCTTCTGCTTCGGCGCGGCTGTTGGCCACAATGGCGACGACGGGCTCGCCCTGCCAGGTCACCTCGTCTCGCGCGAGCGGAAATTGCGGCGGAGAGATATGGCTCGGCAGGGCCGCAAGCCTGGTCTGCCAGGGCTTGCAGACCGCGGCCAGGGTCGCGGCGGTGACAACCGCAATGACGCCGGGCGACGATGCCGCCGCGGTGACATCGATCGCGCCGACGGTTGCATGGGCGTAAGGGCTTCGGAGGAACGCCACATGACCGGCGTTGGCAGCGATATCGTCGGTGTAGCGGCCGCGCCCTGCCACCAGCCGCCCCGCCTCCGGACGCGCGAGCCGGGCGCCGACGAGACCATCGATTTTGGTCATGATCCAGCCTCCGCGCGCCGCATCATGACTGCTTCGATCGCATCGACAATCGCCTGATAGCCGGTGCAGCGGCAGTAATTGCCCGACAGCCCATCGCGAATGGCGTCCCGCGACAGCATCGGGCCCTGCAGCATCTCGGTGGCCGTTGCCAGCATCCCGGGTGTGCAATAGCCGCATTGCAGCGCGTTGCGCTTGACGAATTCATCCTGCAGGTCGGCGATGCTGCCGCTGGCGGTCAGGCCCTCGACGGTCACGACATCGCAGCCGTCGGCCTGCACGGCGAGCATCAGACAGCTTCGCACCGAAACGCCATCGACCATCACGTTGCACGCGCCGCAGACGCCATGTTCGCACCCGATATGCGTCCCGGTCCGGCCCAGCGCGTGACGGATGAAATCCGCGAGATGCGTGCGGGCGTCGACCGTGGCCCCAACGGCCTCGCCGTTGAGGACGAACGCGATCTCGTGACGCTCGGCAGGATCATCCGACATCGGCGGCGGTCCGGAATTCGACGAAGGCGCGGCGCAACAATTCGGCGGCCTGGCGCCGCTTGGTCTCAGGCCTGCCTTGGTGATTGGCGATCGGGTCCATCCGGGCTGCGATCGCGTCAGCCATCTCGCGCAAGGCCGCGTCCGGCGTATCGGCCGCGATGCGCATCGACGCCGTGGCGGCCGACAGAAGCGGCGCCGGCTCAGACCCGAACACCACCGCCTCGATGTCCCCGACCCGCCCGTTGCGCAATCGTCCCGTCACCGCAATGCCGACGATGGCGAAGTCGCCATGCCTTCGGCTGAGCTCCTGAAAGTGGAAGAGCTGATCGTCAGCCGCGCAGGGAAAGCTGACCCCGGTGATGATCTCGTCGTCGCCGCGATCGGTCGCGTACAGGCCCTGAAAGAAATCGCGGGCCGCAATATCGCGCGTTGCGGCCTGTCGGCTGAGATGGATCGTTGCGTTCAGCAGAACGGCGACCGCCGGCATCTCCGCGGACGGATCGGCGAGTGCCAGACTGCCACAGGTGGTCCCGCGATTGCGGACCGCCATATGCGCGACATGGGTCATGGCAGACGCCACGAGCGGCAGCCGGCCCGCGATCAGATCGGAGCCCGCGACGTCGCGGTGACGCACCAATGCACCGATGTGAATCGCGTCGCCGCGCTGGGCGATGCCCCGCAGGCTCGCGATCCGGTTGATGTCGACCAGCATCGCGGGCGACGACAGCCGCATATTGAGCGTGGGCATCAGGCTTTGACCGCCGGCCAGAACCTGCGCCTCGCCCGCGTTGTCGGCGAGCAGCGCCAGCGCCTCCTCGAGCGTTTCGGGCCGGCGATACAGAAAGTTCGGGGCCTTCATCGCTCAGGTCGCCTAATCGGGCACAAAGCTGGTAACGATCGGCGGGAACATGAAGATCAGCACCATCATCAGTATCGTGAGCCAGACATAGGGGATGGCCGCGCGATAGACCATGCCGATGGTGATGCCCGGAGGCGCAACGCCTTTCAGCACGAACAGCAGCAATCCGAACGGCGGCGTCAGCAGGCCGATCTGCATGCAAAGCAGGTAGAGAATGCCGAACCAGACCAGATCGACGCCCATCGATCGCAACAGCGGCATATAGAAGGGCAATGTAATCATCATGATGCTGGTCTGGTCGATGAAGAAGCCCAGCAGGATCAGGATCCCCAGCATGCCGATCATGATGACATTCGGGGTCAATTGCGCGCCTTCGATCAGTGCGACGAGGCCCGCGGTCGCTCCGGAAAAGCTGAGCAACTGCGCGAAGGTGGTGGCGCCGACGATAATGAATAGCAACGATCCCGATATCGAGACGGTCCCCAGAAACGACTTCCAGAGGTTTTGCGGCGTCAGCGCCCGATAGCAGGCTGCCAGAATGATGGTCCCGAACGCACCGAGTGCGGCGGATTCGGTGGGAGTCGCCCAGCCTTCGGTCATGCTTACCACGACAACCGAAAAAATGAGGATCAGCGGCGCGACAGTGACGACAAGATTCAACCAGGGCCGCTCGAGCTTGATGCCCTCATCGTCGGAAACGGGCGCCAGGCTTGGATTGATCCAGCATCGCAGCATTACATAGGCGATGAACAAGGCTGCGAGGATCAGTCCCGGCACAATGCCGCCGACCAGCAAGCCAGTGATCGAAATTCCGGCGAGGCTGCCCAGCAGCACGGCGAGACCCGACGGCGGGATCAGAATATCGACGCCGCCGATCGCTAGCGTCGGCCCCATCGCGGTCTTGGGATCGTACCCACGCGCGAGCATTTGCGGGAGAAGCAGCGAGCCGAGCATTGCGGTGGTTGCGATGGTCGATCCGGATATGGCGGAGAAGATCGTGCCGGCGACCAGCGTGACGACCGCGAGCCGTCCCGGCACCCGCTTGATGACGGCATCCACGGCGTCGACCGATTTCAGTGCGAGGCCGCTGTGGAACAGGACTTCGCCCATCAGCACGAACAGCGGAATGGGCACCAGCGAGAACTGCGCGACCGACACCTGTTCGTTGCGAACCATCTGCTCGAGGCCGGGAATACCGCCGAAGATCAGATAGGAGCCGACGATATTGATCAGGAAGAAAACGAAGGCGACCGGCACGGCTGCGAGCAGGAACAGCACTTTCGCGCTGAACATCGCCACCAATATGGAGACCCAGCTCATGGCATTTCGTCCGGCCTTATCCCAGGCACGCCTTCCGCCGACAGCGGCACGCTACCCGCAGGATTCCGAACAAGCGTGACGAGCAATTCCAGAGCCTGAATCAGCATGGCGAGCGAGGCCAGCGGGATAATCCAGTCCAGCCACCATTGCGGAAAGATCAAATCCTTGAAGATCAGAGTGTGGTCCTGATAGCTGCGAACCAGCAGCATGGTCGCGATGACGCCCGTGATGAGCGAAATCACCATGATGACCACCAAGACCCCGCATTCAACGATACGGGTCTTGGCCGGATCCAGCCGCGCGATGACGACATCGACCCGGATATGTTCGTTCGTGCGCAGCAGGTAGGGCGCGACAAAAAAGGTGGAAGCGAACAGCGCATACTCGGTCAGTTCGATCATGCCCGGGATCGAGGCGCCGCCCGCCATCCGCAGGATTACCTCGGCGCTGATCCCCAGCATCATGGCGGCGATCATCAGAACCGCCAGGACGCACAGCATGCGCACCAGCTGACCATTGAGCCAGAAGATGGCGCGCATGCTAACGAAACGCCCGGAGAGTAAGCACCAGACCCGTTATTTCTTGGTCAGGAGCGGCTGCAGCTTGCCGATCGAATCCGGGCTCAGCTTCTTCAGATCGTCCCAATAGAGTTCGAGCGCGATCTTTTTCCATTCCGGGCCGAAGTCGACGGTCTTGATGCCACCCTTTTCCATCGCATCGAGCGATTTCTTGGTGGTCTCTTCGGTATAGGCGATCATGTCCTTTTCGAACCATGCGACCGCATCGTCGATGACCTTGCGCTGTGGCGGGGTCAGCTTGTCATAGGACGCCTTGTTCATGAGGATATTGACCACGACGTTATAGAAGCCCGGATCGATCCGTACCTTGGTGAGCTTGGCCCAGCCGAAATCGTCGATGCCCCAGAGCGGATAGCCGTAGCCCTGCACCACGCCGCGTTCCAGGGCGGTGAACACTTCCGGCGGCGCGATGTTTGCGCTGGAGATGTTATAGCGTTTGAAGATCGCATTATAATTCGGCTGTCCCCTGAACCGCATTCCGCTCAGGTCCTCCGGCTTTGAGACCGGCGCTTCCTTCGTCAGATAGAGATGGAACGGAACCCCCATTCCGTAGGTGGTGAGGTAGACCGCGTTCATGCGATCGTTGGCGATCTTGTTGAGCGCCGCATAGGCGCCGGACGCGCGTTGCTCGGCAACCGTCATGTCCGACAGGATCTGGGCGTCGCCCTCCACCATATTGCTCTTGTAATAGGCTGGCGGGATCGACGCGATATCGAGCACACCAGACTTCACGGCATCGGCCTGGTTATTGCCCGGGATGGCTTCCGGACCGCCGACGATCCGGATCTGCAGGACGCCCTTTCCGGTCTCGTTCACCCGATCGACGAATCGCTTGAAGGGGATGCCGTAGGTCGTGGTCGGCGGAACGAACACCGCCGCTTTCAATGTCACCTCCTGCGCCCATCCCGATACCTGGGTCGCGAGCAGGAGACCGGCTCCCGCCACACCTGCGGACAGCAATCGAGGCATTGCGCGAAAATCGCTCATCGCGGGCATGGCACCCCTCCTTTGATCTGGATCAACTCTATAACCGAAGGATGTTCGGTTATAGCGGGACCGTCAAGCGCGATCGCGCGCGCCCAACTGATTTCATTCTGGGCAAGAGCCTGCGGTTTGCGCTGCAAAAAAGTGCAAAGCGGTCGGCTGCCGGTGAGAGCAAACCGCCGCAACCATCGAAAGTGCTTGTGTATCAGGATAAACGACGCGACTGACCGGAGGCGCATCGCACAGATTCAAGCCACCGACTTCGTTTGCATTGCAGCAAAGGTCAGGTGCTGCGCGCACAAACCGGACCATAAGTTCAAAACCGAACATAGTTCGATTTACTCTGGAAGGCGCATCCGGATTGCTCTATCGTGCGTGAAACGAAGCACCGTCGCAACACAGGAGATCGTCATGGCCAAACTTCGACATGTCGCCATTCAGGTACCCGATCTTGAAAAGGCTGCGGCCTTCTACGAAGGCGCATTCGACCTCAAGCGCGTCAGCCAGGTCGAAAGCCCGATCGGCAACGCAATCTCACTGTCGGACGGGGTGATGAACCTCACGCTCCTGCATTTCCCGGAAGGCACCAAGGGCGGCAAAGGCGGCCCGGACTGGGCCGGCCTCCACCACATCGGCTTCGTGGTCGAGGACGAGGCAAAGACCGCCGACAAGATCAAGGAACTCGGCGGCGAGTTCTTCATGCAGCTTCCGAGTTATCCAGGCGTCGATGCCGAGAAGAAGTTCAAGGACGTGAACGGCATCGTCTTCGACGTGGCCGAGCACGACTGGCGGCAGGCTTAAGCCGTCGCATGCGGATCGTAGCGGTCAACGAGCGGACAATCCCGCTTTCGGCTGCCAGCCGGAATGCAAGCATCAGTTTCGACGCGATGACGGCAAGCGCCATCGCGATCGTCACTGACGCGAACGACGGCGGCAAGCCTTTGACTGGAATTGGCTTCGACTCGGTCGGACGCTACGGGCATGGCGCTCTTTTGCGCGAACGGTTCATTCCCCGCCTGCTCGCGGCGGATCCGGACGACTACGCCGATGGCGATGGCGGCATCGATCCGGAAAAGGTCTGGGCCGTCGCGATGCGCAATGAGAAACCCGGCGGACATGGCGAGCGATCGGGCGCGATCGGGCTGATCGATGCCGCCGCCTTCGATCTCGCAGCCAAGCGCAAGGGCCTGCCGTTATGGGCCTATCTCGCGGAGCGATATCGGCGGCCGGCTGCGAACGTCATCGATATCTATGCCAGCGGCGGGCATTATCGCACGGACGACGATATCGGCCATCTGCGCAAAGACATCCAGAAGGCGATTGCGCGCGGGCATCGCCGCTTCAAGATCAAGGTCGGGGGGATCGCGCTCGCCGAGGATGTTCGGCGCATCGAGGCGGTGCTGTCGATGCTCGAGTCCGGTATGACGCTTGCCGTTGACGGCAACGGGACCTTCTCTCGCGACACCGCGTTCGCCTATGCCGAGGCGTTGTCCGGCCTCCCGCTGGCCTGGATCGAGGAGCCGGTTCATCCCCTCGATTACGACCTGCATCGCGACATGGCAGAACGCTTCCCCTCCCCGATCGCGACCGGCGAAAACCTGTTCTCCGCCGACGATGCGCGCAACCTTCTCCGCTATGGCGGATTGCGGCCGGACCGCGACATTCTGCAATTCGATATCTCGCTCAGCTACGGCATCGTCGAATACGGGCGGATTCTCGACATCATGTCGGATCATGGCTGGAACCGCACTCAATGCGCACCGCATGCGGGTCATCTGCTCGCGTTCAATGTGGTGGGCGGGCTCGGTCTCGGATGCGCGGAAACCGCCATCGACGAAAACGGACTTTTTGGAAAGCTGACCTCGGCGGTGCCGGTCGCGGACGGGCGCGCAACGCTTTCCGAACGCGCGGGCGCGGGGTTGGAAACGTCACCGGCATTCTCCGAGATTTTCACGGGCTTGCTGCACTAGCTGGAGTGGCACACATGCGGCCGCGAACACATTGCCGGACTGGATCGAACGACCTCGCCACGTCACGCAAGATGGGAAGACAGGGACTGAAGGCATGAACCAGATCGTTGCCGACCCGAAGGACGTCGATTTTCCGATCGGCGAAGCCGACATCCGCGCATTGGTGCGCCCGGATCATGTTCACCGGCGCGCCTATTCCGATCCGGCAATCTTCGCACTCGAGCAAAGCCGCATCTTCGGCCGGCTTTGGATCTACGTCGCACATGAGAGCCAGTTGAAGAATCCGGGCGACTTCATCCGCACCCGGCTTTCAAAATACGAAGTGCTGGTGACGCGCCATCACGACGGCAACATCTACGTCCTGCATAATCGTTGTCCGCACCGCGGCGCGCGCCTCTGCATGGTCGATAAGGGCTCCAATCGCTCGTTCAGTTGCCCGTATCATGCGTGGGTGTTCCGGCCCGACGGCACGCTCGCATCGGTCCCGCATCCGAAGAGCTATCCCGCCAATTTCGATATCGCCGACCCGCAAAATCACATGCAGCGCATCGGCAACGTGCAGAGCTATCGCGGCTTCGTGTTTGCCAATCTGTCCGACAATCCGCCGCCATTGACCGAGCATCTCGGACCGATGACCGAGGTGATCGACAACCTCGTCGATCGCGCACCCGATGGCGAGGTGGAAATTGCGGATTCCAGCTTCTCGCTGGAATATAGCGGGAACTGGAAGCTCCATCTGGAGAACGCGGCGGATATCTTCCACCCAACCTTCGTGCATGCGTCATCGGTCCTGCCGGCCCGGCGCGCGCCCGTGAATGCCTCGATCCTCGATCAGGATCAGACCCGAGAGATGCTGCTTGCCAACGGCTTCGGGTTCAAGGAATGGGAAGGCATCCAGCTCAACGGCCTCGATAGCGGCCACACCTACATGACGAGCTTTTACGACAGCGGCGTGCTGTCGCGGCAAAGCGAAGACCCGGTCGCGATCGAGTATCGCCGGCTGCTGACCGAAAAGCTCGGTGCCGAGCATGCCGAACGCGTGCTCGGCATGAACCGGTTCAACAACATCATCTATCCGAACCTGATCATCAACGCGCAATACCAGCAGATGCGCGTCACCATCCCGCTGTCGGTGGACCGCACCTTGGTCCGCGTTCATTGCTTCCGTCTGAAGGGCGCCCCGGATGCCATGTTTCATCGCGCGGTACGCTTCCTCACCACCATCGGATCGCCGGCCTCGATGATATTCTCCGATGACGTCGAAATGCTGGAGCGCTGCCAGCGCGGACTCGCGACCGAGACCGGTCCGTGGATCGATTTTTCCCGCGGCCTGGACAGCGACCGGCAAGGCCCGGACGGCAGCGTCTCGGGTGCGGCGAGCGAGATGCCGATGCGCGTGCAGTTCAATGCCTGGGTGAAGCACATGACCGCCGAGGCCGCCTGATGCTGCCCTACGAGGTGCTTCGCGAGATCGAGCTGTTCGTGCTGACAGAGGCGCGGCTGCTCGACGAAGGCGCGTTCGAGGCCTGGCTCGACCTTTACGCGCCGCAGGGCATCTACTGGATGCCGAGCCAGCCCGGACAGACCGACCCGCTGAATGTCGCGTCGATCGTCTACGAGGACCATGCGATCCTTGCGATCCGGGTGCAGCGGCTGCTGGAAGCACGCGCGCTGGTCCTGACGCCGATGCCGCGGACCGTGCACATGGTCAGCAATATCGAAGTTCTGGGCGGGGATGCTCATTCGCAGGAATTCGAGGTCGCCTCAGCGTTCCTCTGCACCGAAATCCAGGGCGACCGCCAGCGCATTTACACCGGTCGGCAGGTTCACCATATTGCGCGGCAGGACGGCTCGTTCCGGATCCGGCGCAAACGCGTCGCGCTTATGAACTGCGATGGCGTTCATGCGCCGATGACGATACCGATTTAGGGCCAGCGACCGGCAGCACGATTCACGGACAGCACCTTGGTTCAGGTCAAGAAAGAAACCGTCCGCAACGCAATCCTGGATGCTGCCCGGGATTCGTTTTCCGATCGCGGATACCATCGCACGACTTTGCTCGACATTGCCCAGCGCGCCGGGACCGGCGTCAGCAGCCTCTATTCGTATTTCCCGTCCAAGCTTCATCTGCTCTATGCCGTGGTCGAGCCGTGGCAGAAGGAATGTATCTGGCGGTTGGAAGCCGCTGTGCGAAAGGTTGAAGATCCGCGCGACAGGCTGCGCGCGATTCTGCTCGGCGTGTGGCGCGATATCCCGATGGAGAATATCGGCCTCGCCAACAGCCTGATGGAGGCGCTTGCGTCCGCCGATCCCGGCGAGAAGAAGCCTTCGCCACTCCTCGCCTGGGCTGAACAACGGCTGCGCGTCATGCTTGAGAGCGCAATCCCCGCTCAAGCGGGACGGTCAATCGATTACGATCTTCTGTCCCATCTGTTCCTGATGGCCTATGACGGCTTCGTCATCAATCGCCGCCTCAACGATCTGCGCGACATCGAACGGCTGGTCGAGACGGTTTGCGACATGATGATGCCGGCGAGCCATCCGGAACGCGTGGGTGATACCGATCGTCGCCCGGCGACCAGGACGAAAGCGTCGCGGACCAAGCGGGAACGCTCGGATCAACACGAGGCCTGACCGGCGCTCTTGCAATGGCGCGGCCGGGACAACCCTTACGCTCATGAGAGCCGGCGATAACGCTTGGCTCGTTCACATCGATGTTGGAAACGTTTCGAGGGCGGGCGGTGGCCGTGCGACAGTCAGAGAAGGCGCGACAAGCGACCGATTTTGTTGGTGGGCCCGGCAGGACTCGAACCTGCAACCATTTAAGCAGAGTGCGGATTTTGAATTATCGTTGCTAGCGCCTTCGGCAACAACTCTACCAAATTCTTTCCCGGAAATTGCTCTGGCCAACAGGCACATGGTGCGGGCATTTACGAGAACCTTCGCGGTGCAAGGTGTCTAATTTCTGCAGTGCTACCGGGGTTGCCGCGCTCCTGCCATTCGACCTCTGTCTGCAGAGCGCTCCTTAGCTGACGATTATTCGCGACCGGCAAAACACAATGGCCCTCAGAGCGACCATCGGCGTCGGCTGCCGTAGGCTTTGCGCACTTCTGATAAACTGCCCGGTCGGAAAATACCGGATCATTACCGAGCCAAACACCCGTTCGGAACACTCCAAAACTCTCACGGGAACTTTTGCGTTGGCGATCAGTCCACTCCTGCATTGCCACCGGTGTCCAGATGCGTTCTGTGGTGTCACGCCTGTTACCAGCAACCTCTACGCGCCAACGGCTGGGTGTATCGACTAGCTGGAGAACCATGGCCTCGAGAGATTTTTCGACGTGACGTCCTCTGCAAGGCCCGAAGCGGTCCAAGCAGCTTATTGGGTACCGGTAACTCAAAGCCGCTTTTTCGGACCGCGGGGCAGTTTAGTTGGCAATTGTGCAGCGAAAGCTTCACGGAGGATCGTTTTACCGCGACGCGGAGCGACTTGGCCTTGAAGGTAGCACCAACGCCAGCAACCACCCTATGGTCTAGCAAGGGGATCGGACCTCCAGCGCATTGGCCATGCTAATCCGATTGGCCTTCACCAAGTGTCTGTTGGCAGCACAATTGAGAGACCAGATTGAAGCGTACGATCACTCGCATGCGAAGAGGCTGGCTTCTGATGCGCAACTACGATCAACGAACCTGTTCTTCCCTGTCAGTGCGCCACCTTCAGGCTCATCATCCAACGTAAGCATCCAGACAGCTTGCCATTTTGCATTAGGAAATGCGGCCTCCGATACCAATCGCCCTCGCGACAAACTTGTTCCAGTAATCAGCGATCATTGCTTTCAGGAAGTGCGCGCGACAGCGCTTCGATAATTCCCCGGCGCAGCACTTTCGGCAAATAGTGGTAGGCGTTAGCTGCGTATTCGCTCTGGTGACGCCTGTACCCACCGAAGTGCTCTTCTCCGCAGAGCCTACCAATGCTACGGTTGCATACTGACGGACAGCTCTGGCTGCCGCGAAAGAAAGCACGGCAGACTGTCTCCGAAAGGCTCACATAAGGCATTCAAGACGGCGTTAGCGAAGACTGCGCCGCAGGACAATCCAGTGCCACGAGGTAAAGATAGCCGCGAAAGCAGAGGTACTCACTGCGCCCGCATGAACCTTCCATTAGTAAGATCGCGCGCAGGTCGGAAGCGAAACAAGCTCGATGTCCTGTTTGGCGCCAGACAGGGCTATTTGCCGAAGCGATCGCGCGCAAGCCAAAGGCGCTCTGCAGCTGCGTCCCAAAGCAAAAAGGCCAATATGCCATTCAATTTCGGCAGAAGATCAGGCCCGTGGACACGTCACCCCGCCAGGATGACTACGGTGTCGTAGTCACTCACGAACCTTTCGCCACGGACCTCAAGCTCAGCGCGAAGTTCGCGACAGTTGTAGATCGTTCCGTTTAAAGAAGTGACCAGAAACGCTCGAACCATTGGCAACGGACGCTATCGGAAGAGATCGGCGATGGCCAAGCGCGCAGCGACTATCGCTCCTGCGGCCCTCGCCATCCGGCCACGCATGAAAAGCCGACCGAGCGCAGCATCAAGCCGGCGATAAGCCAGTGGCACATCGAAGCCGCTAAAGTTGATCAAACCGACGATCCCGCACATACGGGAAAACCTAGGGGCGCAAAAGACTTCAAGTCCGCGACTGATTGCAGACTTCCCCGTCAAGCTCCGACGCCGAGCGTGCCGGCTTTCTGACCGGCAGCCTTCGCAACACGCATGTCAGATCATGCCCCATCGCGACGTTAATCTAACGCGATGTAGATGTTAAGTGACAGGCCGCAAACGGTTTAGTGGCCATCCGATATGAGAAGGGGTGTCCCCTTTCGAGAGTATTTTTCCATTTTCATCGAGAGATCGGGATGAGGCGTGTACTGTATCATAATGACAATCCGCCGCCCCTCTCGACACCGGCTGCCATAATGCAAACATTTCGATGTATCGACGAAGGCTCCCGTTCCGGCCGGTCCCGTGAGATAGATCAGGTCGCTTTCGTTGATATTGGAAAATACAGCCTCATCCTCAACACGCCCCCCCATCTTCCGCGGTCCCAATTTTCGGCTAACCTCCGCAGACATAAAAGTAAAAGGGCCATTATCCGGACCAACGTCATTCACATTGATGAAGCATTTGACCTGGGTCAGATCGTTGGTATCGAAGTGGAACATTTGGCTAGAAATTTGCGACGTGTTCGCCTCGCTAACATAGACACCAACTGAGCGTAGCTTCGGATACGTGCCGAGATAAGCTGCGGCGGCCTCGTACATGGCCGGATGATTAGCCAGCGCCGTGATCTTGGTGCAATTCTCCAGATCGGTAGCGGTCATGATATTCATGAAGAAACGCTTTTTGGCGTCGCTGACAGAAATCTCCTGCTGCTTCGCCTCGTAAAGACGTTTTCCTTCCTCTACCGCCTCTGATATCTCCGGCAGAAATTCGCGACCAAAAACGAAATATCCATTCTTCCGATCAATCGTTTTTGAATAGGGGGATGTTTGACGGATTGCGGCGGCCTTACTCCTTCGTTCGCGCCAATCCTTGAGACTTCCCATCACGCGGCGAACCCGGATTAAACGAAAAACCGGATCTGTAGGCAGCCCCAGCCTCTCGGACAATTGGAGGACCTTGAGGTCCAATCTGCGCATTGAGAAATTCATCTGCAATCCCGTAATTCGACAACGATCGCGTATCGCAAAAGTGGCCAAGCGGATTCGTAACGGGCGCTTTAGTCCAAACAGGCGAGCCTACCAGAACTGGATCCTAGCTCCCGGTGGGGCTCAAGAATTTCATTTTGTTTCGCCCAGCCGGCCAAGCGTAACCCGAGCATCCCACAATGACACATCTGCCTCACATTCTTTCCATTTTTTCAACCGCAGGGCAACACCAATATACAACGTGCAGTCACCGCCATGCGCGGCCTTCAACACAAGCGACGGCGACAACTTTGGACTGAAAACGAGCCTATGCCATCGGCTTTCGAGCTCGGCCGCTTTTAAAGTCGGTCACAGTGGTGCGTCGCCGCAGCAAATCTGCGCAACCCACATGAACAAAATTTTGGAACGTCCCACGCTGCAACATGATAGCGCTTTGCTCCAACTGTTTCAGAAACCTTTTCTGACATTCCTTTTCGCAATCACGCTCATCATCTGGCAGCGCTTCCCCGGCGCTTCTCGTTGCGCTCGTCTATGCAGCGCTCGGATGGATGGAGAAGACATCGAGCCGGCGCCTAGTCATTCCTGCTAGTATTTTGGTGCTCGCTCTTCTCTTGCCACTGGCAATAAAGCAGTGGACTGCCACCACGATCTCGAATGTCATGAGCCACAACACCGCATTGGGCGTTGGTCGGGGTGTGTCACGGCCTCAATCTTGTGGCGAGTGTTTACGGATGCCGTCGTCACGCTTCAGTTCTCGGGCCAGATCATCATCGTTGTAGAGTTCCCCATTGTAGGTGACCACAACACGCCCACAAGCGGAATGAAATGGCTGGGCTCCGGCATTAGAGAGATCACGCACAGAAAGGCGCCGATGCCCCAAGCCGATACCCGGCTCAATCCAAGTTCCGGAGCCGTCAGGTCCGCGATGAGCAAGGTTTTCGGTCATCCGATCTAGCAAGGAAACAGAAACGGGCGCTCCGGTTCGCTCATATATTCCCGCGATTCCGCACACAGTAGGAGGACCTAGAAGTTTGTCTGAACACGGCTTTATGGCAAAAGCGCCAAGCTAAACTACCGCTAGATACCGACTTGCAGCAGAATGCTCAAGGACCTTTCAACTAGAGGCTGTTTGCTGATCTGCACACCTAAGACGGACCGCCGCGATCTGGGGACCCAAAACCTGATGATGCTGGCGCATTCCAAAATCTCAGGTGGTCAGAAGTACCGATAGCCTTCCAATGCTCTCTTATCCAACGAGAATTCTTCTGCCAGAAGAACATTGCTTGCGCGGAAGGCATTATGGATGAAAGCTCTCTGGTCATCCGAAATAACCGGCAGAGGAACTTGAAGAAACCGCCCGAGATCCAAGCCAATCTTCTCCGAAAATTTGGTCACCCGGCTTGAAAATTTTGAGGGCTTACGCACCATAACAGCGTCGGCCTTCTTTGGTGCCTTGTTCAAATGAGCGTCTCCCAGATGCGCGCGGACGACAGATGGATCGACACTCATTGCCGCACCCAATTGCTCGCTGAAGAAGTCTCTATTCCCGACAAAGTCCTCAAAAAGCACAATATGCACACGATCTTTACCAAGGGCTTCTGCATAAGCCTTTGCGACGGCGTGAAAATTGAAAATCTTGGTCTCTCCTGCCCAATCCTCGTTTTTATGATGGGCCAAGAAATCGCTGAAAGCTCTTTGAAATCGGCGATAGTTTTGGACGTAGTAAGATGGAATGAGGTCCTGCTGCCTTCTGACTACTAAAAGCGCATGAATTTCGCCGACGTGCTCAGCAAAATACTTCTTCAAGATCTCTGGCCCAGCAATATGGTCATAACGCCTCTCGTTCATCATGAATAGACCTTCAGACAGAACGTTCGTAAGACGCTCTGATAATCCTTCCATTGAATTGGCACTATAGGATCCGCTGCTAACAACATGATCAAACCAGATTTTGTACTGAGCCTTATTTTGCTTCTCTCCGTAGAAGTCGCTCTCGAAAGCGCGGCCAAGAAAATTGACAGCGCCGGCTTTATGCAGGTTCAAAAACAGGCCGTTCTGCAGGCTCGTGCTTGCGGACTTCGGATAGCCCACGTGTATCAAAAGCTTTTTCATCTCCTGCCGCCGCTCCTATCTAGATCTTCTTGGCTCGTGGCGCTGCTTCTATGGGTGTCTTTGCGTCTGGTTTCACAACATCTCGCCGCGGGGTCATCGCATTAAGGCGCTACACTACTCCGCCTCGGCCTGAACGAGGACGCCGAAGCAGTACTGAAAGAAGGAAGGGGGAAAATAGCGAACGCCTGACGGCCTCCGGGGCATCATGAAGCAATCTCACTCGGCTTTTTGGCAGGCACAATCGATTACAACAATTGCGCTAATCTGTCCGCCAGCGAAGAGGCAGCAAAACGGGCCTATCACATGTTTCCGCCCCAGATTGCGACATATGTATTGTTTTCGCGGCTAGACGTGATCATCAGTGGAAGCGGCATTAACGTTTTGATATCATTGGTGGGCCCGGCAGGACTCGAACCTGCAACCAGACCGTTATGAGCGGCCGGCTCTAACCATTGAGCTACGGGCCCCCGCCGGCGGGTGGGCGCGGGTCCGCACTCATAGCAATGCCGGGCGGCAACGCAAATGCCGCCCGGCATAAAGGCGATGCGGGTGGACGATTCACCCGCCCCGTGACGTCACCAGATCTGATCGCGCGGGTGCGCCACAGCCCGGACGGCGGTGCGGCGCGGCGGCCGTTTCGTCGAGTATTGGGCACGGGCGCGGCGGGCCTCGGACGAGAATTCCGGAAGCGGGGCGCCGATGGCCGGGCTCTGGACCGTGGCATAGGCCGGAGCCGCGCGTCCGCGGTTTGCCATTGCGACCGCGCTGGATCCCTGGCGCCGCGCCACGTCGTGATAGCCGCGCGCATAAAGCGCCACCGCGCGATCAGGGTTGCCGCCCGCGGCGCGATAGGCCCCGGCGAGATACTTCACGGCATAGGTCATGTTGGTGTTGGCATCGAGCAGCCCCGCGGCGCTGCCGCTGTAGCCCATGGAGCGCGCGGTCCCGAGCCGGATCTGCATCATCCCGTAATTGCCCTTCGACACCGCACGCGGGTTGTAACGGCTCTCGCGCATGATCACGCGATGGACCAGCGACGGCGGCAGGCCGTGCGCGGCGGCGTGGCTCTGGACCAGGGCCGAGTAAGCTTCATTGGCGCTGGCCCCCGACATCGGGATCAGGCCCGCGGCAATGAGGCCAAGCGGAAAAAAGGCAGCGCGAATCGTGAAGACACGAGTCATCGGAACTCCGGTCGTTGTTGGGGATGCCTGTCCTTAGCTGACGCAATGCGGCTGCGATGCGGCACGTTCCGCGATCAGGCTCACTCTTTGTAACCGGGTGTTGCAGGCGGAGGGCTGTGTTCGCGCTAAGTGCCGCCAAGCCATGCAGTAGCTGCAGGTGCGCCTAAACGAGGCCGGAAAACGTCAATACCTGGGGCAATAATGGGGCGGGAAGAGAGTCATGCGATCGAGCGCTGCGGCACGCGGGAGGCATCGTTGTTGACCTCCACCAGCTGCGCCAGAAGGTCGAGCAGGACACGGCGCTTGGTTGCATCGAGCGGCGCCAGTATCCGCTCCTGTGTCCGCCTGACGCCCTCCTCTGCGCTCCGCGTCACGCTTCGCCCCTGCGGCGTCAGCCTGAGCAACTTCACCCGCTTGTCCTCCGGCGAGGCATAGCGCTCGACAAAGCCCCGCGCCTCCAGCCGCTCAAGCACATTGCCGAGCGTCGAGCGGTCGAAGGCGATCTGCGCCGACAGCCGGGTGGCGTCGATCCCCTCATTGTCCTGGATCGCCACCATTGACGCATATTGCACCGGCGTCAGATCGAAAGCCGCGCATTCCTCGATGAAAATCGCGACCGCGATCTGCTGGGCGCGGCGGATCAGGTGGCCAGGCTGGCGATGCAATTCCTCAAGCAGCATCGATGCCGGCCCGTTTCATAATCCGCGCGGTATCCATCAGATCCGTCGATCCCTCAGTGAAAGACTTCATAGAATCCGAGCTTGCGCTGCATCGGCGCGTCGTCGACCTGGAACAGGAAAGCCGGCTTCTGCGCCGATCGATTTGCGATCGCAACCGCGGCATGGGTCGGCACCGCAAGCGTATCGCGCGCGGCAGCCTGAAGCGCGACGCCGTCGATCATGGCCTCGACCTCGCCCTCGATCACATGCAGGACCGCCGACGCGGAGCGACGATCCGGCTTCGCGGTTTCGCCCGGACGCAGCATGATGGCGGAGAAACCGAGCACCGGCAAACATTCGGCACCAGTCTGCGGATTCACATAGGCAAGATGCACCATTTCACCGGCCGCCGTGACCGAAGCCATCGCCTGCAGGGCCTCACGCACGTCCTGCCACGGATAGCGCAACAGCGGATAATTGGCGCGCGGCCCGCTCAGGGCGCGATACGGCAGTAGGCCCGAACGCTTGTAATGCGTCTGCGACTGGTCCGGTTGATTGCGCACGGCCTGCGGCGGCCCTTCCAGCGCATAGGAGGCCTCATGCGCGAACACAGTCGGCAGATCGAGCGCGTCGAGCCAGATCACCGGGCCTGAGCCGTCGTGGCGATGTTCGTGCCACATCAGCGACGGCGTCAGGATCAGGTCGCCGGGCTCCATCGGCAACTTCTCGCCATCGACGATGGTGTAGCCGCCCTCGCCTTCCACGACGAACCGGACCGCGCTTGGCGTATGGCGATGGTTGGGCGCGGTCTCGCGCGGCATGATCAATTGCAGGCCGACATAGATCGAAGGCGTCGCCTGCATGTTCTCGAGACCGAGCCCCGGATTGGCGAGGACCAGGACGCGGCGCTCGGCTTTCTCGATCGGCGTCAGTTCTCCGGCCTGCATCAGCATCGGACGCACATCCGCGTAACGCCACAACACCGGCTGCGTGCGACGGTACGGCTTGTCGTGCGGAAGGGCGGTGCGCAGGCTCGGCCAGAGCGGGACCAGGTTTTTCGCGGTCAGTCCGTCGACATAGGCCGAAGGCAATTCACTGAGCGTTCCGAGAGCGGTCATGTCGGCGTCTCCTGTTTTCCTTTTCTTTTCTTTGTCCGTTTGCCGCTTCTTTCCTTGTTGCAGATCAAGCCGCGTGACCGGACTCCACAGCGCGCGCCTTGGCACCGGTCAGACCGTTGCCGCCATAGATCCAGCGAACGGAATGGTTGAAATCGTCCGGCGTCTTGTCCTTCAGCCAGGCATTGCGCACCAGCCGCTCGACTCCCTCGACATGGAAGATGCGTCCGAGTTCGCGCGAGGACAGCACGACACGATAGGCCCGCGGGATGCGGATGGTCTCATAGGCCTTCAGCGCCGCGGTAACGTCGCCGCCGGCCTTTTCGAACGCATCGGACAGACAGACCGAGTCTTCCATCGCCATGCAGGCGCCTTGCGCGAAATACTGGTAGGTCGGATGCGCGGCATCGCCGAGCAATGCGACATTGCCGTCGATCCAGCTTGCAATCGGATCGCGATCGCCCAGCACCCAGCGGCGCCAGTCCTTCGGAATTTCCAGAACCTTGCGGATCCGCGGCACGATGTGTTGAAACTTCTCGACCACTTCCTCGCGTTTGCCGGGTTCGTTGCTGCCGACGTTTTCGAGATCGGTGACAAAGGTCGCGACCAGGTTGAAGGTCTTCCAACCCTGCAGCGGGTAATGCACGAAGTGGGTCTTGGGGCCGACCCAGATCGACGCTGCGTTCCAGCGCAGGTCCTCGGGCATCTGTTCGATCGGCAGCACGGCGCGATAGGCGACGTGGCCGGACAAACGCAGCGGATCGCCACCCGTCATCTGCTCGCGGATCGCCGACCGGATGCCATCGGCACCGATCAGCGCATCGCCCTCGTATACGTTGCCGACCGCGGTCTTCGCACGCACGCCACTCGGGGTGTTCTCATAGGAGACGACACGTTCCTTGTTGATCAGCGTGACGTTGGGCGAGGCGCGGCAGGCATCGAGAAACGCCGAATGCAGATCGGCGCGGTGGATCACCGCGTAGGGATTGCCCATGAATTTGCGAAACTGCTCGCCGACCGGCGCCCGCAGGATCTCCTCGCCGGACAGGCCGTCCATCATGATGAGGTTGTCGATATAGACCGCGCGCTCGCGGCAGGTCTTGCCGACCCCCAGATAATCCATCGCGTGAAAGCCGTTCGGCCCGATCTGGATGCCGGCGCCGATCTCGCCGAAGGTATCGGCCTGTTCGAGCACGGTGACCTTGGCACCGGTGCGCGCAAGGCCCATCGCCGCGGACAGGCCGCCGATGCCACCGCCGGCGACGATCACTGATGGTTGCGACGATTTCGCCATATCCACTCCTCCCGACATGCTCAGTCTTGTCGCGCTTTTTTTAACAGCATACTGTTTTTCAGTATACTGTCAATTAGTCCATCGGTGGATGACGATGCGCCTTAAAGTGTTGGTGGCGGAGGCTGCGAGATCTCGAAAAGGCTACCGCGCCTTCGGCACACAGGCCTTCTCGATATGGTCGACCCTAAGCTGCAGTTCCGGCGTCATGTTCTCGACAATCCGGTCAATCTCGGCCGCATTGAACTGCATCACCATCAGCTCGGCTGTGCATCGGCAATAGGCTGACATCATCGCTTCGGACACGCCCTTGTTTTCGGGCGCCGTCCGCTGATTTTCGAGACATCCTTGCGCGACCTCGTTGACGAAATCCGCGCGCTCACGGGCGCTCAGGGATTCGCCGAGCGCCCTGCCGTCTTGTGCGGACGCTGGGTCTGCCGGAGCGCAAGACAAAATCGCAGCGAACGCGATCGCTGCGAAGACCGATCTGTTTGCGACGCCCCGACAGCCGGGCATGCGCCAGGCGTCAGACCACGGCCTCTTCGATGCGGCGCAGATCGTGCTCCGGCAGGACGCGGTCGTATTTCTCCTGCTCGGAGCGAATGCAATAGCGCGGATTGTCGGCGTCGCAGGGAATGAGGCGCACAATCCGGTAACGGCCGGGGGCCGCCGATCGCAGCGTCGACGGTACGATATCGACCCATTCGCCGACTTTGAATTGATGCACGCGATCACTCATAACCCGTCTCCGCTCGTGGCCGGCCGCTCCATCGACGTGATCGAACGACCCGGCTTCGTGTTGACGCCACCCGGCGTGTGGGCGGCCTGTTCGTTATCGCAGGCAAATCGGTCCGCTCCACCGCACACAGCGGGATCGCAGGATCGGCAGGAACTGGGAAACGCGATCGACATGTTGCGCTCGTCATGCGGAGCCGATCGCGCCGTCTGCCGATAAGCCTACAAACGACGATGAAGATTGGACATTGATGGCAGGAACGCCATCGTCCTATCTGCAACCCGCGGGAATCAGCCCGTTTGGATGAGCCGCGGGTTTAATGCGGCCCCTTATGGACCCAAATCGTTTGAAATTCCAGCATTTTCGGCCCTAGGGCGAATTAAGGCGACAACGCCTTAATTCGCTTCCCGGGACGCCGATATCGGCACCGCCGGGGGGCGGCGCGCTACATCTTCAGCAGCCGCTTTGCATTCCCGCTCAGGATCTTCACCTTGTCCTCGTCGGACAGCGGAATGGTATCGACCCAGTCGGTGCCGGGCTTGTTCATCACGAACGGCCAGTCGACCGCGAACAGGATACGGTCGACGCCCATCTCCATCACCGTGCAAAGCAGCGCCGGATTGGAGAAGAAGCCGCTCGTGGTGACGTAGAAGTTCTTGCAGAACACGTCGCGGAAGCTCATCGACTTCTGGCCCGGCCGTGCCAGCGCATGATCGATGCGCCAGACCAGGAACGGCAGCGTCTCGCCGAGATGGCCGAGAATGATCTTCAGCTTCGGATGCTCCTGGAACAGCCCCGACAGGATCATGCGGATCGCGATGGTTGCGGTCTCCACCGTGAAGCCCCAGGCCGCGCGGATCACCATCGGGTAATCCTTGATGTAGTCCTTGTAATAGGCGTCCATCACCGCCGGCATCGGCACCGACGGATGCAGATAGATCGGCACGTCGAGCCGCTCGGCTTCGGCAAAGACCGGGCGCAGCGCCTTGTCGTCGAGCCATACGCCGTTGGCGAGGCCGTGGATCATCGCGCCCTTGAAGCCGTTCCTGATGCAGCGTTCGAGCTCGGCGGCAGCGGCCTGCGGATCGGAAGTCGGCAGCGCGCAGAAGCCCGCAAACCGCGCCGGATGCCTGGCGATCGCTTCGGCCAGCCGGTCGTTGACGCGCCTGGTCAGCGCGATGCCCTCCGGTCCGGTGAGCTCCTGTGCCGAGGGCGAACCATGCGACAGCACCTGGATGTCGATGCCGGCCTCGTCCATCTCGCGGATGCGCAGATCGCCAAGATCGCGCAGGCGGCGCACCTGCTCCTCCGCCTGGGTGGCACGGCCGATGCCGCTATAGGTCGCGGATAACTCCTCGTCCCAGTAATGCTCTTCGATGGCGATGACCGGACAGGCAGGCTTTTTGCGCATGGATTTCCCCCGCATGGATTTTGCGGGGGAGCCTTAGCACATCTTGCAGCCGGATGACCTAGCGCCCGGCGCGGTCCAGATGCTCGCGCAGGATGCGGACGTTGCGCCGGTTCGCCCGGAACATCACGTCGAAGACGTCGCCGGCAACCGGTACGATGCCGACCATGCCGTCGATGGCGACATTGCCGAGCATGCGCGCAAGCACGGTTTTCGGTGCGCCGAGCCGGTGGGCCTCGTACACGATGTAGAGCGCGAGAGCCGTGGTGATGGCATCGCCAACGCCCGGCGCAAGCCCGATCAGGCTGTCGGCGCCGAACCGGATTTTCGTGAATGGAATGGCGAAGCGCGTGTCAAGCAGCGTCGCCAGCCGGTCAATGCGGGCGATACGCTCGGCGCGGGAGGCGGAGCGGGCAACGCGCGCCGTGCGGGCGCTGTTGGCGAAGGCTGCGGTCATGGCGCGTCAGACATGGTGAACCGCAGCCCGATTGCAAGATCGCGACGATGACAGCGAGCAGCGGAACTTCCCGCCGGGCTGGCGCGCGGGTTAGGCTCGACACGATGACAACAGCGCCGGCCTCAGACTATCCGCTGTATTTCCGCGACGGCACCGGCTTCGTCTGGTCGATCGAAACGCGTGGGCTGCGGCTTGGCGACGATGGACTCACCTTCACCAGCGAGCGCGAAACACGAACGATCCGCTTTTCCGAACTCCGCTCGGTCCGCCTGCATACGGCTCACGCCAATCCCAACGAAACGCCGATCGGCATCTGCCGGGTCGGCTTCGGAAGATTCCGCGCGCTGACGATATTCAGCGGCGATTCCCATATGCGTGCCGACGAAGCGCAGCGGATGGCGTACCACGCCTTCGTGCGCGACTTTCACCGTCGCATTCCGCCCGCCGATCGTCCCCGCATCGCATTCAACGGCGGCCTGAGCGACACGCGGCACATGATCGTCAGCATTGCGATGCTGGCCGGCGCAGCGCTCTTTGGCGTGTTACCGCTGGTGCTGCTGGTTCTCGTGCCGACCTGGCATACGCTCGGGGTCGCTGCCGCCGCCTGGGCGCTTGCCTATTCCGGCTGGAAAACCTGGAACCGCAACCGGCCACGGCCCTATTCGCCCGACCGCATACCCGACGATCTGCTGCCGTGACGGAACCTGAGGTTCCGTCTTGCGTCGGCAGCCTATCTGCCGCTAAAGAACAAAACGCGAACTTAAACGTTGTGCAGACATGCCGCTGACGCTCGAACAAAAGCTCGAAATTCTCGCCGACGCTGCAAAATATGACGCATCCTGCGCGTCATCTGGCGGCACCAAACGCAATGCGCGCAGCGGCGGCATCGGCTCGGTGACCGGCGCAGGGATCTGTCACGCCTACACGCCGGACGGACGCTGCGTCTCGCTTCTGAAAATCCTGCTGACGAATTTTTGCATCTTCGATTGCGCCTATTGCGTCAGCCGGCGCTCGAGCAACGTGCGGCGCGCGCGCTTCACGGTGGACGAGGTGGTCAAGCTGACGCTCGACCTGTACCGGCGCAACTGCATCGAGGGGCTGTTCCTGTCGTCGGGCATTGCGCGGTCGGAAGACGATACGATGGTCGACCTCGTTCGGGTGGCGAAGTCGTTGCGCGAGGATCACGGCTTTCGCGGCTACATCCACCTCAAGACCATCCCCGGCGCCAGCGAAGCGCTGATCGCACAGGCCGGCCGCTATGCGGATCGGCTGTCGATGAACGTGGAACTGCCGACCGATACGGCGCTCCAGGATTTCGCGCCGGAAAAGACGGCGTCAAGTATTCGCAAGGGACTCGCCACGACACGGCTGCATATCGAATCTTCGAAGGATGCCGGTCCCGGTCCCGGCCGCATCGGCAAAGCCAGACCACCGCGCTTTGCACCAGCGGGGCAATCCACGCAAATCATCGTCGGCGCCGATGCGACCGACGATCGGACCATCCTCGGCGCCACCACCACGCTCTACTCGTCCTATGCGCTGAAGCGCGTTTATTACTCCGCGTTTTCGCCGACCGGGCATCCCTCGCAAAAACTCGCGGCGGCGCCTGCCCCACTGTTGCGCGAACACCGGCTCTATCAGGCCGACTGGATGTTGCGCTTTTACGGCTTCGACCTTCCGGAAATCGGCAGCGCCATGAGGGGCGGGATGCTCGATCTCGACATCGACCCCAAACTTGCCTTTGCCCTCGCCCATCGCGAACGCTTTCCGGTCGACGTCAACATTGCGGATCGCGAGACCTTGCTGCGGGTGCCGGGTCTTGGCACTCGTGCGGTCGACCGCATCATTGCGTCACGTCGCTCCGGGCTGCTGCGCTACGGCGATGTCGCCCTCATCGCCGGTGCGATGTCGCGGGCGCGCGATTTCATCGTGACGCCGGACCACCGGCCGCGAACCCTCGATAGCGTCCATCTGCGCGCCCGCTTCGTCAAACAGCCGAAGCAACTATCGCTGCTCGGATAAGCCGATGTTTGCAGTGACACTGGAGAACGACGCCGACGAGGCCGCCTTCCGGGCCGCGGCGAAGGCGTGCATTTCAAGCAGTCTGGCGCCCTCCGACATCGCGTTCGTCTCGCCGCAGGAGCCGACCTTGTTGCCGCCGGTGCCTGCAGGCGAGAACGATCCCGCGATCAGCGTCCCGCGCAGTTTTGCTAGCCTGATGCATGACGCGATCTGCCACAGCGCACCGGACCGCTTCGCGCTGCTGTACAATGTGCTGTGGCGCATCATTGCCGGCGAGCGCGACCTTGCCGCCCGCGCGAGCGACGCGCATGTGGCGCGGCTGATCGACTATCGGCACTCGGTCAGGCGCGACATCCACAAGATGCATGCCTTCCTGCGCTTTCGGGAGCGAGCGATCGACGGACGCAGCGTCTACACGGCCTGGTTCGAGCCGCACCATCATATCCTGCGGCGTGCAGTCCCGTTCTTCGTCGACCGTTTCAGCAACATGGATTTCGTGATCGCGACGCCGCGCGGCACGGCGATCTGGCGCGACGGATCGCTGACATTCGCTCCGCCCGGCCCGAAACCGGCCGACGCCGATCGCGATGACGTGCTGGACGGGCTGTGGCTCACCTATTTCCGCACCACGTTCAACCCGGCCCGCCTGCGGCTGAAAACCATGGTGAACCACATGCCGCGCGATTACTGGAACAACATGCCGGAAACCGCGATTATTCCGGAAATGGTGGCCGAAGCCGAACGCCGCGTGACCGGAATGATGGACATGAGCGCCGACCAGCCAGAGCTTTTCGCGGAACGGATTTCGACACGCCGGGCCAACACCGGTCAGCAGACGGAACTGCATGCCGAAGGCAGTCTTGATGCGATGCGCCGCGCGTCCGCAACCTGCACGCGTTGCCCGCTTTACAAGGATGCCACCCAAACCGTGTTCGGCGAAGGTCCGCGCGATGCCCCGGTGGTGTTTGTCGGCGAGCAGCCGGGCGATCAGGAAGACCTCGCTGGCCATCCCTTCGTCGGACCGGCAGGGCAGCTATTCAACCGTGCTCTGGCCGATGCCGGGCTCGACCGAAGCCGCGCCTATGTCACCAACGCGGTCAAGCATTTCAAATACGAGCCGCGCGGCAAACGCCGGATTCACAAGAAGCCGAATGCGGGGGAGATCCAGGCCTGCCGCTGGTGGCTCGACGGCGAACTTGCGGCGATCAAGCCCGAGCTGGTGGTGGCATTGGGCGCGACCGCGGTTCAGTCATTGGCACAGCGTGCGCTCGCGGTGACAAAAATGCGCGGCCCGTTCGACTTTGCCGGACAACGCGGATTCATAACCGTGCACCCATCCTATCTCCTGCGGCTGCCGCGCGAGCAGGGCGACGAGACGGCGAAGCGTGAATATGATGCGTTCGTCCGCGATCTGAAGCAGATCGGTGAGCTAGCGCCGGCGATCCGGATCTAGCGTCCCCCGTTCACGCAAGCCGCTTTTCGGGTCACAGCGACAACACCGTCAGCGCGCCCGGACGCATCTCGTAGCGAAGCGGGATATATTCGCGTCTTAGTTCGCCATCGGTCGATGCGAACGTACGGCGGCGCGTCCTTCCGATCACGACATGACGCGCCACGATGGTGCGTATGCCATCGCTGTCGTCATCGTTGCGCCATGTGCCGGCGAGAAGGTTGGCGCTCGCCTTCAGCTTCGACAAGGCTCCGGCATTCTCGACAATATGGATTTCGAGCACGCCCTCGTCGAGAACCGGCCGGCGCCAGTCCGGGCCGAACCGATTGTTTGTGACCAGCACCGCAAGCGCCTCAACATGCTCGCGCCGGTTCTCGGTGCGGATGTCGAGCGTGAAAGGACTGGTCCGTCGCAGCGCGCGCATCGCCGCAAGACCGACCCCGACCAGCCGGCCAAGCTTGTGACCGCGCACTTCCTCGCGCGCCTTTGCCATCTGGCTGAAAAAGCCCAGACCGGAAAGCGAATGGAAGTAGCGCCCATTGACACGGGCCAGGTCAATCCTGCGGGGGCGCGCATCGCCCAACAGCCCGATAGCCTGTTCGATATCCTGCGGCATGCCGAGATCGCGGGCGAACAGGTTCATCGTGCCGAAGGGCAGTACGCCGAGGGTCTTGTCGGAGCCTGCCAGCGCATGCGCGGCGCATCCGACCGACCCATCGCCACCGCCAACGATCAGGGTGGAAATGTTGCTCTGCGCGGCCCGCTGGATCTCGTCTCTCAGATAGGCCGGACGCACCAGCCGGATTTCGGCGCGGTCGGTGTGGCCTTTCAATGCCGACGCCAGCGCCTCGCGCACGCGCTGCGGTCCCGCATCGATCAAGGCGCCGGCGCGCGCATTCAGAAGAACCAGCGTATCGTCCATATGCCCCCGGCGCGCTTTATCCCGGCTGATGACACCGGACCGATCACCCGGCCACGGTGTACGGTCGAATCGGCGGTGTCCCGGTCCGGTCGTATCACCGGCAGATGACGGCCGAATTCCGGACGGCCGGCAATCCGGATTGCTCAATGCACTCAGGGCGCTTTTGGTTCGACCCCTTCCGCAGGGCCGCATTTGACCGCGAATTCGTCCCGCACCTTCACGAAAGAAGGCCGGTTTATCCGGTTCTCGTCGAGCTCGTCCAGCATGCGCAGTGCGAGATTGCGGCAGAACCCGCGATCGGTAACCGGCTGTGCCGGGATCGACCTGGCCTTTGCCGGGCGCGCCGGGCCGCAGGTGTCGACCACGCCAACGAAGGCATGGGCATATTCACCGGTCTTTTCCTTACCGTCGTCGAGATAGGCGATCAGGGCCTGGGCCCCGGTCCGGCAGGGGCCGAGACCGGATCGCGGCTCCTTCTTCGCGGCCTCCGCTGGAGCGCAGCACAGCACCGCTCCCGCCAGCAGCAAAGCATGCCGGATCATGCCTGGCCCTCCCGCGCGATTGGACGCGGGCGTCCGTCCTCGTCGATGGCGACGAAGGTGAAATTCGCGTCGGTGACTTTCTCGTGATGGTGCGTCATGAACCGCCGCGCCCAGGCCTCGACGTGGATCTTCATCGAGGTCCGTCCGACCTTTTCAAGCTCGGTATAGACCTCCAGCACGTCGCCGACCCGGACCGGACGGATGAAGGTCATGGCCTCAATCGCGATGGTCACCGCTCGGCCCTTGGCCCGTTCGACTGCGGCAATCCCGCCCGCCTGGTCCATCCGCGAAAGCACCCAGCCGCCGAAGATATCGCCGTTGGCATTGGTGTCCGCCGGCATGGCGATGACGCGAACCGTGAGTGCGCCGCGTGGCCGCCCGTCGATTGTCGTTGCTTCCGTCATCTTCGCATGTCGCCCCGAAACCGCCCGGATATCTGTATGCAATGGCCATCGCGCCACGCCAAGACGGATTTGGTGGCGGCCATTCGGATCAGGCGAACCGGCTTTGACGATGCTCAAACACCTGCGCCCGCGCGACCCGCTGTTCCGGCTGTTGCTGGTCAATCTGGGCATAGGGACGGCGGCAGCCGCCCTTCTGTTCGGTGGGCTGCTTGCGCTCAATCCTGCGAATTTGCGCCACCTCATCCTTTCGGATCAGTCGCCGGAAGTGGCGCTCGGACTGCTGCTCTTCGGCTTTCTCATCACCTTCGGCAGCGCCGCTATGGGCACTGCGATCATGTCCATCGCGCGGCGCGATGCGCCGCCCTCGGGCGGGGCCCGCATGCGCGACCAACAAGAACCGGTCCCGGTCAGGCTATTGGCGAAGCGATAGACCGGAACTCCGGACATCGGACGCCCGTTGATCGTCGCAGGGTCGCGGCGACCGTGGCCCGAGGATGAGGAGCTTTCAGATGCCGGCACGATCGAAGAAACAGCAGATGGCGGCAGGCGCCGCATTGTCAGCCAAACGCGGCGAGCGCTCGAAGGCGAGCTTGCGCGGCGCATCACGCAGCATGGCGAAATCGATGACCCAGTCCGAACTGCGTGAATTGGCAGGCACCGAACGCAAGTCGCTCCCCCGGCGCGCGGCCAAGAAGCGCAAGTGACGAACCGAGGCGCTCAGTCCCTGCCTTCCCGCCCCGTCTCGACGTGGAAGCGGTGCAGGATCCGGTGGAAGATCGGCGCCAGAACGAAGGTCGTGGCGATCAGGATGATGAGGCCGGACAACAGCGCATAGAAGCCGGCGAAGATCTTGCCGCTCTGATACTTGAGCTGGTCGAATACCCCCATGCCGGACAGGATCATGGCGGCGTTGACGAAAGAGTCGATGAAGCCCATGCCCTCGAAATACGCGTATCCCGTCATGCCGATGGCCAGCCCGAAGCAGGAGAGCCCGGCCCACATCAGCAGCGCCAGACCCATCCGCGCTGCGAAATGACGGCGTGCGATCACGTGCTCGGAGCGCCGCTCGAGCCGTGTCAGTCTGGCGAGCCCTGTTGCGGGCTTGCGCTCGGTCATGGGGATGGATCGTCCGATTCGCCTGACCTGATGATAAGCGAAGTCACGCGCGCGGACAGCGGATCGCCGATGCGCCATACAGGAAATTATCAGGCCACCGGCGAACCTTGTTGACGCTGCGGCGTTCCTGTCCCAAGCACGCGCCGCGTGACAACCGGCCGTAACGGGGAAGTCGGACGCAGCTGATTTTGCCGGTTTCTGGCTGCGGCATCAGCGCATGGGTACGCGCCGTCGTCTAACCCGTTCGCGGCGCGTGCGCTTCTCCTGCAATCAAAGCGGCGAAGCTATTTCAACTGCTCCGAGAAGTAATGCAGGGTGCGCCGGTAGATCTCCGACCGGTTCCACTCGCGCATAACCTCGAAATTCTTGCTCCCGATGTCGAAGGGTTGGCCGCGCTGCCAGCCATTCACCTTGAGCAGATTAGCTGTGGAAGCGAGCACGTCCGGCACCGAACGGCGCAGGTCGACATGGCCGTTGCCGTCGTAATCCACACCGTACTTGATATAGGACGACGGCAGGAACTGAGTCTGGCCGATCTCTCCGGCGTACGCGCCGATCATTTCCTTCAAAGGCAGGTCCTCGCGCTGCAGTATCTGCAGCGCCGCGAACAATTCGCGCTGGAACAGATCGGTGCGTCGGCAGTCATGCGCCAGTGTCGCGAGCGTGCGCACGATCGGCATCTTGCCCATATCGGCGCCGTTGTCGGTCTCCATCGTCCAGATCGAGACGATCAGCTCCTTCGGCACGCCGAATTGCTGCTCGACGCGCCCCAGCAGGGCCGCATGTTTCTGCATCATGGCCTTGGCCCGCTTGATGCGGGCCGGGCCGACGCGGGTGCGGGCATAGTCCTCCCAGCTTTTCTTGAAGGTGCCGCGCTGCCGCCGGTCGAATTCCATCACTTTCGGATCGACAGTGATGCCGCCGAAGGCCTGCGCGATCACGGGCTGCGAGATGCCCTTCCCCGCCGCCTCTCGCGAAAACTCCGCGATGAAGCGGTTGAAATCGCCGCCGCATTGGGCAGACAGCGCAGGGCTGGCCAGAAGACCGAGCGCGAATGGCAGGGCCAGAACCTTGGCAATCAGTCGGACAAGCATGCGGGGGTGCCTCGAAACCGGATTCGGCGCAATATCGCATGCCAATTGTGGCTTTAGAAGAGAGCGCACCGCCGCAGCGACCGGAACGGACGGCCTTTTCTCGGTCCCTTGCCCGTTCCGGCGGCAGTCTTTCAAACAACGGGTTACGCCGCGCGGCGCTGGTGCCGGCCTTCGCGCACCTCCTCAATGATCTTCTTCGAGAAGGCGTCGAGATCGCCCGGATTACGCGACGTTATGACGCCGTTATCGGTCACCACCGCGGAATCCTCCCATTGCGCGCCGGCGTTGATCACGTCGGTCTTGATCGAGGCATAGGACGTCATCTTTCGCCCCTTGGCGATGCCGGTCTCGATCAGCAGCCAGGGCGCGTGGCAGATCGCGGCCACCGTCTTGCCGGCGTCGAAGAACGCCTTGATCAGCGAGAGCGCGTCCTTGTCGGTGCGCAGCACGTCCGGATTGATCTGCCCGCCGGGCAGCACGATAGCGTCGTAATCCGCCGCCTTCACTGCGGACAGCGCCTTATCGACCTTGACCGGCCGGCCCCAGTCCTTCTTGTCCCAGCCCTTGATCTCGCCCTGCTCCGGCGAGGCGATGTGAACCTCGGCGCCTGCCGCCTTCAGCGCGTCGCGCGGCTGTTCCAGCTCGGATTGCTCGAAGCCGTTGGTGGCGAGGATGAGGATGCGTTTTCCGTCCAGTTGTCCTGGCATGTGTCTCTCCATGTGTGATGAGCCCCGGAGACAACGGTGCAGCGGCGCGAAGGTTCGCATGACCCATCGCGCGAAACCGGCGCGCTTTTGCCTCGTAATTCGGCAGGGCTTACGATTGGCCGCGCAAAACCGGGCGCAACACCATGCGACGCCTGATGAAATTCCTGCACACCATGGGCGCCATCGGGCTGATGGGCACGATGGCCTGCCTGCTGGTGCTGCTGCAGATGACGCCCGCGCCCGCCGAACTCGCGCAATACGCGCTGATGCGGGAGGCGATCAGCCGAGTCGCCACCTGGATCTTCCTGCCCTCGCTGATGCTGACGCTGGTCGCCGGCCTGCTGGCGATCGCCGTCAACCGCGCCTTCCACAATGTCGGATGGCCCTGGGTCAAGGCGCTGTCCGGCATCCTGCTGTTCGAATATGGCTTCATCGGCGTGCAGGGCCCGATGAAGCAGGAAGCCGAACTGGCCGCACGCGTGCTAGCGGGTGAAGCGCCGGTCTCGGAACTGGGGGTGTCGCTGCCGGCGGAGACCATGTCGCTGTGGATCCTGCTCGCGGTCGCCACCGCCAATGTGGTGCTGGGCGTGTGGCGACCCCGCTTTACCAAAATCCCGGATTGAGCCTCGCGCGGCCGGGCGTCTGTAGAATGGAACTCGGAACCGCGCGCGACGTTCACACTTGGCGCTGCGCACGCAGGGAGTTTCCGATCCCTAAGTTCCCGATCCCTTGAGTTCCCCTGTCACTATTGCGTCGCAAACCAAAATATGGTGCGATGCAATATCTGTGGCGAGCGTGGAGGCCGCGTGTTGGCAAGTCCGAAATTCCTGCTGCGACGCGCCCTCGCCTGCGCCAAACTCGCCCGCGAGACGAGCGACGACGACTGCCGCGCGCGTTGCCTGAGGCTGGAGCAGGTTTATCGCCGGCTCGCCCAGAGTGACGCTGGGCTGGATGTATCGGCCGCCGGCGAGCCGCACGAGGTGCTGCGCAGCTAGAATGCGGCTCCAGAAGGACCGGACATGCGCGCCATTCTGAATCACTGCAAAGACATTCCGGTCAGCGAGATTCCGGACGGGACCTTGCTGCTCGCCGAAGGACAGAAGACCGGCCGCGTCTATGTGCTGGCGCAGGGCCGCATCGAGGTGCTCAAGGGCGAGACCCAGATCACGGTGCTGGACGAGCCGGGCTCGCTGGTCGGCGAGATGTCGCTCCTGCTCGACATTCCGCATACCGCGACCGCGCGTACGCTCGGCCCCTGCCGCATTCACGTGATCGAGGATGCCGCGGCGTTCTTCCGCGCGCATCCCGAATTGTCGTGGCTGGTGGCGCGCCTGCTCGCCAACCGGTTGAATGCCGCCACTACCTATCTGGTCGACCTGAGGCGGCAATTTGCCCATTACGGCGATCACCTCGAGATGGTCGGCGAGGTACTGGAGACATTGCTGCTGCAGCAGGAGCGCGATTTCCATCCGGGCTCGGACCGCGACCGCGGCCTGCCGCAGGTCTGAAATCAGGCCTGATCTCAGGCCGCCGGATTCGGCGCGCTTTGCGCGATCGTCGCACCGACCCAAGCGGGCAACGCACTAGCGAATGCGAGCGGCCGCACCAGCGGCTGGTCGAGCTGCACGACCTGCACGCCCATCGCCGACAGCCACGCCGCCTCACCGAGCGCGGTCTCGACCAGGATGTGCGGCGGGATGGTGCCGAACTCGAAGCCGGCATTGAAGATCCAGGTCGGACCGATGCGGTCCACCCAAGAGCCGCCATTGGTGAAGGGCGACTGATGGACGTGGCCGGAGAACACGATGTCCGGCCGATACTGCGCAATCCAGCCCGCGACCTCGGCATCGCCGAACGATTTCGCGCCGGTCCAGCTGGTCGGTGAATCGATCGGCGGCGCGTGATGGATCCAGATCCAGCGCAGGCCCTCGCGGCGTTCGGCATCGCGCGCAAGCTGGGCCGCGAGCCGCTCGCGCACCACCGGACCGTCCCACCACGGGCAGATGGTGAACAGCGTATCGCCGATCACGAGACTGTCGCCGTCGCGCGCGAGATTGGCGTCGCGCAGCTCGTCGATCCAGCGCGCGACCTTCTCGCCGCTCTCGCTCTGCGAATCGAGATCGTGGTTGCCGGAGCAGACGATCAGCCGCGTGGTCTGGCTGATGCGCGCCAGATATTTCCGCACAACCGCAGTCTGCGCCCGGAAATCGGCGATGGCACCGAGATCGAGCGCATCGCCCGCCAGCACCACGACATCGTACTTGCCGGCCTGTTTCAGCAGCCAGTCGAATTTCGGCAGCGAATAATGCAGATCGGCAACCAGAAGGCACAGCATCGGTCAAACGGACATGCGAAGGAGCGTCAGTGCGGCCCCCGGCGGGGGCAACGTGATGCTTGTTGCACGAATCCGCCGACGATGCGCGGGGTTTGACTGCCGCTAGCGCACAGCACCCGCCCGCGCGACCGGACCGGCCAGCGGCGAGACCCCCGGCGCCAGCGCCAGGATCGGCTTCCACTTGTCGTTCCAGCGCGACATCGACGCGCGGTCGCCGTCATAGACCGCGCCAAGGAAGGCCAGCGCCAGCTCGGCGGTGGCGGCCTTCACCATCGGATTCAGCTCGACCCCGCCGGTCACCGCGCGATCGGTGAACATGCTGTGCGAACCGCCCTGAAACACGGCGATGGCTTTGCGCGGCGTGCCGATGGCGTTGTAGATCGCGAGCCGGTCGGCCGCCGGCGAGTAATAGCCGGGGATCTGGATCACGTCCTCGGTGGCGGTGACATGCAGCGTCGGCACGCTGACATTCTCCAGCACCGGCGCCAGCTGCTTCTCGCCATAGAACGGCGGCGACGAGATCAGGATCGCCGCGGAGAAGCGTGGGTCCTTCGCCTCCAGCCGCCGGCCGTCGCGGATCACGCCGGCGCCGACCGCGACCAGCGCGGTATTGGCGCCGTACGAATGTCCGGCCGCGACGATGCGCCGGCGATCGATCCGCGCCGCATAGGGCCCGGCCTCCTGCGACAGCACGCGATCGAGCGCGAAGCGGATGTCCTTGCCGCGCGCCAGCGCCTCGCTTTCCTGCGCCGCAGTCTGCAGCCGCTGCACCAGCGCGAACGGATTGCCGGCCCAGACCGAACGGTCGCTGCCGACATGCTGCACATGCAGGCTGGCGACGCCGCGCAAAGCGAAGGCGCGCGCCAGATAGGAATAACCGCGGCGCGAGCCGCCCATGCCATGCGAGAACACGACCAGCGGCACCCGCGCGTTCGCGCCGATCTCCGCCGGCCAGTGCAGCCGCGCCGGCACCGCGCGCCCGCGCGCCGCATCGATCCAGTCGAAATCGACGATACGGATGCCGGCCGCGTCGGACGAGGCGTGTCCCTGTCCTTGCGCCTCGCCCTGCGCGCGCGCCTGGCTTTTGCCCTGCGCCTGCGCCGTGCCGCTCAAAGCCGTCAGCGCGAGCGCCAGCAAGGCCGCACTGATGCGCTGCCGGCTTGCCGCGACCGACACGCTGCCCGATCCCGTTTGCATGATGACCCTTCGCTGGATTGAACGCGCGAGCCCTGACTGCGCGCCGCGTCCGGATGCCCTGATCCGGATCGATGCCTTAAAGGCTCGCTCTCATCCCCGCATCCAATCGCGGCGACAAAAGCGGCTGAAATGAGTCACGCGCGGCAACTTTACATTCCAGCAACACGAGCGCCCGTGTCGTTTGCATCAGGCGCGCGTCATCGCCCGTGTTGTTTAAGAGGCGCCGGGCGCGCCTGTCGCGGAGAGGGGAATGGTGCGCCGGACGACGCAACCTTCCTTCAAGCGTGCGATCCTTTAAGGATCGCCGCGTCTTCCGACGCACCATCACGGCGTTTTCCTTGCGGCGCCGGGCCGCGCTTTGCCTCCATGCGCCTTGATCTGCGCATGGCGTCAGCCGGCTCCCGGCAGGAGGCCGTAGTGCCTCCGGGCGGGGCCCCGGCGCCGCCCGAGTGCCGGCTTGCGAAGCCGGCCCGCGGGCGCCGTACCGGTCATGAACGGGAATTGCCCGCGCATGCCCAGGGGTGGCATCGCCGAATCTCCGGCAACGCCCTCCCCTTCGTCCCGCTGCCACGACGCCTCATGAGAGCGCCCCTCGGCGGACGAGGTGAATGGGGATATAGTCTTAGTTAGGAATATTGTCAATAGCCGCGACTAAACGACGATCAGAGCCCTTGCTAGGTGTAAGTCGGTAAGTTATCTTACCGGCATGAACCGTCTGACCCGCCCTGCCTCCACCTTCTCGAAGGTCTCGGTCAAAAGCCAGACCGTGATCCCTCGCGAAATACGCGAGCAACTCGGCCTCAAGCCGGGCGACACACTGCGCTATCGCGTGACCGACGATGGCGTATTGCTCGACAAGGCGCCGACGAACGAGGCCGACGATCCCTTCGCTACTTTCTCCGAATGGGCGAACGAAGCCGACGAAAAGGCCTATGACGGGCTGTGATCTCGCGTTCGCCGTCACCCTGAGGTGCGAGCGAAGCGAGCCTCGAAGGGCGACGGCGCAGCCATCCTTCGCGGGCCGCCTTCGGCGGCCACCTCAGGATGACGCCGCACATGGCTGAGCAGGATCGACGCTTCGACGCCTTCGACATCGTCGTCGTCCCCTTCCCGTATGCCGACCGGCTCGCCGAAAAGCGCCGTCCCGCCCTCGTGATCTCGAACCGCAAGCTTGCAGCGCATGGCCTGATATGGGTTGCCATGATCACAAGCGCGGACAACGAATCCTGGTCGAGCGATGTCGCGGTCACCGACTTCAAGCGCGCGGGACTGCCCGCACCCTCAGTGGTCCGGGTGGCGAAGATCGCCTGCATCGAGCCGGGCCGGATTGATCGGCGGATCGGGCGGCTCGCAAAGGCGGACGCAAGGTTGGTGGGACAGCGACTGCGGGGATTTTTGGGCGAGGGGTGAGCGTGGCGGCGGCAACCACTCGCACCGCCTCAACCAAGCGCGGCTTGAACCTGTGCCTGACCCGCGGTTAAGGGCGTTCACACCCCCGGTCCTTTGGCGTCTGCAATTGCTGTCTGTTAAGCCGCTTTGGTGCCCAATGCCGGAGAGGCTATGGATTTAGTCTGGCACGATCCCGAGCTTGCCCATACGCGAACGATTTATCTTCGAACTGGCCGCGATTTGCTTGAGAGCCTTGTACATGCGCTCGGCAAACTCCTTAAGGTTTGGGTCTCCTTGACCTCGAGAGAGCATCAACGCTGCGACCTCTGTGATCCCACTGATGTCGCTGCCCTTTAATGAGCGTATGAATTTTGCGATGTCTTCGACGGTGAGGGGCATCACGACGGAGATGTCATTTTGCTGCCAAGTTCCTTGGGCGGCCATCCTTGCAAGAACCGCATCAGGCTCGCGCGGCTTCCCTAACTTCTTCAATCGCTCGCCGAATGCTTTTACCACGTCAGGATCTTTCACCGACCCCATGTACGAGTAGTGAGACAGGTTGTAGAACTCAGCCTCCTCGTTGCGCTCTTTCATGTAGAAATCGAGAGCGGCCTTAGCGTCGTTGTTTCTATCCAGGCGCTTCAATAGGCCGACGTAGGCGCTAATTGTGGATGGAGTTACATACTGGACATGCTTTCTCATTGCGGCATCGATTGAGGCAATGACCTCATCCTCATTGTCGTCGAGTGAGTCGTGGTATGGGCGCCAGGCCGCATCAAGCTCGGCGTGCGCGGTCTGCTGCTTGACCCTCGGCTCGATGGTGCCTGCAACGCGCTTTACGCGGTCAATGTCGAAATAGCCATTGCGGATACCGAGCAGGAGAACCTCATCTAATTCATCTGCATGCCCGAATTCGTAACTATCGAGCATTTCATTCCAGGTATCTTGTTCCGGGGTAAGCTTCTCATCGTCACTCGCTATCAGATAGGCTAGCCGCTCATTGGCGAAAGCAATAAACCGTTTCTGCGCATCTTTCGACAAGGTGTAGTGGGCCCAACCGTACAGAACGATCGTCTGCACAACGGCCCTAGTCAGTTTCTCATCGAAGCCTTCCATGTGCGGCAGCACCATATCGATAAGTCGCTGAACGTGACGAATCACCCGAATGTTGCGGATACCGAGCTTGACTGTGTACTCGGCGGTTAGTGGAGCTTTTCCTTCAAGGGCGATCTCCGCGCACTCCTCTTCGTTAGGCTCGTAAAGTAGGGAGATATCGAGGACCTTCTCCTGATGCTTGATGAACTGTTCCTCGTCAGAAAGCTGTTCTGTATTCAGAATGAGAACGACCTTGCAGTCTCGTCGCTCCTTTAAAAACGACATGATCCCAAGCACGTCTAGTGGCCGAAGCTTCTCACCCTTCCGCTCCAGGTCATCTATACAAACGATCTGTCTACGGATGGAGAGGAAGGAGGCGGCCCTCACGGCTTCCGATGCGGCAGCGCCGCCCAAGGCTTTAATCGCTGTATCGCCAAATGTAGTCACGATCGTGCTGAAGCCAGCAGCGACAGTCCGCTCGTCAGGCTCCCGTGCGATGTCGTCGCCGGTAAGCTTACTCTCGAAAATGGCGTATCTGAGCTGGTCGAGGTTCTCGATACCGAAGAGGGAGACGTATGAGTACGCCTTGAGCTTTAGAGCGTCGTTTTTTGCGGCCTCTTTCAAGACCCGCATCCATGCATATGTTTTACCAACGCCCCAGTCGCCTCGAATACACAGAGCGCCCGGTTTATCGTCCGACAGGAAAGCGGCAATTTCGTTCAAAACAAATTGGGCTGGCGTCAGCGTTTTGCTGGCTTCGTTACTCATAACGATTCGCGACCCGTGGAAGCTGTGCTACAATAGCAGCGGCACCCCCCGATTGTCGCCGGGGTTCCGATGAGTTTCTGCGTCGCGCCTCGCAATGACTGTGGTCCCGGTTCTGCGCGGCGGCATTGTATGCTGCAGCGCGCCCGGGACTCACAAACAAAACCCCGGCTTTCGCCGGGGTTTTGTTTTCAGATGGATTGCCGGGGCTCTTTGAACAAGACGCGCTTCGCGCTTTTGCCCGGCAATGACTGGGTCCCGGTTCTGCGCAGCGGCATTGCATGCCGCAGCGCGCCCGGGACACGAGAGCGTCAGTTGTCCAGGAAGCTCCGCAGCTTCCGCGACCGTGACGGATGCTTCAGCTTGCGCAGCGCCTTCGCCTCGATCTGGCGGATGCGTTCGCGGGTCACCGAGAATTGCTGGCCGACTTCTTCCAGCGTGTGGTCGGTGTTCATGCCGATGCCGAAGCGCATGCGCAGCACGCGCTCCTCGCGCGGGGTGAGCGAGGCCAAGACGCGCGTCGTGGTCTCGCGCAGGTTCGACTGGATCGCCGCGTCGATCGGCAGGATCGCGTTCTTGTCCTCGATGAAATCGCCGAGATGCGAATCCTCTTCATCGCCGATCGGCGTTTCGAGCGACAGCGGCTCCTTGGCGATCTTGAGAACCTTGCGCACCTTCTCCAGCGGCATGCCGAGCTTTTCGGCCAGTTCCTCCGGCGTCGGCTCGCGGCCGATCTCGTTCAGCATCTGGCGGGACGTGCGCACGATCTTGTTGATGGTCTCGATCATGTGCACGGGAATGCGGATGGTGCGCGCCTGGTCGGCGATCGAACGGGTGATCGCCTGCCGGATCCACCATGTCGCGTAGGTCGAGAACTTGTAGCCGCGGCGATATTCGAATTTGTCGACCGCCTTCATCAGGCCGATATTGCCTTCCTGGATCAGGTCGAGGAATTGCAGGCCGCGATTGGTGTATTTCTTGGCGATCGAGATGACGAGGCGGAGGTTGGCCTCGACCATTTCCTTCTTCGCCTGGCGCGCCTCGCGCTCACCCTTCTGCACCGAATGCACGATCTTGCGGAATTCGCCGATCTCGAGCCCGGTCTCCGACGCAAGCCCGTGGATGTTGCCGCGCAGGTCCTTCAGCCGGTCCTTGTCGATGGCGACGAGGTTCTTCCAGCCTTTTGCCGACAGTTTCGAGACGCGGTTGAGCCAGCGCGGATCGAGCTCCGAGCCGAAATAGTTCTTCAGGAAATCCTCGCGCGCGACGCCGTGGCTTTCGGCGAGCCGCATCATCCGGCCTTCGAGGCCGACGAGGCGCTTGTTGATCTCGTAGAGCTGGTCGACCAGTGAATCGATGCGGGCCTGGTTGAGGCGCAGCGACTTCACCGCGGTGATGATCTCGTCCTTCAGCTTCTTGTATTTGCGCTCCTGCGAGGGCGACAGCGACTCGTTCTGCAGCCGGTTGGCGATGTCCTGTTCCTGCAGCTTGCGCAGCTTCTTGTATTCGTTGGCGACGGTATCGAAGGTCTCCAGCACCTTCGGCTTCAGTTCGAGTTCGATCGCGGCGAGCGACATCGAATTCTCGAACTCGTCGTCCTCCATGTCGGCTTCGGCGGCGAGTTCGGCCGGGTCCTTTTCCTCGGTCTCGCCAGCGGGCGCGGCCTTGAACGGGGTGGCCTGCGGCGGCGCGGAGGGGGGCGAGTCCTGCGTCGCGATGTCGGCGCCCGGCAGCGGCTTGCCGTCGGGCCCGACCGGCGCCGGCAGCTTGGCGTCGGGGCCGGCATAGGTCGCTTCCAGGTCGATGATGTCGCGCAGGAAGACCTTGCCCTCGTTCAGTTCGTCGCGCCAGATGATGATGGCCTGGAAGGTCAGCGGGCTTTCGCACAGGCCTGCGATCATCGCCTCGCGGCCGGCCTCGATGCGCTTGGCGATGGCGATTTCGCCCTCGCGCGACAGGAGTTCGACCGAGCCCATTTCGCGCAGATACATGCGGACCGGATCGTCGGTGCGCTCGGACGGCTCCTTGTCGGACTTGACGATCAGCGGCTTGGAGGTGACCTCGACCAGCTCGCCGCCCTCGTCGTCGTCGTCCTCTTCCTTCTCGGCGTCGGCGTCGGCCTCGTCCTGCTCGATCACGTTGATGCCCATCTCGGACAGCATCGACAGCGTGTCCTCGATCTGCTCGGAGGTGACCTCCTCCGACGGCATCACGGCATTGAGCTGCTCATAGGTGATGTAGCCGCGCTTCTTGGCCTGCTTGATCATCTTCTTGACGGCGGCGTCGGAGAGATCGAGCAGCGGCAGCGGCGTATCGGGCGTCGTCTCGGTGTCCTTGTCGGCCTCTTCCTTGGCAGCAACCTTGGCCTTCACGGCCTCCTTTTCGGAGACGGCCTTGGCGCCGGCCTTCAGAGCGGCGGTACGGGACACTTCTTGACGCATGGGAGGCACTTTCGGAGCAGGAGCGGATTTCAAGGCGGGAGCAGGCTTGGCAGCGGGAGCGGGCTTGGCGGTAGACTTCGGACTGGTCTCTTTTGCGGCGGCCTCTTTTGCGGACACTTTAGGCGTGGCCTTGACCGGCTCCTTGACCGGCTCCTTGGCGGTTTCTCTGGCCTTCGGCTCCGGCTTGGACGGGGACTTGCCGGTGGCGCCCCGAAACAGCGACTTGACCGTGTTCTTGATCGAATTCTTGACCTTGGCGGCCGTCTTGGCGGCCGTCTTGCCGGCAGCGCCCCTGCCAGCTGCACTTTTGCCGGCTGCGCTTTTCGTTGCCGCGCTCTTGCTCGCCATGAAGCTTCTCTCTCCTGCGGCGGGCATCCCCCGCCGTTTCGTCCACCCCTACCCTATGGCCTGAACCCACATCATACAGCGAGTCCCGCCGGGCCGGGTGACCGAATCAACACACCTACAATCGTGGGGGCTCGTTAAGTGGGGATTAACCCCGTAACCCCTTGGACCTGCGATCAAAAGCCCAATCGCCAAAAAAGCCCCGCAAAAACGGGGCCAAACCTCATACGCCACGAACCGGCCGGCCGGACGAGGCCCCGAACCCCTCGATCAGCGCCTCGGTTCCCTCGAGCGCCGCGAGCCTGTTCTGAACGTCCCGGATCCAGGCCAGATTGGCTTCGCTTGGATCGTCCCCGAGCGCGCGCTCTGCGTCCTTGAGCTCCTTATTTAGCGTGCGTGCCTTGCGATGCAAGGTAACGATGTGCGCCCACCATTGCGCAACGTCCGATTCTCCGGCTCCCGGGCGGGCCGGCCAGTCCGACGTATGGGTGATCGCCGCCCGCACCCGCGACACCAGGGGCCCGAAACCCCGCGCCGACAGGGCTTCCTGCAGCATCCGCGGGTCGAGCACCGCCTCCCCGGACACCGCATCGAGGATGCTGCGCCGAAGCAGATCGGCATCGGGATGCTGGAACTCGATCTCGGCGAATTCCTCGGTATGGGCCTCCAGCAGCCAGGGATGCTCGATCACGGCGAGCAGGATCAGCGCCTCGCGGGGCGAAATCGCGCTGCGGAAGCCGCGCACCAGCGGGCTCTGGCCGAGCCTCGCGGACTGGGTGAACGGATCGCGGGCCTGACGCGCGGTGCGCCAGTCGCCGCGCGGACCGCCGCGCCGGCCGGCCTGCTGGAAGCTGCGGCCACGCTCATATCCGCCCTGCGACTGCGCCGGCGCGAACAGCGCCCGCACCCGCGCATCGAAATCCTGCCGGTAATATTTGCGAACCGACTCGTGGCCGATGCCGCCGAGGATTTCCCCGATTCGGGCTTCCAGCGCCGCCCGGCGTTCCGGCGTATCGAAGGATGCGCTCTCGGTCTCGCGCATCCAGAGAATATCGGCGAGCGGACGCGCGCTTTTCAGCACTTCCTCCATCGCGGCGCGCCCACCGGAGCGGATCAGATCGTCCGGGTCCTGCCCCTCCGGCAGCATCGCGAAGGCCAGGCTCTTGCCCGGCTGCAATTTCGGCAAAGCCAGATCGACCGCGCGATAGGCCGCGCGCCGCCCGGCCTTGTCGCCATCGAAACACAACATCGGCTCGTCGGCGATCTTCCAGAGCAGGCCCAGCTGCTCCTCGGTGAGCGCAGTGCCGAGCGGCGCCACCGCGCCTTCGAAGCCGGCGGTTACCATCGCGATCACGTCGACATAACCCTCGACCACAATCAGCGACTTGCCCTCATGCACCGCCATGCGGGCCTTGGCGCCATTGAACAGGATCGAGCCCTTGTGAAAGAGCTGGGTCTCCGGCGAGTTGAGATATTTGGCGGGCGCATCCTTATCGAGTGCGCGTCCGCCGAAGGCGATCAGCCGCCCGCGCCAGTCGGCAATCGGAAACATGACCCGGTCGCGGAAGCGGTCGTAGGGCACCGGGATGTCGTCGCCGGCGATCAGCAAGCCGGTGTCGATCATGTCCTCGACCGGAATACCCTGCTGGCCGAGATGCTCCTTCAGCGCGAAGCGATCCGGCGGCGCGTAGCCCATGCGGAATTTCAGCTGGGTTTCGGGACCCAGCCCGCGATCGGCGAGATAGCCGCGCGCCTTGGCGCCGGCCCGCGACTGCAATGTCGCCTCGAAGAATTTCGTCGCCAGTTCCATCACGTCGTACAGCGACTTGCGGCGATGCTCGCGAACCTCGTCCTCGCGCGAGACCTTCGGCATCGGCAGGCCGGCCATCACCGCCAGCCGCTCGACCGCTTCGGGGAACGTCACCCCGTCGGTCAGCATGATGAAATCGAAGATCGAGCCGTTCTTGCCGGACGAAAAATCAAACCAGGCCTGTTTCTGGTCGTTGACGAAAAACGATGGCGTCTTTTCCTGATTGAACGGCGACAGCCCGCGCCACTCGCGCCCGGCCTTTTTCAGCTTCACGCGCCGTCCCACCACCTCCGAAACCGGCAGGCGGGTACGGATTTCGTCGAGGAAGTCGGGCGAGAAGCGCATGGCGTATGGCTATAGCCCGAATCGGTTGGATTAAAGGAAGACCCACGAAGGCGGAGATTTGGAAAACCGCATTTTTGCGCGATAACTCATTGGTTTTCCCGCTATCCACAGAGCAATTAAGCTACGGCCTGGTGATTGACCAAAATGAAATACGTTTGTATATACATCCGGCATTCGATCATGTGACCACGGAAGAAATCCAAAGGCTATTCGACGACATCAGGGACTTCGGTTTTGATCCCGCGAAACGGGACAAAAACCTGAGGGAGCGCGATATCGATTTGGAGGACATGCGGTTCGTTCTGGACGGACCCTACGCGGTACGGCGATCCGACCGGCACGGAGAAATCCGTTTCATGGTTTTCGGATTTCTGGACGATGTCGAAGTAACCTTCGTATGCACCTTCCGCGGCGACATTTGCCATGTGATTTCGGCAAGACGAGCCAGGCGCGATGAAAGAAAAAAATATCACCATCATCTCCCGGGACGATCCGCGACGGGGAAAGACGAATCTTGAGAAGCTTCGCAAGCTGACCGACGAGGAGATCAACGCCTCGATTGCCGGCGATCCGGATTGGGACGAAGAAGGCTGGACCGAAGCCGTCATTATCGTGCCGCCGAAAAAGCAGCCGATCTCAATTCGCGTCGACGAAGACGTCCTCGACTTCTTCAAGAAGCAGGGCGTAGGCTATCAGAAGCGCATCAACGCCGTGCTGCGCAGCTTCATGAACGCGAGCCAGAAAAGCAATAAGCGGGCCTAGCTGCACAGCCGCATATCATTTCGCCGGCAAACGAACGCTCGCGAGATCCGCGCCCACAACGATCTTGCCAGTGAACCCACTCTCCTCAGCGGCCTTGCGAAAATCGGTTTCGGTTAGGGGCGCTCCGGGGATGTTCCATTTATCGATGCGGTCAATCTCGCCCAGCGATGGCGTGAGATGGGTCATCACGTACATCTTAACGCCCGCGCGCTGTGCCATCGCGCCGACATCGGAGACCGTGCTTTGCCGATAGAAAATCGGCGCTGGCATTCCGCCTCCTTTCTCCGGCCCCATATTCGGATGGGTGCTCGCATGCACCAGGATGTCGGCGTTCTTTGCCAGCCGTTCCACCTGATCGGACGTGGAATGCGCACGCGGCGGGGACGGCTTGTCGTTCGACGCATCGCCACTAATCACCACGCTGCCTGCGGGGGTATCGACGCGATAGGAAGCATGGCCGGGAACGTGCGCCGACTTGATCGCAGTGACCTTTACATCACCCGAAGACCAGACCAGCTTTGGTTCGTCGGCCGGATCGAAGTTGATCACATTCAGCAACTCTGCGGGTCCTCCCGCCGGAGGGCTCTTGCGCTCAGCGTGGCGCTGCGCGATTTCGCCGGATTGCAAAAACACCGATCCGATGTTCTCCGCGAATTTTCTGCAACTGAGAACGTGACCGAGCGGCGATTTCGCGTCGGCCGCGCAAACCACATCAAGCTTCGGCCGCGCGGATTCGTAATGCCAGCGCAACTGCATCATATCTGCGAAGCCGTCCGTGTGATCGGAGTGCATGTGCGTAAAAAAGATCGCGTCGATGTCTCCAACTGAGACCGGGATCTGCGAAAGCCGGACGCTTGTCGCTCGGCCAGCATCGAATTGCAGCGTAACCGCACTGCAATTGTTGGCGTCGTCACCGTAACGAACGAGCGTGCCAACTCCGGCGAGGCCATTGACGGCTGCTGGCCCCCCTTTGGTTCCTGTCAATGTGACAGTCATGCAGGGCGCAGCAGTGGCAAACTGCGCCGTGAAGGCAAATCCCACCACAGTAGCAAGCACGGTCGATATTGTTCGCACCATTCCGGGCAGTCGCGAGGTCATGTTCCACCCACCACCTTCTCATATGAATTTTTGCACGGCATCCGGCTTACAGACCTGCATCGCGAAGGATGGTCGGCTTTCGACCTTTGAACCAGAGCAAAAATCGCGCCAATTACCCGGCTTGTACCGGTCACCCGTGTGCAGACGGATGGGAGGTGCTTGCCCGCGACAAGCGCGGGCATGACGACTGTGATGTAGACCGCCCGATCCGGATCGCGCTCCGCGCGTCCCGAATGACGAGTCAAACCACCTCGTCGGTATAGACCTGAAACTTGGTCAGCGTCGTGCGGCCGAACGAATTGGAGAGCGGCACGTCGGCGGCGTCGCGGCCGCGCGCCATCAGGATGCGGCCGATGCGCGGGTGGTTGTGGCGCGCGTCGAAGGTGTACCAGCTGCCCGACAGATAGACTTCGAACCAGGCCGAAAAATCCATCGGCGCTTCGTCCGGCGGCACGCCGATATCGCCGAGATAGCCGGTGCAATAGCGGGTCGGGATATTCATGCAGCGGCACAGCGTGACCGCGAGATGGGCGAAGTCGCGGCACACGCCGCGGCGCTCGTCATGCACCGAATGCGCGGACTTGGTCGGGGCGGCGAATTCATAGCCAAAGGTCAGGTGATTGTGCACATAGTCGCAGATCGCCTGCACCCGCTCCCAGCCGGGCCGCGTGTCCTTGAACAGCGACCAGGCCAGATCGGTGAGCTTGTCGGTCTCGCAATAGCGCGAGCCCATCAGGTAGACGAGGCAATCGTCCGGCAATTGATCGATCGGAAGCTGCATCGCCGTCGGCACCACCGCATCGGGCAAGCCGGAATCGCGAACGATGCCGCGGCAGGAGATCACGACGCCGCCGGCCGGCACGACCAGACGGCCGCAGACATTGCCGAAGCCGTCGCGATAGAAGGTGATCGGCGTATCGGGCGCGGTCGTGATCATTTCGGTGCCGACCAGATCGCCGTGCCGCGACGGATGCACGTTGAGCATGATCACCATCGGCGTGGCTGCGTCCGCGCCGTAGCCGATATCGTAACCGATCCTGATCTGCATGAACGCAAACGGCCCTGATCTTGAAGGGCCAATCCGCAGCAGCCCTCATTCCCGCGAAAGCTGCAATTCCGTGCTGGAACTTAAGTTCCCGATTTCACTGCGACAAAAGCTACGGGTTCAATCATCCTAGCTCTGTGTTTCCGAGACCACGCGGATATTCACCTTCATCTCAAGATGATCCGACGGCTTGCCGGTATAGCTGCCCCAGAGCGGCACCGCCTGGCGTGGTTCGCGCGCGATCGCAACGCGAATAAGGTCGGCGTTGCCGACGATGCCGTTGGTCGGATCGAATTCGACCCAGCCCGCACCGGGCAGATAGACCTGCACCCAGGCATGGGTGGAGCCACCGCCCACCCGCTCGTGATCGCTGCCGCGCACATGCAGGTAGCCCGACACGAAGCGCGCGGCATAGCCGAGCGAGCGCACCGCTTCGATCATGAACAGCGCGAAATCGCGGCAGGTGCCCATGCCGGTGCGCAGCGTTTCCAGCGGCGTCTGCACGCCGGGCTGGTAACGACGGCGATAGACGAAGTCGCGTTTGATTGCGTGGGTGATGTCGGTGAGCAGGTCCTGCGTCAGCGTCTGCCCTTCCGAGCGCACGAATTGCCGCGCCCAGAGCTCGATCTTGCGATCGGGATCGTCGAAGGCGCGCTGGATCGACAAGGCGAGGTCCGGCATTTCGTCTTCGTCATAGGCAAAGGGATGCAGGAACGCGTAATCCTCCGCCGACAGATGCAGGCCGCGCAACGGACGGTGATCGACCTTCACCTTGCTGTCGAATACGAGCTTCTCGAACTGACCGGCGAACCTGACGATGCCGACGGTGTTGCCGAACACATCGCGGATCCAGCGCACCGACACCGGCCTGGGCTCGATGGTCAGTTGCTCGCCGATTACCCGCAGGTCGTGGCCGTCCCGCGGCCGCAACATCATGCGATGTTCGCCGAAGGTCACCGGTCGGGCGTAACGATATTCGGTCTTGTGATGAATGGTCAGGATTGGCATCTGGACGTCCGGGCTCCGGCATCGAAGAAGCAAGAATCGTGGCAAATTCGATTGAGCACCCGAATCACCCCGTCTTTCAAAGGCTTTTGAGGGTTCCCGATGAAATCGCGTTGGCCTGAATGCCGGCATCCGGGCCGTGCTGTCCATTTCCTGGGCATTTTCGCATGAACCGGCTTCTCGGCCCGGACGAACCGCCTGCGGTCGTCACCTTGAAGCCGCAGGGCAGTTCCCCGTTCCTGCTGGTCAGCGACCATGCCGGCCGGCGGATCCCCCGTGCGCTCGGCGACCTCGGCGTATCGGAGAGCGAGCTGCGCCGGCACATCGCCTGGGATGTCGGCATCGAGCCGGTGGTGCGCTTCATGGCCGAAGAGCTCGACGCCCATGCGATCATGCAACCCTATTCGCGCCTCGTCATCGACTGCAACCGGCCGTTCCTGGCGGACAGTTCGGTCGCGAAGGTCAGCGAAAGCACGCCGGTTCCCGGCAATGTGAAACTCACCGAGGACGCGATCGCGGCGCGGCGGCGCGAAATCTTCGCGCCATATCACGACGCGATCACGGCCGAACTCGACCGGCGCCAGCGCGAGGGCCTGCCCGCCTTCCCGGTGGCGATGCATTCGTTCACGCCGGTCTACAAGGGCGTGAGCCGGCCGTGGCATTCCGGCGTGCTTTATAATCGCGACTCGCGCTTTGCGGCGTTCGTGCTGCGCCTCCTGCGCGAGGAAGACGAGATGACCGTCGGCGACAATGAGCCCTACACGGTCTCGGACGACACCGACTACACCATCCCCGTGCACGGTGAGCAGCGCGGTCTGCCGCATGTGGCGATCGAGATCCGCCACGACCTGATCGAGACCGAAGCCGACCAGCGGGCCTGGGCGCAGCGGATGTGCCGGGTGCTGGTGGAGGCGAAGCGGCTGCGCGACGAGAGTTACGGCATTCACGCTCTGCGCTGACGCGCTTTCTTGACGCAAACCGGTCCCAGCTTCGCCGGAAGACCCTTTAAACGAGGCTTCCGGTGAAGCGCTGGGCAAGCCGCTCGCGGCGGAACGCTTCGGCGACGTGATCGATGAACACGCGCGTCTTGCCGGGCAGCAAGGTCTTGCCCGGGTAATAGATCGAAATGGAGCCAAGATCGGCACACCAGCGAGGCAAGAGCCGCACGAGCGCGCCGCGTTCGAGGTATGGCAGCGCGTCGGATACGGCCAGAAGCGCGACGCCGAGACCAAGCTCGGCAGCGCGAGCCATAGCCGATGAATCGGTCACCACAATTGTTTCCGGCTGCACCGCCGCCATATCGTTCCCGTCGATATCGCGCATCATGCGCTGATGCACGCGTCCGGTTCGCTGCGAGCGCATGACGACGCCGTCGAGCGCTGCAAGGTCGGACGGATCGGACGGCGCCTTACGGTCGCGCATGAAGGATGGCGATGCTGCAGCAACGATGTGCAGAGGCGCGAGCACACGCGCTGTCAGTCCGCCCGACAATTCGAAGCCGCCGCCGATGGCCGCGTCATAGCCTTCCCCGATCAGATCGACCTGACGGCTTTCGAAATGAAGATCCGGCCGCACGCGCGGATATTGTCGGACGAAGTCGGGCAGCAGCGGCAGGATATGGCTCATGCCGATTTCGAGGCTCACGCTGACCTTGAGCAGACCTGCGGGCTGACCTTCCGGAGCGGCTTCGGCGAGCGCGCCCTGCAGCGCATCGAGATGCCCGCCAATGGCCTGCAGCAACCGCTCGCCCTCATCGGTCAGGGCCAGCTTGCGGGTCGAACGATGGAATAGCCGGACGCAGAGATTGCGCTCGAGCGCCGCGACATTGCGGCTCACGGCGGCGGGCGTGAGGCCCAGCCGCCGGGCTGCGGCCGAGAAACCCCGCAATTCGGCGCTTTTGACGAAGCATTCGAGGTTGACGAGACTTTCCACGGCGGCACTTTCAAGTATTCGTTGAAAATAATATCCACCATTCATGCCTAATGATAGTGGATGAGCAGTCCAAATTTGCTCCACCAACAACAGGAGCAATCCATGACCAAAGCCGGCCTCGACGCCCTTCTGACCCCCGAAAACTCGGTGGTCGTGCTGATCGACCACCAGCCCTTCCAGTTCGCCAACCTGCACAGCCACGAGCCCGCGATGGTGGCGAACAATGTGGTCGGCCTGGCCAAGGCGGCGAAGGTTTTCAACGTCCCGACCATTCTCACGACCGTGCTGGAAGAGCGTGGCGGCTACCTGATCAAGGCGCTGCAGGACGTGTTTCCCGATCAGAAGCCGATTGACCGCACCTGGATCAACACCTGGGAGGATCCGAAGGTCGTCGATGTGGTGAAGAAGACCGGTCGCAAGAAGCTGATCCTCGCAGCGCTCTGGACCGAAGTCTGTCTGGCGATGCCGGCGATCCAGGCCGCGGGCGAAGGCTACGACGTCTTCGTCGTCACCGATGCCTCCGGCGGCGTCTCGCCCGAAGCGCACGACATGGCCGTCCGCCGCATGGTCGCCGCCGGGGTGACGCCGATCACCTGGCTCGCTGTGGCATCCGAGTGGCAGCGCGACTGGGCCCGTGAAGCGACTGCATCTGCGCTCGGCGATGTGTTCGCCCATGCCGGCGGCTCGGGCATCGCGTTTGCGTGGGAAATGCAGCTGCTGGGCCACAAGGCCCGGACGGCCTGATCCGCGATCCGGGCCGCCGCATTGTCGCGGCGGCCCGGTCATCGGTTTGGCTCGGCGCCGTGCACCGGTACAAATCCGGTGAGGTTTGCCGGCATTGACGCAGGATTGACCGCGCGGCCGTCATCGTGGCGGTCTATGCTCGCGTCCGCGCCTCTCGCGGACCGCCGCAATGAATCTCCGTCAGCTCCGCTATTTCCTGAGCGTGGTCGAGACCGGGAACATGACCCGTGCGGCCGAGCAACTCCATGTGGCGCAGACCGCGCTGGGGATGCAGATCAAGCAGCTCGAGGAAAGCCTCGGCGTTGCGCTTCTGGTCCGCCATTCGCGCGGCGTCGAGCCGACCGCGGCAGGAACGATATTGCGGGATCGCGCGATCGACATTCTCAAGCTGGTCGAGCAGACCCGCAAGGAATTGTCGGCCGGCGCCGATTCCGAGAAGGAATTCATCCGGCTCGGCATCACGCCTGCGCTGATGCTGATCGTCGGCACCGAGATCGCGATGGTGGTGCGCGAGCGCCTGCCCGGCGTTTCGCTCAGTCTGGTCGAGGCCATGAGCCACGTGCTGGCCGATACGCTGACACGCGGCGAGACCGATTTCATCCTTTGCTACGATGTCCCCGAATTGCCGCATGTCGCGCGCATGCCGATCCTGCAGGACGATCTTGTGCTGGTCACCTTGCCCGGCGAGACACCGCGCCAGCCGATCGCGTTCGCGGACACGCTTACGCTCGATCTGGCGATGCCGGAGGAAGGCGATACGGTGCGCACCGCCATCGCCAAGGCGGCACGCGATCTCAATCGCGAGATGCGCGTTGCCTACGAGGTGCGGTCGATCTCGGCCATGAAAAGCCTGGTCGGTCGCGGCGCGGCGTCGGCGGTCCTGCCCTATTTTGCCGTGATCGACGAAGTCCGCGAAGGCAAGCTCGATGCCCGGCAGATCGTCGAGCCTTCGATCCGCCGCACGCTGTATCTTGCATCCTCCCGCCAGCGTGGCCCCTTCCGCAATGCGGACGGACTGGCGAGCGCGATACGGGCCTCGCTCACCATCGTGACTGACGCGCTTGGACCGCTGGCGCATCCGCTCTGACGGCGCGCGCGAAAAATCCGCGCGCTGCGCTCAGCCGATCCTCTTGGATTTTCCGATGCCGCCACGGTGTGATGCTTCGGGCCGCGCCAGATGCGCCGCGGCGAAACAGGAGGCATCGATGTTTGGAAAGCTGTGGAAATCGATCGCGTTCGCGGTCGTCTTCACCCTGAATTCCAACGCGCTTTTCGCGCAGACGGCCGGGATACTCGAGGCCACGCTCGGGGAAGCCGGAAAGACGCCGGAGATCAGCACCGAAACGATGCGGGCCGCGCTGCGCGACGGCAACGCCCTCGTACTCGATACCCGTTCGCGCGCCGAATTCGACGCCGGGCACATCCCGGGCGCCCGCAATCTCGATGCGGCACCGGCTGCCCAGGTTGCGGCCGTCACGGCGCTGACCGGCGGCGACAAGGGCAAGGCCCTGGTTCTGTATTGCAATGGGCCCTATTGCCAGGCGAGCCGTCGTCTCGGCGAGCAACTGGCGGATGCGGGCTTCACCAACGTGAAACGCTATCAGCTCGGCATACCGGTCTGGCGCGCGCTCGGCGGGCCGGTCGCGGTCGAACTTCCGGGCATCACCCGCATCTTCAAGGCGGATCAGACCGCCGTCTATATCGATGCGCGCGCGGCCGAGGACTTTGCCAAGGGCAGCATCCCCGGCGCCATCAGCGCGCCAGCCGACGATGTGGTGTCGGGCAAGCTGAAGAAAATGGCGCTGCCGGAGGATGACTTCAATCGCCGGATCGTGCTGTTCGGCACGGACGCCGCGCAGGCGCGCAAGCTCGCGGATTTCATGAGCAAGCGCCCCTGGCACAATGTGTCGTATTTTCCGGGATCGTATGACAGCCTGGCGGCGGCGCTGCGCAGCAACTGACCGGCGCGCCATCCGACGGACATCGGCGGCTCCGTATGATAGGCTTTCGCGCAAATCATCCGGAGTCGCTGCATGGACATTTCTCGCATCACATCGGGCAAGAATCCGCCCAAGGACATCCACGCGGTGATCGAAATCCCGCTCGGCGGCGTCCCGGTCAAATACGAGATCGACAAGAAATCGGGGGCGCTGTTCGTCGACCGCTTCCTGCATACCGCGATGTTCTATCCCGGTAATTACGGCTTCATCCCGCACACGCTCTCGGCCGACGGCGATCCGTGCGACGTGCTGGTGGTCAGCCAGGTACCGGTGGTGGCAGGCGCGGTGATCCGCTGCCGCCCGGTCGGTGCGCTGGTGATGGAGGACGAGGCCGGCGGCGACGAGAAGATCCTGGCGGTGCCGGTGGATGCGCTGCATCCGTTCTACGCCGGCGTGCAGAGCTACAAGGACCTGCCCACGATCATGTGCGAGCAGATCGCGCATTTCTTCCAGCACTACAAGGATCTGGAAAAGGGCAAGTGGGTCACGATCGTGAAATGGCTCGATGCCGAGGGCGCCGAGAAGCTCGTGATGGAGGCGATTGCGCGCTACAATCCCTACAGCGAGGATTGAGGGCGAAAGCTATTTCGTCTCGCTCTTCTTTTTCAGGAAGCCCATCAGCATCGTCGCCAGCGGGACGATCAGCGATGGCAGCGCGCTGTCGAGCGGATGCCGCAGCGCCTGCCCGAATGAGGCGATGTCCGCCTGCAGCAGCCGTGCATCGGCCTGCAGCGCCTGCATGGTGTGATCGTGAATCTCGTTGGCCAGTTCGAGCTCGCGCCCGGGCGTCTTGCGATTGGCGATCAGCATCAGGATGCCGGCAATCACGAAATTCGCCGCGCCCAGGATCAACGCCGCGCCGATCGTGCTCCAGACTTCGAGAAGCGCGAAGAACGCGGCGACCTCGAACATGAGAAGGCCGATCAGCGCGAGCAGGCCGGCGGCCGCATTGAGGCCGGACCGAGCGATGACATGCCGCATCTTGATTTCGGCGATCGCGCGCTCGGTGCGCCAGAGCACGCGCAGGTTACTGATGAAGCGGTCCATGGCTATCTCGCTCGCGACATGACATTGGCAACCAGCACGCCCAGCAGAAAAGCGGCGGCCACCGAGGCGAAGGGATTGGCGGCGATCACATCCTCGGCCTCCTCGGCGGTTTCGCCGAGCTTGTCCTGCAATTCGCGCAGGACGCGCTCGATCTCGCCGCGGATATCCTCGGGCTGAGGCGGCACATCCGCCTTGGCCGGAGCGGCCGCACCCGAGGCAACATCGCCCTCTTCCGCAACCCGCGGGACCTGCCGCAACTCACGCCGCAGCGCCTCGAGCTCGCGTTGCAGATCGCCGCGTCCGGTCATCGCTCATACAGCCTTTGCAATGCGCTCATAAGCGGCCTTCAATTCGGTGCCGAGCAAGTCCAGCGCAGCGCCGACGTCCCTCGCGCTGCGATCAAGCTTGGCGCGGGCTTCGAAATTGTCCCACTTGCTCTCGAGCTTGCGCCATTCATCCTGCGCTTCCATCGAGCCGAGATGCGCCTTCACCCGTGCCTCGTCACGCAGCCGCTTCAGGTCTGCAACAAGTTGATCGAAACTCTGCATGATTCTGCTCCTTCTGTCCTTTTGGATAGCGTAAAGACCTGAGGAATTTGCGTCTTGACCTGCCGCAACTGAAAAATCCTTAACGATTTCGCGATTGACGCGAGAGTGAGCCGATGCAGCACGCCAGATCTCCGATCACGGGTCCGTCCAGGACGATGGCCCGGCCTTGTGGCCCATTTTTTGGGGTCGTTGTCTTTGGTCTGGCCGCGCTGGGTCTCTGCGCCTGCTCGTCAGCGCACGCGCAACAGGCGCGGGCGCCCGACCTGAAGACCATCAATGACTGCCTCAAGCGCGCGGACAAGGCCGACAAGCTTGGCACGGACTGCATCGGGCTGATCGCCGATCCTTGCATGCAGACGACGGACAACGATACCGACAAGAAAAGAGCCTGCGCGCAACGCGAACTCGCAGCCTGGAATGCCATCGTCGAAGCGGCCAGCAAGCGCGTGCGTGCCGGCGGCTTCAAGGATATCAGCAAGGCGCTGACAGAATCCGCCAAGAGCTGGGCGCAGCAGCGCGACACGCTGTGCCCGGTCTTTGACAAGGTCGAGCCGGGCTCGCTGCCGGGCGACGGCGCCTATTGCCGGATGCAGGCGACGGCGCAGCGCGCCCTGTTGCTGCGCAAGCTGGGCGATGCGGTGAACGAGCGCTAACGCGCGGCGACCAAGCCTGCCGGAGTCATCCGCCCGCGCCGGCCAAGACGCGCGCCGCTTCGTCCTGCACGATGCGGCCGTCGACCAGATGAACGCGCCGGTCCATGCGCGCGGCAAGATCGAGATCGTGGGTGACGGCCACCACCGTCTTGCCGTTCTTGTCGACCAGATCGCGCAGGATCTGAAACACCTGCTCGCTGGACGCGGAATCGAGCGAGCCGGTCGGCTCATCGGCCAGCACCACCGGCGGATCGTTGGCAAGCGAGCGCGCCACCGCGACGCGCTGACGCTGCCCGCCGGACATCTGGTCGGGGCGCTTGTGCATATGCTCGGCCAGTCCGAACGATGCGAGCAGGTCCGCCCCGCGCTCGCGCATCTGCCGCGGCGTCAGCCGTCCCAGGGCGCGCATCGGCAGGGTCACATTGTCGAGCGCGGAGAATTCCGGCAGCAGGAAGTGAAACTGGAACACGAAGCCGAGGTCGGACAGCCGCGTCCGCGCGCGCTCGCTTTCGCTCATGCGGACGGTGGCATGGCCACGGATCAGCACCTCGCCCTGCGTCGGCATATCGAGCAGCCCCAGCAGGTAGAGCAGCGACGACTTGCCCGACCCCGAAGGCCCGGTGATCGCGACGAATTCGCGCGCGTGAATGCCCAGATTGATGCCCTGCACCAGCGTCACCGGCACGATGCCGGACAGGATGCGGGTGACGTCCCTCGCCTCGATCAGGACCTCGCCATCGCTGTGGATCATGTCGCACCCCGGATGATCTCGACCGGGTGAACGCGCGCCGCCTTGCGCGCCGGCATGTAGCCGGCCGCGAACGATGAGACCAGCGCTACCGCGCCGGCCAGCAGATAATGCGAGGGGTCATAGACCACCGGCAGGCGGCTCGAGTCGATGAACGGGCTTTTGAACTCGATGGTGCCGAGCGCCATGCACATCAGATAACCAAGCACGAACCCGGCCAGCGCACCGGCAAGCCCGATCAGCGCCGCCTCGACGACGAAGATGGCGCGCACCGTCAATTCGCTCAGGCCGAGCGATTTCATGATCGCGATGTCGCGCGCCTTTTCATGGGTGATGGTCGAGATGATGTTGTAGGTGCCGAAGCTCGCGACCAGGAGGATCGCACCCACCACCGTGTACATGATGACATTGCGGATCACGAAGGAGGACAGCAGGTCCTCGTGGGCTTCCTGCCACGACACCGACTTGTAGCCGGTCTCGTGCTCGATCCGCTGCGCCACCAGGTTTGCCGTCATCGGATCGCCGACCCGCACGCGCAGTTCATTGATCAGGCCGGTCTGGTTGGACAGGATTTGCGCGGTCTTGAGCAGCACATAGGCGGTTCCCTCATCGACCGAACGCACGCCCGAGTGAAACAGTCCGACCACCTGGGCGCCGAGTTGAACGCCTTCGCTGGTCTGCACCGTGATGTTCGAACCGATACGCGCGCCGAGCTTCTGCGCCAGGCGGTCGCCAAGAACCATCGCATTGGTCGCACGATAGAGCGTAGCCAGCGTGGCGCCGCGCATGTGTTGCGGCAGCGAGGACACCCGCGGCTCCCGCTGCGGATCGATGCCGGTGATGCTGACCGCAACATCGCGGCCGGCATAGCGCAGGATGCCCTGCGTCTTGGTCGAGGGCGCGACGTCGCCCGGGACCCAGCCTTCCAGCGCGGCCATGGTGGCGAGCGGATTCTTGATCCCCTTGCGGCGCTGCTCCGGCGTCAGGCCGTAAATCTGCGCGGCTTCGAATTGCGCCTCCGCCGGTTGCGGCGGCGGATCGCGGCGCTCGTCGGAGACGGCAATATGCGGCAACGCATCGATCAGGAGCCGCATGAAGTCGTTCTGCGATCCGACCATCAGCGAGGCCATCATGATGGAGAAGCCGACGCCGGTGGCGACACCGGCGACCGCGACCATGGTCTGGCGCGCGCGAAAGCGCACATGCGTCCATGCGATGTCGAAGATCAGGCTCATGGCGCGACTCCGCGAACCCGGACCGCCTGGCCGTCCTTGAGGCTGGAGAGCGCGGGCGAGATCAGGCGGTCGCTCTCGTTGAGACCGTCCACGATCTCGCTGTTGCGGGTGCCCCTGATGCCGACCTTGACCTCGAGGCGGCGCGCGATTGTCCCGTCAAGGACAAAGACGTGAGAGCCTTGCAATGCCGCGGTCGGAATCAGCAGCGCGTCCGGCTTCTCGCGGGTGACGATATTGGCCTCCACGCTCATGCCGATCCGCAACGGCGTATCGTCGGGCAGATCGGCCCGGATGCGATAGGTCTTGGTGACCGGATTGCCCATCGGCGTGATCTCGCGCACCCGGCCCTCGATGCGCCGGTCCGGGAAGGCGTCGGTGCGAAACAGCACAAGCTGTCCGACCGAGACACGCGGGATGTCCTCTTCGTTGACTTCGGCCTCGACCTCCAGCGGCTTCGGCATGCCGACCCGGAACAGGATCGATCCGGCCTCGACGATCTCGCCGACTTCGCCATCCTGCCGCAGGACGATTCCATCCATCGGCGCGGTAATGGTGTATTGGTCGACGCGCTCCTCGAGCACGGAGATCAGCCCGTTGACCTGGCGCAGCTCTGTCAGCGATTTTTCATGCGCCTGGGTGGTGGCGGCGCCGCGTCCGACCAGTTCTGTCGTGCGGGCCACTTCGCGCTTGGCGAAGTCTTCGCGCGCGCGCAATTCGTGCAACGAGGCGCGGATCTCCTTGTCATCGAGCCGCGCCAGCACGTCGCCGCGCTTCACCGCCTTGTTCTCGCAATTGCAGATTTCGACGATACGCTGCCGGACGAGGCTGGTCACCTTCGACCAGCGCACCGGCTCGACCGCGCCGGTGGCGTAGACGATCTCGACCGCGGTGCCGCGTGACGGCGAGACAACCGTGACCTCGGGACCGCTGCCATACAGCCACCACCACCCTGCAAAAGCCGCAAGTGCGACGATGATGGTGGCGGCGAGAAATCTGACGCCCACGCAAATCCTCCCGAAAAGGCAACAGGAGGCATGCCTATAGCGAAACAATATGGCGGCGGGTTTGACCGGGCGCAAACCCGCTTGTGCGGTGCGCCGTGCCCTCATGCCGCCCTGCTTTCCCGACGACCGGGGCCAATGGCCGCATTTCGCGCGCAACGGCGATCACGCTACCGATCTTGCAGGTGGTGTCCCAATTGCGATTTGTCCCGCGCGTAAAGAACCCTACAATCATCATTCTAGCGTGATGCGAGGCGGCCGACATCGCTGAGCGGACGATCGAACGGCGGCACCGGATGACCTTCGACGAAAACAACGAGCCTCACCGCAAAACGAGCGCGCAACCTGCGAGCGGAATTGCGCAAGGCCACGCCGAACGCGACCTGTTACGGGCTCAGCAACAGCTGGTGCGGAGAACCGAAGAACTCGCCAGAAGCGAGGCGCAGTTGCGGTCTGCGCTGAAGGCCGGTCGCCTGGTCCATTGGGAAACCGATCTGGCGGCGGGTGTGCGGCACTGGACACCCGAAGCGATGGCCATGTTCGGAATCGATGTGCCGGACGGAATCGGCCATTTCGGCGGCGACAACGACGAGTTTCGCCGGGCGGTCCATCCCGACGACCGGCACATGACGCCGTCATTCTACGAAATCGCAGACCGGCAGGACTGGTTTCCGGTGGAATACCGAATCGTGAAACCGGACGGCAGCGTACGATGGCTCGCCGGCGGCGCGGAGGTCGTCGCCCGCCTGCCCGATGGCCGGGCGTCCCGGCTGGTCAACGTGGTCGGCGACATCACCGACCGGAAGCTTGCCGAGCAACATACCGAATTGATCATGCGCGAGCTGACGCATCGCGCCAAGAACCTGCTCGCCGTCATCCTCTCGATCGCGACCCAGACCAGTCGCAGCGCGAACACGGTCGAGGAGTTTCACGAACGGTTTTCGTCGCGGCTCCAAGGGCTCGCGGCATCGCACGACCTGTTGGTGCACCGCGATTGGCAAGGCGCGTCGATCGGCGAGATCGCCGAGAGTCAGCTCGCGCCGTTCGTCGACGCCGGAACCGACCGCCTGCATCTGACCGGCCCCGCAATGATCGTGACGCCGCGGGCCGCCGAAGCCATTGGGCTGGCATTCCATGAGCTCGCGACCAATGCGGTGAAGCATGGCGCGCTGTCGAACGACACCGGCTCCGTCACGATCGAATGGACGCAGAATGCGGCGAGCAGGGATCTGCAGCTATGCTGGATCGAGCGCGGCGGACCTCAGGTTGCGCCGCCGACGCGAAAAGGCTTCGGACACATCGTGTGCGAACGCGTTGTTGCGCAACTGCTCGGCGGTGAGGTCTCGATGGACTTCGCGCCTGAAGGTGTCCGCTGGCAAATCCGGGTTCCGGCGGACCATCTCGTGCGCGCCGCCTGACGCGCCTGCGTCCGTCGGCGGAGCGAAACGCCGCCCGCTCAGCCGCCGAGCTTGCCCTTCACCACGGCGCTGGCCTTGCCGAAATCCATCTGGCCCGCATATTTCGCGCGCAGCACGCCGACCACCTTGCCCATGTCTTTCATCGAGGCCGCGCCGGCCTCGGCAATCGCGGCATCGATGGCAGCCGTCATCTCGGCCTCCGACATCTGCTTGGGCAGATAGGCGGTAATGATGGCGATCTCCTCGCCTTCCTGCTGGGCGAGTTCAGGGCGGCCGCCCTTCTCGTAAAGCTCCTTCGATTCCTGACGCTGCTTGATCATCTTCTGCAGCACCGGAAGCAGATCGGCATCGGACAGCGTCTTGCCCGAAGCGCGCGCTTCGATATCGGCATTCTTGAAGGTGGAATTAACCAGCCGCAGCGTCGCGATCTTGCGCTCGTCCTTGGCCTTCATCGCCTCTTTGAGAGCGTTGTTGATGTCGTCGCGCAGCATGGCGTGTCTCCTCTGGCGGCAGCGCGCGTCATTCGAGCCAACGCGCACCGCACCGCATTCGGCCTGCATGTAGCGCCCGGCCGCGCAAAAACCAAGCGCGCCGCCGATGGCTAGGCCGGTAGCGGGCGCGGGCCATAGAGAATGATCGCCGCCCCGGTCACGCAGACGGAGGCGCCGATCAGGTCCCAGCGGTCCGGCCGCGCACCCTCCATCGCCCATAACCACATGAGCGAGGCGGCAATGTAGACCCCGCCATAGGCGGCATAGGCGCGGCCGGCATGGGAGGCGTCGACCAGCGTCAGCAGCCAGGCGAACGCCGCGAGCGAGACTATGCCCGGAACAAGCCACCACACCGGCTGATGGAGCCGCAGCCAGGCCCAGAACGCGAAACACCCCGCAATTTCAGCCAACGCCGCACAGATATAGACAAAAGCAGTTCTCATATCCCTCGGTCCGGGGTTGGCATTGGCGTCCGGGGCGATTATTCAGGCCGCTTATGAACACCTTACACGATTCCGGACCTGGGTCCGGCTGGGCGGAGCCGAAGGCCACCGCGCTCCTGGTGCTGGCCGACGGCACCGTCCTCGAAGGCCACGGCTTCGGCGCCACCGGCACGGCGGTCGGCGAAGTCTGCTTCAACACCGCGATGACCGGCTATCAGGAGATCCTCACCGATCCCTCCTATGCCGGCCAGCTCATCACCTTCACCTTCCCGCATATCGGCAATGTCGGCACCAACGACGAAGATATCGAGACGGTGAACATGGCGGCGACGCCGGGCGCCCGCGGCGTGATCCTGCAGGGCGCCATCACCGATCCGTCGAATTACCGCGCCACCCGCAATCTCGACCAATGGCTGCGCGCCCGCGGCATCATCGGGCTGTCCGGCATCGACACCCGGGCATTGACCGCACTCATTCGCGAAAAGGGCATGCCGAATGCCGTGATCGCGCATGAGCCGTCCGGCACGTTCGATGTCGCCGCGATCAAGAAAGAAGCGCGTGAGTGGCCGGGCCTCGAAGGCATGGATCTGGTGCCGATGGTGACCAGCGCGCAGCGCTTCACCTGGGACGAAGGCGAATGGGTCTGGGGTGAGGGCTATTCGCGGGTCGACAATCCGGAATTTCATGTGGTCGCGATCGATTTCGGCGTGAAGCGCAACATCCTGCGGCTGCTCGCTTCGAACGGCTGCAAGATCACGGTGGTGCCGGCCACGACCTCCGCCGAGGACATCATGGCGCTGAAGCCGGATGGCGTGTTCCTGTCGAACGGACCGGGCGATCCGGCGGCGACCGGCGAATATGCGGTGCCGGTGATCCGCGAGATGATCGACAAGTCGATGCCCACGTTCGGGATCTGCCTCGGCCACCAGATGCTCGGCATCGCGCTTGGCGGCAAGACCATGAAGATGCATCAGGGCCATCACGGCGCCAACCATCCGGTGAAGGATCTTACCACCGGCAAGGTCGAGATCACCTCGATGAATCACGGCTTCGCGGTGGACAAGGACTCCCTGCCGGGCAATGTCGAGCAGACCCACATTTCTCTGTTCGACGGATCCAATTGCGGGATCGCGCTGAAGGACAAGCCGGTCTTCTCGGTGCAGTATCATCCGGAAGCCTCGCCCGGTCCGCGTGACTCGCATTACCTGTTCCGGCGTTTTGTCGAACTGATGCGCGAGCACAAGCGCAAGGCGGCGTAGGCGTAAGACTTTCTAATCCAGGCGCAACTTTCGCTCCGTCATCCTGAGGTGCGAGCGAAGCGAGCCTCCAAGGATGAACGGCCGAAGTGCGGGCCGTCCCCCTTCGAGGCCCGCGCGACGCGCGGGCACCTCAGGGTGACGGAGCTAGGTTCGTCGTGCCGCTGCATCACCGCGACTCAATCTCCAAGACCCGGCTCGATGCGCTGGCCGACGCCATGTTCGGCGTCGCCATGACGCTGCTGGTGATCGACATCCGGCTACCGGAGGCGTTCGATCCGAAAACCGGCGCCGAGCTGTGGCGCGCGATTACCGAGCTGCAGTCCAAATTCCTCGTCTATCTGATCACCTTCTTCGTGGTCGGCATGCGCTGGCTCGGCAACAGCAAACTCGCCGCCGGGCAGGAGACCGTCACGGGCCACTTCGCGCGCTGGACGCTGCTGCATCTGTTCCTGATCACCTGCCTCCCCTTTTCCACCATGTTGATCGGACGCTACGACGATCTCGCACCGGCGGTCTGGATCTATGCCGCCAACATGGCGTTCGCGGCGCTGGTCTCGATCCGCCTCAACTCCATCGCCGACCATGAGGGCTGGCATACCGAAGGCCTGCGCGAGGGCACGCGCTCGCTATGGCTGCTGGTCGCGAGCGCGGCGCTGTCCGTGGCGATCAGCTTCTACGAGCCGCGCTGGTCGATGCTGGCTTATCTCCTCAACTTCGTCAGGCCGCTGACGCATATCGGCGGTTCTCGCCACAAAGCGGCATCATGATCCGCGAGTCAGGCTCCCGGAACGGCGGCACGGATCGCGCGTTGCGGTCGTGTCATGACTGCAAACGCTACGGTAAAAGCCTACGGCTTCATGTTTCTCGATGACGGCGCGATCCCGAATAATCCGTCGCTGCCGTTTTTGTTCTACCCGCGGGTGTTCGAACTGACGAGCGAGTCTGACCCTGCCGCAGCGATAGAACGAACACTGCGCGCCAATCGCTGGGGCCGAAGCTGGCGCGACGGAGTGTACCCTTTCCCGCATTACCACCCGCGCATTCACGAAGTGCTCGTCGTGCACGCGGGAGCGCAACATTGCGGTTCGGCGGCGCGCATGGCGAAAACTTCAGCGTCGAGCCGGGCGACGCGGCGGTCCTTCCCGCCGGGACCGGCCACCAATGCATCGAGGCATCGGAAGATCTTCTGGTCGTCGGCGCCTATCCGGCCGAGGGCATCTACGATCTTTGCCTTGGCACGCGGCCGGAATACGAACGCGCGCTGGTGAAAATACCGGGCGTGGCGCGGCCGGAGACCGATCCGTTTTTCGGGCGGGACGGCCCGCTGATCCGCGAATGGTCGTGACAGCAGCGGCCGGTTCTGATTGCATTGCCGCGATTGCCCCAGGTTCGCAGACGCGTGTCTCCCATGACGAATGCATTCCGCCTGCTGGTGGCGCTGATTGGCAGCGCCGTCTTGCTCACGACAAGCAACGCGCAATATGCGCGTCCCAAGTTCGAGATTGCTCCCGCCGCCGACCGGGGTTCGGGCATCGACCTCGGCGCGAATGCCGATCTGAAGGGCCGGCGGCTCCTGCCCGATGACAGCCCGTGGCACCGGGACATCTCCAGAGAGCCGGTCGATCCGAACTCGTCGCGCATCCTCGCGCGCATCGGCTGGGACAAGCCGCTGCATCCCGATTTCGGCACCGAATATGACGGCGCGCCGATCGGCATTCCGTATGTGGTGGTGCCGGGCACTCAGCCGCGCGTGCCGGTCGCCTTCACCGAGGCGCCGCAGGAGAGCGATCCCGGCCCCTACCCGATCCCCGCCGATGCCCCGATCGAAGGCGGCCCGAACGGCAAGGGCGATCGCCATGTGCTGGTGCTCGATCGCGATACGTGGGTGCTATACGAACTCTTCAACGCGTTTCCGGATGGCAAGGGCGGCTGGAATGCGGGCAGCGGCGCGATCTGGGACCTGAAAAAGAACCAGGAGCGCCCGGCGCGCTGGACCTCGGCCGACGCCGCGGGCCTGCCGATCCTTCCGGGTCTCGTCCGGTACGACGAGGTAGTCGGCGCCGGCAAGGTCGAGCACGCGATCCGCTTCACGCTGGTGAACACACGGCGCGCCTATATCCCGCCGGCGAGTCACTGGGCGTCGCGACGGTTCGACGAGGACCTGGCGCCGATGGGCATGCGCATGCGTCTCAAGGCCGATTACGACCTGTCAGGCTTCTCGCCGGAAGCGCGGGTGATCCTGCAGGCGCTGAAGACCTACGGCATGATCCTCGCCGACAATGGCAGCGACAATTTCATCACCGGCGCGCCGGACCCGCGCTGGAACATGGCGGCGCTGCGCGAGCTTCGCCGGGTGACCACGAAAGACTTCGAGGTGGTGGAAATGTCCGGTCTCGTGGCCGATCGGCCGAGGCGATAGCCGGTAGCTTCGGCCCGGCGCAGCACGCTATAAGGCCGCATGAGCGACTGGATTACCTTCTTCGATTCCGATCACGCGATCTACGTGAATGCGCGGCACAAGCAGGTTCACGCCATCATCACCGGCGATGGCATGCTCGATCATATCAATGACGGCGACCGCGTGCTGGATTATGGCTGCGGCGAGGCGGCCTATGCCGAACGGCTGCTCCGCAAGGCCGGGCAACTGACGCTGTGCGAAGCGGCGCCGACCCTGCGCGAGCGCCTGGCCGCGCGCGTCGCGCATCAGCGCAGTATCGCGGTGCTGTCACCGGAAGCGGTCGCGGCGCTGCCGGACGGCTCGTTCGACGTCATCATCATGCATTCGGTGTCGCAATATCTGTCTCCAAAGGATCTTGACGATCTGCTCGCGGAATTTCGCCGCCTGCTGCAGCCGGCCGGCAAGCTCGTGATCGGCGACGTGGTTCAGCCCGATACGCCGGCGTGGAAGGATGCGCTGGCGCTGCTCCGCTTCGGATGGCGCGACGGTTTCTTCCTCGCCGCACTCCGCGGACTCATGCGCACGGTGTTCTCGGATTATGCGAAGCTGCGCAAGAATGCGGGACTGACGCGCTACAGCGAACAGGAGATGACATCCAAACTGGGCGCTGCGGGCTTTCGGAGCGGGCGCGCCGCGCGCAATATCGGACATCTGCAGACACGGATGACCTTCGTCGCGCGCAGGGAACCGGCGGCGAGTTAACCCTAACAGAGTGTATTCAGCATAAACGTTAGCTGTAGGGCCGTGCTGTGCTTGCCCGCAATCACCGCTCCGTTATCGTCGGCATTGGCCCGGTGGCGGAGCGGAGACGCAAAAGGTCCTGCAAGACCTTATCTTAGCCTGGTTCGAATCCAGGCCGGGCCTCCAGTTTCGAAGGCGGGACTCGATGATCGATCGAGCCCCGCCTTTTCATTTCGGACGCATATCAATTTCAGCGAACCAACTAGCGGTTCTGATCGCTCTGCCGTCCACCCTGCCCCGGCTGGCGATCCTGCTGACCACCCTGCTGACCACCCTGGCCCGGGTTCTGGCGTTGCTGCTGATTGTCGCGGTCACGGTCCTGTTGACCGCCCTGCTGACCGCCCTGTCCGCCTTGCTGGTTCTGCTGATTGTTCTGGCTCATGGCTTTCTTGCTCCCTTGCGGAATGATCTCCGCAGCTAGCCAACGTTGCTGACGCGCAGCACGTTCCGTTATGTGAAATGACACACCGGAACCATCGGTTGGCTTGTCGCTTCATTCTGTAGGCAACAGGAGGAGCATCCATGACCGAGAGCAGAGAAACCTACGACTTGATCGGCAGCGACAAGGTCGAAGGCACCAACGTTTATGGGCCGGACGGCAACAAGATCGGATCGATCGAGCGCGTGATGATCGGCAAGCGTTCCGGGAAGGTCGATTATGCCGTGCTGAGCTTCGGCGGCTTTCTGGGCATCGGCGATGAGCATTACCCGCTGCCGTGGGCCTCGTTGAAATACAATACCGAACTGGGCGGCTATCAGACCCACATCACCGAGGATCAACTCAAGGGCGCGCCACGATACGCCAACGAGAATGAGTGGGACTGGAACGATCCGGCGCGCGGCCGCAAGGTGTCGGATTATTACGGGACCGCCTGGGCGTATTAGCGGCAGCCGTCGCCGAACATCCCAACACCCGATATGAGAGAACCCGGCTCGCGCCGGGTTCTTTTTTTGGGGCCAAAAGGTCGCGGTTGTGTTGAACCGTTTAACGCGCGTCAAAGACCGCGAACCGCGCCCGGCTGCTGATCCGGTGCGCCATTCGGTTGCGACAGGTGGTCGCGCTTCATCGAGCCGCGTGCGTCCTGTTGCTGCATGCGCGGCAACTGCTTTTCCGGCGGCACCGGATCGACGAGCGGCAGGTCTTCATTAGGGTGAGGCTCTGGCGGACTTTCGACCGGATAGGGTTTCTCGGGCACTTCCGCCGGCGGATTGGGTGGTTGGATCGGTTCTTTTGCCATGAAGTTCAACGCCGCTCCGCTCGACAAGTTTCCCTACCGTTGTTGAAGGTTACCGCGCAGGCGCCCGGCAAAGCCTCAAGCCTCTGCCGGGATGCGGGCAATGACCTTGATCTCGAAATCGAAGCCCGCAAGCCAGGTGACGCCGACTGCCGTCCAGGCGGGATAAGGCGGCTCGGGGAAGATGGTGTTCTTGATTTCAAGGACCGTATCGAACTGGCTGCCCGGATCGGTATGAAAGGTTGTCACATCGACAATGTCGTCCAGTCCGCAATCTGCGGCCGCCAGCGTGGCGCGGAGATTGTCGAAGGCCAACGCGACCTGTCGCTTGAAGTCCGGCTCGGGACTGCCATCCTCGCGGCTGCCGACCTGGCCCGACACGAACAGAAGATCGCCCGAGCGTATGGCGGCCGAATAGCGGTGCTTGTCGTAGAGCGCCCGGCGACCGGGCGGAAACACGGCTTGCCGCTTGGTCGTGCTCTCATCGTGCATCGTTGTCGCAATCCGTATTGTTGCTATTGCGCCTCGCCGACCGTATCCGCCATCGCCGCGCCGCGTGTGCCGAGCGGCTTCGGTGCGCCGGTGGTGGTGTCGCGTGCCGTCTGGTGCTCGATCTCGGCATTGATCTCAGCCCCGAGCAGGATCGCGATGGAGGTCAGCCACAGCCACATCATCAGGCCGATACCGGCGCCGAGCGAGCCATAGGTGGCGTTGAAATCCGCGAAGTTCGACAAATACCATGAGAACAAGGCCGAGCCCGCGATCCACAACACCATCGCGACTACGGCGCCGACAGTCAGCCAGCGCCATTGCGCGTGCTCGCGGCTGGGACCGAAGCGATACAGCACCGCGAGACCGAGCACGATGACGATCATGATCGCGGGCCAGCGCAGCCAGGCGAAGGCCCATTCGGCCCAGCCGCCGATGCCGAGCCACGCGAAGACAAGCGGCAGCACGATCACCGCGCTGATGGCGAGCAGCAGAAACACCAGCCCGGCCAGGGTCAGCGCGAGCGTCAGGAGATTGAGCTTGATGAAGCCGCGCTTCTCGGTCTCGCCATAGATCACGTTGAGCGCATCGATCATGGCCTTCATGCCGGCATTGGCGCTCCACAACGCGATCAGGAAGCCGACGATAAAGGCCGTGCTCAGTCCGCCGCTGCTGCCCTGCGCGATCCGGGTGATCTGTTCTTCCACAATCCCGAAAGCGCCCTGAGGCATCAACGCCGCAACAAAAGCCAGATGGCGAGAAATGGTCGCCGCCTCGGAAAACAGCGCATAAGAGGATACCAGCGCGGTAATCGCCGGAAACAAGGCGAGCAATCCGTAGAAGACGACGCCAGCCGCCACCGCCAGCAGGCGGTCATTGCCGATCCCGGCGACGACGCGCCATCCAATGTCCTTCCAGCCCGTCAGTGGAATCTGGAGCGGAGATTCGGCGCGGCGGCCGCGCCCGGATTGCGCCGCGCGATCGCGCTGTTCGGCGGGCGTCCCGTCGACCTTGGTCTCACCGAAGAATGCGGATTTCTCCCGCGTATGGACATCGCCGCCGGACGGCGCGTCCAGACGCGCAGCCTGCGGCATCTCGGGACGTGGATCGCGCGGCTTTGCCGCAGCCCGGGCGGGGCTGCCCCCGCCGAAGCGGGCGACCGCATAGGCGGCCGCCATGACAAGACCCTGCACCCATAAGGGCGTGGGCCGGGTTTCCGCGTTTTGAGCCTTGTGCGCCTGTACGGACATGAAATCCCGGATTGGCCGAAAATTTGGGTCCGCAGACCGGTGCGCGGCCGCCCGAAGGCAAGCCTGTTCCGCCAACGCAAAGCAGCCGTGAAAGTTGCGGGAATCGGCCGCTTTTGCCTTCCCCCACGTCCGATTCTGGTCTAGACACCGGCCCGCGCGGGGCATTAGCCGTCCCGCCCGGTGGCCAAGGACGCGCGCAAGGCGCGCCCTTTTTTTATGCGCGAGCCGCCCCCGGACATGTAGCGGAGCCGATGCCCAAAAGAACCGACATCAAATCGATCCTGATCATCGGCGCAGGCCCAATCGTCATCGGACAGGCCTGCGAATTCGACTATTCCGGCACCCAGGCCTGCAAGGCGCTCCGCGAAGAGGGTTACCGGATCGTTCTGGTCAATTCCAATCCGGCCACGATCATGACCGATCCGGAACTGGCCGACGCCACCTATATCGAACCGATCACGCCAGAGATCGTCGCGCGCATCATTGAGATCGAACGTCCGGATGCGCTGCTCCCGACCATGGGCGGGCAGACCGCGCTGAATTGCGCGCTGTCGCTCAAGAAAATGGGCGTGCTCGACAAGCTCGGCGTGCAGATGATCGGCGCCACCGCCGAAGCGATCGACAAGGCCGAAGATCGCGAGCAATTCCGCGAGGCGATGAAGAAGATCGGGCTGGAGACGCCGCGCTCCGCGCTCGCCAATGCCTCGATCCTGAAACAGGCCGACCGCGAAAAACAGACCGCCGAAATCGCCGCGATCAAGGCGAAGAAACTGCCGGCGGGGGAAGAGGCGAAGGCGCTCGCTGCCTTCAACACAAGCTGGGCCGCGGGCGAAGCCGAGCGCAAGAAGAAATACATCGAGCGCGGATTGATCGAGGCGCTGGAAGCGCTGACGGTGATCGGCCTTCCGGCGATCATCCGGCCGTCCTTCACGCTGGCCGGCACCGGCGGCGGCATCGCCTATACGCGCGAGGAGTTCCTCGACATCATCGAGCGCGGGCTCGATGCGTCTCCGACCAACGAAGTGCTGATCGAGGAATCGGTGCTCGGCTGGAAGGAATTCGAGATGGAGGTCGTCCGCGACAAGGCGGACAATTGCATCATCGTCTGCTCGATCGAAAATCTCGATCCGATGGGCGTGCATACCGGCGACTCGATCACCGTCGCGCCGGCGCTGACTTTGACGGACAAAGAATACCAGATCATGCGCGACGCCTCGCTGGCGGTGCTGCGCGAGATCGGGGTCGAGACCGGCGGATCGAACGTGCAGTTCGCGGTCAATCCGGCGGATGGCCGCCTCGTGGTCATCGAGATGAACCCGCGGGTGTCGCGCTCCTCCGCGCTGGCCTCGAAGGCGACCGGCTTTCCGATCGCCAAGGTCGCGGCCAAGCTCGCGGTTGGCTACACGCTCGACGAGATCGCCAACGACATCACCGGCGGCGCGACGCCGGCGTCGTTCGAGCCCACCATCGATTATGTGGTGACGAAGATTCCGCGCTTCGCATTCGAGAAATTCCCGGGTGCCTCGCAGGTGCTGACCACCTCGATGAAATCGGTCGGCGAAGCGATGGCGATTGGCCGCAATTTCCAGGAATCGCTGCAGAAGGCGTTGCGCTCGCTCGAAACCGGCCTGACCGGACTCGATGATATCCAGATCGAAGGCGTGGACGAAGGCGACGACAAGAACGCAATCCGTGCCGCACTCGGCACGCCCACGCCCGACCGGCTGCTGAAGGTCGCGCAGGCGATGCGGCTTGGCCAGGACGACGAGACGATCCACGAAAGCTGCAAGATCGATCCGTGGTTCCTGGCGCAGATCCGCGGCATCATCGACACCGAAGCGCAGATCAAGGCGAAGGGCTTGCCGACGACGCCGGGCGCGATGCGCCGGCTGAAGGCGATGGGCTTTTCCGATGCGCGGCTCGGCAAGCTGACCGGGCAGAGTGCAGCCGATGTGACGGCGAAGCGCCATGCGCTCGACGTGCGGCCGGTGTTCAAACGCATCGATACCTGCGCGGCGGAATTCGCCTCGCCCACAGCCTACATGTATTCGACCTACGAGACCCCGTTCGCAGGCAAGGCGTCGAACGAGGCGGCCCCGTCCGATCGCAAGAAGGTCGTGATCCTGGGCGGCGGCCCGAACCGGATCGGCCAGGGCATCGAATTCGATTATTGCTGCTGCCATGCCTGCTTCGCGTTGAAGGATGCGGGCTACGAGACCATCATGGTCAACTGCAATCCGGAAACCGTGTCGACCGATTACGACACCTCGGATCGCCTCTATTTCGAGCCGCTGACTGCGGAAGACGTGCTGGAGATCATTGACGTCGAACGCTCGCGCGGGACGCTGCATGGCGTGATCGTGCAATTCGGCGGACAGACGCCGCTCAAGCTCGCGGAAGCGCTGGAGAACGCCAAGGTGCCGATCCTCGGCACTTCGCCCGACATGATCGACCTCGCGGAAGACCGCGACCGCTTCAAGAAGCTGCTCGATCAGCTCGGCCTGAAGCAGCCGGAAAACGCCATCGCCACCTCTCCCGAGGATGCGCGCAAGATCGCCGGCGAGATGGGCTTCCCGATCGTGATCCGGCCGTCCTACGTGCTGGGCGGCCGGGCGATGGAAATCGTGCATGACGTGCACCAGCTCGATCGCTATCTCGCCCGACTGATCGGCGATCTCGACCGCCCGTCCGAACTCGTGGTGTCGGCGAAGCGCCCGCTGCTGCTCGACCGCTATCTGTCGGACGCCACCGAAGTCGACGTCGACTGCATCGCCGACGGCAAGGACACGTTCATTGCCGGCATCATGGAGCATATCGAGGAAGCAGGCGTGCATTCGGGCGACAGCGCCTGCGCGCTGCCGCCGCATTCGCTCGATGCCGGGATGATCGCACGGCTCGAGGAACAGACCCGCGCGCTGGCGCTGGCGCTGAAAGTCGGCGGGCTGATGAACGTGCAATACGCGATCAAGGATCGCGACATCTATGTGCTCGAGGTCAATCCGCGCGCCTCGCGCACGGTGCCGTTCGTCGCCAAGGTGATCGGCCTTCCGGTGGCCAAGATCGCCTCGCGGGTGATGGCCGGCGAGAGCCTGGCAAGCTTCAGCCTCAAGCCGCCGCGCATCGAGCATATCGGCGTCAAGGAAGCGGTGTTCCCGTTTGCCCGTTTCCCGGGTGTGGATACCGTGCTGGGGCCGGAGATGAAATCCACCGGCGAGGTGATGGGCATTGCGCGGAGCTTCGAGACCGCCTTCGCCAAGTCGCAGCTGGGCGGCGGCACCCGCGTGCCACGGTCCGGCACCGTGTTCGTCTCGGTCCGGGATTCCGACAAACCGCGAATTCTGGAGGCGCTCCGGACGCTCGTCGGCCTCGGGTTCCGGATCATCGCCACCTCCGGCACCAAGCGCTACCTGGACGGGCACGGGGTGCCTTCGACCAAGATCAACAAGGTGCTCGAGGGCCGACCGCACATTGTAGACGCTATCAAGAACGGCGACGTCCAGCTGGTTTTCAACACCACCGAGGGGGCCCAGGCTCTGGCGGATTCGACCTCGCTCAGGACCGCAGCCCTCTTGCATAAAGTCCCGTACTACACCACTCTTTCCGGAGCCGTCGCGGCAGCGCGAGGAATAAAAGCCTTCCTTGAGGGAGATCTCGAAGTCCGCGCGCTGCAGAGCTATTTCGGCGGCCGGAACTGAACAAGTCCCGGCGTGTTGGGTGACGGTTGTTTTTTGACAGAGGTTCCGATCGCGTGCCGGACAAATCCGCGTCGGCCTGCGATCATCACTTTTGTCTCTATCTGCCCCGAAAGGGCGCGCTCCAAGGGCCGGGACCGGCCGCAGGGGCTGGAGGTTGGATGACGATGGACAAGATCCCGATGACCGCAGCGGGCTATACTGCTCTCGAGACCGAGCTGAAGCATTGCCAGCAGGAGGTGCGCCCGCGCATTATTCAGCAAATCACCGAGGCGCGCGGCCATGGCGACCTCTCGGAAAATGCGGAATATCATGCCGCCAAGGAAGCGCAGTCGCATAACGAGGGCCGCATCGCCGAGCTCGAGGACAAGATGGCGCGGGCCGAGGTGATCGACGTCTCCAAACTGTCGGGCGACACCGTGAAATTCGGCGCGACCGTCACGCTGATCGACGAGGATACCGAGAAGAAGCAGGTATGGCAGATCGTCGGCGAACCTGAGGCCGACGCCAAGTCGGGCCGCATCTCGATCTCGTCGCCGCTGGCGCGCGCGCTGCTCGGCAAGAAGAAGGGCGCCAATGTCGAGGTGGTCACGCCCGGCGGCGCCAAGGCTTACGAGGTGCTGAAGGTCGAGTGGCGGTAACGCCCCGCAAACGCTTCACGCTGGTCTGTTGAAATCGCCGGGCGCCTGCCCGGCGATTTTTTTTCAAAAATCGAAACCGCCGCACACCGCTTGCCGCTCCACCGGCGCACCACGGGCGGAACGCATCGGGATGCCGAGGCTCGTTCGATCCGGCACCTCACACGTGATAGCGGCGCGATTTCATGCCGCTATCGGATCATCGTATCCGGGATGAACAGCGCGATCTGCGGAAACAGGATCAGCAACACGATGCAAACCGCCATCGCCAGCCAGAATGGCATGATCCCCTTGAAGATCTCGCCGATCGGGGTATCCGGCACCAGGCCCTTGACCACGAACACGTTGATGCCCACCGGCGGGCTGATCAGGCCCATCTCCAGCACGATCACCATAATCACGCCGAACCAGATCAGGTTGAATCCCAGGGCGTCGACGATCGGGATCACGATCGCAAGCGTCAAGACCAGGATGGAAAAGCCCTCCAGGAACATCCCGAGCACGATGTAGATCAGGATCAGGGCGAACAGGATCAAATAGCGCGGCAATTCCATCGCGAGCAGGCCCTGCGCCAGGGACTCCGGCAGGCCGCTGAGTGCGAGGAATGGCCCGAACACGAATGCGCCGATCAGGATCAGGAAGACGAATGCGGTGGTCTTTACCGTATCGATCAGGATGGTCGACAGCGACTCCCAGGTGATCGTCCGGCGCCACAGGGCGAGGCCGAAGGACAGGAAGGCGCCGACCGCGGCCGCTTCGCCCGGCGTGAAGGCGCCGACATAAATGCCGCCGATGCTGATTGCGACAATCGCGATCATCGGCCCGGACTGCATCAATGTGCGAAGGCGCTCCTCGCGGCTTGCCCGCGCGCCCGGCGGCCCGATCTCGGGCTTGAAATAAGTCCAGATCATAATGGTCACGATGAAGAGCAGCGACAGCAGCAATCCGGGCAGGAAGCCGGCGAGGAGCAGCCGGCCGATCGATTGCTCGGTGAGGATGGCGTAGATGACGAACGCGGTGCTGGGCGGGATCAGGATGCCAAGCGTGCCTCCGGCGGCGACCGTGCCGGTGGCGAGGCTGTCAGAATATTTGTAGCGCTTCATTTCCGGCAGGCACACGCGTCCCATGGTGACGGCCGAGGCGATGCTCGATCCCGAGACCGCAGCAAAGCCCGCACAGGCCGCGATCGTCGCCGATGCAAGCCCGCCGCGCAGATGCCCGAGCCAGGCATAGGCCGCGGAATAGAGGTCGCGGCTCATGCCCGAGACCGCCGCGCAATTGCCCATCAGAACGAAAAGCGGAATGACGGCCAGATCGTAGACGGTGGAATAGGAATACGGCGCATTGCCAAGCGACGACAGCGCCGCCGGGATGCCGTTGAGCCAGGCGAAGCCGGAGATGCCGACCAGCAGCATCGCGATGCCGATCGGCATGCGCAGCGCCAGAAGGATCAGCATCACGACGATACCGATGACCCCGATCATCTCCCGGTCGAGTGTCATTTATGCATGCCGTTGCTCACCGGGCGGTGGCGCAGTGCCTGCCAGCCCTGAATGGACATCACCACCGCAAAGACAAGCGAACAGAACGCCACCGCGAAGCGGAACGGATAATGCGGCATGCGCAGCATGTTGCTGGTCTGGTTGAGCGTGGCCAGCGCCTCGAGCAGCACGCGCCACGCGATCAACGCGAACAGCGCCGCGCCGACGAAAGATAGCGCAGCGGGAAGGAAGCGCAGCCACGGGCGGTCAAGCTGCTTCTCGAACAGATCGACGGAGATATGCGCCCCGACCCATGCGGTATATGGCAAGGCGAGGAAAATGATCAGCGACATCGAGAATTCGGTGACCTCAACCGAGCCGCTGAACGGCCGGTTGAAGATATACCGCATCATCACGTCCGCGACGGTGTAGACCATCACGAACAGCAGGATGAAGCCACTCGCGAGCGCGAGGGCGCGTAGTGCGCGCTCGAATGACTTCATCTTATCGCCGTCGCCCCCGCTCGGCCGTTACACTGCGGCGCTTACACCGACATACCGTAAGCGCCAAGCAGACCCTTGGCCGGAATTCCCGCCTTTTCCGCCTCCGCCACCTTGCTAGCAATCAGCGGCTTGAACGCATCCATCCAGCGCTTGTGCTCGGCATCCGACAGCACGATCAGCTCACGATCCTTCTTGATCTGCTCGACCGCCATGCGGCCGCGCGCCTCGTAAACCTCTGTGCCCTTCAGGCTGAGGTCGAGGCCGGTGGTGCTGTCGATCGCCTTCTTTTCGTCGGGACCGAGCTTGTCGTAGCGCGCCTGGTTCATCGCGACCATGAACGGCGAGCGGCCAAGCGGCGCATTCAGCGTGAAGTAACGCGCAACCTCGATCAGCTTGAAGTCGATCGCGCCGGAGATCGGGATCATCGCGGCATCGACCACGCCGCGATCGAGCGAATTGTAGATCTGGTTCGCCGGCATATCGATCGGCACGGCGCCGAGCGCTTCGAGCTGCGAGGATTGCGCGGCCGACGGCGTGCGGATCTTCATGCCCTTCATGTCGTCGAGCGTACGGATCGGCTTCGACTTGCTCATCAGCGCCGCTTCGTCGTTGTTCCAGAGCGCCAGAACCTTGGCGCCTTTCAGTTCGGGGGACAGATATTTGTCGAGCGCGGCCCAGAGATTGCGCGTTCCCTTTTCGCCGGTGTTGGACAGACCGGGCAATTCGGTGAGCGCCATCCGCGGGAAATCATTCGAGGTATATCCCGGCAGCGTGAAGCAGATGTCGGATACGCCCTGGATCATCTGGCGATAGAGTTCGGGCGGCTTGCCGCCGAGCTGCATCGAGGGAAACAGCTTGATCTTCAGCTTGCCCCCGCTCCGCTTCTCGACCTCGGGAAACCATGCCGTAAAGACATGATGCGGGATCGGATGGGACGGCGGCACGAATGTCGCGAGCTTCAGTTCGTCCTGGGCGAAGGCCGGGAACGGCAAGCCGCTTGCGGCCACCAGCGCCGAGCTGCCGGCAAGAAATGTCCGTCGTGTGAATTGCATGGTCGATTCCTCCCGAGGAACGGTTTCGCGCTGTCGAGCCATCCGGTTTTCCAGACATTGTTCTCGGCTGCGCCGCGTCAACTTATTCGAACTTGATTATGGTGCGGCGCGTTCGTCTCCCGACTTGTGGGGGGCGATGTTATCGACAGGCCAATCGTTTGGAAGTGTCAAAGCGCCGCAGGCCGCGATCGCTCCGTCGGCACCATCGCGGCGTCCTTGGACACCCGAAGCGTCAGCGATGTTTTCACATTGCGCACATGCGGTGCGCCGGTCAGTTCGGTCACGAAGGTCTGGAAGGTCGAAAGGTCGGGCGCCACGCATTTGAGGATGAAATCGACCTCGCCGGACAGCATCCAGCACTCCCGCACCAATGGCTGCGCGCGCACGAAGGCTTCGAACGCCGCCAGGTCGGGCTCCGCCTGGCTCGACAGATGGACCAGGGCGAAGACCGTGACCTCGTAGCCGAGCCGCTTTTCGTCCAGCAAGGCGCGATAGCCCCGGATGATGCCGGCCTCCTCCAGCGCCCTCACCCGGCGCAGGCAGGGCGGAGCCGAGATCCCGACCCGCCGGGCCAATTCCACATTGGTGATGCGGCCGTCCTCCTGCAGCTCCGCCAGGATTTTCCAGTCGATCGCGTCCAGTCGCGCGAGCATGCCGCCTCAGTCTCCGTTGGGGTCGTTTCCACACGACCATAGCCAGTTCGCCGCATTCACGAAATAAAATTGCGCGAAAACCCGTCCCAGAGCATTTCCTTGCTTATCCCGGTTCTCCGGGTTGCGTTACTTGCATAGCTCCGGCAAATGCCTAAATTCTCTACGCGAGTGCGCGTGTTCCCGGCCCTGCCGCGGCGCTTTCGACTTTTCCCGACGGATTTCAGATGTCCAAGACCACCCATGCAAAGGTTGTCATCATCGGCTCCGGCCCCGCTGGCTACACGGCAGCGGTCTACGCGGCCCGCGCCATGCTGGAGCCGATCCTGATCCAGGGCTATCAGCCCGGCGGCCAGCTCACGATCACCACCGATGTGGAAAACTATCCGGGCTTCGCAGATGTGATCCAGGGCCCCTGGCTCATGGAGCAGATGCAGAAGCAGGCCGAGCATGTCGGCACCCGCATCGTGACCGACCACATCAACGACCTCGATACCTCTGGCCGGCCTTTCCGCCTGACCTGCGATTCCGGCGACATCTATCTCGCCGATGCCGTGATCCTCGCGACCGGCGCGCAGGCGCGCTGGCTCGGGCTGCCGTTCGAAGAAAAGTTCAAGGGCTATGGCGTCTCGGCTTGCGCCACCTGCGACGGCTTCTTCTATCGCGGCAAGGAGGTCATGGTGATCGGCGGCGGCAATACCGCGGTCGAGGAAGCGCTGTTCCTGACCAATTTCGCCAGCAAGGTGACGCTGGTGCATCGTAGAGACAGTCTGCGCGCCGAGCGCATCCTGCAGGACCGGCTGTTCAAGCATCCGAAGATCGAGGTGATCTGGGACTCCGTGGTCGACGACCTGGTCGGCAACGACAACCCGCACAAGGTGACCGGCGCATTCGTCCGCAACCTCAAGACCGGCGCCGTGACCGAACGCAAGGTCGACGGCGTGTTCGTTGCGATCGGGCATTCGCCTGCGACCGAACTGGTGCAAGGCAAGGTCGAGATGAAGCCGAACGGCTATGTCGCGACCGCGCCCTTCTCCACCGCGACCTCGGTGCCCGGCCTGTTCGCGGCCGGCGACGTGACTGACGATATCTACCGCCAGGCGGTGACCGCCGCCGGCATGGGCTGCATGGCCGCTCTGGAAGCGGAACGATTCCTCGCCGCGCAGGAAGGCTTGCGCGCGGCTGCAGAATAAAAGGCGGTGCCGCTTTGCTTCAGCAGCGATCACGTTTTGCGATGAGCGCCATGGATTGGGACAAGCTCAAGGTCTTTCACGCGGCCGCGGAAGCCGGAAGCTTCACCCATGCGGGCGAGCAACTCGGCCTGTCGCAATCGGCCGTGTCGCGGCAGGTGAGCGCGCTCGAACAGGCGCTCAACGTGTCGCTGTTCCACCGCCACGCGCGCGGACTGATCCTGACCGAACAGGGCGAACTGCTCTATCGCACCGCGCACGAAGTGTTCATGAAGCTGGAATCGGCGCGCGCCAAGCTGACCGACAGCCGCGAGCGTCCGAACGGCGACCTCAAGGTCACCACCACGGTCGGGCTGGGCACGCATTGGCTGACGCCGAAGATCGGCGAATTCGTCGACCTCTATCCGGATATCCGGATCTCGCTGATCATGACCGACGAGGAACTCGACCTCGCCATGCGCGAAGCCGATGTGGCGATCCGCCTGCGCATTCCGACGCAACCCGACCTCATCCAGCGCAAGCTGTTCTCGGTGCATTTCCACGTCTATGCGTCGCCGGAATATCTCAAGCGTTTCGGCACGCCGACCAAGATCGAGGATCTCGACAATCACCGGATCATGCTGCTCGGCGGCGGGAACATTCCGACCTTCCTGCAGAACCGCAACTGGCCGCTGGAAGCGGGCCGCGAAGGCAAGGCCGCACGCACGCCGGCTCTGGTCGTGAACAACATCCTGTCGCTGTTGCGCGCCTGCCAGCAAGGCATCGGTATCGCGCTGCTGCCGGATTACCTGATCGAGGAAAATGGCGGACTTGTGCAGTTGCTGAGTGAGTCCGATCCGATCACGCTGGATGCCTATTTCGTCTATCCGGAAGAACTCAAGTCTGTCGCCCGCGTGCAGGTATTCCGCGACTTCCTGGTGTCGAAAGCGCAGCGCTGGACCTTCTGATCGCTACGCATCACGTTACCTTCGGGAACAGACTTGCGGGGCGCGCATGGCAGATCGTCTTGCGAGGCGCGCATGGCTGACCACCGTGACAATGCGTTGCGGGAAGCCCTGCGGGTGATCATACTTTTCAGATACTGGACGCGGGCGGCTTTCGAATCCTCCCAGATCGCAGGCCTTCGCGGACAGTGATTCCCCTCTGGAAGGTGATTGTCGGCCTCCCGCGCCGACATGAAACTCAACCGGGCCGCTCCCCTCGCGGCCCGGTTTTTTTTTATGTGCGACACCGCACGCATGCGGCGTCGGCGTTACCGGCTCGCGCGCTTCGCCGGTGCAACCAGAAGCCGCCTGGCCGCATGTGCCGCCGCGTCGAAATAGCGGCGATGTCCATGGATCAGCGTCAACGCCATGGCAGCCTGAGCCCTGCGGCTTTATGGCAGCCCGCGCTCGCATGCGATCCCTTGCAAGTTTTGCGGCCGACCCCTGTAATCGACGACGTTATTCAAAACGGGGTCGACACCATGCGCAATATTCTGCTCGCGTCCCTCTTCGTCTCTCTCGCCGCCGGTCATGCACTGGCGCAGGATCGCAAGGTCATCTCAACACCCAATGCACCTGAGGCCATCGGGCCCTATTCGCAGGCGATCCGCGCCGGCAAGACGATCTATCTCGCCGGCCAGATCGCGATCGACCCGAAGACCAAGGAATTGATGAAGGGCACCATCGAGGAAGAGACCAAGCTGGTGCTGGAAAACCTGCAGGCCGTTCTCGCCGCCGAAGGACTCGGCATGGAACACATCGTCTCGACGTCGGTGTTCCTGAAGGACCTGAACGAGTTCGGCAAGATGAACGGCGTCTACGCGACGTTCTTCAAGACGAACCCGCCGGCGCGCGCGACGGTCGAAGTGGCGCGGCTGCCGCGCGATGTTAAGGTGGAGATATCGGCGATCGCGGTGGCGCCGTAACCAGCTCGTTATCCCGGAACGCGGGCTCGGACACTGGATTCCGGGTTCGCGCGTTTCACGCGCGCCCCGGAATGACCGTCACGCATAGAGGCGTTCGTTCTCCATCCCCTTGTAAAGATCGGCGACCCATTCGCCGTAGCCGTTGAACAGCAAGGTCGGCACGCGCTTGCCGCCATCGCCGATCACTTCCTCGGTCGCCTGACTCCAGCGCGGGTGGTCGACCTGGGGATTGACGTTGGCCCAGAAGCCGTATTCGCGCGCCTGCAGATGCTCCCAATATCCTTTCGGCCGCTTGTCGGTGAAGTGGAAGCGCACGATCGACTTCACCGACTTGAAGCCGTATTTCCACGGCACCGCGAGGCGGAGCGGCGCACCCATCTGACGCGGAGCCGGCTTGCCGTAAACGCCGGTCACGAGGAAGGCGAGATCGTTGTTGGCCTCTTCGATCGTGAGACCCTCCGTATAGGGCCACGGGTACCAGGTCTGGCGCTGACCGGGCGCCATCGATGGATCCTTGAAAGTCTCCATCTGCAGATACTTTGCCGACGACAGCGGCTTGGCGAGTGCGACGAGCTTCGCAACCGGGAAGCCGGTCCAAGGAATGGTCATGCTCCAGGCTTCGACGCAACGCAGCCGGTAGACGCGCTCCTCGAGCGGCATCTTCCGGATCAGGTCGTCGATGCCGATCTCCATCGGCTTTTCGACCATGCCGTCGATCTTCACCGTCCATGGCCGGATCTTCAGCGCCTGCGCGCGCGATGCGATCGCCTTGTCGCCGCCGAATTCGTAGAAATTGTTGTACGTCGTCGCGACCTTTTCCTCGGTCAACGGACGATCGACCGGATAGGTCGTGTTCGCCTTGGCCGGATAGAGATCGGCGGTCGGATCGGGAAGATTGGCGACGTCGGCGAGGCGCTGCGCGTTCGCTTGCCCGAGAGACAGCGCACCGATGCCGCCCACGGCACCCGCCAGCAGCGCGCGGCGGTTCAGGAACAAATGCTCCGGAGTCACCTGGCTTTCCGGTATCTCCCAGCCGCGGCGGCGGATGATATTCATCGCGTGTCTCCAGATTGGCCCTCGTCAGGATGACATACGCAGCCCGATCCATCGCCGCAAATCACGCATCCGCGAAACGAAAATGATGGTTCCCGCCCGTAACAAGCGGCAGGCCAAGCCCGAATAGCTAAATGGCCCTGTGCGTGACGCGCACCGACAGCGCGCCCGGCGTCAGGGCAAATGCGCAGCGACGATCGCGCGTCCGGCTTCGATGAAGTTGCAGGCGGGCCCTTCGTGCCCCGTGCTCTGGGTGCAAACCAGCGCGCCTTCGAGCAGCATGAACAGCTGATCGGCGAGAAGTTCCGGCTTCTGCGCCCCCGCCTTGCGGCACAGGGCGGCGAGTTCGCCGCGGCCATCCTGCTTGCATTGCTCGATGACGCAGCGTGCCGGATGCCCCTTCTCCGGCAATTCGACCGCCGCATTGGCCAGCGCACAGCCCCGCGATGTCGGATCGCTGACATTGCGCGCGGCTTCAACCAGCCAGGCCTCAAGCTGGGCGCGCGGGTTCCCCGGATGCGCCGCCTCCAGCGCCGACCACACATCGTGCTTCTCGGCCGCCAGACGCCGCAGATATTCCGCCACCAGCGCGTCCTTCGAATCGAAGTGGCGGTAGAGCGTCATCTTGTTGGTGCCGGCCGCCTCCGCGATCGCATCCACGCCGACCGCCCGGATCCCGTGGCGATAAAACAAGTCGCGGGCCGCGGCGATGATCCTGTCGCGGGGCGGAAGCTTTTCGGAAACCTCAAGTTTTTCAGCGGTCATGGCGAAGGATCGACTTTGTGGTTCGTGACCCCTTGACAGGGGTGTTACCGGTCAGTAACTAGCAGGTGTTACCGGTCAGTACCATAGTCAAGTGGTGCCGGCCAGTCCGAAATCCCCCGACCGGAGCCTCGACAATGCATTTCCCCATCTACGGCAATTATACCGCAGCCGAAAGGGCCGCGCGGATCCGTTCCATGGCCTTTCCTGAGATTCTCGCCGATCCGCTGGTGCGCATGGTGATGAAGGCCGACGGGGTCGATCCCGGCACGCTTGCCAACGAACTGTCCGGCATCGCCGCCACCCTCGAACCGGCGGGCCCCGAAAGCGAGCGCTGTCCCCTGATGGCCTGCTGCTGACCCCGTTCTGACGTGGCGTAGCCTCCCGCCACGCCACTGCGCCGGACGGACTCGTCGTCCCCGCGGAGAGCCGTCCGGCGCTTCCCTCTCCATCGCAGCTTTCTTTCATCAAAGGATCCCGACCATGAGCCCGACCCTGGCCGCCACCAAGGCGCCTGCCGCAACGACGCTCGAACCGCTGTTCGAACCCTACCAGCTCGGCCCGCTGCATCTGTCCAACCGCATCGTGATGGCGCCGATGACCCGCAGCCGCGCGCTCGAGGGCAATGTGCCGAACCCGCTCGCGGAAACCTATTACCGGCAACGCGCGAGCGCCGGACTGATCATCTCCGAGGCTTCGCAGGTCAGCCCGCAGGGCGTCGGCTATATCCGCACGCCGGGCATCCATTCTCCCGAGCAGATCGCGGCCTGGCGCAAGGTCACGGCCGCGGTGGCGCGCGAAGGCGGCAAGATCTTTCTGCAGCTCTGGCATGTCGGGCGCATTTCGCATCCGGATTTCCATGACGGCGCGCTCCCGGTTGCGCCCTCGGCGATCACGCCGGAGGGCGAGGTCTTTACCGCGCAGGGACCAAAGAAAATGGTGACGCCGCGCGCGCTGGACGCCTCCGAGCTTCCCGGCATCGTCGAGCAATTCCGCAAGGCCGCCGAGAACGCCAAGGCCGCGGGTTTCGATGGTGTCGAGATTCATGGCGCCAACGGTTATCTTCTCGATCAGTTCACCCGCGACGGCGCCAATCAGCGCACCGACGACTATGGCGGCCCGATCGAGAACCGCGTGCGCTTCCCGCTCGACGTCACAAGGGCGGTGATCGATGTGTGGGGCAAGGAGCGGGTCGGCTACCGCGTCTCGCCGACCGGCCCCTACAATTCGATGGCGGATTCCGATCCGCGCGCGACCTTCCTGCATCTCACGCAGCGGCTGAGCGAACTCGGCATCGGCTATCTGCACGTCACCGAGCCGGTGAATGCGCAGGACCGCGTGACGCCGCATCTGCGCAAGGCGTTCAAGGGCACCTTCATCGTCAATGGCGGCTATGACGAGGCGAGCGGCAATGCGGCGATCGCGAGCGGCGAAGCCGATCTGGTCGCCTACGGCGTGCCGTTCCTTGCCAATCCGGACCTGCCCTACCGGTTCGGCAAGAAGGCAAAGCTGAACGCGCCGGACCAGGCGACGTTCTATACCGGCGAGGACAAGGGCTACACCGATTATCCCGCGCTGGTGGAGTGAGGGCTTCCTCTTCTCTCGACACGAATGCGGTGCGTTCCCTCCCCCCTTGCGGGGGAGGGTTAGGGAGAGGGGTAAGCTACAGGGTTTTGCGTTTGCGGCTTACCCCCCTCCCGAACATCTTCGCCAAAGCGAAGATGTTCGACCTCCCCCGCAAGGGGGGAGGTGATCGGAGCACGTAGCGATCGGTCCCCTACTCCGCCGCGCGTCGTGCCGCGACGATCTGGTCCGCGGTGCGGCCGGTCAGCTCGGCCATATGGTCGAACTTGAAGGTGAAGGTACCGACGCCGGCGGTGGCCGAGCGTACCTCGACAATGAGATCTCCGATTTCGGATTCCGGCATCATTGCCTTAACGCAATCCCAACCGGGCCAGCCCTCGCGCGTGTCGAAGCCGAGGATCTGACCGCGCCGTCCCGACAGGATGGCGTTGATCTTCGCCGTCGCATCGTTCGGACACGCGATCTCGACGGCATGGATCGGCTCGAGCAGCACCGGATGGCATTGCGGCAGCGCCTCGACCACGCCGATGCGGCCGGCGGTGCGAAATGCCTGATCCGAGGAATCCACCGTGTGGTAGGAACCGTCGATCAGCGTTACCGACACATCGACCACCGGAAAGCCGAGCGGTCCGTGCTTCAACGCATCGATCACGCCTTCCTCGACCGACGGGATGTAGTTCTTCGGCACCACGCCGCCGGTAATGGTCTCAGCGAACTGGAAGCCTGAGCCGCGCGGCAGCGGCTTCACATCGAGCACCACATCGCCGAACTGCCCGTGTCCGCCGGATTGCTTCTTGTGGCGGCCGCGCTGCTGCACCTGTTTCTTGATGGTTTCGCGATAGCCGACACTCGGCTGCCGCTTCTCGATGGCGATGCCGAAACGGTCGGTCAGCCGCTCGGCTGCGACGCGCAGATGCATCTCGCCCTGCCCCCACAGGATCACTTCGTGGGTATCGGGGTTATGCACGATGGTGATCGACGGGTCTTCGTCCGCGAGCTTGTTCAGGGCCTGGCCGAGCTTGACGTCGTCCTTGCGCTCAGTCGCGGCAATGGAGAGCGCGAGCACCGGCGGATAAGGCTGCACCTCGGCGAGTCGCTTCGGATTGTCCTTCCCCGATGCCAGCGTGTCGCCGGTGCGCGCGTTATCGAGCTTGCCGAAAGCGACGGTTTCGCCGGGCTGCGCGGCGCCGCGCTTTTCGAACGCTTGCCCCATCATCTTGAAGACGCCGGAGACGCGGCCGGCCTCCCGGTCCTGCGAATTGAGCGTCGAGCCGTCGCCGATCTGCCCTGCGAGCACGCGCGCAACCGACATCTTGCCGCCATGCGCGGTGTTGATGGATTTCAGCACATAAGCCACCGCGTCGTTGCCCCTGGCGTCGACGCCGAGCCGCTTCGCCGTGGTCTCGATATTCGGCGTCTCGTGCCGCAGCGCCTTCAACAGGCGCAACACGCCGTTGGTCCGGGTGGCGACGCCGATCAGCACCGGGCAAACCAGCCCGTCGCGCAATTCCATCGCCAGGTCGTCGAACACCTTGTCGCGCGGCGGCGGAATATCCTCCAGCAATTGCTCCATCAATTCGTCATCGTGGTCGGCGAGCGTCTCCAGCATGGTGAAGCGCGCGGTCTTTTCGCGCTCGAGATCCTCACCGCTGAGTTCGATCACTTCGGACGCCGTGTGTTCCTTGTAGACATGCGCGCGCTCCAGCGCGAGATCGACGAAACCGGTAATAATGTCGTTCCGCCAGATCGGGATCTGCCGCAGCAGCAATGGAATCCGCGACGCCGGCTGCAAGATCTGCAGCGTCTCGCGTAGCCGCTTGTCGGCCTTGTCGATCTTGTTGAGAAACAGGAAATGCGGGATCTTCTGATCTTCCAGCTCGCGCAACACGAGTTGCAATTGCGGCACCTTCTTCTCGTCGGCTTCGCACACGACCACCGCCGCATCGACCGCCGGCAGCGCTGCGCGCATATCATGGATGAACTCGACCGATCCGGGGCAGTCGATGAAGGTATAGCTGTCGTCCATGAAGGTCGTGGTTGCGACCGACAATTCGACGCTCATCCCGTGATGGCGCGCTTCCTTCGAATTATCGCCGACGCTGGTGCCGGCCTCGACGCTGCCCTGACGCTGGATCGCGCCGGTCCGCGCCAGTATGGCTTCGAGCAGCGTAGTCTTTCCGCTCTGAAAGGGGCCCACCAATGCAATGCACCGGGGACCCTTCGGCCTATTGCCGTTGGTTCTGGTGCCGCCCGCATTCGCTTCCGTCATCTGCGCCTCCCTGTTGCGGAAGGGCGCGATGCAGTCCGAGTCTCGCGTTGCATTTTCCGCATCACGCCCGGTTTGGGCGCCTGACGCGAAGGGCCGGTCTTCCGGCCGTGTCAGACGCCGGACGATCATGCTCTGCGCACTTTGCGGCAAAGGCAAGGGGCGCCGGAGCGCCGGTTTCACAACTTTGCTTTATGCCGCGTTGCGAAAACCGGCGGCGTTGAACACGTCGGCGTGCGATGACCGGAACTCTGGAATGTTCAGAACCTCGGAATATCGGGAAAAGCCACCTTCCCCGCTTTCACATGCATCCGGCCGAGCTCGGCGCAGCGGTGCAATTGCGGGAACACCTTACCGGGATTCAAAAGCCCCTGCGCGTCGAAGGCGCATTTCAGCCGCTGCTGCTGGTTGAGATCGATCTCGGAAAACATCACCGGCATCAGGTCGCGCTTCTCGATGCCGACGCCGTGTTCGCCGGTGAGCACGCCGCCGACTTCAACGCACAGCCGCAGGATGTCGGAGCCGAACGCCTCCGCCTTGTCGAGTTCGCCCGGATTGTTGGCGTCATAGAGAATGAGCGGATGCAGGTTGCCGTCTCCGGCGTGGAAAACATTGGCGACCTGCAGGCCGTATTTTTCGCTCATCTCGCGCATCCGTGCGAGCACGAGGGGTAGCGCCGCGCGCGGAATGGTGCCGTCCATGCACAGATAATCGGGCGAAATGCGGCCCACGGCGGGGAAAGCCGCCTTGCGTCCGGCCCAGAACAGCAGCCGCTCGTCCTCGTTCTGCGACACCCGGCAGGTCGAGGCGTTGCAGTCCCGCGCGATGGCCTCAACGCGTTCGATCAGGTGATCGACCTCGGCCTGGCCGCCGTCCAGTTCGACAATCAGCAGGGCTTCCACGTCGAGCGGATAGCCGGCATGGACGAATTGTTCGACCGCATGGATCGCGGGGCGATCCATCATCTCCATGCCGCCGGGGATGATGCCCGCGCCGATGATCCGGCCGACGCAGGCGCCGGCATCTTCCGATGTCGGAAAGCCGACCAGCAGCGCACGCGCGGTTTCCGGCTTCTTCAAGATGCGGACGGTGATCTCGGTGACCACACCAAGCAATCCTTCGGAGCCGGTAATGACGCCGAGCAGGTCATAGCCCTCGGCATCGAGTTGCTTGCCGCCGAGCCGCAATATCTCGCCGGTCATCAGCACGATCTCGACGCCGAGCACATTGTTCGTGGTCATGCCGTATTTCAGGCAATGCACGCCGCCCGAATTCTCCGCGATATTGCCGCCGATGGTGCAGGCGATCTGCGACGACGGGTCCGGTGCATAGTAGAAGCCGCGATGCGCGACCGCGTTGGAAATGCCGAGATTGGTGACGCCCGGTTCGGCCACCACCACGCGATTGTCGAAATCGATCTCGCGGATCCGGCTGAATTTCGACATGCCGAGCAGGATACCGTCCTCCAGCGGCAACGCGCCGCCGGACAGCGACGTCCCCGCGCCGCGCGGGACCACCTTGATGTTGTGTTCGTGACAATAGCGCAGCACCTCCGCCACCTGCTGCGTGGTGGATGGCAGCACCACCACCAGCGGCAATTGGCGGTAGGCGGTGAGGCCGTCGGTCTCGAACGGTCGCATCTCGCGTTCGCCGGCGATCACGCCCTCGCCCGGCACGATCGCCTGCATCGCAGCGACGATCCCTTCGCGCCGCAGCAATACCTCGCGATCCGGTTCGGGCATCCGCACTGACATCGATCAATTCCTCATCGCCGGTCCTGCCGCAGGTTATCCAATTGCGGCGGCTGCGGCGAGAGCGCAGAATGCGAGTTCCTTTCCGCGACACCGGCACAACTCACATTTCCATTCCGCTGATATCGGAGCGCCTCATGATCAAGGATATCGTCGTCAATCTGACGCCCGGCACCGAAGACGATCCCGCCTTCCGCTATGCCATGTCCCTGGCTGAGACCTTCAACGCGCATGTTACCGGCGTGGCCTTTGCCTACGATCCACCCTGGCCTCCCGCCATCACCGACCTGGGAGGCGCCCAGATTCTCCAATCGGTTCTCGAGAAGAGCCGGGAGGAAGCCAGGGCCACCGCGGCGCGCTTCCAGGCTGCCGCGCAACGGTCGCAATTGTCGGTGCAGACGCTGACGCCGGAAGCCTCGTCGCCCGGCGCGGCGCAAGCCTTCGCAAATCTGGCCCGCACCTACGATCTCGCGGTCGTCAAGCAATCGAGCGGTAGTGAAGACGTGATCGCTCAGGACGTCGTCGAGGCGGTGCTGTTCAATTCGGGACGTCCGGTTCTGATCGTTCCCTATGTCCAGAAGGCCGGCTTTTCGGTGAAGCGGGTTCTGGTCTGCTGGGACGGCAGCCGCGCCTCGGCGCGGGCGGTGGCCGACAGCCTGCCACTGATCGCCCGGGCGGATAACGTGCAGGTCCTCACCGTGGTCACCGGCAAGTTCGACGAGAACGATGTGGCCGGCGCGGATATTGCCGAGCATCTGGCGCGCTACAAGCTCCGGACCGAACTGACGCGGCTACCGGCGCCCGATATCGACGTTCCGAGCGCCATTCTCTCGCATGCGGCGGATGTCGATGCGGACCTGATCGTGATGGGCGCGTATGGGCATTCTCGGCTGCGCGATTTCGTTCTCGGCGGCGCGACGCGCGGCATGCTCCAGTCGATGACGGTGCCGACCCTGATGTCGCATTAATCTCTGCGCGGCCGGGAACCCGGGACACCCTCCCCGCATTGATTGCGTTCTGCGCGTGACGTGCCGCAGGGACCATTCGTGCGCCATTCGGCTGCCTTGAGGTAGAAATGTCCTTTTCCTTCGGGATCGAGGAAGAATATTTCCTGGTCGATAGCGCGACCAAGGAGGTGGCGCGCAAGATGCCTGATGGCTTCTTCGCGGCTGCGAAAGCAGCGTTGGGCGAGCGGGTCACCGGTGAGTTTCTGCAATCGCAGATCGAGATCGTGACCGCGCCGCAAACCGATACCGAAGCAGCGCACGCGGAATTGCGCACGATGCGGCAGACGCTCGGCGCCGTCGCCAATGACTACGGCCTCGCCATCATGGCCGCCGGTACGCACCCGACCGCAATATGGGAGCGCTCGCGGCAATCGGTCGGCGAGCGCTACGACAGCGTGATGGACGATCTGCAGATGATTGGCCGCCGCAACATGCTGTGCGGCATGCATGTGCATGTCGAACTGCCGAATCCCGACGACCGGGTCGGCGTGATGACGCGGATGCTGCCGCACATGCCGCTGTTCATCGCGCTGTCGACGTCATCGCCGTTCTGGCGCTCGCAGCCGACCGGTCTGCTCGGATACCGGCTTGCGGCGTACGACGAACTGCCGCGCACCGGGCTTCCCGAATTGTTCAAGACCAAGCAGGAATTCGACGCCTATATCGACGCTCTGGTCCAGGCCGGGGTGATGCCGGACGCAAGCTATATCTGGTGGGCGGTACGTCCGTCGCTCGAACATCCAACGCTGGAATTGCGCGCGCCGGATGTCTGCACCAGCGTCGACGATGCGATCGCGATCGCCGCGCTGTATCGCGCGGTGACCCGCAGGCTGACGCTCAACCCGGCGCAGAATGCCGACATGAATGCGATCGCCCGCGCGATCGTCATCGAGAACAAATGGCGGGCGCAGCGCTACGGCGTGCGGGGCAGCTTTGCGCGGCTGGAGCGCGACGGACCGATCACCGTCGCCGAGATGCTCGAGCATGTCATCGACGAGGTGACACCGGATGCGGAAGCGCTCGGCTGCCTCGACGCTTTGCTGCATTGCCGGACCATCGTCGAAAAAGGCACCTCGGCCGACCGGCAGATGACGATTTTCGAGCAGTCTGCCGACAGCCCCGAGCAAGGCCTGCGCCGGGTGTCGGAGTGGCTGGTGGAGAGGACGGTCGCCTGATCCGGCATGAGCCGGGTGCGGCTACGCCTCCTCCGCCGCCGGCAGCGCGATCTGCACGACCACGCCGCGGGCGCGCGCGTCGACCACGCCAAGCGCGCGCAGCGACAACAGCGTGAGTGCCTGCACGGCGTCGCGCAGGCGCGCCGGATCGTCCGCACTCTCGGGCGCAAGCGGTCCGATCAATCCTTCCACCAAGGCACCGACCAGGGCCGCAGCGGCGAGGCGCACATCCTGCGCCGGCAGATGACCGGCCTGCATCGCCGCCGTGATCCGCGTCTGGAATTCCTCCGCAAGCGCACGCCGGAATGCCACCCGCACCGCTTCCACCTCGGATTCGGCGGGATCGGCGATCATCGCCCAGGCCAGTTTCCGCTGCCTGAGCGCGCGGGTGGCGAAGGTCGCAATCGCCGCGGCCAATGCCGAGAGAGGACCGGGAGCGGCCTTCCCGGCCTTGCCGATGGCCGCGATTTCGCGTTCCGCCGTGGCGCCGACCAGCGCCGTCACCAGCTCGGCCTTGGAGGGGAAATATCGGTACACGGTCCCGGTGGCGATGCCGGCACGCTCCGCCACGACCGCGACCTGCAACGCGGCCATGCCGCCTTCAGTCGCCACCGCCCGCGCCGCCGCGACAATCGCCTGATGTCGAGCCGCCTGCTTGCGAGCGATGTGGGCCGTGCGCCGATAGGGCATGGATGGAGTGAATCATGATTCACGACATCGGAGCAAGTGGTCGGAGCGGCCGCTCGACTCCCCCAATCGCGCTACTTGCCGCCCAGCGCCTTGTCCCGGATCGCTTCGATCGTGGTCATCGGCGTGATCGCGCTCGGATCGACCTTCAGATGGATGATCGCAGGCTTGCCAGAGGCGCGCGCGGCCTCATAGGCGTTGGCGAAATCGGCGGTCTTGTCCACCGTGACGCCGAAGCCACCGAAGGCGCGTGCATAAGCAGCGAAATCCGGATTCTTCAGCGCGGTCGCGATCACGCGGCCGGGATATTCGCGCTCCTGATGCATGCGGATGGTGCCGTACATGCCGTTGTCGACGATCGCGATCACCACCGGCAGATCGTATTGCACGGCGGTCATGAATTCCTGCCCGTTCATCAGGAAGTCGCCGTCGCCGGCGAGGCAGAACACGTTGCGCTCCGGATAGAGCCGCTTCATCCCGATCGCGGCCGGGACGCCGTAACCCATCGAGCCCGATGTCGGTCCGACAAAGGTGTTGAAGCGGCGCAGCCGGTAGAAGCGATGTAGCCATCCGGAGAAGTTACCCGCCCCATTGCACAGGATGTCGTCCGGCGAGAATGTGTCGCGCAGCCACACCATGATCTCGCCGAGATTGACCGCGCCGGGCACCTCCGTCGCCTTGTCCGTGTAAGCCAGATAATCCGCGTGCGCGGTCGCAGCCTCGCCCGCCCAGGGGATCGTGTTCGGCGCCTGCAGGCCTTCGAGCGCGGCGGCGAATGTCGTGGGCGACGCGTTGATCGCGAGATGCGGGCGATAGACCCGGCCGAGTTCGTTGATGTCCGGATGCACATGCACGAGCGTCTGGCGCGGCTGCGGAATCTCGAACAGCGTGTAGCTCTGGCTCGGCATTTCGCCCATCCGCGAACCGACCAGGAGCACGAGATCGGCCGCCTTCACCCGCGCCAGCAGCTTCGGGTTCGGGCCGATACCGAGATCGCCGCCGTAATTCTTGTGAGTCTGATCGAACAGATGCCCGCGCCGGAAGGTGGTGAAGACCGGCAGGTCGAAGCGCTCGGCGAAACGCTGGGTGGCGGCCCAGGCTTTCTCCGACCAGCGGCTGCCGCCGAGGATCACAACCGGCCGCTGCGCCGACCAGAGCATCTTCTGGAGTCTCGACATGTCGGTCAGGCCGGGCCAGGTCTCGACCGGCTCAAACGCAGGGGCGTCGGCGACCACCGCGCGCTCGGTCAGCATGTCTTCCGGCAGCGCGATCACCACCGGACCGGGGCGGCCGTTGGTCGCGACATAAAAGGCGCGCGACACGATTTCCGGGATGCGCGCCGGATCGTCGATCTCGGTCGCCCATTTCGCCATGGTGCCAAACACGGCGCGGTAATCCAGCTCCTGAAATGCTTCGCGCTCGCGCATGTCGCGAGCGACCTGCCCGACGAACACGATCATCGGCGTCGAATCCTGCATCGCGATATGGATGCCCGGCGACGCATTGGTGGCGCCCGGACCACGCGTGACGAAGCAGATGCCGGGCCGGCCGGTGGCCTTGCCGACCGCTTCGGCCATCATCGCGGCGCCGCCTTCCTGGCGGCAGACGGTGAGCGTGATTGCGCGGTCATGGAATGCGTCCAGGGCGGCGAGATAGCTCTCCCCCGGCACACAGAAGGCATGGCTGACACCGTGAGCGACAAGCTGATCGACGAGGATTTCGCCGCCGGTTCGCGATCCGTCATTGCTGCGCATGGCGTGTCTCTGATCTCAATAGCGATGCGGACCGGTCGTCATGCCCACGCGTGTTGCGGGCATGACGACCTTATCCATGAAGAAAATGGCGCGGATAGTGCGCTCAGCGAATGATCGGCGAGAATTTCGCCGGGATCATCAGTTTGGTAACCTGATTTTCCAAATATCCGGCCTCGCGATTCAGTTTCAGATAGTTCTGCCATTCCGGATCGGCCTGCATGGCGGCGCGCTTTTTTTCGCGATCGCCCGCATTTTCATAGGCCCAGATATGGACGATGGTATTCAAGTCGCCGCTCTCGGCGAACATATAGGCAACGGGTTTTCCAATATGGCGCGTCTGGGCGGCAAAACCGTGTTGCTCGTAGATATCGAGATGGGCTTGCATGGTGCCCGGTCTGACGCGATAGGTTCGATGATCGATGAGCACGTGATTCCTCCGCTCAAAAACAACTACGCCCGCAGGCGCGACGGCGGCATTCTCAAGCCAGACGCGGCCGGGTCAAGTCCGGCGCCTTGACGGGGTCACACAATCGATCATGCCCGACAGCCATATGACGCAATCGCAGGACGCAGTCTTCGCGTTCCTGGCCGACCCGAAAACCCATGGCGGCGCCGAGGTCACGCGCATCGATACGCATGGCGCGGCTGTGTTTCTGGCCGGCGACCGCGTGTTGAAGGTCAAGCGGGCGGTGAAGTTCCCGTTTCTCGATTACTCGACGCGGGACAAGCGCAAGGCCGCGTGCGAGGCGGAATTGCGGGTCAACCGGTTGTTCGCGCCGCAGATCTATCTCGGCGTCCGTTCCATCACCAGGAATAAGGCCGGCGCCCTGTCCATCGATGGCGATGGCGAACCGGTCGAGTGGGCACTGGAGATGCAGCGGTTCGACGAAACCGCGACGCTCGACCGGCTTGCCGAGGCCGGGACAATCGACGACCGCCTCGCCGAGGATCTGGCGCGAACCGTCGCCGCCGCCCATCGCGCAGCGCTTCCGGTCGAGGCCGATCCCTGGATCGACGCCCTGGACAGCTATATCGGCCAGAACGAACAGGCCTTCGGCGAATTTTCTGACCTGTTTCCGCCGGAGGATGCCGCGCAACTGATCGCCGAGAGCCGGCAGGCCTTTGCAAGGCTGGTACCGCTGCTGCGCCGGCGCGGCGAAGCCTTGCTGGTGCGTCACGGTCATGGCGACCTGCATCTCGGCAATATCGCGCTGATCGACGGCAAGCCGGTGCTGTTCGACGCGATCGAGTTCGATCCGCTGGTCGCTTCGGGCGATGTGCTTTACGACCTCGCTTTCCTTCTGATGGACCTCGAGGAGCGCGGGCTTTCGCGCGCGGCCAATTCCCTTCTCAACCGCTATCTGATCGAGTCCAAGCGCGATCGCGACCTCGACGCGCTCGGCACCCTGCCCTTCTTCATGTCGATGCGCGCTGCGATCCGCGCCAAGGTTACAGCGGCGAAACGCGCGCAAGCGGACGACAAGGCCAAGGGTGAGATCGAACGCAGCGCCAAGGCCTATTTCCAGCTGGCCATGCGGTTGATCACGCCGCCGCCGCCGCAACTGATTGCGGTCGGCGGACTGTCCGGCACCGGAAAATCGGTGCTGGCGCGGATGCTGGCGGCCGACATCGAGCCTGCGCCCGGCGCGATCATCCTGCGTTCGGACATCCTGCGCAAGGCGCTGTTCGATTATCCCGAGACCGAGAAACTGCCGGAGCACGCTTACACGGCCGCAGTCACCCGGCGGGTCTATGCGGTGCTCGGCGAACGTGCGCTGCGCGTTCTGCAAGCCGGGCATTCGGCAATCGTCGATGCGGTGTTCTCGACAGCGGATGAACGCGCAAGTCTCGCCGGCATCGCAGCCGATGCCGGCATTTCGTTTCGCGGACTTTTCCTCACCGCCGATCTCGAGACGCGGATCGCGCGGGTCGGCGCGCGCGTTGGCGATGCGTCCGATGCCGATGCCGATGTGGCGCGGCAGCAGGCCGGCTACGATGTCGGCGCCATCGACTGGACCGAGGTCGATGCCTCGGGCACACCGGAGGATACGCTGGCGCGGGCGCGCGCCATACTCGGGCTGTCCGCCTGACCTGTTGCGGGTCTTACCAGCCGGCCGCTCGCATCGACGCTACGATCGCGATCCCGCAGGCCAACGCCAGAAACTCGTTGCGTCGCCAGATCATCACCAGCGCCACCGCGGTCATCGCCACGGCGGCCGACAGCCCTTCCTTCAGGATCACCGGCAGGATCAGTGCCGCGACCACCGAGCCGGGCAGCGCGTCCAGCATGCGCATGATGCGCGGCGTCACTGTGACGCGTCCCATCATCCAGAAGCCGGCAATGCGCGTGAATGCGCTCATCGCCGCCATTGCCGCGATGACATAAAATACCCCGTGCGACAGCGGTTCATTCATCGCCGAGCAAGCCTCCGGCGATGGCGCCCGCCAGCGTGCCGGCGATGATGTACCAGAAGCCCGGCAGCACATACTGCACTGCAATCGCGACCAGACCGGCAATCGCCCAGGGCAATGATCGCCGCGTGCTCTCGAACATCGGCGCCAATAACGCGACGAAATAGAGCGGCAGGATCATGTCGACGCCATAGGGCCTCGGATTGGCGAGCAGGCTGCCGAATACCTGCCCGATCGCGGTGGCTGGGACGAAGGTCAGCCAGATGATCAACCCGCCGCCGAACAGGAAGCCGGCGTCGGCGCCGCCCTCGCGCCGGTAGCGCAGCGTCGATACCCAGTTTGAGTCGGTCAGGATGTAGAGACCCGGATAGACCTGCATTGGCGGCGCGCTGGCCAGCCACGGCCGCATCGATGCGCTCATCAGCAGCATGCGCAAATTGATGACCAGCGCGGTGAACGCAATCGTCAGCACCAGCGCCGGCGTGATCTGTGGCGACCAGAGTTCCATCGAGGCGATCTGCGCCACGCCTGCAAACACGATCCCGCTCATCACCACGGCCTCCAGCGTGGTCAACCCGCGTTCGGCCGCAAGCGCGCCAAAGGCTGCGCCGAACAGCGCGACGCCCGGCAGCGCCGGGACGATGCTCATGGCGCCGGCGCGGACACCGTCAAGGCTCCAAATCGGCGGAGGCCCACCGTCGCTGGGTTCAGTTTGCATGGAGGTCATGCCCGGAAAGGGGTCTCGCGCTCTAGCAAAGCCGCTCCGGCTGGGCAATCTTGGCGGCTGCAACCCACCCCTGCCTCAGCCCTCCCATGCTCCGTCCCCTGCCCCGCGTCGCGATTGCGACGGCCGGTTTCACCGCGATGCTCAACATGTACGCACCGCAGGCGGTGCTGCCGTTGATGTCGGAGGAATTCGGCGTAGGGCCCGCCGCCATCAGCCAGATCATGACGGTGAGCGCGCTTGCGGTCGCGCTGACCGCGCCTTTCACCGGCGTGATCGCCGACGTGCTCGGGCGGCGTTTCGTCATCGCGATTGCGATCGCGCTGCTGGTCATTCCCGGCGTGATGATGGGCTTCTCGCAAAGCCTGGAAGCGCTGCTGGTCTGGCGCTTCGTGCAGGGCCTGCTGCTGCCGCCGATCTTTGCGGTCTCGGTCGCCTATATCGGTGCCGAATGGCCGGCGAGCGAAGCCACAGCGGTGACCGGGACCTTCATCGCCGCCACCGCCGTCGGCGGCTTCGGCGGACGCATGATCACCGCGGCGCTGGCGGAACCCATCGGCTGGCGCGAGGCCCTATTGGCCGATGCCGCGCTGACTGCCTTGTGCGCGCTGGTCGTGATCGCGCTCTTACCGCGCGAGCGCAGTTTCGTGCACGGCACCACGCTGGCCACGTCGCTGCGCCAGATGATGAAGCATCTGCGCAACCCGCGCCTGCTCGCCACCTTCGGCGTCGGCTTCGGCATCATGTTCAACTTCCTGGCCGCCTTCACCTATCTCGGCTTCCGCCTGGCGGCGCCGCCATTCAGCCTGTCGACCGCCGCGATCGGCGCGGTGTTCGTCACCTACCTGATCAGCATCGTGACCGCGCCATTCACCGGGCTGCTGGTCTCGCATCTGGGCCGGCGCCGATTCGGAATGATCGCGCTGTCGGTCTGGATGGGCGGCATCCTGCTGACGCTGGCGCCGTCACTGCCGGTGATCATCGTCGGCCTGTGCATGATCACCGGATCCGGCTTCTATGTGCAGGTCTGCTGCCAGAGTTTCGTCGCCACGAATGCGCGCGAAGGCAACTCGTCAGCAGTCGGCCTCTACGTCACCTCGTTCTATATCGGCGGCAGTTTCGGCGGCCTGATCCCCGGGCTGCTGTGGAGCACGACCGGATGGCCGGGCGTGGTCGGGCTGATCGCCGGCATGCTACTGGTGATGGCGGGACTGGTCCGCTTCGCCTGGCGCGATGCATAGACCAGCGGTCGCAGCGCGAACAATGCCGGTGTCAGCCACGCTTGCCGTTGGACTTTGAATCGTCCTTGCCGTTCTTATCGTTCTTGCCGTTCTTCTTTTCCGGCAATTCGGCCGCCAGCAGAACGCGCGACTTTTTCAGCTCGTCGCGGGTTGCGTCGTCGACCCGCGGGAAATGCAGGTCCAGGCCTTCGAGCCCCTCGACCAATGCCGAGGCGACCACCAGCCGGGTGAACCATTTCTTGTCGGCCGGCACCACAAACCACGGCGCATGCGGGCGGCTGGTTTCGCGGATCGTCTCCTCGTAATAGCGCATGTAATCGTCCCAGAGCTTGCGCTCCGCGACATCGCCCAGATTGAACTTCCAGTTCTTGGCCGGATCGTCGATCCGCTCGAGGAAGCGCTTGGCCTGCTCCTCCCGCGAGACATGCAGGAAGAATTTCAGGATCAGCATGCCGTTGCGCGCCTGAAATTTTTCGAAGTCGCGAATGTCCTCGTATCGTTGTTTCCAGATATCCTTTGTCACGAGTTTCGGCGGGATTTTCTGCTTTGCCAGAATCTCCGGATGCGCCCGCACCACCAGCACCTCCTCGTAATAGGAGCGGTTGAAGATGCCGATCCGGCCGCGCTCGGGCGTGGCGATCGTGGTGCGCCACATGAAATCGTGGTCGAGCTCGTGCGAGGTCGGCGCCTTGAACGAATACACCTGGCAGCCCTGCGGGTTGATCCCCGACATCACGTGCTTGATGGCGCCGTCCTTGCCGGCGGCATCCATCGCCTGGAAGATCGCCAGCACCGACCAGCGGTCCTGCGCGTAGAGCATCTCCTGATAGTCCGCGAGCTTGCGGATGCTTTCCTGCAGCAGGTCCTTGGCGTCGTCCTTGTCGATGGCAAGGCCTGCCGTGTCGCCGGGATCGATGTCCGTGAGGCGGAATTTTTCCGGATTGTCGATGCGGTATTTGCGGGCGAGGGTTTCGATCTTCATCCCGTCACTTCACGACGATCCGCATGCTTTGGCAAGCGATCTCAACCTGCGATACTGCTCAGGAAGGTCTGGATAAAGCCGGGCATCATCGGATCGATGTCGGCCGCGCCGCGCGCCACATAGGCGTCCGCCAGTTCGGGCTCCGTCTCGCGTGCGATATGGTCGCGGATGTGGTCGCGGATTTGCTGCGCCGTCTCACGGCTGCGCATCGGCTTCAAGAGCGCGAGCATCGGGCCCGCCGGCAGACAATGCCAGCCGCCATCGATCGTGAAGTCCGCCGGATCGAGCCCGGTCTCCTCCGCAACCTCGCGGCGGACGCTGGCGTCGAGATCGACCTTGCCGTCGACGATGTCGTTCAGGTCCGGCGTGCCGCCGGGGAAATAGATCCTGCCGCCATTCATGGTGCCGGCGCTCATGACGCCCAGCACGTAAGCCCCGTCCGAACCCTGCAGCGCGCCGAGCGCGAAGCAGTTGATCACGTCACCGCCGGGAAAGCCGAAATCGCGCCACGCCATGAAGCTCGCGAAATCGCATTCGAAAAAGCTGCCGCGCAAAGCGCCACCCGAAATCTCGTGCCGATGCATCAACAGCACGCGGCCGTTCCACATTCCCGGCTTGTCGCGCCGCTGCGCCTCGAAATGTGCATCGATCTCGGCCCGGCGCTCGCGTGCGAACGCCCAGTCGAACGGCGCGATGCGAAGGTCCAGCGTCTCGATGCGCAGCAAATCTGCGGCCATCACGCCTCGATATGTCCGTCGCTGACGATGACCGCGGCTCCGCCGATGGTGGCGCGCGTGAGCGCCCGGCCCGCCACCGTCATGCCAAGCTCGATCTGGCTCGGCCGTCCCATCTCGTAACCCTGCTCGATCACAAAGCGATGCTCGCCATCGCCCGGATGCGCGGTATCCATCACCACGCCGGCGAAGGCCGCCGCCGCCGCGCCGGTCGCCGGGTCCTCCTGAATGCCGAGCTTCGGCGCGAACATGCGGGCATGGAAATGGTGGCCCGGCTCAGTGGTCTCGCCGCAATAGAGATAGACCACTGCACGGCCCTCCTTGCCGAACGTGGCTTCGAACGAAGGTGCCGGCGCTGCGCGCCCGATTGCGGCAAGGTCTCGGACCGGGACGAAATGCGCCGGTACGCCGGCCGACCAGCGCGAGGGCGTACCGAAACCGATCTCATCCTCTTTCAGGGACAGCGCCGTCGCTGCCTCCGCCGCGCTGACTGCTGCCCCGGCCCGCTCCGGCAGACGCGGCAGCACGAAGCTCGCGCGGCCGCGTTCGCGGGCCTGCGCTTCCACCATGCAATGGACATCGCCGACCGCTTCTTCCAGCACCATCTCGTGTGCGCCGCGATTGTAGCCGCTCATGCATCCGAGCAGCACTGCGGTGCCGACGGTCGGATGTCCCGCGAATGGCAGTTCCGCCATCGGCGTGAAGATCCGCAGCATCGCACGATGCCGCTGGTTCGACGGCTGCATCACGAACACGGTTTCGGCGAGATTGAACTCACGCGCGATCGCCTGCATGCCGGCCTTGTCGAGGCCGTCGGATTCCAGCACCACCGCCAGCGGATTGCCGGCGAAGCGGGTCTGCGTGAACACGTCGAGGGTGACGAAGCGGCGGCGCATTGAGTGCTCGCTGTGTGGGCTCCCCTCCCCCGCGAGCGAAGCGAGTGGTGGGGAGGGGTCGGGGGTGGGGGACTTATAGGCCAGTCCATGAATTTCGATAGGTTTGAAAAATACCCCCACCCCGGAAAAGCAGCGGTCCTAGTCGATCTTCTCCGCCTCGAACACCTGCGATGGCTTCACCAGTTCCTCCTGCGCCTCGATCAGCAGGATCTCCCGCGCGCCGCGCTCGGCGGTGAGTTTGAGCACCCCGAACAGCGAGGACCCGGCCTGCGCCATTGCGTCCGCGCAGGATCCGGTCCTCAGCAGATGCGCGAAGAACAAGGCCGCGATCGCGTCACCGGCACCGTTGACCGTGATCGGCAGGTGCGGCGTGCGCAAGCGGAACCGGCCATCGCGGCCGGATGCGAGCATCTCGATATGGTCGTCCGGGGTCTCGTCGGTCTGCACCGAGGTCACCAGCAGCGTGCCGATACCAAAGGCATGCAGGAAGTCCGTCGCCGCCAGCACGCCGTCCATGGTGCCGGTGTCGAGCCCGGTGAGAATGCCGACTTCGAACTGGTTCGGGCATGCCACGTCCGCAACCCGCAGCGCGCGGGTGCGGATCAAGTCCGCGATGCCCTCGCGCACATAGATTCCGGTATCGGCGTCGCCGATCACCGGGTCGCAACAATATTGTGCCGCGGGATTGGCGTGTTTCACGCGGGCGACGGCGTCCAGGATCGCCTCGCCGGTTTCGGCGGAGCCCATGTAACCGGAGATCACGCCATCGCAATTCGACATGACGCCGCGATCTTCGATGCCCTTCACCACATCGCGGATATGGGCTGCGCCGAACACCTCGCCGGTCCAGCTCCCATAGCCGGTATGATTGGAAAACTGCACGGTATTGACCGGCCAGACCTCGACGCCGATTCGCTGCAGCGGAAACACCGCGGCGGCATTGCCGACATGGCCGTAAGCGACGTGCGACTGGATCGAGAGGAGATTCATCTTCCCTCTCCCCGCTTTAGCGGGGAGAGGGTGCCAAGAGAGCGAAGCGAACGAGGCGGGTGAGGGGATGCCATCAATAGTCTCGTTCGTTGCACTAGCCCCTCACCCGGCTCGGTCCTTGAGACCTCGCCACCCTCTCCCCGTAAGAACGGGGAGAGGGAAGAAAGCAGGTGGAGAGAGATTAACCGCCCTACTTCACCTTGAGCGCCTGTTCGACGAACTTGTTGGTGTAGGTCTTCGACAGATCGATCTTGGCCTTCGCGACCGCTTCCGAGGACAGGCTGAACACGTCCAGCACCGCCTTGGCGCCTTTCGGGTCCATCAGGCCCGTGAGTGAGTACATCGGGATCGTGGCTTTCAGCGCATCGAGATAAAGCGCCTTGTCGGCGCCGATCAGTTCCGGCGGCATCTTCGCCATGATCTCTTCCGGCGTATTCGCGTGAATCCATTTCAGCGTGTTGACAATGGCGGTGGCCATCCCCTGCGCCAACTTCGGATTTTTCTCGATCCACTCCGCCTTGGTGTAGAGCGCGCCGCCCGGATATTCGCCGCCGAACACATCGAGCGTATCCTTTTCGGAACGCGTGTCGGACAAGATGCGCAGGTCCTTGTTGCGGCCCTGCAGCTGCGTCACCGCCGGATCGAGCATCACTGCCGCATCGACCGAACCCTGCTCCATCGCCGCGACCGCGGTCGCGCCGAGCCCGATGCCGATCACGCCGACCGAACCGGCATCGACGCCATTCTTCTTCATCAGATAGTTCAGGAAGTAATGCGTCGACGATCCCGGCGCCGAGACGCCGACCCGCTTGCCGGCGAGATCCTTGATCGAGGTGATGGTGCCAGTCTGCTTTGGCGAGACCACCAGCACGAGGCCCGGATAGCGGTCATAGACCACGAAGGCCTGGAGATCCTGGCCCTTGGCGGCGAGGTTCACGCAATGATCGAAATAGCCCGACACCACGTCGGCCGACCCGCCCAGCACCGCGGTGAGCGCCTGCGAGCCGCCCTTGAAGTCCACCATCTCGACATTGACGCCGGCCTTTTCGTACTCGCCGAGCTGCTTGGCCAGCACCGTCGGCAGGTAGCAAAGGCAGCTCGCGCCGCCGATGGCGATGGTGACCTTGGATTGCGCGAAGGCCGCGCCCGACATCAGCGCGAGCGCGAACAGCGACGAAACCAGCCGCCGGACGATCCGAGTCGTCATGAAAATTCCTCCCGGTTGCGACGAGCGGCCTGTGCCGGCCGCGTTGGATGATGGACGATAAAACACCGCGCCGGGCCTGCAAAGTCCGGCCATTGTCAATGGCATCACGTCCGCGTATCGGCGGCGACCGGGCGCCAGACCAGCAATCGCCGTTCCGCGAGGGTCACGAAGCCGTCGATCACGATCACGAACGCGGCCAGCACGAACATGCCGGCGAAGACTCCGGCGATGTCGAAAGTTCCCTCCGCCTGCAGGATCAGATAGCCGAGGCCCGCCGCGGACCCGAGATATTCGCCGACCACGGCGCCCACCACCGCGAAGCCGACCGAGGTGTGCAGCGAGGAGAACATCCAGGACAAGGCCGAGGGCCAGTAGACATGGCGCATCAATTGCCGCTCGTTCATCCCGAGCATCTTCGCATTGGCGAGCACCGTCGGGCTCACCTCGCGCACGCCCTGGTAGACGTTGAAGAACACGATGAAGAAAACCAACGTCACGCCGAGCGCCACCTTCGACCAGATGCCGAGCCCGAACCACAGCGTGAAGATCGGCGCCAGCACGATGCGCGGCAGCGCGTTGATCATCTTCACATAGGGATCGAAGATCGCGGCGATGATCGGCTGACGCGCGAACCAGAAGCCGACCAGGATGCCGCCGACCGAGCCGATGACGAACGCCAGCGTCGCCTCGGTCAGCGTAATCCACAGATGGCGCCAGATCGTGCCTTCGTAGAACCATTGCCAGATGCGCGCGAACACATCGCCCGGCGTGGAGAAGAAGAACGGCGGCACCAGCGGCTTGCCGTCCGACATCGGCACGGTGGTGAGCAAATGCCACGCCAGCAGCGTCACCACGAGGACGAGGACCTGACAACCGACAAGCGCGACGCGGTTCATCGGTGACGACCTTTCCGCGCTTCGTTCCTCCCTCTCCCCGCTGTTGCGGGGAGAGGGAACGGCGCCGCGAATGTGGTGAAAATCACATCCATCAGCCGCCCTCCGTCTGCGCGTAGCCTTTCAGCACCTCGTCCTTCAGCACGGTCCAGATTTCCCGGTGCAGGTCGTGAAAGCTCTTGTCGAGCTTCACCTCGGAAATGTCGCGCGGGCGCGCCAGCGGCACGCGCCAGTCGCCGATGATGCGCGCGGCCGGACCCGCCGACATGATCACCACCCGGTCCGACAATGCGATCGCTTCCTCCAGATCGTGGGTGACGAACAGCACCGCCTTGCGGTCGGCGCTCCACAGGTCGAGCAGCAGGTTTCCCATGATCTGGCGGGTCTGCGCGTCGAGCGGACCGAATGGCTCGTCCATCAGCAGGATTTTCGGATCGCGGATCAGCACCTGCGCCAGCCCGACCCGCTTGCGCTGGCCGCCCGACAGCATATGCGGATAGCGGCCGGCAAAGCCGCCGAGCCCGACGCGCTTTAGCCAGGCATGCGCCCGCGTCCGCGCCTCCGCCGTCGGCACGCCCGCGGTCTCGAGACCGATGGCGACATTCTGCAGCGAGGTCTTCCAGGGGAACAGGGCATCGGCCTGGAACAGATAGCCGGATTGCAAATTCAGGCCGGCCAACGGCTCGCCGAAAATATCGGCGGTGCCGGCCGAGGGTGTCAGCAGACCGGCCGCCACATTGAGCAGCGTTGATTTGCCGCAGCCAGTCGGGCCGACGATGGCGACGAACTCGCCGTCCGCAACCGACAGGGTGGCGTCGCTGACGGCGGTGTAGGTGGCACCCTTGCCAAGCCGGAACGTGATGGTCACGTCGCGCAATGCGACCGCGGGGGCCGAACGCTCCGCCCCTGCCGGCAAAGCCTCGGCTGCCGATACCCCCATCACCGAAGCTCCGCTCCCGCCCGTGTTTTGCGGACGACATTACCCGCCGCCCGAATGCGCGCAAGCGTCAGGCGAGGTCCTCGTCCCTCTGGTTGACGAAAATCAGCACCGCGAGGAGCGTCATGTAAAACCGGAAGGCCGCCTCCTGCCCGTTCCAGGTCTTCGATTGCCACATCGCAAAATACTCGCCGCCCACCACCATGAAGCCGAAGAACCAAACCATGAAGCCCATGGTCGCGCCCGCAACCATCCAGGTCTTGGCGCGCTGGAAGCTCGCGGCCGGGGCGCGCAACGCCATCAGCATCGAGAAGGTCGCGACCGCCAGCAGCAGGAACACCACGCCTTCCGCGGCGATGATCCCGACATATCCCAGCGTCCATAGCCTCGGATCGGTGATCGCCCGGCCCGTCAGCTTGTTGCCCGGAAACGTGGTATCCATACTGAGAACGTGTTTGACGAACTCGTAGTTGGTTCCGTAATCGACGATATTGTCGTAGGTGACGATGAATGCGAACGCAGCCAGCGCCGCCGTCATCGCGACCTTTGCAAGCCGGACGATCAGCATGATGTCCCTCCCCCGCTCCGCCTGCGCTTATGCGCCTTGCGCAGATTCGCCTCAATGACCGACCGCAAGCTGTTCATTCGGATCGAACTGACGGCCAGCGCGCGGGCCCGTGCGGAGGGAGCCGGGCTCGACGTCAATGCCGCGGCGAGCCAGAGCCTCGACGACCGGGTCCAGGTCGGCGACCGGCTGTCGTTCGGGGGCGACCCGGCCGACGATTTCGTGGTGCTGCGCAGGCGCTACCTGATCGGCAGCGGCCCGGCGATCCTGGTGCTGGAAGTCGACCACCCGGCGCGGAGTTGAGCCCTATCGCGCGCCGGGGAAATACTCGATGTGGTCGCCTGAGCGGCCGTAATAGACCACGCGGCGGCCGGCGATCGACACCAGATAGCCGGCGCAGCCCGCCTCCATCACCCGCCGGCAGAACTCCTTGTACTGGATGGCGCCCGCCTGCGCCGCACGCACTGCGGCCTCGACGCCGCTCGCCGAAAATGCGCTTGCAAGCGTCGCACCGACTGTCGCGTTGCGAACCACTTCGGATTCGCCGTCCGGCAAATAATAGGTGCGCTCGGAGCGCGCGAAGTCCTGATGGTAGCGCTCGACACCGGCATCGGCGAGTTGCTTCACGATCTCGCCGAAGCTCTGGTTGCCCTCGTCGGAAGCGCGGGAGACCTCCACCATCACGTCATGAATTGCACGATCCATCGTCGATCCTCACTTCGGAATGAATAGAGTTATTGTCAGTCGACCGGCTGGCCCTTCAGCCCAAGCCGGCGGACGATGCCTTTCATGGCGTCCTCGATCGCCGCACGCTCCCGCGGCGACAGGTGACCAAAGAAATCCGCGTCGTTCCGGTCCGCGATCGCCGCGAGCTTCGGCACCAGCGCGCGGCCCTGCCGCGTCAAGGCGAGCATCTGCGACCGCGCATCCGTCTCGCTCGCCGTACGGGTGACGAACGACTTGGCTATCAACCGGTCCGCGATCTTGGTAATGGCGCCGCGGGTCAGCCCGATCCGCTGCGCAAGCGTGCTCGGCGTGCATTCGCCGTCATAGAGTTCGCGCATCAGCACCCATTCGGCGACCGAGACGTCATGCCCGCGCAGCCTGTCGCTGAACGATTGCGACACCTGGTTCGAGACGAAACGCAGCCAATAGCCGAGATGGCTCTCCAGCGCGCTGACGCCAGACCGGGCTCCGGCCGCTTTCTGGGATTTGATTTCCATGGAAACCATATAGCAGAGTTGCTTTCCATGTCAACTAATTCGAATGAACTGGCTTTTGATTGAGACCGTGCCCCTGAGATGCGACAATGGCGCGATGCAGCCGATCATCGCCTTCGATCACGTCACCAAGGTCTACGCGCCGGGCATGTCGCCCGCACTCGACGACGTCACCATGGATATCCCGCAGGGCGCGTTCGTCGCCATCGTCGGCCAGTCCGGCTCCGGCAAATCCACGCTGCTCGGCATGATCAACCGGCTGATCGACCCCAGCGCGGGCATTGTGCGTTTCGAGGGCGATGACGTCCGCGATCTCGATCCGATCGGCCTGCGCCGCCGTATCGGCTACGTGTTCCAGGATGTCGGGCTGTTCCCGCACATGACGCTCTCTGAGAATATCGCGATCACGCCGCGGCTGCTCGGCTGGGATGCCGCGCGCCGCAGCACGCTCGCCGACGAATTGCTCGACCGCGTGCACTTGCCGCCTGCCGAGTACCGCGATCGTTTTCCGGCCGAATTGTCCGGCGGCCAGCGTCAGCGCATCGGCGTTGCGCGCGCTCTCGCCGCCGAGCCGCATGTGATCCTGATGGACGAGCCGTTCGGCGCGCTCGACCTGCGGACCCGCGATGCGCTGAGCCGGGATTACCGCACGCTGCATGACACGCTGAATCTCACCACCGTCATGATCACCCATGACGTGATCGAGGCGGTGCTGCTCGCTGACCGCATCGCGGTGATCCATGAGGGAAGGATTGCGGCCTATGGCACGCCGCACGAACTGATGGATGGGGCCCAAAGCCCCGACGTGCGCGCGCTGATGGACATGCCGCGCCGCCAGGCCGAGCGGCTGACCGCCCTGATGCGCGCCGGCGGAGCGGCGTGATGTTCTCGGATCCCGCCTTTGCCGATGCCTGGTCGCGCCTGCCGGATTATCTCGGCCAGCATGTGCTGGTGAGCCTGACCGCGCTTGCGCTCGGACTGGCCATCAGCTTTCCGCTGTCGCTGTTCGCGGTGCGGCGGCCGCATCTGCGCACGATCTTGCTCACATTCGCGAGCGTGGTGCAGACCATTCCCGGCCTCGCGCTGCTGGCCCTGTTCTATCCGCTGCTGCTCGGCATCGCCGCCCTCACCGCGCAATATTTGGGCTTCGATTTTTCCGCACTCGGTTTCCTGCCCGCGGTCCTGGCGCTCACGCTCTATTCGATGCTGCCAGTGATCCGCAACACCATCACCGGCATCGATGGCGTCGACCCCGCGCTGCGCCGCGCCGCCCAGGGCGTCGGCATGACCGCGCGGCAATCGCTGTTCATGGTGGAATTGCCGCTGGCGCTGCCGGTGATCATGGCCGGCATCCGCACCGCCGCGGTCTGGGTGATCGGCACGGCGACGCTGGCGACACCGATCGGCCAGACCAGCCTCGGCAATTACATCTTCAGCGGCCTGCAGACCCAGAACCTGATCTTCGTGCTGTTCGGCTGCGTCGCCGCGGCGGCGCTGGCCTTGTCGGTCGACCTTCTGCTGTCGCTGATGGAGCGCGGCGCCGCGCAGCGCGGCCGTGCGCCGGTCATTGCCGGTCTTGCGGGGCTCGCGCTGATCGTGGCGCTGGCGCTCATTCCATCGCTCACCGCCCGCAAGAGCGAGTATGTGATCGGCGCCAAAACCTTCGCCGAGCAATATATCCTCGCCTCCCTGATCGCGCAGCGGCTGGAGGCCAACGGGCTCACCGCGCGCCGGCGCGAGGGTCTCGGCTCCAGCATCATCTTCGATGCGCTCGCGTCCAACGAGATCGACGCCTATGTCGATTATAGCGGCACCATCTGGGCGAACGTGATGAAGCGGACCGACATCAGGCCGCGCAAGGAGACGCTTGCCGAGGTCGCAGACTGGCTCAAGCGCGAGCGCGGCATCACGCTGGCCGGCGCGCTGGGCTTCGAGAATGCCTATGCGCTGGCGATGAAGCGCGACGAAGCCGAGCGGCTCGGCATCAAGACGCTGGCCGATCTCGCCGCGCACGCGCGGCAACTCACCATTGCCGGCGACTACGAATTCTTCAGTCGGCCGGAATGGGACGCGATCCGCGAGTCCTATGGGCTGTCGTTCAAGGCGCAACGCGCGATGCAGGCAGAATTCATGTATCCCGCCGCGGGCAACGAGGTCGACGTGATCTCGGCCTATACCAGCGATGGCCGCATCGCCCAGTACGACCTCGTGGTGCTGGAAGACCCGAAAGGCGTGATCCCGCCCTATGACGCGGTACTTCTGGTGTCGCCGAAGCGGGCGGGCGACGCAGCCCTGCTCGCAGCACTCAAGCCGCTTGACGGCGCGATCGACGTGACGCTGATGCGCGAGGCTAATCTGCGCGCGGGCCAGAGCCAGCCGCCGGAACAGGTCGCGACGTGGTTGGCGCAACAATTACGGAAATAAGCTGACGCTGCCGCGCCACCTAATTCTTCAGCGACGGCACCTTCTCGACCAGATCGCCGATCTGCTTCGAGACCTGCTCCATCCGCACCGCAAAATCCGGTCCGTCGAAATAGTCGATGGTCTGCCCGGATTTCTTCATGCCCGCGCGGAAGCCGTCGGACTTCACGGTGTCCGCGCACGCCTTGCGCATCCGCGTCAACGTTTCCGGCGATACGCCCTTCGGCGCATAGAGGCCGAACGGTGTCGCAAAGCCTTCGCCGAAGCCAAGTTCGTTCGTGGTCGGCACATCCGGCAGGATCGGGATGCGATCGCGCGCGATAATGGCGAGCGGCCGCATGTTGCCGACGCCTCCGGCATCGCCTGCCATCTGCACATCGATATGATTGCCCATCAGCGCGGTGCGCGCCGGAGCGTCGCCGCGGAACGGGACCGACGTGAGCGAAACGCCGGCCCGCGCCGACAGATCGAGCATCTGAAGATGCGGGATGCTGCCGGGTCCGGGATGGCCGTAGGTGAGCGTGTCGGGGGCCTGGCGCGCCTTCTCGAACAATTCCTTCAGCGACCGCACCGGAGACTCCGGCGAGACAACGATCACCGTCGGAGTGACCGAGACCTGGCAGATATAGTCGAAGGACTTCACATTGTAGCGCAGGTCGCTGCGCAGATGCGGCCGGCCGGTGATCACGCCCATCGCGGAAAAGCCGAGGGTGGCGCCGTCCGGCGCCGCCAGCGCGGTCGCGGTCGCGCCGATGGTGCCGCCCGCTCCATCGCGGTTGACCACGACGAAGGACTGGCCGAGTTCTTTCGATAGTCCCTCGGCCAGCATGCGCGCGACGATATCGGTGACGCCGCCTGCCGGAAACGGAATGATCAGTTCTATATTGCGCGACGGTTGCGCCTGCGCGAATGCGGGCACGGGCGGCGCCAACGCAAACAATGCCAAGGCGACGATGCAACCAGTCCGCTTGCCGATCATGACGCGTCAGAACTCCGATACGGGGGCCGGAATTCGACTCAAACAGGTTGCCAAAAGCAAGCGAAAACAGGTGCTGCATCGCACCATACGCACGTGGGCAGCCGTGACTGCAGCACCATAGACAGATGCACTGCGCAGCCATCCCACTCTCGGAATGGCTGTTGCTGCGCCCGGTCGCCGGGTTATTTCTGGAACATCACCTTGTCCAGAAGCCATTGCGACATTTTCAGCTTCTCGCCGCGCGGCAGCTTCTTGAATCCCTCGTCATGGAATTCCTTGTTCGGCCATGTGGTGCCGGCGGTCACGGCCATGCGCCACTTCACCTGCTCCTTGGTGACGTTGAACACCATCAGGTCGCGCGCGAACACCAGCGGCCCGCCATAGCTCTTGCGCACCGCGTCGAGGTGCCCGGGCAAGGTCTCGTCGTCATTGTAGAAGTGATAGCCGACCGCGAGCCGCGGCTGGCAGAGCGCGAACACGCTGCCCGCTTCTTCCGGATCGGAATGCGCGACGGTGCAGACGCCGCGCGCTGTGCGCTCGTCATAGCCGGCGCGGTCCATCATCACCTGCCAGCGGTCGAAGGTTTCGTGGATCATGATGTCGGCGCCCTTGCCGTTCTCGACCATGAAATAGGACGGCGTGGTGTCGCCGGAATAGACGAATGTCAGCCCGTTCCATTCGAGGCGCAGCGACACCGGGCCGTCGTAAATGTGCACGGCCGGGAACGACGTGATCTTGACGCCGTTCTTGTCGTAGATCACCGCAACCTTCGCGTAATCGAATTCATGGACATCGACCTCGGACCCGACCAGCGGCAGCAATCCGTGGCGGGTATCCGCGTCCCAGCGCAG